>ERZ761585.1-NODE-1-length-646537-cov-33.727166_pt1 | contig 646537 bp, 674 predicted proteins | sample MGYA00433096_ERZ761585 | MGnify/ENA primary metagenome ERZ761585 (study PRJEB28899, sample SAMN03785563) | bioreactor sludge metagenome | biome: EBPR Sludge; feature: EBPR Bioreactor; material: 0.22µm filtered reactor supernatant | place: Saint Lucia: Queensland...
GTTTCTCCCCCTAAGAACATTTGGTCTGCGCTCCGCGCAGCCAAAGAAAAAATCGCCCTTTCGGGCGACATTTCCGCAAAAAGTTGCATTTTGGTAGAGTTTTACTCCTACGCTAGAACCTATTTTAGCACGAAGTGCTGAACCAAGCCCCGCCGTTTAGCACGGCAAGCCGTGCTGCGCCCCGCCAGAAAAAGCCTTTGCATTTTTGAGATTTCCCCCGCCGATTTTTTTTCTAAGGAAAAGGCTGTTTCTGTCGGTGCGCTCAACGGCTATGCCGTTGTTTGCGGCTAAAAAGAGTTCCTAATATCTATAACGTAGCGTTTCGCCATTTGCTTGTTGGCAAGTGCGTCCCACGCCTTGTTGATGTCTTGTATTTTTATAACTTCAATTTCTGGTAATATGTTATGTTCTGCACTGTAAGCAAGCATTTCTTTGGTTTCCTTTATACCGCCAATTCCAGACCCTGCGATAGATTTTTGCCCATGAATTACATCGCCAGAGTGGTAGCCTGGCATTGGTTCTATCGGACCTACCAGACAAATTGTGCCGTGTATATTTAGGAGTTTAAGATAAGGCGTTAGGTCATGCGCCTTTGGTATAGTGTCCAGTAAAAAGTCAAACTTATTGGCGGCATCTGCCATATCTTTTTCGGACGAAGAAATTATTACACCGTCTACGCCGTAAGATTTAGCAGTTTCGGCTTTATCGGGAGATGATGTAATAACCCACACTTTTGCACCCATAGACTTTGCGTACTTAACGCCCATGTGTCCAAGCCCGCCAAGCCCGATAATGCCGACTGTCTTTCCTGCACCGACCTGCCAATGTTGCAGCGGCGAGTAGGTTGTAATACCAGCACATAAAAGCGGTGCTGCTTGCGCCATGTCCAGACTTTCGGGCAAGTGCATTACAAAATGTTCAGGAGCAACCATTATGGTAGAGTAGCCGCCTTTGGTATCTGTGCCGTCAATAGGGTCTTTTGAGCTGTACGTCCATATTACTTCGTCAAAACAGTTATTCTCAAAACCTTTTTTGCAAGCCTCACATTTACCGCAACTATTGACCATACAACCTACGCCGACACAGTCGCCAGGCTTAAACTCTTTGACGTTCTCGCCAACACGAGTAACAATACCTACGATTTCATGTCCTGGCACACATGGGTATTCAATCTCGCCCCAGTCGCCACGAGCCGTATGTATGTCGCTGTGGCAAACCCCGCAATAATGGACTTCAAGTTCAACATCATTAGAGGTTAATTCTCGGCGGTCAAACTCGTAATATTCAAGTGGTTTATCTGCGGCTGGTGCTGCGAATGATTTTGCTTTCATATTCCAAATTATAACAGATTTCCTATGTTTATGTGTCGCTTGCGACACATAGCGGCTTTGCCGCTCCGAGCCACGCCGCCTCTGCCGTTTACGGCAGGCGCACCGACAGAAACAGCCTTTTCCTTAGAAAAAAATCGGCGGGGGAAATCTCAAAAATGCAAAGGCTTTTTCTGGCGGGGCGCAGCACGGCTTGCCGTGCTAAACGGCGGGGCTTGGTTCAGCACTTCGTGCTAAAATAGGTTCTAGCGTAGGAGTAAAACTCTACCAAAAATCGCCCATGACAATGATGGACGATTTTTGTTCTCCGAATATTTATTTTCCGGCGTATGCTGCTTCCAACATCGCCAAATCAATCTTGTGCATTTCCATAAACACCGGCATTACTCTCGCTACCGCTTCTTTGTCGTCGCTACCTAACAACTCGCCAAGACGTTGTGGTACGATTTGCCACGACATGCCGAATTTATCTTTGCACCAACCACACTGCTCCGATTCTGGCACGTGGGATAATTTGCTCCAGTAATAGTCAACTTCTTCTTGATCTTTGCAATCAATCATAAACGACACCGCTTCGCTGAGCTTAAAAATTGGGCCACCATCTAGACAAATGAAATCATTGCCATCTAGTGTAAAATGTCCGTTGATAACCTTGCCCGACATTCCCACAAAATGCTCATCAAGCGACTCGTCAGGGTAGTAATCTATGCGATTAATTTTTGAATTTTTAAACACGCTTACATAATAGTTCATTGCCTCTTCGGCGTCGTTGTCGAACCATAGGCACGGGGTAATTTTTTGCATATTCAAGCTCCTATTCTTTTACGTTATATTCTCATCATCTGCAGGGGAAGTGGGCTCTGAGCCCATACTGCTCTGCACCTGTGCCCCAGTAATCTTGATAGTAGTACCCGGTGCCACCATACCCGCTAACATGGCTTTAGCCACATTATTTTCAATCACCCGCTGAATTACACGGCGCATAGGTCGAGCACCGAGGCGCGGGTCGTAGCCTTTTTCTACCAGCATCATCTTAGCGTCGTCATCCACGCTCACACTCACCTTTTGTAGCGCCAAGGTTTTGTTTACGCCCGCAATCATCAAATCAACAACCTGCAGAAGCTCTTGTTTGCCTAGTGGAACAAATGTCACAATTTCATCGAAACGATTGATAAATTCTGGCTTAAATTGACCTGATGAAATAAGTTCGTCTATAAATTCTTGCTCATAGTGCTCCATATCATGACCACGTGTAATGTATTCGCGAATTCTGTCGGCACCGGCGTTGCTTGTGGCAATCACGATGGCATCACGAAAGCTAATTTCACGGTTTTTCTCGTCGCGCAAAATACCTTCATCAAGCATTTGTAGTAAAGTCGTAAGTACTTGCGGGTGGGCTTTTTCAATCTCATCAAGTAGCACCACGCTAAAAGGCTGCTTCATCATTTGTGCCGTCAGACTGCTCGGGTCTTCTGCACCGTCGGCAATTAAACGTCGCACATCGCTACTTTGCACAAACTCGTTTAAATCAAGCCGTACAATTCTATCTTCGCCATCAAAGTATACGTCGGCAAGCGCTTTCGCAAGCTCGGTTTTACCCACGCCGGTAGGACCCAAAAATAGAAATGTGCCAATAGGACGGTTTTGATTGCGCACGCCTGCACGTGCACGCCTTAGCGCATCGCTCACCACACCAACAGCTCGAGTTTGGTTTACCATGCGTTTATGTATAAGCTCTTCAAGGTTTAGTAGCTTTTCGCGGTCGTCTCGGTCTGATGCTACGGCAATTTTTACATTCATCGTTTGTTCGATAGCTTTTTGCACCGAGTTCATAGTCACCAAACCTTGCTCGTCATAGCTAGCGGCAGACTGCAACAGTTTGAGAGCTCGCCCTGGCATAGCCAAATCGTGTACGTAGCGTTCGCTCAAGCGGTATGCCTCTTCAAGCGCTTGGTAGGTGTAGGTGACGTGCTTCTGGAATTCACTTACCAGCAGCTGGTCTTGCATCACCCGCATTGTTTCAGCTTTTGATGCTTGCTGTACATTGATACGATTTAAGGCATTTGCCAAATTTGGGTTGCGCCTAGATATTTGCAAGAATCGTTGTTCGTCCATGGTTAATATAACCCGCAAACGACCTGCTTCAAGTATTGGCTGCAAAACGTTGGCAATATCTACCGAGCCAATGCCTTCTTCGAAAAAGAGCTGCGCATCGTCTAGGCAGATAATTATATTTTTTGCCGCAAACGCCTCGCCAAGCACACGCATCACTAGGTCTTCTAGCTCGCCCCGACCAGGCGCTGCTGCGATTAGTGAAGCAGAATCGAGCACAATGACCTGGCGGAACTTTAATTCAGATGGAAGTTTAGAAGAAGCATCGAGCAGGCGCTCGGCAAAGGCATGCACAATGGTAGTTTTGCCTACGCCCATAGGGCCTACAAGTACTGCATTTTGCCTTCCTCGATTTGAAAATGTTTCAATCAGCTGATCTAGCGCATCAGCGTGTGCATCGAGATCAACAGTTAGCAATCCACCACGCGAAATCTGCTCGCTAATATTTTGGCCAAAACGAGCAAGCAGCGGAATAAATCCAAACGACCAATCCCTGGCAATGCCACCAGTGCGTCGCGGTGCGCTATGGTGACGTGATAATTCACGCAGATGATCTTGCCAGTGAATACCAGCAATAATATCGTCGAAGCTTAGGTGGAGATGCGCGAGTAGTGCCTCGGCTTGAGGAAACTGTTTACACAGTGCATAGATTACCATGCCGGTCGTAATTTCTTGCTTGCCGAGTTCTTCTTTTAGCTCGACGGCTTGCTCCCATACGCGAGCGGTGTCGCCCTGATCTGGACTCGCTATGTCGCTCAGTAAGTTTGGGGTCAGGCCAAAACGCACACCATAAAACAATCCGCTCTGAATGCTACCTACGGCGATGGCAATATCTTTTGGCGAAGGATTTTTTGGCAGTTTACCGAGCAATATGCCCTCGAGCGACGCGTCGATGCTCTGCTTATTTTCTGGTTTTAGGCGTTTCAGCTCTCCATTATACCATTCCACCACGATAGCTGGAATTGCTGCTAACCCAACTAGCAGCCAACCTAGCGAAACACCAAGCGCGACAACAACGATTCCTACAATAACAATCGCAACAGTTGAAACCGTAAGCAGGCGCACCATAAAACCATCAAGCGTGGCGGCTAATCGTGCTTTGTGTGCCCGTTCGCTTTTGTATTGCAACTCTACAGCCATGATGGTGCCCACCCTGCAATCGCAGCGATAAATCCAATAATCGGCAAAAACGGAACAAACGCCCATAACACAAGCGCCACCACGCCGAATACAGCCTGTAACACCACCCACACGCAGCCTACAACGATTAAGATAGTGCGCATAAATGCTCCGATTGCACGCGATATCAATCGGTCGACAAAATAGCGCCAGCGAACTTCAAGCGGACCATTTACTTTGCCAGCTGATATTTGACGAAATGGGGCAAACAAGGTGCGTACTAAAATATCAATCGAGAAATAGTCGATAGTGCGAGCCATGCGTTCACGAAAAAGCAGCGCACGAGCCTTCCAGCCAGCACCGTACCACCACGAGAGGGCCCACACTACTATCATAGCTTCCATTGTAGCGTACCTGGGGTAAGTAATCTATAATTTGCTCGGCTTTGTACGCTATAATAAACATATGCCAAAACCTCTTGTCACCATCTTGGGCAAATCTGTTAAGACTGTCATGAAGCTCCGTGGTGGTGGCTCTGCTTTGCCTGGACTGGTTGTTGAACGCATCGATCCCGACTTTCTACGCTCTTGCCTTGAAACACTACCACGCGGCGTAGTGCTTATTAGCGGCACAAACGGCAAGACTACTACCACTAAAATGGTGGTTGAGCTACTCGAAGGGCAGGGGCTAACGGTATTTACCAACCGAACTGGCAGTAATTTCACCCGCGGTGTTGTAGCTGCCCTACTGGGCGATGTAGACATAGCAGGGAAGTTGCATGCCGATATCGCCGTGCTTGAACTCGATGAAGCGCACGCAGTGCATTTTGTTAAAGCAGTTCAGCCCAAGCATGCATTGTTCTTGAATGTTATGCGTGACCAACTGGATCGCTTTGGTGAAATCGACACTACTGCTCGCCTGCTTCGCAGTGTCGCCGAGCATGTGACTGATGGTGTAGTAGTAAACCGTGATGACCCTCGACTAGGCTCAGATGCATTTCGTACTGGATTGCAAGCTGAGGTTCGAACGTATGGCGTTAACGAAGAATTGCTTCACGCCTTCCCTTCTGATGATGCTCTACATGATAGTTCGGCAGTAGTATCAGTAGGTGAACCGGCCGCTGATGATGTGTGCCTCGAAGCTATCGACGATCATACCGCCACCATACGAATAGGTTCAGCCGCCCACGAGACCGAACTAAAATTGCATGGAATTTATAATATTTTAAATGCTGTTGGCGCGGTTGCATTGTGTCGCCTGGTAATGGGCGATGAACTGGATGAAGCAAAGATGCTGAAATCTCTGCAATCGGTTGAGCCTGCGTTTGGCCGTGGCGAAGCGCTCCTGGTGAACGGCCAACCACTTGAACTTGTTTTAGTAAAAAACCCGGGCGGATTTCGGCTTGGCCTTAGCTCATTTTCACCCGATGGATACGCAACAATGATTGCTATTAACGACAACTATGCCGACGGGCGCGATATGAGTTGGTTGTGGGACGTCGACTTCACTTCCCTTTCACGTGGGGTAGCACTTACTACAGGAATTCGTGCCTATGACATGGCACTTCGGCTGCAATATGACGAGATTCCGATTGGTACGGTTGAACCAAACCTCACGCTAGCATTGAAGCACTTTTTGAACGAGCACGCCGATACACCAAAGCGTATTTATTGCACCTACACAGCGATGCTCGCGCTACGTCGTGAACTAAGCAAGGTGACAAAAGTAGAGGTAGTATCATGAAGCAAAAAACTATTTCGGTGCTACAACTTTACCCACGCGATATGAATATTTATGGCGACTGGGGCAATGTGCTAACCATCGTTCGCCGCCTTGAGTGGCATGGCTACACACCAGAGTTACTTACCTACAACCAAGGTGACGCCTTTCCCGAACATGTTGATTTAGTACTTGGTGGTGGTGGTCAAGACGCTGGGCAAAGCAAAATACAAGACGATTTGCTAAAAATTGGCCCAAAGCTTCACGAACTTGCCGAAGCTGATGTACCCATGCTCGTGATTTGTGGCTTATACCAGCTATTTGGAAAATTCTTCAAAACAAGTACTGGTGAAATTATTAAAGGGATTGAGCTGTTAGATCTTGAAACCTATGCAGGTAGTGAGCGTTTAATCGGTAATATTGTTACCCAAAGTGATGATTTTGGTGATATTGTGGGCTATGAAAATCATAGCGGGCAAACATTTCTCGCTGATGGGGTGAAGGCATTTGGTACGGTAGTTCGTGGCGCAGGCAATAGCGGCAAAGACGCAACCGAAGGTGCTCGCTACAAAAATGTCATTGGTAGTTATTTACATGGATCATTGCTACCGAAAAATCCGCAAGTTGCTGATTGGCTAATAACTCAAGCAGTTCGACGAAAATACGGAGACTTTGAACCAAATGTTATCAACGACACGTTTGCCTTGAAAGCACGCGGTATCGCTGCTAGTCGGCCTCGCTAAAACGCTCCGCTCCCATAGCCACTACTGGCCTTCATATGCTTACGCAGTTCACTAAGCACTTGCTCACCATGGCCAAGCGGCGTGACTCGGCCGTAAACTTTTATAACCTGTCCTTCTGGGTTAATCAAAAATGTTTTTCTCAGTATTCCCTCTTTGCCAAACATCTTTTTACCCCACGCACCGTACGCTTCGATTGCCGTGCCTTCCGGGTCGCTCAATAGCGTAAAGTTCAGCGAATGCTTGGCTTTAAATTTTTCATGACTCGAAGCATCGTCCTTACTTACCCCTACCACTTCCGCACCAAGTGCGGCCAAATCATCACGCGCGTCGCGCAAGCTGCAGGCTTCGACGGTACAGCCAGGTGTATCGTCCTTAGGGTAAAAGTATAAAACGAGCCATTTTCCCACAAAATCTTTTAGAGTTTTCTGTTCACCATTGTCATTTTTTAGTGCGAAATCGGGCGCTAGGTACGGTACATCTTTCATACCTTCAGTATACCACTGGAAATCTCTCTCTGTTTAGGCTATAATCTAGCATGAATTACCCACACTATCGGGGTGTGGCGCAGTTGGCTAGCGCGCGCGGTTTGGGACCGTGAGGTCGAAGGTTCGAGTCCTTTCACCCCGACCATATAAAAAAGATATCGCTTGATATCTTTTTTATATTCGCAGTTGCATAAATCTTACTTAGTTACAAATACCGTGCCTTTCATATGTGGATGAGGGGCGCAGTGATAACCGTACGTTCCAACTTTATCAAACGTAAAGCTGTATGTCTTGTCGGTTGAAAGTAATGGACCAGAAAGATCTGCTAGCTTATCACCAACTACACTGTGTTGTACGGTGTCTTTGTTTGTCCATGTAACTTTTGTGCCGACTTTTACGCGAATTACGCTGGGGCTATAGGAAAAATTACTAATCTCTACCCTGTTTGTCTCCACTGCATCTTTCAACATTGTTGTGTTTGAAGACATGTCGTTACTTCGAGATGATGAAATATATACCGCAGCTCCACAAATGATTACGACTACAGCAGCGAATATAGTTATAAGTTTTTTAGGCATGGTATGCGCTTTCTGCACAGAGCAGGGTAGACACGAATTGTGTTCTACCCTGCATCTAAGCGAGTTCTCTTAGAATTTGTCAGGGAATTGTTTTACAATCCCATCAGCTAAGGTTGAGAATAGACTTGTAAGGTGTGTTGCGCCTTCGTCGCGTAGCTTGGTTGCCGCAGCATAGTCACCTTTTGCCTCATTGTCAATCATTACAGCAGTCATATCAACATGTGATTTTAGGCCACTATATAACGCGTCTTCAGGCAGGTTTGGGTTAGCTTTAGCTAAGTATGCAGCCAGCGGTTTCGTGTACATGCTGTCGATATTCGATAGAGCTTTCTTTTTAGCCGTTGCATCGTCTTTACTTGCTGCAACAGCATAGTTCACAAATTCATCAAGGTGAAGTTTCCATACGCTATTAAATGTTTTTTCGGCATCCTTGCCATATACGCTTCCTACCGCCGCACCTAGGTCTGTACCATTTTTGTAAAGGTCTGCAGCATCAGCGTCTGCGCTCTTGGTTCCATTCAGCGTAGAGGCGACAGCACTATACGTGAGATCCATATGTTCTACGCCGAAGCCGACCAATGTAGATCGAAGACTCGCGGCTTTATTGCTGTCATTACTCATCATTGATGCAGCATGATCATGACCATGCTCGTTTTGACAGTTCATATCGGCTATCCACCAACCGATGCCACCCCCCACTACAAGGCTAAGCACTGCTGTTATTACTATTGCTGCCATTTTACTGTGAGATTCCATAATCCCTCCTGGTTAATTAATTCTAGGGTTAAGTTATAGAGTAATTACTTTACTTAATTAACTTAACTTGTTACTATAGTATTATAGAATTGAGTCATGAGTCAAGCTAATTTATGAAAAAAGATATTTCCGAGATTTCTACCTACGAATCGGGCGTTGTGCAATCAGCTGCTCATCGTCAGACAATGAAAGTAAAAACCACGTACCTATCCCAGTATGATTTGACAGGAATGCAGTGGTTTGTGCTTGGCTTCGTGTATGAGGCCGGAAAAGATGGCATCGCCCTTACCGCACTAAAAAATATCCTGGATACTACCATGCCTTTCATCACAAACATCGTAAACTCGCTCGAAGCAAAAGGATATATACATAAGACAAGTAGTCAATCAGACAGCCGTGTAAAGATTGCAACACTTAACCAGGCTTACGCTCACCAGGTTGAGGAAATTGAACTCGGTCTCAGGGATGCTCTGCGCAATGAGTTATATATTAGGGATAACATTTCCCGTGATGAACTGAATACGTACATCCGCGTGCTGTACAAACTTGCCCGAAACTCACTCTCTGACGATAACTAACACACTCTTATCTGCTAGGATATAAGTATGAACGTGACGAGCATCTTCAAGCGTCTTGCCCAATTCTTTATGTATACAAGCTACCTTACCTGCGCCTTACAATGGTTTTGGCTAGGTATTTTAGTGCTCGGCGTTTTCGCGCAAAACGGTATGCTCGATACACTAAATCAGCATGAACCTGTGGTAGCCCCTGTGCCAACACATGAACCGGCATCACCCGTGGCTTTAGCGATTGGTGGGATCGTGACGGTGGCAATGATTATTATTACGGTTGTTGTATTAATTCGCTTGCCTAAAGCTATCGCGAAAACGAGCCAAGTAGTAACCGAACGAGCAACTGAGACTATACTGCCGGTTGTCAGTCATCATAAAAAGCTACCAAAGAAAAAGAAACTCCAGCTAAGTGCAAAACTCACCTTTTATATTCGACTAGCTCTGATTGCTCTTCCCTTTTTGCTACTACTAGCATTGCCTCAAAACGAATCTATTAAACCGCAACTAGTTATTTTTGTGGGTGGTTTGCTGGCCATAACAACACTGACTCTCCTTGCGGTAGAGTCAGTAATTGCTTTGGCTTTGCCTAAAAAGAAACGGTAACTACTTCGCAAATTCGATTGCACGAGTTTCGCGAATCACGTTTACCTTAATCGTACCAGGGTACTGCATGGTACTTTCAATCTTTGTAGCAATGTCACGGGCGAGCTTTATACTCGATAAGTCATCGATGCGCTCTGGCTTCACGATAACTCGCACTTCCCTACCCGCTGAAATTGCATACGCCTTGTCGATACCATCAAAGCTGGTCGCCACGTTTTCAAGGTCGCGCATACGCTCGGCAAAGTTTTCGGCAGAAATATTGCGAGCGCCAGGGCGAGCAGCCGATGCAGCGTCGACTACACGAACAACCAACGCTTCTGGTGTGGTAGCTTCAATATCGTCGTGATGAGCTTCAATTGCGTGCACGATGTCGTCTGGCATGCCGTACTTCTTAGCAAGCTCTGCACCAATATGGTGATGCTTGCCTTCAATTTTGTGTGTAACCGCCTTACCAACATCATGAAGGAGCGTAGCGATTTTAACAGTACGAACATTCGCGCCAATTTCTTCGGCAATCATGCCGGCGATATGCGCCATCTCCGTGCTGTGCATCAGCACGTTTTGGCCGTAACTGGTACGGAACTTTAGCTCACCGAGTAGACGTAGCATTTCTTTTGGAATACCCACAACACCTACTTCGCGAGCAGCATCTTCACCAGCTCGATCGACTTCTTTGTCGATTTGCTTCTGTGCTTTCGCAACAACTTCTTCAATACGGCCCGGGTGAATACGGCCGTCTTTCATAAGCATTTCAAGCGTTAGGCGTGCAACTTGACGACGTACAGGGTCGAAGCTAGAAAGCACAATCATACCAGGCGTGTCATCAACAAGAATATCTACGCCAGTCGCGCGCTGAATTGCTTGAATATTTCGGCCTTCTTTACCGATAATCCGACCTTTCATTTCGTCGTCGGTCAGCTTGATTGCCGTGACCGTGCGTTCTGCGGTAACTTCACTACTCATACGCTCCATTGCGGTTAGAAGTACTGTTTGTGCCCGCTCTTCAGCATCCTGAGCAGCATCTTTTTGAAGCTTATCAACCAACCCAATAAGGTCGTTCTTGATGTCGCGCTCTGTCATTTGCATCAGCTTGTCAGCTGCGTCTTTTTTCTTTAAGCCAGCGATTTTTTCGAGTTTTTCTTGCTGCTTAGTGCGAATGTCACGAATTTCACCTTTTAGGCTCTCTACTTCATCTTCTTGTGCGCGAAGCTTTTCAGATCGCTTATCGAGTTCATCGAGTTTTTTATCAAGAGAGGTCTCTCGTTCGGCAAGCCGATCTTCGACTTTTTTAAGCTCTTTGCGGCGTTCTTTTTCAATTTCAACCGCTTCGTCTTTTGCCTTTAGTACAATGTCACTTGCTTTGCTTTTGGCTTGAGCAAGTTCTTTCTCAATTTTATTTTTGCCTTGGGTAGCTTGTTGCTTATCGTAAGCGAATTTTCCGCCCACACCTAATACGACTCCGACAACAGCGGCAATAACCTCTATTCCCATACTGGTTCCTTTCTCTGTCTCACTCCCGCCACGTGTTCGTCGTAGCGATATAGTTTAATCAAGAATGAGCAGATCGTTTCAAAATATTTAGTAAATCTCAGTCCCAAAAAATCAGACTATTTATATTGTAGCGCTTTTTAACGTGGCGGGGCAAGAATATTTTTCGCTATTTTCGTGGAGTTGTGATGTTGGCCTCACGACCATAAAAGGGCATAACGATTTGGTCGTTTTCACCTGTTTGTAACCGTCTTATGGCGTCGACTTCCCAACTTTCACCTTGCGCACCTACTATCGGTACAGAGAGCTCAGCTGCGAGCGTGTTTAGCACAGTCAGTCCAATACGAAGACCAGTAAAGCTTCCAGGCCCTTGAAAGGCACCAATACCCGATATGTCGTGGAGTGTTTTGCTCTGAGATTCAAGTTGCTCGCGAAGATAGCGGAGTAGATTGTGGGCTAGTTCACGATGTGCTTCCCACTCGTTATAAACTCGGTTTTCACTATCGAGCAATGTTAGCTTACAGGTAGGTGATGAGGTATCAAGCAATAGAATCATGCGAGCTCCCCGAGCAAACGTTCTGAACGTGGGCCATGTGCAGACATTACAAGTTCCCTGTCGGTTTCAGACGGACTAGCAAACACGATTTGCAAGTGGTCTTCTGGCAACACAGCCCGAACCACGTCACCCCACTCGACCACTACTACTGCACCGGGCTCACGCGCGGTTTCATGCAATTCGTCTGCCATAATACCGGCATCTGCTAAACGATAAAAATCATAGTGGGCAAGTAGTCGATGGTTTGTGGCACTGTACACTCGATTGATAGTAAAGGTTGGGCTTTGCACCGTTTCAGAAATCTCCATACCGACCGCAAGACCTTTTGTGAGGGTCGTTTTACCTGCACCAATATCACCTATAAGCTCGATAACCTCGCCGCCTTCAACTAGTCGTCCAATCTGCTCGCCAAATTCTTTCATGGCCTCTTCGGAAGAAATTTGTTTTTTCATCTCTATAAATTATACCATTTGCTATACTAGAATCTGATGATACGACTAGCAAATGACACCGACCATGCTGGAGTTGAAGCGCTTTTGGCTCTGATGCACCGAAAAATAAACGATGAATTGTTCACACAGTTGCTTCACGATGAAACGCGCGCGATCCTAGTGGATGACCAAAGTGGCGAACTTTCAGGAATGGTGCTTTGCAATATTGTTTATAAACTTGACAGAAAAGAGTGTCGCCTTGATCGACTTATTGTTCGAGAAGAATTCCGAGGACAAGGTATAGGTACTAAACTCCTCAGGGCCGCCGAAGAATGGGCCTGGAAGCATGACGTGAAGCGAATCGAATTTACTAGTAGCGCAAAACGTCCTGAGGCTCATCATCTGTATACGAAAAATGGCTACGAAAACCGAGATACGAAAGTATTTGCGAAAACAAATGGCGAAATAGAGGCTGTATAGTCGATGGCAAGAGTAAAGCTATCTGAGTATCGAGCAAAGTCTCTGTTAGTGGATAACTATGCTGGCGTTTCGCTGCGGCTTTCATCGCTTGACGACGACATCGCAACGCTTGATGAGAATACTCCTTACGTTGTTAAGGTTGACCAGGGAATCAAAAAGCGCGGCAAGCAAGGTCTGCTACGACTTAATGTGAGCAAGCAAGCTGCTCGTGCGGCTGTTGAAGAGCTTGCTAGCAAAGGCTTTACGAGGTTTATTGCCGAGCCCATGTTTACTCACGAGGAGAATGAAGAGCGCTACGTGAGCTTCGAGCGAGCTCGCGAGGGTATTGCTGTCCAGTATTCAGAGCAAGGTGGCGTAAATGTTGAAGAAAACCCGGCAAGTGTCCAGACGTTTACTGTTGATACAGTACCTCTACCAAAAGCATTTGTACAACACGTTATCGATGTAATGAACCGTGAACACTTAAGTTTTGTAGAAATTAATCCACTGATTGTACGCGATGACGAATGTGTGCTGTTAGACGCAGCCGTGCTTGCTGATAGCGCCGGTGAGTACCAGGCTAGTTGGGACGAAGATGACGTCGTTGAAGCTCGACAGCCAACTGAAACTGAAGCCGCTATCGCTAAGCTCAATCAAAATTCACCTGCGGCTTTTTCGTTTCGGATATTAAATGAAGATGGGGCACTGTGGTTACTCTTGAGTGGAGGTGGAGCAAGTATTACCATCGCCGACGAAGCAATGAATCAAGGCAAGTCTAGTCTCGTGGGTAATTACGGTGAGTACAGCGGTGGTCCGTCAACGGAAGAAACATATCTCTACACGCTTGATGTTCTCCACCAAGCGCTGACTTCGAAAGCTCCAAAAAAGGCAATTATTATTGCTGGCGGCGTAGCAAACTTTACCGACGTAAAGAAAACTTTTGGCGGTATTATTCAAGCGCTTGACGAAAAACTTGGCGATCTTCAAGAGCAAGGAATTCGCGTCTATGTGCGGCGTGGTGGGCCAAATGAAGTAGAAGGACTGGCAATGATGGAATCATATTTGAAGAAAAATAATCTATTTGGAAGTGTTCACGGCTCTGATATCGTATTAACCGATGTTATCAACGAAGCTCTGGAGCATGTCGATGCGTAATATCAGCTCTATCCGCCAGAACCCAGGTAAAATTTTAGCGTTTGGAAATTACGCAGCTGGCTACCAAACAATCCTTGATTTTGACTATTTATGTGGCAAAGATGCTCCTTCGATTGCCGGAATCGTAACCGCAAGCGCGAAGTTTCAAAAGTTCTTCTGGGGCAATGGGGAAGTGCTAATACCCTGCTTCCCTACCGCCGATAAAGCTAAGGCTAGTCTGGGCTCAGTTGAATGGATGCTCAATATCAATTCCGGCCGACGAGCATTTCAGTCTACCGTATCGTTTTTTGATGCATTTCCTGATGCTCTTGGTGGCCACATTTTCGCCGAAGATGTACCCGAAATCCATGCCCTAGAACTCTACGAGCGCTACCAAAAACAGGATAAAACCCTTATTGGTCCGGCTGGAGTTGGTTTGCTTGTACCAGGAGCTCTAAAGCTAGGAGTAGTTGGCGGCGTCGACTGGCGACAACTTGAGAAAAATCATTTAATGACTGCCGGAAACGTCGCAGTTCTCTCGGCATCTGGTGGAATGATAAATGAAATTATTACTATTGTCGCGACTAGCGGACATGCGATTAGCTTCGCCCTTTGTTTTGGTGGCGACCGCTTCCCTTCCACCAGTCCTCGTGAAGCGTTTTTGGCTGCCGAAGCCGATGAAGCGACGAGCCATATCGTGTATTACGGTGAACTTGGTGGCCAAGATGAACACGAGTTAGTAGATCTTATTACCAGCGGTAAAGTCACAAAACCAGTCGTCGCTTACATCGCGGGGGTTATTGGTGAAGGCTTTGATCAACCGGTGCAATTCGGGCATGCCAAAGCGCTCGCAAACAATAAATCAGAAACAGCAAGCGCGAAGCGACGTGCCCTTGCTGAAGCTGGAGTAAAGGTAGCAGATTCAATGACAGACTTTAGTAAAGCAATTAAAGACATCCCTCAAAATGAAAAACCTGAGTCGGTTGATGCCACTAGCCTCGCGGGTCGGAAAGCTAGTCTCTTTTCATCTACTATTAGCAAAGAAAGCTCCGAAGGCTACGAATTTATTGGAGCACCACTTCAGCAGTGGGCTGATGAAGGCGACATTGCTTTGCAAATCACTTCCGCCCTGCTTGGTAAACGTCCCTCTTCACAAAAAACGACTGAATTTATTCGAACCGTTTTCTTACTTTCTGTCGACCATGGCCCTCAAGTTTCCGGTGCACTCAACACCATTGTTACGGCGCGTGCCGGTAAAGGCCTAGTAGATTCACTTGCGGCCGGACTACTCACTATCGGACCTCGTTTTGGTGGCGCGGTTAGTGATGCTGCGCGTGAGTGGTTCGAAGGAGTTACCGAGGCAAAAATTCCTGAAGAACATGTTGAGAGCTATGCAAAAGCAAAGAAATACATTGGCGGCATAGGTCACAAAAAATACCGTCTTGGGCTACCAGATCCTCGCACGGCCAGACTAGCAGATTTTGTTGATGAGCTTCCATCGCATCGTTACTACGACTACGCCAAAGCAATTGAAGCAATAACCAGCTCGAAAAAAGGCTCGTTAATACTCAATGTTGACGGCACCATAGCCGCCTTAATGCTTGATATCCTTGAGCAAGAAGAAAAGCTCACCGAGGATGAGCTCCGTCAATTGATTGACGCCGACTTTTTCAATGCGCTATTTGTGATTCCACGAACCGTTGGCTTCGTCGCGCATTACCTCGACCAAAAGCGATTAGACGAGGGTCTATTCCGCCTATCCGACGACGATGTTCATTTAGCCTAAAAACTACTGGCGAATTCTCTGTTAGCACGCTATACTAGAGCGTAAGCATTATGCGCACAATTGCTGATAATATCGTTGAAAAACTTGTGTTAGAGGGTGGGACCATAACATCCGATATTATTCAGACGTCCAAAGAGACTGCTACACGTACTAAAAAACCTCTGCAACAAGTACTCCTCGAAAGTGATGTCATCACCGACAATGACCTCACAAAGCTTTTTTCGAAGTACACTGGCCTCCCCTACGCCGACCTCAATCCGGGTGATATTCCATACGAGGTCCTTACGAAAATTCCTGAACGTATCGCCAAACAGTACAACGCAATCCTATTCAAGATTGACCCTGATGGCCTACTTCACCTTGCCATGGAAGACCCCGACGACGTTCAGGCCGTCGACTTTATTGAAAAAGAAATTGGTGAAAATACTAAACTCTATATCGCTACTCATGCTAATATTGTGGCTTGCTTGGGAAATTATAGAGGTGATGTCCATGAAAAGCTCAATGATGTTATTGATATTCAACGAGAAGAAGATGGCAGCGAACAAGTCGTCAGTGACTCTGATATCGCCGAAGATTCGCCTGTTGCTCAGACAATCAATCTGCTACTCGAATACGCAATCCGTTCAAATGCCAGTGATATCCACATTGAACCTCGTGAAGGTTTCGTGCAAATTCGCTACCGAATCGACGGTGTATTAAAAGAAGTGAATCGCTTACCGCGTAATGTGCTCGGTGCGCTAGTGAGTCGTATTAAGATTTTATCCAACCTTAAGATTGATGAACGTCGCGTTCCGCAAGATGGTCGTTTTAAGATAAATGTTGCCGGTAAACAATACGCTCTTCGTGTCAGCACACTCCCTATTGCCGATGGCGAAAAGGTTGTTATGCGTATCCTTGACGAAAGCAACCAAGCCGTCACACTAGATGATCTTGGCTATTGGGGCCGAGCTTTAAAAACCGTTACCGACGCATTGACCGAACCAAATGGTATCGTACTCGTGACTGGGCCGACTGGCTCAGGAAAGTCAACAAGTTTGTTTAGTATTCTGACTAAACTTAATACGCCAAATGTGAACATTTCGACAATTGAAGACCCTGTGGAGTACAAAATAACAGGGGTAAACCAGACTCAAACCAACGTAAAGGCTGGCATGACGTTCGCCAGTGGTCTTCGCGCCCTGCTTCGTCAAGACCCGAATATTATCATGGTAGGTGAGATTCGTGATGGTGAAACGGCTAACCTGGCTGTCCAGGCAGCATTGACCGGTCACCTTGTCTTCTCTACTCTTCACACTAACAACGCAGCAACTAGCCTTCCTCGTTTGCTCGATATGGGTATTGAGCCTTTCTTGATTGCGAGCACCGTGAGAGCAGTTATTGGTCAACGTCTGGTGCGTAAGCTCTGCATGAACTGTCGACAAAGCTATGCCCCGTCTCAAGAAGAAGTTCAAGCGTTGTATAAGACCTTCGGCATCACCACACCCGAAGCGATTAGTGTTGTGCATAAGCTCGACCAAGAAGCCATTGCCCAAAAGCTGGGAGGTGACACACCGGCAGCTACGACCGATACTACCATCTCGAGTCTTTGGCGACCCTCACCTGACGGCTGTGATGAATGTAACCACACCGGTTTCAGGGGCCGAATTGGCATCTATGAGGTACTTGGCTCGTCTCAAGCGATCCAAAAATTAATTGTTACCAGTGCGACAAGCAGCGATATCCAGGCTCAGGCTATAGCCGAAGGGATGACAACAATGCAAACCGATGGGCTCATTAAAGCGCTGCGCGGTCAAACAACCATTGAGGAAGTACTTCGAGTAACCAGAGAATAGTATGCCTAATTTTTCGTTTACTGCCGTCGGTGCAAACAACAAGGTCGTCAATGGAAACATTGAAGGTGCTAATCGAGATGCGGTATATAAACACCTTCAAGAACAGGGTGTTAGGCCTCTGAGCATCAAAGAGACTAGCCCACCATCAAAAAGTCTATCTATCGCAAAGCTACTAGCTCCCGGGAAGGTAAAGTCGGATCATATCGTTGTGTTTACGCGTGAGCTAAGTGCCATGGTAAGTGCGGGTGTTCCCTTGCTTCGATGTCTTAACTCTTTGGCCGAGCACACCGAAAGTGCACAGCTGAAAAAAATACTTGGTTCAGTTATCAAAGACGTCGAGGGCGGTGCTCCTTTGGCCGATGCACTAGAAAAATTTCCTGACACGTTTTCAACTGTATACGTAAACATGGTTCGGGCTGGTGAAGCAGCGGGTATTCTAGATGAGATTTTGAAGCGTCTTGCTACCCAGCAAGAGAAGTCCGCAACCATGCGAAAGAAAATTAAAAGTGCGATGACCTATCCGACTGTACTCGTAGTCATTACGGTGGTAGCGTTTTTTGGGCTTATGATTTTTGTTATTCCACAAATTGGTAAAATCATCTCTGATCTAGGTGGTCCAGATGCCCAACTTCCCCTCATTACGCAAGTTATGCTCGGTATTAGCAAGTTTGTAACTAGCTATTGGTTTATTCTCATCCCTTTGTTTGCGGCTGGGGTATTCGCACTACTCCGCTATATTCAAACCAAAGATGGCAAACGACAATTTCATACCCTCATTATCAACCTCCCTGGTATTAAAACAATTACTCGTAAGGTTGCTGTAGCCCGCTTTGCCCGTACCTTTTCGGCGCTAATTGGAGCAGGTGTGGCTGTACTTGAGGCGCTTGAAGTGACGGCTCATGCCGTCGGTAACGTTGTGTATGAAAAAGTTCTCCTCGATGCCGCTGAAGAAGTAAAAAATGGCGCTACACTGTCATCAATTATTGAAAAGAGTCCCCTATTTCCGGCAATCGTACCTCAGATGCTTTCTGTCGGTGAAGAAACCGGACAAACAGATGTGGTATTAGTGAAGGTAGCTGACTTTTACGAGGAAGAGGTTGATGTTGCCATCGATGGTTTGAGCTCTATAATCGAACCGGTGATGATTGTGTTCATGGGTGCCATGGTGGGTCTTATTGCGGCAAGTGTTATGTCACCTATCGCTAATCTGTCACAGAACATACGTTAATCATAGCTTTTCACATACCGCTCATGTATACTTATAGAGACGAAATAAGAGAAGTGGGCAGCCCTAGAAGTGGCAAAATTATTCTACAAAGATAAACCAATCGTAGGCCTCGACATCGGTCAAACCGGTGTGAAAGTAATGGCGGTCGATACCAAGAAATGGCTCGTAACGGCGTACGGGTCTATTGACCTCGACCCTGCTAAAGTGCAGGAATCTCTTGATAAGCGCGACAACTATCTCTCTGATGGTATACAAACTCTTATGCAGAAGAATATTATTGGGAATCTTCCTAGCAATCACGTCGTTGTAGGCATCCCGGCGTCGCGAACTTTCACTCGATCTTTTACTATTCCAATAAAAGCCATGAAAAAGTTGCGTGATGCCGTAGAACTTGAAGCCGAACAATATATTCCGATTCCGGCCAACCTGCTTTATATCGATTTTGAGATTATCCATAAAACCAAAGATACCGTTACTGTACTGATGTGCGCTGCGCCAAAAGCTATCGTTGACCAAACTGTTGAAGCAGCTGAAATGGCAGGATTTCGTGTGTGCATGGTTGAACCTAGCGTCAACGCAGTAGCTAGGTTGCTTGAGACCACCGAGGAGGGTAATTTGCCCACTGTAATCGTTGATATTGGTGCAGCAAGCACCGATATTGCTATCCTGGACGGATCAATTCGTGTTACCGGTGGCGTAAGCGTTGGTGGTAATACTTTCACGCTTGATATTGCTAAAAAGCTCGATGTAACACTTGAAACAGCTCATCAAATGAAGGTGTTGAATGGATTGAGTCCAGGCAGCAAACAACACAAGATAAGTGGCGCTCTCTCTCCAAGCCTCGAAAAAATCGCCGATGAGGTACGCAAAATCATTCGCTACTACAAAGAGCGTATCAATGAAGACCGAAAGCTAGAGCAGGTGCTTGTTGTTGGTGGTGGAAGTAACGTGCCTGGCATCGGTGAGTTCTTCACAAACGAGCTAATTATGGCAGCTCGAGTCGCAAGCCCTTGGCAAACTCTAGATTTTGGTAAATTACCTCAGCCTGCAAAACAATTTCGCCCTCGCTACATTACCGTAGCTGGTCTGGCCAGCATTAAACCGGAGGATGTTGTACAATGATAAATCTCCTACCAGTTGAACGAAAGGCAGACCTATCCGCGGCACGCACCAACAGCATTTTAGTGCGTTATTTGTTTATGAGTGGCTTTGGCATTTTATTAGTCGCCATCATTTCTACCGGGACTTTCTTTAGCCTCAACTTCGCGAAAGATAACGCTGAAAACCGCATCAACGCGAATGACGCAAAATATGCTAGTTTTACAAAGGTAAAGAATGAAGGTGATGCTTTCCGGACAAACTTAGCTACTGCAAAAGAAATTCTTGATAAACAAGTTACCTATTCAAAGCTGGTGTATGAGATTGCCGCGGTTATCCCCAGCGGAACAGTGCTTGATAATCTTAATCTCGATACAAAGTCCTTCGGCTCTGTCATTATCATCGAAGCTAGCTCGACTTCATTTTCAAATGCCGTCAAGCTAAAAGATTCACTTCAGGCTAGCAAAAAACTTTTCAGTGATGTGTCGCTTCAGAGTGTTAGCGAAGAAGGTAGCAGTGAAAGCTCAAGTGATAAATACCCTGTCAAAGTATATCTTCAGGTTAAGATTAACCAAGGAGCTCTGAAGTGAAAGATAAATTCACCGCTCGAAGCTTACGAATCGTCTTAGTCATATTGCTTGTGCTCACCTTTGTTGCAGGCATTGCGGCATTCTTGTTTGCAAAAGACTTCCTATCCGCCTACGCGACAAAGGTAAGTGAGCGAAACGCACTCGCTAATGTTGGTGACTCAAACTTACAGGCGCTGAACAAGCTTGAAACGTATCTTGAAACGAATAAAGAAGTAATCGATAAAACAAAGAATATCGTCGCCGACAGCAAAGAGTATCGCTACCAGAATCAAATTATTAGTGATTTAAATAGCTTCGCAGCTTCTGCCGGTGTAGCAATTGATAAGTTTGATTTCGTGACCAACCAAGCTGAGGCAGCAACCGATAGCGCAGCCCAAGAAACAACAGATGCATCGGCAACGACACCCGCTACCCAAACGAGCAGTCTTAAATCGACTCGTGCGACAGTTACTGTGACCACTCCTGTCTTATATAATTCTCTGCTGAAATTCATTCAAAAAATCGAGCAAAACAAAACGAAAATGCAAATTACGAGCATTGGCCTTATTCGTTCCACAGATCCGACACAACCAACTGGCTCAGTTGATTCACAAAGTTTTATAATTGAGGTGTACATACGGTAGCTTATGAATTCTCCAGACCTTAGTGAAATCGGTACATTGCTCGCAAAGTTTTTGCGACGCTTCCACGGAACAATGTTTTTTGTTTTATTGTCAGGACTTCTCGCAGCCGCTATTCTCACGATTATTTCAATTAATAATCTTGTTAATCAACCTCCTGAATCAAGTACTCCAGTGGTTTCAAGCAGCTTTGATGAAGATACGGTTATGCGCGTTAAAGATTTGGGTACTTCAAACCCTTACACGCCAAAAGCCGGCTCTCGTACTAATCCGTTCCTTGAGTAGATTGACCAAGACGCTTATACTAAGACTATGCTAGTAGCGTATGATCGATTTATCGGGTCGCCCGTAATGAGCCTTCAAACAGGCTCTGAATTAGCTCGTACCGTGCGTGCTCTCGTCGATCCACGTGATTTAACTGTTCTCGCCTATGAGCTAGAAGGGCCGATGCTCACCGAGCACCCCTCATTTCTAAGAGTGCTTGATGTGCGCGAGTTTAGTAATATCGGTATTATCGTCGATAGCAGCGATGAGTTTGTCGGCCTTGACGACGTCATCAAACTAAAAGAAGTCTATAATTTCCACTTCGACCTAATTGGCTTAAAAGTTGTTGACAAAAGAGGGCGAAAACTTGGTAAGGTTACCGGCTATACTGTTGACAGTGATAGTTTCGTTTTACAACAGTTGCGTGTGCAGCGTCCTCTTCTGCAGAGCTTCAATGAAACTGAACTGCTAATCAACCGGTCACAAATCGTCGAGCTTAGCGACCAACAGGTGGTCGTTGAAGACGGCAGTCATACAATGCCCGACCGTGAGCCTGTTCGTAACTATACGAATCCATTTCGCCAATCATCGGCCCAGCCCGAAGCGATTACTCCTCCTCGCGAGTAGAATCGAGTGCAGCACGAATGTCACCATAACTGAAGCCTTGGCGCGCCAAATAGTTTAGCAGCTTCTCTTCTGAATCGTATTTCAAGCGCTTTTTGGTGAGTATCTTTTGTAGTTCGTCACTGTCGTTTCGACTACTCTGCTGAAAGGCTTGTTCAATACTATCTACCGCGACACCTTTGACTCGCAATTCATTTATAAGCTTGCGCTTACTGCTACCCTTGGTTTGGTTGCGATGCTCCACCCAATATCGAGCAAATGCATCATCATTTATGTAACCTTTGTCTTTTAGTCGATCGTACACTCTATCGGCTATTGCTTGCGTTATCCCTTCGCGCTTTGAGCCGTTCTTTTTTAAGCTGGAGCGAGTCTTTCGCCAAAGGTAGTCTTTTACTTCTTTGCTACTGTGTGGCCTCATAAGGCAATATTCAAGTGCCCGAGCATATGTTTTGCCGAACTGGCTTTCATTCAAAAGATCCGCTAACTCTTCTTCTTCGTATTCTCTACCGACTCGAACACCGAGCTCGCCTACCTGATACACATCTAACGAAAAAGCGTACGTTCCATCAACCGACACATTCACACGGTCTTTATTTTTTGCTTGAAGAGATATATCCGTAATTTTCACTACTATCCCCTTCGGTCGCTACGTGGTTGTATTATTCAGACTCAGCAACTTGCTTACGAACTTCTTTTTCAATTTCGTCGAGAACCTTTGGATTTTCTTTCAAGTAAACTTTCACTGCTTCTCGGCCTTGGCCAATTTTTCCATCTTTGTAATCAAACCAAGCACCCGATTTACCAACAATTGCTTTTTCAACAGCTAGATCGAGTACGTCGCCAGTGCGAGAAATTCCTTCATTATACATAATGTCGAATTCGGCAGTTCTAAATGGCGGTGCAATCTTATTTTTCACCACTTTCACCTTTGTTCGGTTTCCAATAATGTCTTCGCCTACTTTCAACTGACCAATTCGTCGAATATCAAGACGTACAGACGCGTAGAACTTTAGTGCATTACCACCAGTAGTCGTCTCAGGATTTCCAAACATTACACCAATCTTCATGCGAATTTGGTTAATAAAGATAACGGTTGCCTTTGATTTATTAATGATACCCGTGAGCTTACGTAGCGCTTGACTCATCAGTCGGGCTTGCAAGCCCATGTGGCTATCACCCATATCACCGTCAATTTCTGCTTGTGGTACGAGAGCCGCAACCGAGTCAACGACTATTAAATCTACTGCGTTTGAACGCACGAGTGTTTCTGCAATTTCAAGTGCTTGCTCACCATTGTCAGGCTGGCTAACTAGTAGATTTTCAGTATCAACTCCTAGCTTTTTCGCGTAGGCTGGGTCGAGCGCGTGTTCGGCGTCAATAAATGCTGCCGTGCCACCCTGCTTTTGAATTTCAGCAATCGCATGCAAGGTTAGGGTAGTCTTACCAGAGCTTTCGGGTCCGTAAATTTCAATAATTCGGCCTTTTGGATAACCGCCACCAAGTGCCAAGTCAAGACTCAGCGCACCGCTAGGTAAAAGTTCGATGTCAACTTTCTTTGCTTCTCCAAGCTTCATGATTGAACCATCGCCAAATTGCTTGGTGATTTGGTCCATTGCTAGGCCAAGTGCTTTCATTTTTCCTTCATTGTCAGGTTTTTCAGTCGAAACTGGATCTTTAGCAGCCTTTTTTGCCATACTATTTCCTCTCTTGGTTATATTCTCATTATACGGTATTTTGCTATAATTAATCTAATGAAAGCTCGTGGTTTTACTATTCTTGAACTGCTGTTCCTCACAGTTGTACTTATCGCCATTGGCGCTTTGTTTTGGACACAGAAAAACAATATTGAAGTTGCTGCGCGTGACGACAAACGTAAAATTGCCATCAATGCAATGTACTACTCACTGGAAGAAATATTTCACAAGCAAAGTGGTTACTACCCAATGGAGTTAACATCTGAGACATTGCCTTCCGTAGACAAGAAACTATTTACCGATCCAAGAGGAGTCCAGTTAGGTGAAGGTGGCTCTGACTATCGCTACGAGCCTTCAAACTGTACAGACGACAAATGTCAGTCCTACACCCTCCGTGCGAATCTTGAAAACGAAGCAGACTACGTAAAAACAAATCGCTAGTAAACGAGTTAATTTTCGTAGGGATCTACTGGGCGACCGTTTTTGAATGATTCAATTGCATTATTTAACACGGCAACTTGATTACGTGGATTTGCTACATATGAAAACCGGTAGGTGGTTTCTTCGCCTTCGGTACTTAGTCGAATTGTCCCATAGTTAAGAATTGTTTGGAGAAAACCAGATTGACGAAAGCTTGCATCTTCGATGCTACCAAGACTAACGGTCTGCTCGTGACGAGAAAATACACTGTGTTGAATTTCCTGTACGACACTTTCATTGGTCATGTAAAATTGGTTCTGTAAATATACCCACACTGCAATAAAACCGCCAGTGGCTGTTAGTATCATTAGTAATACAATAGGCCACAGCACAATATCAAAGCTTGGCAGACTAGGCACGGTAGTCTCTGGTGAGGCAGGGTACAAAATAAGCACAATCATTTGAACTATTAGAAGCAACGCTGTTGCGCCGACGGGTATGAGCAGTCCAATCGGGTGGCGTTTTATGTCTAAAATAACAAACTCACCTTCGCTAAGGTTGAGATGTGGGTAGCGCTTTTTTGAATCTATCGAACGCAGCTGTACATCCTCAGATAAAGGCTTATTGGCCGGCTCAACAGCTCGTGCCGCGTGAACCACGTGCGGTTCATTAGAGTACTGGGCACGAAGCTGCGGGTCATAATTCTGTCCAGATACTTCTTGGGTTGCTGCTGTGACATGAGATGACAGCCTCGGCTCCTGGTTAGACTGAGGAGGCACTACCTGAGGAGCTGCATAAAGTGGTCTCCCATTAGCGTCGTAGGCAACTGGTTTATTTGGATCTTCCATGTCTTTTTAGTATAACAAACCTTATGTATCGTTTGATTTAGGTGAACGTCCTACATGCCTGTGTGCCTTCAGGGTCGCTTTTCTTCCTCGAGGAGTTCGTTCAATAAAGCCTATCTGTAGTAAGTACGGCTCATAGAAATCTTCGATTGTAGTCGGCTCATCACCAGTAAGTGCCGCAATCGTGTTTAGGCCTACCGGCTCGCTACCGTAATTTTCAATCATACTCATAAGCATATGTCGGTCTGCGGGGTCTAGTCCCAGTTCATCAATTTCCATCAGCTCCAAAGCTTTTGTTGTCATTACTGTATCTATGATTCCGTCACCGTTCACATCGGCGTAATCTCGTACTCGCTTCAGAAGGCGATTGGCGATACGTGGTGTGAGGCGTGCGCGTGAAGAGAGTAGTGTAGCAGACTCTGCTTTTATTGGTGTGTTTAGAATCTTTGCCGCTCGGGTGATGATTTGAGCAATTTCGTCCGCCGTATAAAACTCTAAGCGGTACAAGTGTCCAAATCGGTCACGAAGTGGGGCAGCAAGACTGCCAGTTCTTGTGGTGGCACCAATAACGGTGAATTTTGGTAAATCAAGACGCACACTACGAGCGGCCGGACCTTTACCAATTACGATATCCAGCTTGTAATCTTCCATCGCACTGTAAAGGACTTCTTCCACTGCCCTTCCAAGCCGATGAATTTCGTCAATAAACAGAATATCGCCGTCACTCAAGTTTGTCAGAATACTTGCGAGATCGCCGGCACGCTCAATCGCGGGACCGCTGGTAACTCGCAAACCGACGCCCATTTCATTGGCAATTACCGTTGCCATCGTCGTCTTACCTAAACCAGGAGGACCGTACAATAGTACGTGATCGATTGGCTCGCCGCGTTTCTTCGCTGCATCAATCGCAAGTTTTAGATTTTTCTTTAGGCGCTCTTGCCCGATATACTCGTTAAAATTCTGCGGCCGTAAGGTAACTTCAATCTGCTGCTCCTCGGCATCATCTTCGTCAATTGTTGTTGTCACAATTCTATCAATTGCCATTACAAATCGTCCTCGTTGATAAGTGCAATTATTTCAACTGGCACTTCTTCGTATGGATGAACGCTTTTTAAAGCTGTTACGACAGTCTTCGCAACGCTTCTCTCGCACACAACTTCAACTCTCTCTTCCGCTACTTCTTCCGCCTGCCCTGGCTTACCAATTGTAGGATGAGCGTTATTTGATGCAAGAAATCTGCCCGTACCGCTGCTAGAGAAACTGCAAAAACTGTATTCGCCCAGTCTCCCCGCCCCAGCTTCTCCAACTGCCTGACGAAGCTTTTCGGCGGCATCATGTGGTACGTAAGTAATGATTTTAATCATTTCAGCACTCATGATTTAAGTGCCTTTCTAACACGCTCACTGGTTGAAAGTGAGCCATCTATGTTCTCTAGCATTTTACTAGCATCCGCGAGCGTATAGCCAAGTGCCATCAAGGCCTCTAGCGCTTCGTCGCTGGTATTGAGTTCGGTTTGCACTGCACCAGAGCTGTAGTGTGTTGGCAAACCAACTTTATCACTCAAATCTACCACCACTCTATCTGCTGTTTTCTTGCCTACTCCAGCTGCTTTAGCGACGAACGCGCTATCACTGTGCGCTATCGCATTTCGCACGACTTGCGCATTTCCCAGGCTCAAAATCGCCAGCGCCGCCTTCGGACCAACACCCTGCACTGTAATTAGCATCTCAAATAATTTTTTTGCGGCAAGACTGCTAAAACCATATAAATCTTGGGATTGTTCGCGTATGTGGTGATAAGTATAAAGTTTTACATTTTCTTGTAAAGACATTTGCTCATAGTCTTCTAGAGCCACCTGTACCTCATAACCAATCCCACTCACATCAACAATCACTGAGCCAGCAAATTTTTCAACGACTGTGCCAAAAACGTGCGCTATCATTTCCAGCTTCTCCCTCGAATTATTGCAGCAATTCCAACCATGATGATAAACAGTACTATACCAAGCTGTGCTTTCATAGCACTATTATCTCATATTACGTCGTAGTCGCCTTCACAGTTGGTCTTCTGAACAGCCCACTGCATTCACAGTCGCCCCGACCGCTGTGTTTGGACACTGATCAATATCATCTGTTACACCATCTGAATCAGCATCATCACCTTCTACACAATTTGGATCATTGGCAGCTAAATCTTCCTTGCCAGGAACACTACACATATCGACGACACAGTTTTCATCATCAGCGGTAAGGTCTTCCTTACCTACAACAGTACACATCGCCGTTTCTTCATCTTTTTTGGGTTTGTCTTTTTTCTTATCAGGCACGTTACAACTTTCTTTTGGTTGCGCAGAGGCAAGGAAGTATTCATTAAATGTGCCAGTACCGGCTCGGTCTGCTTTTTTACCGTTACTACAAACAAGTAGTTTTACAATTCCTGCGGGTTGCTTGAATGCCTCGTTTGACGTGCCATCTAGGACAGATTGCATAAAGCTTCGCCAAATTGGCCCGGCCATGCTTGAGCCACCATTGTACATTGCTACGTTATCGTTATTTCCTACCCATACACCAGCCGCGATACTTGGTGTGTAGCCTATAGTCCAAGCGTCTTTCGCATCGTCGGTAGTTCCGGTCTTCACCGCCACCGTATGACCAGAAACTGTCAGTGAACTTCCAAAAATTGGTGCCCGCGCATTGTTGTCGGAAAGAATGTTTGATATTAGAAACGCGCCTTGTTCACTTACGCCACGTTCGCTTGTTTTGTCTTCAGTAAAAATTGTTTCGTCAAATTTGTTATCGATTTTATCGATAATCGACGTGTTGTAATGCTCACCTTGATTTGCAAAGCCTGCGTACGCATTGGTCATTTCTTCAAGTGGAATTTCGCCCGATCCAAGTGCCAATGGTAAGCCATAGTCCGAAGCACTACGATTCAATGTAGTAATGCCCATTTTCTTGGCAGTCGTAATCGCGTTATCAACTCCTAGTTTTTGCATGACCTTAATTGATGGAATGTTTAGAGAGCGTGATAATGCATTGCGAACGCTAATCGGACCGCTAAATGTTCGGCTTGCGTTTTGTGGAGTGTAGCCACCAAAGTCAGTTGGTACGTCTTGAAGGACAGTTGCAGGAGTGACCAAACCACGAGCCAGCGCTTCCGAGTAATAAATTGGTTTAAAGCTCGAACCAGGCTGACGTGGCGTAGTAACCATATTCACCATACCCCACTTCGGATTATTGTAGTCGGCGCTACCCACAAGTGCCCGAATTTCACCAGATTTTGGATCGATTGCTACCAAACTCGCATTGGTACCATTGTTTGCCTGAATGAAGGCCATATTACTTTGAACCGCTGCATTTGCCTTTTTCTGCATACCTAGATCAAGCGTTGTCACGACACGATAGCCAGAACGGTTAACCTTTTCTTCACCGTATTTTTCATATAATTCGGATAGAACCATTCCGGTAAAGTGTGGTGCACCATTGTCGATTGGGTCACGCTTCGGCGCATAATGAAGTTTTTGCTTGAGCGCAACTTGTTTTTGAGCTTCAGTAATTTTGCCATTTTTGACCATGCGAGTCAGCACCGTGTTTTGGCGTTCATATGCATACTCCTTCACACCCGAGATAGGTGAGTAGTTAGTAGGGGAAGGCAGGATACCGATTAGCATTGCACTTTCACCAACCGTTAAGTTCTTCTGGCTTTTATTAAAGTACGTTTTGGCTGCGTCCTTAATACCAAATGCACCTTCTCCAAAATATACAGAGTTCAGGTACATTTCTAAAATTTCGTCTTTTGAATAGCGCTGCTCAATGGCTAGAGCTACAGATAGCTCTTGGTATTTACGCAAAAACGTACGCTGATCGGTCAGGACGGTATTTTTCGCGAGTTGCTGCGTTAATGTTGAGCCACCGTAGTTATTCCCACCGCTGATGAAGTTCGCATACAGCGCGCCCAGTATGTTACCCAGAGAAAAACCTGAGTGTTCATAAAAGTTCTTATCTTCTGATGCGATTACAGCTTTTTCTACGTTGTCTGAGATGTCCTTCAGCTTCACAATGTCGTGGTGCTTAGACCGACCAAAGCTATATATTTGTTTACCTTTTCTATCAACTATCTCAACGCCTGTATTATTACGGTTCATTAGACGTTCTTGATCATCAATATCTCGCGCAAAGTAAAGATATGTCGCGATTGGTGTAATTATCAAAAAAGCTAGTATTGGCGTTGAAACCAGCAAAACCTGCTTCTTCCAGCCTAATCGCTTCCACCAAGCAATCTGGTGTTTAAAGGTACTTTTGAGCCCACGAACTGGTCCGCGTTTCTTAGTGTATTTTCCCTGTCGGTACATAGTATCTAGTATAGCAAAATACTGCCTCCCTTTTCGTATTTGGTGACAGTATTTTGCTTTGTTTTATCTATAGCTTAGACTAAAATGATGCCTCGTTATGAGTCCATGTGTTCACCACGATCACCGCGAGGGCCACGTACTGGCAAACCCAAGTCACTCATTGTAATGTTTTGAGCTTCCATCCACTTTCTCAACGCTTCCATTTTCTTATGGATTTTTTCACGATTTGCGTCAGTTTTATCCTTATCATGAAGTGCATCTATCTTTTCCCATGCCGCCACAATATGATCATACTGAGCTTGAGTAATTTTGCCATTACTCAACGCCTTTTTCAGTGCCGTCAAACGCTCAGTTTTCATATCCTTATCGTGAGCTTCACGTGCTTCATCAAAGACAGCTTGCACATCACTTTTCTTCAGATTAAATTTGCTAACTAACTTGTCAATCAAACTGCTCATTGGGTCAGTCGATGATGACGTATCAGACAATGCCGATGTCGTGGCACTGAGTCCAAGACCTGCCGCACCGATTGATACAACGCCACCTGCTACTAATAATGCTTGCTTCGTTTTGTTCATTTCTATACTCCTTACTTGCGAGACTATGTGGTATTTCGTAGAGCGCGCCTACAGAAGCCTACTATAGCCAAGCCACCTGACAAAACGCTGAGAGTATATTTACCGACTCATTAACTGATGAGTAATCGCTGCGGCAATTGCATCCGCAGCATCGTCTGGTTTTGGAATTTCTTTCAAATTTAGTTGCAATCGAACCATTTCTTGCACTTGCTTTTTATCAGCCTTGCCATAGCCGGTAAGGCTTTGTTTTATTTGCATTGGCGTATATTCAGCAATAGCCAGTTTGGCTTTACGGCCTGCTAGCATAGCAACACCGCGCGCATGCGATACGCTCATGGCTGTCGTAACATTCCTAGCAAAAAATAGATGCTCGATACTCATTACATCTGGCTTTGTTTCAGCAATAATTTCGGTTAGGCCATCGAAAATTTCTTCCAGACGCTCATCGAGTGGCGTGTGTGCTGGTGTACGAATCACGCCAGCGGTTACTAGCTTGCTTTTGCCAGCCACAACATCAATTACCCCAAATCCCAATATGCCAGTGCCCGGGTCAATCCCGATTATTCTCATGTTGTTAGTATACGCTACTTAGCAGACGCTATTGGTTTAAATAGTCGCTTCATTCCTTGGCCAACTTCATGACGCCACTCCCAACCAGCATAGCCTACGGCCAACAGACCAACTCCTCCAAACGCCCACCAACCTAGTGTTGCTTCGGCCGTATCCTGTACGGCTTCAACCGGGAAATCTGCTTTTATTAACTTTGGTACTGTGCGGCAACGGTTCGTCAGAGGATTTCGTTCTTGGTTTGGAGCACACGGCTTTAATGAGCTAGCGGCCGAGATTGATGAACGGCAACGGTTCGTCAGAGGATTGCGAGTTTGGCCTGGTTTGCATGGCGTGAGAGAGGTTGATGTTGATACTATGTTACGACAGCGATTAGTTTCTTCACTACGATATTGCGTAGGCAAACAGGGTGTCAGTGAAGTTGCGACTTCAATTTTGTTACAGCGACCCGTCTCAAAATTACGTTCATAGCCAGTTTCGCAAGGTGGATATTCCGTATACGCGTTGGTCTCACTGGGCGTAATGGTAAATGTTTGAAGCCATGTCCCTCCAACCAAAGAGAGTGATGTATTTTCATCCAAATCTTGATAGCTACGAGCGTCGACTTCCACAGTTCCGTCTGAATTTAGCACATATACTGTACCTTCTGTCGTTTTGGTAAGCTCCAGTTCGGTCGTTGCTATATCGATTGTTGCGTATCCGTTCGCTGGTAGCATAGTATTTTCAGGAAACACGAAGCTCGCGGTTTGACTACGATTGGTTTGTAATTGACAGCCTGAGACATCGTAGTTTGTATTAGAAGTATTCACGACTTCAATGAACTGCTGGTCAACATTTGCGGCAATTTCAGACAGCCTCAGACTTGTGCATTCATTCACCAAGCCACCAAGACTAAATTGGGTTTCTGCGTCATACGGAGTTGGATATTTCGTCCATTGCCACGTATCTATAAGGTTATTGTATGCCCATGACCAACCTTCGTGGCTTGATGCGCTAGGATATCCGACAATTGTTTGATCATAACGATGTAAGCCATATTTATCTTCCAGCCATACCCAGCTACCGCTATCTGTTAGGTTAAGCTTCACAACTACATAGCTTCCTGACGGAATCGTACCACTTAGGTAAGTCGTATTGCTCGAGCTGGATGCTTGACCCGCCGCCCCTACCCTCAACCTCATATCATCAAGGCTAATCGGCACAGGAGCGCCATTGTATAATTTTACATAGTCATAGCATAATGCACTCGTGTCGTTTGGTGCACATGAAACCGCGTCTGGATAAATTTCTGTTACTCTAATGTCGGTGTCAAGAATTAGCGTGTATAGCGGGTCAGCTTCGACAGAAAAATTTGCTCCCGGTACGAATGCGGTGAACGTGGTGAGGTAATTACCTGTTGAACTTGATATGTTTCGCGAGAAATAGAATACTGGCGGTACCGACTCAACCCGTGGTGTCCGACTAGTGCCTGTTGTGTCGTTTATCGATGGTGTAACGACATGCTCGTTCAATAAACTTCCGTCTGGTGGAATTAATCTAATATCGATAAGTCTGGGATCTGATGCAGGCGAAGGTTGTGTAATACTGAACGTTGGTAAAGTTACTACCAGGCTATCTGCTACTAAAGCCTTCTTTTTGGGCTCTAAATAACCCGTCAGGGGCTCACTAAGCCAGCTACCTCCACCAGTCCATCGTACTCCAATTCGCCAACCTTGAAGATCAGTGATTTCATTCAAATCATTATAGATTTGCACGTACCTAAGGTTGTGCCCCTGGAATGAGTAGGCTGTAATAAGCAAAGGACCATCGACTTTTACGGGTTCGCTTGGAATAGTATCGATGGCATGGGCAGGCGATGAATAAACAATAATTGCAACGACAAGTACAAGTAGCCCGCCCAAATACTTTTGCATAATTAGTTTTAATTGTACGCCAGAGTAGTCAAAAATCAACTACAAGTCTGCATTTGTGTGAACATTCACTACATCGTCGACATCATCAAGCGCGTCAAGTACTTTCATAATCTTTTCGCTGGTTTCATCGTCTGATACTTCGATGGGGTTATTCGCAATATATTGTAACTCGGCATCTTCAACTTTTATGCCAGCCTCTACTAGTGCTTTACGCACCTTCATCAGATCTTTTTGATCAGTGTAAACAATTATCTCGCCGTCTTCTTCAGTTGCATCTTCAGCACCTGCATCGAGGATAGTCAGTAGTGCGTCTTCGCCAGTTTCAGCTACTCGAATCACACCCTTGCGCGTGAATTGAAACATCACGCTGCCAGCATCAGCAATTCGTCCGCCATTTTTTACCAAAGCAGTCTTCACTTCAGGTAGCGTGCGGTTTTTATTATCGGTCGCTGCTTCAATAATAATTCCTACACCACCCGGCCCCATACCTTCGTACGTAACTTCCTCTAACACGGCAGCATTTTTGTCGGCCACTCGGTCGATGCTGCGCTGAATGTTTTCTTTTGGCATGTTCGCTTGGCGCGCTTTTTCAATTGCCATAGCCAAGCTAGGGTTCATGTCTGGGTCTGTACCACCGCGTGCGGCAATAGCAATTTGGTTACCAATACGCGTAAAGACTGCACCGCGTTTAGCGTCGTTAGCGCCCTTATCACGTTTAATCTTCGACCATTTGCTGTGTCCAGACATGAATATGCTCCTACTTAGAATTGACAATGTAATTATCTATAGTATAACAGATGTGAGCTAGCTATTCCACCAAGCTCGAGTTGTGTAAATCATACCCAGTTACCTTCCACATATACAATGATATGCCGATGATTGCAGTAACTAACAGACCAGCACCAATAATCCCGATTGGAATTTCTTGTATCGCCCACGGCAGAGACCCGAAAAATAGTATAGTTTGAGTCATATACGACAGAATAATCTCTGCCGGTAAACCAATTATCCCTGCTACACTGGGCAAAATTATTCCACCGATTCCTGCAATAAATGTGAGTAACATTGCGATGGGTACTAATGGAAGTATTAGTACGTTTGCGATGGGCGCCACAGCGCTCGTCTGACCAAAGGCAAGTAAAATAATCGGCAGTGTACATATCTGGGCTGAAATCGTTTCGACTAATATTCGGCCAAGTGGCCGCTCTTTTTTATCACCAAAAAAGTACGAGTTTGCAAATGGCGCGACGATCATAACTCCAGCAAAAGCAGCAAAACTTAATTGCCAACCCAAGTCACCCCACGCATAACTTGGATTCATTAGTACGGTTATCGCAATCGCTAGTGGCAAGAGCACAAATGGATGAAAACGACGGCCGTAATACCAAGCGACGAGGCTTAGTGCAGCCACTAATCCTGCTCGGGACATGCTTGGACTCATTCCGGTAATCGCTATGAAGCCAGTTATCATTACGACTGAAGATATGAATGCAAGATACTTGGAAATTTTTTCAAATAGACGCCTGGCCAGGCGTACCAAAATAGTAAGGTTATAGCCGCTGGCCACCACGACATGAGTTAACCCAGCTGCCACCAGTGCCGTGTCGAGTGCCTCTGGTAGTCCGCGACGTTGTCCAACCAAGTAACCAAGACCAAGGCTTGCTTGTGGTTCATGCAGCGCTTTTTCAACGCCTTGGCCAAACCAATTGCGAATCTTAAGTGCAATGTCGCCTGGCTCTGGTCGTCGAACACTCAGTAACTTAGCATCATACATAGTCGCCGCGAAACTACCAAAGCCTTCTTGAATTTTTCCATGAACAGCTACAATGTCGCTGCGTTGAATGTCATGATGTTGCTTGCTTGTTATCCAGATTGTGCCGGCAAGCTGTGTGTTATTAATCCTTACATTAGTGAGCCGAATCACGCTTTGGTTTCTGGCGTTGCTATCAACATCATCACTAATCTTACCCGTCACTGTAGTCGTCGTATCAAAGACTTGTCGGTACAAGGCCAGGTCACTTAATGCCAATGATCCTCTCCATAGACCAATCAAAACACCTCCTGCAAAGACCAGAGCTATCAGCCATACTTTTGGCCTCCACACGGCAAATGCCATGAGCGTAACTCCTGTCAGTAACCAAGCAATCGACTCAAACATTCTTGAGGACACCATTGATGCGGCGATAATACCAACAAATATCCCTACACAGCCAACTGAGACCATCCATGAAACATGCACCTTGCGGCGCAAGTAAGTTGTAAGCATGAGCTTAGTATAGCAAGTCGATTTTCTACTGTTTTGTTATAGTGTGACACTTTTCGTCAACGCGTGCTAAAAGCAATAATAACTTCCAATGTTTTTGTATTGGAGTGTATTTCTTTAACAGTATGTGTATAGATTGCCTAGTCCTTACAAGTTGCTAACTTTAGTGCGGAAAAGTAAATTCACCTACGAGAAAAATGAGTAGAACAAATCCAAAAATCGATGCTAGGAATATAATGAAGGAGCGCTCATGCTGCTTGAAAATTGCAACGATACCAATAAGAGCAGAAAACAATATGCAACCTCCGGCTACTATTGCCGATATAGCAAGCCAAAGGTTATCAGTGAGCGTATCGCCTCCTGTCTGTCCCAGCGTTACTAAGAATTGCATAAATAAAAACATAACTACTGCAATATATAGCAGCATTGACGACCACTTCCCAAGTATTGTTGTGGGTAAAACCTTCATATCACTAGTATACTCTCGTTCTAACTCGCATAGAAAAATCGCCTACAAAGCGTAGACGATTTTTCTATGGAGGGTCCAGTGGGGCTTGAACCCACGACACCCTGCTTAAAAGGCAGGTGCTCTAACCAGCTGAGCTATGGACCCATAGGTATGAGACAACCCTACGGTTTTTCTCATCGTGCCGGGCACTGGCAAAGCCAGCTGCTCGGACTGCTCTTTTCTCTAGAGCTCATGGGGCGTGTAAAACACTCTAAAAAGAGTATCGTAATAGAGGTGAAAAGTCAATGCTTGCCGCGGCCTATGCGGTGCCCTGTATGCGTTGCTAGCACGTCTACCAGCGCGATTACGAGACCTGCTGTCACTATGTATACGCGGTTTTGGACGAAAAAGTCGTACACGACTTTGCTTTCGCCGGTTAGCACCAACGCAGAACCCAATGGTTCAACCAATAATGCTATGGCGAGTGCTGCAAAACATGCCGCCCCAGCAATTCGCATAGTCATGTCACGATAACTAGGGCCGCTCGAGAGTAAAATAACCGCTGGCAGAAGCACCAGTGCTATCGCTACCAACGTGGCTAGTGGCGGACGTTCCACCATGACGCCAGTCTGTTCTATCACAGGAGTCAGAGCTTGTGCCCATAAATCACTCAACATCGCACCCGCAGCGAGTGCCAAGCCTAATACACCGAATCGTCGTTTCGTAAGATATGCGAGACCAAACAAAAGGGCAGTAACAATGAGAAAGACAAGCGCGACATTCATGCTACTAGTATAGCAAAAGCGTTATTATGCGCCGATTTTGTCTTTTCGAGGTCGACGCTTCGCGTTTTGTTCAACGTATTCAATAATCTTTTCAGCGACGTTGCGTCCGGTAATCAACTCTGGGGTCTTAATACTAGCACTTGAGTTAACCTCGAGTACTAACGGGCCGTGCTTTGATCGCATCATATCTACACCACAGATTGGTAGTCCCATGGCTTTGGCGGCTTTAATGGCAGTTTTTCGCTCTTCCTCAGTCAGTTTTACTGCCACGCCTTCACCACCTTGATGTGTGTTTGAACGAAAGTCACCGTCTAGGCTTTGACGTTTGACGCTCGCTACTACTCGCCCACCTACAACAAGCGCTCGAATATCGGTACCGGCAGATTCTTCAACGAATTGCTGCACAAGGAAGCTCACGCCTTCCACATAGAAGGCTTGCATTACCGCTTTGGCTGCTTTTGGTGTTTCAGCTAATACCACTCCATTGCCGTGTGTTCCGCGTGCTACCTTAATGATAAGTGGTGTACCACCGGCGAGTTCAGCAATGTCTTCAAAGCTGGCTGATTCACGAGCAAATACCGTTTTGGGAATTCCTACCCCTGCTTTAGCAAGCACTTGGTAGGCGCGCAACTTATCACGTGAACGATTAATCGCCAGGCTAGTGGCAGTAGTGAACGTACCTTGCGATTCAAACTGACGTACAATCGCGGTGCCGTATTTGGTGTAGCTCTGAGCAATGCGCGGTATGATTACATCAAAATGCTCAAGGCTCGCTCCCTTATATCGAACGACGTTGTTGTTGGTTTCAACCGCGGTGTAGCAATCTTTGTACTTGATTACTTTTACTTCGTGTCCGCGCTTGATTGCCTCTTCTTTTAGGCGTTTGGTCGTGTAGTTAGCTGGGCCGTTGCTTAGGATTGCGATTTTCATTCCGCCTCCGTTTCGTTAAATTCGTTTGCTTCATCAGGATACTTGTATATCATTGCCTCTCCTGGGTCGGCGCTATCTACAAGGAAATTCCCTCGCAGCGTGTTTCGTCCTATTAAAATTGGGTACGTTTGGGTTGATCGGTCAGACAGCGTAAATTTGGCATGAAGTCGTTTGCCGTGCATACGTATCGACATTGTCACCACATAACGCTCTTGTTCGTGGCCGGTCGAACTGGTGACTTCGCGTGTACCAACAACCTTTCGGCGCACAATTTTGCCTGTGTAATACGGCGAACTTGGGCCAAATAGTTTGAAGGTTGCCATACCATTCTTTATGCGAACATCGGTTGCCCACAACGATGAAGTGCGAGCACCGGTATCGATGCGTGCCGCGATTTGCTTGAGGTTTTTATACCCAGCAAAATCAACCAGCGAGGAAACGCCGATGATAGCGCTTGCTTGTTTTCGTTGTGTTGATGGCACTGTCTTCATTGTAGCATTCCTCCCTTTTACGCAGCCTGCTTAATACAAGCATTTACATGTTCCATTTCACCACCTTCAGCCTCATCAGTGTGGTCACACTTGCCTACCAATGAAACTTCAAGCGCAGTAGCAATATTGCCCTTGTGGTTCATGTAGTATTGGCCGTTTTTTTGCAGACCTTCATAGTACATTTTTAGCTTGCGATAAATAAGGCCGGGGGTTGTTTGTGGCGTGCCACGAAACGCGTTATCTACATGTGTAAAGGCTGAATCTTTAGCTTTGGCAATAATGGCTTCGGTCATGTCGCCATCTTTCGCCATACGAATGGCAAACATACGCCATGCTAGCTCATAGGTTTGGCGAGCATCCCGTGGAGTACCGTCGGTACCCCGAGCCAGACCAGCCACGATGTAGCGATCACGAGCACGATCAAGCGATGGGTTATCAAGGGTGCCAGCAACAGCGCATTCAAACAGTACGCCTTCGCCTTCTTCAACATCACTATAATTGGCAGTACCAAACTTCAACGCGTGTACACCAGTGTCTTCACCGTTTTGGCCACGACGAGCATGTACGCCAACTTCGTGTACTATCAAACGGCGAAGTTCATCGGCTGTGCGCAACGTATTAGACGGAAGCTTAACGAGTTTCTTATCAACTTCGGTAGAAGGAATTGATACGCTTGCATCAATCTTGCAGCGCCAACCCTTCTCATACAAATCGCTGGCTTTAAGCGCGTTATTGATAATGGCTTCGCATTGTTTGGCATCATACTTTACAGATGAATCAGTTTCGGGCACAACGCTAAGTTCGCCTGCGAAACGCTCTAACACTACTTCACGAAGCTCGTCAAATGCATTTTGGTCGATAATTGGCTGCTCTTCAGTGTCAAAATGTTTATCAGCAAAGTACTCTTGCAACTGAGCTTTTACACGAGCACCAGTTTCGTTTGCTGGCTCAAATGCACTTACCCGTGCTTGTTCGGTGGTAAGCATGCTGTCAAATGTTTCTGGGTCAACGTCACCGAACAACTCTATATTCAGGTTAGAGAATTCTTCTTCGGCAAGTTCACGTTCAGCCGAGCTACCAGGAGCTTGCAAGCGCTTAGCAGATTCAGCGAGTAGCATTTTCTGTAAGTACGCTTCGTGAGTTCCTGCTGAAAGTTCGTATAGCTCGTCAGAAAACTTGCCAGAAGCACGATTGGCTTCAAGTTCTAAGATAGCCTCCTCAGTTTCTCGTTTTTTATCTGCAAAAATAAATTCATCTTCCTTTGGTGGAAGCACGTTACCCTCTTCGTCTACTTGCGCCTGTGGAGTGTCATAAAGATGTACCAGCTCACCGTAGCTGTAACTAGGTACATATACTTCATCAGCAATAAATGCGGCCTTCTGGGCAGCTAGCTCGTCTTTTGCACGGGCAAAATCTAAGTACTCAATAAAAACGCTATCGGTGTTAGCGTAGTTAGTTTGGGCTTTTTTGCTTTTGAATTTGCTCATGCTTTAATATTAGCATAAATTGGCTAAAATGTCAATATTATTTCCCCTTTTCACCTCCCTTCTTCCATGCTATGCTTCAGGTATGAGTGAACTACCCTCTTTTCGTCAGCTCACACAAGATGACTGTGACATTCTTGAAAAAGCATTGCCAGAGCCCGGCGATGTTGACTTTCAAACCAAACTGTCACGTCAAACTCCTACCGGTTATGGCCTGTATGGCCTGTTTCTTTATGATCAGCTCATTGGAATCGGGCAAATACGCCGGCAAGGACCAAATGACCCAAAGGCAGCATCACATTCAAGTTACCCAGAAATTGGAAATATCTACATTGTTCCAGGGATGCGACGAAGGGGGTACGCTCACTTACTCATTAAACATCTTGAAGCAATCTTGCGGGGCGAAAACTATGTATTGGTGGGTTTGGCGGTGGGTGATGACAACACGGCCGCCTTAAGCTTATACAAAAAGCTGGGATACCATAAACTGGTCTCTATCGGTACAAAACCACCTCACGGTACAGTGGATCGCCACTACCTACAAAAAGAACTTTAGACTACAGATACTGCCGTATTTGCTGATGTATGCGTTGATTACAGTCGGGCTAATTGAGCTTAAGATTGCTTTTGTACGAAAATAATAGTATAATTTGTACTAACAGCAACCTCTATCGTTGGCCACAACTACATTTCTCAGCTCATCATCGAGACCTCGCGGTGCCCATCTTTAACCGAAAGGTCTATTTTATGTCTGAAATCGAAAAACTAAAGGTCTCTACTCGAGTTATGTATGATGAGCTCGTCAAACAACAGGCTAACGTAAGAATATTGGATGCTTCCTCCAGCATGCTTGAATTTAATGACAATTCAGGGGTAAGTCACTTACTATTTAGTACATCTAGCGACAAATCAAGTAGTGCTGGCGCTATGATTGCACGCAATAAGAACCGCGGGAAGTTTATCGCTCACAGTCTGGGCATACCAGTACCCGACGATTTGATTTGTACGACGTTTGCAGAAGCTGCCGCCTTCTTAAAAAAACATTCGCAGGTAGTGATAAAACCGCTTGATAATAGCGGTGGTACAGGTATAACCACTCATATTACCTCCTTGCACAGTCTGCGCACGGCATTTGCCTACGCAACTGAATTTGGCGAAAAAGTTATCGTTCAGCAGCATGTTGATGGGAGCGACTTTCGTCTGCTTGTCGTTGCTGGTACATTCCGCTCCGCCGTGGAGCGCCGTCCAGCGAGCGTTGTTGGTGATGGGATTTCTTCGCTGAGAGCTCTGATCGAAGCCGAAAATTCTCGTGACGGTCGTTCATATGATTACTCAACGAATCAAGGATGCATCGATATGGGCAGTGCTGAAAGACATCTGTCTTCAAAAATTGAATCTGTGCCGGCGAACAATTCAGTTACTGAAGTAGTGGGACCCGCCAATATAAGTCTAGGCGGCACCGCACATGAAGCTACTCACTTGGTAACTAAAGCAATGGTTCGCGATGCAGAAAAGATATCTCGGCGACTAGGTTTAGGTATATGTGGAGTTGATATGATGTGGGACAAAACTACTGATAACTACTTTTTTATCGAGGTTAATGCAACACCTGGTATAGATATGCACAACGATCCGTTCTGGGGCACGGCAACGGATGCAATTGAGCACTACGTAACCTGGTTACTGGACCCTCTTGGGCAAATGGCAATTTAGAAGAATTTCTTTTTGCCAGAACTGCCAAATTCTTCGAGAAGCTCTTTTTGTTTCTTTGAAAGCTTAGTTGGCGTGTCGACGAGAACCGAAACAATCTGTGCGCCACGTCGATCGCTACGCAGGTGAGGTACACCATGGTTTGATAGCTTAAAGTCGGTGCCACTTTGTGTACCGGCTGGTATTCTCATGCGCACCGTACCATCAACGGTTTCTACTGTAATCTCCGTTCCCAGCGCAGCATCCACCATGCTGATATGCTCTTCACTCAGGATTAAATCGCCTTCACGTGTAAATTTTTTGTGTGCTTTCACCCGTATATGTACGTACAAATCACCTTTTGGACCGTTTGCCATGGCTTCGCCGCGCTCTTTTAGGCGAATTGTTGCCCCGTCGTCTACTCCAGCTGGGACTTTTAGGGTAATCTTCTGCGTCCGACGTTCGGTGCCCTTGCCGCGGCATACGCTACAGACCTTTTCAGGAACTTTGCCCCGCCCATGGCAGGTTTCACAGGTAACCGCCTGTTGAATGGCGCCAAACATCGTGTTCATCACGCGAGTTTGTTGGCCTGCACCCTTACACGTTTCGCAGGTTTTCATTTGATGGCCTGGTTCTACTGTCGTGCCCTTGCAGTGGGTACATTCGTCGTCCATGGCAAGTTCAATTTCGTGCTCAACACCAAATATTGCCTCTTCAAAGCTTAGGGTAATGCTGGTTTCAACGTCACGGCCCCGGCTTGGACCACGCTGAGCTTGAGCTCCACCGAAAAATTGGCCAAATATATCACCAAGTCCGCCATCACCAAAGTCGAAGTGAACATTTTGGCCACCAAAGCCGCCATTGAAGCCTTCAAATGGATTGCCACCGCCAGATGAACCGCCAACACCAGCATGGCCAAACTGGTCGTAGCGCTGACGTTTTTGTTTATCTTTCAGCACTTCGTAGGCTTCGTTGATTTCTTTGAATTTTTCCTCACTGCCGCCTTCTTTGTCTGGGTGGTGTTTAACAGCAGCCTTGCGGAAGGCTTTCTTTATTTCGTCGTCGCTAGCTGTTTTGCTAACACCAAGAACTTCGTAATAATCTCTTTTTGACATCTGTTATTAGTATAAGAAATTAGCACTCAAAATACAAGAGTGCTAAAATTTTTCACGAATGTGCGAGAAGCTAAAGTCCCAGCTCGCGTCAGTCTTTTTGTGCGGGTTAAATATGTTGTCCGGGTCGTAGAGCTTCTTGATTTCTTTCATGTAGCCAAGGACTTTTTTGCCATACATTGCTTCTAGCCATGGGCCGCGCACCATACCATCGTTGTGCTCACCAGAAACGCTACCACCGTATTTAATCACTAGGTTGTTTACTTCTTTCATGGCCGGTTCTAACTTAGCGCGCTCTTTAGGGTCTTCAATTTTCATCAGTGGAATCACGTGGAAGTTGCCATCGCCCATATGGCCTGCGATTGTGGCAAACAAGCGATACTTTTTAATAATCTTGCGGAGTTTAGGCAAAAATACTGAAAGATGCTGCGGTGGCACCACGAAATCGTCAATAAATGGCGCGGTGTGCTTGTCTTTTACCTTGCTGCGAAGGAGCTGGAAGCTGTTGCGTCGCATCACCCAAAACTTTTCACTGGCATGTTCGGTGGGGGTTTCTTCAAAGCCGTTGATTTCGTAACGGGCACGTTTTTTTTGAAGTTCTTGATGCAGTGCATGCACTTTTTTGCGCACTTCGTCTTCTGTTTCGCCATTAAATTCAACCATGAGTACGAGTTTTGGAATACCGTGTAGAAGCTGAAGTCCATCGGGGATAAGACTGAGCAATAAATGTATGAATTTTTTTAGCCCGAGCATCTTCAAAAAGCTTGGCATAAATTTAATTGAAAGTAGTAGGGTTTGATCGTCGAAGCTTTCGAAGGTGGCAGGTTTATGCTTCAACACAGCCGGAATTAGCTCGCCCAAATCATCGATATCACGAAGGAACAGTACCAGCAAACCAGAATGTGGCTTGTGTGGCACGAGGTTTACTGTGGCTTCACTAATGAGCCCAAGCGTGCCTTGCGCGCCAACAAATAGTTTAGTGAGGTCAAAGATTCCTGTTTCGCGGTTCCACACATTCCACAAGTGATAACCAGTTGAGTCTTTTGTTACATGTGGGGCAGCTGCTTGAATCTCGTCGTAGTGCTCTTCCAAAAGTTCAAATGTTTCTTTGTAAAGCTTTCCTTCAAAATCTTTTTGACTCATCTTTTTTATAAGTTGCGTACGAGTGAGTGGCTTTAGTGTATACTCATTGCCGTCAGATAATATGACTTTTAGCTCGGTTACAAACTTATCGGTTTTGCCGTACTCAAGCGATTTTTCACCACCAGAGTTGTTGCTGACCATACCGCCAACACTGGCAAGTTCACGACTTGCTGGATAGCTAGGCAGCAGTGCACCTTTTTTCAGTGTTTCGGCTTCAAAATCACGGTACATCATGCCCGGTTGTACAGTTGCTTCGGCTTTCGACACTGCCAGCAACTTATTCATATGTTTGCTGACGTCGAGCAAGATTGAGTCGCCAATTGCAGCACCAGACATATCGGTACCTCGCGAGCGAGGTGTGATATTTAGTTCGGGAAATTTCTTTTTGTGTTTGTTGACAAATTGTACGACCGCCTGAAGGTCCTTGCTGTCTTTTGGAAAGCCTACTACCTCTGGCTTTAGTTCGAACAAACTTGCGTCGTGAGAGTAAAATTCTCGAACAGAATCAGTGACGTCGAGCTCGCCTTTAAAACTGCCCGCTAGTTCAGATTGTATATCCATAGTTCTTATGGTAGCACAAAAAACGCTCACTAACCCTAGTGTTCTATGGCGTCGCGTGCGTAGGTGGTGCATAATAGCGCTATGGCCAAGCAAAAAAAGTATTCCGCGCCCATAAGTCAGCTGTGGAATCTCTTTTACTACAGGTATTTCCGCCGCCATGCTAAGTTTGATGGCAGCGCTGAAACCATTTGTCGAGCTATCGTTGATAAATGCTGGAACGGTGCGTTTTACTCTACCAGCTTGGGCAATTTTGACTATTTCTGGATACGAGACTTCGCGACTGTTGTGAAACCACTACGAGCACTCGGGCATGTCGAGCGAGTACGTGCCACCATTCAATGGGCACTGGGGCACTACATGCGCGAAGGCGTGGTAACACTTTGTATTACGCCGAATGGCCGATTATTTGACGCACCGAAAGCTGGTATTGATACACTACCGTCACTTATTCACTGTGTTTGGTCTGCTAAGTACGAACTGACCGATGACGAGACTAATTTTTTGAACAAACAGCTCAAGCAGTATATTCATGACTATTTAGATCCAAAAACTGGCGCGCTTCTGCCTCACCACGGCCCAGCAGAGCTGCGTGATGGTGTAATGTATGACCGCAGTGCCTATGTAGTGGCCATGGTAGAGCGTATGGCTTGGTCGTGCAAACATCTCGGCTTGAACTTTCCGTTTAAGCATACCTACTACCGTGATGAGTTGCTTAACCATTACTGGAACGGAAAATACTTTAATGCAGATTACACGAACACGGCGTTTAGTGCTGAGTGCGCTTTGATTCCATTCATTATGCGGTCGGTTGAAGACACCAAAAAACTAAATGCTACGCTCGATTACATTCGTGATCAAAAAATGGCTGAACCGTACGCCTTGCCCTACACTAACACGCCCGAAAAATTTCAGTACCGATGGTGGGCGCGAACTGTCATGCGTAACTATGCTGGCGATACGATATGGACATGGCACGGCGCATATTACCTTCGCTTGCTCTGGGGTCAAAACCGTCCCGAGGCCGCCAAGCACGAACGCAATTTCGCCCGCATGATAGAGCACTATCACACCTTCCCCGAGCTGCTCAACCCAAATGGCACTATGTATAATTCACTGCTCTATAAAAGTTCCGAAGGAATGATATGGGCCGCTATTTATTTGACGGTGGGTAGTTACAAACCGAAGCACTAATTCAGTGTTGCATCCCATGGATTAGAATGAGTATTGCATTGTTTATCTGCACATACCCATATAGAGTTTTTAGCACTGCTCCTTGGCCACGCCTTTTGCATCGGTATAACTATCTCTTTAGCAAAACACGATGGACAATAAGGCTGAAGCTGCTCTTTATCATCAGATTTCCAGTACACGCTTTTATCCAAATAATAATCTTCCTTGTGTTCTAAAGTTTCTTTGAGAGATTTGATTTTGGATTTTAGTTTTTCAATTTCTTCATTCTTTTCATGCATTTTTTCTTGCATATCCAAAGCTCCCTTTTGGACATCTAGGACTTTTTGAACAAGTTCAATATTATCCGCTTTCTGAGCAATCTTTACTGCGTCTTTTGCTGCTTCATACAGACTCATATCTTCTTCCTTTAAAAAGTGCCGCTTGCGCGGCACTTTGTTTAGCTATTTTTCGTCGACGACTTCGCCTTCTACGGCTTCGTCTTTTTTATCCTTTTTGTCAGATTTCTTGTCGTCTTCCTCTGCAGGCTCTTCGGCAGATGCAGCTTCGTACATCTTGGCACCAATTGGCATAATCGCATCGTTGAGTGCTTTCATGGCCGCTTCAAGTTCGTCTTTATCTTCAGAATCTTTGTGCTTTTCCGCTTCGGCTACAGCATCTTCAATGACTTTTTTGTCGTCATCAGAAATCTTATCTTTGTATTCGTCTGGCATTTTCTTTGCCTGATAGATAGCATTCTCAAGGGAGTTCTTGATATCAACCGCTTCGCGCTTTTTCTTGTCTTCATCGGCGTGAAGTTCAGCTTCTTTCTGTGCCTTTTCGATATCATCTTTGCTCATATTGCCAGAGTTTTGAATAGTAATAGATTGTTCTTTACCAGTGCCCTTATCTTTGGCAGTCACGTTCAAAATACCATTGGCATCAAGGTTGAAAGTAACTTCAATTTGTGGAACGCCACGTGGGGCTGGTGCAATACCGTCGAGTACGAACTTACCAAGGCTCTTGTTGTCTTGCGCAAATTCGCGCTCACCTTGCAGCACATGAATTTCTACTTGTGGTTGGTTGTCGGCTGCGGTAGAAAATGTTTCGCTCTTTGATGTAGGAATAGTTGTGTTTCGTTCAATAAGCTTGGTAGTAACATTACCCATAGTTTCGATACCAAGGCTCAGTGGTGTTACATCGAGCAGCAATACGTCTTTAACATCACCAGCCAGCACACCACCCTGAATTGCTGCACCAATCGCCACAACTTCATCTGGGTTCACACCCTGCATTGGATCTTTGCCAAAGACTTGTTTTACTTTTTCAACTACCGCTGGCATACGGGTCATACCACCCACCAACACTACTTCGTTAATTTCGCTTGCTTTTAATCCAGCATCTTTTAGTGCTTTTTCTACAGGTGCTACTGTTTTTTCAATCAAGTCGGCTACAAGTTCTTCAAGTTTCGCGCGAGTAAGCGTGTACTCAAAGTGCTTTGGACCGTCAGCATCGGCGGTAATAAACGGTAGATTAATATCTACTTGAGGCGTGCTAGAAAGCTCTTTCTTGGCTTTTTCAGCTTCATCCTTTAGACGTTGCAAGGCTGCGTTATCCTTCTTTAGGTCAATGCCTTCTTGGTTTTTGAATTCTTCAATAAAGTGATCAACAATACGGTTATCAAAGTCTTCACCACCTAGGTGTGTATCACCGTTAGTGCTTTTTACTTCAAATACGCCATCGCCAAGCTCTAGGATAGACACGTCGAACGTACCACCACCAAGGTCGAATACGGCAATCTTTTCTTCTTTGCCTTTTTCTAGGCCGTACGCAAGTGCAGCAGCAGTTGGTTCGTTGATAATACGCTTAACCTCAAGGCCAGCAATTTTACCGGCGTCTTTGGTAGCCTGGCGCTGTGAATCGTCGAAGTATGCAGGAACGGTAATAACAGCTTCGGTAACAGGCTCACCCAGATGCTTTTCAGCATCGGCTTTTAGCTTAGAAAGAATCATGGCTGAAACTTCTTCTGGCGTGTAGTCTTTGTCACCCATTTTTACCGCGACACCAGTGCCTTTTTTCACAATCTCAAAAGGCATAATGTCGTGGTCTTTTTGAATTTCTTTATCTGTAAACTTGCGACCAATCAAACGCTTCACACCATAAATGGTGTTTTTAGCGTTGGTAACGCGCTGACGCTGTGCAACTTGGCCAACGATTCGCTCACCTTTTTTCGTAACAGCTACTACGCTTGGTGTAGTTCGGTTGCCTTCGGCATTTGCAATAACCTCTGGTTTGCCAGCCACCATGTACGCAACAGCGCTGTTGGTTGTACCAAGGTCGATTCCGATGATTTTACCCATATGTATATTCTCCTAAATGTTATCTGCTTATCGTTGGCACTCCTCGCAGGATAGTGCCAAGTTCTACCCCTATAATACACAAATTAGCACTCTACTGTCAAGAGTGCTAATTCGCTGTTTTACCTCTGTTATTTAAACTTTTATAGTCTTTTTCTTAAAGAGCCATGTAGCAACTGGTATAGACACTACTAGTATAGCGAGTGACCAGACAATCGCTAGCCAGCCATGATCGTCGATAGGCGTGCCGATCATAAGACCACGCACAGCTTCAATTACGTGCGTAATTGGCTGGTTCTCTGCAAATGGCCGAATCCACTCTGCCAGCGAGTCAGTTGGAGCAAATGCACCAGAGGCAAAGGTAAGCGGAAACACTATCAGGAACGACATCCACTGTACACCCTCAACGCTCTTCGCTAAAACACCCATAATGGCAGAAAGCCATGAAAACGCGAGCGTGAATAAGACTAGGATTCCGATAATCAACATCCAGTCTGAAATGCTCGCATCTGGTCGAAAGCCAAACAACAAACCAGTGAGTAGCATGACAGTAGTGGAAATGCCATTTCGAAATACGTCAGAAATCACATGTCCGTTCAACACCGCAACGTTACTCATAGGTAAACTTTTAAAGCGGTCTACTATCCCCCTCTGCAAATCATTTGCAACGGCAATCGACGTGGTAGTAGAACCAAATGCAACCGTTTGCACAATAATCCCTGCCATCAAGAAGTCGAGATAACTAATATCTTTTGGCAGTGCAAGCCCAACAGCATTAAACACCGCCGTAAACAGTACCAAAAACATAATCGGTTGGAAAAATGTACCAAGCAGCTGGTCTGTATTACGAATAATATGTGTAGAGCTACGCTTTATCATCAAAAGAGAATCGGTAATAGCCTGCATGAACTTTGGCTGCTTAGAAAATACAAGTTCTACTTGGGTTTCTTTTTCGTTCATTACTTCTTCCCTTTCTTCGCTTTACCGGTAAGGCTGAGGAATACGTCATCGAGGGTTGGCTTATGTATGTCCATAGACTCAATTTTTAGCTGAGCTTTTGTGAGCTTATTTAGCACATTCGAGACGTCTTTGTTTGTATCTGAAATAACGAGAGTTATGGTTTTTTCTTCCTCATTAGAATCAAAAATTTGCTTGCCAATCGAATCGAGGGCTTTTTTGTAAGTAGCTGTTGATGCAAAGGTGAGTTCAAGCCTGTCTTTTCCAACCTTACTTTTAAGCTCTTTGGCGGTGCCCTCTGCGATTACCTTACCGCCATCAATTACCACAATATTATCGGCAAGTTGGTCCGCCTCTTCAAGGTACTGAGTAGTAAGTAGTATGGTTTTACCACTCTCTTTTAAACGATTAATAATGTCCCACATAGCGATACGAGAGCGTGGGTCTAGCCCCGTAGTTGGTTCGTCGAGAAATATAACTGGCGGCGTGGCTATAAGACTTACTGCTAGGTCGAGTCGACGTCGCATGCCACCGGAGTACGTTTTAACAGAACGGTCGGCTGCATCAACAAGATCAAATTGCTCAAGTAGCTCATTTGCCCGTGCCTTGGCGCTGTCTTTTGTCAGCCGATAGAGTCGACCCATCATAATCAAGTTTTCGCGACCGGTTAGAATCTCGTCTACGGCAGCCGATTGGCCCGTGAGCCCAATAATTGCGCGTACAGCGTCTGGACTAGCCGCTACATCATGTCCTTCAATACTTACCGTACCAGCATCATAACCAAGAAGAGTGCTCATAATTCGAACCGTTGTGGTTTTACCAGCACCATTTGGGCCAAGAAGCGCAAGCATCGTACCGCGTTCGACAGTTAAATTAATACCGTTTAACACTTGGTTTTTACCGTAGCTTTTCTTAAGATTTTTTACTGTAATTGCATACGATTTTGCCATGCGCTTCCTTTCATAGTCATAGCGACTAGTATAAACGAAATGTTCACTGGTTCAAAACAGCGAGTGATAGACTATTTTCGCGTTACTTTTACCATTGCATGGCGAATTGGCATTGTGCCAAGCAAGTAACCGGCCTGAAGCTCTTCGGCGATAACTTCGTGCTCGCCAGACGCTTCTTCGTCAAATTGGATTGCTTCATGAAGTTCAGGGTTAAATACTGAACCAGGAGTTGCATCAATACGGTGAACATTTAGATTCTCCAGCGACTTTTCTAAGTTTTTCCGTAGATTCACTACTCCTTGGGCCCACGCATTATCGGCAAGTTCAGCCGGCAAATGTGCAAGCGCTCGTTCGATGTTATCAATAACTGGTAGTAGCTTAAGAATACTGCTTGAAGCACCGGCATCGCGAGCTGTTTGCTTTTCAGTCTCTACGCGCTTTCGGTAATTTTCAAAATCTGCCCGCGTGCGCTGCAAGTCTAGCGTTAGTTCCGCCAACTGTTGCTCTAGTTCATCTTGTTTCTTACTTTTTGGCACTGGTTTTATTCCTTTTTCTTGTCTTTGTGTCTGTAAAAGTGAGAATAGTGTCAAGCCAATATAGCGTGCTGCTAATCATATCACCTATACTCACAAGACCTCCTCGAGCATAGCTCCAGTTTGGCGGACCAAGCGCATTACACGAGCGTAGCTTTGGCGAGTCGGACCTAGCACGCCAATGTAGCTATTGTCAGAATAAGGAGATCGGAATCGGCTTACAATCAGGGTTGCACCACTGCTTTTGCCAATTGGGTTTTCGCTACCAATAAACACGTTAAGTGGCTCGTTTGGCGCAGCTTCTTTCAGCCACGGCTCAAGGTTGTCGAGTAAGCGTGCAACCGATTGCGCATGTGAACCGACCATAAATTCTGGTTGTGAAAATAGATTTCCCATGCCGCTAAGATACAACTCGTCACCGATTGTCGCTAAGCCCAAATTATGAGTTAAATCTACTAAACTATCTACTGCGCTACGAATCGCTCTATCGGCGCGATTGCCATGGGTCGATACGCGAGCTTCAATCGCTTTCGTGCTTCGATCTTGCAACTGAGCATCTTCCTGCTGAGTAAGTAGATTTACGTAAAATCGATAGCCTTTGTCGGTTGGGACTCGACCGGCGCTTGTATGTGGTTGAGCTATCAAATCAAGTTCTTCGAGCTTAGCCATTTCACTACGAATGGTAGCGCTTGAAACGTTAAACAACTTTGCAAGTGTTACGCTTCCAACGGGTGACGCAACTTCTGCGTACTGCTCGATAATAGCTGATAGAATGGCGATTTGACGCTCTGTCATGGGGTAAGTATAGCCCAAATTGGCACTCAAAGTCAATGAGTGCTAGGAGTGCGCAAGAATGTCTTCGAGCAAATCTCTTGCGAGTAGTCGCTTCTCATCATCTTTACGGTGAAACCTATCATCATTATCAACAATCTTCATGCAAGCATCTACCGCCTGCTCTAGCTCATCATTAATTACAAAGTGATAATACGGAGCTTCAAGTGCTTTTTGAAGTTCCATAATTGCACTTTTTCTTCGATTTGGCCAATCTACCAAAAAATCTTCTTCGCTATCAAATCGCTGTCTTATTCGGGCTTGCCATTCTTCAAAGCTTGGTGGCAACACAAATATTGCAATCACATTGTGTGAAAGCTTTTTGTATTTTTCTACACCAAGCACTGTGATATCCGCGATAGCTATCTTGTCTGCGTCGCGGGCTCTGCGAATTTCATCAACTGTTATTCCATAAATACGATTATGTACAGGGCTAACCTCAACGTATTCACCTTTTCGAATTTTTTCAACAGCTTGATCCTCGGTAAGAAAATGATAGTCTACCCCATTTTGCTCAAGCACACCGTTATTCATTCGTGGCTCTCGTGTCACACTTGTTACCATGTCATGAAAACGTCCTGTTTTCATCATTTCACTCAAAAGCGTATTCTTCCCTGCTCCTGTGATACCAACCAAAAGCACGACTTTCTCTTGATTCAATAGCTCAACGCCCTCTTTGTTTGGGTGATACGACTCAATCATTTGAAGAATTTCGTCGGATAGTATAGGTTGTGGTGCAGAAGTTGTACTCATTCTTTTAGTGTATCACGGCGAAGTTGTTACTTTAGATGCGCAAAGTGTCTCTGCTGTATAATAATAGCTAGTGAAAAAGCAGTTACAGTCTATTTCAACTCGAGTATTTCGAGTTATACGTTCAGACCGTTTCTTTTATGTGACTGTCGGTTTATTTGGTCTTGCTAGCGCTTGGGTGGCAACGGCGAGTTTGTACCCAATGGCATTTGATGAAGAGTTTCACTTTGGGTTAATAAAGATATATAGCTCTCACCTAACACCCTACACTCTTGAACCAACGCGCGACATGGCCCAGTACGGGTTGGTGTCGGCAGATGTATCCTACTTGTTTCACTACCTTATGAGTTTTCCTTATCGCGTTATAAATGCACTGCAAGTTTCAGAACAAGTAACCATAGTACTCTTGAGATTCATCAATATTGGTTTTGTATTGTGGGCACTGTTTATCTATCGAAAAATCTTACACGAGCTAGGAGTTTCAAAAGCTATTAGCCATGTGACGATTGCATTCTTTACTCTTATTCCCATAATGCCCCTACTGGCTGGTCAAATTAATTACGATAATTTACTGCTAGTTATCATCGGCTGGTCTATGCTACTCGCCGTTCGAGTGGACAAGAAGCTACGAGAAAAAGGTAAAATCGATGTTTGGCCTCTCGCATGGCTATTTATTTTGGTACTGTTCGGCAGTAATGTAAAATATGCTTTTTTGCCTATTGGCGCGATGCTTATATTGTGGATTGTTGGTCACATAGTGTACAGATATAAACGGAGTGCCCGCCGCATTGGACTAGATCTTCAGAAAGGCTGGAAAGCAACTGAAAAGTCTCAAAAACAACTACTGGTTGGCTTAGCAATACTTGGAATTCTGCTGTCTGGCCGGTTTGCGACAAACCTTATTGAGTATGGTCAGTTTATTCCGCGTTGCCAGGCTGTATTTGATTACGAAGCTTGCAAAGCATACGGGCCATGGGTTCGAAATGAGCGTATGCACGCAAAACTTGATGATAACTTTTCACCAAAATCTTTACCTGAGTACGTAGTAATTGATTGGATTCCTGGCATGGTACGACGTTTGTTCTTTGCCATTGCCGGACCCACCAATAGCTATGCAAACTCTAACCCACTTCTTGCGCCATTGATTACATACATCTTGCTCGCTGTCATTGGCTTGGTTGCATTTTTATCTAGAATTCGTTCTACTTTTAAAGCGCATCCTGCGCTTCTGATAGTTTCAGCAGTTACCATTGCTTACATCGGATCTCTCGTATATAAGCTTTACGGTGTATATCTATATACAGGCGGTCCTGTTGCTATAAATGGTAGATATTTGCTACCTTTTATTCCCCTAATCATCGCTGTGTTAGGCACTAGCTTTATAGGTGTGCTACGAAAGCAACTTATGCCAACTTTTGCGGCGCTCGTTTCTCTCTTCTTAGCAATCGTAGTGACTCAAGGGGGAGGAGTTGGTACCTATATTCTTCAAGGTGAATCTGCGTGGTTCTGGCCTGGGTGGGGAATGTCAACACACGCTTTACTACAAAGCGTCGTTAGTTTGATTATTGTTTAGCTTAGGCTAAAGATCGTTGATGCGTTGCACGCGACTATCATTTTTTAGTATATCGCGCCATGTGTCGAGTCTTGGACCTTCAAGCTCCCACGAGCCTTCCGGACTATTTAAGGCTGAGTCGTAGTATGAATAGCCAATGCCGTCTTTGTTATTAGCAAATCCCCAGTTCCAAAAATCTTGCATTTCCTTTGCGGCTTGAGTTGCATCCCCGTAATCTCTAGTTCCCCATTCACCAACTGCGAATGGTAAGCCTTTCGCCTCTATCCAATTCACTGCATTGTAATAACTTTCTCTAAGAGGATCTTGATTAGCATTGTCACTATAGTGATCGAAAGCGATAGCATCCCATACTCCAGCTACATACCAATCTTCTGGATTAAAGCGAGTTACCTTAGCCCATGAATAAGCAACATATATTGGCATAAATGCGATATTCTTCGTGTTAACGGCATTCATGCGTTCGCGTATCTTTTTTTGCATAGCTCGGAAGTTTGCGGCCGTATATTCACCCGTTGTAGTGGTGTCGCCTTCAAATTCATGGTGAACCGTCAGCCAAACAGGCTTACCATCAGCAGCAGTATCTAGCGCGCGTAGCATTGCATCTATTTCTGCATCGCGACTCCCTGAGGCAAGCGTGCCCCAACCCGGGGTCTTTATTGATACCCACGGCAAGCGATTATGTGAATGGTCATCTTTAATGTTAGTCACTAGTTGTGACGTTTTACCCCAAGCGTTTGCAAAGGTTCGGTGTATTGATACCGACTTACTCGTAGCAGCTTCGTGTTCTGCCATCCGAGTACCAGAAGCACCCCAATATGCTTTTTTGGTTACTTTCGGGTTAGGGTCACCAGGGAATCGTCTTTCGGGAGCCGTAGAGTTTTTTACGGTCGTTTCACCGGAAGCTACCCCAATATTACCCGTGGTATCGTACGCTTTAACCTGGAGCTGGTAGACACCGTCTTTAACACTAGTTGTATTCCATTTTACCGAATATGGCGCGCTTGTGTCCGTACCCAAAAGTGATGTTCCAACATAAAATTCTACTTTACTTACACCATTTTCGTCGTATGAGTTCGCCATGAAGTCAACGGTACTTGAGACGGTTTCGCTATTTAGTGGTTTAGTAATAACGGCCGTAGGCTTAGTGCTGTCTTCGGTAGGATAGGTAATGTGAGCGGAATACCCTTTTTTGCCGGCGAACACACCACTTACCATCCTAATCGAAATCGTATACGTATCTGGTACGACTGTGAGGTTCGCATAGACGTCTTTTTTGCCTATACTTTTTAAGGTTGTTAACGTTCGACCAGAACTACTAATGACACTTAGAGAAAGGTCGGCCGTATTGTTGCTAAATGCAACATTCATGGCACCACCACCTGTAGTCAGTTTATACGTTGCCGATCTATTGCTGGTAGTTAGTATGCCCCAGTAGTCTGCTCGGTTGCTCGCAGCGAACGTCTGATACAACATGTAGCCTACGCCTACAGCTCCAAATAAAAGTACGACAAGTAGTAGTCGTGCTTTTATTGACGCAAACCAGTTGTTTTTTCTTTTTGAGCTTTTCTTTGCTTTTCGGTTGGTTGTCGCCATTTCTTTCTCCACGTGGCGGATAATTAAATCGTACCTGCCATTTCTTAGGCAGGTACGATGAGGCTTGTTACTTTAGTTCGTTGATTCGTTGTACACGAGTATCATTTTGTGAAATGTTCTTCCACATCGTAAGACGATCGTTCGCTAACTCCCATGTTCCATCAGGGCTGTTGAGGCCTGAGTCGAAGTATGACATACCAATCATGTCCTTCTTGTTGGTAAAGTGCCAATCCCAGAATGCTTTTAGCTCGCTGGCAGATTGTGCTGAATTTCCGTAGTCACGTACGCCATATTCACCGATTGCGAACGGCATATTTCGCTCTTCAACCCAAGCAACAAATTTGTACCATCGTTCACGAAGCAGATTACTATCAACACTTTGTGAGTAGTGGTCAACACCAATTGCATCCCAGATGCCAGGTACCCAGAAATCGTCTTTATTCCACTTGTCGTGATTGTCCCAGCTGTGACCTTGGAATATTGGCATGAAAGCAATATTCTTCGTGCCCACCGCCGTCATCCGCTGGCGAATTTTAGTTTGCATTGCACGGAAGTTTGCAGGGGTGTATTCTCCAGTCGCCGTACTGTCGCCCTCAAACTCGTGGTGAACTGTGAACCAAACTGGTTTGCCGTTCGCAGCGCTATCGATTGCACGAAGCAACGCGTCGATTTCACCATCACGACTACCTGAGGCGAGTGTTCCCCAACCTGGTGTCTTTACAGAAATCCAAGGTAGGCGATTCTTCACATGAGCATCTTTAACGGCCTCAACCAATTTGCTCTGTGATGGCCAAGATGAAGCGTATGAACGGAACAACGAGACTGACTTACCTGTCGCAGACTCAAGTGCCGCGGCATGCGTACCTGAAACACCGAAGTATGCTTTACCGTTCACTTTTGGATTAGGGTCGCCAGGGAATCGGCTACTTGCGACTGGTACTGCGTTTTTGATAGTAACTTCACCAGATGCGATGCCGATGTTTCCAGTGGTATCGTATGAGCGCGCCTCAAGCTGATACACGCCATCTTTCATGACAGTCGTGTCCCATTTTGTTCCATATGGAGCCGTAGTATCTGTATCAAGCTTAACGCCTGAAGCGTAGAACTCGACCTTTGATACGGCAGTATCGTCTTGGGCGTCTACCGTGAAGTCGACTGTACCCTTAAGAGTACTCTGGTTAAGTGGCTGCAAGATTACAGCCGTTGGCTTTACAAGATCTTCAGTAGGATAGGTAACATGAATCGAGTATCCCTTGTTCGGCCCATTTGATTTATAAGCAACGGTAGATTTTAAACTAATTGTATACGTGTCAGGAACAACTTTTAGTGTTAAGAAAACGTCCTTCTTGCCTATACTTTGCAACGTACCTACCACTTTATTGGCGCTGTTGGTGACATTAAGCTGTAAGTCAGCTGTATTGTTGCTGAATGCGATGTTCATGTCGCCGGCACCAGTCGTTAGCTTATAGCTAGCGGTTGGGTTTTTGGCGTTAAGCGCGCCCCAGAAGTCTGCCCGGTTGGTAGCAGCAAAAGTTTGGTATAAAAAGATGGCCACTCCGACCAATCCAAAGATTGCTACTACTAGTAGTAATCTCGTTTTCGACGATGACAGCCAATTGCTGCGCTTCGTCGACCCTTTCGATGTGCGTTTTTTGGTTGATTTTGTCTTCGCCATACTTCGCCCCTATTCACTCATTTAATTATGTAGCTTAGTTGAAATTATAAGCTTATGCTTACTGTTGTCAAGAGGTACACTGATTATGTGAAGAAGATTCTGGTGCGCAGAAGAGCAAGACGTATAACAACAATCATGAGATGTAAGCTCGCGCTCATAAGCGCCACCGCCGTCAAAGCAAGTCCAGTAGCTTGCAGTGTCGTAGAGGTAAGGGCCATTTGTGCTAGTACCACCACCAGCGGCAGGACTACTTGCATGAGCAGTGTATAGACAAAGAAGAATGAGCAAGCTGCGACCACGCGCAGCAGGGTGTGTATTAGTGCCTCGCGTTCAATATCTCTTTTGCGTCGCTCTGAGTACTCAAGATCTTCAATAAAATCTTGCGTGTTTTTTATCAGTCGAACCACCCCAATAATTAGTGAATAGCCAATTAATCCAGCAACTCCCCATACAATAAAGACTGAACTATCGGCGGCGAACCGACTACTATTTACCGCATTGCTCGCTTCAAGCGATTGCTTATAAAAACCACTTGGATGCTCTTTTATGTACCCAAGGTAGAGGTCGAGATTAGCTATTTCATAAAACTTTGGCGTCATAACGGCAAGAAGAATGAAAAAAGCAAAAACAACTGTCAGCAAACCACCTGTTCGTGATGGCGTAAGCAGCTTCAAAAACAAGCGAGCATTTTGCTGAGTCTTTGTCTCCATAGCTCTATGGTATAGAACCATAAGCGATTTGAAAACATGCTCTAGTATTTATCGTTTAATCTCGCTTTAGCATTACGGTGAAAGCTTCTGATGGAATATCAATCTTGCCGAATCGCTTCATGCGTTTTTTACCCTTAGCCTGTTTGGCAAGAACTTTCTTTTTGCGAGATACGTCACCACCATAGAGGCCGGTTGTAACATCTTTGCGATAAGCACTCAGATCTTCACGGGCAATGAACTTCCCACCTATTGCCGCCTGCAATGCCACCTGAAAGTTTTGCCGAGGGATTACTTCTTTTAGTTTCGTAACAATGTCCCTGCCTAAACGCTGGCTTTCAGAGCGATGAACCATGATGCTAAGTGCATCTACCATTTCACCGGCAACATAAAAGTCCACACGTACAAGATCTTCAGCCCTATAGCCACTCAGTTCGTAATTAAAACTTCCGTACCCACTCGTTACGCTTTTTAGTTGGTCGTAAAAATCGGTCAATAGATTCGCAAGTGGCGCATCAAAACTAATCAAAGCACGCTCATCGATGTAGCTAATATTTTTCTGCAATCCACGTTTTGATACGACCAACTGAATAACCGAACCGATATATTCTGATGGGACAACAATTTCGCCATTAATCCATGGCTCACGAATTTCACGAATTTTTGTAACATCTGGTAGGTCTGAGGCTGATTTAATATCAATATCTTCACCGCTTACCATCACCACCTGGTAATCGGTACTAGGATTGGTTACAACCAGGTCGAGGTCGTATTCGCGTTCGAGCCGCTCGCGCACAATGTCCATATGAAGTAAGCCCAAGAAACCGATGCGTACGCCGAAACCTAGTACCGGAGAATTCTCAGGTTCAAACTGAAGTGCTGAGTCACTTAAACTTAGCTTTTCAATCGCTTCTTTTAGCTCGTTGTAATCTTCATTTGACACTGGAAAAAAGCCAGCATACACAAATGGCTTTACATTTTTGTAGCCAGGAAGTGGTGCGTTAGCGTGATGACGCTTTGTCGTGACCGTGTCACCTACTTTGGCGTCTCGCGTTGTTTTCAGGTTGGTGACAATGTAACCAATCTCGCCTGTTGCAATGGATGCTTCAGGTGACATAGTCGGGCTTAAAGCGCCCACTTCTAGGGCAATGCCCTGAGCACCAGTTGCGAGCATTTGTATCGTGTCGCCTTTTTTCAACTCACCATCAACCACGCGTGTGTACAATATTACTCCACGGTAATCATCGTAGTAGCTGTCAAATATAAGTGCGCGAGTCGGGTCTGCATGCACGCCTACGGGTGGGTTGATACGCTCAACCACAGCGTTAAGTACACTTTCGACGCCTTCTCCGGTTTTCGCACTAATTTTTAAGATGTCTTCATCGCTGCAGCCAAGTAGATTTTTTACTTCGGCACTGACACGAGGAACATCTGCCGCTGGCAAATCTACTTTGTTAAGAACGGGAATAATTGTTAAGTCAGCCGCCAAGGCTAAGTACACGTTCGCGAGTGTTTGTGCCTGAATTCCCTGACTCGCGTCTACCACCAACACAGCACCTTCACAGGCCTCAAGGCTTCGACTTACTTCATAACTAAAATCAACGTGCCCGGGCGTATCTATGAGGTTCAGATCATAGCCCTTGTGTGTCATTCGCACTGGCGCTAGCTTAATAGTAATTCCTTTTTCACGTTCAAGATCCATACTGTCTAGCAGCTGGCTTTTCATGTCACGTTTATTCACCGTGCCAGTTAGCTCAAGCATGCGATCGGCAAGCGTAGACTTGCCATGATCGATGTGAGCAATAATACAAAAATTTCGAATGTGTGATTGGTCCATGGTATCAGAGGTAGATTATACCAGTTTTTCGTTGTCAGGACGAGAGCGCCGACTGATTCGCTGCACAATTTTTTCAAACGGCGCAACTTCATGAAGTCGCAACATCTTGCTGAATATAATATAAGAGCCAAAGCTAGTCGCCACAATCAGTGCGAATTTTGGAAAGGTGAAGTAGAAACTACTGCTATCACCGGCTTGCAGTGGGAAAAGCGATACCATGAGGTACGCAACAATTGCCATAAAGCCTGTTGCACTTGCCATACGCCAAATCGCATTCCAAAACATTCGGTCAAATAACTTATCTATCCGGGCATTCATTACTGCAAACAGTATAATAACCTCTACGAATGCCATAATAGATTGCGCCCAAGCAAGACCATATGGACCCATTTGTAGTTTGACCGTAAACCAAACCGCCAAGAAAATATTTAAACCGATTGAGAATATGGAGATATAAAATGGCGTTTTCGTGTCTTGCTGAGCGTAAAAGCTTCGTGCGGCGATATAGTAAATTGAGCGAAAGAGTATCGCCACGGTAAGGGCGCCCAATAGTCCTGCCATCAGTGGGTCACCACCTGGATTTATGAAGTTTACCAAGTAACCACGGGTGAAGTAAGTGATTACCGCCACAGGAAGCGCGAGCCAGATAATGATGCGTAGCACCGTTTGCAGTTCACTACGAAATAAGTCGAGCCGGCCTTCGCTTAATCGCTCGGTCATCTTTGGAAATGCGGCGGTAGAAATAGCCACGCCAATCAAATTAATAGGAGCAAGGTGCAGTACTGTTGCCTGGTTGTACGCACGTACTGTACCGGCAGCCATACGTGAAGCTAGGTTAGTTTCTACAATACCTACCAGGTAATCCATGCCTTGATCGAGTGAACGAGCTGGCAGCAGCTGCAGTACCTTACGAAAACCTTTGTTCCGCCAAAAAATCTTGAACCGATAATCAAAGCCAAGACCTATTAGCCCAACACAGCTCACCAATAGTTGCATCATTGAACCGAGTACGACCCCGAGTGCAACCCCCATGATTCCACCTTCGAATATCTGCCAGCCAAAAATATTTATACCATTGGTGAAAAAGACGATGCCGATAATAATGCCGATGTTATAGATGATTGGGGCCAACGCATAAAACGTAAAACGCCCTAGTGCTTGCTGAATACTTGCAATCACCGTAGCAATAGCAAACAAAAATGGGTTGATTGCAATAACTCGCATCATGCTGACCGCCAGCGCCATACCGGATTCGCTTAAGCCTGGTGCGATGATATACCTCATGAGCGGTTCAGCAAAAATAATAATAAGCACACTGGTTATAAGCGTCGCCACAGCCATTAAATTCATCAAGCTAGTTGAAATTTCCCAAGCAGAACGCTTGTTTCCCCCAGCCAGTCGCTGATTGAACACAGGAATAAACGTGACACTCAGTGCTCCAGAAACAAGAATGAAAAACATGAAATCTGGCACAGTAAAGGCGGCGGTGTACGCGTCGAGGCCTTCTGGGTAGGTACCGTAGTAGTAACTATTTAGTAAACGTTCACGCAAGAAACCAAAGAGCATCGACACGAAGGTAGCGCTCGCTAGTAAAGTAGCAGCAAACTGTACCGTCAGCTTTTGGTTTGCTCGGGCGACTACACTTTGTACGCGTCCCATGGTCGCTTACCCTTATGCTGCGTGCAGCATAGCCTCTTTCGGGAGTACAGAGCCTTTAAGAATCCGCACCACTACGTCTTCTTCAATGGTTTCTTCTTTTATTAGTGCCTCAGCGAGCGCTTCGAGACCAGCAATGTTTGCCCGAATCACAAGTTCGGCGCGACGTGCTGCCTCTTTAATAAGATGTTCAACCTCAGCGTCAATTTGCCTTGCGGTATCGTCGCTATATGGTCGTTCGTGAGTAATTTTATCAAACACCATGCCGCCGTTGTCTTCGTGGAACACTTGGTCACGAAGCTTACTGCCCATACCTTGTTCGATAATCATATCGCGGGCAATTTCGGTTGCTTTGCGTAGGTCGTTACCTGCACCAGTGGTAATACCGTCATCGCCATACTTTATTTTCTCGGCGATTCGGCCACCCATAGCCCTGGCTAGAATGTCTTTAAATTCGTATACATTTGTGTAGCTCTTATCTTCAGGTGGCAAGAACCACGTTACGCCGCCGGTACCACCACGAGGAATAATGGTAACTTTATGCACTGGGTCGCTATCGGGCAACACGTGCCCTACAATAGCGTGGCCAGCTTCATGATACGCAGTGAGGAGTTTTTCTTCTTCGTTCATCACCTTTGCTTTTCGTTCTGGACCAATCGCAACTTTTTCAAAGGCTTCAGTAAGATCCTTGTTAGTAATCTTTTTTGCGTTTCGGCGTGCTGCAATAATTGCCGCTTCGTTGGCAATGTTTGCAAGGTCGGCACCACTACTTCCAGCGGTTTTTGCCGCCAACTTATCTAGGTCTACCGTGTCGTCAGTTGGCTTATTTTTGAAATGAACTTTCAAAATTGCTTCGCGGTCGCGTCGCTCTGGCAACATAATATTAGTGCGACGGTCGAAGCGGCCTGGGCGAAGAAGCGCTGGGTCAAGCACATCGGCGCGGTTGGTAGCAGCAAGCACAATCACATTAGTGTCGGTCTCGAAACCGTCCATTTCTACCAAAATTTGGTTGAGTGTTTGCTCACGTTCATCGTGACCACCGCCCATACCACTACCGCGTTTTCGACCAACGGCATCGATTTCGTCAATAAAGATAATAGCTGGTGCGTTCTTCTTTGCTTTTGCAAACAAGTCTCGCACACGGCTTGCGCCAACTCCAACGAACATTTCAACAAATTCTGAACCAGAAATACTAAAGAATGGCACGTTTGCTTCGCCGGCTACGGCCCGCGCGAGCATGGTTTTACCTGTACCTGGGTGACCCACTAGCAGCACACCCTTTGGTATTTTCGCGCCAAGTTGTTGATACTTTTTCGGATGCTTCAAAAAGTCGACTACTTCTTCAAGGTCTTGCTTGGCGCTGTCGTTACCAGCAATGTCGGCAAACACTACTCGCTCTTTGTCGAGCCCATATAGTTTTGCCTTACTTTTACCAAAGCCCATTGCTTGGTTATTTTGCCCCTGAGCTTGGCGCATCATGAACATAAACAGCAAACCTATCAAGATAACAGGGAGTAAGATCCCAGCGATTGTCCATAGCGCGTCACCAGTTTTTGATGGCTGCACAATCTTCACTTCTACATTCGCGTCTTTGTTGAGACCTTGGTCGTACAAGCTACTATTGCTGTCTTTGATCGATTTTTCGGTTGGTTTGTCTTGGCCTTCTGGCGTTACTTTTACGGTGTCGCCTTCAATCTGCAGCTTGTCAATCTCGCCTTTGTTCGCACGCGCAATCACGTTTGAGATTGAAACTTCTTTCAGTTTTTCCTGTGGGGCAGTAAGTGCCAAAACAGCGAGAGTAGTACCAACAAGTAACACCCAAAAGAGCGTTAATCGCAAGACATTACTAAACTTATTTTTCGGTGGTTGTGGTCGAGTGGCCATGAGCTAGTGTGTATCGTCCTTTCCGGGCAGAATTTCAAGAGATATTTCGTGTATTTCTACTCTTTTTATAATAGCAGTTATGAACCTTGTTTGACAATGAACTCTCGCTTTGTAAATTCAACGTTACCTCGCCCGCCTGGCTGGTGTTGACTACCGGCCGAAGCTGTTTTAATTGCCATGAGCAATCGTTGTCGTTGTGGGCGTGGCAAGCTCATGCTCTTTTGCAGCAACTCAGCACGCAATAGCTCGATTGCCGCTGCTTCGTCAATCATCGTATAAAAATACCGTGATGAGCTTTTTGTTTCAAGCAATTCTGCGCATTCTTTGTCGATAGCATCACGCAGTATGCTCTGTTGATACCACAGCTCTTTGAGCTTGATTTTTCTACCATCATCGAGTCCAGCTATTTTTTTTCGAATTTGGTTTCGTAGGTATTGTTGTGATTGGTTGGTTTCGTCTTCAACCCATTCGAGGTTGTGGCTCAAAGCATAGTCATATAGTTGTGATTTTGTGTAGGCAAGTAGCGGCCGAGCAACATTCGCATTACCAAACACCGCCAAGCCGCGCCAACCGGTCCCGCGTGTACTATTAATGGCGATTGTCTCTAGCAAATCATCATGGTGGTGTGCAGTCACAACTTGCGCGTTATGTTTTTTCGCAAGCTGGTCCAAAAAATCATAGCGTCGTTCACGCGCTATTTCCTCACTTGCGTTGGCGCCAAGTTCTTCGCGCTTTGTTTCGTACGGCAACTCGTATTTTTTTGCGAGTTCTTCTACAAACCTTGCATCAGCAGCTGAATCATCACGAATACCATGGTCAAAATGCCCAACTATTAACTCGTGCTCACCCTGATGAACCAGCATATCAAGCAATACCACCGAGTCCACCCCGCCACTTACCGCAACAATGTACTTCACCGGCTTAGCCTATTCGTTTGCCAATCCATACAGCGAGCCATATGCCAAAGAAACCACCGAGCATACTGCCCAAAATACTCCACCCGCTCAAAAAGTCGTTGTCACCAAACAGCACCGGTATATAGGCACCAACCGTTCCAAAAACTCCAGCGAGTAGCAATATGACTGATTTATTCATACATCCAGTATACGCTTTACAAATATCTTGTACTACCAAACGGTATTTTTTGCTTTACATACATGTCGGTGCCCAGTGTATTTGCACTGTGAATCGTGCGGCCACCATAGCGCGCGTTGATTTCATCGATTGCGCTAGTGATATGGCGTTCACGAGCTAGTTCATCACCAAATAAACTCAGTTGTGGGTCTTTGTTGTCGCTCAGTTCATAGCAGGTTACGCCAATTTCTTTTACATCGCTGGGTGCATTGGCAAAAAGCTGCGCGGCTTGTGCATAAATTGCTTGGTTAGAGAAAAACGGCATACTTGCCATGTGGCGCGCGTGCCAATAACCCGTGCTTCGGCTGCGTGCATGCACAGCTACGCCGCGAGCTTGTTTGCCCTGTGAGCGAATTTTATACCCAACGCTTTCTGCTAGATGATGCAGCCGCTGTAAAATTTCTGCGTGCGTAAGATTGAACTTTTCGAGTACATATTGCCGGCCAGCTGTGCGCATAGGGAAGTCACGTTTGTCTACTTCCCAACCCCGCAACCGCTGATGCCACTCGTCACCACAAATACTTTTAAACACCATTTTTCGTAAGGTCACGGGGTCGGCGTCTAAAAATTGAAGGGGAGTGTAAATACCTACAGCGTTTAGTCGCCGTTCCATACGCCCCGCGATTCCCGTAATGTCAGTCAGCTCTATGCCAGCAAACGTCTCTCGCAGATTGTGCGACGTTAAAACATCAAGTCCATCTGGCTTGTGCAAGCTGGCCGCGGTTTTTGCTAAAAATCGGTTGGGGGCAATACCAACGTTGCAGCGCATGGCACACCCTACTTCTTCTTTTAAGCGCCGTTTTATCTCATGACCTATGTCTACAATGTCTCTGCCCTGAAGTACTTCGGTGGTTTCTGAAAAATCTATTACTCCCTCGTCGATGCTTTTCATACGCACATGTGCAGAGTAGTCGTTCATGATGTCCATCAATTTGTGATACACAAATCGATATTTTGCCGGGTCACTTTCTAGACCAATAAGTTCTGGGCATAGCTTTTTAGCATCGCGAAATCGCATGCCCAGCTTCACGCCCATCGCTTTTGCTTCGTAGCTACAGGTTACTATCATGGTATGTTCGGTGCGACGGTTCATAATTGCCACCGGCCTGCCTCGCAACATTGGCCTCGCCTGTTGTTCTACTGTCGCAAAGCAACTATTTAGGTCTATGTGCATAATTTGGGGCGGGGAAGCGTTGTAGTTAGTTCTCAACATGGTCGCCCTCCATGGTGAGTCGCCAGGTAAGCCGTTCACTGTCGAATTCTAGTCGATAGTCTGCCCCGCCATCGGTCACGTCAAACATGTGTAGCATGCGTTTGCCTTGCTCGGTTGGATGCCGCAAACCAATTTCGGTTATTTCAATCACCCTCCCACTTGGTCGCCGAAAGCGCACCGGCGTACATGGGTTTAAGCCCACGCCAAATGTAGCCACCACGTCAATGCGTTCGTTCATAAAAGTTTCATCATTCATTGTCAGCAATCCTCTAAAAGTTTGTTAGAGAAACGATTCTGAAATGTTTTGCCCGTTCACTTGCCCGTTTCTAGCGAGTATCCGAAGACAATTGATGAATCACCCGGAGGGACGCTTTGCTAAACTAGCCAGTGTGTATCGCTGGGGATGTATGTTTATTATACCATTTTTGGTAAATCGTCCGCTGTAATGACGACAGCTTGAGCGTCAATTCCACACTGTTTCAGCATGGCCGCAAGGGAAGTGGTGTTAAGCCCCATTATGGTATCAAAGTCACCTTCAACATGATCAATCAAGGTACCATACAATCGCTGCACACTATACGCCCCTGCCTTATCCATCGGATCTCCTGTCGCGATATATTCGTCCACTACCGCTTCATCAAATGGTGCGAATACAACAGTGGTGGTGGTGGCAACCGAAAGTCGTACGTTGTCATTAATGCACACCAGGCTTATACCAGTCGTAACGTAGTTTGATTCACCAGCTAAGAGGCGAAGCAGCTCCTTGGCATTTTCTGGTGAAGTTGGCTTTTCAAGCTGCTTGCCGTTTATCGTCACAATCGTATCGGCTCCAATTACATAGGCATCGGGATAATATTGTGCGACGTCTAATGCTTTTCCCAGGGCAAGTTCTTTGGCTACTACTTCTGGGTCTCTACTGTTGTCGAGGTGCTCTTCGAAATTGCTCGGTACAACACTAAATGTTACGCCCATATCTGTTAGTAAGTTTTTGCGGCGCGGTGACTGACTGGCAAGGATTATATTCTTCATCCCTTTCATTATAGCAACCACCTCTGGAAATGCCGACCTGTATTTGCTACAATGATTCAAGCAATTGCGGCACCATAGCTCAGCTGGTTAGAGCGCAGGACTCATAAGCCTGAGGTCGGTAGTTCAAGCCTACCTGGTGCTACCAAGAAAAATACCCCACTTTGTTGGGGTGTTTTTCTTTGTTAGTTTTCTCGTCTTTACTAATGTTTACTCAACATCAAGGTGGTCGGGTAGGGAAGTGAGCTTGTTTGAAACATAGCTACGAAGTTCTTGCAGGCTTCGTTCCCTATTCCAGCTGTCTTGCTGTTGGGCGATAGTGGTTTCCATGGTGGTGGTCTTTCCTTTTTTGTGTTTTATTGATTTATAGTATTATATTAGCATAAGCTTGTTAAAAAGTCAATACCTTTTTGTGATTTCGTAGTGTTTTTTGCAATTATGGTGCCGCTTATGGTATAAATAAACAGAGGTATAGCCCACTAGAAAAACATAAAAATGACGACGTTTGACCTATTTGTAATCATCATAGCCGCGGCGCTTATCCACGCAAGTTTTCAACTGAGCGTGAGTGTTCTTACGTTACTGAGTAGCCACACTCTGGGGGCAAAACGTTCTCAGGCTCGCCTGCTTCGACTTACCAGCTCGTTCGCATCTGGCGTGGGAGTTATGACAGCGCTCTTACTTGCCGCCACTGCATTTACGGTGAGTGTGTTCGCGCGTCACGGTATTGACCCAGTACTATGGGTTGCTGCGTGTGGGCTTTTGTTTGGACTTGGCTTCGCGGTATGGGTATTTTATTTCCGACGAGATAACGGCACGACGCTATGGATTCCTCGCGGTATGGCGCGCTATCTTGAAGGCCGTACAAAGGCAACTTCACTTAGTGCGGAAGCATTCGGGCTAGGTCTTGGCAGTGTACTGGGCGAGATTTTGTTCGTAGTTGGTCCAACGCTTGTGGCCGCACTCGCGTTAGTGCAGCTGCCGAGCGAGTTTCAGCTAGCCGCGATTGCGTTGTACACTGTTTTATCTATGCTATCTTTGCTGATTGTGCATGTGCTCGTAAGCGGTGGTCACAAAATAAGTAAAATCCAGCGCTGGCGCGAAGATAACAAGAACTTTCTACAATTTGCCGCTGGTAGCGCCATGATTGCACTTGGTTTTTATATCTATGTTGATCATGTGCTCACACACGCCGTGCTTGCTGCGGCTGGAGGCGTGTAATGAGTTCGCAGCTTATCGATGTAGTAAAGCGCGGTGGTGCTCGACCAACCGAAAGTTTTCAAGCCGAGAAACTAGTACAAAGTATCCTTGCTGCTTGCAATAGCGTACAAGCTCCCGATGGCGAAGCAGCAACTGCCGCTCGTTCAGTTCACACTGCGGTGTTAGTGTGGTGCGACGATAAATCCGAAATTACCTCGAGCGACATCCGTAGAATCGCAGCTCATCATTTGAAAAAAATACACCCCGAAGCCGCCTACATATATAAACATCATCGTTTGGTGCTATAAGGAGAAACATGGCAAAAAAATCATTTGATTACGACCTGATAGTTATCGGCAGTGGAGCCGCTGGAAGCTCAGCAGCTACCGTTGCTGCCCGTGCCGGCAAGCGTGTTGCCATAGTAGAAGCCGATACGTTTGGTGGTGACTCGCCCAACTGGAGCGACGTACCTACCAAAGCATTACTGCACGCAGCGCAGCTATTTGATGAAGCTCGCCATGGCGCACGTTTTGGCCTGCGTTCGAGCACGTTGGGCTATAACTACCCTAATTTACGTGCGTGGAAAGACCTTGCCGTAAAACGAACTGGGGCAGGGGGGAATAGAAGCTTTTACGACAAGGCAGGGATTACGACCTATGCCGGTAGTGCCCACTTCCTTAGCCCAAATGAAATTAGCGTCAATCGCCGTCACCTATCTGCTGCAGAATTTGTTGTTGCTACTGGCTCATCTTGGATTGCACCAGATATTCAGGGGCTAAAAAATGTTAGTTACCTCACCCCACGCACAATTTTAGAGTCGCTTCGCCCACCTAAAAGCTTGTTTGTTATTGGTGGCGGAACTGTGGGCGTAGAACTGGCGCAATTAATGGCGATATTTGGCACCAAAGTCTATATAGCCGAAGTCGCCAGCCGTCTGCTACCAAAAGAAGATGAAGAAGTCGGTACATTGCTCGAAAGACTGCTGCATGAACACAAAGGCATTACTACCCTTACGCAAACTCGTGTTTTGACTGTGCAAAAAGAAGGGCTTGGTATTAAAGTCACCTATTCTCGTGGCGGTGCTGAAAAGTCGGTTCGTGTTGATGAGATATTGGTGGCAGCTGGTCGTCAGCCAAATGTAGATTTGGGGCTCGATAACGCCAGTGTGCGCTACTCACCAAAAGGTATCGATGTAAATACCTACCTACAAACAAGCGCCAAGCATATTTTTGCCGCTGGCGACGTGCTGGGGCTTGGCAGCTATACCCACACCGCCCTCATGGAAGGTAGAATTGCTGCACACAATGTATTGCACAAACAAAAAGTTGCGCCAGACTATACTGCTACTCCCCGCCTCACCTTTACCTATCCGGGCGTGGCGTCAGTTGGTCTTTCCGCCGACGACTGCCTGAAACGAGATTTGCGTACTCATACCGCCATTGCGCCGCTTAATAGCGTTGCTCGCAGCAATACCAGCGATTTTCGTGATGGATTTGTAAAACTTATCAGTGATTCTACAGGGGTGCTACTGGGAGCAACGGTGGTTGCACCACATGCCGCCGAAATTGTACATGAATTGGCGCTGGCCATCAAACACCGCATGACCGTTATGGACATTGCCGACACACCACACGCATTCCTCAGCTGGAGCGAAGCCGTGCGTGTGGCTGCCCTACGTGTGAGCAAACAATAGTTCATTTATAAACCCGCAAGTAAATACCCCCAGCAGCCGCTGAGGGTATTTACTTGGTTGCGGGGAGAGGATTTGAACCTCTGACCTCGTGGTTATGAGCCACGCGAGCTGACCAGACTGCTCCACCCCGCGATATGGGTAATTTATATCATGACCTGGTCTCTTGTTCCGTCATAACCACCGGTTATGAGCTATTGATCCGACGTGGAGCTGACCAGACTGCCCTACGTCGCGATATAGAGTATTTATGTATACTTATTCAATAATAACAGATGTGAGCTACTTTTTCAAGCTCTCTGACGCACCACCAAGCAGGAAGTTAATCCACTGTTGCAGATTGCTCGGCACCGCCCGTACTGGCAGTAGCTCTTCTGTTTTGGTATCAGACTCTTTTGCGGCGGCAGTATTTGGCGGTAACACCAGTACCTTTTCGCCCGGAAGCGCGAGGCCCAGCTTTTCGCGCACGGCAAGCTCTTTGTACTCATCGCTTTGGTAGTAACGCTGCTGGTATTTTAAAAGTTCGGTTTCCAGCTCCACGAGCCGTAGCTCACGGCGCTTTGCATCGAGCTCTTTTTCAAGCGCGTAGTTGCGCTGCATTGCCTGCACCGAGCCCCACACCCAGCTTGCAGCAATGAGTAATGCTATGGCAAGTACCACGTTGTTCATGGTGAAATAATTGTGGCGAATGTGGTAATAAAGTTTGCGAAGCTGTGTGTATTTCATGCGATTTCTCGCTAATCATTATAGCCCACCTCTTAAAAATGTGCTATGCTATCAGAGGTAGCCGCGGGGGTGTAGCTCAGCGGTTAGAGCAGCGGGCTCATAACCTGTTGGTCGCTGGTTCAATCCCAGCCACCCCCACCAAATTGAAACAATACCAACCAGCATAGGCTGGTTTTTGTTTACGGCTCAACAGGTGGATTGAGTCGATTTAGCGCGCTTTTTGCTCTCGCGCCCACAACCGGGTGGTTTGCCGCCTGGGTAAGCTGCTCAATCCAGAAAAGTCGGCGAGCTGTTTGCTCTTCGGGGGTTGCTTCTACTATTGAACGCGCCTCAAACACCATGTACGATGCAAGCATGTCTTCAACAGCCGCAGTAGCGGCCAATTTGTCTAGTTGTGCTTTAGATTCAGAACCGGATTCAATAAGCTTACCAACGGCGAATTGGCGAGACAGCTGCTGAAGACCACGGCCAGTAATGGGCTGATCTTTCCATCCACTCAAGCCAGATACTTCAGCGAGTATACGCTGCTCAGGTTCACCTTCAAGCGTTTCACCAACCAACTTCAGAGCTGTTCTTGTACCGGTAGTATCGTACGCAAACTTTTCCATGTCAGCCACGATGGCGTGAAGTGCTCCTGACGCATCACCTTCGGCTGTTTGCAAATATTGATGCCATTCAACGTCTTCAAGAAATCGACCACGCTCTGATGCGCCGGTAATGCCTTCATTCCAGTAGCCTTTTAACGCGCTCGATATCAGACTAAACTCTCGCCCAGATTGCGGAAAAAAGCCAAGTTCCTCGCGTATACTGGCTAGCTTTTCAGCGTCGGTAGTGGGTGGCGTACGATACGCATCGTTTGATGTTTCGCCGTTGTGGTCTGCCATACTTTCATATTACCATAAACAGTATAAAAAGTCAAGCTACTCTATTGCCCCATTTTGCATAAAGTGTTATTATACGCGCAACTTTGTTGAACTAAGAAGTTCCAAGGTACTTTGACAAACAGACGCAAATAAGGTGAGTTTTATGCGGGTTAATTGTTAGCCTGTATTAATCTCATCTTATTGTCTACGAAAACAATATCTCACCCATGTGAGGGCGGTCTTCCGCTGATGAGCCACAGAAAGGTTTGCCGAAGCAAGTCAATCGCTGTAGCGAAACCCGAGGAGACACACCATGACGATCAACACCGCAGCCACGTACCGAGGTGCGCGCCAGCGCATCGTGGACCGTGGCTGGACGACGCACCAGTGGACCGGACCGGCCGGCGAGGAGTGCCTCGTGCAGGCGCTCGGCATGCACGCCGGCGTGACCAACGAGGGCGACGACACCACCACCCAGCTGCCCAAGGCCGTGATGATGCCGCTCGTGCGCGAGCTCGGCCTGGAGCCCGAGGAGCACACCCGCCTCGCGATCGCGGCCGCCCTGTGGACCTGGAACGACCAGCCCGGTCGCACCGTCGACGAGGTCACGGCGCTGCTGCAGCGCGTCGCGAGCCGACTCGAGGCCGAGGCCGAGCCCGTCTACGTCCCGCAGAGCTGGCTGCACCGCCGGCTCTTCACCGGCTCCAAGAAGGAGCCCGCCCAGGTCGCCGCCTGACCATCCGTCCCCTACAAGCGGGCGTGGCAGCAGACGCGGTGAGGACCTGTTTTCGTCCCTGCCGCGTCTGTTTGTCACGTTCGCCCCTACAGTTGTAGGGTTTTATTTTTGCCTATTACTCCCAGCGGAAGACACGGAAGGCGATGATGTAGATAACTACTAGCCAGGCACCCATGATGCCGAGTTGCGGAAGCAAATCAACATAGTGCGCGTTTTCGGTGATGATAAGCCGAATACCATCGATAATTGGGGTAAGTGGCAAGAACGCCGAAGCGTCTTGCAACCACTCTGGCATAAGAAAACGTGGGAAGAACGCACCTGAGAGGAACATCATAGGAAATACCAAAATGTTTGAAAGTGGCGCAGCTTGGCGCTCGTTTTTGGCCCAACCACCGATAGATAAGCCGATACCTAGCATCAGTACAATGCTGACGATAAGAAAGCCGATGAGCTCGAACGGATTACCTGTCATGTTGAGCTTGAAGATGCTCAGAGCCACCGCGAACATAACTGCCAGCGATACCATACCAATAATCGTTTGTGATATTGCCATTGATGAAAAGTACTGCCACACCTTTAGCGGCGTGGTAGAAAGTCGGCGCAAAATTCCCTGCTTTTTTAGCTCTGGGAATACGTTGACCGGGCCAAAAATACCGATACCAAGTAGTGAAAACCCAAGCAGTCCGGCAAAGGTGTAGTCGAATTGCGATAGCGATTTGTTTTTCAGCTTTTCACCAGTAACAGTGAATAGGTCTACCGAACCAGTCAGCTTGGTGTTGATAGACTTAAAACTTGCTTGCAACAAGCTACTAAGCGTTTGGCCGGCCTGCTCGTTGTTTTGCGTGTAGTACACCTTGGCCTGCCCCATTGGACGTTTGCTTTTTGCATCGACCGTACCGAAATCTTTTGGCAATATAATTGCAGCGTCGAGTTGCGAGCGTATCATCTTTTCTTTAGCCGCGCTGAGCGTTTTTGACTCGGCGTCGATATCGAACACTTTTTCCTTTTTCAGACTTTTAGCGAAATCTTTGGCAAAAGCACTGTCGGAATTGTTGATGAGCGCTACACGAAACGAAACATCGCTGTTTTGGCCAAAAATACCGCCGAACACGAATAGAAAAATGAGTGGGAACAAAATACCGAAGAAAATTGATAGCCGATCGCGGAAAAATCGCTTGGTGTTGATGCGCGCGAAGGTAATGATAGTGAAAAGTGACTTGTTCATACGCTAATCCCTAAGAGCCTTTCCAGTAAGATCGATAAAGACGTCTTCGAGGTTTGCTTGTTCTACTTCTTGCTTCTTCTTGAAACCACGCTTAATCAGCGCTTTAATGAGGTTTTTTGGCGTATCAAGCGCGATAATCTTGCCGTTATCCATAATGGCGATTCGGTCACATAATATCTCGGCTTCGTCCATATAGTGAGTGGTCATAATGACGCTGACTCCGCGCTCACGAATGTTTTCAATGAGACTCCACAAATTGCGACGGGCTTGTGGGTCAAGACCCGTGGTTGGCTCATCGAGGAAAAATACCTTCGGACCATGCACCAGGGCGGTAGTAATGCTCAGCCGTTGCTTTTGGCCACCCGAAAGCTGCTCGACAAATGAGTTTGCCTTGTCTTCAAGCTCAACATCACGCAAAAATTGCATGACGTCTACTTTTTCACCATAGGCGGCGGCAAACAGCTCAATCACTTCACGAATCTTGGTTTTATCTTGAAACGCCGGGCTTTGTGGCTGCACACCAATAAGTCGTTTTATAGTATCGGGGCCTGTTTCAACATCAACACCGTCGATAAACACACTTCCCCCATCGATTGGCCGTAACGTTTCCATCATCTCGAGCGTAGTAGTTTTACCCGCTCCATTTGGGCCCAAAATTCCGAAGATTTCACCTTTTTTTACTTCAAAACTAATACCATCTACCACAGCTTTGCCGTCGTAGCGTTTTACGAGATCCTTAACGGACACCATGGCTTTCATTAGTTCTAGTATAGCACTTTAGATAAACAAAAAAGCCCCAAGCGGGCTTCTAAACAGGAACCACACTTGGGACGTTTTGGCACCTGTTTGTTTGTGATACTAGCGTATCATTAAACGCGCTTATGGTGCAAGCATTATGCCTTTTTAACAACAAACACCACCTTCCGGAAAGGAAGGTGGTGCGTTACAAAGTACTAAGTTAAACTTATTTCTTCTTTGAAACGGTAAGGAAACCGTTACGTGGGTTTTCTTTTACTTCGCGGTCTGCTGGTAGATCGCAAGGTTGACCCTTTTCGTTTTTCTCTACCTTCGCAAAGAAGTAGATAGTTTGTGGTTTGCCGCCACGAAGGGTAACTTCGGTTTTGTGCAGGTAGTATGTGATGCCCTTCGAGTTAGTGTGACTGTAAGCCATTATGGTTATACCTCCTATTAGTTCTTACATCTGATAGATTACCGCCCTATAGCCTCCCTGTCAACACCTAAACACTACTGTAGTGTTTGCGAAGCAACAAACGAAGCCCCACAAGGGCGAGCAAACGAGCGATGATAGCCACGATGATAGCCACGCTCACCAGCACTGAAAAGCCTGCGAAATCTGGTGACCAGGCTGGGCTAGTAAACTCGTGTCTATAGAGGTCGACATTGGGTAGTTTCGCTTTATCAGGAGTGTTTGAAGCTGCGGGATATTTGGCAAGCTCGTTCGCAAAACATTGCACGTAGGCTTGTGAGTATCCACCGTAAATTTGCTTACATACTCGATCGGCTTTTGCATTGATAGTAGTGCCATTACCGTCAGCGGTGGCTTTTTCTATGGCGGCCTGAGTGTCACGACGATACTGTGACTCGAGGTACACCGCCCCACTGCTCGCATTCATATGTTCGGCAGAGTAGCGCTGTAGATCGAATAATCGAGCTTTGGTAGTTTCGGCGTTACCTGTCTTGTCGGCGTTGATTACCGCGGTGCGTCGTTCTATCATGCCAATATTATTGAGGCGAAGAAATGAAGCACTCAGTAGTGCAGAAATCAAAAATAGCACTACCAACTGCCACGTTTTGACTTTTTGCAGTTGTTTGATGCTTTTTTTGACTTGACGTTTATCTGTCACGCGTAACTTGCTCCACCCATGTGTATACCGTTAGTATAGCATGTGCCTGAATAGGATTTTAGGCTATACTACAGATATGAACATCTATTTCTCTGGCATTGGTGGTGTGGGCATTGGCCCATTGGCAGAAATAGCACTCGATGCCGGGCACCATGTAGTCGGTAGCGACCAAGGAGCCTCAGCAATGAGCAGGCAACTTGAAGGTCGTGGAGTTGATATATCGAGCGACCAAGACGGCGAATTTTTGGCCACGCAGCACGCTAAAACACCGTTTGATTGGTTTATCTACACCGCGGCACTGCCGTCTAATCACCCAGAGCTTGTAAAAGCCAAAGAGCTAGGAATTAGAGTTGGCAAACGGGATGAATTGCTGGTAGAACTGCTTCGCGAGCATAATTTAAAGCTCGTAGCGATAAGTGGCACGCATGGAAAAACAACTACTACTGGCATGATGATTTGGACTTTTAAGCAACTCGGCGTACCCGTAAGCTATGCGGTAGGTACAACCCTCAGCTTTGGGCCAAGTGGTGTCTACGATCCTGCGAGCGAATATTTTGTGTACGAATGCGATGAGTTCGATCGCAATATGCTGAAATTTGAACCATACCTTTCTGTTCTCACGACTATCGGTTACGACCATAGTGATACCTATGCTTCGCCAGATGATTACCTTGCAGCGTTTTCTGAGTTTGTTGGGCAGTCTGGTCATAGTATCGGCTGGAAGACCGACCTTGCCAAACTTTCGAGTAAGTCTAGTAGCACCTGGCAGCTTGCCGATGATGAAGTATTAGCACTCCCCCTTCCGGGCATGTTGAGCCGCCGCAATGCAACCTTGGTTGCGAAAGCGTGTGAGTATTTAGGCCTAGGCGATGCTGCATCGGCACTTGCGAGCTTCCCTGGCACCAACCGACGCTTCGAGAAACTGGCCGAAAATCTGTATAGTGACTATGCCCACCACCCCGACGAAATCGCTGCGACTTTACAAATGGCACGTGAAATTTCTGACCACGTAGTGGTGGTGTATCAGCCACATCAAAATATTCGCCAGCACGAGGTACGAGACCAATATACCGATTGTTTCGAGCTAGCTGAAGAAGTCTTCTGGCTACCGACCTATCAAAGTCGTGAAGACCCGGCACTGGAAGTACTCACGCCTCAGCAACTAAGTTCAAAGCTTACCAACGCTGCTAGCGTAAAGCTTGCCGATTTAGACAACGCGCTATGGGACGAGATTCAACGAAAACGCGATGAAGATAAGTTGGTGCTGTGCATGGGTGCTGGTTCGATAGATGCGTGGCTCCGTGAAAACATGAGCATCGGCAAGGTTGGTAGCGTCATTGTAATCGATACTGACAACAACTTTGTACTGCAACAACGCGACGATAAGCCTACGATTAGCTTTCCTGGTACCATTACGGGCTTTGGTGGTGCTATTGAGAATGACGAATCGTTGCGGGAAGGCGCGGCGCGAGAATTGGCTGAGGAAACTAATCTTGATTTTGATACTGCGGAATTAGAATATTGTGGAACGTTTTACCAAACGGGTACACTTGATGGTAAACCACGCATGGTGAGTTACTATGTGCTTCGAGACGCCGATACTTCAAACATAGAAGTATACGAAGGCCAAGGAGCGGCAAAAATTCCTTTAAGCGCTGATACATCTGTATATAACTTGGCGCCCTCTGTGCCAGAAGCGCTCGCTAGATTGACAAAATAGCATTTTATTGCTATAATTATAGTATGGAACCAATCCCAGGTTTTGCTGACGATGGCAATACGCCGCAGCCTTCTATTGATGAACAAACTGCCCTGCTTCTTGATAAGCAGGCTAGTTTAGCTAAGCTAGCAAAACGTTACGCAGAGGCCCAACAAGCCGCAGAAGAAGTGAGTGCTTCAAATGATGACATGCTGCGCGAAGAACTTGCCGACGCCGCTGAACATTTGCGAGTCGCTCTGGAGACTGAAGCACAAGCCTATGATTTTATGCGTATGCTGCTTGCCGACGCTATGGCTGATGCCGTTGAGGCCGGGGCGATCAAGTTTGATGAGGCCGTGAGCCTACTTGAAACAAACGCGCATTTAACCTATTGTGGTGAACCTGCCACGTTGTACGAAGACTATATAGCAACGCTTGCTACGGGCGAACTTATCTTGATTACTCTACCAGATGAACCAAGGCAAAAAGGCATGCTCAACCGCGGCGCTGTGCTTGTACCGAAATGCTACGGCGGTGACGAATTCTTCCCTGTTGCTCGACTCCACTTTGTAGGTAAAACTTTTGATGATATCGAGGAAGTAATTTTAGAACGTAATAAAAGTGGTGATATTGAATCTCCCGTACGTGTTCTACCTGTTTCCGACGAAGACTACTAACGGTTGTCGCCGCTGCCGCTTAGCATGCCGCGAGCTTTGCGGCTGGCTAATTTATCAATGTTACCTTTGGCAACATCTTCGAGATTGCCACCGAGTAAATGGGTAACCGAGTTGACATACCACAGTATGTCACCAAGCTCTTTTAGCAGCTCGGTTTTGTCTGCCTCACTTAATTCCCCTGCCTTGTCGCGCAGGATTTTTTTGAACTTTTCGGCTACTTCGCCGCTTTCACCTACCAGGCCTAGAATTTGCGCCATGAGCTCAGCCGATACGTTACCGTATTCGTGCCTTGCGGTGAGTGTAGAAATTGCTTGTTTAGAATAATCGTTTATCTGCATGTACCTATTGTATCAATTTCCGAGCAGCTAGAAAGTTAGTGAGGGCACCTTCCTTGAGCCAGCGAGTTTCGTAGGTTGTCAGTATTTTGTAATCATCTGCAAGGTCAGATTCATGCAAATCAAAAGAAAGCTCATCGATATGCCATTTTGATGTAACTAACTGCTCGAGGCTCCAGGTAAAGAAACTGAGGTTGTCGTGCTTTAGGTAGAATGTGCCATTCTTTTTTAGTACCTGTGCGTACTTGTCTAAAAAATACGCATGACACATGCGGCGGCGTTCTGAACGTTTTTTCGGAAATGGGTCGGGAAATGTAAGCCAAAGCTCGCTGGCTGAATGAGCTGGGAATAACTCGGTAATTTGATCTGCGCGGGCACGAATAAATACGATATTTTCTAGGCCACGCGCTGCTGCTTCGTAGGCACCTTTTTGTAACCGATCCGCTTTTACATCGATAGCAACATAGGTTTTTTCAGGATGACGTGTAGCGAGCTCCACACTAAACAAGCCAGTGCCGGCGCCGAGTTCAATCACATCGACTGCACGCTTTTTCCATTCATCAAACTCAAAACAAATTGGCGAATTAAAAAATTTCGCGAACTTATATTTTTTGCGTTTTCGGGTGATTATATAGTCATTTGGATTCATAGTATCTCTCGGGGTTATCTCAAGTTCACGTGCTATACTACCACATATGGACATCACACAAAATCAATACATTATAAACGGACTTCAAAACTGGCTGGCAGATTATTGGATTGAGCTGCTGACAATTTTAATAGGCGCATTACTTGCCTACTTTGTAGGAACTCGGCTGGTAACGATTGCGATTCGACGAATTGTAAAGGGCGGAAAGCACCGCGAATGGCACAAGAAAGACATCGAAAAGCGGCAAAAAACACTGGTAGATTTATTTATTAATATTTGGCGGATGCTTATATTCTTTACCGTACTGTATGCACTTGCGAAGTTGTTCGTGCCGAACATTAGCGAAACGCTGGCGCCGCTATTTGCCAGTGCCGGAATTATAGGAATCGCACTGGGTTTTGGAGCGCAATCACTAATAAAAGATTTTTTGAGCGGTATATTTATTATTTCAGAGAATCAGTATCGCGTGGGCGATGTAGTAGAGATTGAGGGTTTTAGCGGAACGGTAGAGCGTATTGGTAGCCGCTCGACAGTGCTTCGAGACGTCGAAGGCCAAGTGCATTACTTTCCGAATGGCATGGTACAGCACGTAATAAACAAGACGATGGGCTATAGCATGGCGCGTTTTACAGTAGCAGTTCACCCTGATGCCAATATAGATACAGTGAGCGACATTATAGATACGCTGGGCCTCGCGCTGAGCGAAGAAGATGCCTGGAAAGATAAGATTTTAAAGGCGCCATCTTTTGTGTCGATTGGTGAGATTACTGGATCTTCTGTAGAAGTGATTGTTGCTGGTAAAACTCAGCCGTCTGATCAGTGGAGCGTTGTAGCAGAGATGCGTAAGCGATTGCTTGAAGAGTTCGAAACAAAAGGTATTAAGCTAGCCACCGTCCCTGTGCAAGCCGGAGCTTCTAGCCGCAAACGACGCTAAAGTCGCAAGGATTCGTCGCTGAGAACGTCGCCTGAAAATGCGTCAATAGATTGAGCTTCTTGCTGTTTTTCGCTGTAGAGTTCGTCGAAAACACTGAGTGATTTTTTGTTAATCTCGCCTTCTGGGCTGAAACCTTCAAAGTTTGACTTTGTGCGTTCGGCCTCTTTTCGTGCTTGATCGTAACCTGGGCGACTTAAGTCTAGCTGGATTGCGCCACTGGTACGGTAGAGACTAAGCGCAACGTATACGAAAAATAATGAGAGTACAATAACGCCTGCAATCATTGAAGTAAATTGATGGTTGCGTATGTGTCGCACTGGCGCGAACTCTTGCGACTCAGACTTTACTTCAGTTTCTGGCTCGTTCATGATTGTTCCTCACTAAGGAATTCAGCGCGAAAGCTATCGAACTCTTTTTTATATTCACCAATAAGACGAACCAGTTCTTTATTGCTAACACTCAGTTCGTCGCGCTTTTCACGAGTATCGAGCAGCGCATTGTAGAACGCGACTGGCTCTTTGGTACAATTTATCGATAAAAGCTCCGTTAGTGATTCGTCATAGGCAATGTAATCTTTGAAAAATCGACCGTAGGCATCGTTGTATGCTACTGTAATTTTCGTTAGCTTACTAGCGTCGAGGTCATTGCTACTAATGCGCGCATTTAGCGGAGACATCAGCTTGTCACCAATGCTTCGGTATAAATTGCCTCGGTTGTTGCGAAGAGACGTATCTGTTTGGTGCAGACGGTTTAGCGATGCTTGGTTTTCAACGCAGTTTGTTTTGATACGACCTACTCGCTCGGGCGTTACAATCACAGCAGCATTCGCTTGCCACGCAAAACTCACGGCAACGATAGCAGCGATGCTAGAAACTACAAGAATTTTCTTCACCTCATTAGTATGAAGTGAAACTACGCTTTGGTCAAATAGTATGAGGCACCTTTTTTAGTAATAATACTATCGCGAAGCAGCCCTTCGAAGGCTTGACTGGTACGGTCCGCACCAAATAGTTTTTCGATAGATTCATAGCTGAGCGTTTTATCACTTACTAGAACTCTTACTATATGCCCACGAACCTCACGCACGCTGCCGTTTAATGGTGACTGTTTTTTATACTGCTTGCTGCTTGATATATTACGCACGCCATTTGCTTTTAGCCAAGAGCCGTAGTCCATTAGGCTCCAATAAAACTCACGTGGATGTTCGTGGCGTATCGTTTCGGCTAATTTTTCTAGAATTTCTTTGTCTTCAACATCAACCCTGTCATTAAAAAAATGATGAATATATACCGTGCGAATGTTGGTTTCGATAAAAATGCTTGGCTGGTTAAAACTATAGGCCAGTATTGCGCCTGCCGTATTCTCACCTACACCCGGTAACGCTATTAGACCTTTTTCGTCTGTTGGAAATTCGCCTAGTTCCACGATCTTTTTTGCTGCCTCGTGCAAGAATTTGGCTCGGCGGTTGTAACCCAGGCCTTGCCAGCTCTTCAGCACATCCGCAAGGCCGGCGTTTGCAAGCGTTTTTTCATCGGGAAATGCTGTAATGAAATCGAGAAATTTTGGAATAACGCGCGACACTTGCGTTTGCTGTAGCATTAGCTCACTCACCAACACGTAGTACGGCCTGGTGTCTTCACGCCATGGCATGTTGCGATAGAGCTGTATGCCTTTTTGTGTAAGCAATTCTGAAAATTCTTGATTTGTCACTTGCTCTATTATAATAAACCTATGAAGCTGACAAAGTACGAACACGCCTGTTTTACGATAGAAAAAGAAGGTAAGCTAATAGTTGTTGACCCAGGAAATCTAACTACTGATCTCCCGTTACTTGATAATGTTATCGGTATTGTCGTCACACACGAGCATCAAGACCATTTCGACATTAAAAATATTCAGCAACTAGTCAGCAACAATCCTGGCGTGATTGTCGTGAGTCATACTGGAATTATTGAAAAGATTAAACTTACCCCTTCGAAATCTGTGGAAGCTGGTGATTCGCTAGAGTTAGGACCTTTTGTGCTTGAATTCTTTGGTGGAGAACATCAAAAACCCTTTGAGGATTCTCCTGTCATGAAAAATCTTGGAGTACTTATAGATGAAAAGGTGTACCACTCTGGTGATTCGTTTGTATCGCCCTCAAAACAAGTGCAGGTTCTATTGTTACCAGTGAGTGGATCATGGATGAAAGCAAGTATGGCACGTGACTATCTGTACAAGATAAAGCCCTCAATCGCGATTCCAACTCACGATGCAATATTGTCTGAGGTGGGCAAAGAGCAAGTAGATAAGTATTGGCCTCTCCACTGTGACAATATTGGTACTACTTATGTGCGTCCTAATGGTTCAATCGATATAGATGGATAAGCCCCTCTCTCATTTGAAACAAAAAGATGATAAGCTCTCAAAACTTATTACCACCTACGCCGTCCCATCGTTTAAAAGACATACAAATTATTATCATGAGCTGGTAGATAGTATTATCTCGCAGCAGCTAAGCGTAAAAGCAGCAGCGACGATTGCTGGTAGGTTTAAAGATTTATTCGGCGGTAACTACCCATCGCCAGAGGAAATTCTACAAAATGATATTGAGGAACTTCGTAGCGTGGGGTTGAGCCGACCAAAGGCTGGCTACATACAAGATCTGGCACGACACGTGCTAGACGGCACTGTGAAATTTGATGAACTTGATAAACTGTCGAACCAAGAAATTATTGACGAACTAACAAAAGTAAAAGGCATTGGTGAGTGGACTGTGCATATGTTTTTGATGTTTTGCATGGGCAGACTCGACGTGCTTGCATACGGTGATTTAGGCATTCGAAATGGCTTGACTAAACTATATGAGCTAGACCACACGGCAACACCAGATGATGTGAAACATATCGCGAAGAAAAATAATTGGCACCCTTACGAATCGGTAGCGTGCTGGTATATTTGGCAAAGCCTCGACAACACGCCTACTACTTTGTAGCGGTACGAATGATATGTGGTGCCAGAACTGTGAGACACAAGAAAATCGTAATAAAATGACCCGCTGTCCATAGCCTGTGATGGTTTGCTTTGGGAGTCTGGGAATGCTTAGGTGAAATAACTTCATCGAAGGCAGCGAAATAATTGTGCACGGGAGATTTAATTGAACCGGTACGCAACTGTGCAACTGCTTTGGGCAATGCCTTCGCGCGAGCCTCGAAAGACGGACCAATATGAATATCACTATTGGCAACACCGCATACCGTAACTACCCCGTGAAGTTGAGGGTTTGTTTGTGCCACTAGCAGCGCGATAGCAGCGCCGCCACTCTCGCCGACTAAGCTAACGGTTTTACCATCTGCTACTGCTCGAGCGATGGCCGATTCAACTGCTTGTAGCTTCGGCTGCAAGTCTGACTCACTCGCCCAATTCATTGCAACATGCTCTGCTGAAACTCCATACCACTTCCACGTTTTCAGCGCTCTTACCCTAAACGTATCGTACGAATCTCCGAGACCAGGGATGTAAATAATGTGATGCTTTACACTAGACATGTCGCCGCAACCATTCGTCTATTGCCTGCATTACCTGAGATAGTTTGTCAGAATATTCCATACTGTCAGCATCACGATAACTATGCTGAAAACCAGGAAGTATCGTAAGTGTTTTATCGTCTGAAGCAATCGCGTTCATAAATATTTCTTGATTCCTTGGAGGACATGGCTCATCAAACTCACCAACAATATTTAGCACTGGCATGGTGAGTTTATCTGCATGTGCAAGCACGTCGAACTTTTTCAAACTTTCGTTTACCTGCCAACCAATGCGAACCGACTTGCCCATAGATTGGCTTTCCACCTCTTGGTAACCAATGGCTTTCCAGTTATCGATTTCCTCAGCCGAACGAGTATTGACCCATAAATCATAGCTAATCGTCGGTGCCATAGGAAGTAGAAGTGAAACATCTTCAGGGTGATGCTCGGCATACCATGCTGTTGATTGAGCCCCCATACTGTGGCCACATAATGCAAACGGTTGCGTAAACCATTCTTGGTCCTGTGCCCAGGCAATAACATCTTCTAGGTCGGCTATATAGCCATCGTACGTGACGTCTTCAAGCTCACCTTCACTCTTATTCAACGAGTGAGTGGCGTCGAATCGGACAACGGTATAATCATTTGCCAAAAACGCATCAGTAAATGCCTGAATATGCGGTTGTTGCATGCTGCCTTTTTGCCCATGCGCTATGAATACGAGTTTACCCTTCGCTTTCTGACCCTCAACAAGAATGGCAATTTTAAGGCCGTTTCTGTTGCTTATCTCGTACTCAGTCATGGTGCTAAGCGGTTAATGTCACGCGGGAAGAGGGTGGCTTCTTTAATGTTGCCAAGTCCAATGGTTTTTTGTACCAAACGGTCGATGCCAAAGCCACAGCCACCGTGTTGTGGGAGGCCGTATTTAAATGCTTGCAAGTAATACTTGAAGCCGTCGGCAGTAACATCAAGCCCAGCGGCTGTCATTTGCTCAATCATTTTTTCGTAGTTGTTTTCACGCAGCGGCACTGTAGCGATTTCAAGTCCACGGAATAATAGGTCGGCCCACGCAACGGTATCTTCTTTGAACTTGTGATAAAACTTTCCGGCTTCTTTCGGAAAGTCGGTTGCGTACACAAGGTCACTTCCTAATTGTTTGCGTGCGTATTCGGCAATCCAACGCTCTTCGTCTGGAATAAGGTCTTTCTCTTGGGTGGTGTCGGTACCAGTTGCCTTACTGTACATGTCGTGAATTTCGGCAACGGTAAACGCAGGTACTTCGTCGGCGAGCTTTAGCTCTGGTGCGTTCAAGGTCTTTAAGTCGGCCGCGTGTTGGTCGTACACTTTGGTTAGTACCGCTTTAGTCATACCAGTTACCATGTCCATGACTTCTTGGTGGCTTTTTACAAAACCCATTTCGATATCAAGCATGGTAAGTTCGGTAAGGTGACGGGTTGTCGCGCTAGGCTCGGCTCGATAGCTATGCCCTATTTCGAACACACGTTCGAACACGCCAACCATAATTTGCTTGTAGAACTGTGGGCTTTGTGCCAACGTTGCGGTTTGACCAAAATAGTCGAGTTTGAAAACTTCAGCACCGCCTTCGGTTGCACCTGCAAGTAGTTTCGGCGTGTCGATTTCAACAAATTCGTTTTGCTGTAGATAGTCGCGAATGTACCGCACTAAACTTGCTCGAATTTTAAATATTTTTTGTTCGTTGATATTACGGAGGTTTAGCACTCGATGCTCAAACAACGTGTCGAGATTTTCAGACTTGTGCAAAATGGGCTTGTCGACTTCGATAGGCGGTTCATCGGTCACAGGCACCTGCACCTCAACCGTTACGTCATGAAGTTCTGCACCGCCCGGTGCACGCTCATCGGCAACCACTGTACCAGTGAGTGTAAGCACCGTACCAATTTGCAAACCGCGTAGTTTTTCAAGCTCGCCTTTGTTGTCGATAAGACTCTGTGCCAAGCCACGTCGGTCACGAAGCGTAATAAAGTTTAAGCCGCCAAGTAGGCGCTTCTTATGCAACCAGCCTTCAAGCGAAACAGTTTCGCCCACATGCTGAGATAGTTCATCGGTCATTGTTCGTGTCATAGTAGTGCCTATTTTACCATTTGCAGTGGCAGAAATATAGAGGTCGAACGCTATTCCGTGTGAGCAGCTACCGCACGTTTATCATCGTAATCCCCAAAGCTACCGTGCAAGCTTTTGCCTATTAAGGCTTCGAGTGTGTCGTGCAAGCTCAATATACCCACAACTTCTTCGTTGCTATCAATAACGATAAGCAGGTGGCTATGCGTGCTCATGAACGCACTTAGCGCAACCGACAACGATTCGTTCTTGTGCACATAGAACAACTTTTTACTCATAGCAGTTTCAACCATGGCGGTGTGTTTACGGGTTGTGTCGAGTGTTAAAACATCGCGTACCGAAAGAATGCCAACGATATGCGCGTTTTCATCCACTACCGGAAACTTGCTGTGCCCGCTCTTATGTAAATCATCTAGTACAAGTGGGCCCAGGATTTCTGTACGCTTGATTGTTTTTACGTTTGCAATTGGCGTCATGCTGTCGTGAACACGCTTTGTAGTAAACTGAAGGCCTGCCTTAATACGTGTCTTCTCTTCCTCCGATAAAATTGCATCGGATGTATCAACCAAATGTTCAAGTTCCCAGCGTGAAGTTATTCTGTGCTCTTGATGGTGATTCGAGCTTGAGCTAACCCACCATAACAGTTTTTTGTGAGAGAGTACGAAATTAACAAGCGGGGCTTCATAGTTGTCATAAAACTTTTGCGCGGTTTTCTTGCACAATGGTATTCGAGTAAAAAGCTGCAATAGACAGTAAAACACTAGAGCAAATAAAACGCCCAAACCTGTGCCAAGCCAAGCAACTATGTTTGAGACAAATAGTACGCCAAGTATGCCAAGTAAAATTTGTTGTAGGCTGCGAATAAAATGAAACGCCTTGTTGCGTCTTTCGTCGTTCGTAGCACGTGAATCACCATTGTCTGCACGACGACGTAGCTCGTAACTACTCAAGGTAGAGCGATGTGGCCGTATTGTACTTACTAGTACTATAGCTGTAGCAAATCCTATCGTTATGATGCCTAAAAGTATTGGTTGCATAGTGCTATTGTACCGCAGATAAGACTTGTTGATAGAGAGCTTTATACCGTACAATAGATGTAATGAAGGAGAATTATGAGTAAACGAGCTTGGATTATATTTGTGGCGATTTGTGTGATTGGTTTTGGTGGACTGGTAGTGCTATCGCAACAAGGCAAAGTGGATGTTTCAAACGTCAATGTCGATAAGATTCAGTCTGCAAAGGCCGATAACGGTAAGATTGCCGACCATGTGTATGGCAAGGAAGATTCTAAAGTAGTACTAATCGAATATGGCGACTTTCAGTGCCCTGGCTGTGGCGCCGTTCACCCTCGCGTGAAAGATTTAGTAGAAAAATATAAAAGCGATATTACATTCGTATTCCGTAACTACCCCCTAACGCAACTGCACGCCAATGCACGAGCAGCCGCCGCCGCCGCTGAAGCAGCTGGACTAGAGGGTAAGTACTGGGAAATGCACAACACCTTGTTTGAAAGCCAAGACGAATGGTCTGAATCGTCAACTTCCGAGCGGGGTGATCTGTTTGCCACTTACGCGCAGCAGTCTGGCGTGAAAAAAGCCGACTTTACCTCGAGCCTTGAAAATAGCAACGACCGAATTAACAAGAAGATTAATTTTGACATGGCACTTGGCAAAAAAGTAGATGTTTCGGGTACGCCTACCTTCTTCCTTAACGGTAAGCAGCTTACCGAGGAACAAGTTGGCAGCGACGATGCCTTCGAAAAAGCGATTACCGATGCTTTGAAAAAAGCGGGCGTAACCGTTGAATAATAAGCTCTTATAACGAAAATCACCCCGGTGCCTTGGGGTGATTTTCTTTTTGGATGTAGGAAGCTTATCAGCTTTCTACGAGTTGAACAAACGTTCTATTGTTCGATATACTTTTGCCATTCGGCAGGCACCACATCCACTGCTATCTTTTTGCTCCGTGATGGGGCAAAACTGATTGCTATTGGCATGTGATTTCAATGCTCCTTTTCGCATTATGTACGGTCTCTCTACGCTTCGACCTTTAGTTACTTTGCCATAGTTGTAAAGAGACGCAGAACCAATAATAGCAAACATATAAAAAGCAGTCAAGAAACAAGCGGGGACGCCGCTTACGCTTATTCTATCTTAAAACACTTTTAAGCGTTTTGCAACAATATACACAAGCAATACCAAAAATGTCGTGGCGCCAATGATACCACCGTACACCCATGGCTCCTTGCCAAATGGCAGTACCACGTTCATACCGTACATACCGAACACGACGTTTGGCAACGTAATAAGCACCGTCAGCACAGTAAGAGTTTTCATGCGTTGGTTCAGCGTGTTGTTAGCTACTGTTCCATACGCATTTCGAATGCTCTCAACACTATTTACATGACCGTCGATAGCGGCAAGTAACTGGCCAATGTGTAGCGCTATGTCGTCGAGCGCTTCAAGACTTTCGTCGGTCAGTGTATCACCGTGGTGCTCGTGTAAGCGATGAATGGCAGCCAAAGTACTTTCAAGGTTCATTTTGTCGCTGTGTAGGTTGGCTTCTACTGTAACAAAGTGTATGAAGTCTTTATTGGTAACTTCGTGCGAGCGCAAGCGACTGGCAGTATCGCGAATGGTTTCTGCGGTGTGCTGAATAAGATCTTCGAACTTTGCTACACAGCCGGCCATGACTCCCAGTAGGATTGTTTGTGGCTGTTCGGTAGAAATCGGTAGCGTTGATAAGCTCACTGCTTCGGGTGGAATGGTATCGCCCGTTGAAATACTGACGAAAATACTTGGGGTAACGACGCATAGCAATGGTAGCGTCACAATTCGTCCTGTTTTGCTGAGTCGCGGCACACGAAGAAATATATATACATTTCCGTCTGAAAACTCAACGCGTGGCAACTCATTCGCATCACGTACGTCATTTACCACATTCATGTCCAGGCGATAGGTTTCAATCGCATTGGTTATTTCGTCGATAGTGGCGTTTGAAACATCAACCCACATATCCTTCTGTAAAGGACGTGCTATTGTTTCAAATTCCTCACCCGGTGAGCGCTTTGCGTAATACGCTAACATGCTTAGGCTTAAGTATAGCGCTAACGGTTACATTTCGCCAGGAGTTGCCCCAGCGGTAGCGTGCTTGAGCTCTTTTTCTCGAATAAAGAACACGACTACAGCGGCGATGAGCATAAGTGAGGCAGAGGTAACGAAGATACTGCGCAGTGACTTTGAGAATGCATGGATAATCTTGTCGCTATATTCGCTTTGGTTTTCTTTAAATTGCTTGGTTGCCGCGCTTTTGACTGGTGCTGGAAGACTTGCAACAGATGTTTCAAAGCCTTTGGTGATTTCGCTTTTTATATCTGGCATGTTCAAGTTTAGCTGCGTATTTGGTTCGCTCAGATCACCAATTTTGCTTGCCGCTGGTGATTGCTTCAGTGCTTGTATATAAGCCGTGTCTTCGATGCCTTTTAGGTTTGCGGTAAGCCCGGCAGTAAGCATGGCGCCAAAGATAGCGATACCAACGGTAGAACCAAGTGTACGGAATAGCTGCACGGAACTTGTTGCTACGCCCAACTCGCGCTGTTCAAACTCGTTTTGTACGGCAATGTTCATGATTGGCATAACCAACCCAAGCCCAAAGCCAAGTGCCACCATAATAATTGCTTCGTGCCAGTACGGGCTCTCAGGTGTTAGCGTGGTGAGAAGCGCAATCATGATCGTAGCGAGCACCACACCAAACTCCATGAAGCGTTTGTACTTGCCAGTGCGCGAGATAAGCTGACCCGAACCGATAGCCGACACCATGATACCAGCCACCATAGGTATAAGCATGAGCCCAGATTCAGTAGGACCCGCCCCAAAGACTTGCTGGTTAAATTGCGTCAGGTACAGGATTGAGCCCATAAAGCCCGCGCCAAACAGGGTTGCTACTATCATTACCAACGAGTAGGTACGATTCTTAAAGAATCGAAGTGGAATAATTGGCTCCTCAACCCGTGATTCTGTCCAGATAAATGCAGCTGTTGCGAGCGCGACAATGCTACCCATGATGAGCCTAAGACCTGTCAGGCTAAGGTTAAATGTGTCCATCACATTAGCAAAGATTGTTTCAGTATTGTCTACCGCTAGTACTAAGGTAGCTAGTGCGATGGTAAGGAATATGGCGCCGAAGTAATCGATTTTTGGTTTGTTGTCGTGCTTCAACGGTGGGCAGAAGGCCATAATGAGCAGAAATGCGATGATAGCGACCGGCACGTTAATAAGGAATGTCCAGCGCCAGTCGGTGGTGAGGCCCAAGATAGCCTGACCGTCGGTAAGCCAACCACCCAGTAAAGGACCAATTACCGATGAAAGGCCAAAGACCGCACCAATCATTCCCTGCCACCGGCCACGCTCTCGCGCGGCAAACAGGTCACCGATAATCGTAAATGCGTTGGCGGTGATAATACCTCCACCAATACCTTGCACAGCACGCCATAGCACTAGTTGGTTGACGTCGCCAGCCATACCACTGAGCAGCGAGCCTGCGCCAAAAATGGCCACACCAGCCAGTAGTACAAGTTTACGGCCAAATAGGTCAGACAGTTTTCCGGCGATTGGTACGGTGATTGTTGTAGTAAGCAAGTAGGCGGTGACGATCCAGCTCAGTGAATCGTAGGCGTTAAATTCTTCGACGATTTTTCCTAGTGCAGTCGCGATGATGGTTTGATCGAGCGCTACAAGGAACATACTGGCCATAACGCTGGCCATAATAATAACTTTGCTTCGTAAGCTTAAATGATGGTGCATAGATTAATCCTCGAACTTTTCTTCGTCTGCGGCGGGATTGTTTAGTAGATTTTTGTAGTTTTCAAGGCCTTCAGTAACGTGCTCGACGATCTGGCGCAATTGATCTTCTTTGATAAAACCAACCCACCCTTTTTCGGTAACGCCAACCACATAGAGGCGGTCACCCGCCTGAATGCCAAGCTCCTCGCGAGCATCGGCCGGTATAACCACCTGTCCTTTTGTTCCTACTGTTGCTGTTCCATAGAGTTTTTTATTGTGCATACTGTCTATTGTATAGAAAGTATGAAAAGTATGTCAAGTATGATTTATCGTTTTCTGAGAAAATAGATACTTAACGTGCCGGCGAACAGTACACTGATGCCAACAATGACCCAAAATGTCAGTGGCGAGTCGGAGCCTTCTGGCAAAATGACGTTCATACCAAACAATCCGGCAAGCATAGTAGGGATGGTGAGCGCCAACGTAATAACAGTGAGCAGTCGAATGGTTTCATTCAGGCGAGTATCCATAACGGCGCGGTAGCTATCGCGCACATTGGTAATCGTACGCAGCAGGCTTTTACAGCGGGCTATCACCTGTTCGAGGTCAATTGAAAGATCTTCCACCAGGTCTTTGTCGTCTTCGCTGAGCTTGAGAAGCTTACCACCCAGCAGGCGCTCGACCGCGGTGTTGGTTGGAATCAATGCGTCAAGGTAATCGTTGAGCTTGCGTTCGTATTCGGTAATCACGGCGATGTCGGCTGAACGCAAACTGACAACATTGCCGGTAGCTGCGCGCATTTGGCGATTGATGTGCGCCACGCGGTTTTGGTATGACCGTGCGATAGTTTCCATCATCAGAATAAACATCGTCGCGCGCTCACCGGTAGAGACGCTTGTTTTGTCTATAAATGGCTGCCACAAACGGCCCAAAGTATCACGGCTAATAGTTACCACGTATTGCGGGCTTAGCGCTACCATCATAGGCGTGGTGAAATCGTTGAAATCATCGCCAATGTCGGGCACGCGCGTAATAAAGTAGGTCCAATTGTCTTCAACTTCAACGCGCGGTACCTCGTGAGGGTCGAGTGAGTCGGTAACGATGTCCTCGTCGAGACCTAGCTGTAACAAGTCGCGTATTTCATCTTCGGTGGGTCGTTCACAACGAACCCAACTCCCCGTTTGGGAGGACTTAATCGCTGCAATCGATGGCTTGGCACTCGTTGAACGTAAGTAAGTTAACACTGTTTCATCATAACAGACCGATATACTACAAAACCGGGAGTTTTCGAATGTAACTACCCTGCTCGAGTACGTCAACGATGGCGCCTGCTACCGTAGCCCGTGAAACAAACAAGCTAGCAGGACCATAGTCGCTGGGTTGAGCCTGACGCTTTTTGCCATTAGTAAGTTTGAGCACCCGCACGATTGTCCAATCGAGGTCGCTATTTTCAATCACAGTCGCATGGGCAATACCGTCACGAATTCGAGCTGGATCTACCAAAAGCACAGCTTTATTGAGTACTATATCGAGCAAAGATGGTTTATCGCCTTGCCAACGTACGCCCGTACCGGTAAGACTTACCAGGCGACGAATACCTGCTTGATGCATACTTTCGATAACTACACTAATAGCAGTGGTCTGCATGCTAGGGCCACTGTTTTTTACATGGCCAATAACACTAATAACCGCGTCGCAACCGCTAATAAGCGTCGTCACGTCATTCTTGCTGGTTGCGTCGCATTGCACCACTTCGAGTTCTGGCGCTTGGGTGAGATTATCTACTCCATGCACTCCCGCCCGAACATGGTGCCCACGTGCAAGCGCTTCCTCGACGACGCGATTTCCTGTTCGACCGTTGGCACCAATGATGGCGATATTCATGCTCCCCCTATGATGCCGATAAGAAGAAAATAACGAGTAACACGAGGGCGATAGCGCCCACCACAACGACTAGCTCAAGTGTGGTGAACCCCTGTTGCGATGATAGATTCTTGCGCATGCGGTTTGCTCCCCTTCTGTAAGTGAAATTATAGCATAAACAATACGTAGTCGACGGGGCTAATTCTTGCTATACTTTAAGATACTGCTATGGGAAATACACAGATTGTACGTATTGGAGTGGGCACGGTACTTGGTGTGTGCCTATTGGCCGCTTCAGTTGCGCACGCAGTGACCCCTATCTCACAAAGCTATCTTGCTGATACAGCGCTGACCGAAGGCACGATTGTAAGCCTAAAAGAGAACTCGACCGATGAGGTAGAACCGTCGAACAGCAAGAACGTTGACAACATTTTTGGCATTGTGGTGAATGCCGACAACTCATTGATTACCATTTCTACTAAAGATGCCACCCAGGTGCAGGTTGCTACCGACGGCACTCAGTCGGTGCTTGTGTCTGATATTAACGGAGCGATTAAACGCGGCGATCACCTAACGGCCTCGCCTATCAATGGCGTTGCCATGAAAGCCACGGGCAACGTACGTATTGTTGGTATAGCGCAAGGCAGTATGCGCAATCAAAAAAAAGAGAGCATCAAGGGTGCTGATGGTAAAAAAGAAGACATTATGTTGGGCGAAGTACCGGCCCTCGTGAACGTGGCTTACTTCTTTAAAGAACCAGACAAAACGATTATTCCGGTTGGTATACAGAACGTGGCAAACGCGCTTGCTGGACGCGAAGTAAGTACGTTGCCTATCTTGGTTAGTGCCGGAATTTTTGTTGTAATGCTGGCAGTTGTGTCGAGTATCGTGTATTCCATGATACGAAGTAGTATAATTTCAGTAGGTCGCAATCCTATGAGCCAGTCGGCCGTCTATCGGGATTTAATCCAGATGTCGGCGCTCGTACTAGCAATCTTAACGGTGGGTGTGGTGGCTATATATTTGGTATTAACAAGGTTGTAACAACTGTATGAGTAGTGGGCTATTACAGATTTTTCTCATCGTGAACGTCTTTATCATGGGCGGTCTCGCGACATTTGGTGGGCTACACCTACTCGAGCATTTTCGTCAGAAAAAACACAAGGGTACTGGCGATCAGCTCATTCCTGAGGAACAACGCAAAAAACTACTGGTCGCTGCCGAGGCACAGTATCAACGCACGCTCGAGCAATCGAGTAAGCAGCTTCAGCAAGATTTGGGCTCAACCACCAAGCAACTAAATACCTTGCTCGAGAAAATTGGTACAGACCTCGTAGAGCGCGAGATGAAGCTTTACCACGAGAGTCTTGACGATGTGATGCAACAAACCAAAACGATAACTGCTGAAGCGCAACAAAACTTGATAAAGCACCAAGCCGAGCTTGAGAAGAAGCTCTCTGAGCGCCAAGCTGGCTTCGAGGCAAAACTAAACGAGCTGCAAACCACGCTCGAGACTACCCTCACCAATCGCCAAGCCGAGCTCGACCGTGCACTAGCTGAACGTCGAGGTCAACTCGAGGCACAGCTTGAAAAAGAGATGACCGCGCAAAAAACCTTTATGATGCAGCAGATTGATACGAAAGCAGCCGATGTGCTGGCATCGTTCTTGACCGAAACATTGCAGCACGAGGTTGATTTGGGCGCGCAAGAAGCTTACCTGCTAAGCCAGCTTGAAGCGCACAAAGAGGAGCTAAAACGCGAGGTTGGCGCATGAGCATAGTGCTTCCTGATACAATCGCCTCGAACCAAGACCTCACGGCCTTGATTTTAGATGTTAAAGAATATGCTAAATGGTTTGCTCATGAATCTGTTAAACAGCAAGTAAACGTGCCGACAAGCCAGCACCCGGTGGCATTATCGGCCGTTGCGGTAGAAGTGTTGCGTACTTGGGGAAGTAGCGAAGCTTTGTCGCGAGCGCGTCTTGACCTACTAATAAGCGAACTAGAAGCCTACCAGAAGCAAGCACCAAGTATTACTGTCACACTGGCCGCCCCAGCACCGCGCGGTATTATGACCAAATTGGTGGCGTGGTGTCGTGCCAATATTTCACCGATGGTGCTCGTATCGTTTGACTTCAACGCCACGCTTTTAGGAGGCATGGTAGTCCGTTCAGGCAGCCACATTTATGATTGGTCAACTCGCCGCATGATACTTGATAATCGTACCAAGTTACCTGAGGTTCTGAAAAATGTTCGATAACACGCAATTCCAAAAATTAGTCGAGGCGGACAACCTAACTGGCGAAGTGGTAGCCGTTAACCGATTTATCGTTGAGATTAAGGGTCTTGAAGGTGTGCAGGTGGGCGCTCAGATTTTGTTTGAAGATGGACAGCGCGGCATGGTGCGTGAAGCACATGGTAACCGCGTGCTACTGTATAACATCGACTCGGAAGATGTTGCGCTGGGAAGCCTAGTGGTAGCCGAAAAACCTCAGCTCAGTATACCGGTAGGCAAAGAACTCGTTGGCCGCGTTATTAATCCGATGGGTGTGCCACTCGATGGAAAAGGTAGTATTAAAACCACCAGAAGTTCAGGTATTTTTACGCCGGCGCCGGGAATTATGGACCGCAAAATGCTCGATGAACAGCTTGCTAGCGGTGTAACGGCAGTTGATAGTTTCTTCCCTATCGTACTGGGCCAGCGTATTGCAATCTTGGGTGACAGTAAGGCTGGAAAAAGCACCTTTCTTGGCCAGTTAAGTGCCAACCAACAAGGTACCGACCGATTGGTAGTGTACGTGCTGATTGGTAAGCGAAAGGTTGACGTTGAGCACTTGATTTCTGAGCTTAATGATTCTGGTGCGATTAACAACACAATCATCGTGCATGCTGATATTTTTGACTCTTTGACGCAAAGCTACTTGGCGCCCTACGCCGGCTGTGCCATGGCAGAAGACCTATGGTACAACGAAAATCGCGATGTGATTATTATCTATGATGACTTGTCTGGCCACGCTGAAGCGTACCGTCAACTATCGCTGTTGCAAGAAGTAGACCCTGGACGTGATTCTTACCCGGGTGATATTTTTTACACGCACTCGAGTTTGCTTGAGCGTGCTGGTAAGCTACTGACCAACGAAAAAACGCTCACTAGCCTTCCTGTGGTACTAACGCCAAATGACGATATTACCGCCTATCTTCCTACTAATATTATGTCGATTACCGATGGTCAGATTATCTTTGATTTGGGCTTTTTCCGCAAAGGTGTTCGCCCAGCCGTGAACGCCGGTCTTTCCGTGTCTCGTGTGGGTGGCCAAGCGCAGACTAAACGTCAGAAGCAGCTATCAACTGCGCTGTTTAAGTCACTCGCAAAGTACCACCAAGCTGAAGAGTTCTCGCACTTTAGCTCTCAGCTTTCGAAAGAAACTCGGCTTGATCTCGCACGAGGTAAACACCTGTACATGGCCTTGCAGCAACCACCTGAAGAGTTATTTTCACTGGTAGAACAACAGCTCATGCTCGAGACAATTATGCTTAGCCCCGACGATCGACCGATAGATGTAGCCGCCTTACGAAAGGCCGTGAAAGAACGTGCGAAAGACGTGAGCAAAGAAGAAGATTATGACGCGATTGAAGCCGAGCTATTCAAAGCTCACAGCGCTGAACCACCTGCTGAAAAGAGGCCGCCAACGACTGATGCTGCCGCACCTGCTGAAAACGGCGACGACAAAGACAAATCAAAGAATAAAAAAGACGACAAACACGCCGAAAAGAAAAAGGAGCCTGAACATGCGAAGAGCTAGTGTTATTGAAAAAGACGCTGCCAGCATTGGTACTTTGAAAGATTTGACCAACGTGTTTGAAAGTCTCGCGAGTACTCAGGTAGCCAAGATGAAAACGAAGGTGCTGATTTCGCAGGATTTCTTTGGTTTGCTGTGGGAGCGGTACACCTCGCTTCGTATTGATCCGGCTCGTCGAATAACAAACCGCGATGGCGTGGGCAATAATGGTCGAAATGCAATTATACTAATCTCGGCCGAAGCTGGCCTTAGTGGTGACCTTGACGCTCGAGTGATTGAGACAATGGTGACCGACAACGACCTTTCAAAGACCGATATCTTGGTACTGGGCAGCCACGGCGCAAGCCAGCTCACTCAGCGGGGTATCCCCTACGCTCGGTTCTTCAAGCTACCTGAATCTGACGATTATATTAACGTAAGTCCGGTTATTGAGGCTGTTTTGCCGTATGAACGAATTGTAGTGTACTACGAGGAATATGTATCACTCGGCTCACAGATTGTACGTTCAATCGACCTTGTGTCGCACATCAGTGATATGAGCAAAGATTATGAAGAAGGCACGATGACCGACTACGACACGATTTTTGAACCATCACTAGAAATGATTGCCGATGAGATGGAAGAAACGATGATGCGACTGGCCTTGAGTCAAACTATTTTGCAATCTGCCCTAGCGCAAGCGGCTAGTCGATTTAATGCGATGACTATGGCTGAAGATCGTGCCGGTGAGCTACTTGGCGAATACAAGCTCGAGTTTCACCGGGCGAAACGTTCTGAATCTGACAGACGGCTACGTGAAGTATTGGTGGGTATGAAAAAGAAACGTCGTGAAGCGGCAGCGGAGGCAGCGTAATGGAAAAAGCTCCTCAAGCTCAACCAGCGCCTGCATCACCGGCACCAGCTGCTCCTGCACCAGCTCCGGTACCGGCCGCGCCTGTTGCGACCAAACCTGCCGCAGCAGCTCAAAGTAAAGCAGCCGCTCCTAAGCCAGCTGGTGCATATGTCGGCACCATTGCGACCATTCGTGGCCTTACTGTTGAGATATTGCTAGTTGGCGAACGCCCAGAAGTAAAAGAACTATTGGCCGTCGATGGTCACCCTGAAGTATTTTTGGAGGTGAATTTTTATCGTGGCAACCGAGCAATCTGTTTGAACCTTACCAATAACGCAGTAGTTGCCTGTGGCCAAAAAGTTACACGCACGCACCAAAAAGTAAGTGTACCAGTGGGCCCTGCGACCATGGGTCGCGTGTTCAATGCGCTTGGTGAACCGCTTGATAAAGGTGAGCCTGTGACCGATATCGTACGGCCAATTGCCGTGCCAACCGGCACCAAGAGCTACCGCAGTAGCAAAAATCTTGAGCTCCTAGAAACTGGCCTAAAAGTTATCGACTTCCTTACTCCGTTCGTGAAGGGTCGAAAAATCGGCATTATCGGTGGTGCTGGTGTGGGTAAAACCGTGTTGACCATGGAGATGATTCACAATGTGACGCAAGGCTCGAACAAGTCACTTTCTATCTACTGTGGCGTTGGTGAGCGTATTCGTGAGGGTAACGAGCTATACGAAACGCTTCGCGATACCGATGTGCTAAAAAACACGGTGATGTTCTTTGGGCAAATGGATGCGACCCCGGCAATTCGTTCGATGGTAGGCCCCGCTGCGGCTACTTCTGCGGAGTATTTCCGTGATGAAGAAGGTCGTGACATTCTATTCTTTGTCGACAATATCTATCGTCACATTCAAGCTATGACCGAGCTCTCGACTAACCTAGGACTGATTCCCTCTGAAGGTGGCTACTCTCCTATGGTATTTTCTGATCTTCGACGCTTGCAAGACCGCTTGGCAAGCACCGAAAAAGGTACGATTACTAGTGTGCAAGCTATTTACGTTCCGGCCGACGACCTTTCCGACCCTGCGGTGCAAGCTATTAGCCAGCAACTTGACAGCGTGTTGGTGCTCGATCGTTCTATCGCTGAGCAAGGTATTCGCCCAGCGGTGAACTTGCTCAAAACGACCAGTTCCCTTTTGACGCCAAAAATTGTCGGCGAACGTCACTACCGTTTGGCTGAAAAGGTGCAGGCGATTATGCAAAAGTACGACAGCCTCAAAAATATTATTGCGATTGTGGGTGAAAACGAGTTGAGCGCCGCCGACCGTGCCGATTATCAGAATGCGAAAAAGCTCATCACTTTCTTTAGTCAAGATTTCGCCGTAGCAGAGAAGTTTAGTGGTAAGCCCGGCGAATACTTCACGCTCGAGCAAACGCTTGACGGTATTGAGGCGATTCTAAACGGCACAGACACTGAAGCTGAGGATGAAAAAGCAAAAAGTGGCAGTGAAAAGCCAGCGACCGCGACTACTGAGTCAAACCCTGAACAGCCGGCGGAGAAACCAGCTACTGAACCAGCCTCCGAAACTAAACCTGAACAGAAATCATGAGCACTAAAGAAAAGCCGGTCCTTCATGTAATCGCCCGCGCACCTTTTACGCTGTACTACGACGGCCCAGCACTATCGCTATCGGCACTTAATGCCGTAGGTAAGTTCGACATATTGCCAGGGCACGCCGACTTTTTTTCAATGCTAGAGGCGGGCGAGGTATACATCGAGACCGACAAAGAACCGATTATTTTCAATATCGCTACCGGCATCGTAACTGTACGAGCCGACGAAGTACTACTCTTTGCAAACATGTAACATTAGTCGAGTACCATATAGTCGAAGCCGTATGATCCGGCCGATAAACTACTTGAAGTCCACACGGTAAAGCCTGTGCTTGAGCGTGTTACATAAAATTCACCAGGGCTTTTATTGAATGGGCTCACGATAACTTTCGGTGTGCCGCTAAAGGCATTTCTAAAAGATACGCTACCAAATGAGCCATTACCGCCGCCACCAACACCGAGAGTCACGTTAATCGTGCCAGCAGTATCAGTACCGGAGAGTGATGCTGTACCGGTGGTACCGAGTGCGCTACCAGGGTTAAAGTACGGAACAGTTCCCTTTGTAATGATATGCCCGCCAACGGTTAACGTTCCCGTGGAAGTAAGATTTGTCGCTGAGAAACTTCGAGCTGTAAACGAACCACCAACTGATAGATTGCCGGAAACGTTGAGATTATTGTTGATGGTTACCAGCTTGTTCATAGTAATTGCCCCTTGCAAGCGAGTCTCGCCTGCTACCGTAAGATTCTTACGGGCTATCAAATTCGTCGCTGTCGCATCACCATTGATACTGGTTTGACTTAGACTTGCCTTGCCTGCTTTGAGGGTAGTAAAACTTCCTTCCGGCGCGGTAAATTTGTTTTTCAAGGTAAGGTCACCCTGAATACCCACGTCACCACCAATTACCACCTGGCCATTGAACTGTGTGTCTGGACCAATAGTAAGTTCGGTACCCTTCGTGCCGACGGGGTTACGACTAACTCCTAACGAATTAAGCGTGCTGCTCGAGAGTGTCACGTTCTCGCGATCTACTTCGGTCTGTTCTGCGCGAGCGTTGATAAAATACCATAATATACCTACGTTCAGCGCCAAAATACCCACGACTACACCGACACCTAAAAATGTTGCCTTGTGGTTTGGCTTATAGGTTGCAGTTCGTGAACGAAGGGTTGATTTCGCGGGTTTACCATCTACAGCTGCGCCAGCGGCATTAGCATCAGGTGCTTCAGGCGTGCCTGACGTCTGTGAGGACACCTGTAGCTCTTCAGGAGCTGGTGGAGTTGGCTGATTTGGATCGTCGCTCATGTTTTTTATTTATACCTAGTACTTACTAGCGTAGTATACTGCTTATGCTCTAATCCGGCAACTTGCAAAAAAGCTCATCGTCATAAACAATAGTAGTATGCTTATTCGACGTGTGCGCCACGCATTTGTGGCGGTGGTGGTCGCGATAGGTTGTGTGTCTGTAAGTAGCAACGTATTCGCTGTTCAGCCACAATCTAGCAGTTATCGCTTTGATGAGACTTCTATCGGAACTGGTGGCTTGTTTGATTCAAGCTCTACTAACTACACTTCGCAAGTAGGCGCTGGTGATATCGGTATTGGTCGCGCGGCATCGTCTAACTTCCAAGCCGAGGCGGGCTCACGTACCACGAACGACCCAGTGCTTAAGTTTGCCGTGCTTGACGGTGATGTAAGTTTTGGTGTGCTGAGTCCATCGACAACCCTAACTGCCGATGCAAGCTTTGAAGTCACCAATTATACGAGCTACGGCTATGTGGTACAGCTGCTGGGCACAGCTCCAACGAGTGCTAGCAATGTTATTGACGCACTTACTACAGGGACCGCCCCTGCAGCTGGTATCGAGCAGTTTGGTATAAACCTTGTCGCAAACACAGACCCTACGTCATTTGGTGCCAACCCCGACAACGGCAGCTACGGCTTTGGTGAGGCCGCGCCCAACTATGCGACCACTAATGAATACCGTTATGTGAGTGGTGAAACTATCGCTTTCGCGCCGAAAGATTCCGGCAAAACTACCTATACAATGAGCTACATTATAAATGTGAATAGCTTCACGCCACCCGGCCAATATACGACCGATCAAACGCTCGTCGTAACTGGCACCTACTAGTTCGCTAAGTACCTGTGGAAAACTACGAAAAATACGTGTTGACACGCTATACGGCTTATGGTAAATTCAGTCCAGAAATATCAATAAAAACAAAAAAGAGAAGCAAATGAAAACACCACAAAAAACATTATTTAAATTCCTTGCTGTAGGCGGCATGGCAGCGGCGCTTGTAATGCAAACTGTCTTACCTGCGGTTGCATCTGCTGCGCAGATCACAACCCGAAGCCTTACATTGCAAGCTGGCGCGGACCCAGGCTCTGAACCTGGTGGTACCGTACGCCATCTCTTTACGTTCGATGTTGGTTCGACCGGTAACGTTGGATCAATTAAGTTTGATTACTGTACGACAGCTGGCACTGGTTCATGTACTGGCCCAACTGGCGCAGATGTCTCTGGTGTAACCTTCGGAAGCGAAGCTGGAAGTGACCTCACAGGCTTTAGCGTTGGTGGTACACCAACAACTAACTCGTTCTACCTTACTCGTACTGCTGCATCAGCAACAGCTGGTGACACAGCAATTCTACGTGTAGATAACGTTGTTAACCCTACAACAGCTAACTACACCTTCTTCGTACGTATTACAACTTACGCAAGTACGAATACAACTGGTGGTTCTACTGACCTAGGTACCGTAGCAGCAAGCACAGCTGAGCCTATCGTACTAAGCGGAACTATGCCTGAATCACTCGTGTTCTGTACTGGTGCAACTGTATCTACTACGCTTGGTGTGCCTGACTGTTCTACAGCAACAGCTGGTGCCGTAAGCTTTAACCAATTGTTCTCTCCAACTGCTACTGCATCTGCAACCTCACAGATGGCTGCAAGCACGAATGCTGGCTCCGGTTACGTCATCACCGTTAACGGTGCGACGCTAACCTCAGGTGGAAACACCATCACCGCTATGAGCTCAGCAACGACAAGCGTGCCTGGTACTGGACAGTTCGGTCTTAACCTGAAGGCAAATGCCACACCATCAGTTGGTACTGAAGTAGCTCCTGCAGCCAACGGAACAAACTACCGTGGTCAAGCAGCCGCTGGTTACAACACAGCAAACACCTTCAAATTCACTACTGGTGATACAGTAGCAAACAGCTACAACGGTGGTGCTGGTGGTACCGACGCCCAAATCTTCACTGCAAGTTACATGGCGAACGTACCTGGTAGTCAACCTGCTGGTACCTACACCTCAACTCTTACCTACATCTGTACTCCAACATTCTAGGTAAGCTGTAAAGAAGCAAAATCCCTGGCTAATCGCCAGGGATTTTAGTTTGCACAACACCTAGATATTTGTCGTTGCTGCTTTTTTTTGCTTATGCTATACTTCGGCCATGAGATATGTGAGAGGAAAAGCCTTAGCAGCTTATATTGGGGTGTTTTTACTGGCTGCGACACTATTACTGCCCTTCGGCACAGCTAGTGCAGCCCAAATAACAAACAGATCATTAACCTTACAAGCTGGTGGAGGCGGTGATGGCGGATCAAAGCCAAGCGGTAACGTGCGACACTTGTTTACGTTTGACGTTGCTTCAACCGGAAACGTTGGATCAATTAAATTTGATTACTGTACTACAGCCAGCGGTACCTGTACTGGACCAACTGGTGCGGATGTATCTGGTGTAACCTTCGGGAGCGAGTCGGGTAGCGACCTTACTGGCTTCAGCGTTGGTGGTACGCCCACAACTAACTCGTTTTACCTTACTCGTACTGCTGCATCAGCAACAGCTGGTGACACAGCAATTCTACGTGTAGACAGTGTGATAAACCCAAGCACGGCCAATTACACTTTCTATGTACGCATTACGACCTATGCAAGCACCAACACGTCTGGTGGTTCAACCGATACGGGTACGGTAGCAGCAAGCACGGCTACCCCAATCGTAGTATCAGGAACCATGCCTGAATCACTTGTCTTCTGTACTGGTGCAACCGTATCTACAACGCTTGGTGTGCCTGACTGTTCTACTGCAACTTCAGGAAACATCAGTTTTAACCAGCTCTTTTCGCCTTCGTCTACTGCCACGGCAACCTCTCAAATGGCCGCGAGTACCAACGCGAACGGTGGCTATATTGTGACCGTCAATGGAAGCACCCTCACATCAGGCATAAACACTATTACCGCTATGAGCTCCGCAACGACTAGCGTGCCTGGTACTGGACAGTTCGGTATGAACCTGAAGGCGAACGCTACCCCTAGTGTCGGCGTAGAAGTGGCGCCGGCCGCCAACGGCACTACGCTTCGTGGACAAGCGGCGACCAACTACAATACCGCTGATACGTTCAAGTTCACCACCGGTGATACTGTAGCAAACAGTGCAAACGGTGGCTCAGGACCAACAAACGCGCAAATATATACAATAAGTTACATGGTTAACGTGCCTGGTAGTCAGATCGCAGGAACCTATACAACAACTCTAACCTATGTCTGTACGGCAACCTTCTAGGAAAGTATGAAAAAAATTTTACAAACCACACGAACAATTCTAGTATCAAGTTTTATCGTTTTCGGGCTACTGGTGGGGCTCGTTTCGCCTGCTGCATATGCGGCTGAAAAGGGAACTGGGCAAGCTCTCGAGATTGCCCCTCCAGTGATTAATCTGACAGCTGATCCAGGTGAAAAAATTACTACTCAGCTCCTTGTGCGAGATGTGGCTAATGTAAACCTGGTTGTTAATAACCAAATCAATGACTTCGTTGCAAGTGGCGAAGACGGTACACCAAAGCTACTACTTGATCCTAAGGATGGAGAAAGCCCCTATTCATTAAAAGATTGGGTACAGCCAATTCCTCAAGTTACCTTGAAACCAAAAGACCTCGTCAAACTACCTCTTGTGATTAATGTTCCTTCTAACGCTTCTCCTGGTGGTTACTATGCTGTAGTTCGCTTCACTGGTGCCTCACCTGACCTTAAGGATACTGGTGTGTCACTTTCAGCAAGCCTCGGTGCATTGGTATTACTTCGTGTAAATGGTGATGCTAAAGAAGGCGTTCAAATTGCCAGCTTCTACGCAAGTCAAAACGACAAGAAGGGATCACTCTTCGAATCAACACCTATCGACTTTGTTGTACGGACCAAAAATACCGGTAACGTACACGAACAGCCAACCGGACAGGTGAGTGTTACTGACTCGTTTGGCAACAAAGTTGCGAACGTCAACATCAACCTACAGCGTAATAACGTACTACCGAGTAGTACCCGTAAATTTAGTTCACCACTTGATAAGACAGTTATTGGAAACCGAATTCTATTCGGTCGCTATGTCGCAACCGTGAAGATGAACTACGGTAGCGAAAATAAAACACTCACTGAACAGATTAGCTTCTGGATTATCCCGTACAAACTCATTGCTCTAGCATTACTCGCTATCGCAGCTGTCGTATTCTTGATTCGCGCATGGGTTATTCGCTACAAGAAGAAAATCATTAGCCAGACTCGTCGTCGTCGTCGCTAATCTACCCCTTTACTCTGTGCTATAATACTGCTTATGATATCGTGGCTTTCTCTGAGTCATCATCGCCACAGTGGTCGCTTGCGGCCGCATGAGCATACGTCGTACGCACCACTTGGAGTGCTACTGGTTGTCGTCGGCTTCATTCTGGCATCATACAGTGTGTACGCCGCGAGCCCTGGACCCGAAGCTGGGTCAATAGGTTTGAACGGGACTGTTCCTGTACAGCCGCCGACTGTCGCAGCTACGATTACAAGCCCAAGCTCTGGCAAGCATTTTACTGTTTCCCCTATCGAAGTGGCAGGAACCTGTACAAAAAATACTCTTGTAGAAGTGTTTAAAAACAAAATTTTTGCCGGCTCTACACCATGTGGTGAAAATGGTAAATACTCGGTTCAGGCCGACTTACTGTATGGCAAAAACATATTAGTGGCACGAGTCTACGACGTACTAAACCAAGCAGGGCCTGATTCGAATAAAGTCACCGTTTACTACGATGCTTCTCTGGCACAGGGCTCACCAGTTACTTCGTTAAACTTCTCAGATACACAATTACTCCTCAATACAGATGCGGTATTTCGTGGCTCTTTCCCTAATGAGGAAATGACAATGCCCATTGAAATACTCGGTGGACGACCACCTTTTGCCGTGAATGTTGAGTGGGGCGATTCAGACGACAAAGTATATGCGAGGAAAGATAATGTCAGTTTTCTTGCCTCTCATGCCTATGCTAAACCAGGCACATATCAGATTACGGTTGATAGCACCGATGCAGATGGGAGGGTAGCGTTCCTCACCGTAGCTGCCGTGATCAACGGTGCAGCCACAATCGTGAACGATACTTCTGGTACCGCTTCAACCGGCGAAGGTTTGTTAGCAAATCCTGTAGTAGCGCGTATGCTCACCATCTGGCCTCTCTATGTAACACTAGTAGCAATCGTCGTTAGCTTCTGGCTTGGCGAACGCCGCGAAAAGCGTGTGTTAGTGGCTCATGGCGCGCTTAGTTCATCTCGCTAAATCGTAGTAAAAACTACACCATATTTTGTTGCAAAAGCCGTGTATATCGGTTATGCTAGTAGGGATAAAACTAGTGTGAGACAAAAACAGCTTTATCAAAACAAAATAAAATAAAATAAAAAAAGAGTTTAACAAATAGTGTACCTTGGTGGTAGGATATCTCGTCTATTTTTAGGCGTCGCCGTATTAATCGGCATTATGGGTATGGGCGTACTTCTTATGAACCGCCCTGTTTCTGCTGTCACGGGTATTAATGAGCACATAAATTTCCAAGGCCGTCTGTTTAACGCCCAAGGCGCAACCGTACCAGATGGCAACTACAACATTCAGTTCAAGATCTACCAAGATGGCGCCGGTACAGCGGCAGGCAACCCTGGTGGAAGCCTAGAGTGGACAGAGGAATGGCTCAATGATGACGGTAACGGTGTTCAAATCAAAAACGGTTACATGTCGGTTGAGCTCGGTTCTGTAAATCCATTTGGAAGTAGCATCGACTGGAACCAAGACACCCTTTGGCTCAGCATGAACATCGGTGATACAAACACTAGCTGTACCCCATTCAGCTCTTGTAGTGGTGATGGCGAAATGGTACCAATGAAGCGGCTTTCATCATCGGTATACGCTCTTAACGCCGGCAAGCTTGGTGGCCTCACTAGCACTCAATTCCTTCAGCTAGCTCAAGGCGTACAGACTGACGCATCAACCAACACGACCAGCATTTATCTCAACAAAACTGGCGGAGGCAACTTCCTCCAACTTCAATCTTCTGGTACCGACGTATTCACCCTTTCAAACAGTGGTGATATTCAGTTTGGTAACAACGCCGACCACACTATTTCGGTTGGCACGTCAGCCGCCAGCACTGCCGGTCGAACTCTTACCGTCAGTGCTGGCACCGGTGGTAGCGGCACAGGAAGCGCCGGTGGAGACTTGGTTCTTCAAGGTGGCGATGCTGGTGGTACGAATGGGAACGGTGGTAACGTAACCCTTAACGCTGGAGCAAAGACCGGATCTGGCACCGATGGCACCATTTCAATCGGTACCAGCAACACAAGCGCGATTACCCTTGGAGCTAACGTTACCCTATCAGGCGGCAAGAGTCTTACTATTACTGGTGGAATTACTGGAAGCCGTCCTGCCTCACCAACTGAAGGCATGGTGTACTACGACACTACCACTAAGCAGCTGCTTACCTATGCAAATGGCAAGTGGCAGGGTGATCGAAGCACCAGCACAAAGATTGTTGCAGCTAGCAACAGTTCGCAGGCGATGAAAGATGCTGCCGACTACGTAACAGACGGTACTGCTGACGAAAGTGAAATCAACAGCGCACTTACTGCTGCTGCAGGTGGCCAAGTATATCTCGCCGAAGGTACCTATGTCGCAGCGGCTACCATTTTGATTCCTAACAATACAATTCTCGCGGGTGCAGGTCGAGGCACAGTAATCGAACTTGGAAACCTCGATAGTACCGAAAACTTGATTGAAAACAGCGACACAACAACCGGTACAGGCGTTGTGATTCGAGATCTTAAGCTCGATGGTCGCAGTGACCTTAACACTGCAGGTACACAGTACGGTATCTATCTCAATGGTATAGGAAGCGGTAGTGGATCAAGCGCCATTGGTGGAGCAACCATTTCAAACATTAGTGCAACTCGTTTTCGTAACGATGCAGTATACTTAACAGCCTCTAGCAACAGCAAGGTTACTTCAAGCACGTTCCGAGCCAACACTGGCGCAGGTTTAAGCCTTAATAGCAGCTCATCATACAACGTTATTAACGATAACCAGTCACAAGGCAACAGTGCGGAAGGTTTCTTGATAAACGGCTCAAACCACAACACTTTCAGCGGCAACAATTCTCAGGGTAACTCTACATACGGCTTCAACTTCCAAGGTGGCTCAGCTCGCAACACTGTTTCAGGCAACAGCATTAGCGAGAATCCAAGTGCAGGTATTCGTATGTCTGGTGAAACACGAAGCACAGTAGTAGGTAACACTATCCGTGGCGGTGGAAGCAATGTGTACGGAATTTATTTACTGTCTAGCGCTAGCAACAACGCAATTAGCTCTAACAACATCTACGATACAGGTGGTGCTGGTACAACAAATGGTATCTACCTTGATGTTGCCTCATATAACAACCTCACAAATAACGTCATTGGCGACTCGTCTTGTACAACTACCTGCTACGCAATCAACATCAATAATGCAAGTGCCACTGGCAACTATGTCGCAAGCAACAATATTGATAGCGGTGCCAGCATAAACAACATCGGCACTAACACTCTTACCGGTGGTCAAATGAATGGGTCTGGTGCTTATAACATCCAAGCCAGTGGTGGTATTAACTTGCAGAACAATACTTCGGTTACGGGTAGCTTGACCGCCTCTACTTCAGTATTGGCTCCTACTATCGACACCGCCAGTGCCGGCACTCTTAGCATCGGAACTACCAACGCAACAGCGATTACGCTTGCTAAGAATACTACGGTAACTGCCAACCTAACTGTTTCTAACGCTGGCAACGTTGCCTTCCAGCGCGGCTCAGACTTCAGCACGACTGGTTCAAGCGATGATGTCAACTTTGGTACCGGTGTACTGTTCCGCTTGACTGGCGCGAGCGCTCAAACTATTACCGGTATCGCAAACGGCGTTGACGGACGAGTGATTACATTGGTTAACGCCGCTTCTCAGGCCGCAAATATTAACAATGAAGCAGCTGGGTCAAGCGCCTCAAACCGAATTATCACCGGCACCGGTAGCAACATTTCCCTACCGGCTGGAAGCTCAGTTTCACTCGTATACGACTCAGGCGCTAGCAGGTGGCGCGTTGTTGGAGCTGCAGGTACGAGCGATAGTTACATTCAATTACAGGGAAGTACCCCTGGCACCGCGCAAACTGGTAACTTCAACATATCAGGCACTGGCATTGCTGCAACACTTCAGGGCAACACTAGTGTGCTAACTCCCCTCCTTGATACCGCAAGTGCCGGCACTTTAAGCATCGGCACGACTAACGCAACGGCAATCAACCTCAACCAAAACACCGTTGTAGCCGCTGGAAAGAGTCTCACCATCACTGGTGGCAACACTGCTTCTCGCCCGGGCTCACCAAGTGAGGGTATGATGTACTACGACACTACCACTAAGCAGCTGCTTACCTACGCCAATGGCAAGTGGCAGGGCGATCGCTCAACCGCAAGTAAAATTGTTGCTGCTAACAATAGCTCACAAGCCGAAAAAGATGCCGCTGACTACGTGGCTGACGGTACTGCTGACGAAAGTGAAATCAACAGCGCTCTTACCGCAGCTAGCGGTGGCAACGTCTACCTGTTCAAGGGTACCTACAACCTTGCAGCAGCAATTTCTGTACCAAACAACACATCTCTTGCCGGTGCAGGCGCTGGAACTGTTTTGACCATTCCGAACGCTCAGAATGGCTCATATGCAATGATTACTAACACTGATGCCTCAACAGGTACTGGTGTAACTGTTCGCGACCTTGCAATTGACGGAAACAAAGCGAACCAAAGTAGCGGTGGTATGAATGGTATCTTCTTCGACCACATGGGTGGCGGTAGTGGTTCATCAGCTCGAGCAGGTGGTGAACTAAAGAACGTGCTCGTTAAGAACATGTACGGCACTGGTTCGGGCGCAAGCGGTGTAGGTATTCGACTTAGCAACTCAAGCAATAACACCCTCATTGACAATAAACTGCAAGCTAACGGCTACATTGGACTATATATAACTTCATCAAGTAGCCACAACAGTTTCACTGGCAACGTTATGCAAGGCAACACCAGCTACGGTGTGTACCTTAACTCAAATAACAACACGCTGTCATCAAACACCGTGCAAGGCAACACTAACGCTGGTATTTATGTATCTGGAGCTTCAAACAACACTCTTAGTGCAAACACTGTTTCTGGCAACGGTGCGAACGGTATACGAGTTACCGGCGCTTCAGCAAGCAACACCATTACAGGTAACACCATTAGCAGCAACACGACTGAAGGTATCTACCTTAACTCAGTCAACAACAACACTATTACGGGCAACAACTTGAACGCCAACACTACCGGAGTTGTCCTTGACACTGCTTCCTACAACACTGTGTCTGGAAACGAGTTTAAGGCAAACACAACTGCTGGTATTCAGCTAATTCTTACCTCTACGTATAACACGATAGACGGTAACATGATTTACGACTCAGGTAATACCACTGTAAACAATGGTATTTACATTTCAGCCTCAGACAATAACTCTATCACCAGTAACAACATTTACGACACCACTCACTCTTCAAGCAATTACGCCATCTACGTGTTTGATTCAACATCAGACGCTAACTACCTAGCTGACAACTCTCTTGGCGGCGGTTCAATCAATGACAATGGTACTGGTACAATCATGGGCGGCCAGCTAAATAGCTCTGGTAACTTCGTTGTACAGCCAGCTGGTACTATAGATCTTCACGCAAACACTACTGTTACTGGCTCACTTACCGCTACTACTAGCGTGTTGGCGCCTACCATCGATACCGCTAGCGCGGGTACTTTGAGTATTGGTACTACCAACGCAACAGCAATCACGCTTGCAAAGAACACTACCGTTACCGCTAACTTGACCGTTACAAACGCGGGTAATGTTGCGTTCGAGCGCGGTACCGACTTCAGTACTACTGGTACCAGCAATGACGTAAGCTTTGGTACCGGCGCGCTCTTCCGCCTTACTGGTGCAAGTGCACAGACCATTACCGGTATCGCCGGCGGTGCTAACGGACGAATCATTACCTTGGTGAACGCGGCGTCTCAAGCAGCAACAATAGCAAACAACTCAGGCAGTTCATCTGCGGGCAACAAGATTATCACTGGCACCGGAGCGAACATCACCGTTGTTGCTGGGGGCTCAATCTCATTAGTATATGACTCTGGCGACAGCGTCTGGCGTGTTGTTGGTGCCGCCGGCACTAGTGATAGCTACATTCAGCTCCAGGCGAGTACTCCTGGTACCGCACAAACCGGCAACTTCAACATTTCTGGTACCGGTATTGCCGCTACCTTACAAGGTAGTACGAGCGTGCTTACACCTCTACTTGATACTGTTTCTGCAGGAACTCTCAACATTGGTACTACTAATGCGACCGGCATTAGTCTTAACCAAGATGTGACAATTGCAGCAAACAAGAGTATTACGTACGGTGCAGGTACAGGTTCATTCGACCAATCTGCCAGCTCAGGAACGTTCAAAACCGGCACAGGAGCTGTGAGCCTTAACGGTGACACGACTGTTGCTAGCGGCAAAAACCTGACCGTAACCAGTGGCACTACCAGCCTAACGGGCACCACCAACATCAACACCACTGGTGGTGGTGCAACCTCTATAGGCAACTCCAGCGGTGGCGCGGTAACAATTGCTGCCAACGCTTCTTCTAGCTTCACAACAAGCACTGGAACTCTGTCTCTTCAAGCAGCCAGTGGTATCCAATTGCAGAGCAACACCAGTGTTACTGGTACACTCTCTGCCACAACTTCATTGCAAGCTCCTTTACTTGATACTGCCTCAGCCGTAGCGCTCAACATTGGTACGACCAATGCGACGAGCATAAACCTCAATAAGGATACCAACCTGGTTGGTAACCTTACCTTCGATTCCGGTGCTAACCGGACCCTATCTATCGGTACCTCTGCCGCAAGCACTGCGGGACGACAATTAACTATTGCGGCGGGTACCGGCGGAAGTGGAACTGGTAGTGCTGGCGGCGACCTGCAGCTCCAAGGTGGAGCAGCAGGTGGCACCAACGCTAATGGAGGCAATATCTATCTCGACGCCGGCGCGAAAGCTGGCTCCGGCGTCGATGGAAGTATATACCTCGGCTCTACACGCGCAACCACAATTCAAATCGGCAACACGGCGCTCGCAAGTGGCACGCAAACTATCAACATTGGAACTAATAACACCTCAGGTGGAACGACAAACATTACTATTGGTACAGGTAGTACCGCGACCGGCGGCACCACTGCACTACAAGCAAAGAGCTCGATAACACTTACGACAAATGGCACTACTCGAGCAACCTTCGATAACACTAACTCTGTCTACTTTGGTAACGGTGTAACTGCTGCTGCACCAAACGCGTTTACAATTAGCGGAACTGGAAGCTCAACCTCTGGAACTGCAGGTGGCGCGCTCACCATCCAAGGTGGTAATGCAACAGTTGGTAACGCCAACGGCGGTAATGTTACCCTTACTGGTGGCTCAGGCTTCGGAACTGGCGTTAAGGGTCTCGTAGTCATTGATACTCCTACCTTCACCACTGCAAGCACACAAAACTGTGCTGGTGCCGACTGTACGATCACACAAGCTAACGTAAATAACAGTGGTGCAGTTGTGGTAACCTTCTCATCTACCGGCTTCGAAGCGGCTATACCAGACCCAACTATCACCACTGCTGGACGTATTGTCTACGTAACCGCGGCCAACGGATCAAGCGACTTCACCCTCTGTCTGAACGATGTTGCTGCTGGTGGCACATACGACGGTACTTGTAACACAACCACCGGTAACAGCATTGCTATGCGCGCAAACACTACCGCAACACTCGTGTGGAATGGTTCAGACTGGACCGCTGCAGGTGCATCAAGCTCAACCGACCTCCAGGCCGCCTACAACAACACGCTTACCAGTGCTGGTGCAGCAGAGCTCGTTGTCGCAAGCAGTTCAAATGCCAATGGTTTGACAATTCGTGATAGCTCAACCAGCCCAGTAAACGGCACATTGCTCGAAGTCCAGAACTCAGCGGCAGCAACTCTGTTCTCCGTCAATGGCACCGTCACCGAATACGCAAGCAACGCTGGTGCGGAGAGTACCTTCTCTGCCAGCAACTGGGTAGCTCTCGGTAGTTCAACAGTAACTCGCAACACCACCGCATCGAACGTCGCAAGTGGTCAAGGTTCAGCTCAAGTCGCTACTACCACTGCAGCTAGCGATGGAGTGAAGAACGTGCTTAGCACCACCCTTACCGCTAGCCAGCACTACAACCTGTCGTTTAGCGCCAAGCTGTCAAGCGGCACCTTCACCGATCTCGCTGCTTACTACTCAATTGATGGTTCAGCCAACTCCGTAACCTGTACAACTGGACAAGCTATCAAAACTAAGGTTTGGACCAAGGTCACCTGTGCCTTTACTGCTCCAACTTCTGGTATTACCTCAAACAACTCAATCAACATTCGCCAAGTTGGTAGCGGTACGGCACGAACCTTCTACGTAGACAACATCAGCGTGACCATCGCTGCCGACTACAACTACGCGACTGATGGTACCGTAAACGATAACACTAACTTTACCACTAACTGGACAGCGGTTGGCACCAGTACTATTAGCCGAAACACCAGCGACGGGCAAGAAGCAAGTGACAGCGCTCAGGCAGCTGCTGGCACCACCGCTGGTAACGGTGTAAAGAATAAGCTATCAATCAACCCGCTTGCCAGCACCCTGTACCGCGTATCCGTGTACGCCAAACTTTCAAGCGGATCTGCCTTCACTGACTTCACTGTTCGCTACACGCCAGACAACGGCTCTACCTTTGTAAACTGTGTCGACTACAATACTCAGACAGTCACCACCACAGACTGGACACAAATCACCTGCTACGTAGATACCGCTAGTACCACCGTGACGAACCCGTACGTACACTTTGTACAAACGGCTGCCGCTGGTGTATCACGTACCTTCCTTGTCGATGACTTCTCGATGACACTCTCGAGCGCAGCTACACCAAACGTACAGATCGGTGGTGGTACTAGCGGCGGTCCAGTTACCCTCTTCACCCTTGACCGCGGTGCCTCAGCACCAATCGCCGAGAACAACGATGCACTTCTAGGAAGCATGTACTACGACACAACACTTGGTAAACTGCAGTGTTATGAGGCTGACGGTTGGGGAGCCTGTGGTTCAAGCCCAGATAACGTTATTACTATTAGCCCTGAATACACTAACGCTGTACTACACGGTACTGGTATTGGTACTATGACCTCTGACCTCTGTTCTGACACGCTCAACATCAACGACGGCAGCTCTGGTCAGTCAACCATCTGTGGTACAAACGAAACCTACAACTTCTACAAGTGGACATCGCCACAATCAACCGCGCAAACCTACAGCATCTATGTTACCTACCAGCTGCCAAGCACCTTCAAAGAATTTAGTTCGGGGTCAACCAGTCTTATGGGCCGTACTGATAGCTCTAACTCAACCGTAGATTACCAGGTATATCGAAGCAATGCGAGTGGTCTGACCGCGTGTGGAAGCACCGTAAGTGTATCAACTGGCTCACAGAGCTCATGGCAAACTGGTGATGCGAGCGGTTCTGCCGACCCATCTACTTGTAGCTTCGCGGCAAGTGAAAGTATCGTCTTCAAGATAAACGTAACGGCAAGCTCAAATGCAAACGCCTACGTTGGCAACTTGAACTTTACCTTCTCTAACCGCTAGTGTTACCTCGGTGCTTATGCTAAAATAACTCTTGTAAACTAGGAGTTATGGCGAAGATAAACACAAGAGTATTTGTGAGGCGATTTCACCGCTGGGTTAAAGGTATCCTACCCGATACGAGCACTTGGAGTCGACCGAGCGTTGCGCGATCAGTAGTCGTACTTGCTGGTGTTGGATTGGCTGGGTACATCACCTATGGATATTTATTTCCACCCACCTACGAGCTTGGTAAGTCGAAACAACTTCTCTCGGAAGTACCGGCTGCTATTTCTAAAAATTTGAAATACAACGGCGAAACACAACAGTTTGTATATGATAACGGGGTAGATGCCGACAAAGAATCGACACAGCTATCTGCTACAGCAGTAAAGATTTCTGTTCCGCGCGACGCTGGCAAAGGTGTTGTCGTCGAGGATGGCGCTCATAGTGTCGACTTTGTGATGAAGCCACGATTCTCAACCGCATCGGGCAAAGCGCAAGATGGTCGAGTTATCTACCCGCTCTCGGATAGAAACGGCTGGCTTGTTTACACCGTGCAAACGGCTGGCGTAAAAGAAGACATACTGCTTCCTTCACCTAGTGGCGATTCAAAGAATTTTGAATACCAGCTAGAACTTGGCGATACTTATGAGGCCAAGCTTGAGGCCGATGGATCAGTGGGTATATATGGCAATAGTGTTCTTTCAGGCGACGTAAAAACTGGTAGTGCTGATGATGCCGCGCTCTTAGAAAAAGCCCGCAAAAAGGCCGATAAAACGACGTTGCTCTTCCGCATACCGAAGCCAGAGATTCGCGAAATAGACGGGACTGATACTGATGTTAAAGCTCGATACGTACTCGATGGTAACACTCTAAAGGTAGAGGTTACAAACTTGCTTAGCGCCGACTACCCTGTCAGCATTGACCCTACTATTTATGTTGCATCTGCTGAGCAATTCATGGCAGGCAATAACGAAACAAATATCGACTTTGACGTGGCAAATTCGCTCATTAAAAAAGGCTCTACTACTGGCGCGCGCTTTGACTCATGGGATTCTACAACAGCGCTGCCCACGGGTACGTGGAATGCAGGCTCAGCGGCGGCTGGAGGCTTTATTTACACCGTTGGTGGCACGACGTACAACGGCCAAGTATTCACCTCTCAAGGTACGAGTACGTTTACGGTACCGACTGGCGTGAGCAGCATCACCGTTGAAATGTGGGGTGCTGGTGGTGGTGGAGGTGGTGGTGCTGCCTCAGCGGCTGGAGCAGCCGGTGGGGGTGGAGGCTATGTAATCTCAACTCATTCTGTGAGTGCTGGCGAAAATCTTACAGTGTACGTAGGTGGGGGTGGTGCTGGTGGAAATTATAGCTCTGGAGGAAACGATGCTGGTGGTGGTGGAGGTGGTGGAGGTTACTCAAGCTTGTACCGCAACTCCACGGCCTTAGCTATCGCTGCTGGTGGTGGTGGAGGTGGAGGCGCTCGTAACGCTAACTCTGGTGGTGCTGGTGGTGCTGGTGGTGGTACCACTGGTGTGGCAGGTACTAGCATTGCGACGAAAAACGGTCTTGGTGGTGGTGCTGGAACCCCGACTACTTTTGGAACTGCTGGCTCTTCGACAGGAAACGATGGTTCGAATGGCGCCTCTCTTGCAGGTGGTGCTGGTGGTGACGGTAGGACAAATGACGGAACTGATGGTAGTGGTGCAGCTGGGGGGCTTGCTACCGGTGGAAATGGTGGCTCACCAAACATCAACACCACTCGCGCTGGTGGTGGTGGTGGTGGTGCTGGCTACTACGGCGGGGCTGGTGGTGGTGCAACCTCAAGCACCAACGGCGCGGCTGGTGGTGGAGGTGGTGGTGGCTCTAGCTACACCATCGGAACTGCTACTTCCGTAACAAACACTGCTGGTAGTGGTACCTCGCCAGGTAACTCAGGCGATAGCGACCGTGGGGGCGCTGGTGATGGCGGTGCTGGTGGTAGCAGCTTAAATAATGGTACAGCGGGTGATAATGGTATCGTCGTGATTACGTGGAGTGGAGGTGGCTATAGTAATAGTTCTGCTGTCAACTGGGCGAAATTTAATACTACCTCGGGTGCGATTGACTCTGCAAACCCAGGCAACGGCGCCTGTAGCGGTTGGTGTACGGCATCAGCCTACAACCTTCCCTCGCCTCGCACGAATCTAGCGCTCGTCGCCTACAACGGCTTCCTCTACGCTATTGGCGGTGAAGATTCAAGCTGTACTACTGGTAACGGTACCGGTGACGGTGGGGTATGTAAAACGGTATATATTGCAAAGCTTGGTGCCAATGGTGAGCCCCAGCTTTGGCACCCGAGCGACTCACGCCAAGCCAACTGGTCGTACTGGTATCGCGATACCGACCTAAGCTCGCCACGTAGCCGCATGAAAGTATCGGCCTATAATAATCGCTTGTACCTCATGGGGGGTGTCACTAGCGCCAGTAGTACAAAATCTGTCGTGAACTCCACTCAACTATCGGCAATATCGGCTACTGGTGTGTTGGGTAGCTGGAGTAGCTCAACCAACCTACCCTACAATGCCTACGGCTACGCATCACAAATTTATAACGATCGCATCTATCTAATCGGGGGCGCTAGTAGTATTGGTGGTTCTACACTTAGCACTGTTTACTATAGTAAAATCTCCTCGACCGACGGAACTCTCGGTAGTTGGCAGCAAACCACGAGCCTTCCCGCTGGCCGCTTGACTGACGGCGGCGAAATGAGCAGTGCATGGGGCGCCTATATGTATATTAGTGGCGGCTGTTCTACCACGAACGCTAGTGGGTATTGTACAAGTATTGCAAGCAGTACTTATGTTGCCAGCATCAATGCAGATGGCACCATTGGCGAGTGGAACCAGGTTGGCTCATTGAGCGACACGCGTACGAGCCACAGTATTCTAGCGTGGCGAGGCTATATCTATGAAATAGGTGGTTGTAGTGCCCAAAATACCTCTACCGGAGTGTGTACTACCCTTGTAAGTACAATTAATTACGGGACTATCAACCAAGACGGTGACGCTTCAACCGTAGACGTATCGGTAGGAGCTGGTACATCCCCCTGTAGTGGTGGCTCACCGACCGGATGTGACTTGCCCGGTACAACTTATGTCGGTAATATTTTGCCTGCGGCGATAGTGGCGAATGGCTATTTATACGTAATTGGTGGTTGTACAAGCACTGCTTGTAGTGCAACCAGTGCGAACGTTGCGTATACCGCTATCTCATCTACTGGTAAAATGACTGCTCCGACCTGTAGCGCTCCGAATAACTTACGCGGCAACATATGGTGCGTCGATACGACAAACACCGTTTCAGGTGGCATCGCCGCAGCGAGTCCAGTGGTATTTGGAGGTGTACTCTACTTGGTAGGAGGGCTCAACGGAAGCTCAAATACAAACGCTATCGTACGTACTACTCTTAATAGCACCGACGGCACTATCTCGGCTTGGACCTCTCAACCTATGGCAAGTGGTACAGGCAACTTAGGAGTAAACAGTGTGTCGTATAACTTTGCGTTCGCTCGCGCGAACCCTTCCAGCGCCGGAAGTAGCCCGGGTAATCTATATATTCTTGGCGGTTGTACAAGTAGTTCAAATATGGGATGTACCGCCTACAGCCAAAACGTATATAAGTGCAACATTGGCACATCAGCAGCATTGTCAGGTTGTACCACCTCAGGGCAGTTGCAGATCGGAACCATCTCGGGTGCAAGCGGAACTGGCCTAGGTATTATGAGTGGTGCAGTGTATGCAAACTACATTTATCTTATTGGTGGCGTTGCCCCAAGTCTGGTGGACATTCCTTCAGTACGGTACGCAAAGATTGATAACAGCAATAATATCGTGACAGTGAGTAGCGGCTGGGTAGAGGACGACACCGACATGGTGGTGGGGCGACGACGCGCTTCAGCATTTGGTTATAACGGCTACCTGTACGTTACCGGTGGTTACGATGCGAGCCTCGGTGAGCTCGCCGATATTGAATTCGTGAAAATAAACGTGAGTGATGGAAGCCTGGGCTCGACAGGCGATGGTTTTCATGTATCGGCAGTAGAAATTGATCACCGATGGGGACTTACCGTACCGGTATCAAACTCTTTTGCGTATGCAATCGGTGGATGTACCGTTGGAGATAGCCCGTCGTGTACCACAGCGACCAACACTATTGAGACTTTCCAGATATACAACAACGATAGTGGTGCGCCCGCGAGCTACTCAACCTCGGCAAATACCTATACAACCGACGCGAACCGCATAGGAGCGAGCGCAGCCGTGTACAATGGTAGGCTGTACATCGCTGGTGGTTGTACGGGCACCACTGACTGCTCCACAACCACTGGCTCAGTAATGTGGACTACTATCGACAGCTATGGGGCTCTAGGAACATGGCAACAAAACCCCGGTACTGGTAACGCCGACTTACCTGCAGCCCGGGCTTGGGGTCAGCTAGAAGTCGCTGGGGGTACGCTGTACTACGTTGCGGGGCAGAACTCTTCCGGGACAGCTTCAAATCAAACGTATTACACTGATTCGATTAATTCAGGTACCGGTGAACCCCACTGGCAACTTTCAAGCCAGACAATGCCAGGTAGCCGTAAAGTAGTGGGTGCTGCCTCGTGGAACAACCGTATCTATGTGGTAGGAGGTTTGAATACCGGTGGTTCACCAACTGCACAGACAAGCGTATACTATAGCTCTCAACAAAATAGTGGCGGTGACCTTACTGGTTGGAGCACCGGAACTAGCTTATCAGTTGCACGCTACGGTGCGGCTGTGGTTGCTTATGCGAACAATCTTTATGTACTCGGTGGCACAGATGGTACAAACTACCTAAGTGATGTTCAATTTGCACCGCTTGGCTACCGTGAAGGAAGCTTGTCACAGAGTGGTACGACCGTAACAGGTTCTGGAACTACTTGGACATCGGGTATGGTAGGAAAAACGCTTCAATACGGCGACGGTACCTCTTCAACCATCACCGCGTTCGGCAGTGCAACTTCGTTGACTGTTAGTTCGAACCGAACAGTCGCCTCTGGAACCAAATATATGATAGACGATGGCTCGGTAGGTTCGTGGACCTACACGAATAGCCTGCCAATACAGCTTGCTCAAGCCGACGCTTTCGCAGTAAATGGCTACATATACATGATTGGCGGTAGAACAGCTAGTACTTCTTGCAACCCTCGTACGCTTGTCGCTCCCATCAGTGCGAACACTACTATTGTGAGCGGTAATAACCCAACTGGTATTGGTGAATGGTACGAAACCAACCAACGCTTCACAGGTGCGCGCTATGGTGCTGCGGCGGCTTATTATGAGGGTAAGGCCTACGTGCTCGGTGGTGGCTGTGGCACTACCCTTACCTACGGAAGTCCCGTTACCCAGCAGACAACCTTACTTACCCAGCCTCAGGTAGCAAAATATTCTCGCCGTATCGATACCGACACGAATGTGTTCCCTACTAAGTGGCTCCTAAACGGTGTTGACAACTCTATTGGCGCACGCTGGCAAACAAATTACCAGTCTGCCTACGATTCGTACTATGTTATGCACCATGCCACGTTCGACCAAGGAACAAATGGCAATCCAGTAACAGAGAATACAACAGCATACGACAACTGCTATGCTTCGGGAAGCGGTTCAAACGTTTATAGCAATACGTACTATGTAACCCCTGGCTTGTCGATGTATGACTCATCACCAGGCGGTACTAACGGCTCAGGCGCCTGTAATGATGACTTTACCGCTACTGGGGTCCGCTATGATCGTTTCTACGTACGCTTCCAGAGTAACCCTAGTTCAAATACAACTATCTTCTCTTATACCAACGAAGCTTCGAGCGAAACCATCGCAACACTTCGAATCACCACAACCGGCACTTTACAAATACGCGATAAAACAACCGCTGAGGGCACGGAGCTAGCGCTCGGCTCGGGTGCCTGGCACCGCATTGAAACATACTTTAATCGCCCAAGCGCAACTATGACTGTACGCGTGTACTCTGGTTCAAACCTTCACTCCACCACCGCATCGGCGAGCAACACCTATACGATAAACGTCTCAACCGCGACGACGTTTGATCGCACGGCAATTGGTATGGTAAGTGGCCTGACCACTGCATGGGGTATATATATTGACGACCACAAAGCATCTGCAAGTAACTACGCAGGGTCTGCCTTCCCTCAATGGGGCCAAACCACAAGCTTTGGTGACGTAACATTAGGCGTGCTCAATACATTTACGCCAAAAGACGTAAGTGGGACAAACACTTCCTATGCGCGTTGGTATTATATGCAAAACACCATCGATGCTTCGCAAACATATGGATACCCCGAAGATGTGAGCCGTGGACCAACCATATCAGATATGAACCTGTACTTTACGGCTGACCCGAGCAAACGCTTGCAGCATGGGCGAACCTTTACTGGAGGCGAGCAGCAACCGCTCGATACGCCAAAATATGACTATTGATCCTCGCAGGCCAGAATATCGTGTAGAGCCAAAACGACCAGGCGTAACCGGCAAACTTATGCCCCGCTACACTGCCGCTCAACCAATCAAAAAAACACCGTTTGGCGTTATATTTGGGTGGCTAAAAGCACTAGGCAGACAGATTGCAAAGTTATTACGACCCCTCACCCAGCTGTTTGCGAAGCACCCTCGTTTTTCTATGCTCGTGATTGTGCTCATTATTGGCTTGGTTGGTCTATATATTTGGGTAAATGGAGCAATCCACACGAATGATTCGCAAACTACTGCTACTGATACGCAAGAAGACCTCGGGAGCGCTTCGCTGTCAAAAGGCAAGCCTACATTTGATACTATCAGCCCTGCCTCTTTGAATATCGAACAAAAAGGTGGCTGGACTCGCATTAGCCCACCGAGTAGAGAGCCCGTATATGCCTACACGGATTCAATTGGTCAAATTCCAATTATCGTGAGCGAGCAGCGCCTTCCCCAGAAGCTACAGGGAGATGTCGATCAAAATATATCTGACCTCGCCTCTTCGTACGCTGCGAACGAGAAGCTAAAGACTGGAGACACAACAGTATATATTGGTACCTCTGCCAAAGGGCCCCAGTCGGTTATTTTCGTAAAAAATAACCTGCTGGTTTTGATTAAATCTGATTCTGCGATTCCCGAAAAAGCATGGAAAACCTATATTAGTTCGATGAACTAGTCTTTGTTGCTGGAGCAACCTTCAAGCTACCTTTCACCACTCCAGAGTTTTTGGCATTTTTGCAGGTTATTGTCACTGGCCAGGTTCCATTCGGTGCCTGATCATCGACCGTCCAAGACCAACTGGCTACACCAAATTCATCCGCAATTTTCTTTGTAAGGCCTGAATCTTCCGCTTTGACTTCGTTGTACTCAACTACGATAGTGCACGTAATATTCGGGTTAGTACGTATAGTAACGCTAGCGTTATCGCCAGGTGCCACTGGCGAAGTAAGCATTTGAATAGACACCCCAACGCGCGCATTCGCTGCAGGCATTGGCCGCCCTATGGTTGGCGTAGAGTTTTCAACAGGTGGCGCTTCTACCGTGCCATGCTGAGTTTGCTGGCTATTGTACCAGATATATAGCGCAACAAGTCCACCAAGCATCAGCACTGCAAGCATGAATAGGACGGTGCCCCACCTCATTCTTCTGGTACGACGTTCCTTACGTATCGCTCGTTCGGTAATAGATCTATGCCTAAACACGCCTTTCGAACGTAGCTTTAACGCCATTGTAGTTCGCCTTTACTAGTTTTGTTGCTCTTGGTACTGCTTGATCGTCTTAGAAACAGTGCTGTCTTCTTTAAGGTTTTCGAAGAAGAGTACTTGGTCTTTGCTAATAATCATTTCATCATCAGGACCATGAATCTCGCTACCAAGTTTAATTAGCTCAACGTCAGATGCCGTGTTGTCGCTCGTTTGTTGAGGGTTTTTATCATCCTTAGTGGTTGATTTTGCCTGAAGATAAAAGATGTCTTTCAGTGCCATGTATTCGCCATTTACAATATGGAGCTTGCCAAAGTATACTTGGCCGTTAGTAAAGAACACGGCTTGGTATTTTCCACCGTCAATGGTAGAAGCAACGCTGCCAGAACGTACAAACATCCACCATCCCGCGAATACTACCACGGCAATGGCAAGTGCGATTAAGCCCATCTTTAGCCATTTGCCCATATTTCGTTCTTTCTTTGGCTCTTCTTTTGAGCTGCGTTTGCGTGGTGCAGGTAATTCAGCAGTGGTGTCTTGCTCATCATCAGGTCGTTCTGAGTTTGGTCGCTGTGGCGTAGCAGGCCGGTTTGTCCGATATGACATACTGTCCATATGTGTATGTTGTCTCCCTATTACTTTAAACAGTTACCTCTATCATAGCATAAGGGTAATAGCTCTCGCAATTACTCATTTCGGCGTGAGGCTATTTACTTTTCTTTAAGGTATTTGCCGGCAACGCTCAACGCAAATGAAGGCAAGATAATAAACACGCAGGTGAATAAAAGCTTCGATAATATGCTATCGTCTTTTGGCTGTGTAAATACTACTGCAATTCCTATCACCCCAAAGGCGAGTGATGCCCAAATAAATACTTTGGTTGCTATTTTTTGCATAGTTTTAGTATAGCATCAGGTGCAGTTGCTATACTAACTACATGATTAGCTCACGTATACCTGCTGGAACGGTGCATGAAATGCCGACTGATTTGCAGAAGAAGCTCCGTGGTGACAAAAAAGCTTTGGCACAGTGGTACGACATCACGCCGCTTGCCCGGAATGAATTTATCTGCTGGGTAGAAAACGCCAAAGCAATCGAAACGCGTGAACGACGGGTTCGTCGCACTGTTGAAGAACTGCTTGAAGGTAAGCGACGGCCGTGTTGCTGGATGGGTTGTATGCACCGTGAAAAGAATGGCAGATAGCCTGCCTTTAGGGCTCTCTTTTATAAGTTAGCCACGGTACCTGCGAATTCTTGGTTCAAGTCTGCTAAGCCATTTCTGTATTTGAGTATCAGCATGCATAAATACAACTGCCACCACTAAAACAGTGCTTGCATACGCGACTAAGCTTGAGGTTTCCCAAAAACTTGCTGGGTTATGTGAATCAAGATAAAAACGAACAAATTGATGAGTTAGAAATACATAGTAAGAAATATCGGCTAAGAAAAACCCTACACTATGCGCATACATCATTTTTGGGTATAGCTGTTTCTTCATAACATACATTCCCAAGGTAAACTCAAAAATTAGACATGGCAACAGAACTCTATCTAGAAAGGTTGCCCCGTCAGGGAATCCAAGAAATGCAAAATTATCAGAAGGAATTAGCAAACGGCTCAGTATTGTGAGAACAAAAGCTGAAAGCAAGGTTAGGTTTGGATTGGCGTCGAGTGCACGTTTAAGTAATGGGAATACCAGGTATAGCGACATGAACAAGCCTATCCACCATTGAAAGTACATTGCGCTCGGTAGAAAACCTGTAAGTTGTGGGATGAAATAAGCACCGTTCAAGATAAACTCTGGCGTAATGAGTGCACAAAGAGCCAATGCCAGCCAGTAGGCCGGGTACAGCCTTTGGGCGCGAACCCAAACAAACTTTTTATATGGCTGGTCCTTCTTTTTTGCATATGATCGGTAAAGAACGGCTCCACTGATAAATACCAGTAAATAAACACCAATGGGCCCTGGGCTTACATAGTAAGTAAGAAACTGAACACCGTTGTTGTAAACAAAGTCATAGAATAGGGGTAAATGCCTAAGAGGGTTATGATTTATCGACGCCGGCGTGTGCTGTAACAATATTAGAGCTACCGCCACGATGCGGAGTATGTCAAAAAATAATATTCGTTCTCGTTTGATACAACACCTGTGTCTGTTTAACGTTAATCTCTTTACTAAGCATACCAAAATTTAGTGCGGTCGCCGAACCACTTTTGCTGTCGCAAAAGATCTGGTTCTCGCGCCAGGCCCGGAGCCATGAAAAAAGCCAGATCAAATGATCTGACATTTTTTCATGGCTCCGGCGACTGGGCTCGAACCAGTGACCTAGTCGTTAACAGCGACCCGCTCTACCACTGAGCTACGCCGGAATACCTTGGAGTATTATATCTGTTGCACCCCTGCGGCGTCAAGGTTAGCGTAGGGCTTCGATTTTCTTTGTAAGTTCAGCCACATTCGCCCATGAACTACCGTCGGTCATGATAGTAAGTACGTAGGTACCTTTTGACGAATACACTATAGCGGCGTCGTGTACCAATGCGTTTAAGAACCCGACTTTATCTGCTACAGTTGCGCTAGTTCCTGCTGGAATACCTTGTCGGTAAACATTTCGTTTCATGGCGTTTATAAGCGTACTTCTGCTTGAGCTCTTTAAGCCTATGGTATTATTTTGCAGCTTTGTAAGGAAAAGACTTAGGTCACCAGCCGTCGTAAGTGGCGTATCACCCGTAACGAAACCAGATCTGCTAAGACCTAACGCGCGAATATCGTTGGTAAGTTTACTGTAGCCGAGTTTTTTTAGCAGTGCTTCGGCGCAGGCATTATCTGATTTTACAATCATGTCGTCAAAACATTTTGTGAGGTCACGACCTCCCTGCACTTGCATGCTCCATTTCCACTTGCCTGAGTCGACATTGCGAAGTGTTCCGTAGGCAACAAACAACTTGTAGGTGCTGGCGGTAGTGAATTGACGAGTTGCTTGGTATGAAGCGCTTCTGCCTTGACCGCCGAGCTCGCTAAAAGCCACGCCAAAATCACCTGCATGCTCTTCGTCGTAATGGGTAATCAGTGCAGAAATACCTGTGCTTGTGGAAGTGTAGCTGCGTGTATAGACGACTTTTGGTTTTACCGTAGCAACCACCGCTTTTGCTGTTTGCTGAGTACCATCTAAGACTGTGTGTATTGAATCCAATGTTTCTGGCAAGGAGAGTGTTTGGCCAGTGGCGCCAACTTGCTTGGAAATAACCGTGAAATCTCGGGTAGTAATACGGCTTACTCCAGCAGCTTTAGAAACTTTTGGTGTGACCATTTCATCGAAGTACGATTTTGACTTTTTTGCATCTACTGCAAAAACAAGCTTAGAATTTTTTGACGAAAATGAAAGCCACGAGAGTCCTTGTTTTTGCGAAATGGTTTGCACGTCGCCTTTTACCTCCAAACCGATACCGTCTGCACTATTGGCAAGTAGTGCTTTTGCAAGTGCCTCTGCTTGCTCATCGCCAACATCGGGTTTGATTGTCTTGGCGGGAATTCGCACATTGGCTTGTTTTGAAAATGTAGGACTGAGAGTTGTGAGTGCGGCTAATGCATCGCTTTCTTTGCAGGTTCCACCATTCGTGGCCGATACAACATCAAAATCGTTGCCATTGAATTTTAGCGATGCGTCTTTTGCCGGCAGCACACATGAACTTGCCAAGTCTTTTTCTAAGAATTTTTGTGCTTGTTTTTCATCGTGTTGATAGGCAATCGCAGGGGTTGCCTGAAAAATCTGGTACCACCATAGCGAACTTGGAACAAGTCGAGCTAGAAACGGATACTCCCTTGATGGCATATCAGAATCGATCTTCATAGTTAAGCCAATATCTGCCGAAGTAGTTGTACCGTATGCCTTCGTGCTATCGCCTATAAATACTTTGATGTCTTGCGAGGCGAGGTGTTTTTCCAGCTTATCCGTAGCGTCACTTTTCTTCCAACCACCTATTCGTGTGCCGCCTACTTTGTCAAGCGGAAGCATTCGGTCAGCTGGGTAGAGTAACTGCGCAACTACAATTACGCCAACGGTACCGATTGCAATACGAATCAGTAATTGTCTATGGGCGTTTGCCCACCGCTTACTCTTCTCGAACAATCTCTTTAGTCGATTCACTCGTATTCTCCTCTATGGTTATATCAAGCAATTGTAGCGCTTGCTTCAGGGTCTCGGTATCCGCCTCACTCAATTTGGCTGCTTCGATACGCTTTTTGAGTTCAATTTCAAACGGCTGCGACTCGACGTGTTGCCGCGCGTCTCGCATTGTCACGACCTCAAGCGAACGAGCAGAATTGTCGTGGCGACGCAGGTACCCCTTTGCAATAAGTCCATCTACGTGAATTGCCACCGTAGAAACCGACTTGTAGCCCAGTGCCCGCATAATTTCGCGGTAGCTTGGCCCGTAGCCATTGCCTTTTATGAAGCCATCTACAAAGGTCAGTAGCTCTTGCTGCTTCTTACTGGCACGTTCGTTGGCTAGGCTCATATACTTATTGTATCTTGCGACGAGCAACTTTTCTACGGCGAGGCGGTTGTGCTTCTGGTTCTGGATCAGGCTCAGGCAGGGCTTCTTCAACCTCATCTACCGATTCTTCGTCGAGGATGACTCTACCTAAGGTGTACATATAGGCAACGTCGTCGCGCATGATAATAAAATGCATTGCCTCGTCGCCTGCTGGACTTGCTACTATCGGTACTTTTAGTTCCTCTTCAAGATTTAGCATGTCGTCAAAACTTTGTACGCTGACGATTTTTCTATCTTCAAGGTTAGTTGGCTTGTTGGCGCGGATGATGATGCCGTCGTGGTAGCGATAGATTCGATCAAGCTCTCGCTGGAACGGTGACTTAAAGATTTGCCTTCGCATACCAAATACGAGCGCCGCAAGGCCTAGAGCTGCAGCAACTCCTACGGCAATTCGTTCATAGTTTCTGGTCATATCTTGGGTGTCTTTCGCTTGCTCAGTAACAACTTCTTTTTTGGACTCTTTTTCAAACTTATTCGCAATCATGTACAAAGGCTGATCGAGCGGCATCGATACGGTTGAAGTACGCACGTCATCAATTGGCGTACCATCGATGGTTCCGGTCACTCGCACGACGAACTTTATTGCAGCTTCAGAAGTTAGCGGTAGCGATAAGCTAAGTTTCAGTTGATCAATTTGCTTGCGATAATCGGCGAATGGTATCGTTACTTCAGGTTCAAGAATAATTTGTTTGCCCGTTTTAGTCTCGCTGGTTGGCTTTATGAGTGGATATTTACGTGACCAGACATTAGACACGTCTCGACCGTCGGTTGTACCCACAACATACTGCGCCTTCACATCGACTTCCGCACTATAGGTCGCCGTAAGTTCAGCCGAACGCGAGCCTGAAAACGTGTAGTAAAGCTGTGCATTAACTACCTTTGTGAGCTCGGCAATGTAGGCAGTATTGCCCGCCCCAGGAGTCTCGCCATAAAAACTGCTTTGAAAATACTCAACATCACTATTGGCTGTTTGATTGATCGTGTAGCTATACGCCGCTGGTGGTGTACTGAGCGTCTGCGCTGGCTGCTGAGACACGTCGTAAAATAGCACGCCAGCCGCGCCGAGCAAGAAAAGACCCAGCACAACAAACCCGAACGACCGTCGTTTTTTCGGTTGTCCAGCTACGTTTAGTGTCATGCCGTCCCTTTTCGTTTCATACTATTTCATGAATTCGTTTAGCCATACTGTTGGATAGCCGATATACGGTATCTGCGCGCGAATAACTCCTACAATTTGCTTTGCCTGCACTGGTGGGTCGGGGCTTGGGCTGTTATCTCCCTGGGTGGTAAATACCCGTTTGCCTGAACCATCTTCAGCGAAGTCAATTTTTGTCACACGGTGGGTGGTGGTATGCCCCGGTGCTGTATATTGTACAATGTCGCCCACCTCGACGTCCATCGCGCTTACCTTTTTTATAATTACCATCGACCCTCTGCTAAATACAGGCTGCATACTGTTCGACATAATCACTTTTGGATGATAGCTAAAAGTACCAATCATAAAGAGCACCAACACTACTGTCGCGATGGCGAACATTGCATCGTAGGCATGCCTCGCATGTCGATAATGCCTTCCGTTTATGGCAAGGTCTTTGCGTGTTCTATCAATAGAAATATACGTAGCTACCGCCAGCACTAGCCAAGCAATCCCCGTAAGGTACCAATCGTATTTTGGAATAACTGGTGGAATGTATATGACCGCTAGTAGTCCTAGTCGGTAGGCTATCTGTGGCATAAACCCGGCATTAAATGCCAGATAAGTTAGTAGGAAGCTACTTGCTAACGCCGGAACTATATCGGAGACAGTAAATTTTATCGTATCTGCCATCGTATGCAGATCAAGCGTGCGTGCAAGTCCAATATACTCACAGGCAAATACAATGCTAACTATCGCTCCGAACCACAGTACGTTACGCCTACCCGCAAGAACCATCAGACTATGGCGAACATACTCGACAGCGACGGCTGTTACCCCAAACGCAGCGATGTTTATTAGGATAGACTGCCAGCTAGCTGCTACTGCGTTGTACGTATAGGTAACCAGCATGCCAGAGAAAAAGTACACCACGAACCACACGGCAACAACCGCACCAACAATCATCGCTCGCTCGGTACGATGGCGCATCCTATCGTGCTGAGCGCCAAGCATCATGCGGGCTAACATAGCGAGTAGTACCGCAGCAATTGGCTGCACGACATAGCTCATAAGTGAGCTATCGACTAAATCATAGCGACGTACAAACAATGGCAGCAATACCATAACGACCGTTAGACCCAGTAAGAACCAAACCGAAGATGTAATTGTGTGCACTTTACGAAACATTATGGCAAGCCCTTTATCGTACCGCCGATTGTCCAGTTTGAACTCGTAGAACCAAACACACCGTCTACAATATAGGTGTCCCCATCATTTATTGGCAGAGTGCTCGTAATTAGCAAAGACGAGCCGTTTACCACATAGGTGACGTCAGGCGGGAGGCTAATCACTGATCGAGCAGTTGTCCATGGCACGGTAATTTGCCAAGCGCTGAGGTTGAACCCTGACGTGTTTGTAATCGTGAAGGTAATTGGCCACTGGTACACAGACCCAACCCTTGTTCGAGTACCCTGCTGACGCGTAACGCTTAGGCCCGTAATTGTTTGAAAGCCAGCAATGTACGTTCCTGACACATAAACATTTTGAAGTGTGTAGTCGGTAATGTCCGTAAGGAATCGAATCGTAAAAGTACGTGTTGAATTTTTTGCAATCGTACCATTCCCCGAACCGTTATCGATTGTCTCGGTATCTCCTGAATTCGAGCACACCACGCTTGTTGCGCAAGTAAACGTTCCCCAGTCGGGCGGAAGATCGAATTTGAGCTGCCAGGCAGTAACAGAGACTGGTCCATTGTTGCGCACGGTAAAGCCGATATTGTAACGTATTCGCCCTGAAACATTTGTGAAGGTTTTTGTGTAGGTAACAAGCAAGTATTCTGACGAAACATACAGTGGAGCTGTTTGATTTGCCTCCACTGACAGGTCTTGACTAAATAGCGCGTATGAGCCACTAGTCAGCAGCACAGGAATTGTCAGTAGCATCGCTATATGACGAAATAGTACACGTCGGCGATGATATCGTGCCACTGAAGCGTCCCTCCCTCTTTACAATAGTTACGTATCTTGGACGTAATTAAAGTTAATAGTGACCGGCTTGGAAGCACCATTCGGATTTGTGGTCGCCGCGGAGTCCCACCCAGTTGTAATAGTAGCGGTGGTCGTAGCGCCCGGAGCCAATGTATCGTTAACCGCAACTCCGGTAATACCGTACGTGATGTACGTAGGAGCAGCCGCATTGATAGCCGTAAGATCGGTTATTGAACTAAGGCGTGCATTAATGTTGCCATTATTCCGTATGACTACCTGATACGATGACGCTGAGCCTGGATAGGCGAACTCGACATCGAAAGTGGCGGAAGTGGCGGTAAAAGATGGCGTGCCTACTTGATCGGTTGCACCTACTTGGCCAGTCGGTGTGATGCTTTGAATCATAATGTCCCAGTTTCCAGTGGCAGTACCCGTACCATTAATCGTCAGTGTTTGAGCATAGGCAGCATACGCGACTGACGCGGCGCTCACCAGGATAATCGCTAGTGAGAATACCTTCCTTTTCATACCTGCTGTTTTTGTTCCTTTACGTTTAGTCAAATTATATAACGGATATGCTAAATCAACAAGTGAGCTCCCTCAGGGAGCTCACTTGTGTCTATTGTGCTAGCAAACGATTACGTATCTTGTGAGTAATCAAGGGTGATTGTCGCTGTCTTTGATGTACCAGTAGTGACTGGTGATGAAGCAGGATCCCATTCAACGGTAACAGTGGCGGTGTTGGTACCACCATTTGCTGAAATAGTCGTGTTTACTGCAACGCCTGAAAGCGTGTAGTCGATGTAGGTTGGTGCAGCAGCGTTTGCCTGGGTAACACCATCGATCGTAGTGATTTTAGCAGGAATCGTACCATTGTTTTCTACCGTAATATCATAGGTTGCGGTAGCACCTGGATATGCCAAGTCAACATCAAATGTTGCTGTTGTTGCGTTAAAGCTTGGCGCTACGTTGTCGGTTGCTCCTGTCGCTGAAGTCTGCGTGATACCAGTAATTGCAACATCCCACGTACCGGCCGCGGTGCTCGTTCCATTAATGGTCAGTAATTGCGCGTAAGCCGCGTATGCAACAGAGGATAATCCTACTACAACTAACGCTGCAACGATAAGCTTGTTTCTCATCTTTTTTCTTCCTTTTTTAGTACTATAGCCATAGCATACAACACTTGTGTAAATATCACAATGCTTATGGCTTGCGCTGTTTTATTGGGGTGTGACTTGCAATAACCACACCTGCTAATCCCCACCATACAATAGCTGTTGTGTCGTCTGCCCAAACCGGCAAGAATAATGCGGCAATCGCCAAGCCAATACCACTTGCAAACAACGCCCTGGCCACCCAATCCTTTTTCGAAAACACCCAAAGCTGGTGTAGCACCATGCCCGTAAGCGCAATAAACAACCCAAAACCGAGCCAACCGACTTCATGAGCAACAAATAGGTAATAGTTCTCAATAGTTACATCTGGCGATTGCTCACTTACAATTGATGCCGATCCGGTACTGCCTATGCCTGCGCCCAGTGGCTGTTTGGTAAGTCGCTTCCAGCCGCTGGCGAGCGATTCAACATGCTGATCGTTTGATTTTACTACTACAGTTGATTCTGGATCTTCGTGTAGTACCACATTTTTGTACCAGTCTGTTTGCTGCAGCAAAACAGCTCCAGTAATTACCGCTACTGCAATGACAATTTCGGCAAGAATGACTGCACGCGAACGATGAGTCTTTACAGCAATAGCAACCACAACACCCGCAGCAATTGCCGCTGCCAAGTAGGCGCTACGTGAATAAGTGGCGTACAGCACTATACTGGTTGCCACTGTGCCAGTAGCCAAAACGTAGCGATGATTTTGGCTTAATTTTTTCCAGCGAAGTAATGCAAAACTTAACGCTCCTGCAAGCAAGATAGCGCATAGCGCCCCAAGCGGATTCGGACCGCGTTGTGTACTTTGAATTCGTATAAAATCAGGGTTTTTATCAATTGTTGTATACGACGTAATCGTGTCTTTGCCATACCCAATCGTACTCAGCGCATCTTTTGGTAGCACCGTTAGCTGAATCAGGCCGAATGCCACCGTCAACGCACCGCCCACTACTGCCGACCACACCAGCATCGGCTTGGTCTTAGGGTGCATCAAAGCCGCAACATAGGCAAGGCTAAACACCAGCAGAAAACGAAGATCAATCACCAGACCAGCCAAAACGGACTGCCAATTATCAAATAGCACTGTCGCGACAAGTAGGTGAAGTGTCGCCAGCCCAAGTACCATCTGAAGCAAGCGTGAGGCCAGCAGTTGACGCCAAAGTGCATTATTGGTCACCCATACAATTGCACCAACGAATAAAATGCCGAGTGCAATCTCTTTCCACGCTTTAATATATAGCTCGGCACTAGGAAAAATGCTCCCAACACCCACTGAAATTGGCGCATGAAACCACACCAAGAACAGCACAGCCGCCAGCGTGACTGCATAGTAATATTCAAACGTTTTTTGCTTCATGCTCTCTTTAGTGTAGCGAAAAAATGCTATAATAACATCACTTATGCCTAGTCGTGACGCGAAGTTTTATAGCCTTATTCTTATCTTCACCGATATCATAGCCCTCATGTTGGCGTTCACTATCGCCTACATAGTGCGGGTTCAAAATGACCCACGACCACTTCTAGTACCTGTCTATGCCGAGACCTACATCACTAGCTTCGTAAGTCTGCTTCCGTTTTGGATTATCGTGTTTGCGTCACTGGGCTTGTATAGTTCTATCGTATACAGTCGCCGTTTGGTTGAATGGAGCCGTATTGCGATTGGCTCATTTGTTGGAATTCTCCTTGTCATTGGCTGGGAATACATCACCGAAGTACGCGTGTTCCCTGCTCGTCTAGTTACTGTATATGCGCTGATTGGCTCGTTTGTTTTGTTGGTACTCGTACGCGAAATTCTGCGTTTTACGCGTGGCGTGCTGTTTCGATTCGGCAAAGGCACTAGTCGCGTACTTATTGTTGGTAACAGTGCCGCAACTCACGACATCGCAAAAGAACTCTCTGATACACAAAAAAGTGGTTTTCGCGTCGTAGCTATCGCAGGCCCAAAACGGCTCGTACCGGATGGCTTAAAAGTTGCCCATTACAGCACTATCGAAGCTGCACTCCGTGACATCAAGCGACTTCACGTTACCACAATTATTCAGACTGACCTTTCTTCCGACTCTGATCAAAATCAGAAAGTACTCGGCGCTGCGCAAATCAACCATATCCGCTATAGTTTCATTCCTGGTGAAGCCGAATTTTACACCGGCAAAAATACCGTTGATGTATTTCTTGGTTACCCAATGATTTCGGTTTCGCAGACTCCCCTCATTGGCTGGGGTGCAATCGCTAAACGCGTATTTGATGCGGTATTCTCGGCATTGTTACTGGTTGTCCTCTCGCCCGTTCTACTGCTCGTAGTGATACTACAAAAAATTTTCAACCCCGGACCGGTATTTTACGTATCAGACCGTCTCAGCCAATTTTCAAAACCTGTTCGACTTATAAAATTCCGCAGCATGGACCGACGCTACGGTAAAAAAGATGCTGCCGAAGAATTCCGCGAAATGGGCAGGGAAGACTTAGCCGCCGAATATAAACGAGATCATAAAGTTACCAACGATCCCCGTATTACTCGTTTTGGTAATTTTCTTCGTGTTACTTCAATCGACGAGTTACCACAAATTTTCAATGTCATAAAGGGCGACTTAAGCCTTGTGGGCCCTCGCCCGATTTTGCCACAGGAAGTAAAATTCTCAGAAGGCAAGGCCGCACTACTACATAGCGTAAAATCAGGCGTAACTGGCCTTTGGCAAGTTTCCGGCCGTAGTGAACTCAGCTTCGACGAACGAATAGAGCTCGAAACATTCTATGCGCAAAACTGGAGCTTCTGGCTCGATATAAAAATCTTGTTTAAAACACTCGCTGCAGTGTTTCGCCGCGACGGTGCTCGTTAGCAAGCTTATTCAACTGTTACACTTTTTGCTAAGTTTCGTGGCTGGTCTACATCGTTGCCCTTATTCACGGCAACGTAGTAAGCAAATAATTGCGACACAATATTAAATAGTAGCGGCGTAAACATTTTTAGGCGCGATTCAATTCGTACTACTCGCTCGGCCTCAATTTCACGCGAGCTATTAGTCACCACAATCACGTGCCCGCCCCTCGCCTGAACTTCAATAATATTACTCATACTTTTTTCAAATAGCTCATTATCCATCACAAAAGCTACCTCAAAAAATCTATCATCAATTAGCGCGATCGAGCCGTGCTTTAACTCACCAGCCGGCTGACCTTCTACATGAATATAACTGGTTTCTTTCAGCTTCAACGCGCCTTCAAGTGCAAGCGGATACAGTACGTCGCGGCCAATGTAAAAGGCGTGCTCATAGTGGCTATAGTCTGCGGCAAGTTGTTTTACTTCCTCATTTTTTGTATCGAGTACGGCAGCAATTTCCTCAGGTAACGCATCAAGCTCATCAATGTACGGTCGCACGTCTTCTATCGACATGCCTTTGGCCTGCGCCATTACTAGCCCAAAGAGAACTAGGGCAACAACCTGCGAGGTAAAGCCTTTCGTGCTCGCAACTGATATCTCGGCACCAGCGTGTATGTAAATACCGCCATCAACTTCACGCGCAATGGTTGAACCGACCGCATTTACCACGCCAAGGCAGCGAACACCGCGTTGCTTCATCTCCTTCAAGCAGGCAATCGTATCGGCGGTTTCACCAGATTGCGACACGAATATCGCCAACGAATTTTCGGGCACATTAAACGAACGATATCGAAGTTCTGAAGCCACTACCGTATCTATCACCACATCGTCAGCGAATCGTTCGATGTAATAGCTCGCTATCATACTGGCATACGACGCCGTGCCGCAGGCAACGATAAATATGTGCTTCACAGCCCTTAGTTCTTCCTCGCTCATGTTCAATCCACCAAGCCGCAGCAAATCTTGATCTTTCACTACCCGACCAGCCAGCGTAGCACTCAGCGATTCAGGTTGGTCGAAAATTTCTTTCACCAAAAAGTGGTCAAAGCCCTTTTTCTGCATCGCCTGAATGTCCATTTCAATAGTTTCAACGATTGGCTCAACAGCCTGGTCAGCACTATCCTTTACAGTTACGCCGTCTCTGGTACATTTAGCAACTTCGCCATCTTTTAAGAAAATCACTTGGTCGGTATTTCCTACGAGCGCAGACGGGTCACTGGCAATAAAGGTTTCATCTTCGCCCACGCCAATCACCAACGGACTACCGCTCCTCGCTACAACAACCTCATCCATGTTGTCTTTAGCAACCACAGCAATTCCATACGCGCCTACCACCATATGCAGAGCCTCGCTTACCGCAGCAAATAAATTTTTATCTTGCTGGTAAATCGAATCGACGAGCGCGGTCAGTACCTCGGTGTCTGTTTCGCTCACAAAGCTATAGCCACGTGTTTCTAGCACGCTTTTTAAGTCTTTGTAATTTTCAATAATACCGTTATGAACTAGAAATATATCGCCCACATTGTGAGGATGAGCATTGCGTTCGCTTGGTTCGCCATGGGTTGCCCAACGGGTGTGTCCAATACCGATTGAATCGTCTCGATGGCTATCGTTTACCAAGCTATCGAGTCCGGCTACTTTTCCTTTTACGCGAAGCAGGCAAGCATCGCCATCCTGAAAGGTAACTATACCAGCTGAATCGTAGCCACGATACTCCAGCCGGTGCAAGCCTTCAAGTAAAATTGATTGCGCATTTTTAGAACCAACATAGCCGACAATTCCGCACATATTTCATTATCCTATTTAGATTTTGTCGTTGATTTTACAGTAGTACATATGTGTTTTACATCATGGTGTAACACTCATTTAGTATACTCTACTGTATGGAAATCGCATATTGCCGCCGTTGTGGGGCGCCAGCAAAATTTCAAGGAGGAATTCAATATGTTTGCAGTAATGGTCACCCAATTTATGCAAACCCTCTACCGACTGCTAGCATCTTTCTTGTTCGCGACAGCCAAGTGCTCCTAGCGGTTCGAGCCATCGAACCAGGCAAGGGCAAACTCGATAGTATTGGTGGCTTTGTTGATGGTAACGAAACATTTGAAGAGGCTGCGTACCGTGAGCTTAAAGAAGAGGCTGGGCTAGAACCAAGCCAGATTGGACCGCTACACTACCTCACTAGCAGCATTGGCGAGTATTTATTCAAAGATGAACCGCTCCAAGTACTGTCGCTCTTTTACGTCGCTTCATTCGATGCCAACACAGTGCCAACTCCACACGATGATGCGGCAAGTTTTACTTGGCGCGAAGCCACTAGCCTGTCGCTCGATGAGTTCCACGCCAACGACGTACGTAGCGGCATTGTAGCGCTACAAAGCTACCTTACTGATAAGTAATTTCAATCTGTTACAAAAGACGTTATACTAGAAGTATATGAAATTACTCGTTACAGGTGGTGCCGGATTCATTGGGTCAAACTTCGTGCACTATACCGTCAAAAACCGACCCGAGCATAGCGTTACTGTCGTCGATAAACTGACCTATGCCGGAAATAAATCAAATCTCGAGCCTGTGGCCGACAAAATTGAATTCATTCAGGGTGATATTTGCGACGCCGAGCTCATGGACAAACTTGTGAGCGAAACCGATATTGTGGTGCACTTCGCCGCGGAAAGTCACAATGATAACTCCCTTCGTGAGCCCTGGCCATTCGTTGAAACCAATATCGTAGGTACCTACACTATCCTTGAGGCTGTGCGCAAACACCAAAAGCGCCTGCATCACATTAGTACCGATGAAGTATTTGGTGACCTCGAAATCGACGACCCCAACCGTTTTACCGAAGAAACGCCGTACAATCCATCAAGCCCCTACTCGAGCACTAAAGCGGGAAGTGACCACTTAGTAAGCGCTTGGGTACGCAGCTTCGACATTCAGGCAACCATTAGCAACTGTTCAAATAATTACGGCCCCTACCAGCACATTGAAAAGTTCATTCCTCGCCAAATTACCAATATCTTAAGTGATATCAAACCAAAACTCTACGGCGAAGGCCTTAATGTACGAGACTGGATTCATGTCGACGACCACAACGAAGCAGTTCACCTAATTTTAGATAAAGGCGTAAACGGCGAAACTTACATCATTGGTGCCGACAACGATCACACTAACAACAAAATGGTAATTGAAATGATTTGTGAGCTGATGGGCAAGCCGAAAGACTGGTACGAGCATGTAACCGACAGGCCGGGCCACGACATGCGCTACGCTATGGACAGCAGCAAACTGCGCCGCGAACTCGGCTGGCAACCTCGCTACACCGACAACAATGGTATGCGCGAAGGTCTCAAGCAAACAATTGCGTGGTACGAAGCCAACCGCGACTGGTGGCAAACCGAAAAAGACGCCGTTGAAGCGGCTTACGCCAAACAAGGCCAATAAACCCCTCTAGCTGGCTGACGATTTGGCTGCTTCGTAAGCGGCCACTATTTCAGGAATCATTATTTTATGGTGCTCGAGAGTTGATTCAGGTAGGGAATTAACGGGGAAGAATTGCCCTGTTAATTTTGTGTCGTCTATTACCTCTACTTCTATATAGTGCACCAAATCGAGCTCACGACCCCTAGTAACATCCCAAAATTTCGTAGTTACCTGCACTGGCTCGCCAACGTAACGAATTCCCTCGCCTAATTCGTCTTTTAACACTCTGGCGAAGCCAGATGCCAAACTGCCTTCTTCGTCAGTAGAGCGAATTACTGTACCAGGAATGTGCCAGCCACTTGGCCAGTGAGGGTCGTTTTCAGGCCGCTGCGTCAGATAAATTTCAAGTCCATCGGCTGTGTTTCGTAGCGGCGCCACCTCCATCGTTGGTGTGGTTACTAAGTTGGCAACCGACCAAAATATCGGCAGCGGCAGGTAGCCGCGTGGCAAACGCTGGAGTTGGCTTGCTACCGCATTGATTTCATCGTCTGTTAGAGGCTGCTGGTTATCTGTCATTGTGAAATCATTGTCTCACTCTTCCCTGTTAAGAACAAGCAGTATATTGACTTTTTTGCTGTTTTTTGCTATAATATATTTCAGAGTCCAACCCTGGGCTCTTCTGATCGATTGGAGCTCTTTCCCATGACCAACAACCTGCTCGTCGCGCCCATGCTCGACGACTACACCGCTGACACCACCCCCGGCTGGACGCACTCCGGCGAGGGCCACCACGTCGTGGTGAACTCCCGCTTCGGCCAGCTCGAGGTCGGCATGGTCCCGGGCAAGTCCTGGGACCAGTGGCTGTTCCACGAGAACGGCGGCGGCGGATCACTGGTGATCGGCTACGCCTGGCTGACCTCCGGCCTGCACGTGATGATGCTCAAGGCGAACCGCTTCAACCTCGAGGGCGACCAGGACGACTGGGAGCTGCCGGGTGGGTTCGTCGAGGACGGCGAGACCAAGCTCGTCGCGGCCATCCGTGAGGGCCTCGAGGAGACCGGCCAGCTGACCAACCCCTCGCCCGTTCCGGGGCGAGGCTTCGTCGGCAACCGCGCCTTCTTCAAGCTCCAGAGCGAGGACGAGGGCACCTCCGTGTTCGCGTTCGAGCTCACCGACGAGCAGGTCGAGGCCGTCCAGGCCAACGACAACCTGTCGTTCATGACGCTGAAGGACGCCGTGCGGATCACGCGCGACGCCCTCACCGGCATGGCGCTGGCCCGCTTCATGGTCGAGCAGTACTGAGCCGTCGCAGCTACAAGCGACTGGCTCGCCAAGGCAACTCCGTGCCTCAAACGGAGCAACGATACGCGTTGTAGCACTACCCATCGGGTGCTCCGCGTATCGGACACTCGTTTTACAATTGTGTAATTGTACTGATGAGTCCAAAAGGACGAAAACGAGTATCACCCCTCCATCTTTTGCTATAATGGGTAACAGATGGAGGAATGCTTCTCATGGCCGATTTAACGGTAAAAACAACCCCTATTCCGGGGCTTTTAGTCCTTACCCTACCCGTTCACGGTGACAACCGGGGTTGGTTTAAGGAAAACTATCAAAAAGAAAAGATGGAGGCGTTAGGCTTGCCGCCGCTCGATGTTGTACAAAACAACATTAGTTTCAACGCCGACGAAGGCACCACTCGTGGACTACACGCTGAACCGTGGGAGAAGTTTATATCTGTTGCTAATGGGTCCGTTTTTGGAGCTTGGGTAGACCTACGTAAAGGCGATTCTTTCGGCGCGACATTTAGTATCGAGATCACTCCGGAAATTGCTATTTACGTGCCGCGTGGTATTGGCAATGGCTACCAAACATTGGAGCCAAACGTTGCCTACACTTACCTTGTGAACGCCCACTGGTCCCCCGAAGCAAAATATACCTTCGTGAACCTATTCGATGAAACCGTCAACATTCAGTGGCCAATTGCTCGAGAGAAAGCGATTATTTCCGAAAAAGACGCCGGGCACCCAATGCTCGCCGACGTAACACCAATGGAGGTTTAAATGAAAAGCGAAGAAGTATTTATTATTGGAGCAAACGGACAGCTTGGCACCGCACTACGCGAACTATATCCTAACGCACGCTCAGCCGATATCGATGAGCTTGATATTACCAATAAAACATCGGTCGAAGGCTTTGATTGGTCTGGTGTAAAAGCAATTTTTAACGCAGCCGCCTTTACCAACGTAGATGGCGCAGAAACAGCTGAAGGCCGCAAAGCTTCATGGAAAGTCAATGCAACTGCTGTTGCCTACCTGGCCGAGGTTGCTCAAAAGCACGATATCACACTTGTACACATCTCTAGCGACTACGTGTTTGATGGCACCAGCGACCTCCACACCGAAGATGAAGATCTTGCTCCGCTCAATGTGTATGGTCAGTCGAAAGCAGCTGGTGATATCGCCGTGAGTTTAGCGCCAAAGCATTACTTGCTTCGCACCAGCTGGGTTATTGGCAAGGGCAACAACTTTGTTCTCACTATGAAGAGTCTAGCCGACCGAGATATTACACCTGGTGTGGTGTCTGACCAAATTGGCCGCCTCACCTTCACCGACACACTTGCTGCTGGCATTCAACATCTGGTTGATTCTAAGGCTGAATACGGCACTTACAACCTTACCAATGCTGGCGAATCAGTCAGTTGGGCAGACATTGCCAAGGTGGTATACGAAAAAGCCGGCAAATCTGCCGATGACGTAACTCCGGTTACTACCGAAGAATACTACGCGGGTAAAGAAGGCATCGCACCTCGCCCCCTAAAAAGTACACTGAGCCTCGATAAAATTACTGCAGCTGGCTTTACGCCAAAAGATTGGCGCGAAGCACTCGATGAATACTGGCAAACGATAGAGGAGACGAACTAATGAAAGGAATTATACTAGCGGGTGGATCTGGCTCACGGTTATGGCCTATAACGCACGGCATTTCAAAACAATTAATGCCAATTTATGACAAGCCGATGATTTACTATCCACTTAGCACCCTGCTGCTGGCTGGTATTTCCGACATTTTGATTATTACCACGCCGGAAGAAAACGCCATGTTCAAGCGTTTGCTCGGTGATGGTAAAAAATGGGGGATCAAGCTTTCGTATGAAACACAACCTTCCCCGGATGGTTTGGCTCAGGCCTTCATTATAGGCGAAAAATTCATTGGCAAAGATAGTGTTGCCTTGGTACTGGGCGATAACATTTTCCACGGTAGTGACCTTGGTGTTTCACTGAAAAAATGCGTGAAAGACGATGGTGCAACCGTATTCGCCTACGAAGTGTCCGACCCAGAGCGCTACGGCGTGGTGGAATTCGACGACAAACGCCGAGCCATCTCGATTATCGAAAAGCCAACTCACCCGCGCTCGAACTTTGCGGTGGTTGGGCTGTATTTCTACGACAACGACGTGATTGAAATCGCCAAAAACTTGAAGCCAAGTGACCGCGGTGAACTTGAAATAACAGATGTCAATGAAGAATACCTACGCCGAGGCAAACTAAACGTACAAACCCTCGACCGTGGAGACGCATGGCTCGACACCGGTACCATTGGTTCGCTACATGATGCGTCAGACTACATTCGGGTGATCCAAAAACGAACCGGCTTGATTATCGGCAGCCCAGAAGAAGTTGCCTACCGCGAAGGGCTTATAACCAAAGATCAGTTGAATGACCTAGCCGAGCCGCTGCGAAAATCTGGCTATGGGGAGTACTTGTTGAATGTCGAATAGTCCCAGTACAACCACTATAACCGTACTCGGTGCGGGTTACGTAGGTCTTACGACTGCCGCCCTGCTCGCTCACTGTGGCTTTCGGGTCTACCTGATTGAGCCAAACAAAGACCGTCTTGATGTAGTCAAAAAAGGTAAATCGTTCTTTTTTGAAGAAGGACTTGACCCCGTTATCAAACTCGCTGTTGATTCTGGCGACTTAATTCCTACTGCCTCGTATAAAGAAGCCGTCCCGCACAGTGATATCATATTTTCGTGTGTAGGAACTCCTGACAACCCTGATGGGAGCTCAAATCTCACCTACGTCTTTAGCGCTGCCGAGGAAACTGCGAAACATGCAAAAGAAGGTACAGTCTACGTGCAAAAAAGCACCGTACCAGTTGGTACCGGCACACGTGTTATTGAACTGTTCAAAGAAAAGAATGCCGGCATAGAATATGTCTCGAATCCTGAATTCCTTCGAGAAGGTACTGCGGTATATGACACATTGTATTTTGATAGGGTTGTCGTCGGTGGTGACAACAAAGCGGCGGTTGACGCCGTAATGGACGTCTACTTCGCTCTCGAACGATTTCGTGATCACATTGCGCACATCGCTCGCGTACCTACCGGTGCTCGGGGCGATAAGTATATTGCTACTGGGCTTAATAGTGCCGAGCTTATAAAAGTTTCTTCCAATGCCTTTCTTGCCTTAAAAATCTCTTTTGCAAACTCCATTGCTATCCTAGCCGATAAAGCGGGAGCTGACGTGGTGGAAGTTATGGACGCCGTTGGGGCAGACAACCGTATTGGCAGAGCCTTCCTAAACGCAGGTCGAGGCTATGGCGGTGGCTGCTTCCCTAAGGATGTGAGTGGTTTGATCTCAAGCGGACTTGAATATGGTGTTGACCTGGAAATAATGCAAGCCGCTCAAGCACAAAATCAGCTTATGCCCGGATACGTGGTTGATAAGCTGCAAGATGCAGTGGGTCAGCTTACCGGAAAAAGAATCGCCGTGCTAGGACTCGCCTTTAAAGCCGGCACTAGTGACGTACGAAAGTCACCTGGTGTGGCTATTGCTAATAAGCTAAAAGAGGCCGGCGCCGACGTTATTAGCTACGACCCGCAAGCCAACGAGGAAGCAGCGCCAGACCTACATGACGATGTTACACAAGTTGAGACTATCGACGAGGCAATCAAAAGTGCAGATGCGGCCGTGATTGCCACCGAATGGGGGGAAATCCTAAAATACCCTGCTGAATCGTTTGCTCAGCACTTAAAAACAAAAGTACTCCTCGACGCAATCAATCAATACAACGCAGTGGACGCTACAACTGCCGGTCTATCCTATTTAGGAATTGGCCACAGTGTATAGTTAAGTTACTCTTCGTAACGAAGGCTATCAACTGATGGTGGGTTCGGAGAAATTTCAGCCGCGACACCAGGCAGCACGGTCGTGTTGAATATTTGCTCTTCTGTAAGATTCTCTAGAGCAGTGGCAAGAGCTGCTTTCTTGTCGTCGTCTGCTAGCTCAATCAAGTATGCACGCACTTCTTTGTAGTACTCAGGCCAGTCGTTGCCAAAGAAAGCAGTTGATTCTGCATCTGTTTTTCGTGCTAGGTAGTACTCCGACATATCGTCGATAGCTTTATCACTCATTCCTTTAAAGCGGAATTGTGCTGCCATCGCGTCAGCGATTCCTACAATTGCCGCAACTGGGCCTTTTGCTCGGATGCTCGCTTGTCGTCGTTCACTTGGAGACATTGCTTCAACTTCTGAAAGGGAAACCCCGAGTAGAGCGGCAAGTGATTCTCGCTGAGAGCTGGCTTTATTTAGCATTGAAGCTAGCGCTTCATCGCGCTTTTCAGCCTCGAGCCTCCCATCCTTTACTGCCTTGTCTACGACAGCTTCGTATTCTTCGTCGGTACTGTAAAGACGATCACTTCGACCAGTATTTTGCGCAGCTATGATTACTTCCATAGGAACACCTTGTTCAAGAAGATACTTCCATAGCTTCCCGTCACGTAGTACTGGGTTATCGAGACTATTCTCGAAACCACCGGCACCGGCAGACAGCTCAGCTGGTTTTTCAATATCATGTACTAGTGCGGCTGTTTCTACAGCGGCTGCTTTGTCGATATTGTCATATAATGCAGCGGCTTCTATGTCCGTTTTATTTACACCGACCGCACCGTGACTAGCGACCAAATCTGCTAGATGGTCAGCGATAGCGGTTACTCCAGCAATGTGCTCGAGTAGCTGAGTCCATTTTTTTGCGAATTCTTCGTTTTGGTCACCGGCCAGATTGAAGGTCGTAAGAGCATCGTGCGCAACAGGATTGTCTGCGAATTTCGAGACAGCCCATCGTTGGTAAATACGAGCACGTTCACCATTTTTCTCGCGGCTAAATACATCAATTTGTGTATTATAGTGTTCTGAATCTTCAGAAGCGTTTCCAACACGGATAATATGACGTAGCGATGCTAGCCGAGTAACTCGCTCGTCTGTTTGTTGGTTAATGCTTTGGTGTAGTTCAGGTGTTCTCATAACTCTATTATAGCACAAACGTTTTAAAAATGCAATACCCTGCCTCTGTTTACCTACACCTTAGGGTACGTTATAATATAAGCAGTTAAATTAGTGGAGACTGATATGAAAGTTTTTATTCAAATTCCTTGTTTGAACGAAGAAGAAACACTACCAATGGTGTTCGAAAAAATGCCGAAGACACTTCCGTATGTGGATGAAGTTGAGTGGCTTATTATTGACGATGGCTGTACTGACAAGACTGTAGAAGTCGCTAAAAAGCTTGGCGTTCGACATTTTGTTCACCACCGAAAAACAATGGGTCTCGCGCGCAGCTTCCGTGACGGTGTTGACTACGCCCTAAAACACGGTGCCGATATTGTGGTAAATACTGATGGCGACAACCAATACCCACAAGACCGTATTGCCGACCTCGTAAAACCAATTATTGATGGCGATGCCGAAATCGTGATTGGCGACCGACAAACCGCGAAGATTTCAGATTTCTCTGGTTTTAAGAAAATCATGCAACGCTTTGGTAGCTGGGTCGTAAATAAAGCTGGAGGCACGAACTTGCCAGATGCGCCAAGTGGTTTCCGCGCCTACTCTCGCTACTCGCTATATCGTCTAAATATCGTCACTCAATTTAGTTACGCCATGGAAACTATTATCCAGTCTGGTACGAAACAACTTAATATCGTTAGCATTCCGATTGTTACCAATAAGAAAACCCGTGAGTCGCGCTTGTTCAAGAACATTTGGCAGCATATGGGCAAGTCTGGCCAAGCAATCATTCGCAACTTTGTGATGTACAAGCCACACGCTATTTTCGTGACACTAGGTTTAGTGTTTTTTGTGGCTGCTGCAATTCCATTCGTACGCTTCCTCTACTTTGTAGCTATAGGCGAAAGCGCCGGTCACGTTCAGTCACTCATTTTTGGTACGGCGATGTTACTCGGCGCAATGCTTTCGTTTGCCCTGCTCGTCATTGCCGACTTACTAAAGACAAACCGAATACTGCTTGAAGATCTTGAAGAGCGTGTGAAAGAAATTCAGTACTCTAAAAAATAGCCTACACAAAAAATTGTAAATCCAGGAGCAAAATGAGCAAAAAAATAGCGAACCGTAGCACAAAAAATAGCGAAGTACATCTTTTTATTCTTTGGGAAAAGGCACGGACTCACGAAAAAGAGATCCTGCAAGACATCAAAGAGAAATTTTCGATTGTTCGTATTTATGAGGTTACCTGGAGCAAAGAAGCATTTTCAAATAATCTCTCGCGCTTTTATGGAGCCAAACTACCGCCGAATTCTAACAAAGAGCAGCACTGCGGAACGGGCCCGTTTCTTGCCGTTATTGTTGAAGATACTGACCCAGTATATGAAACTCACACGACAACCAAGGGCGATCAGCACGTAAATACAAAACTGTTTACATCAAAAGCACTACATCGAGAATGGACTGGCGGTGGCCACCGTGTTCATGGTTCAAACACAGTTGTTGAAGCAGATCAAAACTTGACCTTACTATTTGGTAAAACCGGCAACCAACTGCTACGTGAGGTTGGTAGCAAACGAAACGATACCTATGTGCCATTAGCTAAAAATCTTGAAGGCTACGACGGTTGGCAAAGTCTCGAGCACCTGCTAACAGTGCTAAATTCAACAACTCCGTATGTTGTACTGAGAAACTTTGACTCGTTCCCGCATGACTATTATGCAAAAGATCATGGCGATATTGACCTTCTTGTTGCCGACTATGCCGAAGCACGATACCTATTGAACGCAACACCTGTGTTTAAGGCCGATCACCGTGTTCACTTTAGTGCGCGAATTGCCAACGACGAGGTTCGGTTTGACATTCGTTCGGTTGGCGATGGGTACTACGACACTGCGTGGCAACAAGAGATTCTTGAAAGCCGAGTGTTGAACGCTAAAGGATTCTACACCCCCAGCCCAGATAACTATGTCTACAGCCTGCTCTACCACGCGCTTGTGCATAAACCGGCCGTAGCAGGAGATTATGCGAAAAAATTATTCCTTGCCGCAAAAAATATTGGGCTTAGCCTTGGCGGGAAAGAATTTGATACTGCCGTTGCGTCAAAAGCATTAGTAAGCTTTTTATTAGATAAGGGATACATATTTACTCAACCACGCGATAAATCAGTGTACGTGAATATGGAGACAGTGCAGCTTGGCAAAGCTGCAGGAATACGCTTTTCAAAAAATCGAATGACGCCACTGCGAAACCATTTGAAAAAAGCAAAGTCTCGCTTCAAACATTATCGCGTGAAGGCTCGTCGAATTATTAACCGCAATATTCGAAAGATTCTTTCGAAAGATTATGGCAAATAAACAACGTATCCTGCTTGCATCGCGAGCAGTTGAATCTCCGCCACAAGAAGGCGGCTTTGTCTTGCTACGAGATGTAGCCGAGACACTCGTTGATGATGAGCAACTTAGTCCAGTGATGCTATCGAGCACAAATAAATCGTACGGATCAATACAAACTGAAAAAGTGTTTAGCGCAACTGGTTGGAACAGCCGGCTACGGCTTGAGTTTTTCATTGGGCTGTTTCGTGTGGCGCCTTCTTACCCAATCGTGCACATGGCTCACATACCTACACGCTCAAATGTACGACTCATGAAAATTGCGGCAGCGCGCGCAAAAAAGCGAGGAACACGCTTTGTACAAACCATCACTGGCTTACCGGCAGTAAGCGATAAAGAGCTAAAGAGGCTTTTGTGGGGTGATTACATCGTATGTCAATCACCTAGTGCTCTTGCACGCGTACGGTCTGTAGGCGGCAGTAATTCTTCTCTTATCGTTCCTTGGCCGTCACCTAAGCGTGTTGCAAAAAACGCAAGCCGAGCGCAACAAACACGAAAGCGTTACGGCATCAAGAAAGGCCCTTTGGTGGTATTTCCTGGTGAATTCGAACGAATGGCAATTGGTACAGATTTTACAGAATGTATCGATGAGTTTTTGGGTGATTTTCCAGAGGCAACGATTGTACTTGCCTGCCGTTTTGATACGTTAGGCATTGGCAGCAAGCTCGCGGAGTCTAAGCCAGATAATGTTCGATCTGTAGGTAAAACCAATGACATAATTGAACTGATGGAAGCAGCTGATTTGGTCATATTTCCAACCCGAAAAATGGACTCTAAGTTTCATCCTCCACTGATTATTACCGAGGCTCTGACGTTAGGTACAAAGGTAGTCGTGAGTGATTTAATCGACATTAAGCCCGATGTTTCACCGCTGTTGTTTAGGTCTAAGCCAAATGCTAGCTGGCAAGAATTTGCGCATACCATGCTCGATGCACTTAACTCAAGCAAACCATTGGGTGTAACAACAAAAGGATTCTCATTGCTTCAACACTCGTACCGTGATATTTATAAAAAGCTTCTAGAGGATACTGAACAATGAATGCGCTAAAGGCAATCCGTAGCTGGTTCCGCGCGCACAAGCGACCCATTTCGATTGTCATCGGCCTACTATTCTTAGTGTTGATTGTCTATTACGTCATTAAGAACATCCAAGACTTTCAGACACTTCGCATCACTAACCCATGGCTGCTTGTGATTATCTTCGTATTCGTGCTGGTACGTAACTTTTCTACAGGACTGGTCATGGATACCGTACTTCGTCCCGTTGGTGTACGCCTTCGTTTAGTTGAATCATTTGGTCTTGCGAACCTTACACGACTTGTGAATCAGCTTGTTCCTGGAAATGTTGGAATTGTGATGCGGTCGGTGTACTTAAAGCGTCGCCACGGCTTAACCTATTCGACATTCGCTTCAGCATTTACCGCTAGCCAAGTGGTGCTGTATCTTATCTCTTCGCTACTTGGCATCTTGGCATTATATGTGATGCAGCAAAGTGGGCAGGTAGTTCACCCGATGTTTTTATATGCTTTAGTTATCTTCGTTATTGGGCTCGGGGGCGTGCTACTGCTTCCTCGCTCACTTCAACGATTTGTTACACACAAACGCCTCACAAAAGTTTTATCGAGCTGGTTTAGTATTCGAGACAATAAAGCAACCTTAGCACGACTCAGTGTTTGGTCGCTTCTTTTTATCGTTTCCTCAACACTCATTATGTATGCGAATTTTGGTGCTCTTGGCTGGCCAATTAGCATATGGGCAGCCTTGTTCTTTAGCTCAATCAATATCGTTAATACGCTCTTCGCCATCACTCCGGCGGGATTCGGAATCAGCGAAGGAATCATCGTACTGCTGGCATCCTCGGTTGGTATACCTGTTCACGTTGGGTTGGCAGCGGCATTAATGCAGCGTGTCATCACCTTCTTTGCTGTAATTATTGTCGCGCCCTACTTCTCAAGAATACTCTTCGGTCTAAGTGCTCGCGACGTCTTGCGCGGCAAGTTCGCTAAATAGCTTACTGTACTGCTCGATCCAAAACAGACCGTAGTACTTTTTGCTGAGCAGCCTGAGAAAATTTCTTTTTGTATAAGTCCTGTCCGCTTTTGCCAATCTTCGCTAGTTTGTCTTGGTTTTCGTATGCCCACAAAATGTTGGCAACCAGCTCATCGGTTGAACCCTGTTTTATAAGCAAACAATTGCGCTTATCAACAAAGCCCACTTCTTCATCGATTGCTCCAATGATGGTTGGTTTTGCTATCGAGAGGAACTGATAGGCTTTTCCTGTTATTACTTTTTGTGCCTGAGGCGTTCCGGCGAATGGACCACCTAGACACAAGTCTGAGCGTCGAATGTAATCAGGAAGCTCTTCGTATTCTACCCATGGCTTGTGCTCAACATTGTTGAGTTTTCTCTTCGCAACATCAGCCAAAAAGACTTCCATATCCTCTTTTCGGTTTGCGCCTCCAATAATCGTGAATTGAATATCCTTCTTATCTTTTAGGGCCTCGGCTGCGTTAATAATATGATTAATTCCATGTAGCGGTAAGAAATTGCCGTAGAAGAAAACATTGAATGATTTTTTATTGTCTTTTTCTTTCGAGGAAGACTCAGTAAATACTTTTTCATCAGTTCCTACATACAGTGTCGTAAATTTATCTGAGCTAATCCCAAAGTTCGTAAAAGAATACGATGCATGTGCGTAGGTATCGCTGAGCACGTAGTCTGCTGCGTTTAACGTATACTTTGTGTAGAAACGCACTAGTTTCTCTAGTACACTCCCCTTTTTAAATTTCTTGTGTTCTTCAATTGTCCAAAGATATGGATTAAGAAATTCATCATATATAAGTGGCTTGCCAGCTGTGATGAGTCGAACGAGCCAAAAAAGTTCAGTACCACGAAAGCCAAGCATATACACATCAGGCTTCTCAACTACCCGTAAGCGTACTAGCTTTGCAATGGTTTGTACGTAGCGTAGCACTCCAGTACTCGTGTTCATGGCCTTCACTACCGTAATGTCATCCATACGGTCGAGCAATTGAAGAATATACTGCGTACGAACGTACTTTGGGTATTTATATGATAGTATGTAAGCTACTTTCATGGTTATTCCTTTACAAGCGGGGTTAAGGCACCACGCGCTGATGTATTAATTTGTCTTACTGCTGGCGAATTCCAATACCAACTTGAATCGCTTCGAACAATATGCGTAACAAGCCCTCCACCTTGCGTAAACAGTATGAGCACGACTGCAAAAATAGACCATCGAAGAGTTCGGCTGTACCGCGTCAAATAACTTACCGCGACAACAGCCATAGTTAGGTAAATAGGTAGCAAGCTTAGTATGTAGCGAGGCTGATTCGCATACGCTGCGTGCAGCCTATAATAACCAATTGCATTTACTACATATACCGACGCCACCAGCATGACGAACATCCCAGCTACAAAGTACCAGCTTACTGACGCATTTAGGTACCGCCAGGCGAACACCAGCGCAATAATACTAGCAATAATTCCTCCGTAGATTGTTAGGGTTATTAGCGGCAGGGGTTTACGCAGTACAAAAGCGCCAGATTCAGTGCTATTACCGGTCATGCCTGTCATCGTCACCATATTTCTCGTCCAAATTTTCGTAAAATCGACTATATCACCAACCGGTCGCTTACTTGCCGTTGCTTCTGCCTCTCGATTACGTTTCACTATACCGTTGTTTAAGCATTCTTCGGTTGTATGTAGCTGAACACATGAAGGTTTGACCGAGCCATACACCAGCACGTTCCGCGCGTAGGTAATCATAAATAAGCCAACAATAAGTACTAAAGCCAACATTAGCGCTATGGATTTTCCGCGCAGAAGCAATGTTAGCTGAGCTGAGAAATTTTTTAGTCCTTTTACTATGTACGTTCTACGCGCTAGTAGCAAGTAAACAATAATCGCGAGAATACTTGCGGCAAAAATAGGCAAAAACGTATACTTCACCAACGCCGTCAAGCATCCTACCGATATAAGCAGGAATACATTGTGCCAATTGAGCGGCTTTTTCGACTGAAGCAAATCTATCGCTAATAGCAAATACAGCATGGTTAGCGGAAATAGCAGGTTGTCGTAATTTATTGTTGCCGCAACGAGGGACGTTACAGGTAACAATACAAATAGTAATAGCCCGATGTTGATATGCACATATCGTATTTGTATCTTTCTCATGAGCTTTGCTGCCAGTATAAGACCAATAGCAAAGAAGGCGATATTTATAACCCTGAGTAGCAGTATTTGTACAGCAAGATTTTCGGTACCGAGCTGAACGGTTCGATAGACAAAGCTGAGGAGGTAGTGGTAAAGACTGACTTGGACAGTCATATTTGCCGGGGCATCTTCTGTATAGGGTGAAATCTGTGAGCTATAGGTCTGTATTAAATTAACATGCGCGGTTTCGTCATAAATCATCGGAAAGCGAAAACTAAAAGCAATCCACAATGCCTGGATAACCAGCAGCGTAATGACAATCCATGTTACTCGTTTACTGTCCATTACGTCTCGCAAACGATTCAGTAGTTTCGACTGAGGTGATTCATTCTTAGGCATTGCGTGACCCTTCTTTTTTGTCACCATAAGACAGTAGCCAGAATAGCCAGCTGATCCCGGTGAGAGCCAGAATAATTAGCATACAGGCGAGAACGAGCGGTACGTTATTCTGAACTATCGCCTCCCCGGCTATCTCAACCCAGTTCATCCCTGCGTATATATCAGGCTGCCTTGTACTTAACCTGTCAGCAATTTGCCAAATTGCTTGCATAGAGGTGACAAGAATAAATGCTACTACTGCATAAGGTAGAGCCTTGCGCAGAGAAAAGAGTGCATATGAAACGACGAGTCCAACAGGCAATAACGCCGGCAAGAGATAACGAGCACTATATTGGCCATAGCCCCACGCATGGTCTATCTGTGTTGCCAAAATTAAACCGAAATAAAGAATGAGTAATCCTGCCATTACCACTTGGTGTTTTCGGCCCAGTAGTTTTTTCCATTCATTTCTTGTGGTTGCCGCAACAATTGCGACAACAGCGGCAATTACGGTAAAAGGTAAGTTAAGTTGCTCTTTGTTCATCCGACCCAGTGGCGCAATTGTTGCCGCATTGTATAGGTAGGGGCTTGTTACAACTTCTGGAAGCGACTTGTAGCGACGCTGTTCTGTTATTGCGTTCTTGCCGTTTGATGTCTTCAAGAAACTTCCCGACTGTTCATAATTTCTTAAGTAAAACCAACTTGATGGCACCACTGCGCACACCAGGATAACCACAGCTACCAATATACCCTTTCCGGAATTACGAAAATCTATGTGCGAGCGTTTGCCCAGCAACCCAGAATAGGCGATGACAATCGCAGCTAAGCTTATAAAAAGCGGCACTACGTAGGTTGATCGTGACAGTAAGCCTAATGCAGATACAACCACCAACCAAACAAGATATTTTTTCTCAGGTCCTTCCTTTAGTACAAGATAGCTGAGAGTAAGTGCAATAGTGGAAAACAGCACGATAAGTGAATCATTCATAATATTGCCAATTACCTGAATAAAGGTAATGTAAAACGCTCCCACCGCTGGAAGAAGTAGCGTAAATGTTCGGTTGCGACTGCTAAATACCCAGCCCGCCCAAGCCAACGCAACAATACAAGCAATGCCCAGCAGTATGTTTACTCCTCGACCTAATGCTACGGCAATTTGCCAATCACCACCGTCAAGAAACAGCTTCATGACTGGTGCTTGAATAGCATAATACAGTGGAGGATGGTTTGATACATACTGGAGCGGGAACTTGCCAATAAATGGATACATCGTACCTTCGGCAAAACGCGGTAAATCACCATGTGATACCTGCCAAACGTAATCTAAGTGCGGCAACGAATCGTCATTGCCAGTCCATGGGAAAATTATGCTATACAAGCCTACCACCCCTATAAATGTCGCAATAATTGCTAGCACTCCATTGCGAACCATGGGGGGCACTTGCCTAAGGTGTTGTATCAAGAACATTTTATGTAATTATACCGTAAAGCAGGCAAGTTAACCACTTGTTCTTTAGAACCATAAGTAGTATAATAGTATATGTAATCACCTCTTATGAGCATGCAAAAATCAACATCGAAACGTAACATCATACTCATCGTCCTCGGCGCTGTATTGCTCATTGCTTTGGGTATAGCTGCTTATTTATATTTCACACCGAAAACAGCTACTACCGAGCCTGATACAACTAACTACGCTCCCCCTACTTCCGAAGAAACGAAACAAGGCCAAGATATAAAGAAACAAATTGTCGAAGAGGATCTTTCAAAAAACGAGCAAGCCGACACACCTAAAAAGACTTTTTCTCAACAAATAACTACCGCCGAAAAAACAGATGGTACTCTGTATGTTCGCAATGAAATTGCCGGGGTGTACCAGTCTGGAACGTGCACACTCACGCTCGTAAATGGTAGCAAAACCGTGAAAAAGACCGCGGGCGTCCAGGCACTGGCCAAAACAAGTACATGCAAAGGTTTCAATATTCCTGTGTCTGAACTATCTTCGGGAACGTGGGATTTAATCCTTTCGGTAACGATAAATGACATGACCGCTGATGATACGGCCAAGGTTGCACTATGAGAAAGATAGCGGCTCTATTCGCCCTCAGCCCTTTCCTGCTCGCGATTGGTGTCCTTTGGGCGCCACAAGCCCACGCATCAACGGCAGGCTTCCAAGCTGGCGATATCATGAACGACACGGTGATGGCAAAATCAAAGTCAATGACCGTAACGCAAATTCAACATTTTCTTGATAGCAAGGTCCCTACCTGTGACACGAATGGCAACCAAAATTCAGAGATGAACAATAGTGGTGTGCCAGATTACAATGGCAATGGCTCAATTCAGCGTTGGGAGTGGGGAAAGAAGAAATACGGTCAAACCAAATTTGTGTGTTTAAAAAATTATTCAAAAAATGGTAAAAGTGCAGCACAAATAATCTATGATGCTGGTCAAACTTACTCCATCAACCCTCAGTCACTAATTGTATTACTACAGAAAGAACAAGGACTTGTAACAGACACGTGGCCCCTAAATATTCAGTACCGAACTGCCACCGGGTATGGCTGCCCTGACACGGCACCGTGCGACTCTCAGTATTATGGCTTAACCAACCAGCTAAAGTGGGCAGCCAAGATGTTTCGCTCGATTATGGACCAAGATCCTGATTGGTATTCGCCTTACGTAAAAGGAACCAACGCGAGGGTTTATTGGCATCCAGATACAGGTCGGTGTGGTTATGCGTCGTTGAATATTCGTAACTGGACCACAGCAAGCTTGTATAGCTACACCCCCTACCGCCCAAACCAAGCCGCACTCGACGCTGGGTATGGTACCGGTAATAGCTGTAGCTCATATGGCAACCGCAACTTTTACTCGTACTTTACTGATTGGTTTGGATCTACCCGAACAGTGCTCGTTAAGGTTGGCTCAAGCCCGGCTATCTACCTAGTTTGGGGGTCTAATTATTACCCTGTTCCTTCGAATACAATTCTAAGCGCCTATGGCTTGACAGACAAGACTGTTGCGACCGTTTCGCAAAGTCAACTTGATACCTATACGCTAGGTCCTGCGCTGAGCCGAGTCGTACGCTTCGGCTCTGACCCAACTGTTTTCCTGGTCGACGGTGGCGATATCCACCCGGTCACGAGTTGGGGACTATTGGCTAACTACGACTACAATAGTTCAGACAAAATCGACTTTTCTGACACTACAGTGAAAGACCTGTTCTCTGTCGCACCGACTCTAAAAACACTTGCTCGAAAAAGTGACGGGTCAATTTACGTAGCAGATGCTTCGAAAAAACGACTCTTCCCCGACTCGGCAACTTTCTCGACACTTGCCGCAAGTCTTTCTGATGACGGAACAAAGTCCTATTCGAACTTATCAAAAACTCTTGTCGATAGCCTCTCGGACGGGTCACCCGTGTTGCTTGATGGTAAAATTGTAAAATCCAAGAGTACCAGTACTGTCTATCTGTACGAAAATAATTCGCTTCTGCCGTACTCGGCGTCAGAATGGTCTGCATGGGGCAAAAAGCTAGATTACGATTTCTTTAGCGCTAGTAGCCTTTCACAAATAACTCCGGCTGGCGACACACCAGGCTATTTTGCTACAAACGGTTCAACAAACTATGTCGTGTCGGGCGGCAAGAAATACTCAATGGGGCCAACCACGATGACCGCGTGGGGTATGGTAAATGGAGATTTTGATACTCGAACGAATGCAAGCTTATCAAGGCTAAGCTCGGCGGGGTCAATTGGTAGTCTCATTTCCAATAGTTCGGGTGGTGTGTATAAAGTACTATCGGGCGCAGCTATACCCTATGTAACGAGCGGCGACTTTACTGGATCAGGCAATTCTTGGTCGAGCGTTGTAAAAGTTCCGAATGAAGTGATTAGCTCTCTTGATAGCTCTAGTTCTATTGTATTCAAGCCTGGTAGTTTAATTCGACAACCTAATGGAGCAGTTTCGCTTATCGACTCTGGTTTTGTACGTCACTCAATACCGTCAATGGAGATATTCAATGCATATGGATTTAAGTGGAGTTCAGTCCGGAATTATGGCCAAAATTCACTCGATGTCTACACAGACGAACCTCTGAAGTCGCTTGCTTTGGTGTCTGGTAGTACGCACTATCTTGCAGATTCAGGTAGGTTGTTCATGGTCAGCCCTACCGCCTACGGTTCAAGTCAGTTCAACTTCTCACCATCAAACGAAGTTGCCCTGCAGTCAAGTAAAACAATCTCTGGCCTGGATAAGTCCAAGACGCTAGAACAGTTTATTACCTCGTCGTCTTCACCAATTATTTATAAAGTCATCAACGGTCAAAAACGCCCGCTAGCATCCATGGCCAGCTTCTATGCAAACGGCGGAGGCACCACAAAGCTACGAGTACTATCGCAGACATTTATCGACAGTCTTCCTACGGGTGCGGTCTTAAATTAAGGCTTTATACAATTCCGTCGTTGCGGATTATACGCTCGATTTCTTGCCAGCTGCGTTTGCGGTGGCGATGAACCCATAGCATTCCACCAACATAGAGAGGTAAACGCCCTAAACCTACAAAGCGACTTTTTATCGCTTTTTTAGCATCGTCTTTGCCGTGTTTTTGTGCAATGTACCTATAGAAGTGCTTCTCGAAACGTAGGGCTGAAGGTAACAGCGCAATAAATGTTCGTAGTGGCATATTTTTGAACATCAAGGCAGGTTGGTTACGTAGCGTCATCTGGATATTAAATGTGGTAGAGCGCTTTTTAGCACTGACCGAACCCATGTGATAGGCCCGTGCAGTTGGAACGAAGTAATTATCCCAACCTGTAGCAATAGCACGAAATGAAACATCCACATCTTCTAAGTACATAAAGAACTTTTCATCAAATAGGGTCATGTCTTGCTGCTCTTCTATAAAGTCTCTTGAATACATCGCAGCGGCTGCATTGACTCCAAATACGCGTCTTGGGTGTGCTTGTGAGCGCTCAAACTGATGCCCGTAGTTATGTTGCACAGCCTGTAGGTCTTTTCGTATGTACACATGTTCGGCATCAACGACCGAGTGGTTATAGTAATCCAGCGTTATTCCCTGGGCTGCAGCGACATTTGTTTTATCGTGCAGGTAATCTACTAGCTCTTTCGTCCAATCTTTGTCGAGCACTGCGTCACTATTTATTAGTGCGACGTAACCAACTTCTGCATCTTTTAAGGCTTCTTTGATGAGGATATTATTACCCTTAGCAAATCCGTTGTTTGCATCTGAAGCTGTTAGCAACACTTCAGGATATTTTTTGCGTACGTGGTCTGCCGTGCCATCGGCTGAGGCATTATCAATGAGATAGATAGCGGTATTGGCGTAAGTCTGTGCTTTTAAAGCGTCGAGACACTCGTCAATGATATCTTTGTTGTTCCAAGCTACAACAATGTATGCAACCTTTGGCTGCTTGCTACTCTTTGCCACTCGTTTTTATCTTTCCTTTTTTGGTGATAAATAGATTACTGCTAAAGAACCGAGCGTCGCCAGCTATTGGCAATTTTCTAAAGTTTACGTATGACCAGACTACATTATATGTTTGACTGTCTTTTTTCACCTTCTTAGAGAGTACTCTTCCTTCGACCGCTCCACTCAACTCGTCTACGTCGCGTACCCATTCAACATGCCCTAGCGGAGTCTGATCATTTGCTGCGCGACCCTTGAATAGTTCAACAGGGTTGCTTGCCGCGTCTCTTACGATACCCATATCGATAATCGCACCATAGTCACTATTCATAATCCGAGGAGCTACTGCTTTTACGTCCGGAAGTTCGAGTACGCCACAAAGTCTATCAAGCCAGTCGCTTTCTTGAGGCAGCGCTGTTTGCCTAAATATAAATAGTGCGTCGTGGGCTACTAGTGACTTTAGTTTTTCATCAAGTTTGCTTGGTTGAACTGCCAGAAAGTCAGGTGTAACCAATCCAGCATTGGTTTTCTCTTTTAGTTTTAGTAGGAAAGCTTGGTTCAGTTCATCTTGCTCGTTGATGCTTATTACTACATGAGCTGATTTAATAATTTCAGGGCTAAATTTGTGATTGTAAAAACCTGGTCGCTCGGGAATGTTCGTTACAATACCTTTTACTGTTCCCTTGTCATCGTACTCTTGTAGTGCTTTTCTTCCAGCTTCGAAAGCGTATGACTTGCTGTTGTGATTAACCGCGGTCGAGCCTTCGGCCTCTCTCCAGTGATACAGAATCTTGTTTACATGAGCAACCTTCAAGCCTTTATGCTTTCTGTGAATACGTAGTAGTAAGTCATAGTCTTGTGAGCCATCAAGCTCTGGTCGAAGCCCATCGACACTTTCTACCAGCTCACGCCTTACGACAGATAAGTGGTTGGTGTAGTTGGTGTTCAAAAATACGTGCGGCGACCAGTCGGGTTTAAAGAACGGGCTGTGACGCCATTTGCCATCGTCGCTTAGTTTGTCTTCGTCACTATAGAGAATATCGACAGCTGGGTCGGCAACAATTTTCGCCGCCATTTCATTTAAGGCGTGCGGATTAAGTGTGTCATCGTGATCGCAAAATACGATATATTTGCCAGTCGCCTTTGTAAGCGCAAAGTTTGTGTTAAAAGATATCCCGCCATTTTCTGTCATCTTGTGATATTTCAAACGCTGGTCTGTTTTACTAATTGCTTCAATTGCTTTCGACCGCTCATCGTCTGTTGAAGCATCGGCCATAATCAGCTCCCAATTTTCAAACGATTGGCCACGAATCGAATCAATCAGTGGAGATAGGTACTTGTCTTTCGTGTTATAAAAGGGAATAACGATTGAAAATAGCGTCTCTTTGCCTTCGTATTCTACGAGGGGAAGAAAGGTGTCTTTTTCAACCCATTGCATCCACCTGTCGTAATGTTCGTCGTACGGTACTGGTCGCGCCAACCCTACGAGCGCCGCAGTCTTTTTTAGCTTCATCCCACGACCGGTGCCGGGCGGGAAGGCTTTTCTCGCAATTTTTTTAATCATAACTTACCTTATTATACCTTTTTTTCGGACACTTGGTTTGAGTCTACGGTAAGACTCTACCGTCTTCCAGACCTTTGACGCTTTGATGTTCTGCAGTTCAGCATCCCTATGTCCTAACTCTGCCTTCAATGTTGCGTTGTCAAACTCAAGCTTTTGATTATTGACCTTAAGTAGATTGTTTTCACTTGTCTCTGATAGCACAACGGCCGTGACAAGTCCGGGCTGAGTTTGTAGAATCTCTTCTGCATTGTTTGAATTGTTGGTTTTATCTTCAAGCAGTGCAGTAACAAGCGCTATAGCGTTTGAGGTTATGATTTTAGCAAGAGTTTTGTCGTGTGAGTAGTATTCGTATGCATGTGCAAACAGTGCCAAAAATCCTTGAGCATGTTTCTGATACAGTAACGTTGGTCCTTTTCGTGCGTCCCACCAAAGACCCCTTGAATGTCTTCTATAAACTGACATAGCCTCGTTTATACACCCGATTTTTCCAAACTGAGCATGGAATAGGTGCAGGTACCAATCTCCCGGCATTACGTCGTCTTTCAATTGACTGTAATCTTGGCGTCTATAAAGCACCGAGTTCGTTTGGATATAGTTGGCACTTACGAGCCGTTTGAGTGTTAGATTTGATACGTCTTCGGGGAAAATGCTTGTCTCATTACTGTCTTCGAAGGTTATTTTAACTGGGTGAAAGCATATTGAGTAATCATTATTTTTATCCATGAAGTCGACTTGCTTTTGAAGTTTTTGCGGGTCAGTCCAATAGTCATCGCCTTCGCAAAGTGCTATGTACTCGCCCTTGGCATGCTTCATCGCCTCCATAAGGTTCGGTATTGCGCCCATGTTCTTTTTACGATGCAATGAATTAAACACGTGAGGGTGCTTCTTTTCATATTCCTTAATGATTTTTCCAGTATCATCGGTCGAGCAATCGTCTGCAATGATAATTTCGTAGTCGAAGTTGGTTTGTTGCATCAAAAAGCCCTCAATCATATCTCGGATATACTCTTGTTGGTTATAACTAATCGAGATGATGCTCACTCGAGGGGCTTTTTGTGTATTAGACTTCATGGTCTCTTATCACTTTCGCTATGTACTGAACGTCTTTTTCATCCATGTTGTCATGAACGGGCAAGGAAATAATACGCGATGCAATAAACTCCGTAGCTTCAAGGTTTACAGCTGGATCGACATATCTAGATAAAAGCGCCTGAAGGTGTAATGGCTCGTAATACTGCCTTGCTTCAACGCCTGCCTCTGCAAGCGCCTTCCTGGCTGCTGCGGCATGGTCTTGTGAAGCTAGCACAACCGATGCAAACGGTACGGTAGAGTTCTCGTCATTCTGTTGAAACGAATATTTATCGGTTTTTAGTAGTTGTTTGTAGAGCTTCAGCGTAGCTCTTCGGCCTTTCAGGCGTTCGTCAAACTTGTCGAGTTGCCGCAAACCAATCGCTGCATTTATTTCTTGCAACTTTGCATTGGTGCCAATTTGCTGCACTTGCCTATTTGTGCCAAAGCCAAAGTTCTGCCATTCACGAATACGTCTGATTAGCTTTTCGTTTTTGCTTACAACCAAGCCTCCTTCACCAATCGCGAACGGTTTCGTTGCATGCATAGAAAATATTTCACAATCGCCTCTCGTGCCAACTTTTTCTTCGTCAAAATATTTCGAGCCAAACCCTGCGGCAGAGTCAATAATCAATGGTTTAGCAAATTTTGATGCCAGCTTCTCCCACTCCGTGATATTTGTATTACCAACTCCAAATACATTACACAAAAGTATGCCCGCGATATCGTCTGATTCAGTCAGGATTTGCTCAGCTTGCTCTATGTTAGGCTGCCAACTCTTCCTGTCGACATCGATAAAGAGAGGCTCAAAACCAGAGCGTAAGATGGCTTCTGCGCCAGCCGCAAAGGTAAATGATGGCAGCAGTACCTTTTTTCGATCCCCCTTAAGCAATTCCGCAATTGCCGATTCAATGCCTAGGGTGCAGTTTGCTATCGTCGTGGCGTAGACATCGCTAGAGATAAATTGTGCACTTTTTTTAGAAAAACTTTGTTCTTTTGGACCAAAGTTGGTAAACCAATTTGATGAAACGATTTCAGAATAATCAGCCACGATTTCATCAGAACTTGGAAAGTTGGGTTTAATGAAAGATATTTTATATTTCACGCATCCATCCTTCGTTTTGTGCTACACATTTCGCTGGCACCCCTACGTAAGTGCAATTTTCATCAGTGATGTCATTTATGACAACCGCTCCAGCGCCGATAACTGTACCCGGTGCAATTGTTACACCGTTTTTGACAATCGCCCCAATTCCAATAAAAACACCATCGCCTATAGTTACGTTTCCGGCTATGTTTGCTCCAGGACTAATGGTGACGTAGTTGCCGATTTTGACGTTGTGACTAATTGTCACACCTATATTTACTATGGTGTGGTCGCCAACTTCCGAATTGGTTGTTATTGTTGCGTTCTCTGCAATGATTGAGCCATCTCCAATTGTTGTGCTGGTATGTACAGCAGCAGATCTAGCCATGATTGTTGCATAACCCGTGCCCCTCCAACTATCAACGAATTTTTTTCGAAGATAAGGGGAGCCGACAGCGACTACAACCGGAAGTGATAGCTGTTCACTAGTAAGCAAATTCTTATCGAGTAATTCTTTTCCGTCTGCATATGCACTATCGACTGCACGGTACTCAACAACAGCATCTTGTAGATATGATTCTGCTTCATCTGCTTGCCCGCCAGCACCAATGATTCCAATACGATTACTCATTATGTCTACTTCTCCACCACATATAGTCGCGAACCAAAACTTATGCCGTTGCGTAGAAATGACAAAGGGCTCAAGTTCCAAAAACCATACACTTTTATTTTAAACCCGGCCTTTTTCAATCGATCTAAGAAAACACTCTTTTCATACAGTCGTATATGGTCGTCCTGTGCAAAGCGGCGCCACCTTTCATCAACATCAGTCACTGATGGATCTTCATCATGCACTCCTTTGCGCGGCAGTATCGGCGTCATGATAATTCCCTTGCCCCCAGGCTTTAATACACGATGCAGTTCTCTCATGGCTTTTTCATCATTGTCCACATGTTCTACGACATGTGAGCATATAAAGAAATCAAAGGTATTGTTTTTATACTCCTTCATGTTGGTTATATCGACCTTGTCATCGTAGCTTTCTATCAATAAGTCTGCTGAACGATAGTTTTTTGTAATTGATTTTACATATTCCATCAATTTTTGTGGTGGAGCAAAATCAAGTACCTTTGAGTTTTTGCTAATAGGACGGGCTTTTTCGATGTAGAGCTTGTAGAGTCTATCTCTATCTGATGAGCCGCAGTTGGCACATAGATATGATTTGTAACTGAGGGTTTCGAAGTCATCAAGACTATAGGGGAAACCTGCTTCCGCAAGTTTTTCCGCTAAGCCTTCAATTGGCTGGTATCCTTCAGTATTGCCGCAAAGCGTACAAGTTGGTTTTACTTTCAACATCTTATCTCCACATCTACACCTATCTGACTATTATTATAGCTTCTGGCAGAAGCCTACGTGAACCACTTTCCGTCTAGCTTTACAGGGCCGCCTCTAGTCTCGTCCTGGGCTTTAATAACAAAATTATCGAGACTTGTGTAATATGCCTTCAGTGAAAAGTCTTTTGCGTCAAACATCGCCACATCAACCACATACATGCCTGCGTTTAGGCCAGAAAGTCCGACCGAAACCATCGCTTTGGCTTCTTCACCAGGCACTGCCGTTATATTCAGCTTTTTGCTGTTAAGCTCAGCGATTGAACGGCCATTGTGTGTGATTGCGACACCAAATACAACATCAAAGACTGTATTGGTTTTATACGACACCTCAACTTCGAGCATGTTTGAAGGTGTAAGAGATTTTTCTGATGTCATTGTTGGCTTGAATAGTTCAACTTCTGCGGTATTTCTCGAATTCTGTATCCCGGTACCGCCTTCAGTGTCACCGGCTATATTGTCGAGCGTATACTGTGAGGCGATGTCTTCAGCACTTCCAACTTGCTTTACTTTGCCATTCTCAAGCAGTATTGCTCTGTTGCAAAACCTGCGAACACTATCCATAGAGTGGGTTACCAATATCACTGTGCGTTGTTCTTGCTTTAACTGCTCAAAATAGGTTATGCACTTTTGCTGGAATGCTTCGTCACCTACCGCTAATACCTCGTCTAAGACCAAAATATCGGTTTTTGCTCGTATTGCTATTGAGAAGGCAAGCCGAACCTGCATACCACTCGAGTAATTTTTCAATCGTTCTTCCATGAAGTTGTGAAGTTCGGCAAATTCGACGATATCATCATACATTTCGAGCATCTCTTCATGGCTAAAGCCAAGAAGTGCACCGTTCAAGAAAATATTTTCACGACCACTTAGCTCTGGGTTAAAACCAACCCCCAACTCAATAAATGGCGTAAGGCTGCCATTTACGGCAACGCCTCCTTTGTCTGGGCTATATACACCAGCTAATATTTTTAGCAAGGTGCTCTTACCGCTGCCGTTGCGTCCAACGATACCGATGAACTCGCCCTTTTCGATAGTAAGAGAAACCCCGTCGAGGGCTTTGAATTCTCTATACCCCTTCTTTCGGCTAAACATACCCGTAACAAGCTGTTTAATACCACTCGTTTTATCTAACGCTACGCGAAATCCCTTTTCGACGTCTTTAACGATGATCGCTGGCTCAGACATTACACGTTCTCCGCGAAACTACCCGAGTTTCGTTTGAAGTAGATACTAGCAACAACTATGGTCACAAACACGATTGCAAACGGAATGAGTTCATACCAGTATCCGCCAAAAAGTGAGTAGGTCGTGGTAGTTTCCTTGGTCACCAACACATATCGTGCATCCTGAATAATTTGCGCGACTGGGTTGAGCATTATTAGCTTGGCCGCGAATTCATTTATGCCGACAACAATACTGATTGGGTACAGCACTGGTGTGGCGTAAAATGCACCCTGAAGTAACACCTCCCATAAATACCCGATGTCTCGATATTTTACATAGAGTGCTGAAAGGAAAAATGCCATAGCAAGTGCGAATACGTATAGCTCTAGAATTATTACTGGCAACCACAATACAGATGCGGTAATTTCAACTCCATTAATGACTACGAAAAATAGTACGACCAGTAGGTTGAAACCTAGGTTGATAAGTGCTGAAACAGAGCTAGATACGACAATAATATACTTTGGGAAATTGATTTTGCGGATTAAATCGCCTCTGTCAACAATGGCCGATAGGCCTTGTGAGGTTGCTTCGGTGAAAAAGCCCCACAGCACAATACCTAGCAGTAGGTAAACGGGGAAATGTGGTAAATCCCCGCCGATTCGAAGAAATACCCCAAATACTGTGTAAAGAATAGCGAAAAGAAAAAGCGGCTTCAAAAGCGACCACGCGTACCCTAGTACTGAACCTTGGTAACGAAGCTTAAAATCGGTGATAATCAGCTCTCTTAGCAGTATTCGATTCCGCCTGCGAAGAATGTTTGAGATTTTCATAGACTACAATTAATTATAAGATAGAAGAGAACTTATGAATAGAGCTGCTGTCGTTATATTGAACTGGAATGGAATGGAAGACACCAAGAAGTGTTTGGTTTCGGTTGCTGGGCAAAAAAATGCGGAATTTCAAATTGTACTGGTCGACAATGGATCGCTAGAAAAAGGAACTGCTGAATTTTTAAAGACTAGCGAAGAGAAATATGGTCAATCGATTGTTGTATTACGAAACCCGAAGAATTTAGGTTTTGCCGGCGGTGTAAATACAGGCATTCGCTACGCACTAGAAAATGACTTTGAGTATGTAGCGCTCGTTAACAACGATGCAACCCTTGAGCCAAACTGGCTCGCCGAATTAATACAAACATCGGTAGAAAACAAGGCGGGGATTGCGACAGGACTACTCCTTCATGCCGATGGCAAGACTATCGATAGTACCGGCGATTGGTATTCCTTATGGGGGCTACCCTTCCCAAGGGGTCGTAACATGCCCGCTTCCTCGGCGGCAAAAAGTGGTGAAGTGTTCGGAGCAAGTGGAGGCTGTTCGCTATACTCTTGCAGCATGCTTCGAGATATTGGTTTGTTTGATGAAACATTTTTTGCTTACTACGAAGACGCTGACATAAGTTTTCGTGCTCGCTTACGTGGATGGAATGTCTACTACACCCACAAGGCCGTTGCCTTCCATAAGCAGGGTGCCACAAGCTCAAAAATTCCCGGCTTCACTGTGTACCAAGCATTCAAAAACCTACCCCTACTCTTTATTAAAAATGTTCCCCTTGGCTTACTGTTTAAAGTTGGGGTACGGTTCTGGTTTGCTTACGTACTAATGTTCGGCAATGCCATAAAGAACGGATCCGGCTGGCCCGCCCTTAAGGGCGCCACCGCGGGAGCTTTTTACTACCTATTTCACGGAATACCTTCGCGATTTGTTATTCAACGTCGAAAAAAAGTTACTACCGCTTCGATTAATCGTCATATCTGGCAGGATTTACCTCCAGATCAAACAGGTTTGCGGAATCTGCGCGCGAAATTCATCGGTAAATGATTTCTATTGAATTATGCGTACTGTGGGCCTTCGGTTCACGCCAGATGAGGCAAATATGTGGCCATTGTGTGCGGCGATATCATAGTCACCCCGCCACCAATCTTCTAAGAATACGTTCTTCTCAATTTGCGTACCGTTAGCGCTGTAGACATAGCTGTTTGGACCACCGTTGGTATACGGCGACGTAACGATTTCCTCGCCTGGAGCAGGGGCGACGTCTGCAACATCTACCCGTACGCCTCCGCCATATGATGAGCTGTAGGCATTAAAGCTTTGCTTCACTGTACCGGCAGCATCCAGTACGAGAACGCCTGAGTTGCTTGTTTTGCCAGCGCCCGTCACGATATCATCAACACCGTTCGCATCGACATCACCCACAGAAACATCAATCCCACCCGTAAAGCTGGTGCCATATGGGTAAAATTCATTTTCTAACACACCCGTATTTGATAGCACTCGTACTGGATATGCTCCGCTCAAAGGGGCGACAATAATCTCCGATTGAGGGTCGCCGTCTACATTACCCACGGCAATATTAACACCCTTCTTCATCGAGGCTTGATACGCAAAGAATTGTTGAAGCAATGTTCCATCTTTTGCGAACACCTTTACGTGCGGACCGCCTCCGACACCAGCAGCCGTAAGAATGTCATCGGCCCCATCACCGTCAACGTCGCCCACGGCCACGTTCACCCCTCCGCGAAAGCCATCATCGTACGCACTAAAATCTAGTAACTTGGTACCATCCTGCTTGAATGTCTTCAGTTTTGGGCCTCCACCCTGGCCAGCGCCTATCGCGAACTCGGTATCTGCCGCATTACTGTCAAGATCACCAGCGTCAAGATTGACGTAGATCTTGGTATCACTACGGATCGGCAATACCTCGCCCGGCAAGGCAGGGTGTTGCACAGGCGACGTCCGCCTAGTCGCCGCGTTCAAGTGGCTATACGGGTTAACTGCCGTGCTGCCGTGATAAATTTCAAAGTGAAGATGGGGAACGGTTGTTTCAGCATTTCCCGAATCCCCCACATAACCAATTAGTTGACCTTTAACGACGGGATTACCTGGTCTCATGTCTGGCGCAAACGCCTTCATTTTACCGCCGACGCCATCGTCTGTTCCCGGGTTGTCGTTATTAATATGATAATAGTTATAGGTATAGCCATCACTCCCAAGAATGCGCACAGAGTAGCCGGCACCCTCCCACCATGTTACATACTGAATTGTGCCATTTGAGGCAGAAATAATCTTCTGATTCTTGTTCGCGATAATGTCGGTTGCGTGGTGTGCGCCGTTATAGCGCGGCGAGTTAAAATCGTTTGAGTAACTTACCTTACCGATAACAGGAAAGGTGAGTTTTTGCACCGCGGCATGAGCGGTTAACGGCGAAAGAGACGCTGTTGATACAAGCGCTGATAGTAGTAGTAATAGTACAGTGTGTTTATGTTTCATATAGCAGGTTATCTACCTACTATATCATAATGCTCATGCTTTTACGAGCTCTTCTGGGCAATGATGATGCGGCGGTCGCGGCCTTCACCTTCAGAAAAGGTTTCGATGTCTTCAAATTCACCCGCTACTTTGTGAACCACGCGGCGGTCGGCAGCGTTTAGGTTTACTATGTGTGAATCACCCGTTTCACGAACTTTTTCTATCCAACCTCGAGCCTTTTCGGCTAGTTTTTCAGCGCGTTGTTTTTTGTAGTCAGCAATATCAATATTTACACGCACCAGTGCAGCACCTTGGTTTCGCAGGGTAGTAGAAATAACATATTGCATACTGCGAAGTGTTTCTGCGCCACGGCCAATTAGTATACTGTTGTCTTCTGTCGATGGTACGCTCAGCTCTATTACATCATCACTTTCAGATGCTTCGACTTGCACATTTACCCCAAAGAAGCTCAACATGTCTTCAAGATATTTTTTTGCGTATTCTAGCGCTTCTGTTCGGTCCATATTATTTCCTCCTCTTCTTTCGTGAGTCCTTTGCCACGATACGGGTAACCTCTGGTTGTTTATGTGTTACTTTCTTGGGTGAAGTTTTTACGGTAATGGGTTTTGTCTCTTCGGCAATTGCCTCCAGTTCATCTTCGTCTTGTCGCAACAGATATGCCTGTTGGGCTACTGCCACTATGTTCGATACAGCATAATACAACGCTAGCGCACCAGGAACGCTTATCATAATAAAGAACATCATAATAGGTAGGAACTTGGTCATTCGCTGCATCATCACTGCGTTTATCTCTGACTGATCAGCTTGTTTACCCTCGGCTGCTTCCGCCATAATGTCACGAAGTCGACGCTTACTGGCTTGCTGCGGCATCGTCTGTTTAGACATTACGTACTGAGTGTACGCCGCAACCACCGCAAGGCCGACAAGCACCCATTCGATACTCCCGTTGTGTACCGCAGCTTTTGTTAAATCAATAAATCCCAGGAAGCTTTCATTGAAGTTTTTAGGATCCGCAATAATCTCTTTAATCGGCTGCAATTGTTCGAGAAAATCGTAAGTAAATTTCTCGATTAGCTCTCGATGTTTAGTGAAAATTTGAATAACTTGAAATAGGGCAATAAAAATAGGTAACTGAATGAGGATTATGCCAATGGAGCGAAACGGGTTTACTCCATGCTTCTTATACAGCTCGAGCATCTGTGCGCTCTCAAGCTGACGATTTCCTTTTGCCTCTTTTTTGATTCTCGCGAGCTCTGGCTGAAGCTTTCGCATAGCCTTTGATTGGTGCAACATGCTGCGCGTCAATGGATACAGCAGAAAACGCACCACGATTGTGAATAAAATAATCGCGATGCCAAAATCACCACCTGGAACAAGCGCATACAAACCAATTAGCACGTTGAAAATGGGCTGTACAACAATAAGCTCAAAAATATTCACTGGTGGAAGCTCTCCTAAGTTATACCTAAATCTTATCTATAGTATATCAGGAATTAGCTAGTTTGTAGAGGCCAGCTTCGGTCATTTTTACTTGTAGCTCGTGCGACAATTCAGAAGATTCAACTGTTCGAACATCTTCTAATGTAACAATCACAACAATATCATAGGCGATTGATTGGTCGGTGCTGCCTAGGTTACGGCGAATTTCCTCGTAGAGTCTTCGGCGAATTCTATTTCTACCCACCGCACCTTTACAAACCTTTTTGCTAACCACTACCGACACTCGGCTTTGTTTGCGACGTGGATTTGGGCAATATTTAATAGTAAACCACCTGTGGCGAACAGTTTGGCCGTTGGCAAATACATACTTTAGACTTGCGTGGCCATGAAAACGATATTTATACGACAACATAGTCATCTTTTAGTATAAAACACCCCGGGCTTGCCGGGGATTGTTTATACCGTTAGACGTGCGCGGCCTTTGATTCGTCGGCGCTTAAGAACGGCTCGACCAGCTTTTGAAGCAACGCGAGCACGGAAGCCGTGTGTACGCGCACGGTGACGTGTGTGTGGTTGGTGGGTTCGTTTTGGCATATTATCTGTTAGTATACCGTATTTTGGCGGTTTTCTCAAGGCTTTGATGCTTGTAAACGACCGATTCTTGTATCCTAGTATATTTTTTATCCACATTCACGTGCTATTTTTCCACAAATTGACAAGTGTTCTTGCGTAACTGTGGATAAACTATGAGGTGTTAGGCATCCCCGAAACCACAATCCCCTACTGCTTGTGGAAAACTTTTTGGTTGTCTACAATAGTAGTAGTTTTACTGGCTAAGAAGTTTTAGGGGAGAGTTGATGAGTCACGCGCTGTGGCAAAGTGTACTGGGAGAGATAGAGCTAAACGTATCGCGCGCAACGTTTCTTACCTGGTTTAAAAATACCGAGCTTCTTGATGATACACCTGAAAATGTCGTGATTGCGGTGCCGAATATTTTTGCTAAGCGCCAATTTGAGGTAAAGTTCAACGACCAAATTCGCACTGTACTGCAAAAGAACGGTCTGTCTGCTAAAGACATTACTTACACTGTGAAAACCAACTCGAAGCGACCGGTTATATCTCGTGAAACTACCGAGCCCCTTCCCCAATCTGCGGCTACTGTAAAAATAAACACATCTATCACCCCAGCAAATACTCTAAACCCGCGCTACACCTTTGAGGGTTTCATTGTTGGTGGTAGTAATGACCTTGCCTACACTGCCAGCCAAGCAGTCGCCGCTAATCCAGGAACGAAATACAACCCATTATTCCTGTACGGAGGTGTTGGTCTTGGTAAAACTCACCTTGTGCAGGCTATTGGAAACGAGATTTTGCAAAAAAGCCCAGAGAAGCGTGTGTTATATATAAGTGCTGAAACTTTTATTAAAGAGTTCTTAGAGAGTATTCGTTTTAAGAAAAAAGGGTTTTCCGACAAATACCGGAACGTTGATGTGTTAATTGTTGATGATATGCAGTTTATCGCGAACAAAGAAAAGACTCAGGAAGAATTTTTCCACACCTTTAATGCACTTCACCAGGCAAATAAACAAATAATTATTACGAGTGATAAACCGCCTCGCAGCATTCCTACTCTGACAGAACGCTTGCGAAGTAGGTTTGAGTGGGGTATGGCGATTGATATCCAATTGCCAGATTTTGAAACACGCTGCGCGATTGTTGAATCAAAAGCGGCAGGCGCTGGTGTAGAACTTAGTCGTGAAACGGTTGAATATTTGGCAAATTCAATCAAGACCAACATCCGCGAACTCGAAGGCGCGTTAAACCAACTACTAGCCTACGCCGAGATGCGTGGGGTTGAGATAGATTTGGTTATGGCGGAAGGCCTACTCTCAAACGTACGCAGATCTCGTCCACAACACCTTAGTGCAAAACAAGTTGTTGATAAAACAGCCAAGCATTTTCAGATATCACCTATCGAAATATGTAGCGCGAAACGCGATAAGCATATCGTATTACCCCGACAGATTGCCATGTATCTCTTGAGAAGCGAGCTTCATTTGAGTTTTCCACGCATAGCTCATGAATTAGGAAGAAAAGACCACACAACGGCAATACATTCTGTTGAAAAAATTGAAAAAGCGCTAAAGCTCGACTACCTAGTTCGTGAACAAGTGGCTGAAATTAGGGATACTTTGTATGTATAAAATTTGTGTACAACATGTGGACTCTTTGTGGGGTATGTGGGTGGATTTTTGTGTACACCTTTCCACAGTTTTTCAAAACCCTTACTCTACAGTGTGCCAGTTAGTCGCTTATCCCCTACTTCCACAATCCCAACCAGCAGGTTTATACGCAGCTAAAAAACAAAGTTTAACAGGGGTTATTTTAAGGTTTTACACACAATCCACAATGACTATTATTACTAATAAAAATAAATGAAAGGAACAAGTATGGAAGTTGTTATAACTCAAGAAAAATTATCCCAAGCACTCGCAAATACAAGTCGTGTAGCGACAAGTAAGACGGGGTTGCCAATTTTGGGGAATGTTCTTTTTCGGACTGATAAAAACAGACTACTTGTAGCTGCTACAAACCTTGAGGTTGCATCAACAAATTACATCGGCGCAAAAGTTGTTAAACAAGGATCAATTACTATTCCTGCAAAAATAGTGAATGACTTCGTACACAACTTGCCAAAAGAACAAATTACCCTCTCGGTTAAAAATAATAGACTACACATAAAAACACCAAACCACAACTCAATCATAAACGGTGTAAACGACGAAGAGTTCCCAGAACTACCCACTGTAGACATAAAAGATAGCGTAACCTATACACTTGCGGTAGATGATTTTAAAACAGCTGTTTCACAAACAATCATAGCAGCAAGCGCAGATCCGACCAGGCAAATTCTCACAGGTGTATATTGGCACACCAACGAAAAATCACTCTTCCTGGCAGCTACAGACGGATATCGCTTGGCTGAGAAGAAACTCATGAATGTATCGAGTGAGCTGAACGCGATAATTCCCACTACAACACTTCAGGAAGTTTTACGCAGCTTGCGCGACGACATTACTGAAATAACGATTCTTATAGACGAAACTCAAGTCACTTTCCTGTTAGAAGATATTGAAATCACAAGCCGACTTATCGATGGCAACTTTCCAAACTACCGCCAACTAATACCTTCGAAAAACGAAACATCGTTCTCAGTTGAAAAAGACGAATTTACCCGGGTAATAAAGGTTGCTAGTTTGTTCGCTAAAGGATCGGGTGGAGGTATTAATCTTGATGTTAACGCGGACGATGGCACCGTTTCGGTAAGCTCGGTGGCGTCAGAGGTTGGTGAAAACACTTCTACGATTAAGGCGACCATAACAGGTAGCGGCAGCGTGAGTCTTAACTCACGGTATCTTATAGACGCGCTAGCGGTACTCGATGGGCCAACGATAAGCTTTGGTTTTTCGGGAAAACTAGCACCATGTGTAGTGACAAGTGGTGACAAACCAAACTACACACATATTATCATGCCGCTAAAAAGCTAGAGAGCATTTGCTTTTTCTAGTACATCCTTGGGTATATTTGGATAGCTTACGCTATTGAGAAATATCTCTGGACTTGATACGGGCTTCCACTTGCCTTCGACTTTTTTCGCGACAATTCTTAGTGAGTCTGAGCTTAGATTATATCCACCTTTGTATCTATAGAGTGCGACATACCAATCACCAAATTGCAATAAGCCTTCCTTTGCCAGTGAAAAATTAGTCAACAAATCAGGGAGTGTACGGCTAATTGAGTTGTGGATTGTATTAGAATCGGCCGCGAGTAGACTAAGGAGCTTTTCTTTAGAAAAATATGGAACTAACTTGATCGGCATCTCGTCTGATGAATTGAACACCCTTGAACCATTTGCGTAACCATCTATGCCGACGTAAGAAACCTTATATTTTGTATTTTTAACTAAGAATGCGGAACTATCATTCAAAAAGCTACTCACCTTTTTGCCTGAGTCTAATTCTGTTATTTCAATACTTTTGATATTCTTTTGCTCAAATGACACAATGGTTCGGCTAAATACAAACACAACAGCACCGATTACCAAGATAATAATAACAAGGAGTGCTATTACTCGCTTCATCGTTCACCTAACCTTACTAAAGGGCTGTAATCTGGGAAAGTCACACGATAATTAATTGGGTCGTAGCCTTGGTCTTTTAGCCACTGCAGAGCCTTTTGACGACCCGAAGGTGTAGAGTCGCTAATAATTAAATACACCCTCGAATTCCCCTCCTCGAAACCGTAGTCGATGGAGTATGGACCAGCAACGTCACTATAGGGTAACACATTCACTACTTCGTTTTGTTTGCGAAAATTTTTGCCCGCTAAGTCTGCGCGAAGAGCTGATAGTTCTTCACGTTTAACCTGAAATGTCGGGCTACGCTCCATGTAATCGGTTGCTTCTGGGGAATCGGTGTCGAGGACAAAAGCAATCTTTGGGGTGTTTTTAGAAATAGTATATGTCTGTTTATCTGTAGTCCAGCCCGTTTTTGAGGCGGCAAAGCTATGGGTACCTGGGGATATATATTGCGTGCCGAGTCCGACAGATTTTCCATCCATGGTAACCACAGCGCCCTCGGGGAATGTTTGTATATCAACGGCTATTTTTCCAATTCGGCTAATAAGTACTACAATGCCAAAGATAACAAACCCAACAAATATAATTGCGAAGATGAGAACGAATATTCTTACACGTCTATCCATATTATGATTTTAACCTAAACCATTGATAACTAGGGTCTGCGGGAGTTTCGCTACCTGCCATCGGTGCACGACCATCGAGTGAGGCCGAGGCAATTTTTGTGCCAAAACCGGGTTGTTTACCGACATACATATAAGTATGTCCATCGCGAATCGCAATATCACCTGGGCGCATATCTGCTGTACTGTCTGGCTTCACTTCCATGTACTTACTGCTTTCCCGTAGGTATGAAAGCTGATAAGTGGTGTTACCTTCACTCTTGTTGTACTCGGGGTCGGCGCCCGAGTTGCGCATGACGCGGGTGATGAAGCCTCCACAGTCAACGCCGGGAAAGCTAATGCCACCGATATATTCACCATTAGCTTTGGCCTCGCTGACTGCCCTGGCATAGCTTGGTTTCATTTTTACATAAGGTGCCGAATGGTATTCAGGCCACGAGTAGTTGATGGCGGTTTGAACAATACTTCCTTCTTCGGCGCCCGGCCCAGTATCATCTGCGCAAACACCCTCGATGGTAGAAGCAAACACTGGTGATGTTGAACTATCGCCGCCGTATTTTTTCAGAGCCAAAATTGCCGCTTGAATACGGTTTAATATCTTTGGGTCTCCTGCACCCTCTACCTTATCTTCGAAGTATTTTGTTGCTTCTGTTACGTCATCAATCTTTTTGTAGCCAGTAAGCATATTCTTTACACCAGTCGGGCTCGTACCGGTCATGTGACCCCATAAGATATCGAGCTGCGTAGAGAGTTCATATATAGGTGTGGTAATCCCCATCTCTTTCGCAATTCCTAGTACTTTTGAACCAGGTGTCCATTGTATGATTCCCCACCCGGCTGTTAAACCTGAAGGATCTTTAGTTCTTCCGGCAGGATTCTGGATATTTTCTGGGTCACCGCCAGATTCTTGCGCAATATTCCCTACTACGCCAGCTGCTTGAATTTCACTAAGGCCCTTACCGGTCATATAGTTGAAGATTTTTTCTAAGTTTTCTGAACCTACAAGTTCCACATCTTCTACGGCAATTACGCCTGAACCAGCCCCACAATTTGGGCTGTCTGGGTTGTAGAATAATATATTGTTTCCGGAGTAAAAAGTTTCATCAAAAGCACTAACGGTAGCAACATTGCTTGTCACAAAACAGACTGAAAGAACCAGTGCTAGTAAGCCCGAACCAAGCCGCGTATCTATGAACGACCACATGGTGCTTTACCCTTCTTAACAAGCTCCTTGAAATTTGGTACCTCGTTCTTACTCATTGCGATAAATACGTCTTGTGGGCACACGCCTTTTCCGTTGAACGCCATATCAATATGTAGGTGAGGCCCGTAACATTTACCAAGACAGCCAGTTGTCATTATGCGATCTCCTGTTTGATACGTGCTCTTCTTGTCCCATCGAGGACCATGCGCGTAAGCGATCTCGAGTACACCACCCTGTATTGGAGAGGATATCATTAATCCATGACCGCCCAGGGATGCAGCTGTTACGCGCCCACCAAGCATCGCATATACCGGTGTGCCTGAACCAACCGATGAGATGTCAACTGCCAGACTGTCCACGCCACTTGTCCACGTGCCAGAATCTGCCGAGTGAGCATCAACAAAGTCATATCGATATTTATTCCACCATTTTTTGTCTACGGGCCACGCGAGATCACCCGCAAGCTGCGAACCACTTTTGCTGCCTGGTACGGTAACCTTTGCGTACGGCACCGAGTGGTCACTATGCGCTTCAGCTCGCGACAATTCTTTTTTCCATTCAGTCTCGACATTTGGAGATGCATAGATGTAATCAACTCCACCAATGCTGTACTTAGGGTCACACTTCATTTCGGGGCCAATTACACTTCGCATCAGATTGTTTTGAGCGAACATACAAAACAGGAGGTTTTCTTGTTTGCCTTGGTACGTAAGGTTTGTACCCGGCTGGCTTCGCACATTTGTGCCTTCGTTGAAGTCGCCTGTCATGAAAATTGGTATGCCAGCATTGTCGGCTTTTAACTTTTGGATTTGATCAATGTAAATCTGAGCTGCTCGCCAACGACTCTTTGCTGGTTGCGTACCTGCTGCACCGCTTACGTTTGCCACGTTGTGGGTGTTTATGACGATTACCGTCTGCCCTGTTTCGACATCCTGCAGCCATACGATTGGTATATGGGTCCAAACTTTTGGTAAGCCAGCTTCGTTGTGACTAGAAGTTGTTTTTTCACCATTTCCACAGTCTACCGCCGGATCTGGGTAACGAGGTATCTCAAAATATGTACTACGGATGAGCTTAAACTTCGCTTTATTGTAAAATATCACCTGGTTGGCCGCACAGGTACGTAGGTATGCTTTTGAGTTGATGAGACTCTCTGGGTATAGTCCGTAATTGTTGCTGGTAAGGTATTTTTTATATCGATCAAACTTGGGGTTGATACTTTCCTGGGTACCGACTACATCCATACCTTTATCGACAATGTTTTTAGCGGCAGCCTCGTGGTCTGCAGCTGACAGAGAACGTTTTTGATTGTATGTGCCAATCACAAAGCTTGTACCAGCACCTGTTGGCGCGCCTGGGATAATGACATCAGAGAAGATAGTTGGGTGGTCGGACCCGTTACTAGATGCACCGCTTTTGATTTCACCAAAGTCTGTCTTAGAAGAGTTAACCTGAATTTGTGGTGTCAAATAGATGTGGTCAATTTGCGTACCTTTCTTATTCTTGTTTGGACATTTTTCGGTACGAGGTACAGACATATCGTAGGCGTCGTTCATTGGGCCATTTACGGCGAGCACGCAGTACGCTAGCTTATCATCACTGGCCGCACCCGAACCGCTGCTTTTATTGTAGCCAGAGTTGAAGTCGCCCACCAGTAGTACTGGCGCTTGAGATTGTAATTTTTCTATTAGCGCCTTGTGTGCAAGAGCGTTTTCGTAACGTGTCTGTGCGTTACCTTGACCGTTGTTGATTGGGTCGTGTACGCTAAGCACAAAAAATTCTTGCTGGGTAGTTCGGTCTCGAAGTTTTATCCATGGCTCCTCGATTGGTCCGCCAAAATATACCGTCCTCCACGTACCTGTATCAACCTTTGTGAATCTATCTGTATTCCACATTATACTGTCGGACTCTTTACCGTGAGTAGTAATGTCGTAGTTGGTGAGATTTTCCTTGAGGTATTTGCGCTGTTCGGGCTCGAATTCTTGGAAAGCAATTACGTCGAAATTATTGGATTCAATAACAGCAAGAGATTTTTGTATTCGCACAGACCAACTTGGCCAACTCGCGGGCTTATCCGCAGTAGGTCCATCGGTGTGGTGAGCGCCTAGCACGTTGAAGGACGCGATACGGAATTCACTCCCACCCGATAGGCCGGCGCTAGATGTTGGTGGCTCGTAGTCCATAGCTTCAATGATGGAATCGTCCATTGTATAGACGCGGAAGTAACTCGATTGCTTGTCGGTTTTCATACAGCGTGAACCGTTCAAGTCATCGCTTTCCTCACCCTGAGGCACTTCACCCCAACCCGCTTGGCGATTGGTACATTCTTCAAGCCAGTCACTATAATCACCAGCTGGTGCGCCATCATCAGTTACAAAGCCTTTGGTGTACATCCAGCCACGCACTTCATCGGTATCAAGCCCGAGCTCGTACGGGCTCATAGCGTAGCGCACATTACAAAATACATCGGCATCAATGCCAATTTCTTCATAGCCGTAATCTTTACACTGGCTAAAGCGATCTTCGTTGAATTCGTTCGCGGCGCTCACATTACTTGATAGTGATGAACTGGCGACTGAAAGCAAGCTAGAAACCTTGGTAATTGAGCCACCAATCGAAAGCGACGATTTATTGGCAACAGGCATAAGTTTTCGCACGAACGACCCAAGGAACGAATATTGATTGTAGACATCAAACGGTGTTTTTTGTGCATCCTCTGTTTCCATGGCTACGTATTCAGCTTTTACGTTTTGAGAAACTTTGAGGTAACTTCGAAGGTCTGATTTCGTTGCCGGTTTCATGCCGCGGCTCCTCGCCATACCACCAAATAGCGCACCAGCTCCACCAAATATCGCGTTACCCGCATCGACGCCGCTCGTATTAGAGTCCACTACCTTGCCAGCAAGCATAGTCGCTAGATAATTCTCTAAGATTGGTAGCGCCATACCAATGGCGATCGATAGCCCGGCTTGCACATAGAATGTCGTGCCAAGGCTGATGATGCCTGCGCCGATACCGACAATCAATGACCCTAACCGTACGGCATTGTTTTGAATAAATTCACAGGAGTCGCCTTTTAGTTCTTTATCAATAAAGCCATTTACGCTTGAAAGAGTTCCCATCATTCCCGTGCCGCCAATAGTCATTTCCATATCGCGAGCGGTTAGTTTAGGTGCTTCGTTGTAGGCGGCTGCCTTATAGCCTGGCGCATCTAGCGCGTTCATGCCGTAGTAAGGGTTAGGGACCTCCTTTGGTTTGCCTCCAGCACCTAAAATACTTGTTTCGTTCACAATGGTTTTTGCGGTATCGATGGCCATAAGTTTCTTACCCACGTATTCAGCCTGGCTACCTCCGTCAGCCTCGCCGGCGATTTGCTGGTCGGCGTAATTAAAGTAAATCATCGCATAGCGAGCTAATTGCTGCTCGCGCTGTATCTTTGCCAACGCCTCAACACCCCGCGCGGTATTTTTAACCGTACAGGCTGTATCGGCAGCACCAGTGATAAGAAGCCCTTTACCGATGCTTTTGATACCATTTTTCGCAATCGATGAGAACATGCTGGCAGTTCGGCCACCACCACTACTAAGGCGATCGGCTTGGGCTTCAGCCTCGGCGTTGCGAGCTGCTTGTTCTTTGTTGGCTTCCTCATCTTCGGAATCGGTAGCGGCAGTTTTTGTATCAACCGTTCCCGTTTCACCAGCTACTGCTTTATCAATCGAAGCGTCCTTCTCTTTGTCGGTCGCCCCCACCACTTTCTCGGCCTTATTAGTTTTAAAATGAGCGAACACCTTATCTGACACGGCATCAAAGAACCCGGCAAATTTGGGGTTGAAGGCTCTTCGAAGCTGTTTGCGCACGAATGCTTCCCCTATATACTTATTGAGCATTCTAGGGTTGGTTATCTTTATTTCATTGCCAAACGAGTCTTTAAAGGTCATGCTGGTAACTTTATGCTTACCAAATGTGGTTTTACCATCCGTTTCAACTTCCACGCCGGCTGCTTTGAATTTTTTAAGCTGACGATCGGACATACCCTTAAAGCCACAGCGTACCTTTACGCCAACACAAACACCTTTGCCCATGTCGTTGAACTTTGCCTTGAACACATGAGTTGTACGAGTGTCCATGGCGGCAAGTTGGTCATTAAGGTCGTTTACCAATACTTCTTTGAGTTGAATAATCGCTAAGCCAGGTGTAAATAGTAATGATAAGCTTCCGAAGCCACCAAGCAGCAGTGTAATAATTGCCGCCATTGGGCCTTTTTTGCGCGCGAAGCCCATAAACTGGAAGCTTTTCTTTTCTTGATTACCGCCAGTGTGTGTGTAGTTGAATTGTCCGCCTGAACCTTGCTCGCGTTCTTTCACCGCGGCGGTGCTATTAGCGGGGTCGTTGGCAAAGCTTTCCGCTTGGTCAATTCCAGCCTGAACACCGGCGTCGGTCTCGGCGTTTTGTAGCCTGCTCGCTTGAGAGTTATCGAACTCCCGCTGGTAATACCCTTCGGCCGGATTATACTGGCTGTCTTGTTCTTCCCGGCTATTTGCTGTTTTAAGCGCCATAGTTACCTACAATTATACGCTGTACTCACCGGGGTTCATATAACCGGGATTAACGACTGGCTGGCCAGGTTGACTAGGAGCTGGTGGTGCTGGCGGTTGTTCAGGATTTTGAGGCGGCTGCATTTGCTGCGCTTGAGCGGGTGCACCAGTGGATACTAAGCCGTGTTCGGTTTCGCTGGCAACAATTTGAATATGTACGTGGTTTTGACCAGCAAAGAACAAACCTTGTCCTACCGGGAAGTTTGCCAAACGTTTCTTCTCTTCTTCGGTAAGTTTAAACACGTCGCTCAGCACATCGACTGCGCTGGAAGACTGCTTCAGTAGCAGCTGCATCGAACTGTTCGCCACAATGGCGCGGCCCATTTTGCTTCCCATGAAATCCTCAACGTCTTGCGTAATGGTGGTAAGACCAAGCTGATATTTTCGTGCACGTTTTGCTAGGCTAAACAGGAAGTTTGCTGAATCATCATATTTCATGAGCTGCCATGCCTCATCGACAATCAGCATACGACGACGTTGGTCACTGCGGGTAATATTCCAGATGTGGCTTAGTACAATATACATAGCAACTGGTCGAAGCTCATCTTCAAGGTCGCGTATATTGAACACCACCATGTTGTTATTGATGTCGATGTTGCTTTGCTGTGAGAAAATACCCGCGAATGTTCCAGTGGTGTACTTTCTGAGGCGCTGTGCAAGCTGTGGACCCGAGCCACCCATGTGAAGCAATGTATCGTATAGGTCTGAAATAGTCGGTGGCGTTGAATGATGTGTCAGTGGATCTGATGTAATGCCCGCTCGGGCGTAGGTGTCTATCAAGCCTTGGTCGAGATCGGCTTCTTCGGCTGGGCTCAATGCTGGCATCACGGCACCGTTTGCGGCAATTTGGCTTCCACCCAACATCAAACGCAACAAGCCGTGCAAAGTTACCAAGTTTGCACGTAGCGCATCATCGGCTTCATCAGTATCTATTACCGACGGAAGATCGAATGGATTAATTCTCGTATCTGCGTTCAGGCTAAGGCGTACATAGCTGCCGCCCACCGCATCGGTAAGCTTTTGGTACTCGTTTTCAGGGTCTATAATCAGCACATCCGCGCCTGTCATCATACTGCGTAGAGCCTCAATCTTTACAGTAAACGACTTACCGGCACCAGACTTCGCAAATACCACCATGTTGGCGTTTTCTAAGGTGAAGCGATCAAAAATTACTAGGCCGTTGTTGTGCATGTTGATGCCGTACAAGATGCCGCGGCTATCGGTAAGGTCAGCACTGGTGAATGGGAAGCTGGTAGAAATTGCGCCGGTATTCATATTGCGTCGAATTTGCAGCTGATCGGTCATTTGCGGTACGGTGCTGTTTAAACCTTGCTCCTGCTGGCTGCTGGCCACCTTGCTAAATACAAGTTGCTGGCCAAAAATAGTTTCAATTTTGTGCTGTACAAAACTAAGCTCATCTAGACTGTCGGCATAGAGAGTTACGTACAAGCCATAGCGGAAAAATCGTTCGGCGCCAACCTGTAGCTGGTCACGTAGTTCCTCGGCATCTTGGATGGCCGCTTCAATACCCGGGTCACGCGTGCGACCCTTTTCATTATTAATCGACATGCTGGCTTCAAGTTGAGTCACTTTTTTGCGCAAGTTGTTTAGTACTACCTGGCTTTCAACCGGGTATACAAACATACTAATATCGAGTACTTCGTCGATATTAATAATGCTGCTAAGCCAACCAGTGTAAATTTGGCGCGGATAACCATATACATACAATGTACGACCGTACTTGGTGCCTAGGCGGAAGTGGCTGGAGTGAATTTCAAGACTGCTCGGTGCAATCAAATCACGAAGCGTTGTAACGCCTTTCAAGAAGGCCTGTTCTACTTCCTGCTGTTCTTTGGCACGCTGTTGAGCGGCGATATCAATTGGGTCAAGTTTTTTCGCCATTACGCGGCTCCTTGTGGTGGCATAGGTGTTGGTGTGTTTGGCTGCCCTTTTGTTACAAACGTACTGGTAACATTATCAAAATCACCTAATGGTTCGCGCACAGCTGTATCTGGGTTGTAGATATTGTAATACAACTCGCCAAGTTCTTTGGTATTTAGTTGCACGCTCTTTACGCCAAGCTGGAACAGGCCGCTCATTACCGCATCGACGCGGTTTTTAATCTCGTCGCGAGCTTTTTCGTAGGCAGCTTGATCAATTTTAATCGGGTCGTTACTAGGTTTTGCAAAAATCTTGCCAAAGAAACCTTTGGCTTGGTCGCGTAGGTCACTTAGGTCACCCGCTGGGTAGTATGGTACAACGATAAAGAAACTTTTATCCATAATATTTGCTTCTTGGCTAAGTAGGTCGATGAAATTGATGTAATCATCCATCAGTACGCCCAGTAGCATGTTGTCTTGGTTACGGCGCATGCCTACAAGACGGTCGATGTATGGGCCAATATCAACACGCTGTGAACGAATGAAAATTTGCACTGGGAAATAGAGGGAGTTCAGAAAGTTCTGATAGCTGTATTCAACACCTTCACGTTCGCGACTACTCATGAGGTCGAAGTTAATAGATTTGCAGGCAATTACCGCGCGAAAGCTACCATCGCGCATAATTACCATGTTTTCGCGCACCTCAGAGATTAGTAGGCTGTTTTGAGTCGAGTTTGGGTTGGCAGGTTTTTGCACCATTGGCCCTTGGCCATTCCCCTGTGCTGGTTGGCCCGGCGCACCCATAGGCACGGCTGCTGGCATTGGTGCAGCTGATTGAGGCTGAGCTACTGGGCCAACGGCAGGTGGAATAGAACCGGTAGGCTGTACCGGAGGCATAGCAGGCTGTGGTTGCTGTTGATTTGGTGGCACGCTGGTGCTGTTATCCCCACTCGTTAGCCGATTTGTTTATCGAAGTGATATCACTACTTCATCTTCTGGAAGCTGGTGCTTCTTTTCGATACGGTGTGCCTCGCGGGCTATCGTTTCGACAGATAAATCGGGGTTATTTGCAAGGTTTATTATATCAGGTGAAACCGGCTTTTCGCTAGTGGTTGTATCTGTATTTGTTGGGCGGGCTGTTGGCGCTGGTGTGTTCGGGTCTATCGGCTGAATAACAGACTGGTGCATTTGGCTTGGGTATGGGTTATATGAAACCGGTGTTTGCGGAATCGATGGATCATTGGCCGGTGCAACCGTAGCTACTGGCGCAGGGGTAACAGGCAGACTTGCGTAGGGATCGGCTACTTGTACGGGTTGCTGGGGCTGAGGATTCTGCACTCGTTGCAGCATGGCTTCGTGGCGCTGCTTGGTGGCTTCATCAAGCTTGGCATCAAGCGAACGCCCAACGTCGTTTGAATCGTCCAATATATCAGTAGTCGCTTGCGCTTCGGCGAACACATCAGAATTAAGAGCGCTATTTACATTTGGCTGGTTGGCGTCGACGCCTCGCACTGCCCATCCTCGGGTGTCAACAATATCTGCTAGGTAGCTAATGCGTTGCTCAGCCTCGGTCTCGGAAAGGTCTTTGGTGCGCTGCACTTCTACCACCTTTGGCGCGGTAATCTCTACCAGAAATTGAGTTCCATCTGGGTCCCATAGACGTTTGCGTGGCTTTAGGTAAAATGCCACTATCGCCGCCATATAGGTCTCCATAGGTTGGTCTTTTCGGAGTGGCAACGCAAGCGCACCGAAGAAGATTACTAAAGGCAACGGAATGATTGCCAAAGGAATAAATAATCGACTTAACCCCCACCCTACTGCAATCGATGCAGCAACAATTAGCAGGTAGATAAACTGTCGAAAGCTAAACGGGCCAATCAGCTTGTCGTCGGCTTCAACGTCTTGGGGTACTTTGTAGACTGCCATAGTAATTTTAGTATATCAAAGAGGTTCTAATTTATGCCTGGGATAGGAACGAGGTGCGCGTGGCTACCAGACGGTTTATCTTTATTGCGCAGGTCTGTAAACAAACGCCTCTGCTCGGGAGTTGGACGGGTCTTAAGTGTGTCGCTTGCATCGATTTCGTCGAGCGTAGCAATAAGATCATTGTAAACACTATCAGGCATTGCACCAGATTCGGCCAAGGCTACCATTCGGGCTAGCTCATCATCGCCAATAGTAGTGAGTATCTCTTCTGTACCCACCTTACCTTTTCCAAGTCGGGTTTTAAGAGCCTTGGCGTAGCTTGGTACTTCACCGCCAATCGCAAACTGTGCGAGGTCGGTTTTACCGTATCCAAACGGCTTGCGTCCACCGATTTTGCTAGCGAACTGCTTCTTTATTATTATCGCGTCTTTATCCAGCACAGGGTTACCGCTGGCATCCAGCACAGGGTTACCGCTGGCATCAACTTCATATTGTAGGTCACTTATCATGTCTGCAAGCAACTGAACATGTTGATCACCACCTACTTCAAGAATTCGCTGAGCCGCTGCCGCTCGTCGTTCTGCAGATGCTGAACGGTCTTGAACAATCGAGAATAAGCCACCGTCTTCAATCCTACCGCTAGATTCAATCCCAGGGTTCACACTCTCAAGTGTAGAATGCTCCTGTTCAATTACTTCGCCAAGCTGTTTGTCGAGAACTTGTGAGGCAACAGCTCTTGCTCGAGACGCTCCATACGGATCGATGCCTCCTGCAACTTCGGCTGCTCCGCCAGGTATCGGGTTACCGTCGACATCAAAACTATCCCGAATGGCCTCTGCTTGCTCTTTCTGCAAGACCCTATCAGCAGAAGCTGAGCGTTGTCTTTCGACATTTAGTCTTTGGGCTGCCGCTTGCGCAGCGGCTGCAACTGTGGGTGCAATTCCCGCGGCTGCAACAGCTGCTTGCGCTTCCGGAGAATCTGAGGTCATTTCTTTTTGTAAGGCTTCCTGAGCTGTCTTCGCTGCTGCGAGTTCTTGTTGCGTAACATCTACTTCTGCGTATGCAGCTGCGTTGTCTTCTATGTGCTCGGTTTCTGCGCTTGCATCAAGTACGGATTCAGCTAGCTTAACATCTAGCGTACCTTTTTTCGCGGAAGTGCGGACTCCAGCATTAGCCTGGATAGAGGCTTCCTGATTTACAGATTTAGTGATGGTGGCTTGCGCCTCTGCTGCATCTTGTCGAATAGCTATATCTTGTCCAGCGGCGCTTGATTCAAACAACTCTTTATTTTCGCTTTTTGCGATACTTAGCTCACCCTCAAGTTCAGCGGCGGCAACGCTTTGTGCTTGGCCTTCTACAGATTGTTCATATACGACATTTGCGGCGCTATCGGCAAGGTTAACATCTCCCTGCACAACTTTTAGTGCTTGAGCATTTGCTTGGCCTTGTGCTGAACCTTTGTAGTCACGGGTCTGCTCTGTCTTTACAACATTCAGCTGGTCTTCTAAGTCTTGACGTTGGCCTGCTTGCGCCCTACCGGCTGCCGATGCCTCGAACCGTCTATCGGTTTCTAGCTGTTCATTCTTTAGTTCGCCTCGTGCTTCATTTAATGCATCGTATTGGTTGGGGTTTGCACGCTGATGCTCGGCTTTCACCTCAGACTCATGGGTCTCCTCGGCATTGTGAAGGTTTAGCCCGGACTCTATCGAACGAGTATGCAGATCGACATTGGCTTGCAAGTGGTCAAGTTTCACTTCATTTTGAAGGGTTTGAGACAGCTTGCTAGCTGTTTCTTCTGCTCCAAGAGCGGCTCGTTCTCGCTGGCTTGCTCGAGCATCACTTACACCAAAGGCCGTTTCGGCTGACTTTCGTTGCCTGTCGAGTGAATCAAATCGTTTTTCGCGTCGTGCGCGTCCTCGAGCTCTCGCTCCTAGCACACCGCCCATTACCCCTTCACGGTTCAAAGCACGTCGGTTTAATGAATCACCGATAGCTTTCATTTCCTTACCCGCTCGGTCGCTAAAGTCACCTGCAGCCTTTTTGTTTGCTCTATCGCTTAGACTTGCTAGCTTTTGCCCAAGCACGCCCGCAGCGCTAAGCGATCCTTTCAATAAAGCCGGTACGGTAAACAGTGGCACTGCAGAAATACCCAATGCAGTGGCTTGCACCAACGGGTCACCGGAAGCGGCGTTGCTGACGATTTTTGCCGCCAACATGCTGGCACCAAAAACGGCGCCAATAATTGGATAAACTGCTAGCACCGCACCAAACATTTTGTACCATTTTTTAAAGTACTGCTCGGTGTTTGGTAGAAGGTAGGCCACGAAGGCAACTGGTGAAATAACTACCAACAAAATTACCAATGCCTTTCGGATAACCAGAATAAGCAGAATCATACCAAGAGCTAGCAACGCTGACGGTGCAAATACCACCAATACGACAAGCGCAACACCCACCGCAACTGCTAGCACGGTAGCGACCACCGCTTCCCACGTGCCGCTGCCGGTTGGGGTACCTGCCCCGGCCGACGGTATGGCGTCAAACAGCGATACAATGCTGGCGCCAGCAATGTTGCTTACATCTACCGCAAGCTGACATATATAATATGAGAGATTTACGAGTAAAGCCGCGACAACGAGCCTAGGCAACATGCGTTTAATGCCGTAGTTGGAGATGCCGGCGCTGGTAAGCTGCGAGTAAATAATAATCATGAAGGCGATGGCGAACAGCACGTTTGCGATATCGCGGAAGCTCTTCCATGCGGCAAACGTATCGTTGTCGGTGAGTAGAGATGTTTCAATGCTCAAAAAGTTTTCAGCCAAGAATCCGTAGGCCTGGTCGTTTAGCTCGGCGATAAATTTAAGCACCGGACACACCGCCCAGCCAATGCCTTCCACCGCACATTCTGTGGTGGTGTCACCATCGACTGTTTCGCTGGCTGCATCTTCAAATGTTGGATCATCTATTCCGTTAATTGTCGCGTTGAACGAATCGGGCAACTTGTCTTTTAGACATTTCTTGAAAATTGCTGTTCGCTTATCAACCTCCATGTCTGCATTAAGCTCGGAACTATTTTTGCAGGCGTCGACCGCACGATCGAATCTGCCGACCACATTGTTTGCGATACAAGCGGCATAAGCTCGCTCCGCAGGAGTCGGCAAATCACCGCCATCACCTGGAGGGATAGGCCCACATATCTTCTTCTTTAGTTCTGCGCTAAAAGTGGCATTGTCTTTGAAATTCTTTGCAATGGCATCGTTGTACCAGTTGATAATAAAGTCTGAGTAATCTACAGAGTGTTGTTGGGTTTTGTCTGAAATCTCGTAACACTTCTTGTCCATACTGTCGCCATTACCGCCAGTGCCAGTGCCTGAATAAATGTCGTTGATGGTATCACCATCTTTGTGATTTACCATGTCGTAATTAACACGGGTAATCGTGCCGGTGTTTGGGTTTACATAGTAAGCAGAAACCGCGTACTCAGACTTGTATGAAGTTGCTGAACTTTCAGACGTAAGAGTATTGCCGCCACCACAGAATGTCTCGAGCGTGCGTTTGTACATGTAGTACCACATGTAACCAGGCGGATCGAATGGATAGTCCGCCGTGTCTGGTAGCTTGCCTTTTGCGGCTTTGAATGATGCTTCTGGGCTTGTGTCACCCTGATTAAACACATACAAATCGCCTGAACAGTCGACAATCGACATTGAACACACCATGTCTTCAATGCCGTCCCAGCCCATAATTCGCGCTGAATTATCAACAAAGGCTTCGTCACTACAACTTACCTTCCCGTCTTCGTTTAGGTAACCAATGGCGGTACTTTCGCCATTGAAGAAGTCTGCCTTTAAGAGTTCGTCATATGATTGAACATAATTAACGAAAGTTTTACCAGCATTGAAACAGTAATACAGTGCTCGGTAGCGCAACCACTGCTCGGTGGCCTTTTCCATGTGGTTTTCAGGGTTTTCAAGCGGTGCGGCATGAGCAGACGGCGCGGCAACTCCTAAAACAGAGGCTGCCAAGGCTACAAATACAGCAAGTTTTACGATGTTTGCTTTTCGCCACATTACCCCATAATCATACCACTTATGCTATAAATCAAAAAGATACCGCCTCTGAAGGCGGTATCTAATATTCAACAAGTATATAACTACTCTGCGTTCTCAGCAGACTCTCTAATTTCGTCTGCGCTTACATCACCTCTAACGACAGATAGTATGGCAGATTTCCACTCAGTTTCATTTTCAAAGTCACCACTTTGGCCTAATCGCGTAATTGCAAATTCTTGGACAAGAGGGTCCAGGCCTATGAAGGTCGCTTTCCAGTGGGGTTCGCGCTCGGCAATATCTGGAAATGCTGCTTCAATCTGGGCGATTTGATCGAGTACTTCAGGGCTTGCAGTTTCAAGCGCAGCTTCGTCACTGCCTTCGGCTGGGTCAACAAATTGCTGAGTTTCTTGGTCCCAAAGCAAATCTTTTTTACTTTCACGATTATCCGGGATTCCGTTACCATCACGGTCTGAATGTTCTTCACTGAATGGTACGTAGCGGACAGGGTTACCGTTTTCGTCTAGCACTAACTCGGCGCCTTGATCGGCACGTTTGTCTTGTGGGTCTTTATCGCCACCGCGAGTAGCTAAAAAGCCGCCTGCACCACCAGCTAGAAGAAGACCAGCAACTGTCCCACCGATTGCACGGCGGTGTTTCTCAAAGAAGCCAGGCTGAGCACTTTGCTCTGGTGCCGGAGTTACGTTGCTAGTTGGTCGTTCAGGTGCGTTAATTGCCATTTCATTGTTCCTTGCGTTCTGGTGCGCGTAAACAGTTTATGCCGTTTACTATACTCCAAATTGTTCAAAAAGTCAAGAGGCTTATGGCTTATCCTACAATCTTATCAATGGTGTAGGTGTCTGGAATGTAGGTAGTTACACTGACTGTCTTTACGCCTGGTTCGTTACGCTCAGCGTAGCTTACAGGTATTGTTTTGTTTTCATCCTTAGGGTCTTGCTTTACGAAGTATTCTGATTTCTTCTCTGCTAGGCTACGTGGGTCGCTAGGGTCAAGTTGCGCTGCGATTACATTCATAAGCGCGCGTTGGCGACCTTCAAGCTTACCGTAGAGCATTGGATCTGTTTGGGTAGCTCGTATGTGTTTCAACAGCTTGGCCTTTGCGTCAGCTCGTCGACTTTCGGCTTGTGCGTCAGTCTCATTCTTCCGCTTTGGCATTACGCGTTCAAACTCACCCGGAGTACTTAATATGTGCACCATGCGTGAGTATTCGTCGATGTCAGTCTTAACAAGTCGCTCGCCATTGAACTTGTCATCACGAATGTCACGTATGGTCGCGGTGGCGCTGTCGTATACAGCTAATCCAGTTTCATACTCGCCACGGTCAGTGCCAGAAAGGCTGGCAATGTAGTGCTTTGATTTCGCCTGCATGTCGTTAAAGAACTGTTGGCGGTCGCGGCGCAACTCTACATCGGAATCAGCGATCTGCTTGGACATATCTGCTTGTGGTCGACCATTTTCGCCTAGTTTCAACTTGCCCTTGTTTGGACCGCTGTCGTAGCGCTCTGGCTCGAAGTAGGCATAAACGTCATCACCATTGGCATTCTTGGCGCCGGTTGGTGCATAAATCATACCTTGCTGTGCGTTCCAGTCACGCATCTTCTGGAAGGCCCAGTTGTTACCCTTCTTTTCACCCAGTTCGTACTGTGCCGCCATGCGCATCTCTTCATCGGCATCGTTACCGTAGCGGTCTTTTCCGTGCTGCATCAAGCGTACCAGTTCTTCGGCACTATATTCAGTGATAACAGACTGCGAGTTCTTGATACCCTCAAACATAGCAGACAGCGTGTCGGCCTTCGCCTTTGCGTACACGCGGTTGGCGCCACGGACACCAGCCACGCCACCTGCATATTTACGAATAGTTTCATTTTCCTGGAAGAGCTTGGTCATATTTTCTTGCTGAATGAGCTTCGCAGAAGTTTGTACCTGGTTTTCTACCTCTATGTCTTTGGCTAGCTGGTTAATCGCATCGGCCATACCAGCGCTTCGCGCGTCAACGTTTGGTGCTGCACTGCCCCTGGCGCGGATGTTTTCAATCAAGCTATTCCATTGTGATTCTGCGAGACGAGCTGAGTCGGTTGCATTTACCTCTCGCAAGCGAAGCTCTTTCACGGCGGCATCGGTGTGCGAAATAGTGTCCCAACGAGCTTCGGCGCCCTTTTGTACGATTGCTTCGGCAGTAGAGGCACGCTTTTCGAATTCAAAGGTCTGCTCTTGCATCTGTACAAGGGCACGATCTGCCAGAGCTTCATTGCGGAATTGCATCTTACCCTGAGCAGAAACGTTAGATTTTTGTAGCTCAGCATGCGCTGTATCAACATCGGCTTGGATTTTAATGTTACGCAGGTTGGCGTTGTTGGCGATTTGCGTTTCAAGCAAGCGCGTGTCAGCGCTGTTGATTGACTCTTCATATAATTTCGCGCGGCCTTCAGTTACGGTGGCATCTCGCATCATAGCGCGACGTTCGGCATTTGCCCCCGTGCGAGCATCGTTTATATAGTGCTCTTTGTGGTGAGCTTCAGTGCGACGGTTGTAGAGTTCGGTATCATGTTTATCGCCATATTGGTCGCTGTAGCCACGCTTTGTCTTCGTGCCATTACCAAAGTAACGCTGACGCTGCGTAGACGGATCGTTCATGTCGTTTGAAGCACCGTATTTGCCGGTAGTGTTGTGCCACAGCGCCTGGGTACGTTCTTCGTCGTTCTTGCGCTCATTTTCGCGCCAGTGCTTCTGAGAGTACTTTTTGCGTGCATGGTTACGCATAACATTTCGGCGGCGCAGAGCGCCATCTTGATACATTTGCATGTTTTTACGCTCATTTTTGGCGCGGTGTTCGGCGAGGCGTTCTTGATTGTAGTTTTTATACCGGTCTACGAAGCCCTTGCTTGGGTTGTTTACCACGCCAGCGAAGCGGTTCAAAATACCGCCACCAAGCTTGAGGAGCAAAGGTGTAATGGCCAGCGGTGCGACAAGCACTGCTAGGCCTAAAATAACTTGCTCGAGATTGGTAGCTGAGCGAATAATTACTTGGCCGGCCAATTGCGCTCCACCAAATACCACGGCGAACGCCGGGAACATCACCAGCATGGTGAAGAATAGCTCGCGCCATTTCTCAAACCACTTCTCGGTATTTGGCAGTAAGAATGCTACGAATGCTAGTGGAGCGACGATGATAAGGATGGTGATGATAGCCTGGCGAGCAGCCAAGATAAGGAAGGTAATAAGTATAACTACAGCTGCTCCAAGCAAGAACGGCGCAATAATGTACCAAACACCAGTAGCGCCACCACCCAGGCTAACCGTAAGCATACTCAGGCCTGCTGCGCCACCACCCACAATTGCGCCACCGGAAAGAACGAAACTTGTCACGGTTGACCAGTTTAGTAAGTCGGCGTCAGTTGAAGACCCTACTAAGCTATCGCGAATGGACTCAAACAAACTATTCACACTAGAGCCGAGTATGTTTGAGATATCAACGGCAAACGCAGAGATGTAAAACGACACGTTCACCATGATTGCCACCAATACCAGCTTTGGAATAATCTTTTTTATTTCGTAGTTCGACACACCCACATTGGTGAGATACGAGTAAATAATGACCAAAAAGCCGATAGCAAAGGCAATGTTGGCGAAATCTCGCATCACCTTCCAGGCACGGTAAATGGCACTATTTGGGTCGTTTTTAAGGGGTTGTACTACCAGGTAGCCTTCGACAACGCTGTATACGCCATCGACAACTTCAGAAATACCCTTCATTACGGGGCAAACCACATAGCCAATTTCACCCACAGTACATTCACTAAGGTTCTCAGAGGTGTCTACGGCTGGATCTGGTGCGGCTTCAACTTCGATTTTGGCGCGACCGGTTGGGCTAGAGTAACTATTTGGCGGATTTAGCGTGTAGCGCACATAGCGAGCCTCTTTGGCGCTCATAGGCGCTACTCCGCCTGGAAAAATAATTAGGTGTGCAGTTTGCGATGGTGTACCAGCAATAGATTCAAGTGCTTGATAAATTTGGGCATCTGCATCTATGCTACCAAGCCCTTTCGTGTCGGCTCGGTCAATCGGACCACTGTAAGTGCGGCCGTCATATGTAAGCGTATCGCCTTCCCAGGTTGCTGGTGCAGCAAACGCAGGCGCTGGAGCCGCAAATACGTACGCGAAGGAAGTCACCAAAACAGTGGTGACGAACGCAAAAATCTTCCGCGACGATATTCTACCGCGCGGGCTCTTGAAGAGTGATTCCCACATATCTTCTTTATATTATCATTTTACAGATGAAAAGTCAATGGTTCGTATCTATAAAATAGGCTAACGAGACTTGCGCAACAACGCCATTTATCGTATCGTGTTAACAGTTATGACGATAAAACAAAAAATCCTCAGCATTAGCGTCTCGGTTTTGGTTGTGGCCTTTGTTGTTTCGCTTATTCCGGTTGCTGCTCATGCGGCAAGTTGTGGCGGTGCCGACACGACACTTATTAACTGTTCGCAAGACAACTCTGGTGGTGTAGAAACCAACGGAATTTGGGGGTTGCTTCTACTGGTATTGCAGATTTTGACGGCTGGTGTAGGCGTTGTAGCGGTGGGCGGTATTGTGTATGCGGCTATTTTGTACGCGAGTGCCGAAGACAAATCAGACCAAGTGAACCAGGCAAAGATGATTATTACCAATATAGTGATTGGGCTCATTGCGTTTGCACTGATGTGGGCAGGCATAAACTTCTTGATCCCAGGAGGAGTATTTACATGATGCAACTCGCGAAACGCTTACTCGTAAGTGTATTTGTTGTACTAGCGTTGGCTGGTACGGTCGTGGCGCTGAACCAATCACCTACCTATGCCGCAGGCGCTGGTGGCGGTGGTGGAGGCGGCGGAAGCAGTTGTGGCGGCCGATTCCTTACTTTTCCAGCCTGGTACAGCGGTCTTGTCGACCCTTCGACATGTGACCTACTCCAACCCGGCAAAGGCAGCGCACCGGCAATTCAGGGCTATATTATGCGAATAGTTCTCAACGTTATTGAAATACTACTACAGGTAGTGGCTTACGTGACTGCAGGCTACATCATATACGGTGGTTTCAAATACCTCACCAGTCCATCAGACTCAAACAAGGTGGCAGCTGCGCGTAAGACTATTCAAAACGCACTTATTGGTCTGATAATCTCATTTCTTTCAATCGCTATCGTCACACTTATTGCGGGTAATATAAAATAACGGTATGGAATACGCTCGAATTTTAGCAGCAAAGATTGACGCCGGCGATGTCGGCATTCCTAAAGTAAGCGCTGCCGACGGTTTGGCAGGTGTACTTACCACCGTGTATTGGGCTGCGGGAGTTACGGCCATCATTGTGATTATCATCGCTGGTATTTTCTATGCCATCTCTAGTGGTGACTCAAATAAAACAAAGCAAGCGAAAGACGCCATTTTATACGCTGTTGTTGGCTTGGTGGTCATTATGATGGCGTTTGTAATAACAAACTTTGTGATAGGAAGGTTTTAGTATGATTTCACGATTAGTTCAAAAAATGCTGATGAGCATGGCACTGGTATTCGGTGTCGCCACCGTATCGGTAGCGCCAGTTGGTGCGATTAACGTAATTAAAGATGCGTGTACTGGGGCGAACAGCACAACGACGGTGTGTGACGCGGCCGGTAAAGACGATGCGGGCAACTTGATTGAGAATGTCATCGGCATTTTGCTGTGGGCCATTGGTGTGATTAGCGTAATTATGATTGTAGTGGGCGGTATTCGCTATGCGCTATCGGCCGGAAACAGCTCATCCATTACAGCTGCCAAAGACACGGTGTTGTATGCCGTAATTGGCTTGGTGGTTGCATTACTCTCATATGCGATAGTAAAGTTTGTCGTAGGTTGGTTTTAAAGGAGAAAATGATATGAAACGAAAACTACAATTACTAGTAGCAACGGGCATGTTCATGCTTGGTGTGGCTGGCTCAGCGCTTGTGCCTGCGGCCTCTGTAGCTGCACTTGATCCAAGCGCTGCCGTTAAGGATGGCGTAACCGCTGCGGGCGATGACGGAAGTGGTAAGGGCTTACGTGGTCAGCTAAAAACAGTCGTTAACGTACTGCTGTTTGTTCTTGGTTCAATCGCTGTAATCATGATTGTTGTAGGCGGTATTCGATACGCCCTATCAGCTGGCGACAGCTCTGCTATTACGGCGGCAAAGAACACGATTTTGTATGCAATCATCGGTGTTGTAGTTGCGCTACTCGCGTATGCAATCGTAAACTGGATTATCGATCAGTTCGCTTAGCCTTAACAAACACCCGTAAATTTGTTATAACAATAGAGATAAGTATTCGTAGAAAGGATTTTAAAACGAATGAAAGCAACAATACAACGAGCGCTCCAGGCACTTCTGCTTGTACCAGTTCTTGCACTTGGTGTAAGCGCGGTAGTTCCTGCGCAACCTGTTGATGCACTTGGTATTCAAGGTGGTGCTGATGCAGCGAAAAGTGACGACCAGTCAGACAACTTGTTTGACGAAGGTGGTTTGTTCCAAACCATTACCAACGTACTACTCTTCTTGATTGGTGCGATTGCCGTAATCATGTTGATTATCGGTGGTATTCGCTACACCGTATCTGGTGGTGACAGCGCGGCTATTACCGCAGCAAAGAACACCATTTTATACGCGATTATCGGTATTATCGTGGCTATTCTGGCGTACGCGATTGTCAACTGGGTTATCGGCAGCTTCGTCGCCTAACCAACCGAATTGATACTAAAAGCTCCGGCTGGCTGGCCGGAGTTTTTGTTTGCATAAAAATAACTCCGCTTTCTAGGGCGGAGTTATTTTGGCTAAAGGTGCTGATTACTGAATGGTAATTTTCTTGGCTTGTTCTTGCTTTACCTTACCAAAGCTGATGGTAAGCACGCCATCTTTTAGTACAGCTTCTACTTCATCTTCACGTACAGCTACAGGTAGTGCTACAGTTCGGCTAAATTCGCCCCAGTAACATTCCTGAATGTGCCAGTTGGTCGCATCGGTATCGTCACCGCTTGAAAGCGTACCGCTGATGGTAAGAATACCATCTGAGATACTGACATCAAGATCTTCTTTGTTAACTCCCGCTGTACGAGCTTTAACAACAAGTTTCTCTTCTGTTTCATATACGTCAACGGCAAGTTGGCCTGGGAAATCTTCCTCGCTATCGTCCCAGTTGTCGCCTGCGTCTGATGTTGGTGGCTCCTGAGCAGGATCAGCAGCTTGCAGATCATCGTCGTTGAGAAAGGCCGCAGCCAATTCGTCCTCGATCAATAGATCATCATTTTGTTTACGGGCCATAGATTTCCTCCACTTCCTCTCGGCTCATTTGACAGATAGTCTCTTACAGTATAGCCAATGCGTGCGCTATAATCAATAAAACTAGTGGATAAAACGTAAAAAGTACAATGATTGATAAGGCCTTGCAAATCGTTGCTCCGCACCACTGTTATGGCTGTGGTTCAAAACAGGCACTTTTATGTGACAATTGTAAATATGACATCACTTCAAATCAATTCTACGGGTGCATTAGCTGCGGCCAGCCTGCCCCTGATGGAATATGCACTCGGTGTCGGTCGGGCTTTAGTAGAGCGTGGTGTGTGGGTGAGCGTTCGGGAGAACTTGAAGCTCTGATAAATGGCTACAAGTTTGAACGTAAGAAGGCTTCGAGTGCTGTGTGCGTTGATTTGCTTGATCTGGTACTACCTGAACTTCCACGCGATGTTTGCATTGTTCCCGTTCCAACAATTCGCCGACACATACGTCAGCGTGGCTATGACCATACTGCTTTGGTGGCGAAGGGACTCGCTAAGCGGCGGTTACTCATCTATCGTCCGGTTTTGCGCCGCGCTACTTCATCTGTACAGCTTGGTGCATCGCGCGCACAACGCATAGAGCAAGCGAAGCAGGCGTTTCTGTGCACCACATCGCTTACAGATCAAACGGTGCTACTTGTAGATGATGTTACAACAACTGGAGCTACGCTAGAATACGCTGCCACAGAACTACGCAAGGCAGGCGCCAAAGATGTGTGGGTGGCAGTAATTGCCCGTCAACCTCTTGAAAAACATGTCTGACATCTGTTACTATTAAGCGAGCTTTATTCATGGAGAGGTGACCGAGTGGTTTAAGGTAACGGTCTTGAAAACCGTCGTGGGGCAACTCACCGAGGGTTCGAATCCCTCCCTCTCCGCCAAGAAAAAATGACCCTACAAGGGTCTTTTTTTCTTGGCGAAATCGTAGGAATTTGGACCCTCGGGTTTTGTGAAACAAAACATACCGCGGGTTCGGTGTAGCGCTGTGCAGAAAAATCAGCTTGCTTATTTTTCAAACAAGCGGAGAAGCGAACAAAGTGAGCGCTATCCCTCCCTAAGTTAAACGTTCGTTCCGCCACTTGAGCTATTCGTAAAGCTAGTAAGCACGAAATTGATAATTGCGTAAGCCAAAAGCGCTACGATAACACCGACGATAGCGTATAAAATAGTGTTTTTTGCTGCGGTTACAGCGGTAGAGTTTCCTCCGGAAATCACGTAGCGTAGGCCACCAATGATAATCATAATGACCGAAATTGCACCAAGTACAAACAAAAGTGTGTTGGTAATGGTAGAAAATACCCCACTAGTGCCGAAAAGATTTGCGGTTTGGTCATCGCCTCTGGCGGCATCCGCACCACCCTGAACACCGCCACTCACTGCGCCGGCAGACGGAGTAACAAATGTAGCAACGCTTAGCGCACCCAGTACGCCATATGATAAAACGGTTCGAATTGGTTGTTTCATGCGGTATTACTCCTGTTAATTCTAGGCTCAATTGTAGCGAAAATGGGCAAAAAAGTCTACAATTCGCCTCTGTTTTATGCTACAATTTACAGAGCTGGAGAACTTACGTCTACCGAGGTAGGAGTACCCGCCTATAGTCTTGCTCCTCGAAGTGCTAAAGCACTCTCGTCGGCCAAGCAAGGAAAACGTTTCATGCCACTGGTATAAAACGGGCTAAAGGGAACCCTTCAGCGCATTATGAATACCTCCCTATTTCACCGAAATGGTGGTACAAAATTTGCACCACCATCTGGCAAAATACGGAGGAGTACCCAAGTGGCTGAAGGGGACGGTTTGCTAAATCGTTAGTACGGAGAGATCTGTAGCGGGAGTTCGAATCTCCCCTCCTCCGCCAAATAAAAAAGACGACCAAATGGTCGACTTTTTTATTTAACGAGGTTGGGAAGATCCTGACTCCCGCGTTTTGCGAAGCAAAACAAGCGCGGAGTTCAGAAGCCTGTCAAATCTTTGATTTGTACAGGCTTTAGCTGATGGTAGAGCTAGGATAGCTATACCATCTTGCGTTCATCTCCCCTCTCCGCTACAGAGCCTATTTTCTATAGAGTGGCTTCAATACAATTGCTTTACCAAAAATAACGAGTTTTCTCGGTTCTGCATCGGTATTTAACTCAACGTGAATTGGTGCTGTCACGGTTTGACCGGGCGGAATGCTTCCGCCGTACGCCTCTGTCTCGACATATTCTTGAGTTTTCAAGTTTTTTGAGTCAACCATGTAAACTCCCCATACTCCACTTTCTGCAAAACCCGGGCCGTTTGTGCCTGTAAAGTCTGGTGTAATTCTACGGGTGCTACCGTTATGTACCGAGAGAGTAATCGTACACTTGTTCGCAGTACTGTTACGAATGCAAGTCGTCTCGTTAACTTCGTAAGAAACCTCATTGTAAGGATTGTACGTTATTTCGCGCAAAACATAATAAACAAACAAACTAGCGGGGGCAATAGCGAGCAAAAGGATTAAGACATCTGTAAACTTAGCTTTTGATTTCATGATGTAATTATACTATTCTGGCAAAAATTCTAACTGATTCCCCCATATAGCTCATGCTACAATAAAAAGCATATGCAACCAGAAACACCGCAACCAAATTCTCAAGAAGTTACTCAATCCCAGCCACCTGCACCTCCTGTTGCGCCTCAGCCAGCAATGCTAGAACAACCGCCTGAACCGAGCAAGTTTGCCGGTATGTTTAAGCGACGCATTGGGCGAATGGGCTTCTTCCTTGGTTTCGTGTATTGGAACTTGCTGCTATTAGTGCCGGTGGCAGGAATCGCTGTACTCATCGTGAGTATGAACGGCGGAGTACCACCAAGTATTGTTGATTTTTATGCTTCGCCAGCCGCCAATGGCCTAACAATTCTAGCCGGCGTCGTTGCGCTCCTGTCGCTTCCTATTAGCATTTCGCTGTATGTACGGCGTTTGCACGACATTGGCCAATCGGGTTGGTGGTCGATTCTATCGCTTATTTCGCCAATCAACTTCTTCTTCATGCTGTATTTGCTGTTTGCAAAAGGCTCATCTGAAGAAAATCAATTTGGAAAACCGGTAAATAGCCACTCATTCTTAGGTGTTTTGGGCTTTGGTAAGCCACGCGAATAATGCTCACGCTCCTCATGGTATACTAAAATCATGCAACCCAGTGGTGAACAGCCAGTAAACTACGCTCCTGAGACGCAAAGCTATGCGCCGCAGCAACCCGTTAACGCCCAGGGTCAACCTACTGACAATCCGGTGCAGTGGCAGGGGCCGGAGTACATCGTACAGCCAAAAACATCTACTTGGTATCTTTTATTTGGCATCGTCGTGCTCGTGCTGATTGCTGTCGCTGCTCTGCTTATTCAATCTTGGTCATTTGCAATCCTTGTGCCGGTTATGGCTGCAGCGCTGATAATGTACATCAATCGCCCACCACGCATGATTCAGTACGTACTCAGCGGTAAAGGCTTGTATATAAATGAAGTACTGCACCCCCTCACAGAGTTTCGAAGTTTTGGCGTCCGCGAAGAACACGGAGTGCAAGCGCTCGTATTTGTACCCGTGAAGCGCTTCAAGCCAGGCCTTACTGTATATTTCCCACCAGAAATGGGAGAAGCAGTGGTAGATATTCTGGGTGCTCGAATGCCTATGGAGGAAATGCAACCAGATTTCTTCGACAAACTTATTCGTCGACTTCGCCTGTAGCTTGCGTTTTCTACCTCTGTTGTGATACAATTGCCTTCGTCTGCTTTGTAAGTAGAGGTACCTTATAGTTACACTATGCGAGCTTGTAGTTTACTACTCGTTCGCGTGTGCACCCGTAGCTCAGCTGGATAGAGCGTCGGCTTGCGGAGCCGAAGGCCATAGGTTCAAATCCTGTCGGGTGTACCAATTTCTATGTAACATGAAAATTACCTCATCAGGGGGTATTTTTCGTTATAAATGAAAGAACCCCGCTCGACGCGGGGTTCTCCCAAGTCATGAGCGGGGTGTTCGAGTCAGTCGAGGTTGAAGTACCCCTTCTTGGTCTTGGGACTGTAGACCCCGGAGACGACACGACCGTTGAAGATCGCCGTGAAGGTGAACGAACCGTCGGGCTGGACATCGAAGATCGTCGCGACCTTCAGCTTCCGCTTGAACTCGGTGTTGCTCGCCAGCGTCTTCAGCGTGAAGGTCTGGTCGACGTACACCTGCTCGAGTCGGTGCAGGTTGGCGGTCACCATCTCGGAGATGTAAAGGCAACGAGCGGAACTCGGTCCGTTCACGATGTCGAACGAATCGACTGGAACGTGAGCCATGAGGTCGGACGTGTTGATCAAGGTGCTAGCGGACATAATGCCGCCCTTCTGTGACACCATGAGCCCTGGTGACGTAGGCGTAATCTGCATAGCTGCAGCCACCTCACTGCTGAGGATTTAATCATAATTATAGCATAAAGCTAGCAAAATGTCTATAGTGTTGATACAAACTTGGTTCTAACAATGTTCATTATGCTGTACCAAGAAAATTACCTCACTTTTGTGGGGTTATTTTCTTGGTAGCATGCTGCAAGCATGTTGAACCGTAAGGTTCGCGTAGTGACGAAAGGAAGCGGGAGCTTGCTCGCGTCTCTTTCTGAACGGAGGAGCGAGCAAGGCGAGAGATATTCCTGTCGGGTGTATAATCAACTACTAAATGACCGAAATTTCACCACAACATAAAATACGACGTAAGATTGCTGCCTGGAATATATTGCTCGATGCACGGTTTCCGCAGGAAGAGCGGGTAGACGACATTGCTCATAAATTGGCTGAGCAAGGTGACTTAGACTTGGTGGGGCTGTTGGAAGTACAGAAAACCGCAAATCAGCACAATGGCGAGATAATTGCCCAGAAGCTAACGCAAACGAGCGGTGTATGGTTTCCTCATTCTCGCAAGTCTTTAGGTGAACATACGGGGGTGTTTGGTAATGATGTAAAAACAGCAACAATGATTGATTTAGGACATAAAAAGAAGGCAGTACTAACTGAGCTGGGAGACGTGGCGATTGTACTAGTGCACCTGCGTCGCCAGCACAAACATTTTCCTCGCCAGCCCGAGCAGATTGCACAAGTATCAGCACTGCTCGAGGCGGTGGCAGACTACGAGAAAGTAATTGCCATGGGCGACTTCAACTGCTTGCCGTTTCAGATGCCACGAACAATGCTGCGAAACGCTGGCTTTCAATCTGCCTATGTAGAACTAGGTGAAAAACGGCCACGATTCCCTACGAATGAGTTCCGTGATGCGCTCTCTCCTCGCCAGAAGCTCGGTTTAGCTTTAGCAGGAGGAGCAATTTCGATTGACGATATCTATACCAGAGGCATGGAAGACTCGCTGGTATCTGTCACTACTTTTCAGGGCCGCTCTGATCACCCCGGTTTATTGCTTGAATACGGTGAATAATACCTCCAAAATATGACTGAACCCCCGGCGAGCGGGGCTCCAGCCAGGGGTTGTAGGGATAGGGGTTACGCAGAGGCTTCTGCGTCGTGAGCGCCGAAGGGGATCACCTTGGCACCCGTGTTGTTCGCGCCGTCCTTGACCGCGTTGGCGACCGTCTGGGCATCGGTCGGTGTGAGCTCTTGGAGCGAGATGACCCGAAGGCTTATCCCGAAGTACTCCGTGAGCACCGACTCGAGAGTCGTCTCGTACGAGGCTCCCGTTGCGAAGTCGACGAACTCGACTTTCGTTGCCAGCAAGGCCGGCAACGACACTGCCTCGCGTCCGAGCGTTTCGAGCAGGCAGCGAAGTGCCGACTCGAGGTACGCCTTCAACTGAGCGGTGCGCTCGGGGTTGTCTAGATCGCCCTTGTCTTCATCGATGAAGTTGTACAAGACTTTCTTCAGCGACTTCCAGCGACGGATGACCTGAGTGGTTGCCGTGGCGACGTACATGTACGTCTTGCTGTCGATGACGACCCGCGCCCGAAGCTCGATGCGTGTCGGCGTCTTGGCGGTTCGGCGGACGGTGGTAACACCCTTCACCGAAATGCCCGGACCGAACAGAACCGGCCACAGGGCGATACCGAAGAGCTCACGCCCTCCGATCTCACCCTTGCCGATGGCGTTCGTGTAGATCTTGCCGGACTTGAACATGCTGAACAGAACGATGATGAGGCCGATCCACAGGAGAATCGGTACACCGCGACTGAAGAGGTACGAGGGATCGAACAGAACTCGCTCCCACATTGACGTAGCCGAAAGCATCTCTCACCTCCTATGGATCTCTGAAGCCTTGGCTTACCCGCATAGTAGCACATAAGAGGTAGAAATAGAATATTGTATAATTAACTCATGAAAGAGCCGAGTATTTTTACCAAGATTATCAATGGCGAGATTCCGTGCCACAAGGTGTACGAGGATGAGAAAACTTTTGCATTCATGACCATACAACCTGTTCGCGAAGGGCATACGCTTGTTATCCCAAAACTGCAGGTAGACCAATACATTGACTTACCAGATGAAGATTACGAAGCCTTGTGGAGAACTGTGAAGAAAGTCGCAGCTAGGATACGTGAGGTCACCGGTAAAAAGCGAGTAGGTGTGGTTATAAAAGGGCTTGATGTACCACACACTCACGTACACCTTATCCCCTTTAATGAAAACGAGCACTTAAAAGCAGATGGCGCACAGCCTATGGCTGACGACAAAGACCTAGCAGCAATTGCTGAGAGGCTACGCTTTTAGATGATACGGATACTCGCCGTCGGCAAAAAACACGACGACTGGGTACTATCTGGGCTAGAACGCTATGAAAAGCGCCTGAAGGCGCCGTATAACGTAGAATGGGTACTTTTACCACATTCGTCGCGAGAGGGCGTAGAGGCGCGTGAGGAAGAGTCTGGGCGTATACTAAAGCAGCTAAAGCCAAATGATTTCGTAGTGTTGCTCGATGAAACGGGCAAACAACTCACCTCCCCTGCCCTATCTAACCTTTGTGAAGCACGGTTTGTGCTGGCGGACCAACTAGTATTTGTAATTGGCGGCGCCTATGGCGTTGATAATTTGCTACAGCAACGCGCAAATCTCGTGTGGTCACTTTCAGACCTCGTATTTCCCCACCAGCTTGTTCGCCTAATGCTGATTGAGCAGCTTTACAGGGCACAACAGATAGCCCGCGGCAACGGCTACCACCACGAGTAAGTTGTTAGTAGCATATCAGCTAGAGATGTCACCTCGACAGACCTCTACACGCCGGCGCGTTCTTTGCTCCTGGCAGGAACACGTCGGGTTGCGTTTCGCTTTAAGTCTGTCTCAGAGACATCTCTAGCCGTAACGTTTGTTGCTATAACATACCATTGACTTTTTACAAAGCTTATGCTATATTGGTGATAGTACCTTAGTACAAAAACATGAAACAAACACTATACACCACACCACTTACCATCGTCGTTAGCCTGATCATGCTAGTAAGCGTGTTACTACACGACACTCGCCTGGCGAAACTTGCCACTACTATGATTGGTATTCCAGCCGTGATTGCCAGCACCGATGCCGCGCATCGAGGCCTTAGCCCTGATCCTCACACCCATGTTGAGCGAATTAACGTTGGTGAGCTACGTGGTCAGCTACCCCGCCTAATGCCACGCGCTACCGAAGATAAGAAATATGTTTTGCACCGTCCAGTGCGTGGTAGTTCCAACCCTTTCGAGGGCAACTACTTACCCCTTGCTTAAGAACCTATAACTGTTAACTCGTTTTCAAGTCGTTCAATGAGCTGTTGAACCTCTTCCGCTTCTTTTTTGGTGGCTTCTACTAGTTCAGCAGGAGCTTTGGCAATGTATGATTCATTATCGAGTCGGCCAGTCAACGTACGCTGGCGTTGCTTTGCCTCACTAAGGCGAACTTCTAGATTAGTCTGGTGCTCGTAGAGAGTCTTTTGATCAATAGCGAGCCAGGCTTCGCGACCTGATACCGCCAAACGAAGGCCGCTCGGCTGTTCGGTGTGTAAAACGGCTTTTAGGCGCGCCAGGTGTTGGATCAGCTCGGCATTGTCTGCAAGCAAGCTGTCGCTGTGGTACTGTACCTCGTGTTTTTGATTGCCCGGTAGCTCGCTCGTAACAAATCGAACCTCAGAAACAAACAATTGAAGACGCTCAAATTCCGCAGCGGCCAGTTCATCGAAGGTAGCGGGTTGTGGCCAGTTTTCACGAATAAGCAGGCTGCCCTCTTCATACCATGGCAATGTTTGCCAAATGGTTTCAGTAACAAATGGTGCGAATGGATGCGCCATGCGCAGCACGCTATCGAGCACCCACGCCAACATATCGTGGTTGTCTTGCTTTTTGCTTGCTTCGACATACCAGTCGGCTACGCTACTCCACACGGTGTGGTATACGGTTTCTGCCGCTTCAGCAAAGCGGTAATCGGCTAGAAGTTGCTCGATATTGGCGCTGGCCTGGCTAAGCTCGCGGGCTATCCAATGGTCGGCTAAGCTTTCTGGCATAGGCGGTTGCATACGGTAGCTATCGCCTAGTTTATCTTCAACAAAGCGAGCAATGTTCCATAGCTTGTTGCAGAAATTACGTCCCGCTACCACCTTAGAGGTACTGAAGGCTTGGTTCTGGCCGGCGCTACGAGCAGCCACAAGCCCCATGCGAAGCGCATCTGAGCCAAATTCGCTCACCGCTTCCATCGGGTTGATTACATTCCCCTTGCTCTTGCTCATCTTTTGGCCATGCTCGTCGAGTACCAGACCGTGCAAGTACACCTCTTTAAACGGAACCTGACCAGTGACTTTTAGGCCAAGCATAATCATTCGCGCAACCCATTGATACAAGATATCAGCACCTGTTTCCATGACGTTAATTGGGTAATATTTAGCTAGTTCACCGGTGTTCAGGTAATCGGTAGTGATAAAGGGCCATTGGCCACTAGAGAACCACGTGTCGAAGGTGTCTTCTTCACGAGTATAGGTTTTGTCATCTACCTCGATTTGCTCTTGGTCTACCCTATCGTCGAATATCCAGTCAGTTGGATCAGCTGTGTTTTGAAAGGCAGGAATGGGAATACCCCAAGGAATTTGGCGGCTCAAGTTCCAATCGTGAATACCAGCATAGTATTGCAGTACGGCTTTCTTTTTTGATTCAGGTACAAAGCGCACATCACCGCGCTCAATGGCCTCAGTTGCTGCATCGGCCAGAGGTCGCATAGAGATAAACCACTGGTCTTTTACAAGCGGTTGAATAACGCTACCACATTTGTAGCAGTGCCCTACCGCGTGCTCTATGTCCGTTTCGCCGCGAAGTAGCTCCTGCGCATCAAGGGCTGCCAGTACTTTTTTACGAGCTTCCTCAGGGGTCAGCCCCATGTATTGCGGCGGCACGTTAATCATTTTGCCGTCGAAATCGATTACTTGAAGTTCGCCCAGGTTGTGACGCTTGCCGATCTCAAAGTCATTCGGGTCGTGGGCAGGAGTAATCTTAACCGCCCCCGTACCGTATTCGGCGTCTACGTAATTATCTGCAACGATCGGGATTTCCCTATCTATCAGGGGTAGTTGTACTCGCGTCCCTACTAAGTGCTTGTAGCGTTCATCGTTGGGATTAACGGCAACAGCAGTATCGCCGAGCATTGTTTCAGGCCTGGTGGTAGCAACTACAATCTCGTCGATTTTATCGAGAGTCGGATACGCGATTTTGTATAGCTTCGCTTTTTCGTTTTTGTGCTCAACCTCAATATCGGCAAAACTTGTTTGGTGTATTGTACAGTAATTGACGATGCGCTCACCTCTGTAAATAAGGCCTTCATCCCACAACTTTTTGAAAGTAGCGTAGGCGGTATTTACCACCTTTTCATCAAGCGTAAATACTAAATTGTCCCAGCTAGCACTGGCACCGAGTGCTCGAAGCTGTAGCTCCATATTGCCTCGCTGTTCGTCGACGAAGTTCCAGACCTGACTGTAAAGCTGTTCACGTGAAAAATCGAACCGGCTTTTGCCTTGTTTTTGCAGTTCCCTCTCGTACACTACCCACGTTTCAAAGCCAGCATGGTCGGCACCCGGAATGTAAATCGTGTCCCTTCCCTTCATGCGATAGAACCGTATGAGGATATCTTCAAGTACAGCCATGAGAGAATGTCCTACGTGCAGGTTGCCGTTTGCGTTTGGCGGCGGCATGATAATGCTGTACGGCTCGCCCTGGCCTGATGGCTTGAACGACCCCGAAGTCTCCCACAAAGCGTAGATCCCGGGTTCGTATTGGCTTGGTTCGTATGTCTTTGGTAATTTCATAAAGTTTTCACGTGAAAAGTACGCTTTGTACCTCTTAAGTAACTGTAGTCTAGTATAGCATAGCGCATGGCTTGTATAATGGTGGTAGTGATAGAAATTCAATCTGAAAACGACGCGCTTGCGTGGAATAATCTTGTGAAACAGACCGGCGGTCATCCGCTACAGCTGTGGGGTTGGGGAGAGGTAAAATCCGCACACGGCTGGAAAGCTCATCGCGTGCGGGTACTACGGCAGGGAAGGGTGCTCGGCGGAGCACAGTTGCTAATCAAGCGATTGCCTTGGCCATTGGGAGCTTTAGCGTATATACCAAGAGGCCCCTTTGGCTCGATAGGTGCCGAAGGTGAAAAGGCGTTGGCAAACTATGTTAAAGCAACATTCCGCCCAACGGTACTAAGCATGGAGCCGGATAGCACGAAGTCACCTCTGTGGAAAGGTTGGCATAAATCGCCTAATAAAATTTTGCTAGCCAGAACGGCGGTGCTTGATCTGACACAATCTGAAGAAGACATGCAAGCGGCTATGAGTAAAAAGACACGACAATACATTCGAAAATCACAGGGAGAGGGCATAACCGTACGTAAGGCTAGCTCGGCAAGCGACATTGCCGCCTGTCTTGCCATCTATAAAAGCACCGCTAAACGCGCTGGATTTATGCTGCACGAGGACGCGTATTATCAAGATATATTCCAGATGCTTGGTGACGATTCACCGGTGTACATGGCCGAGCGAGAGGGTAGGGTAGTGGCATTTTTGTGGCCGGTCGTTACGGAATCGGTGGCGTTTGAGCTATACGGTGGTATGAACGAAGAGGGCCAGGCCAGTCGAGCAAATTACTTCTTAAAATGGCAGGTTATTCAGAGTATGAAAGCTGCAGGCGTGAAACGCTACGATGTGAACGGGTTGCTCAACGACGGCGTAACAAGCTTTAAAAAAGGCTTTATCCCCGATGAGACTATGATGGCTGGCACGTTCGAGACGGGGCTATCGCCACCGTATATCATGTGGCGGTATCTTTTACCGATTGCTAAGCGTGTGGCTCAATTGCTACGGCGCCTTCGCGGTAGATAACAATACTGCCGTCTGGTTTTACCCCAATAATGGTTGATGGTTCATGGTTTGACATATCACCACCGTCGACGTAAAAATCTACCTCATTGTGAAAATAAGCTTTCGCCATACCTACAGAGGTGGAGGTAGGCGCACCATGATCGTTGGCGCTTGTGGTCATCAAGGGGCCTGTTTTTTCGAGCAAGGCAAGAAGGGCAGGGTGATTGGGAATACGAGCTGCCAACACAGACTGACCTGCCGAAAGGTAGTGTGGCACGCCCTCGGCCGATAGCTCAACACTAACGGCATTTGGCCAAAAGCGCTGGGCAACCTCGAGCTCGCTTGGCAAAAAGCCGAGGTGTTCAAGCTGCTTAACGGAAGCAGCGATGGTAGTACCTGGCTTTCGTTCGCGATCCTTTACCTGATAGAGCCTGTGAATGGCGCTTTCAGACTGTGCTCGAGCGACTAAGCCATAGACGGTGTCGGTAGGTAGTACCCCCATGCCGTCCTGCAGGAGCAGTTCTACAAGCTGTGAATCGTCTAGGGATGAGATATCAGCTGGCACTATGTTCTCCACGCCGTTTCGTTCATGGATAGGGTTGGTTTAACCTCTACCGTTTCGGGGTCGGTTGGCTCGCAATAGAGCGATTGGTAGTAGCCTAGGGCAGCTATCATGGCAGCGTTATCCGTGCATAGTTGTCGGGGTGCATACTCAATCGCTACAGGGAGCGCTTCGGCGAGGCGACGACGCAAATCTCGGTCGGCAGCCACGCCGCCAGCAATAACGACTGATGCTGGTTTGAACTCATTGAAGGCAGCGACGGTCTTTTTTACGAGAGTTTGATTCGCTACACGTTGGAAGCTGGCGGCAAAGTTTGCCCGTGTGGCGTCGTCTAAGCGTGCAGCAAGCTCGAATGAGGGAAAAGTGTGGTCGACACCCACTTCACGCTGAACGGCCCGCAAAACGGCCGTTTTAAGCCCAGAAAAACTGAAATCGTAGACTCCCTTTAGCTTTGCATCAGGAAAATCGAAGGCGTTTTCGTCGCCATCGGCAGCGGCTTTTGCAATGCTTGGGCCGCCAGGATAGGGGAGGCCAAGGATTTTGGCCACTTTGTCGTAGGCTTCACCGACGGCATCGTCAAGCGTTTCACCCAGCAGATGATAGTTGCCATGATCTTCAAACATAATGAGCTGCGAGTGAAGCCCACTTACCGCTAGCGCAAGCATTGGAAAACGCGGCTGTTTACTGGGAAGTTCGAGTGGGTCACCGGTTGATTGTTTTGTAATAAAGTTTGCGTATACATGGCCTTCAACGTGGTGTACAGGGTAGAGTGGCTTGTTGTGAAGCTTTGCCAACGTAGCTGCGGCTAATGTTCCTACAAGCAGCGAGCCAATCAGCCCAGGCGCGTTAGCCACGGCGATAGCGTCGATATCGTCCCAGGTAAAACCAGACTCTTCGATAGCCTGGTGAATAACCGGGTTGATTACCTCGATATGGCTACGAGCTGCGACCTCTGGTACAACACCGCCATAGGCTTTGTGAATATCAACCTGTGACTGCACTACGTTTGAGTGCAGTATAGTTCCGTCTTCAACAACACTGGCTGCAGTTTCGTCGCAACTGCTTTCAATACCTAAAATTAACATTGTTACCAGTATACCACCCCTGATGGAAATGTTTTGCCAGAAAACCGATTGGACGTGTAAAATAAAGAGGATGACACTTGCGAGGAAACTAACTGCGAAAGCCGCTGCGGCGCGCTACCGTAACCCATCGAAGTCGCTGCGGGTGATTGCGGTTGTGGGGCCATATGGCAAAACCACCACAGCGCTTTTACTAACTGAGCTTTTGATGGAATCAGGGAATTCAGTACTGGTGCTTACGAACAAAGGCTCAAAGCTTAACGGCGAACCTTTGGGTATGCGCTTCGAACCAACCGCTCGCTCAATCCAGCGCTTACTTGCGTTGGGTCGTAAAAAATCAGTCGACTTCGTGATTATCGAAGTCGATCAAACTGTTGTTGATTCACATGTGCTAGAAAGTATCGTGCTTGAGATGGTGGTGGCAACGGCTGAAAGTGATGTCGCTCGTGCCATGCTGGAGCGTCCAATGGCGTACTCGGTGGTTCCTAGCGCGTTTACTACAGAAGCTCGCGATGTTGCGCCTCATCAGGCAATCAGTTTTGGTACCGACGAGCTTGCCGATGCACGAATTGGCAAAGTAAAACTTTTTCGAAAAGGGACTGAGATTGAGCTGGTTATTGATCATCAAACGACCTTACAGCTTGCTACCCACCTAATCGGGCATGCCAATGTATACAATGTGGCTGCAGCAGTTGCTGCTGCTTACGTGCTGGCGGCAAAAATTGAAAGTTTTGTTGACGGCGTGGCTCGACTTGAGGAAGTGCCGGGAAATTATGAGTACTTGCCGCTAGAACGACTGTATAGCGTGGTTGTAGATGGAGCATATCAGCCAACTTCACTTGAACTAGTGGTAGCCGACGCAAAGAAGCTAACTAAGCGGCGTTTGCTAGTGGTAGCAGATGAAACGATACAATTTGAAGATTACGCTAAATTGAAGCAAGTGGCCGATGCGGTTACAGTGGTGGGCGAAGGCGAACAGCCTGGTATTAAGGCTTCAGACGATAAAAAGAATGCTTTAGACACTGTGCTTCGAGGGGCGAAGCAAGAAGATACGGTGCTTTGCTTAGGTCGCACCTTTGCTTCGCAAGATAGTGACCATCTAAGCGTCGCGCAGCGATTGGCTGAGGGAAGCAGTGAGTAGCTTTCGCGGCGTAGTAAAAACTATCATTCCGGTTGGTGTGTTCAAAAAAATTGAGCCTTTCGGACATCTGCTTGAGTCTATACTGTGGAATATTGTGTATGGATTTCCCTCTCGCGGCATGCACGTGATTGGAGTAACCGGAACTAACGGTAAAACAACGACCAGCTTTATGATTCACCGTATGCTAACAGATGCGGGATACAAGACGGCCCTCATGACAACCGTGGCATATGGTGTAGGCAACGATATCATCCCCCAAGAATTTCACATGACTACTGTGTCGTCAAAATTACTACAGAAGCGTTTGAAGGAGTTTAAAAAACAAGGGGTAGAGTGGCTCGTTTTAGAAACCACTAGTCATGCGCTTGCTCAATACCGAGTGTGGGGCGTGCCGTACGAAATTGCCGTGCTGACCAACGTTACTCATGAGCACCTTGATTACCATGGAACGTTTGAGCGATACGTTGCGGCCAAGCGAAAACTCTTTGAACTGGTCGGTAGGCACAAGAGCGGCTTTGGCATCGTGAACGCAGATGACGATACCGCGCAGTCATATGCGGCAGCGGCAAAGCGGGCAATAAGCTATGGTATTCACACAGGTGAGGTTCAAGCGAGTGAAGTGGAAGTGCAGGCCACAGGCAGCACCTATTCAGTAAAACTGGGCGACGAACCGCTCTATATTCACTGCAACATTCCGGGCGAGTTTAATGTCTATAACAGTTTGGCTGCGGTCGCAGTTGGGCAGCATTTAGGGCTCACGCCAGAACAAATTCAGCAAGGCATTGCCAATCTAAAAAGCGTAGAAGGCCGCATGAACACCATTAGCGAAGGTCAGCCTTTTTCGGTGATTATTGATTACGCTCACACCCCAGACTCATTTGAACGATTACTAAGTGATGTAAGAAAGTCAACAAAAGGTAAACTAGTAGTGCTATTCGGTAGCGCCGGTCGGCGGGATGAAGCGAAGCGAGCGATTCAAGGCGAGATTGCCGGTAAGTACGGGGACGAAGTGGTACTCACCGAAGAAGACGACCGGGATATTGATGGCAATGAGATTTTGGCGCAGATTGCTGAAGGCGCCGAAAAAGCCGGTAAAGTGAAAGATCAAAACTTGTTCTTGATTCTTGATCGACCGGATGCCATACAATTTGCAATGACACGTGTGAATTCGCCTGAAGACACGGTAATACTTCTTGGTAAAGGCCACGAAAAAACTATTGAGCGTGCTGATGGTGAACATCCTTGGGATGAGGCGGGCGAAGCTCGCAAGGCTATAACAAAACTCACCGGTAAAGAGCAATAAGTCAAATGCCGCATAAAGTTTTGCTCCTTGATATTGACGGCGTATTGATGCAGCAACCAAAACTTTTTTCAGAGATATACTGTGGAAGATATGGTGTTTCGATCGATAAGCTATTACCTTTTTATAGTTCGAAAGAATTTCTGAATTGCTCAATCGGTAAGTACGACTTAAAGCAAGCGATCCGTGACCACCAAGACAAGTGGCGATACACCGGAGACCTTGACTCTCTGCTTTCTGAATGGTTTGAGGCCGAGCGTTATCCGAACGAAAAGCTTATGGAATTAGTAAAAAACTTGAGAGAACAAAGAATGCGTGTTGTAATCGTCACGCAACAAGAAAAGTATAGAACGGCATATCTCAAACAAAACGTTTTTGGTGATATGTATGATGATTTTTTCGTATCCTGCGAATTAGGTCTTCACAAAGACTCGAAGGATTTCTGGGATGAAGTGCTGAAGCGTCTCGACGTTTCGCTACCTGGAGAAGTTTTGTATTTTGACGACAAGCAATCTCTTGTAGCGTTAGCGCAATCCGTCGGAATAGACGCGTATATCTATGAGTCGGTGGAACAAGTTCAAGAACTAGTAGTGGAGTAACTATTCGAGCGTTAAAGTAGTGCAGCGCATGGAGCCGCCACCTTTGGCGAGCTCGGTATTATGCAAGCGAATTGTTTTTAGCCCATGAGCTTCAATCGCCGCCACGAAGTTCGGAGCGTCATTCATTACTACATGTGTACCGGTAGAGACAAGATTACAGGCGAGGTTATTGATGGCTTCGTCTTCTGATACTTCAATCAAATCAATGCCCGGAAGCGAGCGAATTATTTCGACACTTTCAGGCAAAAGCGCATCTGCGCAGTAGCCAATCAGGCCATTTTCAACAACCGTGCCGTCATGGTACACCGGTGCTTTTAGTACTGATATAGCAAGATCGATGTCGTAGTACAAACTATCTGGCCAGCCAGAGTAGCTATTGATGGCGGGTTTGCCTGCATCATCAAGCACCGGCTTTGCGTATAGACGGATGAGCTCAAGTCCTAAGGTTTTGGCAGCGAATTCCTGAGCGGCTTCCTCCGAACGATAGCCGGTGCCACAAAACAAGTAGTTTCCACAGGGCAATGCGTCGCCCTGACCACTGAATTTTTCCACCTCTGGCGGCAATTCATACACAGTTTTCCCCAAGGCTTCTAGTGCTTGTTTCGCATAGGCTTCTTCGGCTTTTCGTGCATTGGGCAGGCGCGCGAGTACTGCCTTATCACCTCGAACCAATGCCCAGTTGGCAGTAAATACGCCATCTTGGCAGTTTGGCGGCGGAGCAATGCGTTGTACTGTTACACCGACAGATTCGAGCGCTTGCTGAATATTGTCGTGTTCGTGTTTTGCCTTTTCAAGATTAATCGGCGCATGTTGTGTCATGAAAGGATTGATAGGAGCTTCATCGCTAAAGTAATCTACGCCTGACATTAATACTGTTGAATTAATCACAACGTAGTTCCTAATAATACGACTCATGGTGAGTCTTAAAGTGAATACGGCGCACAACCTTTTCGACAAATCGCATCCACAGCTTGGTTTTTGCTAGGTCAATCGGTACTTCGTAGGCACCAACATATTCTGTAATCGTTTTGTTGAAGCTGGTTTTGAAACGAGCTAGGCCATAAAAAGGGTGATTAGGATCAGCTGCGGAAGCAATAGGAGGCACGCCCGCTAGATCATGTCGCAAAGAACCATGTTGCTTTGCCCATTGAATGACGTGCCACTGTAGCAAGTGACTGGCGCCGTAGGCGGTTCGTTCGCGTACGCTGGCACCGTCTTTATACATACTCTGCGTACCTTGTACCATAGCGAATGCTCCGGCCACAACATTACCTTCAAAGTAGGCAAAGAAAAGTTGGCCACTTTCGCCGTACGCATTATAGAAGTTCTTGTAATACTCGGGTGGTCGAATGGCGAAACCAGCACCCTGAGCTGTTTCGGTAAAGAGATCGTACATAATTTTGCAATTTTCATCATCGGCAGGCACGGCTTTTACTGTTACACCATCACGCTCGGCACGACGAATGGCATGGCGACCCTTTTGATTGAGAGTAGCCATGATTTCATCCAAGCTTGGGGATAAATCAACGTACACAGTAGCGTAGTTGTACTGGATAGGGTTGGTTTTTAAGAGACCAAGCCCACTCATATCGGTAGTATGATCAAGTTCTGGTTCGATTTTGACCGTAAACACGCCTTGCTGCTTAGCAAACGGACGCAGTACTTCAAGAAGCTTTGCAAGGTCAGCGCGTGAAGTGGTACTAGGGCCTTTCGGGCAGTACCAAACCTTGCCAAGTAGCGGAGTAGACTTTTCCATGACCGCGAAGGCTCGAGTGCCCGCAAAAAGGTAACGAATTTTCCAGCCAGCCAGCTGTTTTTGTTCGAGAAATTCTTTGCCTTGTAAAATGTTGCCGCCATCTGGATTAGCAGTCACGAAAGAATTCCAGTTGGCTATTTCTTCATCAGTAGCAAAGCGCATGTTCATATCTAATATATTGTAACAAATTAGCACTCAGGCTTGACGAGTGCTAGCATGTTTTCTACAATTAAGACAGTAGAGAAGTAAATAACGGAGGAGTTCTTGATATGAGTTCACCAATCAAGCCTCTTGGTGACCGCGTCGTTGCGGTACGAGAGGAAGCTGCAACAAAAACAGCAAGTGGCTTGTACTTGCCAGATAATGCTAAGGAAAAGCCTGTACTCGCGAAAGTTGTGGCAACGGGCAAAGATGTAAAAAATGTAAAAGCAGGTGAAAAGATTCTGTACAAAGAATATTCAACCACAGAAATTAAGATTGATGGCGTGGAGTATTTAATTGTAAAAGAGGAAGACATTTTGGGAACGGTATAATGGACGGACTTTGGATTCTATTTTATGTAACAGTTAACGTCGCCGTGTACTTACTTGTAATTAAGTTCATCGTCACGGTACGTCAATTGTTTAAAAGAGTTGAGGCTCTAGAGAAAAAAATGGCGAATGTAAATTCCGAAGGAGGTAAGTAATGGCAAAAAAAGTATTTTACAATGAAGATGCGCGAAATCGAATTTTAGGCGGGGCAAAGGCCCTATACGACGCGGTAAAGGTGACCTACGGACCAAAAGGTCGTAATGTCGTGATTGCCAAAGGCTACGGGGGCCCAACGGTGACGCACGACGGCGTGACTGTTGCTGAAAGTGTCGACCTACCTGAAAATGACGACGAGACACTTGGCTACAAAGTAGGTGCTGAACTCATCAAGCAAGCGGCTAGCAAGCTCAATAAAGTCGCTGGAGATGGTACTACTACCGTAACCGTGCTAACCTACAACATTTTGAAAGAAGCCAATCGTTTGATCGCTGCTGGCCACAACCCAATGGAGCTAAAGAAGGGTATTGAAGAGGCTGGTAAAGAAGTAGTAAAAGCCATTGATGCGTTGAGCGAAAGCGTAGAAGGTAAGACCGAACGCGTTGCCGAAGTTGCAACTATTTCTGCCGGTGACGAAGCAATCGGCAAGCTAATTGCTGATGTGATGGAAAAAGTTGGCAAAGACGGTGTAATTACGGTAGAAGCTGGCCAAGGCCTCGAGATGGAAAGCGAAGTGGTAGAAGGCTTTAGTCTCGACAAAGGCTGGGCGAGCCCATTCTTTGTAACTGATGCTGGTAGACAAGAAGCTGTGTACGAAAAACCATCAATCGTCATTACCGACAAAAAGATTTCGACTGCTCAAGAACTATTGCCACTGATTGAAAAGCTTGCTCAAACCGGTAAAAAAGATATTGTGTTGGTTGCTGATGAGGTGGATGGCGAGGCATTGAGCATTCTGGTGCTCAATAAGCTAAAAGGCGTGTTAAATACTGTTGTAGTGAAGGCGCCAAGCTTTGGTGACCGCCGTAAAGACATTATGGCCGACATGGCAGTGCTCACTGGGGCGCAGGTGATTTCAGACGATCAAGGCCTTAGCTTTGAAAACGTTGGCTTAGAGGTAGTAGGAACAGCTCGTAAGGTGATTGTAGGCAAAGATGACACCACAATTATTGAAGGAGCGGGTAAGGCGAGTGATATCAAGGCGCGAATCACGCAAATTATATCGCAGGCTGATAACGCATCAAGTGAATACGACAAAGAGCAGTTTGAAAAGCGTGCTGCAGCACTGAGCGGTAAGGTGGCCGTGATAAAGGTGGGTGGTGCTACTGAAACAGAGATTGATGAAAAGAAATTCCGCGTCGATGACGCTGTGGCCGCTACCAAGGCAGCGTTGGCCGAAGGTATTGTGCCAGGAGGAGGCGTGACACTTGTAAACGTAGCGTCACACATTGCAACCGATGGTTCAGATAGCACTTCAGCAGGACGGCAGATTCTAAAAGATGCTCTGAAGCAGCCGTTCTTACAGATTACAGCGAATGCTGGCCTAAATTCCGAAGCGCTGTTAGCACAAGTAGAAACCGGCAAGCCAGGCTTTGGAGTGAATGTGATGAAACCAGAAAAAGGTTTGGTAGACGTAAAGAAGGCTGGGGTAATCGACCCAACGCGTGTTACCAAAGAAGCGGTGCAAAACGCCGTTTCAATCGCCTCAACTGCGGCTACCATGGGCGCGTTAGTAGTAGAAATTCCTGAAAAAGAACCTGCAGCGCCAATGGGCGGCGGCATGCCTGGAATGATGTAGAGTAGCGTGTCAGAGCACCTGTTATAATCAGTGCATGCTAAGAAGAACGATAGCTATCGTATTGGCTGCTCAGGTGGTAGGCATATTTCTTGTCGTTTCCAATCTAAATTTCTTTAACACAAATTCACCATTAGAAAACTTCTTAGGCTCGGTGGGTGGTGCTTTGTTCTGGTTGGCTCCAGTGGCGGGTGCTGTAGTATTGGCCATACAGCAGCCAAAGAAAAAGGGCTCAGCAGCGTCTTACTTATATACAGTGATTCGAAATTTAGGGATTCTGTTTGCATTTACGGTAGGGCCATGGCTCTTGCTATGGGGAGTGAATTGGTCGTACTCTGCAGCGCGACAAGCCATTGACGCTGAAGAAGTTCGGCAAAGCCAGATTCGATCGGAGGAATATAGTAATGCAATCGGTGAGGCTCGAGAGGAAGAGTGGGCTCGTACATGCCTCACCGCGCGAACTCTGTCGACAGATTTGCAGGTCTCGGCTCTTTACTATGATTATCTTGATGCAAAAATATACTTGCAGCAACACGCAAGTACAGAGGTGTTAAGTAAAGTTAACCAGCATGTAAAAGCGATTAACACGCAGTTTCATGAGTGTGAAGCTGGAGACGTGACACCTACAGCTCAACGCGATGAGATAAAGAGTCATCTCGAAAAAATTATTGCTATGTCTGAGTCGGAAGAGTAATAATGCCAAGTAAAAATGCGCCATGTTTCTGGCGCGTTTTTTAATTCAGTCTATTAATTAGGCTTGGCCTTGGCTCAAGAAGTCGATTTCTTTAATGATGTCCAAGAGGGCTTGTGCGCGACGAGCTTCGTCGGCAATGCCTTTTGCAGCATCGTGAGCTGGGGCAATGAGCGCACGATCATCAGTGGAGCGGAGCAATAGTAGGTAGGTGTCGAACTTTTCTTCGGCTGAAACGTTAAGTTTGTCTACGAGAGGACGAAGTTCTGAAAGGGCTTCTTGTTTGATACCATCAAGTTCTGATGAGGCAGCTGGCATGGTGGCTGCGACATCTGGCGCGGCAACAATCGGGTCGGGTGTAGGAAGCGAAGCAGGCGCATCAGTAGCAGCAGTATCGGCTACAGGTGCGGCTTGGTCATCAGCTGATACGGTTGGTACTAGTGGTGCTGGCGCTGGTGTTGTGTCAGCTTCTTGGTTTACCCCTGCTAAAACTTTAGCAAGTTCTTGATCATCACTAATCGATTGTTGTTGATTCGCTGGTTCAATTGTCGTCATGCCCACCTCTATACTACTTATGCTTCAGTTTACAATTACTGTAGCATAAATCAAACCTGTGAGTAAAGGTTTATACTAGATATATAGACGCATATACTAAAACGCCAAAAGAGGAGACTGAAAATGGATGATATGAACGTAATTGCCCAAATTGATACATTTGATGCGTTGGGGTTGGCCGCAAACACACCCGAACAACTGCGACATGACTTTGAAGTGCAAAATGTTAACCTTGACCGAGACATTCGCAACGTGGTGTTTGCCGGTATGGGGGGTAGTGCATTGCAGGCTGAATTTATTAAAACATGGCCTAGCCTTTCAGTGCCGTTTGTCATCTGGCGAGACTATAACCTACCAAACTTTGTAGACGAGCACACGCTAGTATTAGTTGCGAGCTATTCGGGTAATACTGAAGAAACGCTGTCTTCACTAGCTACTGCACGAGAAAAAGGCGCGATGGTGGCGGTTATGGCCGGTGGTGGTAAGTTGCAAGAAGAGGCTGAGGCACACGGTGATATCTTTGTGCAGATCCCCAAGGCAGTGCAACCACGAATGGCAGTATTTTATTCCTTCCGTATTTTAGTCGAGGTGTTAGTGGCACACGGCCTAGCCAAACGCGAAGTATTGGCAGAACTTGAGGCTGCTTCAAAGGTAATTGAGTCAATTATTCCGCGCTGGGTCAAAGAAATTCCAACAGAAGAAAACGAGGCTAAGCAAATTGCGAAACACCTAGTGGGTAAAACGCCGATATTCTATGCAGGCACATTGATGACCGCAGCAGCGTACAAGTGGAAGATTGGCGTGAACGAAAACGCTAAAAACACGTCATGGTACAACCTTATGCCAGAGTTTAACCACAATGAATTTATGGGCTGGACTTCACACCCAGTCGAAAAACCATTTGCTGTGGTTGATTTGATTTCAAGCTTTGAGCACCCTCGCATTTTGCGTCGTTTCGAAGTAAGTGACCGCCTATTATCAGGTATGCGGCCTAAGGCCTTACAGCTGCACGCAGAAGGTAATAGTATTTTGGAGCAACTACTGTACCTAGTAATGCTAGGTGATTTCGCGACCATTTACATGGGTATCTTGAATGGTGTTGACCCAAGCCCTGTGGCACTGATTGAGAAATTCAAAAAAGAACTGGGGTAATGAGACAAACCTACGGTTTTTCTCATCGTGCCGGGCACTGGCAAAGCCAGCTGCTCGGACTGCTCTTTTCCCTGAGTTAATATTAATGATAGCGGCGAAGTGATTCGATAGGGTCTTTGCTTGAAGCGCGGATAGCGGGGTAGAGGCCAAACAGTACACCTACTCCTACCGAAAGTGCACTAGCCCAGCCGACGATCGCCCAAGAAAATGCGGGGTCGTAGGTGAGGAACATACTAATACCAAACGCTATTACGTAGCCACCGATAAAACCAGCAAAACCACCTATAACGCTGATAATAAGCGCTTCAATCATGAACTGTAAAATAATTGTTCGATTGCTCGCGCCTACGGCTTTACGCAAACCAATTTCGCGGGTTCGTTCAGATATGCTTACTAGCATGATGTTCATGATACCGATCCCACCGACAAGCAGCGAGATGCCCGCAATGAGCGACATGACGGTACTAATGACACTGAATAGACGGCTAGTTGGCTTGGCGATAGACGAGCCAGTATATACCGCCACATCACGTTCGTGATCGTGGTTTGCGCGCAAGAGATTCGTGATTTTTTGCTTAAAGTCAGCCATGGCTACCCCTGGCTTGGCTTTTACATTAATTTGCTGGATTTGGGCGACGCCGCTATTAAATAGCTTGCCGCTCTCGAAGCTGATGATGGCTGCCGAATCAAGGTCGATGTTGTTGTAGTTGATAGGATCATTTTGACGTTTCATAATACCAATTACCGTAAAGGATTGCCCTCGAATGAGGAATGTTTTACCAATAGCGTCCTCGGTGCCAAATAAATCGACCGCGAGTTGGGTGCCAATCACTGCAGTGTCTTCAAGAGTGACTGTATCAATAAACTGACCATCACTCATTTTTAGTTTGGCGATGTCGGCAAAATCGGGAGTAGTAGCAAGAATGCTACTGCGCTCCGGTGATGCACCTTCTTTACGTACGCTGCCACTAAGCGTCATAAGTGGTGCAACGGCTTGTGTATCTTTCAGCTCATAAATAGACTCTACGTCGCGTTCAGTAAGCGGGCTGGTGGTATAGGCGTTCTGTGGTGTTGGGTTTGCTAAATCTTGCAGGCTTGACTGCTTTGAGACAGGACGAATAACTGCGACAGACGAGCCGAGTTCCTTTACTTGATCATTAATAATGTTAGTAATACCGTTGCTCAATGCCAGAATTGTTGTAATACTCGCAACACCTATCGCAACACCGGTCATAGTCAACGCTGTACGCATACGCGCGCGTACAAGTGACTGCTTCGCTGTTCTGTAGTGCTCAAAAAGAAGTGGTCTCATGATTTCTTTGCCTTCTTTGCTCGCTTCTTTTTCGCCTTTGGAGCGGCCTTTTTGCTAGTTTTGCCCAGCGGTTTTTTCTCGGCTACTTTCGGCTTTTCTATTGTTAGGTCTTTAGTATCAGTATCAATTTTGCCATCAAGCATTGTGATTACACGGCTCGCATAGGTAGTGAGGTTGGGGTTGTGCGTAACCATAATGATTGTATTACCTTTTTTGTGAACCTCGCTCAGCTCTTCCATAATCACATGGCTTGAGCGACTATCGAGATTACCCGTAGGTTCATCCGCTAAAATAATCGACGGGTCATTTACTAGTGCCCTTGCAATGGCCACGCGTTGTGTTTGACCACCTGAAAGCTGCCAGGGCATGTAATATTCGCGTTCACCTAAGTGAAAGTTTTTGAGCATGTCACTAGCTGCAACGAGGCGTTTCAAGTGCGGCATGCTGCTATAGGCAAGGGGAAGAGCGACGTTTTCGAGTACATTCAAGCGTTCGATAAGATTGAAGTTTTGAAATATAAAGCCAATTTGTTTTGCTCGAATCCGAGCGCGTTTACTGTTCGACAAATCTTCGACGCTTTTGCCATCAAGTAAATATTCACCGTCGGTCGGCTGATCGAGCAAACCAATAATATTAAGTAGGGTTGTTTTACCACAGCCACTGGGACCCATGATGGCGATAAATTCGCCTTTTTCAACGGTTAGATCTACACCATCAAGCGCGTATTGCTCGGCCTCGCCCACGCCAAACCGTTTTCGTAGGTTTGTGAGTGAAATAACCGGTGAGCTCGCAGTGTGGTGTGTCATCACGTCTATTATGGTGTGCTAACAGATGAAACGCAAGTCACATTACGGCGTAAATTTGACAACTGATACAATGAGTGAGATGGAGAGGTGGCCGAGTGGTTGAAGGCGCACGCTTGGAAAGCGTGTATAGCAGCAATGCTATCGCAGGTTCGAATCCTGTTCTCTCCGCCAGGAGAAAACACGTCATGCCATTTGGTATGGCGTGTTTTCTTTTCGCAGAAAAGCAGGGTTTGAGCCAGGTTCAACAGTTATCAAATGTTTCATTTTACAACTGTTAGCCGATGGTGGCGCTAGTATAGCGCTATCATCGAAGCGTTCATCCTGTTCTCTCCGCCAGACTTAATCTTTTAGAGCTTTTTGATAGACTTCGAGAGTTTCTTTGGCCATTTTTTCCCAGCTAAAGGTTTTGTGCCGGGCAAGACCTTTTTTGATTAAGTCTTTGCGTAGTTTTTCGTTTGAAACAACTTGTTCAATCTTTTCGGCCATATCATCAACATCTAACGGGTCGAAATACAGTGCACCATCAGCATACACTTCAGGCAGGCATGTGGCCGTGCTTGATACGACAGGCAAACCAAAGCCCATGGCTTCAAGCGCGCCCAAGCCAAAGCCTTCATTGAGCGATGGGGTCACATACGCCAGAGCTTTGCCATACAGGTAGTCGCGTTCACCCTTCATGCTTTTTAGCGTAAAGTGAATATTTTTATAGCCGCGTTTTTCAAATAGTTCTTTGTTGGCAAGTACAGAATCGTCTGGGCCATTTACAAACACCAAGCCAAGGTCTGGGTGTTTTTCGAGCAGCTTCTGATGTGCTTCAGCTAAGCGAACACAGTTTTTGTAGTCACTGTGTCGGCCTACATTTATAAGAAATCGCTTAAACGGCACTTCGTAAGGAATTGGCTTGAATTGGCCGATATCGGCTGCTTCGTAGGTAACATGTACTTTGCTGCTTGGAATCTTCGCAAAATTAAGCAGGTCTTGTTTGGTGTATTCAGTTGGCGTGATGATCGCTGCGCTATCGCGGGCGACTTTCCAGAATACATATCGCCCCACCAGCTGCTTTGCTTTAAAAATAATGTAGTTTTTGTCTGAATTGTACACGCGAAGTAGTGTAAGGTCGTGAATCGTCGTAACTTTTTTGCCTTTGTAGCGAATAGGCTGCTGTGGCACGCAAAAGTGTACTAAGTCCGCATTTAGCTCATCGAGAAATGTCTTAAAGCCAAGTTGTTCCTCAAACGAATAATCATCGTAATCGGCAAACAGTACAGTGAAGTTTTTCGCAGTTGGCTGCCAAAAGTCTTTATCGACGCTTGGAATCAATACAGTGTAACGATTTGTTGTGTCTATTTTTTGTAGGTAGTGTAGCAAGCGCTCCACATATGTTCCGGTAGTGGAATTAATAATGCGCGCGTCGATAACAATGTGTTTAGCAGCCATTACTTTTCAAACCCAAGGCGCTGTTCTTCGGTTAGTAGTAAGCCGGTTTCCTTGTGCAATCGTGCTAACACGCCATCGACAATTTTTTCTGATACATTTTTTCCGTAAATATTGCCACTTTTTCGCATGGCATCGTTGTTGTAGGCACCTTTGATAACTTCGTAGATAAATTCTTTGCTAAGAGGCGGAGCAGGGATGTTAGAGCCAGCAAAGAACGACTCGCTACGGTCAGAACCAAAGCGAACGGTCACGTGGGGCACGCCGACAATATTGGCTTCTTCCTGGAACCCACCTGAATCAGACACTACCGCGCCACATACTTTCATGGCTGCAATAACGTCGCGGTGGAAAGCCCACGCTTTTGAGTAAATAAAGTGGTCGGGGTATTCTTCCACCATGCGCTCGATATCATCTCGGTAGCCAAACATATCTATAGCATCTTCCGTGCTCAACAGTGATAGAAACAGCACTTTATAGCCATTCGCTACCAGCTCTTCGACGGCCTCCATAATGGCGGTAAAGCGTTCGCGATTGAAAATGTTTTCGCGGCGGTGAATAGACATCATAATAAACTTGCCATCGGCGAGCTTTGGGTAATGCTCGAATACATCTGATTTCTTAGCGTCTTCAATAGCATGCAAAGTAGCGTCAGCAATGGTGTTGCCGGTTACTACTACCTTTGAAGGGTCTACACCTTCTGCAATCAGCTGGTCTTTGTTTATCTTTACCGGTGCAGCACAAAAGCCACTAGTAGGCTCGGTCATGCGGGTGTTCATTTGCTCAGGGAAGGGCTCAATGCTTCCGAGCGAGTAGTTTGCCATGTCTTGAGTGGCTTTGTAGTATTCGTCCCATGAAAACGTGCCTGCCTTTAGGGCATTGTTGAACTCGTGGTAGATTTCTTTTTTTGGGGTTAGCGTTCGAATACCGGCTTCCACGTGTACGCAAGATACTTTATAGAGCATGGCGGCGAAAGAAATAGCCGACGCAGTAGAGGTGTCACCATGAACGTAGGGAATCGGAACTTTACCACGCTCAAGCAATACATCCAAGATTTCGCTAAATCGCTCAATCATTTGCACGGTTTTTTCTGGCCATTTGCCTCGAATACCAAGCCGAATATCAACTTCTAGGCCGAATTCTTGCTCGACACCACCACTATAGCTGTAGTCGTAGTGTTGTTCGGTGTGGCATAACAGCACAGTTTCGCCGCGCTTGATAAGCTCGTGATAAATAGGCGCTTGTTTAATAATATCGGGTTTTGTGCCAATGGTTACGACGTGCACGAAATGTGCGTTTTCGATTTTTTTCAAAACCTTTTCGTCGATATAGCTTGAAGTTTGCATACGTGCGGATGGGCCTTTCTAAAGAAATCGCTGGTTTGCTATCTCTATTAACTATACTAAAGCTTGGCCGTTTCGGCTACTTGCGAGCAGCGGCTTTGTATACGAAATTTTGAATCTTTGTCACAAACAAAACCTTGTCGAACCGCTTGGCGCGGTTGTTTAGAACCACTGGCAGAAACCGCGTCTTTTCGGCTCGTTGTATAGCAGCAACGACACTCTCAACGGATTGTTCATCGAACAAAACTCCGGTTTCGCCATCGGTGACAATGTCGAGTGCACCGCCCTTACCAAATGCTATTACTGGGCTGCCACCGGCCATTGCCTCAACCGGTGAAATACCAAAGTCTTCTTCAGCAGGGAAAATAAAGCCCTTTGCGTGTGTGTAGCCTTCGGTTATTTCAGCCTGGTGCTTGGCGCTTGGTGAACCTTCAAAAAAGGTAACGGTAGGTCCGGCCATTGCTTCTAACTTTGCTCGTTCACTGCCGGTGCCATAAACCCGAAGGGGAAGTTCTAACTTGTTTGCCGCTGCGATCGCAAGGTCGAGGCGCTTGTAGGGAATGTGTCGTGATAGCGCCATGTAATAATCAGCCCGTTGCTTGCTTGGTTTGAACCGCTTCGTATCAACGGGCGGGAACATTACCGTGGCTGGCTTTTTATAATATTTTTCAATTCGCTCTTTTACGGTGCTAGAGTTCCCAATAAATTCGTCCACTGCTTGCGCGGCTTCAAAATCAGCTTTTTTCAGCGACGGAACCATTAGTGGCATCGCCAAACGCACCAGCCAATTGAGCTTGCCAAAGCCAGGATCTGCTTTATATTCCTCGTAGTGGCTCCAGTAGTAACGAATAGGGGTGTGACAATAACATATATGTATTTGGTCCGGGCGGGTCTTGCGCACCTGCTTGGCTTCGGCGCTGGCGCTCGAAAGGATTACATCGTACTCGCTTAGATCGAGTTTACGAAATGCATGAACGCGTAGCATCGGCATAAATTTATGCAGATTACGCAAAAATTTAGGCATGCGTTGCAGATAGGTAGTGCGAATATCCAGGCCAGCGAAAGCCGGCATTTTATCTGGGTTGTAGGTGCTGGTGTAGATTGGCGCATCGGGAAAGGCTTCGTGAAACGCTAACACGACTTTTTCGGCACCACCCATGTTAGTGAGCCAATCGCAGACAATCGCAACCTTTGGTTGAGGTTTAGTATGTGTAGACATTACGTCTATTATAGCGTGTTATGTCGGTAGGGTACTAAGCACGATAGTCGGCGGTAACTTGTTTTGCCCAGTTTGCGCCAACACGGGTGTGATTGATTGCATGCTGTAAATCAATGAGTTTGCCTACCAAACCAGAATCTACAAGATTCCCAATTTGTGGGGTAACTCCAGTTGGTTCAGCGGCGTAATCACCGTTTTGGTCTCGAGTCACGCGCAGGTAATCCAACACTGCTGCTCGTACTACGCCACTCGACTGGCCTGATTCGTCACCGACAAACTCAAGCTCGGGCGTGGTCGATTGTGCAAAAGCCACTAAGTCTTCCAATGAGGTGAGACCTGCATTGCGCGCACGGTATAGTTTTTGACCATTGTCTAGCATTAGCGCGTCAGGAGCATGTTGATCTTCGGCCATTTCTACATTTGTAGGGTGGAGGGCGTTTTGATACGCTTCGAGTGTGTTGTTGTCTTTATCAATGAATGGATGAGCAGGGAATTCAGAAACAAAATCTCTGCCGAGGAATCCACGAACCCTCACCGGGTTTAACCACGGATAGCGAATAAGCGCTTTACCCATTCGCAAGGCTGGATTAGTAAGCACTTCTTCCTTTGTTTCCGTTGCGCCTAATTCTGGATACGTGACGACGCTTTCAACCCGACCACCGCCGGGTGACTGCAGCTTTAATGCATCTGCCAAAGGGGTAACGCCATCGTTACTAATTGCGTTACGTTGCAGTGTGAGAAGGGAAATGCCATAATCACCAGCTCCCATATCACTGAGTACAAAATTATTGACACCACCGCTGAGCAGCACATTTGAGCCATCATAGGGCTTTGCACGTAAATCACCAACTGTTGGAGGATGCGCATCAATTTCCAATGCATCAATCATTGCGTGGCTATAAGGGGCCGCGAATGTGCCTCGCTCTACGAGTACATCAAGCGTACCGTCGTGTTCAACGACTCTTCCTGTCTGGAAGATTTTCGTCTGAATTTCTCGAGGAAGTTCAATACCGGCAAGGTAAAAATTCTGTAGCGCTGCTGAATATAAAAACTGGACACGGCGAAATGTCTCTGGACTCAAGCGATCTACGTCACCAGCTTTTACTACGCCCTCAATTGGTAGGCCATCACCATCTGTATAGCTTGCAGTCGATAGTCGATTGATACCGCCATACACCCGGCTATGCATAGCTGGTGAGGGGGTGAGGTCGTGTTTAGTGAATTTCATAGTGGCGGCGAGACATGTTAACAGATTAATTATAGCACAAAATGTGATAAAAATCAATATTAAAACGCTTATAATGATGTTTGCGTGCCCTGATATACTCATATATATGAAACGCGCTATTGTAAGTGGCTACTTTAATCCGCTGCATGTTGGCCATCTAACAATGATGGAAAACGCCAAAAAAATGGCTGGTTATTTGATAGTGCTAGTAAATAACGATATTCAGCAGCAATTGAAGAAGGGCAAGATTATCGTGCCAGAACAAGACAGGGAGCGAATAGTCGCGGCACTTAAGGTGGTCGATGAAACAATGTTGGTGGTAGATACTGACAAGCCAGTCAATGAAACACTGAAACTAATCGCCGCAAAATATCCTGAAGACGAACTATTTTTCGGCAACGGTGGTGATCGAGATTCTGAAAAAGCGATTCCTGAAACCGCGACGTGTGAAGAACTTGGTATAGAAATGGTGTTTGGCCTAGCACCAACCCTCGATTCGTCGAGCCGAATAAATAGAGAGCTAGGTGTTGATGCCTAAGCGTATACCGATTCCTCGGCTAGGTAAGCTTGAGGTAATTTCGTTTGCCACCGGCTTTAGCCTGATGGCGTTTGAGCTGGTGGCGGCGCGTGTGCTGGCGCCAAGCATTGGCAGCTCGACGTATGTGTGGACTAGTGTGATTGGGGTCATTATCGCTGCACTGAGCCTAGGTTTTTTCATCGGTGGGCGTTTGGCCGACATGCGACCAAAAGAAACAGATTTGGTATGGTTACTGTGCCTGACTGCCTTGACGGTAGTAATGACACAGCTGATGTACAAAGATATTTTGGCAGATATGGTGCAAACATTTACCGACCCGCGCATACAGGCGGTGGTCGGCTCATTGCTGTTGTTTGCGCCAACCAGCTTTTTAGTGGGGATGACCAGCCCATATCTAGCAAAACTGAATGTAAAATCACTAAAAACTACTGGTCAGTCGGTGGCAAGCCTCGACGCACTAAATGCACTCGGCGGTATTACCGGCACCTTCGTAACGGGCTTTTTCTTGTTCGGCTACTTGGGCTCGCGTGAGACATTAAGCATTGTGGTGCTAGTATTGCTAGCGACGAGCTGGCTGTTGGTGCCGCGGTATCGCATGGCGCAGCGCATTGTGCTCAGTGTTATTTCGATCTTTATCATTACTACGCCGCCCGTGCTTACCCCAAACATTGTTGATATTGATACGCCGAGCGCGCATTACCAAGTGGTAACCTTTATGAAAGATTTTTATGAAGTAAATGGGCTTATCACTGGGCCGAGTGGCGTTCAGTCGGCTGTTTACAAAAGTGGCTCGCTCGAGCCAGTTTTTTGGTACAACCAAGAGTTGGCTCGCTTAACGCTACTCCAGCAGCCAAAGCGCGTGTTGGTGCTCGGCGGTGGGGCATTTACGTTGCCGCAATATTTAGCGCAACAATTGCCTGATAGTACAGTCGACGTGGTTGAAATCGACCCAGGGCTGAAACACATTTCTGAACAGTATTTTCAGTATAAAAACCCAAAAAACGTTGAACTGATTTTCGACGATGCCAGAAGTTTCGTGCAAACCTCGAAGCGAACCTACGATGTAGTGGTGGTAGATGTGTATGGTGACACCAACATACCGTTTTCACTGATTACTAAAGAGTACGGTCAGGCCGTCGCCAAGCGCGTAAAGCCAGATGGTATTGTGGTTGCGAATGTCATAGCCGGCTTGGCTAACAAACCTTGCAAAACCGTTTTTGGCGCCGTAGACGCGGCCTATAAAACCGGCTTTCGCTATGGTTTGTATTCGAATCAGTTTGGGGCGGATGAAGCTCGTGCGAATCATATCTTACTGTACAGTCGACAACGTATGACCATACCTGGTATGAAGCCTATCCCAGATTTGGAAGGCCAACTTCTTACCGATAATTACGCACCAGCAGAGCGCTTATATTATGCCTGTCATCAAAGCACGAGACCGCACAACTAGCGGATACATAGTAGTGGGTGTATTATAGCCCTACATTCTTAGGAGGGTTTAGCGCATGGAACTATCTACACCAAAACAGAGCAAACAAGTATCTATTGATTATCGGTGGCTGATTGTCGCCGTGCTCGGTCTGGTAATTATTGGCATGCTGGCGCTGTGGCGACCATGGGAGCCAAAGATTGATAAAAATGCTCGTACGATAGACGTAACGGGGCAGGCTACAGTGAAGGCCGAGCCTGATCAAGTGGTATTTATGCCGCAATATTCGTTTGATAATGCGGACAAAGATGTTTCCATTACCGCGGCAAGCAAAAAACGTTCGGCTATTTTAGCGCAACTAAAGAAGCTTGGGGTGGCTGATAAAGCCATCAAGGCGGATACAAATGGCTACAACGCAGGCTTTTTACCCGAAAAAGACGATACCTATACCTACACATTATCACTGGTGGTAACACTCGAAGATATGAAGTTGGCGCAAAAAGTACAAGATTACCTAGCGACCACTTCGCCAGAAGGTCAGGTGACGCCACAGTACGGCTTTACTAAGGTCACGCAAACATCACTAGAATCTAAAGCTCGCGACCTTGCTACTAAAGACGCAAAGAAAAAGGCCGAGCAATCTGCCGACAACCTTGGCTTTTCGGTCGCAGGTGTAAAATCTGTCACCGATGGCTCAATCGGGGGCTACCCGTACTTGCTTGATTCAAAGGTGGCGGTTGGCTCTGAGGACAGTGCGTCATCATCTACCGAATTTCCATTGCAGCCAGGCGAGAATGAACTAAACTATTCTGTTAGCGTATCATTCTACATTAACTAATTTGTTTCAAACACGAAAACAGGCTCACCGAGTGAGCTTCCAACCTGTTGCCTTGCGGCGGTAGGTGAGCCTGTTCTCGGTGAGCCTTTATGGGGGAGACTCACGGGTGATGCACGGATCAGCTCTCCGACTCCTCGGAGTCGTCGGTCTCGTCGTCGGAGTCCGTCTCCTGGTCGAGCTGGTCGAGGGCGGTCTTGAGTGCCGCCTTCGCCCTGTTCGTCGCGAAGTTGATCCTGCCCGTCTCGAAGACCTCGTTGCCGGTCAGCGAGTCGAGTACGGCGCGACGCGCCGCCTCGGTACGGCCGAACTTGGTGCGCTTCTCGACGAAGGGCTCCGCGTTCGGGTACTCCTCGATCATCTGCAGCGCGATCTTGCGCTCCAGGCTGCCCTTGGGCAGCTCGATGATCCTGGAGTCCTGGGCGGCCAGCTGAGCCTGCCGCTGACGGCGCTCGAGCTGGCGCTGCTCGTTGGCCAGACGCTCGTCCTCGATCTCCTGACGGCGCCGCTCCTGCAGCTGGGCGAGGTAGTCGCTCGCGCCGTCCGAGACCGATGCCGTGCTTGCCACTGAGGTGGTGCCACGTTGCCGACCCATGGTCTGCTCCTCTTCACTTGCAGGTCACCCGATGTGACCTTGTCATTTTATATTACCATATTTTATAATTTTAGTCAATACATACATCTAGGCATAAGCACCATAAGCCTGCAAAAACACTAGATGTAGTGTAGCGTTGCTTTTTTACAACACTATAAGGGGTTATTTAAGCAAAAACGCTATGTAGTCAAAAAAACTCCTAAAAAAGTATTGCAAACCATACATGTGGGGTCTATATTTGTATGCAGACCACTACATATGTAGTTGTTCAATAAAATACACAAGGATGCAAACCTGCACGGAGGTGAAGGCACCAACTAATGGTGTGCTGGTTTGTGTTTGCCTGGGGAGGTGACTGTGTATCTTAAAATAACAAAATAAAATAGGGGAAATCATGAACGGAATTCATGTGGTACACCGCGATGGCACACGCATACCATTTGACGCCAACAAGATTAACCTTGCACTACTGAAGGCAAGTGAGGGATTGCCTGATCCAGTAAGCAAGGTGGTACAGGTAGCGACAGAGTTACAATTAACATTATTTGATGGAATCACGACAGAGCAGCTTGATGAAGCAGTGATTCATACGGCACTGCAAAACGTCAAAGACGATCCAGACTTTGATAAAGTCGCAGCGAGGTTGCTGCTCAAGAATATTTACAAAAATATTCTGGGTGATTACGAAACGGATGCAGAACTTAAGAAACTGCATGCCAAAAAATTCCCCCTATTTGTAAAAGACGCCGTAAAAGATGGTCTGCTCGACGAGCGTATGACCGATGGCCGTTTCGACCTCAAGAAATTGGGCGAAGCCTTGGAGCCAGAAAACGACGAACTCTTTAAGTATATTGGTGTGGTTACCAATAAGAACCGCTATGCTTTGCGTAAAAACAGCGGTGCACCAATTGAAACTCCACAGTTTACTCACATGCGTATTGCTATGGGTCTTAGCTACAACGAAAAAGACCCAACCGAAGCAGCGCTTGGTTTCTACGACCACATGAGCAAGCTCGAGTATGTACCGGGTGGTTCTACTCGTGTGAACGCTGGTGGCGCATTCCCACAGCTTTCAAACTGTTTCTTGATGGAAGTGCAAGACGACATGGAATCGATTGCCAAAGGTATTCGCGATACTATGTGGATCGCTAAAGGTACCGGCGGTATTGGTATTACCATGACCAAACTTCGCGCTGCAGGTAGCCCGGTAAAAACTACCAACACTGAAAGCACCGGCCCAATTCCATTCATGAAAATGGTCGACACCGCGCTATTTGCTGTATCTCGAAAGGGTAAAAAAGCTGGCGCAGCCGCTATGTACCTTGAAAACTGGCACATCAACTTCCCACAATTCCTCGACCTACGCCAGAACTCAGGTGACCCATACCTTCGCACGCGTTTCATGAACACCGCTGTATATATAAGCGACGAATTCATGAAACGAGTAGAAGCCGACAAAGATTGGTACCTATTTGACCCAGCCGAAACGCCAGATTTGCCAGAGCTATACGGCGAAGAGTTTTCAAAGCGCTACGCCGAGTATGTAAAGATGGCTGAAACTGGCAAGATTCGCGAGTTTATCAAAATTCCTGCTCGCCAGCAGTTCAAGCAAATTCTTACCAGCCTCCAGGCAACGAGCCACCCGTGGCTTACCTGGAAAGACACCATCAACGTTCGTGCATTGAACAACAACACCGGAACAATTCACTGTTCAAACCTATGTACAGAGATTACCTTGCCACAAGACGAAAAGAACGTGTCGGTATGTAACCTCATCTCTATCAATCTGAGCCGACACCTAAACGCCGACAATACCTTCGATTGGAAGCGTATGGAAGAAAGCGTGCGATCAGCGACTCGTCAGCTTGATAACTTGGTAGACATTACCAACACCCCAATTCCTGAAGCGATGAACTCAAACAGCAAGAACCGCGCCGTTGGCATGGGGTTGATGGGCTTTACCGATGTGCTTGAAAGGCTTGGCTACAGCTACGATTCAGAAGAAGCTTTCGATTTGATTGACCAAGTAACTGAATTTATCAGCTACTACTCAATCGATGAATCAGCCGAAATGGCAAAAACTCGCGGCATCTACGACACTTTCAAGGGTAGTGGTTGGAGCAAGGGCTTGTTGCCGGTCGACACACTAGACGAACTAGCAAATTCACGAAAAGTGAAGGTAAATGTTACCCGCAAGCACAAACTCGACTGGGAAGCACTTCGCAAAAAGACCAAAAAGGGCATGCGCAACGCTACATTGATGGCTATCGCACCTACCGCAAACATTGGTTTGATTGCTGGTACTACCCCTGGCCTCGACCCACAATTTGCCCAGATCTTTAGCCGAAGCACCCTCAGTGGTAAATTCCTTGAAGTCAATGTGAACCTCGTGAACGCGCTAAAAGCAGTTGACCTATGGGACGAAGTAAAAGACGAAGTACTCGCACGCCAAGGCGACATTCAGGGAATCGATGTGATTCCACAAGCTATCAAAGATGTGTACAAAACTAGTTTCCAAATTAGCCCCTACGCATTTATTGAAGTAGCCGCACGCGCACAAAAGTGGGTAGACCAAGCAATTTCTCGCAATATGTACCTCGAAACCCGCAACGTTGACGACTATGTAGACATTTACACTGAAGCCTGGAAGCGTGGCCTCAAGACCACTTACTACCTACACGTAAAGCCTCGTCACCAGGCCGAGCAAAGCACTACCAAGGTAAACAAAGCAGAAGAGATTGCTAAAACGGGCGGCGCTCGAAAGTCAGGCTTCGGTTTTGCGAAAAAACAAACAGTAGGAGTGGGCTCATGACAGATTGCACATGCAACTGCGGCTGTTCTTGCTGCAAATAAACACCAGTACATTTACACCAAATAACAAAAGTAACGATATAGGGAGAAGGGAAAAGCGCAGCCGGCGTCGGTGGATTCATTCCACGACACCGCGCGATGGGAAAAACCGTAGGTTTGTCCTATTCCCAAAGGGTATAACAATGAACGCAAACTCAATCATCACCGACGACATGACACTAGAGCAGAAACTAGCTGCTATCGACGCAGCTATGGCTAACGCTCAAGCACAAGCAAACGACGAAGCGGCTGCAAACGGCACCATAGCAGCGCCTATCGATCCAGCACTCTTAACAATTTGCGACGGCTGTGAGTAATATAGCAGATCTAGAAACTCTGCCCGGAATGCCTCGCCTCATGAGCGAAGCGCAAATCCGCGCAGAGTTAGAAGCATTGCCCACAGAAAAACTCCAAGAACTTGCCAGCAACATCATAGCCGATGTTGAACAAGGCGAGCGAGAACCCACAGGCTTTGGAGACGAACTAGACCTAATCATCGACATTCTTGTTAAGCGAGTAACACTTGATGACGCGGCAGCATATGCAAAAGGCGAACTTCCACTTGGATTGCCACCCGACCCAGTAAGCGAAGAAGTTACTGAGACCACAATTATTTTCCAGGGTTCGGCTGTTCCGTCAAAAGAACAAATTGAGCGAGACGTGTGGATACGAAGAGATCGAGAACACAGGTTAGCTCAACGCACATTGTTTTACATGAGACCCAGTAGAAGAAAGATTAAGTAAAAGGAGGACACATGGCAGGAATACTAGGCACCGGTATTCAAGACGGACTACTCTTGAAGCCGATTCACTATCAGTGGGCGATGGATTTGTACGACCAAGCGGTGGCAAATACATGGTTCCCAAATGAAATTCAGTTGGTTCAAGACTTAGCTGACTGGAAGAAGATGACCGATGAAGAGCGACACGCAGTTGAGTTCTTGATGGCCTACTTCAACCCTAATGAATTGTTGGTAAACAAGGCGCTAGCCTTCGGTGTGTACCCATACGTAAATGCTGCTGAGTGTCACTTGTACCTCGCGAAGCAAATGTGGGAAGAAGCCAACCACTGTATGGCGTTTGAATACGTGCTTGAGACGTTCCCAATCGACCGTGAAAGGGCATACGCTGCGCACGTCGACGAGCCAACTATGGCCCGCAAAGAGGCGTTTGAGACCGAAGCTATTAAGCGAATGACCGAAAAACACCTCGACATCACCACTACAGAGGGTAAAAAAGACTTTATTCGCAACCTTATCGCTTACAACATCATTCTCGAAGGCATTTGGTTCTACAGTGGGTTCATGGTGGCGCTTTCATTCCGCCAGCGCAACTTGCTACGCAACTTTGGTTCGCTTATCGACTGGGTTGTTCGCGACGAAAGCTTGCACCTCAAGTTCGGTATCAACCTTATTCTTACTACGCTTGAAGAAAACGAAGATCTTCAAACTGAAGAGTTCGCCAACGAAATCAAGCAAACCATTCTCGACGCGGTTGAAATGGAAGAAGAATACAACAAAGCTATGTTGCCAAAGGGTATTCTGGGCTTGAACGCCGACTACGTAAACCAATACGTGAAGTATCTTACCGACCGACGCCTCGAAGAGCTTGGTTTTGAAGCACACTATAAGGTGAGCAATCCCGCCAAGTGGATGGCCGCTGCCAACGACACGCTCGAGCTCGTCAACTTCTTTGAAAGCACCAACACTAGCTATGAAGTAAACGCTACAGGTAGCAAGAGTGCTGCGCCAAAGGCTCCTGCCGAGGATCCAAACGCGCAAGAAGCAGCCGAAAACGGCGACAAGTAGTTTCACATTGTAAATGGGCATTTAGGGCGCGGGCGTACCACACTCCGCGCTCAATTTGTCTCTCAAAATAAGCAGAAGGTACACATATATGAGTAAAAAAGAAATCATTCAAACATCAAGCTTCGCCGTAGGCTTTGGCATATTGTATGCGCTTATATTTATCACCGCTGCCATGCGCACAGGAGCAGCAGTATAGGTTATGCAAACTGAAATCGAGGCAAAGTTTTTAAAGGTTGATATAAACGCAGTCCGCGCAAAGTTGCAGGCTGCTGGTGCCTCGTGCGAGCAACCAATGCGGTTAATGCAACGTGTTGTGTTTCATACAACACATAATAATCCCAATGCCTATGTTCGTGTACGAGCAGAGGGTAATAAATCGACACTTACCTACAAACAATTCGACGAACTCGGCCTGCACGGCGCCAAAGAAATCGAAACTACGATAGGGGACTACCAGCAAACGGTTGAGCTGTTGAAAGCAGCTGGTTTGCAGGTAAAAAGTTTGCAAGAAACTAAGCGCGAAACCTGGAAGTTAGGTGAGGCAGAGGTTGTGATAGATGAGTGGCCGTGGCTTGAGCCGTTTATCGAAATTGAAGGCCCCAGCGAAGAATCAGTTCGCGACGCGGCGGCACAGCTCGAATTCGATTGGAACACTGCGGTGTTTGGCGGTGCTACCGAGGCCTATCGGGCATCATACCCAAATTTGCCTGCAACTATGGTCATGGACGACGTGCCAGATATTCGGTTCGATGCTGAGCCACCTGCACGATTAAAAGGCGAACAGTAATGGTACGCAAAGCCCGTCGAGTTTTAACGCTCCTTGGCCCCGCGTTTGTGGCGGCCGTGGCATATGTCGACCCGGGTAATTTTGCGGCTAACTTTAGTGCCGGTGCACAGTATGGTTACACACTTTTGTGGGTGCTGGTATTTGCCAATATTATGGCTAGCTTGGTGCAATTTCTGAGCGCCAAAGTCGGCTTGGTTACCGGCAAAAGTTTACCAGAAGTAATCGCTGAAAATTTGGGCAAGAAAAACCGCATTGCGTATTGGCTACAGGCCGAAGCGGTAGCTATTTCTACCGATATTGCCGAGGTTATGGGCGGTGCCATCGCCCTTAATATACTCTTTGGCCTTCCGCTGCTTCTGGGTGCCACAATCACTGGTATCGTGAGCCTCATTTTGCTCTTTATCTACACTCACCGTGGCCAAAAGATCTTCGAACGGGTAGTGGTGGGCATGCTATTTATTATTCCCATTGGCTTTTTCGTTGGTCTGGCTATTAAACCACCAGATGCTGGCGGTATAGTGGCTGGTTTGGTACCACACATTCGGGATGGCGACATGTTGTTACTAGCTGCGGCTATGTTAGGCGCGACAGTTATGCCGCATGTGGTGTATTTACACTCTAGCCTGGCACGCGATCGCCATGGCAAAAAGTGGGATGCAGAGCTACACAAATTGCTACGTGCTACTAAGATAGACGTCGGCCTGGCTATGTTGCTGGCAGGTAGCGTCAATATTTCTATGCTGCTACTCGCGGCCAGTGCGTTGCCGGGGCTCGAGGGCACCGATTCGTTGCAGGGTATTTACCAGGCGCTTAGTAGCGAAATAAGCAGCCTCGTTGGTGTATTGTTTGGCGTAGGATTGCTGGTATCTGGCTTTGCTTCTACGGCTGTTGGCGCGCACGCCGGCGCGGTGATTATGGAAGGCATGATAAACAAGCAAGTGCCACTCTATGTTCGGCGTGTGGTTACTATTATTCCAGCTATTATCATCGTGGCGCTTGGCTTTGACCCTACCTATGCGCTGATTATTTCGCAGGTAGTACTAAGCTTCGGCATCCCATTTGCACTCGTGCCACTGCTGCTTGCAACCAGCAGCAAAAAAATCATGGGCAACTATCACAACCACCCAGCACTTACGGCGGTGCTTGGTGCTATTACAGCGCTTATTGTAGTAATAAATGCCGCACTTATTTGGCTGACTATTGCTAGATGAGGTTAAACCTGTTAGTCAGATAGATTGATGGGTGGATATTAAATCTGACAGGTAGTTATCTAACTGGCTATTGTATTTTTTATGCTTTGTTCGTATCGTTAAGATATAACATTAGGGGATGTGAATGAAAAAGCTATCTGCGAGTAAGCTAATATCAACCGTTAACTTATTCTGGAATGGCACATTTTCGGCGTCAGAAAGGAAATCTCCACCCTCAAAAAGAGAGAAACTCAAACGATTTTCCTACTTTTCTCTCGCAGGCATCATGGCATTCACGATTGCCCAACCCTCATACCTCATGGGGGTTTTTAATTTACTAAACCCAGCAAAGATATCTCCCCAATATTCTAATTTGTCTCCTATGGATTCTGTCGATGCACCAACTGCTAGTCCTCAGCAAATTGGTGGCTTCAGTCAGGTGCCGCTAGATGCACCTAAGATGACAGACAGCGAAGATGCTAGTGCAACACAAAATAGAGACGGCTCTCACAAACGTTTGAGAGAAGTCACTAACCTAAGAACTGCCTATACTAGTACTTATCTTAACGAAGATGGCACAAAAACTATGGAGTATAGTTCTATTCAACAGAACTACCGCGAAAATGGTGAGTGGAAAAAGATAGATAATAAACTTGAGCCTCTTACCACTTCATCGAAACCAGGTTTTCGTGGTGATGCTGGTAAGGCTGGTGCAAGTTTGCGGAATCTACATAGCGGGATATCGCTCGTAGGTGGTGCTGAAAGCATATCACTTAAACCTGTGGGTACGGCAGACATACAACCAGACAAAGAGGGCGACTACACGGTTATATATAAAGACGCATGGCCAGGAGTTGACCTTAAGTACGAACTCCGCGGCGAGATGGTGAAGGAGTATACCATCATCAAAAACAGAGATGCTCAAACTACGTTCGACTATACCGTTAACGGTGGCAGGGTCATCAACGATTCGCAAACAGACGGAGCATTGTCAGTAGAGGGTATTGATGGGTACCATTTTAGTCCCTTGACATTGGATGTTAGTGGTAGGGGTGTACTGAGTGAGCAACGAGTTACGCAAAAGCCAACTGCAACAGGTCTGCGAGTTAGTGTAGATCATGACTGGTTTAAGTCTCAGCCTGACTCAGCATTTCCAATGGTGATCGACCCATCTTGGACCTCAAGCGACCCAAACACAACCTATAAAATGTACAAATCAGACGGATACTACTGTCCCTCAACGTCCTGTTACGCAAACACGGGTTCTTTGAACGACAGCGGCACTTGGAGACACTGGCGTACCTACATAAAATTTCCGTATTCAACCCTAGATAATAAAACAATTTTAACTGCTAGCATGAACGGAACCTATCAATCTGGTGCTGGTGGCACGACCGCAGCAAAGACTGTAGGTATGTCAACCGCCAGTTGTTCAACTGCATTTAGCTGCTATGGCAGTACTTTCGCCAGCGACTCTGGTGTTACGACAAATTTTGGAATTAACTTCAAATCTAAGCTACAAACACTTGTTGATGCAAACGATTTTGACACTTGGTGGGGATTCAAGGGTGAAGAGGGCTCCGCTACTTCATTCAAACCTTACTACATGATAAAAGCATCAGTTACTTATGATACGCCCACCCCAATGACATCTGCGGTATCACCAGCCGATAAAGCAACTACAGTGACTACGCAGCCAAGTCTAAAGGTTAACACGGTGACCGACGCTGATGGTGATGACATCGACTACTACTTCCGTGTCGCGACTAACCCAGATGCAGAAACGGGCGCTGTTATTAACTCAGGATGGATTGACTCACCGCAGTGGAATGTACCAGACAACATTCTCCAAGACGGCCGCACCTACTATTGGCACACATATGTAAGAGGCTATGCACAAAAGAATCCTACATGGGTTCGATCATTCAAGGTGGATACGCGAACAGGTAAGGACAGTACACAAGCGTATGAAGAACTTGGCCCAGTGAGTGTGGATCTTGCGACTGGTAACGCAACCACAAGTACAGGCTCCCACAGTATTGCAGCTCTTGGTGGTGATATCGGTGTAGGGCTCAGTTACAATACCCCTGCGATGAGCAGTACTGGACTAACTGCTCAATATTGGAATAACAACTCGTTTACTGGTAACCCAATTTTGACTCGGGTTGACTCGTCAGTTAACTTTGATTGGACATCTGGAAGTCCCGAGGTATCAGTTCCAGCTGATAACTTTTCTTCTCGATGGACGGGCTATGTTACAGCCCCAACGACAGGTGACTATCAATTTGGTTGCACGGCAAATGCTTGGTGTAAGATATACCTTGATAATCAGCAATACCTTGCGCCAGGAGCGTCTGGAACATTCTTCGGAAGCACGGTACATCTTGAAGCAGGCAAACCAGTGGCTCTCAAGCTTGAACAGATTGAAACTACTGGAGTTGCCAGTATGCAGTTTCTTGTAAAGGGCGGTGTTACACAGCAAGCTGTTCCAGAATCCTGGCTTGATACTGGCGCACGCGCTACTGCGACAAAATACGGTCTTCTGGGACGTTACTACAAAGATGATGGAACCAAGACATTCCCTTCAAATCCTGATGATCCAAACCGACTGCTAATGGTACGAAGTGACAACAAAATCAACTTTGACTGGGGAACTGGTGCTCCATCGCCTGGCCTACCGTCAGATAACTTCCTTGTTCGTTGGAAGGGATTCATTACAGTACCTGAGACTGGAGACTACGCACTTGGTGGCAATGGTGATGCAGGCATGAGGATAAAAACAAATACTGGCCTTCTTGGTGCCGAACAGACGCCATTAGATAGTTGGTCTAATATCTCAGGGAACAGGTGGGGAAGTACAGTCCATCTTAATGCAGGAGAGGCTACAGGAATTACAGTTGAGTACTATGAAGGTGCGGATACGGCTAGCTTCCAGCTGTTAATTAAATCGACGGCGCTTAACCTAGCCGAACAAGAAATGCCAGTTACATGGCTTGCTCCAAAAGCCAATGTTCTGCCAAATGGTTGGGAGCTTGGTTTTGGTGATGGCAATGTAAACTTCGAGCGGTTACAAGTACTAAGTAACGCCGCCATTCTTTCGGACAGTACAGGACAAACATACGAGTACACATGGAATGGTGGTTCCTACTCTCCACCTAAGTCTCAGGAGGCGATGCTCACACGGAATGACGACGGGACTTATACGGTTTTTGATACTGATGGTAAAACGTATATATTTGATGTTGAAGGTAAGCTCACGTCCGTAAGTTCGCCAGAGGATGATAAACAACCTGCTGCGTTGAAGTACGAGTATGGATACACCCCAGCTCGTCTAACAAAGATATCAGATGGTGTGAACCAAGCACGCAGCGGGACGCTCTACTATAAGGGCTACAACGATAGTGAATGTGAAGTTTTGAGTGGGTTTGATCCAGCCCCAAATGGCATGCTGTGTGCTTTTAAGACAACAGACGGAAAAAAGACAACCTTCCAATACGAATCTGATAACCTAGCCCGTGTCGCCCTGCCTGGCAATGACTATGAGGATTATAAATACGACGCCTTCGGTCGTATCATAAGCTACCGCGATACATTAGCGAATGACGCAATAGCGTACGGTGTGCGACAAGACAACGCTGAAGCGAATAGCGAAATAACCTACGATGGTTTAGGTAGGGTGGCTTCTACCAAAGCTCCAGCACCAACGGCGGGCGCAACACGCGTAGAGAGTACCGTTAATTACCTAGCAGGTGCAACAGAATTTCATGTCGTAGGCGCTTCTGAGCCGCACGGCTTCTCGAAAAAAGTCACCTATGATTCACTATTTAGAACTACATCTGAAACAGACTTAGCAAATCTAACCACGTATACTCAGTGGCATAATGACAAAGATCTTGTTCTATCAACTACAGATCCAACTGGATTGAAGTCCACTACAATTTATAACGAAGACGATTTACCAGTCGACAGCTATGGACCAGCGCCAGCAAGTTGGTTTGGTAGTGACAACAAGCCATTAGCAGGCGAAGTGAACAACGTGCCTCACGTGAAGTCGGGTTATGACGAGGGGATAACTGGACTTGGTGTAGCTTACTACAATAACAAGAAACTCCTTAGCGCACCAAAATTAAACAGTACAAGTACATGGGCTACTAGCGCTGATGTTAAAGAGACTTTTGCTAACGGCAGTGCACCCGTAACACCCACAGATGGATGGAGTGCGCGATATACTGGCAAGATAAAGCTAAGCGCCACTGGAAATCATAGCTTTAAACTGCGAGGTGATGCAGGCTTTAGACTCTATATCGATGACGAATTAATTGTTGACGGATGGGGTGGAGGCACGCTGAGTGGAGGTGACAACACGGTCAGTGGGGCTACAGCATTTAACAACACAGAAGCTAACAGCACACACCGCATTCGAATTGAGCAGTATCATGCAGCTACGGGTGCAACAAGTATTCAGCTTTACATGACCGCACCAAGTGCGAGCGAGACATCTGTGTTATCGAGCATACTCTCACCTAACTATGGCCTAACCACAAGTACAACTTCTTATGACAGTCAGTTAGGGAACTTAACGAGTAATATTCAATACTCAAAACCCGAGTACGGCCTTGTATCAAGCACGACACTAGACCCAACAGGTTTGAACCTTCAGTCACAAGCAACCTATGAGTCTGCGGGAAGTGGCTTCCTGCGTCAGACCAGCAAGACTTTGCCAGGAGGCACTACGACTCAATACGAATATTACAGCGCAACAGATACACGCGATAATCCGTGCACTCCAGCAACTGAAAGTACTTTGCAGTCCGGATTTATTAAGAGGAAGATAGAACAAGATCCAGACGCTGCAGGCTCACAACAAAGTCGGACAAGTGAGTACGTATATGATGATTCAGGTAGCACGGTTGCGGCCAGATATGGAAACGAGCCATGGATCTGTACAACCACTGATCAACGCGGGCGAGTAATTGAAACATTAGTTCCAACAATTGGCGCAAAGCTTGGCAGAACAATTACTAATAACTTTGCAGTAAACAACAACCCGTTGATCACAAGCACATCAGACAGTAGCGGTACCATAACTGTTGAAAACGATTTACTCGGAAGAACGATTAAGTATACCGATGCTAATGGTAGAGTTACAGAAAATGCATATGATCAGTTCAGCAATTTGGTAAACCGAAGTAGTATTGTGGGTGTTGAAAGCTACGATTATGACCAGTTTGACAGACTAACAACATACAAGCTAGATAACGTAACGTTTTCAACAATAAATTATGATCAGTATGGCCGTGTTTCGACTACATCTTATCCTGCGGGGGTGAATCTTACGAGTATTGGTCGAGACAACCTACTGCGCGAGAATAGTCTAACGTATACATTGGCAGATAGTAATCAAGTTACTGATTCAGTGAATTACTCAAGTAGTGGGCAGGTACTTTCAAGTAACCAAAATGGAGTGTTAAAAACTTACTCGTATGACAATGCTACGCGTCTGACAGGTGCAGAGATAGGTGAGGATTCATACAGCTATGAATTCGGTGCTAATGATTCTTCATGTAATAGTCTTCCGTCAACTAACCCAAATGCAGCTAAAAGCGGTAACAGGACGAAATTAACTGTGAATGGACAAGTAACAACGTATTGCTACGACTTTGCGGACAAACTAATCTCTTCATCTGATGATAGGATTGGCTCCCCGGTATACGATAGCCGCGGCAACATTACTGAATTAGGGGTGAGCGACAAAAAAACAGCTTTTGAGTTTGACTCGAGCGACCGAAATATAGGAATTATGCAGACACTTGCTCCTGGGGTTGGAGGCAATACATCCAGTACAACCGAAACAATCGAGTCCTTATACGAAAGAGACGTTCAGAGTCGTGTGTTGGGACGCGAGTTCAAGCGAAATGGCATCACACAGAGTTCAACCAAATTCGTATACACAGGATCCAGTGACAGCCCAGATGCACTATTAGACACAAATGGAAATGTAATTGAGAAATATGTTGCGTTACCGGGCGATGTGCTAGTCACCATTAAGCCAAATCATACGAGCGCTGGTGCACTGACACTTTCTTTACCTAATATTCATGGAGATATCTTTGCTACTGTGAATGCAGACGGCAGTTTAATTAACCAGTTTGTTACAGGCCCATTCGGAGAACCCATAGAACCAGCGAATACACCAGACAATACCACGGAGAATGCTTCTTGGCAGTATCTTGGACAGCACCAGAAGCTTACTGAGAGCTCTATGGGACTTGCCCCAATACAAATGGGGGCCAGAGTCTATCTTCCAGAAATAGGTAGATTCATTAGCATAGACCCTGTTGATGGGGGTACGGATAATAGCTATGTGTACGCGAATGATCCAGTAAACGAAACAGACCTTACGGGAACAATAATTGAAACAGCGGCTGACGTAGCTGGGGTTGGATATGATATATACTCACTCTATCAAGACCCCTCTTTAGAAAATACAGGCTTTCTTGCTTGGAGCGTAGCAGCCACCTTTATCCCACTAGTTCCGGGAAGCTATGTTGGAAGAGCCGGTGCAGCAGCTATAAAGACTGCAAAAGTAACAAAGAAGGCAACCTCTACAAAAAAAGCTGCAAAAACAGTGGCTAAGACAAAAGCGAAAGAGAAAGCTGGTGTGTACATTGCTAGAACAAATAATAAAAAGGTGTATGTTGGCCAAACGAACAACTTTAGTGTACGCGCAAAACAGCATCACAAGACTGGAAAAATTAGCAAAACAGCTAAGCGTATCCAAATTCCAGTGAAAAAGAAAAGCTCACGAGATGTAGTAGAAAGGTTCTTTTACGTACTATTTGGAACGAATCGAGCTCCGTGGCTCGAAAATAAGGTTAGCCCACCGCGAAGTAAAAATGTATTCCTGAGGCTCCTGGGGTTGTAGACTATGGGTATATTTGATAAGTTACTAAAGCACTTAAGAGGAGAGATGTCAGAGATGACAAATAGTAATAATAGTTTTAGTTATGATCAAGCTGTTGTAATAACGATAGGGACTAAGCACTATACGAAAGCATACGATCTCATTAAAAAGATTGAAAACGAGACAATTAGAGTACTACCAGAGAACTCAGGTCTCGATGGAGACGAATTCAGCGATGATGATGCCATAATTTACTACTATGGTCCAAGTGCTGACGAAATTTTTAATGCGATAAAGCACATACTTACAGATTCAGACTTCAAAGATATCAATGTGAATCTTCAATATGGTCAAGCTGACGCCCCGAACCTAAAAGAAAAATACTTAAACCTTTAATGTTTGTGATGATTAATAATTAAGAGATAAGCTCCTTGAAAATTACTGGCAGTATTTCTGCGCTGGAGATCGTGCTTACTTAGTCTGCTATCGCCATGTCGGTGTTGATGTATTGACAGTGCCCGGACAACATCGATATACTAGAAGTAATAGAATATAATATTCTATTCATGAATAGGGATAGTGAATAGAAGCTTTACCATCACTGGCTAACCACCTTGACAACTACTAAATAAACTGTTATCATTGTGACCCAATGCAAGTTGGGTTGTATTGATAGCCATTTATTTGGCTATGCGAACGAAAGTTCGTATGCTATCAGGCCAGAAAAGCACCCGAACGGGTGCTTTTCTGTTTGTAGAGATTTAGCCGACTGATAGATCGACTAATAACACTACTTCTTTTTAGGCGCTGGGCGACGAACAACCTCAGTCTGTGTCGTGCGTGGGCGAAGAACCGCCTGACGACGAGGAACGAAGCGTCCGTTTCCAGAGTCACGAACTACGGTTCGTGGCTTTGATTTAGGGGCTGGCATATTGCAAGTCTCCTACTTCTTCGCATATGAAATAATGCCGATTAGACGCATATGCTTAACGGCTAACAGCTGGCGGAGGAGGGCGGATTCGAACCCCCGGGGGCTTGTTTCGTAATGCTATCAGGCTGTTACGAAACTACCCTATAACGCTCTTCAGGCGTCTCCCTTTTGACCACTTGGATACTCCTCCAGGGTGGTAATGTTCTAATAAAAAACACACCTATGTAATCAGGAGGCAGGCGTCATGAGAGACTTCTACCCCTGTGACCAGGAGAGTGGCGTAAACCTTAATCCTGATTACATAGCTGTGTTCTTAATGTTAATGTGCTCCCATGCGCGCCGCCAAACGCTACGATGCAATTTAATGCCTATAATCTTATCCTAACAGATAAGTATTAGCAGTTCAAGGATCTGAATGCTAAAATGACTTGACAAGCTATGTGGTAATTACAACGCCTATGATTTAGCAGGGGTTGCTTGCTTTGAGGGGATAAGTGCCTTTGCAACAAAATCAAGCTAATCTATTTGGCTTTTTGAGTTGATAGCGCCAAACGTGCACCGAACAAGATAATTACTCCGGCAAGGAATATTTGCCAGGTGATGGCTTCACCCACCAATAGGGCTGCCAGAACTACCGTAATAATAGGCTGCAGGTAGATGAATATATTTGCTTGGGCAGCTTCCATAACTTTTAATGCGCGTTGGTACAGCAAGTACTGTGCACCGGTGCCAATGAAACCAAGATACAGGGTAGCGAGCAGTGGAATTATAGCTACATGGCCAAACCACGGCTGCTGCACGGTTTCATACACGGCAAATGGCAGCGAAAGAACGGTAGTAATAACCGCGAAGTAAAATGCGAGGGCAGTGCCAGAAATTTTGGTGCTACGCTGGCGCTCTTTTGACATGATGCCATAGGCAAAAAAGCTAAATACCGCGATGAGCATGAACGTAATACCTACCCATGGGTTGCCGCCATCTGCTTTGCCGGTGACGGTTTGTAGTGAAATAATCCCTACACCTATCAGGCCTAGCGCAAAACCAGCCAGCTGTGTGGCAGATGTTTTTTCACCACGAAGTAGCCACAAATACGCAACACCAAGCCCAGGAATAATGGCGTAAAACAGGGCAGTAATGTTTGACTGAATGTGCTGCAAAGCTAGGAAGATAAAAATTGGGTTCAGCGCGCCCACAATGCCCACCCAACGCAGGTTCACCATGTGCTTAAGCGACAGTTCCTTTTTTGGCATGAAGAAGTACATAACTATACTTGCGGCCAAGAAGCGGAAGAATACCAGTGTAAACGGCCCAAAGCTTTCGAGCGCGAGCTTGGCAAACGGCGGAATAGACCCACCCGCCAGCGCCACCAGGGCAATAAGCAAGAAATGTTTTCGGTTCATTACTGTTTAGTATCTCATACGGCGTGGAGTTCATAAAACAAGCTATTTGCTTATGTTTGTGCGAACACTGGCAAGCGGGTATATTCGATACTATGACTAGACCACGTAAACAACTTCATTTTTCAGCAGTACAAACGCGAGAAGATTTAAACTACGCGCCTTTGCCAACGCGCGACGAAACAAAAATTGAGTTATTTCGAGCAATGCCACCTGGCTTTGTGGTAGTACATTACCAGCGAATCGGAACTAGAGCGGGGGTTGAAGCGCTTGATCGAATAAGTGAAAGCGAAAATCCACATGACATAGACGACATGACTAGCTTACTTGCAAGCACTTCATATGGTACGGCATGGCACTTGTATGCAGAGCAAATGGCGTTTCAGGACGACCCTAGTAGGATACGAATGTATAGGCAAGTTTGGCTTCCCGAACTGCAAAATCCCGAAACAGGTCGCGTACTCGAGCGTGATGCTCAAATGGATAATGTGCTTACTGGCTTAGCGTACGCTGCTGATCTGGCTGAGGCTATAGAATCCAACCATGTGGATTGCTTTGACAACACCAAGAATAACTACGAACTAGGCAAAGTATTGGCTCACATGGGAGCACGATTGTCGGTTGTAAGTGACCGTGTGTCTGGTGAGCATGGCACACCAGAGCAGGTGCAGGGCAGGGTGCTAATGGCTGCAGAAAGAGGACGAACGAGCATGCTTCAATTAAGTGGTAAAATCGATTCTCGACCTTCGTTTGCTCAAGTAGCAGACGAGCACTCACCACTACGCCGCCAACTAAATGACGACCCTACACTGCTTAGCCAGAAGGCACACAAAATTTTACTAGAAGAAATCGAAGAAGCAAGCGCGGCTTAAGCAATCAAAATTCTTGGCTTAGCTGTCTCTAGAATAGCCTTCTTACGGGGTGGTTTTGAACCGCCCTCATCTTCTAGACTAATCAGACCATGACCTTTCGGAGTAACTTGATACACAGGTTCTTGAGCTACGCCACGAATTCGCAGCTCATCTATATGAGCAGTGGCTCCAGCCTGCTCGTAGGCATCTTCGTGCGATCTACGTGCAACCATTCCAAGCTCTAATAAAGTCGAAATACCAGGTTTATCTGAAGATAGAACGGTCTCGAATGAAATCATTTCATCAATCGTAAGCTCGGTACGTGCATCCACAGGTCTGCTCGCCAGGCCCTCGAGCAGGAGGGCAGTTAGGATACCCTCATCATACAAAGAAAAGTTGTCGCCCAACTTTTCTGCGACATGCGGAAAAAACTCTGCTCGACGAAAGTCGTACGACATCCATTGACCTGCATTTGCTGTACGATACGTTAGGTGGTCATGTTGTTCATCAGGAAGGCACATCCTTCCTCCGATAATCCCATCTTCGCATATTCCCAAGAATGAATACTTCATGAGCTCTTCACCGTCTTTCCCGGCAATTGCCCAACTTATGGCCTGTAGTCCTTTTCGTCCTAAGTATACGAGAGCACGACCGCCAACCGAGGGTTTATCTTTTTTGTCACCACTATCTTTTTCTGACGCCATGTATTCTCCTGCGCCACCCGAATTTTAATAATTTATCATCATTATACACGAAAGTATGCGGCGGGCCCCCCTCTGTTGAGCTATAAGGCTTCTTTTGCCAGATTTTCAACAACTTCTACATTCGGTAGCTTCAAAAGCTCTTTTGGTTCAAGCGTAATTTTACTAGTACGGTTGCCGCCACCCATAACTACTTTTGGCTGATTCATTACAGTGCTATCTACGTATACTGGAATGTCTTCTACGCCAATAGCTACCACGCCACCGATTTCCATGTCTGTTAACGCCACGGTAGTTTCGCCATCGGCGAACGACGCACGCTTTACGCCCAGTAGCTCACATACTTTTTTGTTCACATCGAGTTTGGTAGTGCCAAGTACTACGCACAGTGCATACTTTGTAGGTTCAACTTTGCGCGATGCAACTAAAATCGTATTGGCCGATTGCTGTAGAGTAAAGCCATAATGCTCACAAAACGCCCCCGTGTCAGCAAGAGAAGCGTCGCACTCGAGTTCATCATATTCAACGCCGTGCTCGATAAGAGCCTTGCTAACCTTTAAAAGTAAAAGACTGCCCATATTAACCTTCTACAGTAGAGGATGAAGAGGCAGGAGCAGGGGAGCTTTTGGCTTTTTCGCGTTCGTTCATTTCGCGCACGGCGTCGCGGGTTTCCATGATGGCTTTGTAGACACGCATTTTTTGTACCAAATATATAATAAATGCGACCGTGGCGATGACTGAAAGCACGGTCATGGCAATCATAAACGGCATAAGCGCTTCGATGATTTTATCTACATCGATAAGTTGAAAACCACTGGCTTTACCCAGCAGGGAATCGAGAGCAGTTTTAGAAGACTCGCTATTCATTGTTTTAAGCATACCATATGCGGTTATTTCTTGAGTTTGGTGTGCTTGGTTTCAATCCAACCGTTGCTGATGAAAAGATTCCATAGCGCCATGCAGTGCCCATGGCCTAGCCCGAATTCACTCACCAGCCAATCGCAAAATTCGCGTGCTTTCATGTCGGGCTGAATAATACCGGCTTTTTGTGCAATCTCATGGATTTCCTCAGGCTGTTTACCGGTTTTTGCGACAATGGTGTCGATGTACGCTTGAAATGTCATACGGCTATTTTAGCAGATAACTTCCGCCTGGCCTGACATAGTGGCAAGTGTAACCCCAAGGAACATTTTGTAAATAATCTTGGTGTTCAGCTTCGGCTGGCCAGAATGTATCGAATGGCTCGAGGCTAGTAACCACTGGCGAATCCCACCGACCAGAATCGTTTACGCGTTGAATAAATTTTTCAGCCTCGGCTTTTTGTTCATCGTTTTGGTAGAAGATTGCCGAACGATAACTCGTGCCAACATCGTTGCCTTGGCGATTGAGCGTGGTAGGGTCGTGGATTTGAAAAAAGAAATCGAGCAAGTTTTCAAAACTTGTTTGCTTGGAATCATAGGTAATTTCGAGCGCTTCAGCATGACCGGGGTGTTTGCGATAGGTAGGGTGTTCATTTTCGCCACCAGCATAGCCAGTTTCGGTGTCGGTAACACCGGGTTGCATGCGAAACAGTTCTTCCATGCCCCAGAAGCAGCCACCGGCTAAGTATGCTTTTTGTATACTCATCACTTATAATTATATAGGAATAGGAGACGTAAATTATGAAAGCAACCTGGAACGGTGCAGTGCTGGCCGAGGCAGCACAAGAAGATTTGATACATATAGAAGGCAACTGGTATTTCCCACCAGATGCCGTACATAAAGAGTTTTTCAAGCCGAATGACATGCACACCACATGCTTTTGGAAAGGTGAAGCCAGCTACTACGATGTAGTGGTGAAGAACGAGACCAACGAGTCTGCCGCATGGTATTACCCAGTACCAAAAGAAGGTTCAGTAGAAAAAGTGAAGAAAGATTTTGCAAACTACGTAGCCTTTTGGCATGGTGTTGAAGTAGCCTAACTACACTGTAAACAAAAAAGGGCCCGAAATGGAGCCCTTTTTTGTTTACTGAAGACTAGTCGTCTTTGCCGCTGCCAGAGTTATCGTCATCTCCGCTGTCGTCGTCACCGCCGTGGCGTGAACCAGAGCCAGAGTTTGAACCTGACCTGTCATCGTTGCTATCGTCTGAACCAGAACCAGAGTTTGAGCCGCTACGATCGTCGTTGCTGTCGTCGTCTGAGCTGCTTGAGCCACTGCCTGATGCACCGCGAACACGTACTACATCGCCAGTTTGTGCGTTTACGTCTACACGACCGCCGTCACTGAAGCGAACGCTGTATACTACTACGCCATCCTCGTTTTCGAGCTCGATTTTGGTGATAGTAGCGCCCGGGCGTTGCTCTTGAGCAATTTGGCGTGCTTCTGAAAGAGAAATTGCTCCTTGTAGGCCGTTTGCGGGAAGTTCATCACCGTTTGCTGGGTTGATTGCATCGCCAGTTTTCGCGTCGTACAGGCGTACACTGCCGTCGCTAAACTTTACTTTGTATACGAGGCCTGAATCTTCTTTTTCCAGCTCGATACCAGTAACCGATGCGTCGCCAGCATCTTTGGTGGCGATAGCTCGAATATCGTCAAGGCTAAGTACGTTGTCGAGCTGAGCTGGCACTTCCACTTTTTCGCGGTTTGCTACGTTGGCACGGTCGGTTGCTACCAGCGCAGAAGTGGTACCTACCAGCACGATGGCTGCGAATACAGCGAGCGCAGGGGTTGAACGTAAGTACGCTGCTAATGATTTAAGAGATGATTGTTTTTTCGCCATAGAATTCTCCTTAAATAGTTGGTTCTTTAGATTTACTTTGAACGTAGGGTTGATAGATGCATAGGAACTATCTAGTTTTTTACGAACATCACGTGGGATTTTATTCATAGTGATCCCTCCATGTACGGAACAGTGAGAATGGCACGTAGGGAAGTGAGGCCACGTTTGTACGTGGTTTTGACGTAATTTTTATCCTTGCCAAGCTCGGTTGCTATATCAGCAACAGATTTTTCTTCGAGCAACCGCTTGGTAATGACCAAACGCTGTTTTTCGGGCAATCGCTCGATGTAAGGGAGTAAGCGATTCCCCACGTCTCTTGCTTCGTCGAAGTCGGCAATTTCATGCTCAACCACACCAGCAAAATCCTCGATGTTTTCAATATCCACCAAAGCTTGTTGATATTTTTTGCGCAAAAATTGTAGCCACGTATTTCTCATAATTCCGTATAAATATTTCTTATTATCTGTAATGGTTTGATGCTCGAGCTGCTCGATAAACAATGTAAACGTTTCCGAAGTTAAATCTTCGGCTGTGGAGCGATCTAGGCATTTTATGTAGAAAAATTTGTAGACCTTGTCGACGTGTTCATCGTAAAACTGTTCGAGTTTCAATATGTTTTCCCTCCTTCTGCTATCCAAGTTGCATGGGGGGTACAGTAACGTTCATAAATCTATTGTACAGCTTGACACTTTTCCACATATAGCGCCACGAAAAAACTACAACGCTCTATATCTAGCGCTCATGATTTGTTCGGTGCTACAATAAAATCCCATGGAAGAGACAAAAACCCATGGAGCCAAACAGAAATACATATTCATAACCGGGGGTGTACTCTCTGGGGTAGGAAAAGGCATTACAGCCGCCAGCATAGGCGCTGTGTTAAAAGCTCAAGGCTTGGCCGTCTCGATACAAAAATGTGACCCGTATCTCAATGTAGATGCGGGTTTACTTAATCCTGCGGAACACGGTGAATGTTTTGTGACCAAAGATGGTGCCGAAACCGACCTTGACCTAGGGCACTACGAACGATTTTTAGACATTGAACTGACGCAAAAAAACGCTACACTTGCTGGTCGGCTGCTGAGTAATTTAATCGCCGACGAACGCGCTGGCAAAATGCACGGCAAAACGGTGCAGCTGATTCCGCATCTTACCACAGCAATTCAAAAGTCTATTTTGATTGCAGCCGACGGTAGTGACGTACACATAGTAGAAATTGGTGGCACGGTAGGGGACTACGAAGGCCTGAGTTTTGTAGAAGCAATTCGTGAATTTGCCTTAAAAGTTGGCCGCGAAAACTGCATGTACGTGCACGTAGTGTACGTGCCGTTTATTGGAACCAGCAAAGAATTTAAGAGTAAACCAGCGCAGAACGCGCTGAATGATCTTCGCGGTTTTGGAATTGTGCCAGACGCCGTGATAGTGCGCACCGATAACCCAGCACCAGTTTCGATAGCCAAGAAAATCGCTCTCTTTGGTGGCGTAGCTGAAAATTCGGTGCTGATGATGCCAAATGTTGATAGCGTATTTCGCATACCTGAAGGCATTGCTGCCAGCGCGCTTATGCAGCAGCTGAATCGATTTACCGGCCGTAGCGCAAAGCCAGCATTGGGCGGCTGGAAAGATTTGGTAGCCAGCCAACGCGCTAAAAAAGCTCATACTGCTCGCATAGGCTTGGTGGCGAAGTATATCGACAACGAAGATACCTATATATCAGTGCTCGAAGCCTTAAAAGCTGCTGCTTGGGCTGAAAATACCGAGCTTGAAATACAGTGGATTAACGCCGAAACTGCAGACGAAGAAGATTTCGCTAGCGTAGATGGCTTACTAGTTCCTGGTGGCTTTGGCAGTAGAGGAATTGAAGGCAAAATTGCCGCCGCGCGCTACGCACTTGACCACGGCAAGCCGTATTTAGGTATTTGCTTGGGCTTGCAAGTTGGCGTGGTGGCAGCCACCAGAAAAGTTGGTTTGAAACAGGCAAACAGCACAGAATTTGATGCCAAAACGAAACAGAATGTGGTGTATATAATGGAAGGCCAGGCGGGCAAAGAATCGACCGGTGGCACAATGCGGCTCGGTGATTACCCAGCTAAACTGAAAAAGGGCTCAAAGATTGCCGACCTGTATGGAACCGACACAGTAACTGAACGCCACAGGCACCGCTATGAAGTAAACCAGAAATTCATAAAAGACATTGAGGCGGGCGGCCTGATGATTTCGGGTACTTCACCAGATGGCAAGCTCGTAGAGTACGTGGAGGGCACCGACCATCCGTATTTTGTAGCTACACAGGCACACCCAGAATTCCGAAGTCGACCCATGCGCCCGCACCCGATGTTTGTGGGTTTAATCCGCGCTAGCAAGCACTAGTATCCAGGTCGGAGTGTTTCGCGGATTCTTCTTTCCAGTTCATCTGCGGCAGACAGTTCCAAGAAGCCCTCGATAGAGTAATTGCCTCGTTTACTTCTGATCAGCCGAGGGTTTCTCATTGCATCAAGCGCACGAATCATCGCAGCGTAACGAACATTATCAACTTTATCTGAGCCAAAAACTGCTTTGGCAATTTGGGCAGGGTGAACGGCACCGCGAGTATTTTGGCGCAACGTATCAACAACTATATCTTTAAAGTTCTCTGGTAAACAAAGTTCAGCCTGTTCGATGCTACTTTCAAGAGCATGACGGGCAAGGGTGTCGCTGCGACGTGGCGGTTTCGGTCTGTCCTCTAACTCCATTTATGTACAAATTAAGTTCTTAAGTTTTCCAAGTTCTTGCACCACCGCGACGGCCAGTTTTATTATTGACTGAGTGTGTTCTGGGACGACCACTCCGAATACCTGCTTTTTCTATGCGTTTACTCAGCGATTCAACTGATTTAGTTGGAGTACCCGTAGATTGTGGTTTCTCTTTTGGCGCTTTTGAGCCAAAAAGGCGTGGTTGCGACACGATTAATCCTCGATCGATTAAGCTTTGAAGCAGTGTCTCAAAATCATTGTACGGTTTACCGGTTAAAAAGCTTTTGCCGAAAACCGCTTTGATAATCTCGACTCTACTGAATAGTTCACCTTGATTGCTTGTGAAAAAAGCCAAGATTGCTTCTTCTGTATCGAGATTGATAGTCACCTCAGGGGTTTGAGTATCCGCCGATTCGTGAGATGAAACGAGTGCTATGCGAGCAACTGTCGATATGGTGACGGGCATGGTTGCGGCGCCAACTTCTACTGATCGGTCTAGGTCTTGCAGCATCGCAGAGAGCGTGTCGTTAACTTGCTCAACGAATTCAGGGTCGTAGTCGCCATGGGCGGTGAGTAGTTGAATTAACTCTACGGCCTGTGAACTGAAGCGTCGAAGGCGTTCAACAGCTTTTGGATCTTGAGTGTTAACCTCAATCTGGGTCGGTTGGGGTATTGGGTCGCTTGCAGTCATATTTTGACTATTGTCGCTAAGGTAGCTATAACAGTCAAGCGTAAGAATAATTGACAAAAAAGCTTAAGCGTGATACAATAAAAGAGTAAACCTATAAAAACACATATGGCCGAAGAAAATTTTGACGAATCAACCACGAATCTCGATGATATAAGTGTGCTTCGCGTGCTTATGCACACAATTCATGGCATTAGCCCTGTATCTAGCTTGCAATACGAACTTGCGCCGATTGAAGATGAAACTGGTGCAGACGTAAGCTACGCCGAATAACCACCTCTGGTAATCTGCTATACTAGCTACAGATGAATGAAGTAATTGCTGAATATATTCAGAAACGACTTGACGAGGACGTGCAGGTGCAACTAACACGCCCTGAGCCACAATTTGGCGACTACAGTACCAACGTGGCATTGCAACTGGCTAAGATGTTGGCGCGTAACCCACGAGAAATCGCTGAAGAAGTGGCCGAAAGTTTGCGGGAAAACCCCGGCGTGAAGCAAGTAACTATCGCCGGCCCTGGCTTTATAAACCTATGGCTGCACGACGATGCACTACTGGAGCTTGCGACGCGTGAACCAGCGCGTCCGCTTGAGGGCCAAAACGTGGTTGCGGAGTATTCTGACCCAAACCCATTTAAAGTACTGCACGCAGGGCACTTGTATACAACGGTGATGGGTGACGCAATATCTCGACTGGTAGAAGCAGCCGGCGCGACAGTGCACCGGGTGAATTTTGGCGGTGATGTAGGCAGGCACGTGGCTATGAATATGTGGGCAATACTACAAACACTTGGTGGCGAAAACCCAGAAAAACTTAGTGAAGTAGACGAAGATTTGCATGCTCGAGCCGCATGGCTGAGTGCTCGATACGTAGAAGGCAACAGTGCGTTTGAGGCAGACGAAACTGCAAAGGAAGCAATACTCGAGCTGAATAAACGAGTGTATCAACTGCACGCAGATGATGACCATGATTCGGCGTTTGCACAAATTTATTGGACATGTAGGCAATGGAGCTATGATTATTTCGACCTATTTTATACAGAACTGCAGGTAAAACCATTTGAAAAATATTACCCGGAGAGCGTCACGACTCCAACGGGGGTAGAAACAGTACAGCGCGAGCTAGAAAATGGTGTGTACCAGACGAGCGACGGAGCGGTGGTATTTAAAGGCGAAGAGTATGGCTTACACACACGAGTATTTATAAATTCTGAAGGCTTACCGACCTACGAAGCGAAGGACGTTGGGCTAATAATGCAGAAGTGGCGCGATTATCATTTTGATCAGTCGATTATTATTACCGGTAACGACATTGAACAATATATGAAGGTGGTACAAAAAAGTATTGAACAATTTGAGCCAGAACTAGTAGCGCGTAGCACTCATTTGACCCACGGTAATCTAAAACTGGCTGGTGGCAAAAAGATGAGTAGCCGAAAGGGCACCGTGCTGCTAGCACTAGATGTACTTGGCGCAGCTCGCGAAGCGCAAGCCGAGCAACACGGCGAGCACAACGAAGACGCAGTGCTGGGAGCAGTAAAGTATGCCTTTTTGCAGAATAAAATAGGTGGCGATATTGTATACAACCCTGAAACATCAGTGAGCCTTACCGGCAACTCTGGCCCATACTTGCAGTACGCGCATGCTAGGGCGTGCAGTATTGTGGCAAAAGCTTCAAAAGAAGCCACGAAGCCAGCCATGCTACAAGAAACTGAACGTGCGTTGGCAGTGAAGCTTGGTGAGTATGCTGAAGCAGTAGAAACGGCCACCAAAAATCTGATGCCGCACCTGCTATGTAACTATTTGTACGAACTAGCCCAAAGCTTTAACCGGTTTTACGAATCGTCACGAATTGTCGACGATGAACGCGAGGCCGAGCGACTGTATCTTGCTGTGCGCTACCGTGATGTCTTGGCTGAAGGCTTAGGTTTTCTGGGGATTGCGGCACCCGAAAAACTATAAGCTTGAAAAACATCAGCGCAAAGGGTACCATAGAGCCAGGACTAACAGCCATGACGTATCACACAGTACAAACCAGTCAAAATTTGATTATTGTGCTCTTTGATACGCCCTCGGCCGGGTAGTTTCGTCGTTTCGACCAACAACATCGCCGAGGATCACTCCCCGGCGATTTTCGTTTCTGGAAACGGCATGCATGACGGAAGGCGACACCGGCTCGCCATTCGCGCACATCACAATTCACCAGGAGGATGTTTTGCCCAAAACGCGCAACAACAAGCGTCGGGAGTGGCGCGGCCACTCGTGTGTCGATCGCCACGTGGCGACGGTGCTGGGGCAGGGTACGCCCTACCAGGACGACAAGTCGGCACCAGACTTCTTCGGCATGGACCCGGCGAAGGCTCGGGAGCTGGCGGCTGCGCTTGAGCGCGGCACTGTCGAAGGCGTCTTCGACTGTCGACCCCTCACCGAGGGCTCGACGGTGAAGGTCTACTCACTGGCCTGAATGGCTGATTGCTGCCCACCATCGCAGCGATCATCCTCCACCGAGGGGCGGTCTAGGCGGCGATCCCGCATGACCGCCCCTCGGGGCAACAAACTATTATTGAACTAAAAATTTAATGCTATAATTTTGCTGTAACAACTAACAAGGAGTGTGTTAAGATGGCAAAATCAAAAACTTTTATGAGCGAATTCGTCGATTTCGTTCGTGAACAAGGCGTCGTAGGACTTGCCGTAGGTTTAGCTATTGGTACTGCTGCTGGAGGCACGGTGCAGGTATTGGTAAAGAATCTAATTGACCCACTTGTAGCTCTTATGACCCAAGGCGTAGACCTAAGCAGCCTCACCTGGACAGTAGAAGTAGGTAACGGCAAAGCAGTATTTGGTTGGGGAGCAGTACTAAGTTCTGTAATCACCCTACTTGCAACGGCGTTTGTGATTTACTGGGTTGTGCACGTCGCAAAACTCGACAAAATGGACAAGAAAAAATAGTCACGGTTCACCATATACTAAAGCCCCGAACTTCGGGGTTTTAGATTGCCTAAATGCTTTACTTTGTATAGTAAACTGACGTACAATAGGTATATAAGGAGGCGTATGAAAATAGCAGTAATTATAGGTACGACGAGACAAGGCAGAGTAACGCCAAAGCTGGCAAAATGGGTAGAAACCAAGCTTCGCGAGAAGCATGATGATGTAGAGGTGCTTGATTTGGTAGAGTATGACATGCCGCTATTGCCTGAGGCACCATGGACGCCAAACCGCACATTGAGTGAGGGCGCAAAACAATGGCTGAAAGCGCTTGAAACCGCCGATAGCTATATGTTTGTGACGGCGGAATACAACCACGGGGTTCCTGCTGTGCTGAAAAATGCGCTAGATTATACTAATGGTCAGCTAAATCGAAAGCCAGCTGGGATCGTGAGTCACGGAGTCGTGAGCGGTGCGAGGGCGAACGAACACTTACGTATGGTACTGGCAAGCAAAATTGGCGTAGCGGTGCTGCCAGACACTGTAACCTTTCATGGTCATGTTGATGGCAGTATCAATGATGATGGCAGTTTGACTGAAGAAGCTGAAAAAAACAACGCGGATCTCGATAGGCACATTGATGACTTACTTTGGTATACTAAGGCGCTAAAAGAAGCTCGCTAGGAGTATACTAGGCCTATGAATATGCTAGAAAGCGCAGAGGCGTTGATACAGCGCTCGGCAAAACATTTGGGGTTAAAAGAAGCTGAAATAGAAGCTTTTATTTCGCCAGCGGCGGAGCATGACTTTGAAATAACTATTGATGACATTACGCATCACGCCTACCGGATTCAGCACAACAATAAGCGTGGGCCATTTAAAGGCGGGATTCGCTTTCACCCGCATGTCGATAAAGCCGAGGTACGTGCGCTGGCAACATTAATGAGTATTAAAGGCGCTGCCGTAAACATCCCAATGGGTGGCGGTAAAGGTGGCGTGGCGTTCGACCCACGTGAGTTTGACGATGCCCATGTTGAAAAAGTGGCACGAGCCTACGTGCAAGCCTTACAAGAACACATTGGGCCAGATACAGATGTGCCAGCGCCGGATATGAATACCGATGGTGCGGTGATTGACTGGATGGTAGATGAATACGAACAGCTAACTGGCGATACCAGCAAAGCGAGCTTTACTGGCAAAAGTATTGCCGGCGGTGGCTCGGAAGGCCGTGAGGAAGCGACTGGTCGTGGTGGCGTCATAGCACTGCGAGAATACTGCAAAAAACACGGGCTAAGTACCAACGGGTTAAAAGTTGCTGTGCAGGGTGTGGGCAACGTAGGATTTTACTTTGCAAAAATTGCTGAAACGGAGCTTGGAGTGAGTATTGTAGCTGCTGCCAACTCGAAAGTGATGAAATACAATACCGAAGGCCTAGGCTTTGGCGATAAGGCGTTTTCGCGACATATTATGGACGAGCTGAACGGCGAAATTCGTCCGAGTAACGATATTATTCAGGCCGATGTGGACGTATTGGTATTCGCAGCGCTGGGTGAGGTAATTGATGGTGAAAACCAGGCTGAAATTCAGGCAGATATTGTGCTAGAACTCGCCAATGGTCCCGTGGACGATGAAGCTTTGCAACAACTTGAAGCTCGCAATGTGCGAGTAATTCCTGACGTGATTGCCAATGCCGGTGGCGTGATTGTGAGCTACCTAGAATGGCTGCAAAACCGCGAGGGCGAGCACTGGGGCGAGGCACGAGTAAATGCCAAACTTGATGAGATTTTGACAAGTGCAATGAGCGACGCCATCAAACGAGCTGGAAGTGATGGGATATTGCTAAAGGAAGCAGCATTTGTAATCGCCTTGGAGCGATTGGTATGAGCGACGAATGGAAAGACAAATTAACACCTGAGCAGTACCATGTGCTGCGTGAGCAGGGTACCGAGCGGCCAGGTTCTGGTAAATATGTGCTGCCGCCGAATGAAGATGGTGTGTATACCTGCGTGGCGTGTGGCAACGAGCTTTTTAGTGCGAGTGACCAATATGAATCGACCACACCAGGGCTAGTGGGTTGGCCAAGTTTCTCTGAAATTGCCAAGAACGACGCGGTGGAGCTGCGAGACGATAATAGCCTGGGTATGCACAGAACTGAAGTAGTGTGCAAACAATGTGGCGGACATTTGGGACATTTGTTTCCGGATGATTCATCACCAAATGGGCAGCATTACTGTATAAATTCGGTGTGTTTGAACTTCAATAAAAAATAGCCCACTTTAAAAGGGCTGTCGGGGCGCACCGCGGAGGAACTTCCTCCGCGGTGCGCCGGTTGGACGTCAGCCGATCGGCAGCGGGTACTGCCGGCCGTGGGCGCGGCCCTCGGGGCTCACCGAGTTGTTGCCGGAGCTCTCGCGCCACCGAGCCAGGGCACTCTTGCCCTTGTCGGTGAGGCGCAGGCCGGCCTGCGGCGAGAAGCGCACCAGGCCCACCGTCTTGGCGGCCCCGATGGTCATCTTCATGCGGGCCTCGCGCCGGTTGACGCTGCGGGCCAGCTTCCTGCCGCGGTGAAGACGAGAGGCGCACTCACGTGCGGCCGCGGCCTCACTGTCGGCGGGAATGCACCCGTCCTCGCTGGTGTCGATGATGGCCAGCAGGCGGGGCAGGGCCCAGGCGATCAGGCTGTTGTTGTGATGGAGCACGTCCTGAGACAAAGTGGTTCCTTCCGTCGCAACCTACCTCCAGCGGACGCTGGTGGTGTTTCCTTTATATAATAAAATATGGTAAAATGCAAGTACTACACGTAAATACGATATAATAAAGCTATGACAAAACACGCCAAACTACTATGGGTTGATCTAGAAATGACAGGGCTAGACCCGGTGCAAGACAGAATACTAGAAGTTGCCGCAATCGCGACTGATTGGGACTTTAACGAGATTGCTCGTTATGAAGCCGTAAAAAAAGTTGGTCCTAACCTGATGAAAGAACGCATGGTAGGTGAGTTTTGGGATACCTACAGTACCGTGCGTGATGCTCTAATGGCGCAAAACGAAAATGGTAAAAATGGCCGAACGGTTGAAAATGAACTACTGGAATTTATTGACGAGCATTTTGATAGTGAAAAACCGGTGCTTTTGGCTGGAAACTCAATTCATCAAGACCGAAAGTTTATCGAAAATGAGTGGGGCAGATTGAACGCGAGGTTGCATTACCGGATGCTTGATGTGAGTGCCTGGAAAGTTCTATTTGAGGGTAAATATAAAAAGAAATTTGCCAAACCTGAAGCGCATCGTGCCATGGAAGACATTCAAGGGAGTATTGAGGAGCTCAAGTACTACCTAGGCAAGGTAAAGGCCTAATGGCAGGTGAAATACCAACACCAGCCGAACGTGCAGAGCGGCGAGCAGAACTTCGACTGGTTGCTTCTAGGCTAGCGATAGTGACACAAGATGATACATTGCGGAACGCATACGCGCTCTACTCGACCGGAGCGAACGAAGCAGATATTGATTATGCACTTCGTGGGCATGGTGTCGACCGAAGTACCTTAGTACGCATGATAGTGAGTAACTATGAATCACAAAGCGCTTGAAGAATATTTGCTCAGTTTTCCGAACACCTGGCTTGATTTCCCATTTGGTGAAGGCGTGAGCGTATACAAAGTTGGGCACAAAGAAACAGGACAGGGCAAACTGTTCGCAATTATTTCAGACGGTAGTAAACCATTGCAGGTAAGCCTGAAGTGCGACCCAGTGTTGGCTGAGAGCCTGCGGGAAAAATACGAGAGCGTGCAGCCTGGGTATCACTTGAACAAAAAACACTGGAACACGATTATTTGTTCAGGCCAGTTAGACGACGAGCAAATTAAAGATCTTGCGCGGCTAAGCTACAATCTTGTGGCTAAAATTTAGCTTGCGTTGTACTTCGAAAAGCTTTCGCCGATAGGCGCGATACTGCTGTCGATATCTTCCAGAGTTGAACGGAGAGTCTTGTCATTGGTGCCGTTGTAGAGATCTTCCATTTGTAGGCGCAACTTCTTTATGTAGTAAGCCATTTCGCGGGCGTAGGTGCGGTCGTATACGGCGTTTAGGCGGGCATCTTCAAGGGTACTTGCAAGCTTTTCTGATTCTTTGGTTACTTCAGACGAGAGCTTTTTTTCCTCGACTTTAATTTTTTTGGCGTCGAGCGATTCTTGAAGGTCGCGTTTGCTGTTGGTAAGAATGATAGCGAGGTTGCTATTGGTGCTGCGCAGCTGAGAATTTTGGATGATTTTACTAGCGGACTTGCTGGTGCTTTGCAATACGATAATGCGTTCGTCGAAGCTTTTTAGGCTTTCAGTGCTTTTGCCAGAAAGAGAAAAAATAAACAGCATCAGTGCGATAATTGCTACGAGTACGCCACCTATTAACACCCAGATTAGCCATGGACTAGCGGTTTTCTGAGGCGCTGGCGTAGCGATTTTATTAAGATAATCGATTGAATACGGGTTTGGTGCCTGTGGTTGGGGGATTTGTGGCTGTTCTGGTTGCATACCTACTCATTTAACCATAACCTGTAACAGAGGTAAAGATTAAGGAGGGGTTTACCCCTCCGTGCCTTTTCGAAGTCAATTCGAAATAGGCAATCCTCCCCCTAAAGTTCGGGCTGTAGCCCTCTGCGTACTCGCTCGTGCTTCGTGCTCGATTAGGGGCACGCTATACTATAAGCATGCAGGATGCTAAAGAAGAGGTGCGCTCACGACTCAATATTGAAGATGTCGTGGGTGAGTATGTACAGCTGAAGCGCGCCGGCCGAAATTTTAAAGGCCTGAGCCCGTTTACGGCTGAAAAAACACCGAGCTTCGTAGTGAGTCCAGACAAACATATATGGCACGACTTCAGCAGTGGAAAAGGCGGCGATATCTTTAGCTTCGTGATGGAAGTTGAAGGATTGGAGTTTCGCGAAGCGCTTGAGCAATTAGCCCGTAAAGCCGGTGTGGAGCTAAGCGAATACGACACGAAAAAATCCGGTGAAATCGCCAAACAAAAAAAGCGTCTGCTTGAGGCAAATGATCTCGCAGCAAGATATTACCAGCAAAGCTTGCTTCGCAACAAACATGCGCTTGAGTATGTATTCGCAGCGAGAAAACTTAGTAAAGAAACTGTTACAGAATTTCGAATTGGCTATGCCCCAAACGACGGTGAAGGTTTGATACGCGCACTGACAAAAAAAGGATTTTCGAAGCAAGAACTAGCAAAAGCTGGACTTACTAATCGTTATGGCGGCGATATGTTTCGTGGTCGTATGACCGTACCGTTGATGGATGCAAGTGGGCAGGTGATTGGCTTTACAGGCCGTGTACTACAAGACGAGCCAAATGCACCGAAGTATCTGAATACCCCTCAAACTTTGCTATACGACAAATCTCGTCATGTGTTTGGTTTGAGCCAGGCAAAAGAGGCGATTCGCACAAGTGACTTCTCGGTAATTGTAGAAGGCAACATGGATGTAGTGAGTAGCTGGCAAGCAGGTGTGCGAAATGTAGTAGCTTCAGCTGGGACTGCAATGACCGAATATCACTTGAAAGCATTGTCTCGTTTGAGTCATAACGTAAAGCTTGCATTTGATGCCGATAAAGCTGGTTTAGCGGCGACCGAACGAGCCATTCCGATTGCCGGCAAAGTGGGTGTTGAATTATCCATCGTCACTCTATCGCATGGCGCTAAAGATCCGGACGAATTGATCCAGCAAGATGTGAAGCTATGGAAGACAGCCACCGAAAAGGCAGAGCCTGTGGTAGATTGGGTACTCGACCAGTATTCCTCGCGTGAAGATATGTCGAGCGCTGCTGGCAAGCGACGGTTCACCACCGAAAGTTTACGCGTGATTCGGAGTCTAAATGATCAAGTAGAGCAAGAGCATTATTTGCGCAAAGTAGCTCAAGCAACCGAAACATCGTATGAAACAATCGCCCGCAAGATGGAATCAGCAGAGGTTAGCCCAGAGCCAAAACTTCGGGTGGTGCATGCGGCTACTTCAGTGGCCGAACCAATTACGGCACTTTACCAAGATGATGTACTAGCAGCATTGGCGGCATATCCAGCTGTACGGAGCCAGTTGGCTGGCTTCGACATAACTATGTTTGCTACAGAGGCTCGTCGTATGTTGGCCGAATGGCTTGCGAAACATGCCGAACCTCTCGGTGATACGCTGCCGAAGGGGTTGCAATCTATTGATACCTATGTGAAAATAGTACAATTAAAGGCCGAGACAAGGTATGATGGCTGGAGTGAAACTGAAGTATCACTCGAAATAGCCAAACTGCTCCGCCAAACGGAAATCGAATACAAGAAACAAACCAAACAACTACTAATTGAAAAGCTGCGCGATGCGGAGGCCATGGGCAATGAGACCCAGGCTGCCGAGCTGCGTGATCAGCTACACACATTAATCAAGGAGACTGCCTAGTGGGTAACAGTGATGATGACTTGAAACAAGTAATTCAAGACGACGAAGAAATCGATGAACTCGATGTGGTGGAAGAACCAGATGTCGCCGAAGTTGCTGAGCTCGAGGACGAGCTTGAAGACGACGAAGACACTTTAAATAGCAACCAATATTTTGACGATGTATCAGACGACTCTGTGCGTTTGTACCTTCGTGAAATTGGTAAAATTCCACTACTTACTGCTGAAGAAGAGCTTGCGCTGGCACAAAAGGTCGTAGCAGGCGATAAGCGCGCCAAAGACAAAATGGCCGAAGCAAACATGCGTTTGGTGGTGAGTATTGCCAAGCGTTACAGCGGTCGAGGCCTCGATTTTCTTGATTTGATTCAGGAAGGTAACACCGGTTTGCTGCGCGCGGTTGAAAAGTTCGACCCAGACAAAGGATTTAAGTTTAGCACCTACGCAACATGGTGGATTCGCCAGGCGATTACTCGTGCGATTGCCGACCAAGCTCGCGTGATTCGTATTCCCGTGCACATGGTTGAAACCATCAACAAGCTCCTTCGAACTCAGCGCCGCATGACCCAAGAGCTCAACCGCGAACCAAGTATTGAAGAACTTGCCAAAGAACTTGAAATGGAACCTGAAAAGGTAGAATACGTGATTAAGATTAAGCAAGATATCCAAAGCCTGGATGCTGGCGTGGGTCGCGATGACGAAGACGCCGATAGTGTGCTGCAAGATTTTATTGAAGACGAAGATTCTGCCACACCTGAAGAAAGTGCCACATCACAACTGCTAAAAGAGCAAGTGCAAGGTGTGCTTTCAACGCTTTCAGATCGTGAACAAAAAATTATTCGCATGCGCTTTGGGCTTGATAATGGCAAGAGCCACACGCTCGAAGAAGTAGGGCAGGAATTTGCCGTGACTCGCGAGCGTATTCGTCAGATTGAAGCTAAAGCCTTGGCAAAACTTCGCAAACACAAAGACGCCAAGAAACTACACGAATATTTGCAATAGACTATTCGTAAAAGTTTATGTGATGTAAGACTTCGTCGAGCTGCTTGTGCAGTGAGTCGAGGTCTTTATCGTTGTGGACAAAATAATCGGCGATGGCGATAGGTCCGCCTTTTTCGATATTTTCAATTTCTGCCCAGTCGCGTTGGTCGACTTGTTCAGGCGTAAGTGGCCTTACTTCACGTTTAGCCATGCGTTGTTTGCGCAGATGTTTAGGCGAAACAATCGCTACGACCGTGAGCTCACCAGGGAATTCGTGTTTTAGCGACTTGTACTCGGTCCATGTGTACAGGCCATCAGCTACGATATTATGTTGGCCTGCGCCAACGAGGTCGTGGATTTGCGCGATAATACGCTTTACAACAAAATCTTTACCTTCTTTTTCGCGCAGTTCCTCACGAATTGGTTGTTCGTTTTCTTGTGTTAATTCTAGACCGCGTCGTTTGACTTCGTCTAGAACAATACCGCCAAAGTACACTTTGGGATAGCCTTTTTCGGTGAGGTATTCAACCGCCGAACTTTTGCCGCTGCCAGTAAGGCCGACAAACGCGACGATTTTTACATTTTTTTCTGAAGCCATTACCACTAGTATAGCAAACACTCATGGGGACAACTCAACCATAAGGGTTTACATGAGCTACCTCTTACGGTACTCTAGTTTTATGCTATAAGCAGAACATGGTTAGTAATTTCTGCACATAGGGAGAAAAGGGAACAAACATACAATGCCACGCCTACCCATTCCAGGCTCAGACGAAGGCACTTGGGGAGACATCCTCAATGCGTATCTTCAAGCCGCTCACAATGCCGATGGATCGCTTAAAAACAACACCGTAAGCGCTAGCAAGATTCAAGATGCCACTATATCTGAAGCCAAACTCGACACGGCTCTTGCAGCCAAAGTAAACTCTGTTGCTGGTGACCCTACCATGGGCGGAGATCTGTCTGGTACCGCCAGTAACGCTCAAATCGCTGCAGGTGCCGTAGGTACCACTGAACTAGCCAGCAACGCCGTTACTACGGCCAAGATAACAGATGCCAATGTCACCACCGCTAAGATAGCAGATAGCAACGTTACGACCGCTAAACTCAACAACGCAGCCGTCACTGCTGCCAAACTAGCTACCGCAGCTGGTCCTACAAGCGGCCAACTCCTCAGCTATAACGGTACTGCGCTGAACTGGACAGACCCAACCACCGTTCCAGCAGACCTTGGCGACTTAGGCGATGTTACGACGACTGGTGCGACCGACGGCCAATCGCTGGTCTACCAATCTGGCAGCGGTACGTGGATACCCGCTACTGTTACTAGTGGTGGCGGTGTGACCGACCACGGTGCACTGACAGGTCTTTCCGACGACGACCACCCTCAGTACCATAACGACGCCCGGGGAGATGCTCGCTACTACACCCAAAGCCAAGTCGACACCGCTCTTAGCGGTAAATCTGACACGAGCCACAGCCACACGCTCAATAGCCTCAGTGACGTCAACACCGCTGGCGTCAGTACCGGAGATGTTCTTAAATATGACGGCGCTAACTGGGTGGCCGACACCGACCTCAACGGTGGAGCTGGTGACCCTAGCATGGGCGGAGACCTCTCTGGTACTGCCAGCAATGCCCAAATCGTAGCTGGCGCTGTAGACACCACCGAACTGGCTGCTGGTGCCGTCACTGACGCTAAAGTCGCTTCCGGTATTGCTCAAAGCAAGATAACCAACCTTACCAGTGACCTAGCTAGTAAAGCCAGCACAACGCACACGCATGCAGGTGCTGACATTACCAGTGGTACTGTCGGGACAGCACGACTTGGGTCTGGCACGGCAAATAGCACCACCTATCTACGAGGTGATGGTACATGGGCTACGCCAAGTGGCGGAAGTAGTTCACATGGTATGCCGCTTATCGTGGCAGCTTCCAACGCACCAACTACTATAAAAAACGACGCGGATTATGTATGTGATGGGACTGCCGACCAGGTTCAAATTAATACAGCTATTTCACAAGCCGCTTACACCGATAATGGAGGTATAGCTTGGGGTCAAGTGCTGCTGACAGGTGGCGAATTCGCTATCTCGGCGCCAATTGAAATGAAAACGGGCGTAACTTTACAAGGTTCAGGCTTTTTGACCATCTTAAAATCTGATGGTCTCTCAGCTCCAAGTGGGGTAGTAGAGCTGTACGATCTGAACACGCACCTTACAACGCTTAGTCATTTGACGATTGACGGCGGTGCAGCGGGCGGTGGTACCTCGAGCGCTGTTGTATATAGAAACTCCAATGGAAATATTGGTGATCCAAAAGGAGCAACCGGTGATCACTCGGGTATTCCAGGAAATGATCCGGACTCTTCACATGTCATTAGCGACTTATTTGTACGGAACTTTGGCAATGGTACTGATCGGCATGGAATCTTCATGGACGCAGACGCGAGAGACCCTAAAGTTTCGCGCGTTCGCGTGAAGGGAAATTCAGGGACTGGATTTAAGATGAACGACTCATCAGATGGTAAATACTCACAATGCATTGCCATCGGCTGCAATATCGGCTGGGAAGTTGGTGGCGGAAGTAATATGTTTACTACCTGCAAGGCGGCGTACTCAACAGTAGACGGGTGGTCTATTAGTTCGTCGCGTATTCACATGGTGGGCTGTCACGCGCAAGACAACGGCCGTCATGGTTTTAATGTTACTGGTGTTGACCCAGCACTTACGGGCTGCGTAGCAGACTCTAACCGACGACTTGATACGGCAGGGTACGCACTATACCTTACGAGCGACCGCGCGATGATAGAGGGGCTCCATGCATATGACAGAGGTCAGTCTGCACAACAGCAGACCCAAGGAATAAACTTTGTTGGATGTAGTGATGTGTATGTTACGGCGAACATTCGCTTACCATCAGGCAGTACGTTCACCAATGGTTCACCGGGCGGCAATAGTTTTGTGCGGGTTGTCCGTGTGGGAAGTACAGTCTATAGCGTAGGATAGCATTAGCGTTTACATGCGGTGACGAAAAGAGTAAAGTAGGTATAAATGAGGAAAAAAGGAGAGTAGGTAGATGGCACGTTTACCACAACCTGGCGCAGATGAGGGCACGTGGGGAGATATCCTCAACCAATACCTTCAGGTTTCGCATAAGTCAGACGGAAATCTAAAAAACAATGTGGTCAGTGGCGCTGCAATTCAAGATGCCACTATATCTGAAGCTAAGCTCGATACTGCTTTGGCTGCCAAAGTAAACTCTGTGGCCGGTGATCCTACTATGGGTGGAGATCTCAGCGGTACTGCCTCTAATGCTCAAATCGCTGCTGGAGTAGTAACGGCGACCGAGCTTGCAAGTAATGCTGTCACCACAGCTAAAATTACGGATGCCAATGTAACCGGTACTAAGCTTGCTGATAGCGCGGTTAGCACAGCTAAAATTGCCGACAGTAACGTGACTACAGCTAAAATTGCCGATGGAGCAATTACTACTGCGAAACTCGGTACAGTGGGCTCTCCAAGCAATGGCCAATTGCTGAGCTATAACGGCACTACACTTAACTGGACTTCGCCCGGTGCCGTGCCAGCAGATTTGAACGATCTCTCTGACGTAAATACTACTGGTGCTACCGATGGCCAGGCATTGGTATACCAAACTGGCACGTGGATTCCTGCAACTGTTAGTAGCGGAGGTGTCACCGACCACGGTGCACTGACCGGCCTTTCCGACGACGATCACCCACAGTACCACAACGACGCTCGAGGAGATGCTCGCTACTATACACAATCTCAGGTAGATACATCGCTCGCTGGCAAAGCAGATACTACCGACCCTCGCCTAAGTGATACTCGTACTCCGACAGACAACACCGTTTCAACAGCGAAACTTGTCGACGGAGCGGTAACCGAACCAAAGCTTGCTGCTTCTAATTTACCAAGCACAAATGACGTCCTTACCTGGGACGGCACAGATCTTACGTGGGCTGCTGGGGGATCAGGCGACCCTGCAATGGGTGGCGATCTTTCTGGCACTGCAAGCAACGCTCAAATTGTAGCAGGAGCTGTTGATACAACCGAGCTAGCGGCTGGTGCTGTAACAGACGCCAAGGTTGCTTCAGGAATTTCTCAAGCAAAAATTACTAACCTGACAACCGACCTAGCGGGCAAAGAGCCAACCATCACAGCCGGCACAACAGGGGAGTATTGGCGTGGAGATAAATCGTGGCAAACACTCGATAAAACAGCAGTTGGCTTAGCGAATGTCGACAATACAAGCGATGCTACCAAAAATGCCGCTAGCGTAACGCTAACAAATAAAACTATCTCTGGTGCCTCAAACACGCTTTCAAACATTGCACAATCATCAGTAACCAATCTCACCACAGACCTTGCCGGTAAAGAGGCTTCGATTACCGCCGGCACAACTGCTCAGTATTGGCGTGGAGATAAATCGTGGCAAACATTAGATAAGACGGCTGTAGGTTTGAGCAACGTTGATAACACCAGCGATGCAACTAAGAACAGCGCTAGTGCTACGCTTACCAACAAAACTATTTCTGGCGCATCAAATACGCTTACCAACATTGCACAATCATCAGTAACTAACCTTACGACCGATCTTGCCAATAAACTTGATGATAAAAATGAAACCGTTAGCCTGACCGATTCTACCAACGATAAGTTTGTACGCGTTAATATTACCGACGACACTTCGCCAACCAGTGGCTGGCCAGATAGGCTTGCGTTTTACTTCAGCGGCATTCGCACAGGCTACCATAACGAATATGGTGAGCTTCGTGCTCGTCCTGCCAAAAATAATACAGTGGCACTTCGCGCCATGGGGTGGAATGGTGCCTCGTCAGCCTACGTATTTGAGGTTACCAATAACGGTCAAACTCAAACCTACTTTGGTGTCAGCTCAAGTGCCATCGATGTGACTCTGCCTATTTCTTCTAATTCGAACATCACAACTACAGGAACCGTTTCAGGTTCAAACATTGGAGCAAAAGTAACGACCTCGGCAACAGCCCCTAGCTCTCCAGCTGTTGGCGATGTCTGGGTTGATACGAGTACATGAGTGGGTATGTTGCTGAATTTAGTGGTGTCACCAATAGTGGTGGTACAACAACAACTGTTACGCTTTCAAGTGATGTTCCGGCCGGCGATAGCCTTGTAGCGACTATTGTTACACAAAATAGTGCTGCACCGGTGATGTACATCACAGCTACCGACAGCCGTGATAATACGTGGCGGTTTGTTCGCTCCACTATGATTACGGGTACTGATACTGTAGTCAGCATGCTGTATGCCTATGTTGTACGGCCGCTTACCTCTGGTGATACGGTAGTTATTCGGCACCAAACATCCATTGATAGATCGGCGGTATCCGTAGCGCAGTTTAACGACGCGCTAACAGCTGATGTAGGCAATGAAGGTGACAACGGTGGCTCAGGTTCAACCACACTGGTAACAGCTGCAACGGCGACAACTACAGATGCGAACGAGCTTATCGTTGGAGCATTTGGCTTGCTAAGTGAAACACGTACATTTACTGCGACAAATTCATTTACAGGACTTACAAAGGTACTCACATCAAACGGTACAAGCGACCGCGCTATATGCCCTGAGTACAAATACGTTGCAAGCACAGGTACGTACACGGCAAACGGAACTCTCAATTTAAGCAGTATTTATGGGGGAATAGTACAAACATTCAAGCTCAGTGTACCTCCCGATACGCGGTATGGGAGGCCAAAAACTTGGAGTGGCAGTGCATGGGTAGAGCATGATGCAAAAGCTTGGAGCGGCAGTGCATGGAACGACTACAAAGTGAAAGGTCGCAAGGCAGGAACATGGATTGGTCCGTTGGCAAGTAACGGAGAGACCATATTATACGACTCGTTTGACAAAGTTCCGCTTGGTTCAGATGCTACAGTAGGCAATACAAAATTTGGGCTATTTGGTGGAAGTGCTCCATCAACACGTATTGGCGTAACGGGGCTACATGGTACTGCACTAAGCTTTGCCGTTAGTACCTCAGATTTTTGTAATGGTATTATATATTTCCCATCGAGTCAGACAGATATGTACCTGCGCACCTATTTCCGAGTAGCAAGCTACCCACCCGGCAATGTCAGTATAATGACTATACGAAATTCCAGTGCTACTGCGCTGGCAAATTTGCAAATATCTACTACGGGGCGTATTCGTATTCGTAATGGAACCACGCTGGTGGCCACTACTACAAATGCAATCGGTACAAACACATGGGTGCGGTTAGAGTGGCATTATAGCGGTGCGGGTAGCCAGGATTTCAGGCTATTTTTGAACTCAAATGTAGAAGGTACGACAGCCGATGAAACGCAGACTAGCTTAGCGGCCGTATCAGGTATAGCAGATCGCATGACACTTGGTATTGTTGATGCAACTACTTCGTCTACGTTCGATTTTGATGAATTTGCCATCGACGGTGACAAGTGGGTGGATAGTAAATAGCTTTATTTCTGCTCATGCTTGCTATGAGTTAATGCAGCTGAGACTATATTCTATATGAGCGAAAACTTAAAGCCTGTCGATTACGAACCGCTTCGCCTGTACACTTTCGTAAGCCGTGCGTGGCATGGCAGAAATATAGCTGAGCTTAAACCACCTCGCGAAGTAAATAGGGCAGCATTTGCGGATGCTATACTTGGGCGATTTTTTGATGATTCTGAGAACTTTGCTGGTATTGATAAAAACTTACGGTTACAACAGGGCGAATATGCCATTGATTACTTGTCAGGTAAACCATTCGACGAATTACAGCAAGATTTAGACGAGTTAAAACTCCGAGATACAGACGTGATTGAGTATGCTCTTCAGGTTGCTGGCTTAGGAGCACGCTCATTTAGGGATGAGGATAAAGCAGACGAAAGTCCTACTGCACACGATGGTGTAATTCGACCAAAGGCTTTCGCTGAACAAAAGCGTATTCTCGATGAAATGCCTCAATCCCTAAGAGAAGCTATTACATGGTTGTTTGAAAGTGGATACATAACAAAGTCTTCACATGCGCAGTGTCTGCTTCTCCTGTTTGAACAATCCGAGACCAACGTAGACGAAGAAATCAAGAGATCTGCTAAGCACTGGGCTGCACGTTATGTGCAAGACATGCTAAAGGATAATAAGGGTGTGCCATTTATGAGCCGAAAATATCTTGAGATTATCGTAAAAAGAACCTTTGAAGACACACGAGCAAACGTCGTGAGTGGACTTGTTGAAGAGCTGACTCAGCAAGCTGAAAAAACAGGGAGCAATATTCCTAAAGGTGTAATTCGACAGAGGCTGGATGAAGCTATTCTGGTAGGAGTCGCTAGCTTTTTTGGTCAGTATCCAATAATACTCCATAGTGACATTGTTCGCGATTCTACGCCAAGTGTAAGGTTGGATGCCTAAGGAGTGCGATGCCAGAAACGCAGCCGTTTACGCCAAAATTTTCACCACGAAAGGTTGCACAGCTTTTTACGCGAATCCATCGCTACACTCATGATGAAGCTCTTTCAGATGTTGCGATTACGCGTGGCGTACCGCTAAGTGACGATATTACCGATGAAGTTATGGCGGTTGTAGCAATGTATGGAGAACATCTCCAAGTAAGTGAAGATAGAAAAGCACGATGTGTGCAGATGATTTTAGCCATTCTAATTGACGATACAGACAGACTAGAGCGAATGCGTCTCTCGAAGGCAATGATAAGTAGTAGGGTGCAAAACACCGCTGAGGTGGTATCGATGCAACTAAATCGCATGTCGCGAGATAAATAACTTATACTAGTAATATGACAAAACGTTTGGCGGTGATAGATGGTAAGTCGGTATTCTACCGTGGCTACTATGCTATGCCAGGGCTTTCAACCAAAGACGGTACGCCAACAGGGGGTGTATTTGGCTTCGCTTCTTTAGCAATAGAACTAATTAAAAAACTCGAGCCTGATTATGTGGCTGTTGCGTGGGATAAACCCAAGACTAATATTAGAAAGCGTCGCGAGCTATACCCAGAGTATAAAGCGGGTCGCAAACCGGCTCCACCAGATTTTTACGAACAGATACCATTGCTACACGAGCTGCTAGAAGCGTTTGGCTGGCCGCTGTATGAGATTGATGACTACGAAGCTGACGATATTATGGGTGCATTTGCGAAGCAGGCCGAGGCCAAGGGCATTGAAACCTGTCTGCTTACCAGTGACCTCGATATGCTGCAGGTGGTTGGTCCACTCACACATGTGTATGCCATGAAGTCTGGCCTTGCAAATATTGAGCTGTATAACCCAGAGAATTTTGAGCAAAAATACGGCCTTGCTGTTGATCAATTTCTTGATTTAAAGGCGCTCAAAGGTGATAGCAGCGACAATATCCCTGGCGTACCAGGTATCGGTGAAAAAACGGGCATTCAGTTGCTGCAAGACTACAAAACGCTCGATGGCGTGTATGGACATTTACGGGACATCAAAGAAAGTACACGAAAAAAGCTTGAAGCCGGAAAAGAATCCGCCTATCTTTCAAAGGAAATAGCACGCATATGGACAGACGCGCCAATAGAACTCGAGTGGGACGTGGCCGATGTAAATGACTGTGATCTGCAAAAAGTAGCGGATATTTTGCGTAATCTTGAGTTTCACAGCCTTATAAAACGCCTTCCTAAAAACATGCAGCAGGCGGCAGATACGACATTGTACTTTCATGAAGCCGACGAGGTGAACTTGAAAGAAGTACAATGGCCTGAACAAGTCTCAATAGACGGTCCATTCGTACTGCAAGTAAACGACGGGGAAGTATGGGCATCGTTCAAACAAACTGAAGTGTGTCATACGCCGCTGAAAAACGTCGACAAAAGTTTTTGGCGTGCAGTAGAGTTTGGCCAGATTGTTAGCTATGATGTAAAACAGTTGTATCACACCCTAGCAGGCAACGGCATTTTGGTGCGATTTAGCGACTTGCATGATATTCGCCAAGCGGCATACCTGCTTGACCCACTGCGCCGTGATAGAAGCCTTGGCGGGCTACTAGGTGGTGAGCTGGCTAGCCCGCTAGAAGAAGTGGCGGCGAGCTGGCAGGTATATGGTTGGCAAAAAAAGGCATTTAGTGAGCAGCCGACACTTGGTGACATTGCGCATAAGTTTGATTTCCCGCTGATTTACCATTTGTTTCAGATGGAGCATGTTGGTATAAAGCTCGATACTGCCTTGCTGAAGAAAATGAGCAAGGAGCTAGGTGATGAACATGCCAAGCTCGAGCAAGATATGTATGCAGTAGCTGGTATGGAGTTCAATATTGCGAGCCCTGCGCAACTTTCTGAAGTATTATTTGGCAAATTACAACTGCCAACCACAGGTATAAAAAAGGGTAAAACCGGCTATAGCACCGGCCAAAAGGAGCTGGATAAACTTCGTGGTCAAAGCCCAATTATTGAATTAATCGAACGTACACGTGAGCTTGCCAAGTTAAAAAATACCTATGTAGATACACTGCCAGAGCAAATCGATAGTAACAGCCGCTTGCATACGACATTTAACCAAGACGTGGCACCAACGGGTCGTTTAAGCAGTGTAAATCCGAACCTGCAAAATATCCCGGTGCGCACTGATCTTGGCCGTCGAATTCGTGAAGCCTTTGTACCAGAAAAGGGCAATGTGTTTGTAAGCGCCGACTATTCACAGTTCGAGCTTCGTCTTGCCGCGGTGCTTGCTGGCGACAAACAAATGATCGACGATTTCAATGGCGATATCGATATTCATGCTAAAACCGCCGCAGATGTGCGCGGCATTGACCTAAAGGATGTAACCAAAGAAATGCGCCGAGATGCCAAGGTGATTAACTTTGGTGTGTTATACGGAATGGGGCCACATGCATTAGCGCAAAATACTGGCATGACGTTTGCCGAGGCCAAACAGTACATTGACCAATATTTTGAACTTCGAAAAGACGTTCGAAATTATATCGATACCACCATCGAGAACGCCGAGCGTGAAGGCTATGTACAGACCTTTTATGGTCGACGCCGCCCTACGCCAGATTTAAAATCATCTAACTTTATGGTGCGAGAGGCTGCCAAGCGAGCTGCGGCCAACATGCCAATTCAAGGCACCGAAGCCGACCTAATGAAACTTGCCATGATTCAGGTAGATGAAAAAATGGGCAAGCTTGGCACGCAGGTGCTACAGATTCACGACAGCATACTGGTAGAATGCCCGAAAGAAAACGCTGAAAAAGTCGGCAAAATTCTTAAAGAAGTTATGGAAGCCATTGCTCCAGACTTACCTATAAAATTGAAAGTTGACGTAAGCGTAGGGAAGAACTGGGGAGAAGTGTGACGGAACCATCTTACTGGGAAAGAGTACATACACAAAAGTATGATGGTAAAGATTGGACAAAAAAACCATCTATATTTGCTGAGGAAGTTATAAAATATTTCCCAAACAGTGGCCTTGTCCTCGAGCTCGGAGCTGGTCAAGGTCAAGATTCTACATTTTTTGTACAGAAAGGCTATTCTGTTATATCGAGTGACAAGGAAGTAAGTATCATCGAACGAGCCGATGCTAATGCTCACGATTTTTTCGAAGGCTCTTACGGACCAATGCGATTTCAAGTGGTTGATCTTGAAAAGAGATTCCCGTTTGGAAATAACCACTTTGACATTGTCTATGCTCATCTATCACTACACTACTTCAATATCGAAACGACTCAGCAAATTTTTTCAGAGATTTATCGTGTTCTTAAACCAAGCGGGGTACTGGGATTTCTTGTAAACTCTGTAAATGACCCAGAGTATGGTACCGGTGAGCAGCTAGGAGATAGCTATTTTGCAACTGAGGGTACACGAAAACGTTATTTCAGTGTAGAATCTGCAAAAGAATTCACGAAAGAATTTAAGACTATTTTGTGTGACAACAAAGGAGAAACCTACAAAGACCGAGAGAAGGACGTTCATAATTTAATTCGCTATGTGGGACAAAAAATTGTATGAGTGAAGAAATCTACGCCAAAGGAAAGCTATTTGAACTAGTGCATTTGCCACAGGCCGATGGACGTGTGTTTGAAGTTGCAAGGCGAGCACCGGGCGTGCGGGTGATTATTGCAGACAAGGCGAACAAAAAAGTGCTTCTCACAAAAGAGTTCAGAAAAGAACTTGATGCATGGGACTATCGACTGCCGGGCGGAAAAGTATTCGACACATTAGAAGAATACGAGGCACATCGAAACAGCGGAGATGACATTTTGAACGCGGCGATAGCAAAAGCCAAGGCAGAAGCGGCGGAAGAAGCGGGCGTAACCATTGCAGAAGTCAAATTTATTGCTAAATCTACTCTTGGCGCTACGGTCGAGTGGGATTTGTATATTTTTGAGGCGATAGATTGGCATGAAAATGAACAAGGCCAAGCGCTTGAAGCGGGCGAGCAAATCGAAGCAGGCCAGTGGTTTGACTTCGACGAGGTTGAGCGAATGGCACTTGATGGTAGTATGCAAGAAGAACGAATCGCACTTGCTCTACTACGATGGGTGAAAGCATTAGCGTGAAAGTACTGTTTGTATGTGAAGGCAATGTATCGCGTAGCCAGATGGCTGAGGCATTTTACAATTCGCTTACTGGCACACACGACGCGAGTAGCGCAGGAACGGCTGCAAATGGATGGCCAAACCCATCGCCGGAAGCAATGCGGGCTATGAAAGACGTAGGTATTTCGGTTGAAGGAATGCACTCAAAGCAATTAACCACCGAAATGGTTGAAGCTGCTGATAAAATCATTCTATTTCCAACGAACTTTACACCAGACTACTTGCCGCGCCTGAAAAAGGTTGAACAATGGAGCGTCATCGACCCGGGTTACCATGAGGATAAAGGCATGGAGTTGATGTACGAAGTTCGTGATAGTATACGAGAACAAGTAAAGCGGTTGATTGAGGAAAATAATGACTGAACAAACTACATATAAAGCTGTTATTTTCGACTTTTTCGAAGTGCTCTTTCTAAATGCTAGCGGGCATTTCTTTAAAAAATACATTGGTGGTGACGACGAAATGTTCAAGCGATTTGTTGCTGTAAACAACGCTTCGGATCGTGGCGAACTGGATTACGAACAACGTATACAAGCATTGGCGGATGTGGTGGGAAAAAGCTATGAATTCGTGCACGACAATTTGTACAAAGATTTAGTGCGAAACGAAGAGCTATTTAACTTTATAGCGGAATTAAAATCACAGTACAAAATAGGACTGCTTTCAAACACGGGGGCAGGTTCTGCGGAACAATTTTTTCCTAAAGAAGAAGCAGAAAAGTACTTTGACGATGTCGTGCTTTCGTATGAGGTTGGTTTGGTAAAACCAGACCCAGCGATTTTCACATTTGCCGCTGAGCGACTTGGCGTGGAATCGAGCGAATGTATATTTGTAGACGACTCTGCAAAAAACTGCGAAGCCGCAAAAAGTACTGGAATGCGCGCGATTGTGTATACTGATTTTAATACTTTCAAGCAAGAAATCGAGGGAATGCTATGAACGACTCCGAAAAGCTACGCAACTTTTTGCAATCGGCTACCCACATGGTAGTAGCGGTATTACTACCCGACGGCACACCTTGGGTCGTGCCCGTACGCATAAAAAATTGGCAGGGTAAAGAATTTGAATGGGATTCGAAAGTAGATACGCAACACTCGCTCGCAATTGGTCAGAACCCCACCATGGCAGTAACGATATTTCAAAAGCAAGAAGATGCTCAGATTGGTGTATACATGAAAGGCCACGGCGAATTAGTCGAGCAAAAAGATGATGATTTTGGTCGCTACAAATTTACCGCCGAGCAAGTGTGGCTTAACGATGAAACATTTGTGAAGCGCGAGGTTGAACTATAGCTACTCGCGCGATAATTTTTGATTGCTTCGGGGTACTTACAGCAAGTACTCACAAGCTTTTTTTTGATAAGTATTTTAAAAATCAGCCAGAAAAGGTTGAACAGGTAAAAGCGCTCGATCACGCTACAAGTAACGGCAGCATCACGCTCGATGATTTTAACCGTGGCCTTGCGGAAATAGCCGCTATTTCTGTAGATGAGGTAGTCGCATTTGTTTCGCAGCATGTGCCAAACACAGAGCTATTAGAATTTATCCGCGATGAACTAAAGCCTCGTTATAAGATTGGCTTTTTATCGAACGTAGGGGATGATTTGATGGACGTACTATTCACAGATGAACAACAAGCGCTTTTTGACGATGTAGTGCTTTCTTTTGAAGTGGGCATTGCCAAGCCACAGCCGGAGATCTATGAATTGTCTGCCAAGAATCTCGGACTTGATACTACGGAGTGTGTATTTGTTGACGATGTGCAGCGATATATTGATGGCGCTGAAGTGGCTGGCATGGAAGCGATTCTGTTTACATCTACTGAACAGTTCAAACAAGACATAGCGAAGCTGATACAATAGCACTATGAAAACTCGCGCAGGGTGGCGGCGATTTTTGCCTAAAACAAACGTAACGCACAAGCAAACGGGTGCGGACAACCTTGAACATATTTTGTATACGGTGCTTCACGATGCCCCAGATAGTCGCTGGAAAGCAGCGGATGTCGAGTGGCTAAATGGCGCGATTGAAATGCTTCGATATAGGGTACAAAGCGCGGCGCCGTCTGAAAAGGCCGTATTGCTTCGGGCGTTGCTAATAGTGCAAGCACCACGAGCAGCACGTGCACAAGCGCAAATGGACGCGCACAAGCACGGCTACCACAATCGTGAAAAGCGATTGTTTGAACTGATAGATTTTAACGATACCTTTGTTGATGCTGTACTGGCGCTCGCGCCGCATGAAAGGCCAGGCTTTGCCCAGCGGCTGTATGCAGATATAAGAAAGTTCAGCAAACAAGCTGGTGCAAGTGTGCTGAGTGATGAGCAGTACGATGCGATTGTGCGCGGCTTATCACGTGAGATAGCTGTGTATCTAGCGGCTCGTCAGTTGAATTACGAGGCGCGTATGACCAGCCGTACTGATGACGCCCTGGGGATCGACATGATTATTACCAATGCCAAAACGCGTAACCAGCTTAATATTGATTGTAAAACTCCCAGCGCCTTTCGCTACCGCTTAGAAGATTTGGTGAAAGAGGGAAGGATTACCGACGATGAACTGCTAAAAGCTGATGAAGAAGACTATATAACAGTAGTAAATCGACACAATAATGAGCGCATCCCGGTGACAATTGTATGCATTCGCCCTGAACGATTAGGCGAAATAAAAGACTTTGAATTTAGCGACTATCGCCCAATTCACCAACTAATCGAAGAATTATTTGCTGGCCAACATCAGCACAAATTATGATTTTCGCTTTTTGCGAACAAGCATACTTACCGCAAGAACTGCGGCGATAATAACGAGTACGCCACCACCTACGAAGTACATGTTGCCATACAGTGGAGCTACACCCGTGTCAGGGCTTCCGACTGAGGTACAACTATTTTCGTTGTAACCGCCAGAACCATAGGTATCACATCCGTAATCGCTGCTTGCTGCAAAGTAGGTGAGGGTATGCGTGTTCATTGGTATCATTCTACCATAAGCAGAAAAATACCAAAATGTTGTTGACAACCTATAAAGCACTAGCGTATTATCTGGTGTATAAGGGTTAATTAAAAATAAAAAAAATGAAAAATCAAATAAGTACCCTACTAGAAAAGGAAATGGATCGAACCACGTTCTTGCAGCACGTTGGTATCGGTCTATTAGCGCTAACAGGATTCGCCTCGATAATGGGCGCCCTGAACGGCTACGGCAAGCAACGAGCAGTGAGCTCGGGCTTTGGCAGTGGCTCATACGGCGGTGGTAGGGAAAGCAGCAAGACTTCGTAGGTTTTTAACCTAAGATACGAATGTATGGAATGAGAGCCATACTGCTCTTGTTTTTTGCGCTAGATACCGCTACTATAAAAGGCAGAACATAAAGGGGAGAAAAACATGCAAGTAACGACACTAGGAGATATCTTAGGTCTTGGTACGCCAGAACTACTACTTATTTTGGTGATTTTGCTACTATTGTTTGGTGCAACCAAACTTCCAAAGTTGGCACGTAGTATTGGGCAATCTGCGGGTGAGCTGAAAAAGGGCCTCGACGAAGGCACCGGTGATAAATCTAAGTCGACAGAGTCAAAAGATGTCGACGAATCAAAGTCGTAAAACTACCAAACAGGTTGCTAACACATTTGGCGACCACATAAAAGAATTACGCACCCGCTTGTTTCTGGTTGCGGGTGTGTTTTTCGTTTTAAGTCTCATTGCGTACGCCATACGTGATGTATTGATTGAAGTTGTACTAAGCCCCATCGGGCATCAAAAACTAATTTATCTTAATCCAACGGGTGGTTTTAATTTCATTTTCTCGGTAACCATGTATGCTGCAGCAGTGGTGGTGATGCCATTTTTGTTGTTTCAGGTGTATCAATTCGTAAAGCCAACCTTGCCAGCAAAGGCTCGCCGCTATTCGGTACCAGTGTTTTTGGTTGCCACGGTGCTGATGTGCTCAGGAGTCTTGTTTGGTTATTTTGTCGCCGTACCTTCAGCAATTCACTTCCTTAACACCTTTGCGGGTGACTACGTCGAAGCAAGCCTTACGGCCGATTCATACCTAAACTTCTTTATGGCGTATGTGGCAGGTCTTGGCCTTCTATTTCAGCTACCACTTATACTGCTATTTTGGAACTGGATTTCGCCGATTCAAAAGGGTGGATTGCTGAACTCTCAACGCTACGTGATAGCTGGAGCGTTTATTGTTGCAGCCATGATTACCCCTACGCCGGATGCAGTGAACCAAGCGATGGTCGCTGGACCAATAATCGTAATTTACCAACTGGGCGTAATAGCTGTCTTCAATATGAATCGTCGAGCCAGGAAAGCCGCAAAGAAGCAACAGGTAAACACCAAAGACGATGCACGTCCGGTGGCAAAACAATCAGTAGTAACGGCGGTTCAGCCAGTCACTCGATCGAGCACAGCTCCTCGTCCGGTGGCAGCAACAGTGGTAAATAAGCCAAAAGTGAAGCGGTTTAGTGATATTCAGCCATCACCAAGTACACACTCTGTCAGACGGCCACGACCGCAAATTCAGGCTCGTGCGAGAACTATTGATTCGATAACGCCTATGGCTGCAGCAGTGAAGCGTGAGCATGCCGCAACACCTACAGTGGCACATCGTTCTCATGCAAAAGTACGATCGGTAGACGGCATGAGCATACCTCGGCGCCCGGGCGTTCCAACTTACCAACGAAAATCATTGACATAAAAGCTTAAACATGATAAAATAGAACTATGCAACGGAGTAACGGTGCAAGGATTTTACCCTTGCTTGTCATATTAATCGTGGTGGTGCTGCTTGTAGCTGCTATTGTGGCTGCTGGCCGTGCTGTCTTTAGCGGTGGCAATTCAGCCACTGAGACTACCGAAGTAACAAACCGAGGTCGTGATGCACTGCTAAAAATTAACATGGAGCAGAGCGTCAGTATGACCGTACGAGGCCCGATTACCGCTGATGAAACCTTTACCAGCTATAAAATTACTGTATCACCAGACGAACGTGATATGGGCGTGTACCGTGGTTACGGAGAAACTCGTATAAGGGGTAAGAAGCTCGATAACACCACTGCAGCTTATGAACAGTTCGTGTATGCGCTTGATAAAGCGAACATGATGAATGGTACAGTGCCAGAAGACGACGCAAAGAATGACCTCCGTGGAATTTGTGCGGTTGGCTATGTATACGAATTTTCAGTTATGACAAACGGCGACGAGGTCAAAACTCTGTGGACCTCAACCTGTGGCGGTTCACCAGGTTCACTCGACGCAAGCAAAGAGCAACTATCGGCGCTGTTTAAGGCACAGATTCCAGGTTCTGAAGATCTCGCTCCATTCCGTACTCCCATCAACTTTCGCTACTAGTACTTTTTCTTCTAAAAAGCCCGTATACTAGAGGCATGGTACAAGCAATAGTTTTTGATTGTTTTGGCGTGTTGTATCGCGATAACGCCCAGATGCTGTATGACCTCGTAAAGCCTGAGGATTTTCATAAACTTCAAGACGTTATTCACGCGATAGACCACGGCTTTCTAACTCGAGATGAGTACTATCAGGCAGTTGCAGAAATTGGTGGCGTATCAATTGATGTAGTAAAAGATGTCGATAGTCGGCAATTTTCACGTAATGACGAACTGTTTAGCTATGTTGAGTCGCTGAAACCGCATTATAAACTAGGCTTGTTGAGCAACGTGGGGCAGGGCATAATGCAGCAATTATTCACCGTGCAAGAGCGCGAAGAGTTGTTTGACGCTTTTGTGCTGTCGTCTGAAATTGGTGTTACCAAACCGGCCGTGCAAGCATTTGACGCGGTAGTGGCGCAACTAGGAGTGCCAGCAGAGGAAACGGTAATGGTAGATGATTTGATATCAAATATCGAAGGTGCCAAGCTCGCTGGTATGAACGGCGTGCTGTTTACGAGTAACCAGCAGGTTCAGCAAGAGTTGGGCGAATTTCTAGCGTCTCATGCCTGAGCTTCCTGAAGTAGAAACAGTCAAACGTGGGCTTGAGAAACTTTTGGTTGGTAAAACCATTGCCAAAACGTGGCATGATTGGCCAAAGAGCTTTCCGAACGCGAAAAGTGACGTTGATGAATTTGTCATTGGCGCTACAGTAATCGCTATACAACGCCGCGCCAAGGTGCTACTAATCGAGCTTTCAACCAACCATACTTTAGTGACCCACCTAAAAATGACTGGACAGCTGGTGTATCGAGGTACAACAAGCTTTGGTGCCGGGCATCCGAATGATAGCTTGATTGGCCAGTTGCCTGATAAAAGCACACGCGTAATTGTAGAATTTTCCGACGCCAGCAAGCTATATTTTAACGACCAGCGCAAATTTGGCTGGATGAAGCTGTTCGCTACTTTAGAAGTGCCAGAAATAGATTTCATGAAACGAGTTGGGCCAGAACCACTCGAGGATGATTTCACCGCTAAGCAATTTAGTGAACGCTTCAAACGGCGTGCGAACACTTCCATAAAAGCTGCATTGCTTGATCAGACAGTAGTGGCGGGAGTAGGCAACATTTACGCTGATGAAAGCTTGTGGGGCGCACAAATTGACCCACGGCGAAAGGTAGCGAGTATTTCAAAGGAAGAATTTACGAAGCTTTATGAAGAACTTCGCGCAGTAATGAACCTTGCGATTGAAAAAGGTGGCTCAACCGACCGAAATTATGTAAATGCCGAGGGTAAAAGAGGTAGCTATATGGATTTTGCACGTGTGTTTCGCCGGGATGGCTTGGCCTGCCCACGATGCGGCAATACCATTAGCAAGATACGACATGCGGGCCGCGGAACTCACCTCTGTGAAACATGTCAAACCTAGCAAAAAATCCACATTGACATAAGCGTCATGTCCTGCTATCATTGCACCAGATATGTCTAAGACAAATAAGAAAGGTATCTAACATTATGGCGATTCTGAAGCGACAAGCTTTTAAATCTGCTGCGATTGGTATGGCTGCGCTAGCAGTAGCTGTATCTCCAGCGGTTGCCGGAGCGGTAAGCGACACCACCACTACTACTATCAACGCAACTATCAACGCAGTTATTTCGATTGCGTCAAACAACCCACCAGCTGGTGACGCTGGTCAGGTTGACTTGAGCCTTACGCCTACCGCAGGCGGTGTAGTAAGCAGTGGTAGCGATGACATTGAAGTGAGCACCAACAATGCAACTGGTTACGAGCTTTACCTTGCTAACAGTGACACAACTACTAGCTTGGTGAACGGTGCGAACAACATCACCGCACATGCCGGTACGGTTGGCACGCCAACAGCACTTGCTGCGAACACTTGGGGCTTTGCGCTCGCTAGCGGTACCGCAGATATCGTAACGAACGGTTTTGACGCAAGCTACAGCGCTGAAAACAGCAATGCTTCAAGCACCTCACTCTGGGCAGGTGTTCCAAGCAGTGCTTCACCCGTAAAATTACGTGACACAACTACTACAGCATCTGCTGATGTAACTACCTTCTGGTACGGTGTAAAGGTTAACACTTCACTGCCAACAGGTGTATACACCGACACGGTTACGTATACAGCAACTACAAACTAGTCTTTCTGTCTTAGATAAATAGCGGCCTAGATGGGCCGCTATTTCTTTTTTGAGCTCTCGTTCCCACCAAGCATTAGTGCTATAATAATGCCAGCATGAGGTACTCTGTAAAACGACACATACTACTTGCCGCGGTGTTTGCTATGGCTATAGCAGTAACGGGCACTCGGGCAAGCTACGCAGCAAACAACGATACGGTGCGTGAGAGTATTACGCTTTCACCAGCCGGCCAGCGTCTACAGCTTGACCCAGGCGACGTGAAGCAACTAGAGCTAACTGTCGTGAACGATGGCGCGACTGATTACACGTTCAATCTGTATGCGCGGCCGTATTCAGTCACGAACGAAGACTACACTGCCAACTTTACAGCAGAGGCACCCAACGCAAACGCGTATCAGTGGGTGCAATTTGATACAGCCACCTTTAACATCAAAGCCGGTAAGTCACTCAAGGTGCCTTATACTGTTCGTGTGCCGCAAAATGCCACGCCAGGTGGTCATTACGGTGTGCTGTTTGCCGAAACACAGGTTAAAGATTCAACAGACTCAACATCAATTGCACGAAAAAAGCGTGTCGGCTCTATTATGTATCTGACCGTATCTGGTACGTTCAAGATGAAGGGAAGTGCCGAGAGTCCGGAAGTGGCATTTTTCCAGCTACGACCACCACTCACGGCAGTGCACCGTATTACCAACGATGGTAATGCAGATTTTGTAGCGACGAATACCCTGCAAGTATATGATGTATTTGGTGCGCGAAAAGCAGAAATAAAACGTGAATACGTTGTGCTCCCAGAAACAACCCGCAAACTACCTCTTACCTGGACGGAGGCTCCATGGTTTGGCTTGTACAAAGTAGATGTAACTACTGAATATCTCGACAAGGTTTCTCGCGGTACCCGCTATGTGCTACTAGCGCCACTGTGGGTGTATCTCGTGATTGCTATGGTAGTGGGAGCACGTATAATTTATGCATTATCGCAACGTAAAAAACTTCGCTAAGCCCTTGCTACTCGCTATCTTCTTAGCGAGTACGATATTTGTTAGTCAGCCAGCAAGTGCTACGTCAACACAAATCAATGCGAATATTTGCGGTGGTATTAATCAAGGTTCTACCATTTCAATTACGAGCCCAGCAAGCGATAGCAGTGTTGATAGTCCAACCTTGCTTATAGAGGGTACGGTAAGTAGCGCGTCGCAAATTGTTAGTACGGTCAATGGTCAGTATAGCCAAACTGTCGCGCTGAGTATAAATCAGTCCACTTTTCAGCTTACTGAAACCCTGACACCGGGTACTACGACCATAGAACTGGTCGCCTACGACACTTGTGCCGTCCAAAATGATAGCGACAGTATCGTAGTAACTTACTCACCCAATACCGATCCAGGTGATGGTGGTGATACACCGACAGATGTCGATACGACAGGAGGTGGCGTTGTAGTGAGCGATAAGCCAACCAAGCTGCCTGAACAGTCAATGCTCGATAGGTTGCGGACGGTAGCGGTAGCTGGCCCTATTATTTCACTTATTGAAGCTAGCATGCGAGCGATTGGCCTGGACAGTACGGTTGAAAAAGGCGGGATTATCGTTGGCGCGTTTCGAGTAGGGCTGTTCTTCGCTGGACTAATGATGACGCTATTTGCTAGTGTGATGCTACAAAACTTTGCGATGAGATGGGTGACTGGCTTGCACGCGCTATTTCCACGCGCTTGGCGAGGAAAGCAATTTTACCGCTTATGGACGGTACGAATAGTTGGCGCAGCACTCCTCCTTCTAGCCCTGTGGATTTAGCCACAAATTGGGCCATAACTTTGGTACAATAGAAGTATGAAGTGGAGACTTGCGCTATTGATTGGCGTGTTTACGTTGCTGGGCGTATTCACGAGTGCTGTTCAAGCCGCCGAGTTCAGTAGTTCAAACTTCAAAATCGATGGGGTACTTGGGGGAAGTTACAGTGGTGCTGTGTCATCTACCTCGTATGGTCTAGCGGCTGTAGGTGGTGAATCAATAGTAGGCAACGGATCAGGTGGAAGCTACATGCTGGGCCAAGGTTATACTTCGCATTTGCAGCAATCATTACAGCTCAACGTGCAACCCGCCAATGTAATAGGCTATTTTCCTCTTGATGAAGCAATTGGTACACGGGCGTATGACGCCAGCGCGAACAACAATCCGCTCGCATTTAGCGGCACACCTACCTGGACAACAGGTAAACTCGGTGGGGGCATCACCACATCGTCTGGTAACACGTTGAGTAGTGTTTCAAACCCTAGCTATAGCTATTCTGCACTGAGTGTGTGTAGTTGGGCAAAAATTACTACTGTTGGTACAAACCCAACCATCGTGTCGCAGAGTGATGGTGGTGTGAATTCAGATAACATGTGGTCACTTGGGTTTGGCAGCACATCTTCAACGCCAAAGGTGTACATAAAACTAGGAGGCACGCTATATTCAACTACTAGTTCATCATCACTTGGCACGGGCAACTGGGGTCATATTTGCTTCACCTACAATGGTGTTGACTTAAAGATATACGTGAATGGATTGGAAACTGGTTCTACTACCATAAACCAGGCGGTAAGTGCAACGAGCGGCGTCGGTTTGTATATCGGTGCTCGGACCGCGTCAAACACGCTGGAAGGTTCGGTCGACGAAGTAAAAATATTCTCTGCCGCGCTTAGCGACGATGAAGTCAGAAACGAATACGACGCCCAGCTGAAGAATATACCGAGTAGCTTGTCGCTTGGTGAGATTACGCCGGGCACATCAAAAACTGCCGACTACGACGCGATTGTTCAAACCGATGCCCCCGGCTATAGCCTTGCGGTTAATCAAAACCACGACTTATCGAACGGCGGTAATGGCGCAGCTGCCACATACTCACAAGATTTTGATGGATTTTCAAATGGCACCACACTTACGACTGTAAACACTAGCTTCGACAACTTCAGCGTAAGTGGCAGTGGTACCTTTACCGCTAGCACCTCGGCACCTCTACTTCATAGTACGTATGGTCGTATGTCTACCACCACGAGTTCTACATTTATTGCCCGCAAAGACTACGCATCTACTAGCGAGCGCTACTATCGTTTCTATATGCGCCTCAGTAGCATACCGGCGGCGACACAAACAATTTTTTCTGTACGCGGAGCGGGCTCAACAGTTAGTAATTTGCGTCTTCAAAGCGACGGCACAGTTATTTTACGCGACGGGGTGATAGGTGTTGATACATCAACGACTGCTATGACGGCTAACAAATGGACTCGCTTTGAATTGTATTACAACTCTACAACTCAGCGGCAGGTGTTAAGGATTTATCACGACGATGCAAAAGACGGTACCGCACCCAGTGAGGTACTAACAGGTAGTGCTACCAACGGTGCGACTGATGACGTGCAAATTGGACTTATCACCTCACAGGCTTCGCAAAATCTCGATATTGACGACTTCGCTACAGGCACAAGTGGTTGGTTCGGGCCAGCTGCCGATGACACTATTCCGGCAATTTCTTCAGGCAGCATAGCCACCCCAGTTGCTTGGTCAGAAGGTAGCACAAAAGGCCTTGGCTTTACGCTTCTAGCAGCTCCTAGCCTTGATATCAAATGGGGAAGCGGCGCAAACTACGCAGCGTACCCAGGCTCGAGCACGACATTCTTTACACGAAGCGGCTACTTAAACGGTGCTAAAGACACCGTAGAAATGCGAACACGGCTTGACGTTGCAACAACTCAGCCACCAGGTGGATACCAGAATACGGTCACAATTGTAGGAACATCGACTCCATGATGCGGTTTAGCTTGGCAATTTTAGTTGCAGTGTTGGGCTGGAGCGTTTTTGTACCGAGCTACGTGAGTGCTGCCGCTCTGAAGGTCGCACCACTTGAATATCGTACGACGCTGAAAAAGGGTGAGAAACAAAAGGGCTTTATTGATATAAGCAACCCATCACCAGAAACAGTCAAAGTGCAGGTTTCAGTTCAAGCTTTTCGCTATATCGATGATAAACCGACGCTAGAATTTTACGATAATGAGCAGCTTTCAGCGGGTGTTCGTACAGATTTAAATTCTTTCACGCTGAAATCACGCCAAGCGATTCGCATGTTTTTTCAGATTGATGGTCTAAAACTACCAAGTGGTGATGTGTACGCGACGATTTTCTTTACTACTCAGCCAGCCAAGCAACAAAATGGCGTGAGCCAGCAGGTTAAGCTTGGTACGCTGCTGAGTATCGTGAACGGAACGCCAGGTAGCCGGAAGGCAACCATTACGAAACTTGACGTGCCGTTTATTCAAATTGGTGAGGAAATTAATGGTAGCTACACCATGTACAACCCAGCCGATCCTCGTAAAAACACCGGTTTTTACCCCGAGACATCTGTAAAATTATGGCCCGGCTCGAAGGAGAAAAATGAAACAGCAAAGTTGCTGTTTGCTGGCCGTTCAAGAACCAATGAAATTCAGTTCAAAGACATTGGCTTTGGATTGCACAGGGTGCGGGTGATTTTTGGTAAAGAATCCAAGGATGCATGGGTCTTTACGGCATCAAATGCTGCCGTTGCTTTGATGGTTTTTGTGCTTATTGTTGTTGGCGCTGAATATGCGCTACATTTACGTCGAAAAAAGCTTGCTTTACAGCGGTCAAAACGCTTGAAGAAGCAACCATAAGCGAGTATACTATAGCAGTACACTGTAATCTGTTAGCGATTGCTGTGAGTTGGAAAATAAACGGAAAAATTCTGAATAGGGATGTATAGAAGCATACGACAGAGTAATTGGCTAGTCTATGTACTGCTTGCTGTTGCACTTAGCGTGCTTATTTTGCTATTTTTGGGGCATCGTACTGCTGCGCTTACCACCGTTCCAACCAAAATGAATTTCCAAGGCCGTTTAACCGATTCCTCTGGTAACGTAATGGCGAACGGCACGTACAATATGAAACTTCGCCTTTACACTGTCTCTAGCGGTGGCTCGACAGTATGGACAGAAGATCGACTGGTGTCTGCTGCACAAGGCGTGACAGTAACAAATGGTTTATTCTCTATCAAATTGGGTGATATTTCGGCGCTTTCAGCGTCATTATTCGCGAGTGGCGATTTATACCTAGAGGTTGAACTGCCAACTCCAGCTACTGCCACCTCGGCGAGCCCTACTTGGACTGAAGGTCCCATGACACCTCGCAGCCAGCTTGCTACCAGTGCCTATGCCTACAATTCTGAAACACTTGATGGCCTCGATAGTGCTGCGTTTGCGCAGCTTGGTAGCGCCAACACCTTTACAGCGGCGAATGATATCAACGTATCAAGTGCCAGCGCATTTTTGGTGCGAAATGGTGCAACAAATCTGTTTAAGGTAGACACCAGTACCTCAGCTGTAACTATCGGAACTAGTGATACTACGGCTGCACTTTTTGTACTTGATACTAAAACCAGCGCGACCGACCCAACGGGTATCAATGGCGGTATGTACTACAACTCCAACAGTCTTAAGTTTCGCTGTTACGAAAACGGAGCCTGGAAGGATTGTATTACCACCTCTGGTTCAAACGCGACTCTGCAGCAGAGCTACTTTGCCTCTACTGGTACTACAACCCCAGAGATTAAACTCGACACAACTCGCACAGGTGTAGATATTCAAGATGCCGATACTACCATCGCAGGTAATCTGTTTACCGTGCGCGCTTCTAACGCAGGTACTCTTGGTACCGCGCTCTTTAGCGTTACTAGCACTGGTGTGACCCAGGTGAAAACAACTGGCGACGTGAACCTGCTGCAGGTAGATACGGCGAACTCGCAAATTAACGTTGGTGCGAGTGATACCACAGGAGCATTATTTGTACTTGATACCAAAACTGGTTCAGGTGACCCTGGTGGTGTAGCCGGTGGTTCGTACTACAACTCTAATGGTACAGCCAGGTTCCGTTGCTACGAAGCAGCGGCGTGGAAAGATTGTATTCCAAGCTTGCAAGGTGCTTACGATCAAGACAGCTCTGGCACGGCAGATATCACTACCACCTCAGCTGCAAAGACTTTCTTGTTCAAGGCCGGCGCAACCTTTGACGCCGCTGCACTATTTGACATACAAGATGCTGCTGGAACAAGCTTACTTATTGCCGACAGTACGAACAGTCGAGTGTACATTGGTGACAATACCGCAGATGGTACAGGCGCGTTGTTAGTACTCGATACAAAAAACACCGCCACAGACCCAACGGGTGTAGACGGCGCGATGTACTACAACTCTGATGAAAAGTCGTTCAAATGCTATAAAAATGGTCTGTGGACCAACTGCAACTTTACAAGTCTTCGCTCAGAGTGGGTACTGCAGGAAGACTTTAATAGTAACACCATTAGCGTTGGTACCGGAGCAGACCTCGGAAACATCGGCAACAACAACTGGACAGCCGTATCGATTGGTACAGGTGGTACGTTAAGCCGCACGAACGTAGGTACCGACGCCTCAAACCGTGATCGAATTGGGGTAATGCAGATGAACTCACCAGCGACGGTAAACACAGGTATTAGTGTTCGTCTCGACAACACGGGTATTGCAGGCGTGCCATCAAACATGACGGTAGAATTTGACTTTGCGCCAGTGAACGCCGCTGCGGCCACTGGCCAGCAAACCATTACTCGTATTGGCTTGCTTGATTCAACTACTACGGCTGCTCCAACCGATGGTATGTATTTCCAGTACAGCACGACCACCACGGCGGGCAACTGGTTCCGTTGTACGCAAACTACCTGTGTAGACACGGGTGTAGCGCGCACTACCACCGCAAACACCTACCAGCGCTTTAAGATTCAAACCAACTCTGCTGGCACGGCGGTAGAATTCTTCATTAATGAAACCTCAGTCGGTACCGCCTCTACCAACTTGCCAGGTACAACGGCCAGCTATGGCCCAACCATTAACACCAGTACTGTTGATGCCACGATTCGTCAGTGGAAAATCGACTACTTCCAGATATATCGATCACTCACAACGCTACGCTAACCCATGAAAGTACTCCTCCGCATATCAGCCTCGGTAGCCATCCTTGCTCTACTAGTGGGTAGCTTTTTTATGGGGCAATGGTATCAGAAGCGTCAGGTTGAAAATGAAATATCAACACACCCATTGCTAGCCAAACGTATATTCTTGTCTAAACCAAACGATATTTTAGTGAATTTCGAGCCCCTTCGTAGCGAGCTAAACGAGCAGCTTAAATATTACGACGATGAAGGTAAGGTATCGGTGTATTTTGAATATTTACCAACTGGTACCTCAATTCGTATAGGTGACAGAAAAGAAATCATTGGCGCATCACTTCTGAAGGTGCCCGCGGTGATGGAGCTATATAAGCTAGTAGAGCAGAAAAAATTAGCTTAGATAAAACGGTTACCATTAAAGAATCTTGGCTCGACTCTAACTACGGTGATTTATATAAAAAAGGCGCTGGCTACAAATTGAGTATTCACGATTTGGCTCGTATTACCATAGAGCAATCAGACAATACGGCGCTCAATGGCGTACAAGACATAATTAAGCCCCATGTTTCAACCAACTCGCCAAACAGCGCCTATAGTGCGCTAGATGTTGAGTTTACCGATTCAAGTAGTACAGACCTACAACTGTCTGCTCGTTCATATACGTCGTTTCTGAAGTGTTTGTATTTCGCTTGCTATTTGTCTACCGACTCATCGCAGGAAATTATGAACTACCTTACGCACTCGACAGAAGGCAAATCTAACAAGCTTAAGAAATACCTGCCAAACAACGTAAAAATTGCCCATAAAATTGGCGTAGCCGGCAACATGTCGCAGGCCGATTGCGGGGTAGTATATGTACCAAACCGTAATTATGCGCTGTGTGTCATGCTAGAAGAGTCAGAAGATCGTGCCAGTGAAGTGATTGCCCAGGTATCGAAAAAAGTGTACGACTATGTAGATAAACTTTAAACCCGCTCAAGGCTTTGTAGCAGATCTTTAAACATATTTACACCTATATCAGCATCACCGTTTACCAGTAGCCAAGAATCTGATGTTTCAACGATTGCCTGCAATCGCCCAGGTTCGCCTTTCAGTATATATACCGAGCCTGTATCAACCAAAAAGGTATCTTCCGCGTCTATTTGGTCTAAGCTTGTTTCTGGTCGTTTTTGCTGGGACACTACAAACTCTTTACCGTTAATCTTGAAGCTGGTGGTAATCGTGTTTTTCTGGCTATCATACTCTGGCCCAGATACTACTTTGGAATTACTCGGGAGCTGAGAGGGCAACACAACAGTAAGCTTACTAAGCTGAGCGACTGGCTTTACGTTGCCATAAAGAGGTGCTCGAATGATAAAGAAATAAGCAACAGCCACCGCTACAGCTATCGCAAGCAGAAGTATAATTGCAACTATAGCTTTCTTCATCTTTTCTCATTATACGGCACATTGAGTTTGGCTGGCTATGAGGTAAAATCTTAGTAGATACAAGTTCAAGGGAGGGCAACAATGAAACTGCTAAAAGCAAATATCGTAAGTGGAATATTGGTATCAGCTGGGGTGCTGTTAGGGTTTGGTGCATCAACAACTTTTGCGAACCGACCGCCGTATCATACAGGTGACGGTACTATTACGGTTTGTAAGTCTGACCAAGACGGCTCGTTGCGAGTGGTGCCAAGAAATGCCTACTGTAAACACCGCGAGAGCAAGATCCACTGGAGTGGAGTGCAAACCGCCATTGTACACATCGTTGAGGATCAAGAGGCTGAAGGCTTTCCGCTTTCGTATGATACACAAGGGTCACGTAATGTATTAGCAGTGAAGAAAATCGTAACAGACGGCATTGACTTCTCTAGTGATGGATTTTGTGTTGAACTTGGGTTTACACCTTTATATACATCTGATTCGGGAGTAGCACTAATCTTAAACAACCTACATCAGAACGAAAATCTTGAAGGAGTCTGTGGGCAAGGTACAGACTACGAAGCATTCATCGACGGTCGTATAGCAGGCTCGTGGTTCTTCTCTGAATAACCCCGCTCATGCTATACTAAGTACTACTTATGGAAACACGTTCAACCCCCAATCAACCTGCTCATAAAAAGACATTACCTCGTAAAACTTCAGCACGGCTTGTCGTTATACCAGTTGCTTTAGTAGTGCTACTTGGCTTTTTGGCTGCATGGATGTGGCTAATACCACACGGCCAACGCATTAAAACAGACGGATACCAAGTGGTGTACCTGACCAACAACCAAGCCTACTTTGGTAAACTGCAGAATACCGAAGGTAGCTACCTGGTGATTGAAGGTGCCTATACCGCGCAAGAAGTGCAGGCTCCAGCCACAAGCAAGAATAAAACACCCGAAACGCAAACGACACTGGTAAAGGTGCGTGACCAAGTAGCCGGCCCAGAAGATAGTATCGCTATTCGTGCCGACCAAGTGCTATTCTGGCAAAACCTACGAAGCGACAGCAAAGTTAGCCAAGCTATCGAAGCAAAAGAATAGTAGTAGCGAAACTTTGTAGGCCTAGGTGCTAGTGGTATACTAAACACAAGCATTGTTTACATAATCAATACTATGCAATTTGGGAACTGCGAGACCGAATGCAAGCGATATATTCAACTCGAACATTACTGAGGGTACTTAAGGCAAGCATTTTGCTAGCTGCTTTAGTATTCGTGTTGCAAGTTCAGCCAGTATCGGCAGTAACGAGCGTACCAACTCGTATGAATTTTCAGGGAAAACTCATGGATTCGTCTGGCAATGTCATGCCCGACGGCGTTTACAATATGCGCATGAAAATCTATAGTGACGAAACGGCCGGTACACTACTTTGGAGTGCTGAACGTCTTGTCTCGGCAGGTGAGGGTGTTACGGTTACGAATGGCTTATTTACCATTCGCGTAGGCCGCTTGGTACCGCTAGACAGTACGCTTTTTGATGGAAGTAATGACTTATTTTTTGAAGTTGAGCTACCGAGTGCCGCCACAGCCACATCGAGTAGCCCTAGTTGGACCGAAGGTCCAATGACTCCGCGCAACCAACTTGCCACGAGCGCCTATGCATTTAATGCGGATCAGCTTGATGGTCTCGACAGCAGTGCTTTTGCTCAAGTCGCTGCCAATAATTTATTTACCGGCACCAATACGATTGATATAGCCAGCACTGGTGCGTTCAAGGTAGTTAACAGTGCGGCTAGTCTTTTCATGGTAGATACAACAAACTCTTTGGTTACAATCGGTCAAAGTGATACAAACGGCGCATTATTTGTACTTGATACTAAAACAGATCCGGGCGACCCAACTGGTTCAGATGGTGCGATGTACTACAACTCAGACAGTGGAAAGTTCCGATGCTATGAAGGGGCATGGAAAAACTGTATTACAAACCTTCAAGATTCTTATGACAACTCAACGAGCCCAGCTACGATAACCACCACAAGTGCCAGTAAAGGGGTAGGTATTCTCGCAGGTACCGCCCCTAACACTGACTTACTTACCATTGATACAAACGGCAATGCTGTCGCAACGGACAATACCAGTGCCATTAAAGTAAATTACGAAGGCGGTAGCGGAACGATTGAGGGATCTGGAATTCGCATCGACTACGCACCAGGCGGAACGAGTGGTAGTACCTGGAGTGGAATGAGAATCGTGTCGGGCAATTCATCGGCAGGTACTTCAAACCTTGGCTTAAAGATCGAAGGTCCAGCCAGTGGAGCAGGCACTGATACGGGGATAAAAATTACCACAGGCTTTGACATTGGGCTAGACGTTGCCTCAGGTGGTCTGCAGCTTGCTGACCAGAGTGATCCAGCCGCACCAGCCGATGGAAACCTACGACTATACGCTAAAAGTGTAAGTGGACGCATGCTGCTAAAGGCACGTGGGCCATCCGGGCTTGACTATCCCTTGCAGCCTAGCTTTTTCCAAAATCAAATATGTATGGTGAGCGCAGGCACAGGAACTACCATGTATACGCTCGGTTGCGGTGTAACATACACTGGAACTCGCTCGCATCCTGCCAGCGACCAAGATACTGGCTACGCTACGAATTTTGCTACAACAGCAACCTCGGGCAACGAAGCGGGATTCGTTACCTCCATAGAGCAATTCTTCCAAGGAAGTCAGGTTGGGTCAAATGGCTATTTCTTTAACACCAGAATATACACTATCGATAGCGCAAGTGTGCGATTATTTGCTGGCCTAAATAGTCAAAATACACTGGCGAATATAATGGCCAGTGATGACCCTTCGGGCAGCCGAGCCGGCTTTAGTTTTTCAACGGTACGTGGCGATAGTGCTTGGCAGTTTACAACTAAAGACAATTCAACCCAAAACCTGATTGACACAGGCATAACGTACGCGGCGAATAAGGTATATGATTTATATACGTTCACCCCGCCATATCCGAACAACGGTACGATTTTCTGGAGAATAGATAACGTAACTGATGGAACTACTCAAGAGGGCTCTACCTCAAGTAATTTACCTGCAGGCGCGACTAGTATGCGTGTAGGAATTGGTATTGAGACTGAGGAAGCGGTTGCCAAGCAGCTAAGGATTCAACGTATGTACATAGAGACCGACCGGTGATAAGTAGAGTACGAATACGGACATACCTTCTGGTGAGCAGCACGGTTTTGCTTGTCATTGTGGGCGTGGCTTGGTGGTATATATCGGCGAACAACAGCAGACTCAATAACGTAGATGCGATAACTAGTTTGGTTTCACGACACATGCTCTTACCAGGTGGTGAAAAGCCAGCATTAGCTACCGTTACGGATACAACTAAACTAAACACAGAATTTTTAAAACAAGCTGAAAATGGCGATAAACTACTTATTTACGAGAAGGCAAAGCTAGTAGTTGTATATCGTCCCTCAATCGACAAGATCGTCACAGCAGGACCTATTAGCATCGAATCGCTTACCGATGCGTCGAAGTAGCGTCACTCGGTTCTAGTCGGCTATACTAGGAGCAGTGCTACACGTATTGATAGGTGAAAATAGTTTTGCGCTCGAGCAGAGACTGAGCGAGCTTGTTTCTCGTGTGGCTCAACAGGTTGAAATATTTGAAGGTGCCAGCATGACGCGTGAGCAGTTACTCTCAAGCACAATGGCGCAGAGTTTGTTTGCGGATGAGCGAACTATAGTGGTAAAAAATTTATCAGAAAATGCCGAGCTGTGGGGTGAACTTCCATCGTGGCTTGGTAGTATTGCCGAGCACATTCACCTAATACTGGTAGAGACTAAACCCGACAAGCGCACAAGCACCTACAAATGGCTTCAAAAACATACGGATATTGAACAGTTTGAACCGTGGACATCGCGTAATCATAGCGAGGCTCTGGAGTGGCTGCGGAAGCAAGCGACCGACCAACAGCTAAAGCTGGATAACAAACTTGCTCAAGAATTATTGCAACGTGTTGGCTACAATCAATGGGCGCTGTACCATACACTAGAGAAGCTAGCGCTGCGTGGCCAAAACAGTACGCTCACACTTGATGACATTATCGATAGCTCAACCCAAGATAGTGTATTTGAACTATTGCAGGCAGCACTCGACGGCGATACACCAACGGTGCTTTCGACTATCGAGCGACTAAAGCAAACCGAAGATCCCTACGCCGTATTTGGACTACTTGCGAGTCAAGTTACCCAACTCGCTGTACTAAGCACAACCGACCAGCCAACAGCACAGATTGCCAGCGAGACAGGGCTTCATCCGTATTCACTACAAAAGCTCAAGTCGTATAGCAAACGCATGGGTAGGGAAGCGATTTCTGGTATTGCTAAACGTCTAGCCGAAGCTGACCGAGTTATCAAGTCGAGCGATGTGGACGTGTGGGCGGTGCTTGAGCAGCAACTTCTTCATATTGCTCACCAATAAAAACTACCCGGCTAGGTGCCGGGTAGTGTAGTGACCAATCAATTATTTTTTGGCTGGAGCTTTTTTAGCAGCTGGCTTTTTCGCTGCTGGTTTCTTAGCTGCAGGCTTCGCTGCGGCTTTAGCAGCTGGCTTTTTAGCAGCTGCAGGTTTAGCGGTAGACTTCTTTGCTGCTGCCAGCTTTACACCAGCGGCTTTTGCTTGCTTGGCAAGACCAGCCTTACGGCGGGCGACGGTGTTTTTGTGAAGTAGCTTCTTCTTCAAGGCTTTATCGAGTTCGCTGTGAGCAGCGCTCAATGTTTCGCTTGAAGGCTTTGCCTCGAAGGCTTTTACAGCGCTTTTAATGGCGCGCTTGGTTGCTACGTTGCGTTCGCGGCGTACATTGGCCTGCTTAACACGCTTAATAGCTGATTTAATGATTGGCATAGAAAATCTTCCTCTAGTTCTACTTAAACGTTTGTATTGCTAATCAATGCTGAATTATAGAGGAAAACGACCGATTTGTAAAGGGTAGCGAAACCATTGACGAATTCACAGTGCTTATGGTAAAGTAAATGCAAACTCTACAAAAATCAAAAAACGAGTAAAAAATGGCCACAGAAAACAGCAACCAAGGCGCAAAGCAACAGATAGCGGAGCGAATTAACGCATCGACCAATATTTTGGTGACCGTTAGTACTAGTCCATCAGTTGATGAACTGGCGGCTGCTTTGGGTCTTACCAGCATGCTCAACGGGCTTGATAAGCATGCTACGGCAGTGGTAAGTGGAGATATTCCACCAGCAATTTCGTTTCTTGACCCTGAAAAGACCTTTGAAAATACCGTCGATAGCCTGCGTGATTTCATAATTGCACTCGACAAAGAGAAGGCCGACCACCTTCGCTACAAAGTAGAAGGCGATGTCGTGAAAATCTTCATCACTCCTTACCGAACAACACTCTCGAGTGACGATCTAGAATTTTCTCAAGGTGACTACAACGTGGAGCTCGTGCTTGCGCTGGGGGTAAAAGATAAAAATGACCTTGATAAAGCGCTGACAGCGCATGGTCGTATTTTGCATGACGCGACTGTCGCAACAGTTAGTTGTGGAGATACGCCAAGCGACCTTGGTACAATTGATTGGTTTGAACCAAACGCAAGTAGTTTGAGCGAGATGCTCGTTTCATTGAGTGAATCATTCAAGGCGGACGGCCCTGTGTTGAATGAGCAGAATGCAACGGCATTCCTAACAGGACTCGTGGCTTCAACAGATAGGTTTAGCAACAACAAGACTACCAGTAAAGTCATGACAATGGCTGCGCAACTAATGGCTGCCGGTGCAAACCAACAGCTTATCGCTGCCAAGCTAGAAGAAGCGCACGAAATTGGCCCTGAACAAACAAACCAGGCTCATGCAGATGGCACTACCGACCTTGCAGAAGGTGAATCTACCAAAGTTGATGCTACCAAAGCCGCTGCCAAAGACGACGGCAGTCTTACTATCTCGCACGAAGAAGCTGAAGCACCAACCGACGCGAAAACCGCCGAGGAAGAGCTCGCCGAGCAGCTCAATGCGGTTGCGCCAGGCGTAACACCTGCGACGGGTGATTTGGCCTACGAGCTAACTCAAGAGGCAAAAGCTGGCCAACAAGAATCTGTTCTACCACCAGTCGTTGCACCGGAAGAGGGCGAGCCTACGCTTGGTGGCACGCTGAACGCTACAACCGAGCAAGCCCACGAGGATAGCGAGCGCGAAGCAAACGACCCTCGCAATAAGACAATCTTGAGCCATGAAAGCGGAGAGTATGTAGGTGACCAACAGCCTACGTTCGAAGCGCCGTTTAACGCTACCGCCAATAACGCGGCTGCCGAACCTTCAAGTGTCGATATTTTCAACAACGGCCCCGCACCAACTGTCAACTTAGACCAACCAGGTGCCAACACTTCCGCTGTATTGCCTCCAGAACCGCACGAAACGTTAGCCGATCTAGAGCAAAAAACACGCGAAGAAGCACACGCAGACGCGCAAGCACAAGTCCAAGCGGCACTAGACGCCGCACCATTTGACCCAGCGAATAACCCAACCGAAGCGCTTGGCGCCCAGCCACTTGGTGGGGAATTGCATCAAGAGCTTCCACCTCCACCACTAGAAGCACCCGTGGTTAATGAACCAGCGCCTGCTCCGGTAGAGCCAGCTCCAGTACTGCCACCATTACCAGGTCCGGTTGCCACTGAGCAACCAGCCCAGGTAGCACCTCCACCGTTAGACTTTTCAGTATTACCTCCACCTCCGCCACCACCTCCAAACCTCGGCCCTCCAAGCGGTCCTTTGCCACCAGAGCAATTAGGCCAGATTTTTGGTGATGCTCCAGCGGCACCAGCACCTCAGCAACCAGACGCGCCAAAAGACCCGAACCAGTTCACTATACCAGGGCAATAAAACGGGCAAGCCCTCATAGGACAAACCTACGGTTTTTCCTATCGCTTCGCTTGGCCTTCCCCTTAGTTAAGAACATATTCGCGAAGTAAATTCGACGATTATGTTCGATTTGTTTAAAATAACACTAGTGAAAGACGATTCCATTCTATTAATCGATAAACTAGCTGGCTGGACAAGTTTTGATGTGGTGGCAAAAATTCGCGGCGCGATTCGCCACAGCTATATGTCAAAAGGTGTAAAACCAACTAAACGTCAGCTTAAAGTTGGCCACGCAGGTACGCTTGACCCATTCGCGACCGGGTTGTTAATTGTGCTGCTTGGTGATGCAACTAAAAAGGCAGATGAATTTTTGAAACTCGACAAAGTGTATGAGGCAACTATTACGCTTGGCGCAACTAGCTCTACGGGCGACCCAGAAGGTGAGATAACGCCAGTTTCATCTGAAGTCCCCACAAAAGAGACCATTGAAGCTGCCTTGAAACAATTCGTTGGTGAGATTCAGCAACGCCCACCAGCTTTTAGCGCTATAAAAGTAAACGGCCAGCGCGCCTACAAATTGGCACGAAAAGGGCAAGACGTTGAAATTCCACTCCGAACCGTTACGATTTATTCTATCGAACTACTCGAGTACGCCTATCCAGAAGTGAAAATTCGTACTCATGTGGGTAGCGGCACGTATATTCGTAGTTTAGCCGTAGACATAGGCGAAAAACTCGGCACCGGTGCGTATTGCAGCCAACTGCGCCGCACAGCTATCACTGGCTATGATCTAAAGGAAGCGAAAGGGATTGACTTTTATGCAAATATCTGATATAATGAGGAGATGGAAACCTTTTACGGACCTGACCAATATCACGCACCGAAGACGGTAGATGAAGCTCGCTTGGCTATTGCCGCCGCGCTTGAAGATCCTGATTTTATAGAGAAAGCGATTCATGCGAATGATGGGCCGCTTACTCGTGATACATTTCCACTCGAGGCAACTCATACAGCTGGCTTTCGCGAGGCGGATAGCGTGTTTGGTTGGCCAGATCTTGAAGATCGGGGTATTACACCACCTCACGACTACAGTGACGTAGATTTTGTAGCAAACCTGTACGACAACGACGCTCATAACAAAAACCCGCGTTCGCTAGGTAACTTCACTGCGCGTTTGCGAGCTAAGCCTATACTTGATATGCGTGATGCGTCAGCCAAACTCAGCGACCTATATGGTATTTGTCCCGAACTTCACCGGGCATACGCTGTTATGCCAGAGGTAATGTTCGCGCTTAATACGATTTTTAACGAGCTCGCTCAGCTTGCAAACAACGAAGCACGTGTTGCTTGGCTGGGGCTTCCAGCAAATGCAGACATCGTTACGGTCACCAATATGGTGTATCGAATCATGGGGCGTTTGGTGCGCGCAAGTGACAAGCGAGACGCAGAAGGCAAACCACTGGTGAGTGACGCGCATACTGCCTTGACCGAATAGGTTATCTCTGGTAAAATTGGCTAGATGATAACTAAGGACAACAAAGCACAGGCAATTGCTTTGACTCAGGTTGCCAAAAACGATGTCGGAAGCCCTCAGGCACAGGTATCTATTTTGACAGCTCGTATCAAAGAGGTTACAGAACACCTAAAAGCCAACAAGCACGACCACATGGCTCGTCGCGGGTTGATCCAGATGGTAGGCAAGCGCAAACGTTTGCTGAAATATCTTGAGCGCAAAAACTTTGAGGCGTACAAAGCAGTTGTTGCGAAACTCGGACTACGCAAGTAATTTTTTCTTGACATGTTCTCTCCCGTCTACGTAGGCGGGAGTTTTGTTTAGTGACGTATTTCCCAAATTTCCTCTAGCCAGCGGTAGCCTTCGTTGGCGGCATTGGCATCGTCCATTCCCATACCAACCAGCCACTGCTTATTAAAGATAAACCCAGAGTAGCTAGCTTCAATAGGGTAATGACGCTCTACTGTTTTAGTAGCTAGCACTGCAAGCTTAACTGAGGTAGCACCACGAGCGTTCAGGTGATTAAACACAAAATTAGCGGTCACGCCTTTGTCTAATACGTCGTCGAGCACAATCACCGCGCGGCCATTTACTTCAGTCGTTGGAGCAAGATCAGTAACAATGTGGGGTTCACCGGCAGTTTGGCCGCTGCCGTAGGTGCTTACCATCATATAGTCGAGCTCTGGGTGACTTTCAGGTGTTTGGCGGACGATTTCTAGCATCAGTTTACTAGCAAACGGTGCTGCGCCACGAAGTAACGCCACGAATAAAGGCAAAGTAGGGTAGGTTTCTAAAATGTTGGTGGCAATGTGGCTTATAGCAGCATCAACTTGCTCGGTCGTCGCAAGCTGTTTGTATTGTTCAGGCATATTCATAATTTCACTGTAGCATATATTCGAAGGGGTGCCTCACCCGAGCGGCGCACATAGCTTGCGCGCCGCTCGGGGAGACACCCGGTTGGACAGAACTTGTGGCGCCTGTCCGGAAGCCAGGACCCTCCTCAGCCGACGCCGAGGATGGCCTTGATGGGGTCGGTGAAGAAGTAGACCACGAAGAGCGCCGACACCAGCCACAGCAGCGGGTGGACGTCGCGGCGTCCGCCACGCACGAGCTTGATGAGCACGTAGGCGACGAAGCCGGCTCCGATCCCGTTGGTGATGGAGTAGGTGAAGGGCATCAGGACGATCGTCAGGAACGCCGGGATGGCGATCTCGACGTCCTTCCAGTCGATTCCCGTGACCTGCTGCATCATCAGGAAGCCGACCAGCACGAGTGCGGGGACGGCCGCCTCGCTCGGGATGACGTCCACCACTGGGGTGACGAACATCGCGAGCAGGAACAGCAGGCCGGTGACCACGCTGGCGAGGCCAGTGCGAGCCCCCTCGCCGACACCCGAAGCCGACTCGATGTAGCTGGTGTTGCTGGACACGCCGGCCGCACCACCGGCGGCCGCCGCCATCGAGTCGACCACCAGGATGGCCTTCGTGTTCGGCGGCGTTCCGTTCTCGTCGAGCAGACCGGCCTCGGCACCGATGGCTGTCATGGTGCCCATGGTGTCGAAGAAGTCGGCCAGCAGCAGTGTGAAGACGAGCAGGAGCGCCGTCGTCACACCGAGGCTGCTGAAGCTGCCCAGCAAGTTGAACTCGCCGAGCGTGCCGAAGCTGGGCAGGTCGACAACCGACGAAGGCAGCGCCGGGGTGTTGAGCCCCCAGCCCTTCGGGTTGTACGACTCGCCGAACATCGGGCCGACGTGCGCGAACCGCTCGACCAGGATGGCCACGACCGTGGTCACCGCGATCGAGATGAGGATCGCACCGTGCACCTTGCGCACCCAGAGCGTCACCACCAGCACCAGGCCGAAGGCGAACACCAGCGCCGGCCAGCCGGTCAGTGAACCGGCCGGCCCCAGCTGTACCGGAACCGTCGTGTTCGCCGCGTCGGGGATGCGCCGAACCCACCCGGAGTCGACGAAGCCGATCAGCGCGATGAACAGGCCGATGCCCACCGAGATGGCAACCTTCAAGCCCACCGGCACGGCGTGGAACACCGCCTGGCGGAAGCCCGTCAGCACCAGGAGCAGGATGATCAGCCCCTCGATGACCACGAGGCCCATGGCGTCGGCCCAGGTCGCCTTGGTGGCGATGCTGAACGCCACGAAGGCGTTGAGGCCCAGGCCGGTGGCCAGCGCGAGCGGGTACTTGGCGAACAGACCCATGGCGATGGTCATGACACCCGCCACCAGCGCGGTGCCAGCGGCGATCGCGGCCAGATCGGGCGCGTCACCACCACCGAGGAACTTCCCGGCGCCATCCTGGACGAAGCCGAGGATGATCGGGTTCAGCGCCAGGATGTAGCCCATGGTCATGAAGGTGACCACACCGCCACGGATCTCTCGCCAGACGGTCGATCCCCGCTCGGAGATCTGGAAGAAGCTGTCGAGTACTGATCGACGCCTCGTGTAGGTTCCCGCCGTCATGCGGTCACCCCTTCCTATTTTAAAGAGCGCCCATCCTTTTTTGAGCGCCCACCTACGAAGAGTGTAGCACAGCGTTTCGTTACTAGAAAATAAGATATAAAACGAGTATAATATTGTTGTACAACCTCGCGGAAGGTGATAGATACGAGTTCTAAGTCGTAGAATTCATACCTGTTACTCTCCGCGTTACAACGAAAGGAGACTCATATAATGAGTATTATCAACCCGAACGGTAAGGATATTTTTAGTGTATCTACCGATTTTTGTGGACAACCATTAACCCTAGAGGTAAACCGCGTTGGATTCCGCACCACTGCAACGGTATTAGTAAAGTATGGCGACACAGTCGTGCTCGGTACTACGCAAATTGGTAGCCGCCCGATTCAGCTCGATTATTTCCCACTGTCTGTTGACTATGAAGAAAAAATGTATGCAGCTGGAAAAATATCCGGTAGCCGATTTATCAAGCGCGAAGGTCGCCCAAGTGATGAGGCAATTTTGATTGGCCGTATTATCGATCGCCCAATTCGACCACTATTTCCAAAAGGCTATCGCCAAGAAGTGCAGGTGGTTTCAAGCGTGCTTTCAATGGACCCAGAATTCCGCCCAGACATGATTGCCATGATTGCCGCCAGTAGCGCGTTGAGCCTTAGTGGCGCACCATTTGACGGCCCAGTAGCTGGCCTGCGAGTTGGCCGCGTAAATGGCGAGTTCAAGGCATTCCTAACCGCTGAAGAGCGCGAACAAAGTGACCTCGACTTAGTGGTTGCTGGTATCGAACGAGGCATTACCATGGTAGAAGCCGGTGCCAACGAAGTGGACGAAGAAGTAATTATTGAAGCGATGGCATGGGCGCATAAAGCAATGCAGCCGGCGATTGCCCTGCAAAAGGAACTGGTAGAAAAAGTAGCGCCTGTAGCGCAAGAATATGAGCTAGTGCTGCCAAACGAAGCTATTCAAAAAGAAGTAGACGAATGGGTGAAAGGCAAGCTGGGCGATAAACTACGCAAGGCTTACCCAGAGCGCAACGAAATGATTAACGAACTTCGCTGGGCCTTCCACGAGCAAATGGCCGAAAAAGTTGGCGAAGACTACGCCGAGCAGCGCGATGAGTACGACGAAGCCTTTACGATGGCGCTACACAAAGATGTGCGCCGCGGTATTGTTGAAGATGGCTTGCGCCCAGATGGCCGTAAGCTTGATGAAATTCGTCCGCTATCGAGCGAAGTTGGCTTGCTACCACGCGCCCACGGTTCAAGCTTGTTCACCCGTGGTGTAACCCAAGGTATGAACATCGTTACGCTTGCTCCGCTGAGCTACGCACAGATCGTTGACACTATGGAAGTAAGCGACGGCGAACGCCGCTACATGCACCACTACAACGCGCCGGGCTACACCGTTGGTGAAGTGCGACGTTTGGGCAGTCCGGGTCGTCGCGAAATTGGCCACGGTTATCTAGCGGAACGGGCGTTGATTCCGGTGCTTCCAACCGAAGAGGAATTCCCATATGCGATTCGTTCAGTCACCGAAATTATGAGCCAAAACGGTTCAACTAGTATGGCAGCAACTTGTAGTAGCTGTTTGGCTCTGATGGACGCAGGCGTGCCTTTGACGCGTCCTGTCAGCGGTATTGCTATGGGCCTCATGATGGACGGCGACAAACCACTGGTGCTCAGCGACATCGCTGACGCTGAAGATTTCGCTGGTGACATGGACTTTAAGGTAACTGGTACCGAAAAGGGCATCACGGCCGTACAAATGGACATGAAACTTCATGGACTATCTGTCGATGTGTTGGCTGAAGCAATTCGCCAAAGTACTCCAGGTCGTGCACACATTTTGCAGCACATGGTGAGCGTACTAGCTGCGCCACGGGCGGAACTAAGCCCATACGCTCCACGTATTGAAAAGATCAAGATTAACCCAGAAAAGATCGGTGCCGTGATTGGTAAGGGTGGTGAAACCATCAACAAGATTACGTCTGAAACTGGTGCTGAAATCGATATCAAAGACGACGGGTTAATCACCGTTGCCAGCGCCAACGCTGAAAGCATTCAAAAGGCGCTTGATTGGATTAAGAGCCTCACCGAAGAGCCAGAAGTGGGCAAAATCTACGAAGGTACCGTAGTGAGCATTAAAGACTTCGGCGCGTTCGTAAACATCTTCCCAGGTACCGACGGTATGGTGCACATTTCGAAGCTTTCCGACCAACGAGTCGAAAAGGTAACTGATGTACTAAAAGAAGGCCAGAAAGTGCGCGTGAAACTGATGGAAATCGACGACCGCGGTCGCTTGAGCCTCAGCATCAAAGACGCTAAATAATATTACAGCCACGGTATTTCATGAACACGCAGGTAAGCAGCACCGCTTGCCTGCGCTTGTTTTGCAAGTTCTGTATTAATTGCTTGGCTAAACCTATCTTTGTGTAGGTATTGCTCGATAAAGCGCTTTCTTGAATAGCCAATAAGCACTGGAACACCAGGCACTTGTTTCGCGAAATCAATCAGCTCGGCATTGAGTCGCATTGTTTTACCAAAGCCAATGCCTGGGTCTAAAATAATTTGTTCTGACGAAGCACCAAGTTGCAACAGCTCATCTCGGCGCTCCAGTAACTCGCGCCTTACTTGCTCTATACCATCGACAGGCTTTGCCAACTTGTGCGCTGCCTGGATATCTCCGTTTACTGAGATGGGAAGATGGCTAAGGAATACGCGAAGCCCAGATGATGCTATGAGACGACGCATGGCAGCATCGTGTGCAGTGGTAACGTCATTGATAATCAGATTTGGAATTAACCGTACTGCGCGCTCAATAATTTCAGGGTAAAATGTATCGATTGATATCTCAAAACTTTGGTTAGCAAGAAGGTTCAGCACAGGCTCTAGCCGCTCCCATTCTTGTTCAATTGTTAATAACTCAGCGTTTGGCCGGGTAGACTGCGCACCAACATCAATAATATGCGCGCCCTTCATGGCAAGTTCTTTCGCATGAATCAGCGCTACTTCGGGTGTGGTGAACAAGCCACCGTCGCTAAAACTATCGGGTGTTATATTAAGGATTCCTACCAACTGAACCATGGAGTCAGTATACTAAATGTATGAACAAGCAGTTGCAGCTGGACGAATTAAAATCGAAAATACTATCGGCAAATATTTGCCCAGAGTTGGCAGCTCAGGCGACACAGCTAGTATTAGGTGATGGTAACCCAGATGCCGACATTGTATTTATTGGCGAAGCGCCAGGCAAAAATGAAGACGAGCAAGGGCTACCGTTTGTTGGGGCGGCAGGGAAGTTTTTGAATGAGATGTTAGCTGCGGCAAATTTGAACCGAAGCGATGTGTACATTACAAATATCGTAAAGTATCGTCCACCAAACAATCGCGACCCTCTACCAGAAGAGAAGAAAGCGTTTTGGCCGTATTTATTGAAACAACTGCAAATTATTCAGCCAAAAGTGGTGATAACACTTGGTAGGCACAGTATGGAATACTTTTTGCCCGGCATGCGTATTAGCGAGGTGCACGGCCAGCCAAAACGTATTCAATTTGGTGATGATAAGCTGGTGATCATTCCGCTGTATCATCCGGCTGCCGCGCTGTACAATGGCGGTATGCGCTCGACATTGATGGAAGATTTTTTGAATGTTCCAGAAATACTGAAAAAACTATGAACGCAAAACCTGGTGGCATTCTACATAAACTTCAGCAAGCATTATCGAGCAAACGCTTCTTCTACGCTATAATCGCCATCGCCATACTTCAAGCACTTTGGTACGCCAGCAGCTTTTCACCATGGGTAAATGACGAGTCAAAACATTTCCGTACAACAGAATTATTTACACAACAAATCACACCGTTTTTTGATAGCCAGCCAGAATCATGGGACAAGGCAGGACAGGTGGCTCGCAGCGGATCGTACTTGTTTTACTATTTGATGAGTTGGCCACTGCGTGGACTACAGGCTGTAACGAGTGATCCAAGCACGCAACTTTTCGGCTTACGGCTTTTGATGATAGTGTTTTTCGTGATTGGGCTAGTCTACTATCGAAAGGCTTTGCTTCACTTAAAAGGTGTATCGGCAGCAACGGCACATGTCGCGCTATTGGCATTTGTGCTTACTCCTGCGGCTGGGCTACTCGCTGGCATGTACAACTACGATAATCTCGCCTTCGCGCTGTTTGGCTTTTTGCTGCTAAAAAGTGTGAATATGCTGTATGAAAGGCGTGTCCACGCAGACGATGTAGCCATAATGCTGATAATTGCAGTAGTGTTGCTGCTGGTAAAATGGTCCGCATTAGCATTAGTTGTGCCGCTTGTTGTATTACTCGCATACAACCAATGGCGACAGCACGGCAAAAAGTACATTCCTCGTGTTATAGCCTCATTTAAAACATTACACCGGCCAATGCAGATGACTTTATTGATTGGACTGCTTATAGCGGTACTGTTGTGTATTGAGCGACCAATCCAAAACATGATTGTATATGGCAAGCCAAACCCAAGTTGCGATGTGGTGCTAAGCCACGAACGCTGCATGAAGTTTGCAGATTATGCCAACTACCAGCGCACGTTGGCTGCAAAAGAAGCGTCGTTTGAGCCGCTGAGTTTGCCGGCATACATTGTTCGTTTCTGGGTACCAAAAATGGCCGATACGTCTGCGAATTTGATAGAACGAGGCAGTTCGTCTCGCCTTGATATAGTCGCCGCATTGTATTTACTTGGAGTGGTTTCATCAATGGCAATATTAGTGGTAGGTTGGCGACGAATTTGGCAACACAAAGGTCTGAGATTTTTGTTAGGTATATCGATAGTGTATGTTGTGCTGCTTATCGTGAAAGAGTATGGCGTGTACACACAGTATGGAATACCAGGTGCCATTCGTGCTCGCTATATAGTGCCGATATTGCCAATTTATTTTACAGCGGTACTCTATGTTTTGTGGCCGTTGATTACTCGCTACAAAACCATTTCCGCTACGATTGGACTAATTGGATTACTGTTGCTGGCTCAAGGGGGGAGTATCATCTCTCACTTGTTTACGGCACCAGCCTCGGCGTATTCGTCTCAGGCTAGCAGCAACGTCAACCAACAGCTAAAAACAGTGCTCGACCCACTAGTTTATGGTAAATAAGCCGGCGTAAGCATATATACTAGGTGTAATGACTGAAGATTTTTCAAAAGTTCTCCACTATTTCGATGACCACGAAGTGCTCGTGAATGATCACGGTATGAATAATCGCTATCGCTATGCAAAGGCGAAAAAATCGGGCGAGTGGTTCTTTGTAAAACACGCCGACAACAAGCAAGAACGCGAAGGCTTGCACCGCGAAGTCGAGTGGGCCAAATTTATGCAATACGTCGCTGAAACAAAACACGACGAGCACCTAAAAGGTCCAGAAATTATTGATTATATTAGTGACCACACGCTAGTATTTCGCTATATTGAAGCACCGCTACTAGTCGAGCGTCACGATGTTGCTACTTGGCGTGCACACATGAAACGCTACGCGGCCATGCTGCACACGCTTGATGAATGCGCGCAAAGTTGGCGGCCAGATTCGATTGAAGGCAGGTTATCACGCACACAAGATTTCGATCATATTTGGCGCAAATGGCTGGGTGATAACATTACTCAAGTTGAGCGTTATAACGATGCGACGGTGGTAATGACCGAGTCGATTCCACAAATTACCACGCTTATGCAGCACGGTGATCTTACCCCATGGCAGATTTTTACCGATGGCGACAGCTGGATAATCTACGATGGCGAACGCTCGGGCGTAGATTTGCCTCGATTTAACGACATTGCCTACGGCTATGGCCGGCTCTACACCATGTTTCACAGCAAAGAAGCGGCAAAAAGCCTCATCAATCATTATTTAGAAGCATCGGGCATGAACAAGTGGTTATTTATCGAAAAGTTTCGTATAGCGCTGATCAACCGCTCGATTGGAATTATCAGCGACGCATTTCGCGACCGAGAACGCGACGATTACATAAACGACGCCAAAGAATTACTGGCAACTTGCCTTGATGCTCCTGACACACTTGCCTAAAGGGGCCGAGTTTGCTATAATAGTAGGAACTTGAAAGGGAAACTGACTGTCACTCGACCCCTTGTCTCTGAGTTTTACTATCGAAATTAATGATAAAAACCATCTCAAAAAGGAGAAACATATTCTATGGGTCAACGACGACTCGCGAAGCCGCAAGCTGATGACATGAGCAAGCGGCCGAATAACCAAAAGAAAAAATCGGATAACACCGTACTAAACAACACGAGCACTCGCCGCGGCGAGGTATTTCGTGCCCAGCGCCGTACAAGCGAGGATGTAAACTTGCGTGCTAGCCAGCACATCATCAATATTCCGGTTAATAAAAGTATGTACAACGGCTACGATGGCCGCCAGTTTAGCCTGGCCGACCAAAAGAAGCAACCTCGTATTAACGGTCCAAAACTTCGGGTCATTCCGATTGGTGGCTTGGGTGAAATGGGTATTGGCAAGAACTGTATGGCGATTGAATACGATAACGATATCATTGTCATCGACATGGGCTTCTTGTTCCCAGGTTCTGATTACCCAGGCATTAACTACATCACACCAGACATTACTTGGCTAGAAGAAAACAAGCACAAAATTCGCGGCCACGTATTTACTCATGGGCACCTCGACCACATTGGTGCATTCCGCCACCTTATTCACAAGATTCCTGCGCCAGTGTACGGTAGTAAATTTACCGTGGGCATGCTGAAACGCACGATGGAAGAGAGCATGAGCGGCTATGAACCACAATACTTTGAGCTCAACCCTGAGACCCACGAACGAGTACAGCTAGGCGATAGTTTCAGTATTGAACTTGTACGCGTGAACCACTCAATTCCAGATGCCACCGCTGTCGTTATTCGTACGCCACTCGGTGTGTTAGTAGATAGTGGTGACTGGCGTTTTGAAGAAAATCCAGTTGATGGCGTGAAGTTCGATCTTGAACGCCTTACCGAAATCGCCACTAAAGAAGGTATCTTGCTGTTCATGAACGAAAGTACTAACTGTGAAAGCGATGGTACGCACACTCACGGCGAGCGTGATATTCAGCATAGTATTGGTGAAGTTATGGAGAAATATCCAAACTCACGCCTTATCATGAGCTCATTTAGTAGCCAACTTCACCGTATTCAAGTGATGCTTGAAGAGGCGCAAAAACATGGCCGAAAAGTTGCCTTTGCCGGTTATAGCATGATCCAAAACCTCGAAGTTGCCCTAAGGGCTGGCGCGATTAAGGTGCCAAAAGATACCGTGGTAAAGATGGAAGACCTCGTGAAGATGCCGGACGGCAAAATCACGATAATTTGTACTGGTAGCCAGGGTGAGTTCAATGCTGTGCTCAACCGTATGGCTTCAGGCGCCCACAAGCATATCAAGATTAAGAATAGTGATGTGGTGGTATTTAGCTCAAACCCAATTCCGGGTAACGAAAAATACGTGGTACGTACCGTTGACGGCCTCATGCGCGAAGGAAGTGAAGTGATTCAAAACGGTAAGACACACCTTACCGGTGTTGGTCCGCTTCACTTGTCTGGTCACGGCTACTACGACGATCATATTAAGCTTATTAATGCCCTGAATCCAACCTACTATTTGCCGATTCACGGTGAATTTCACATGTTGGTGCACAATGCGCGCCTAGCCGAAAAAGAAGCGGGCATCCCACGTCAAAATATATTCGTTTGTGACGCCGGCGACATAGTAGAAATTACGGCTGATGGAGCTCGCAAAGCTGGCCGTGTGCCAGTTGGCGGTATTATGTACGACGATAGCGGCGCTGTCGTGAGCGAAGTGGTACTAAAAGACCGAATTCACATGGCCAACGAAGGTATGTTCGTCGTTGTTCTTACCGTTCAGCGTGGAACCGGCCGCTTACTTACTAGCCCAGACATCATTTCTCGTGGGTTTATTTACCTACGTGATAGTGAAGAGCTCATGGGCTTGATACGTCAGTACTTGAAGCAAAAAGTCGCTCGCGGCTTTAGCGGTAAAAAGATTGATATCGACCAGGTAAAGAAAGAAATCAAAGACGAAATCACGCACATTTTGTACGATCAAACACGTCGTACGCCAATCGTGATTCCGGTAATCAATGAAATTGGTGGCGGTGGTCAGCCTGCACAAAGCAGCCAAAACCAGCCAAAGCAAGCCGAACAAGTACCGCGACAAGCACCATTCAAACGCCCGGCTCCTAAGAAGTTCCCGCCACGCCAAGTGCCAGATACCGAAGCAAACCAGCCAAAGCCTCGTTTCGACAGCCGCGGCTACTAGACCTAACAGGGCACGGAACTACTTGATTTTTGTAGTAATTTGTGCTACAATAATAGAGTAAAGCTAGCGTATAATAAAAACAGTTATGGCTAAAAGAAAAAAACGTACCAGTAAGAAGAGTAAGGCGGCGCTAAAGAGCGTTCCGCAGCATACGCTTCCAGATGGTTTCTGGAGCCAGGTATGGGCGATATTCCTTATCGCCGTGTCTATTTTGCTCGTTGTCGCGTGGTTTGGCATTGGTGGGCCAGTACTCGAATGGCTGCAGCAGGCAAGCCTCGCTACTATAGGCTACGCGGTGTATATATTGCCGCTACTACTTGGCTACATTGCTGTAGAGATATTCCGCAGCGAGGAAAACAGGCTACCGTTTGTTATGAAATTTGCCGCCGCTATGCTGGTGGTATGGTTTTCTGGCCTCTTTGGTTTGTTGCAAAAAGACGACCTAGCCACTACTTCTACCGGAGGCTTCGTGGGCGACACCATAAACAGCGGCATGCTCGCTTTGGTAGATGCTGGCGTCGCAATATTCTTGTATGTGCTACTTATTGCCCTGACGACTCTCTTTGTACTACGTTTGTCGCCATTTGATATTATTCGAAAACTGTGGGCACTGATTCGACGCGGTAGTCTCGATGACGAGCAGGCTAGTAATGTCGGTGTCATGCGAAAAGCGGCTGAAGCAGATGGGCATAGTGGTGTATCGGCCGATTTCAAACTCAACGCTGGCGTGCCAACGCTCGATCCGAGTGAAAGCAAGCGCGCCGCCAAACTTTCTAGCTTAAAAGGCAGTATCCAGCAAGATAAAGCAGCTGAAGAACGTGCGGCATTGGTAACCGCGGCAGATCCGAACTGGAAAGCGCCGAGCCTCGACCTACTCGAGAAAAAGCAAAGCCCGGCCGATGCTGGTGACGTGCAACACAACGCCCAAATTATTAAAGAAACCTTGGGCGAATTTAGCATTGATGTCGACATGGAAGGCGCAAATATTGGGCCGAAAGTAACTCAATATACCTTAAAACCACCAAGTGGTGTAAAGCTCACGCGTATTACTGCGCTGGAAACCAACATCGCACTGAATTTGGCAGCACAAAGTTTACGTATCGAAGCGCCGATTCCTGGCCAGCGTGCGGTCGGTATTGAAGTGCCAAACCGTAAGGCAGCCGATGTACGTATTCGCGGTATCTTAGAGAGTAAACAATGGGAAGCAGCGCACGAACCGCTGAGCTTTGCGATTGGTCGTGATATTTCCGGTGAGGCAGTTATCGGACATCTCAACAAAATGCCGCACGTGTTGATTGCTGGTCAAACTGGAAGTGGTAAGTCGGTCATGATAAACACGTTGCTTTCGAGCTTGCTGTATCGCAATAGCCCGAGCGAAATGAAACTGATTTTGGTGGACCCGAAACAAGTGGAAATGGCACCCTACGAAGATATCCCGCATCTTCTGACCCCAGTTATTACTGAGCCAGAGAAAACGATTAGCGCGCTGAAGTGGGCGGTAAACGAGATGGAGCGCCGCTACAAGCTTCTCGCCGAAGAGAAACTGCGCGATATCAAAAGCTACAACCAAAAAGTGCAAAGTGGTGGCCGCAAGATTTCGGTGCAAGATGAAGACGGCAACGAACAGCGCGTTGATGACGGTGCGATGCCATATATCGTGATTGTAATCGACGAGTTGGCAGATTTGATGATGGTGGCTGCGCGAGACGTTGAAGCCCTCGTGGTTCGTTTGGCCCAGAAAGCTCGTGCCGTTGGTATTCATTTGGTGCTCGCTACTCAGCGTCCATCGGTAGATGTCATTACCGGTTTGATTAAGGCAAACATTCCAGCTCGTATCGCCTTTACGGTGGCGAGTCAGGTAGACAGCCGCACTATTCTCGATCAAGTTGGTGCTGAAAAACTGCTGGGCCAGGGAGACATGTTGCTCAAAACCGCCGAAATGCCAAAACCACGCCGTATACAAGGCGCATGGGTGATGGATGAAGAAGTCAGCAAAATTACCGACCACTTGCGCATGCAAAGTGCTCCACAATACAACGATGAAGTGGTAAGCCAGCCAGTACAGCTTAATGGCAAGGGTGGCGTGGTAATGGACTTCGACCACGAAGGTGGTGACGATATGTACAAAGACGCCCTAAGGGTAGTGGTAGAAAGCGGCAAGGCAAGCACAAGCCTATTACAACGACGCCTGCGCATTGGCTATGCCCGTGCCGCGCGTATTATCGAAGAAATGGAAGAACAGGGTGTTATTGGCGCCGCCGATGGCTCTCGACCACGCGAAGTACTCATCAGTAGCCTTGACGATGTGTACGGCAGCGGCGATGAAGAAGTGTAGCTCGAGAGGTAGCTAAGGCTGCGACCTTCTCACGACAGACCACTTTCGGTGTGCTCACAGAGTGTAGCACACCTCGCGTTTCGCCTTTAGTCTGTCTTAGAGAAGGTCGCAGCCTTAGCTAGCCTTGACTTATTTTAAGAATAAGCGTATACCGGTAGCAGAACCCATATTAAAACACACACGGTTCAGGATATGACAGTCACAATAGAAAAACCACTTACTGCTGATGGTAGCCATGATGTACTACCACCTGAACAAATGGCACCACTAGCCGATGAACTTGCCGCGCTCGAGGTTGAACTCGAGCATGTTTCTACAGATGAAAAAGCAATTCTACTTGATGAAAAACAACGGCTATTAGAGCACCTGCTGGGTGATAGAATTGGTGAAACCGTTATCAATGAAATTGTCTATTTGGCCCAGCTTTACAAAGACAGAGCCACGCGACGTGAGCTAGACGATGGCACGGTACTTCACAGTTGGGGCACGCGAGACAGCGATAACCAGTATTTAGCCTACAAATACTATGTATTGTCCTATCCCGATGGGCAGGTAAGCTATACCGTTCAAGAAACAAGCCCAGATGGCCAAAAGATATTCAAATTGAACGATAGAGGTGGCTACCATGTGTACGACCGCGCGCCGTTAGCCGCGGGAATTACTCATTTTCGTCCTGTCGAAGAGCGTCCTGAAGTGGCTGAAGCATCAATGGGGGAGTTGTTTAGTACCTCATTAGTGACAGCAGGCATTGTGCGAGCGCGCAGTGATGAGCAAAACCACGCGGCCGACCTACAGGCGCAAGGTATGCTCGGCGGTAGCGAGACTGATCGATTATTGAACGAAGCCACCGATGTACGAGATGCCTTTATTGCACTTGAGCAACTTCATGCTGAGCGCGACGTACCCTACAGTCTTGCTAATAAAGCAATTATCGAAGCATACGCCCGACGATAAGACGCAACCAGCATAATCAAGTAATCCAGCCCAGCAAGGCTGGACATTTTGTATAAAATACACTATAATTACATCTGTTATAAACCTAAGCTTACATGCAACAGTGTAAGCATCGGCTGCGCAAAGCAGCCCGATTCCAAAGGAGGAGTCTATATGGAATACGAACTAACTGTTCTTATTCACCCGGATCTCGAAGCAGATCTAGAAAAGCCACTTGGTCGCTTGCGTGACCTAGTAAAAAGCGCTGGTGGTAGCGTGACAAAAGAAGATAACTGGGGCAAAAAGCGCCTGGCATATCGAATTAAGAAGCAAGATTTTGCTGTGTATGTATCATTTGATGTACAGCTTCCTGCTGACGCACCGCTTAAAATTAGCAATGCATTGAACATTTCAGACGACGTCGTTCGCTACTTGTTGGTAAAAACCGACGACAAAGAACGCGCCAAATTAGCAGCCGCTAAGAAAGATCAGCCAGAAGACGGCGAGGAGGAATAGGGCATATGGCACGCAGCATCAACCAAGTAATATTGATGGGACGCCTTACCCGCGACCCAGAGATGCGCACCACCACGACTGGTAAAACTATCGCGAGCTTCAGTATTGCTGTAGACCGTGGAGGCCAAGACGACCAAGCAGATTTTTTCGATGTCACTGCATGGGAAAAACTTGGTGAACTTGTAAACCAGTACCTTACCAAAGGTCGCCGCTGCCTCGTGCAGGGTCGCCTTCGTCAAGATAGCTGGGACGACAAAGAAACTGGCAAAAAACGCACTCGTATAGAGGTGGTTGCTACTGACGTAACCTTCCTCGACGGCCCAAGTGATGGCCAATCTGGCGGCGGCGCGCCACGTTCAAGCGCCCCAGCAAACAAGAAGTCAAACGATGTTGTGATTGAAGACATCGATGACAAACCTATTGATCTTTCAGAAATACCATTTTAATAATTTATATACCTAAGGAGAGCTCCAGGAAAAAGAGCAGCCCGAGCAGCTGGCTTTGCCAGTGCACGGCGCGATGAGAAAAAACGTAGTTTTGTCTTATAAATGGAGCGAAGCGAAATGTCACCAAAACGATTTAAAAAAGACGTTACAACGTATTTTGATTACAAAGATGTGAAAACGTTGCAGCGTTACATCAACGCCTATGGTCAAATTGAACCTATTTCAAAAACAGGTTTGAGCCTAAAGCAGCAGCGCCAATTAGCAACCGCTATCAAGCGTGCCCGTCACCTTGCGCTACTACCATTCGTAACATCAAACTAGTAGTATCATGCCCGAGCGAGACGAAGACAAGCAGCCAAAAGGCGAAGCTAACCAGTCACCAGTTACACCCGAGAAACATCCCGATGATGCTTCTGACGACCGAACGAACCAAATAGTGCTTAGCTTGACAGTTGCTGGCCTAGTAGCGGCCGCCGGAGCTCTTGCTGCAAAACGCTTGCGCAACAGAGGAGGAAACGAGTAATGTATCAACCAACCGATTTGAAAAAAGGCACCGTATGTCAAATAGACGGCACGCCATACCGTGTTGTCGACTATGGCCAAAAAGTAATGGGACGTGGCGGTAGCATTGTAAATGTACGTCTGAAGAACCTACTCGATGGCAGCGTTATTCCGAAAACCTTCAAAGGCGCCGACAAGATTGAACAAGCCGAAGTTACCAGCAAGCCGGTGCAGTACTTGTATAACGATGGCGATACATTTTACTTTATGGATCCTGAAAGTTTCGAACAATACGAACTATCGCGTGACACTGTTGATACCGCAACTGATTACTTGAAAGAAGGTGACAACCTGCAGCTTCAATTTTTTGGTAGCAAGGTAATTAACGTTGAACTTCCGAAGAATCTTTATCTTGAAGTTACCTACGCGGAAGACGTAGTAAAGGGTGATACTTCTGGTGCTGTGATGAAAGATGCCACGCTTGAGACTGGTATCAAAATTCGTGTGCCGGCGTTTATCAAAACTGGCGACGTGGTAAGCGTTGATACCACCACTGGCGAATACCGCGAACGTAAAAAATAGCTAGATATGTCGCATAACCAACCACCACAATCACACTACGCACTTATGGCGGTGTTTGGTGAAGCGGCGAAGCATCCGAATTATCAAGGTCCTTTGCCGGAGCATTTCAACGCATTGCCGTGGTTTCGTTTTGATAAACCTCACCGAGCCGAGCAAGCCTGTGATTTGATGCGCACGGCCAGGCGGCTACTTTTGCTACAAGAACCATTTGAACTTGTGGGTGAAGCACCAAAACAGCTTGGCAAAGAAGGCAAAACAGCATCGATAGTCGTTTCCTCATCAGCAGATTTGCTTGCATTACATAGTGGGCTGGCCGATGGTTTTGCACAAGAGTACGACGGCATTAATTTTGCCTACCCCGAGTACAACCACAGCGGTTATCTTGCTCACGTTACCCCTACGTCGGAGCTACCGTTTGCGGTTGGAGATCGACTTCTGGTAGATAGTATCGCGCTTGTTGAAGGCAATGCGATTGAGGGTGAGCGCACACCGAAGCGAACAATTCGCGTCATCGGCGCAGTCGGCCTCTTGTAAGTGCTACAATAGTCGTATGGCACACCATGAGCATGCATCGTGGCTATTAAAACACAAACATATCCCAGTCTTAATCGTACTTGGCCTCTTGTGGGTACAGGTTATTTTTCAGCTGTTTTATCCGTACGACAGTGCTTTACCAAACGCTCGTCTGTACGACAAAAAGGTAGTGGGTCAAACTCGCCTGGCGCTGACAGGTACAATTCAAAAGCAATTTGAAGCCGAAACATTTGAGGTTAGTACTTCATCGACATCATACAGCCAAACCCTTGCTAGTGCAGGCGCTAGCATCAACAGTGAGGTAATGGCAAAAAAGCTCACCGATTACCCCGTGTGGCAACGAGCAATTCCATTTTCACTGTGGTGGCAGCGCCCAACCGTTACTTCCTACAAGATTTCATTCAACAAAGCGGTTCTTGCAAAAAATGCTGAAATTATCGCCAAAAAGTTATCGGCAGCGCCAGTAAACGCCGACCTTGCACTAAAGAGCGGAGAACTTGTAGTAACAGAGGCAAAAGACGGCCAGACAGTGAACCCTGAAAGTGTGGCAAAGGCTATATCGTCGCACACCTTTACGCCAAAACATACACAGCTTCGTGTTGCATCAACCGTAGCGAAACCGGGCGTGGAAGACGCTTCGATTAGCGATGTTCGCCACGATGCTGATGCAAAAATTGCTCGAACCTACACGCTAACACTTCCGAGTGGTGAACAAGTTACGCCTAGTAAAAAAACGGTTACCTCATGGCTTACGTTGAAGCAAAAAGACGGATCAACGACTCTCGCGCTGAATAGGGCGGAGATTCGCCGCTACATTTCATCACTCAATGGCAAGGTGGCCATTGCAGCGAAGCCGATTAGTGTATCCGTAAGGGATGGCCGCGAAATTTATCGCACGGCGGGTAAAGATGGCAGCGCTATTTCTAGCAGCGATCTCGAGACAAAGCTGGTCAACGCCCTCAACAGCTCTGAAACAGGGGTGGCAATGGATGTAATAATGGCGCCAGTGAGCCCAGGCACCGTTTACAACCGAACCTATTCACACAGCCAAGCTGGCCTACGTGCCTATGTGGCCTATACCACGTCGAGCGAAAACGTTCGGATAGCGTTGCAGCAAATTGGTGGTAACAACTGGTCTGCCAGTGGACGTAGTAGCGAGAGTATTCCGAGCGCCAGTACCTATAAATTGTACGTAGCACTGTGGTTATTTGACCAGATGAATAAGGGCAAAATAAAGTGGAGTGACCCTTGGCTCGATACCAACGTATCAGAATGTTTTGACCGCATGACCATTGCCAGTACGAACCCTTGCGCCGTCGCTTGGCTCGAATCGTATGGCCGAGACAATATGAATAACTTTGTGTATAAAAAGGGCTTTAGCACTGGCACGAGCTTTACGAACCCAGAAGCCGTACACACAACAGCAAACGATCTGCGAAAATATATGATAGGCTTAAATAACAGTAGTTTAGTAAGTGGTGCACAGCGAACACGGCTGCTTCACTCACTCAGCGTGCACCCATATCGCTATGGGGTGCCAACAGGCAGCGCTGGCACAGTGCAAGATAAAGTAGGCTTTTTGTGGGATTATGTGCACGATTCGGCGATCGTTCATCATCCAAAGGGTACATACGTAGTGGTGATTATGACCAAAGGCGCTGGCGGCTATGCGCGGATTGCCTCGATTACCCGTGAACTCGAAAGGATAATGTACTAATGAAACAACGTCTCGACCAAGCATTGGTGGCACGTGGGCTCGTGCGCAGTCGTTCGCAGGCCGAAAGTTGGATTGGGCTGGGCAAGGTGAGCGTGAATGGGCAGCCCGCGCGTAAATCTGGGCAGATGGTGCAGGAAACAGATGTGCTGAAACTCGCTGCTACCGAGCAGTATGTTAGTCGAGCCGGGCTTAAGTTAGCCAGTGTGGCAAAGAAGTTACACGTGGATTTTCGAGACGCGATGGTGCTCGATGTGGGTAGTAGCACGGGTGGGTTTACCGATTATGCACTGCAGCATGGAGCGAAAAAAGTTGTCGCAGTTGATGTCGGCACCGATCAGCTCCACCCCAGCTTACACGGTGATTCACGTATTGAGTTGCATGAAAAGACGGATATACGTGACGTTCACCGCTCTAATCCGCAGACGAAACTTTCAGGAACGGCTTCGCGCCCGACGTCTATTGAGCCCTCATCAGTATCCGACGGGGCTGCAGATGTCCCTGAAAGTTTGCCTTCGGATTATCCGGCTCACGTTCTGCTAACAGATTCGATAGACATCATTGTCATGGATGTTAGTTTTATAAGCCTGCGCGAAATACTACCGCATATTGCTAGCTTATGTACAAAAAACACGCAGGTTGTAGCCATGCTAAAGCCTCAGTTTGAAGCTGGCAAACATCAGGTGAATAAGGGTATTATTAAAAACGATTCAGTTCGGCGACAGATTTTAAAAGATTTTGAAACGTGGGTACGACAGTGGTTTGTGGTGATTGACAAGCACGATAGTGAAGTAGCGGGTAGCAAAGGTAACAGAGAGCGTTTCTACCTGCTAAAACGCCTCTAATATTGACTTTTATAAACATAAGTGATATAATACTATTAAGGCTACCACCAGGTGGCCTTACACCGACGCCCAAGGAGGGCATGATGATTCGCAGGCTCGTTGTTCTCGTGGTCACGGTACTCACCGTGATGGCGACCAACTCCCTCGGTTCACCGGCTTCGGCCGCGGGTGGCGACCAGACCAACCCCCAGGTCGTCTACCTCACCAAGAAGGAGCCCGGCACGAACGTCCTCTGCCCGAAGGGGCAGGACAAGATGTTCATCGTTCGGGTGACGGTGCGCAAGGGGGAGCGCATCAAGTCGTTCGGCGCGTTCAGCCTTCGCCTCAAGAGCGGGCGCGATCGCTACGACGACGGCTCTCGGGTGAGTCGTCGGCTGGTCGAGTACTACTTCGCCGTCGGCCGCAAGGCCAAGGTGGAGTCCGACCTGAGCGCGAGCTTCGTCTACCTGGAGCTCACCGACAACGCCCAACCGAGGGCGACCGTGGAGAAGCAGTGCTTCTCGCGAGTGCCCTAAGAGTGATCCACTTCACGGATCCACGACGCGGGGTGCGCGGCTTCTGGCAGGCAACTGCACGGGAGCCCCGCACCGCCGCGTTTTCACTTGACTAAAAGCATTTACATTTTATTGTTTTTGTGGTATAATGAGAATAGCCAGTACCGAGCTGGTTACTGCATCATGTATGCGGTGACTGATGCTTGGTGCCTGGTCATAGCTATGCTGCGAGGAAAGAGTGTACGACTTTCGTATACCGAGTACGGCAGTATGGCCGTACGCTCTTTCACATCAGTATAACTATGATCAGGCATCAGGCACTAGACATCAACTCCACGTACCTGACTCAGTGTCAACCGACAGAAAGGGGACGCTCATGTCCCGCTTCACCCTGCGACGAACCCTCGTCGCAGTCCTCGCCGTGGTGTTCGGCGTCGGCGCGTTCTTCGTGCCCACGCTGAACGCCGGCGCCACCGGTTCCGGTGGCGGCGACCCGGACTGCGTCATCACGCAGTTCAAGTACAAGAAGTCCGTCGAGGACTCCAAGCTGAAGTACCAGTACCAGAAGCAGGTGAAGGGCGAGGTTCGCGAGCGGCTCAAGGGCGGCTCGAGCAACCTCGTCGGCACCTTCGACTGGGAGTTCTTCCAGCCCCCGACGTGGAAGGGCGGCCCGCTCACGCAGTGGTCGTTCGACGACGTCGCGGTGCTCGAGTCCGGGCCCCACAACGCCACCAGCAACGACTACCTGCAGGGCGAGGACATGCTGTTCAAGAAGTCCACGCACTACCAGTACGTCCGGGTCGGCGAGCCCGTCTCGGTCCCGAACGGCTCGCACTACGAGTACTACCTGCCCGGCGGCGGCTCGTCCCTGACGAACACCGACGCCAACTGGACGACCGAGACCCCGGGTGAGCCCTGGGTCAAGTTCGACGAGCGTCAGGTCGTGAGTGACGCCCCGGGGTGCAACACCTCCGAGGAGAAGATCACGTTCTGCCACCTCAACCAGGGCAACGGCTACAACCTGCTGACCACCTCCAAGGCCGCGTTCTACGTCGGTCACCGCGAGCACTCCGGGGACATCTACCCGGCCGGCTCGTACAAGCAGGGTGGCCAGTCGTTCTCGTGGCCGGCCCAGGGCGACCAGTCGCTCCTGGAGACCGGCTGCCAGCCCAAGCCGGACCCGAAGGTCACCCACAAGGTCGACGACAAGACCAACTGCGACGGCGTGTTCCACCGCGAGTGGGACCTCGTGTCCTACCCGGTGTGGAACGCCGACAAGCAGAAGTGGGAGTACGGCGAGCCGGTCGTCGAGAACGACACCGACTGGGTGAAGGTCCGCGACCTCACCGAGGAGGAGCTCTACCAGTACGACTGCGTCAAGCCGTACCCCGACGTGGACATCGAGAAGTGGTCCACATCTGACGGCATGGTGGCCGGTGACTTCGACGAGTCGGCCAAGGGGCTCAACCCCACGGGCGACGAGGCGATCACCTTCACCGTGACCAACTCGGGCGACGAGAAGCTCGTGAACGTCAGCGTCTCCGACGAGACGACGGCGGGCACCGGCACCCTCACCGGGGTGTCGTGCGACTTCTCGGTTCTGGGCGGCCCGGCGACGGGCACTTCCTGGAGCGGTCCGTTCCTGGTGGGTGACTCGTTCCCGTGCACCGGCACCCTGCCGGCGCTGGGCTACGACGCCACCCACACCGACGTGGCCACGGTCACGGCGGAGGGGAAGTACTCGGGCACCACGGTGACCGACAACGACCCCTGGAACGGCACCACGCCCAAGGCTGAGTCGGCCGAGCCCACCGTCGTCGTGACGGCGGAGGGCTGTGTCAACGTCAACGAGACCACCGCTGCCAGCGGTGTGATCACGAACACCGACGACGACACCAACGAGGCCGTCAGCTACGACTGGGTCGTGACCGTCAGCGGTTCCGACACGGTCGTCGACCAGGGCACGGTGGAGAACGTCGCGGACAACTCGTCCGCTCCGTTCGCGCCTGAGGTCGGCCCGGGTGACTACACCGTCACCATCACGGGCTCCGACGGCACCACCACCTCGACCGAGTTCTCGGTGGAGCAGTGCCAGATCACCGAGCAGCCGGCCGACTTCTCGGTCGCCAGCTCTTGCGGCAAGGTCAGCGTCACCAACCTCGGTGACGTCGACCTGACAGTGGAGTTCGCGGCCGATGAGCGAGGCGAGTCCTTCGCTTCGAAGCCGCTGCCGGCTGGCCAGACCGTGACGATCAAGACGGACCTCAAGCGGGTCGCGGTCTCCGTCTACGGCGAGGAGGACGGCGTGTCCTACGTCGGCTACGCCAGCGTCAAGGTGAAGCAGAACTGCGGCGGGCACCACAACCCGCCGAACGACAACCCGCCCACGTACGTTCCGCCGGCCACCGGCGCGGACGGCACGTGGCAGGCCACGAGCCTCAACTGGACCGGTCTGACCGGTCTGGGCATGCTCGGTCTGGCTGTGATGGGTGCGCTGTACTTCGGCACCCGTCGCTTCGCGCGTCGCTGATCAACCCAAGTCCCGCCCCCTCATGAAGGGCGTGGGCTGATGTGAGAGGGCTCCCGACCCCCACCGCACCGAGAGGTGTAGTGGGGGCCGGGGCTCTTTCTTTTTGTTGTAATGATTTATTTTTTATGTTATAATATACTTATGCGGTGTTTTTAGCCGTAGCCCTTCTCGTTTTGATTACTTTGACGCCTTTAAGGAGGCAGCATGTCTGTAAAGCACAAGGCACGCCTCCACCCAGTGGCGGTCGTGTTCATCGTTCTGCTCGCTGTGATTGCGGGTGGGGGTGCATATCTCTGGATGCGCAACCCTCACACCACTGTGACCCACGAGGTCACCATCACGCCGAGCAAGCCTGCAACCACGACACCTCAGCCCGAGGCGTCTACCACTCTGCACCCAACGAGGTCTAACCCTGTGCGACCCACCAACCTGGTGTTTCCGCACATGGGCGAGACCTACAAGGTGTGGCAACTGCCGCGCGTTGTGCTTCCTGGCAACCAAGTCACCTCACCAGTGCCGCCCAACTTCGACGCGACGTCGTTCGCGTGGGATGAGGCCAGTGCCGTGCCGGGTTCGAAGCATGGCGTCGCCATCTTCACCTCGCACACCTACGCCGACGGCAGCGCCATGGCCAACCAACTGTTGGCTGAGCTTCACGAGGGTGACGTCGTCATCGTCGTAGGCAAGAAGGCCAAGCAGGCAGTGGCCTACCGCGTGACCGAACGGCTGACGGTGCTAGTAGACGGCTACCCAGCAGAGCGCGTGCTCGACATGAAGGGGAAGCCCCAACTGTCGATCACCGTCTGCTCGGGCCAGCGTCTCGGCCCCGAGAACTGGACGAAGCGGACCATCTGGTTCGCTGAGCCCGTGGAGCGGTAAGTAATCGGATGAGACCGGTTCCCCCCGTACGCTGAACAAGCATGCGGGGGCGCTTCATGTCTGAACGTAAGCATATTTACAATTACACCTAAAAATGCTATAATTTCCCCACAGCACATCCGTGCGATTTTTCACCGTACGTGAGTGTCTGGTTGGCCAAGCTACCGATTTTATTTGTGTGGCTTCGGCCGCACATTTACATTTCAGGTAGCTTAGCACGACCAGTACTCGCGTCATCCATCGATGCCCGAAAGGGTAGATAGTGAGGCACACACATGCGCAGGTCCATCACGGCCCTCGTTGCCTTCGTGGTGACGTTGGTCCTCGGCTTGGGTGGATCGCCGGCTCACGCCGTCGAGCCGACTCCTCCGCCACCGGTCGCGTCGCCCACGCTCGACTACAGTCACACACTGGTGGTCGAGTGCAGGGCGTACGACAACGTTCCGTGGATCACGCTCGATCTCACGGGGTACAGCCCTCCCAACGACAGCACGGGGCAGTACAACCACTACTCCATCACCGTCGACGACCAGGTGCTCAGTGGGTCCGAGTTCAGCGAACTCCTTCACGACCAGGTGCTGATGGGTGACCCGATGGTCGCTCACACCTGGTCAGTCGACGTCTGGGACTACAGCGACCCCGACGGCTCGCTCGGCGGCACGTTCACCGACAGCGGCATGCTCGAAGCCTGCCAGACCGGCGAGCCACCGGTCGATACCGACGGCGACGGGTACACCGACGACGTCGACGCGTTCCCGAACGACCCCACCGAGTGGGCCGACACGGACGGCGATGGCGTGGGTGACAACACCGACGTCTGTGCCGACACACCGTCTGGCGACCAGGTCGACGAGACCGGGTGCAGCGTGGTGGTGGACCCACCGCCGGTCGTCTCCAAGCCCAACAAGGTCCTCGTGAAGGCCGTCAAGGCCGACAACAAGAAGACCAAGAAGGGCGAGGGTCGTGTCCGCGTCACCGTGGTGAACCCCAACGACGACAGCAACGAGTCGGTGCGGGTCTACTTCAAGGTCATGAAGGGGAAGAAGGTCATCAAGCGCTTCAACCTCTTCGCGGCCGACGGCCACACCAGCTCCAAGCTGGTCAAGGGTCTCAAGGCGGGGAAGTACCGCGTCGTCTACGACCTCGACCGCACCGTACTGCACAAGACGGTGCGGGTTGCGGCCCGTCGCTGAGCTGCCTGAACCCGGCCCCGTCCCACACGCTGTGGGGCGGGGCCGGCAGCTCAACTTTGGACACATAAACATAACTCGCAGCTGCGAGTTTTTAATTAATTACGGCGTAGGTTACTTTGTTACGTTAAAGCGAAACTCTACAATGTCATCTGGCTGCATAATATAGTCGCGGCCTTCGGTGCGAAGTTTGCCGGCGCTGCGGGCAGCGGCTTCTGAACCAGCAGCGATGAGGTCGGGGTAGGCCACCACTTGTGCGGCGATAAAGCCTTTTTCGAAATCGGTGTGAATAACGCCGGCAGCTTGTGGCGCGGTATTACCTTTGTGAATTGTCCAGGCACGAACTTCTTTTGGTCCGGCGGTGAGGTAGCTTTGTAGGCCAAGCGTGTCGTAGGCAGCATGAATGAGCTGCGTAAGCCCACGCTCTTTTACACCGTAACTGTCTAGCAACTCGGCCGCATCTTCATCGTCTAGACCACGCAACTCTTCTTCGAGCTTGGCACAGATAAAGACTGATTTTGCCGGGGCAACCAGCTTTGCTAAAGTGGCTTTCTCACTCTCGTTTGCGAGCGTTTGCTCGTCTATATTAAATGCGTAGATAACTGGCTTGGCGGTGAGTAAGTGAAGATCAGCGATATATTCGTGGTTGAGGCTTGGCAATTTCGAAAGCGGGGTACCTTCGAGTAGGTGGCGTTGGAGGCTTTCAAGGTAGGTAAGTTCATCACGTTTTTTCGGGTTTGCCTTGGCTTCTTTAGCGATTTTTGGCATGCGGTTTTCAAGTGTTTGAAGGTCGGCAAGCATAAGTTCGGTGTTGATAATTTCCATATCGGCCTCTGGTGCGACGGTATCATTCACATGAACAATATCGTTGTTCACAAAGGCACGCACCACATGTATGATAGCATCACACTGCCTGATGTTTGCCAGGAATTGATTGCCTAATCCTTCACCCTTTGAAGCACCTGCTACGAGCCCGGCGATGTCGACAAACGTCACGGTTGCAGGGATAACTTTTTCAGCGCTATATAATGTTTGCAGTTCGATTAAGCGCGGGTCTGGCACAGGCACAATGCCTGTGTTTGGCTCGATGGTGGCGAAGGGGTAGTTGGCAGCCAAGATTTCAGAATCAGTGAGCGCATTAAAAAGCGTCGATTTCCCGACGTTTGGCAGGCCAACGATACCTATACTTAACATTTAACCCAATGTCCGACTGGTTAGAGCTAATATTCGATTGGGTTGGAACGCTTGAGTTGCTATACTTAACATCTAAACTAACCTTTTCTGTCGCAAGAACCGGTATGCGTCCCCATACACTCACTTCTTCTTTCGTTGCGACGACTTTAGTAACTACTTTTTGGACGATTTCTTTCTTCTCGGCAAAATCCAAGTCTTCTACTAATTTTATCACGCCCCCAGCCAATTCCTCTAGAGGTAGAGAGGGTTTGTTGGCTATTTCGTCTTCGATAGTCTTAATCTCTTCTACAATACTATGCGAACTTTCGCTAATCTCGTGCTTACGTTCTTTGTACATCTGTTCAGTTATTTCACCTTCGCCAAAGAGATTGAGGAAGCGTTGGTGTTTCTCATCAAGCCCTCGCAACCGTTCCTTGAGACGAGCTAACTCTGATTGGAGAGGCGATACTCGCTCATCTTGCCACTTCTTGGCTTGTTCAAAAACTAGCTCTGGCTGTTTGAGTAGACTTTCTAAATTACTCCACACTAAATCATCTAGCACGGGTACATTTATACCGTGCAGATAGCAGTTCCGTGTACCTTTACCGTTATTGAGCCTATCGGTACAACGGTAATAACGACTACCATTGGCGGGGTCGCCAGTGCGGGCAAGCCCACAAGGGCAGTAGATTGCACCGCCAAGAAGATATTTATTCTTACTGTTGTTGCGTGGGGCATAACGTTTATTTCGTGCAAGCTGTTCCTGAACTTTCTTGAAAAGTTCTGGTGTGACAATTGCAGGAACTTCAACCATCATCCAATCTTTCTTTGGTCGAGCAACACGGCTACCTTTAACGGTTCGTCGGTATTTTTCTACCTTACGAGGGTTCTTCGTCTCGACGGATTCCGTTTTATTATAATAGTGCTCGCCCATGTATGTAGTATCTCGAAGCATCCTATCGAGCACGCTAGTAGACCAATACTTTTTCTTGCCTTTTAACGGGGGAATACCGAGTTTGTACAACCTTGCTCGTATTGCATATTTGCTCAAAAACTCCTCGCCGCACCATGTGTAGATGTCTCTCACGACAGCAGCTTGCTTCTCATTGATAGAGAAGTAACCGTCACGAACATTCTTGATACGAGCATGATAGTCGTAGCCGTATTTTGGGTTGTAGCCTAGTAGTTTTTTGTTCTCATTTACTTTTCTGACTTTACCGATACGCATACGCTCTGTAATCTTTAGACGTTCATACTCGTGGAAGATTCCCATAACGCCACCCATGAGCCGTTCTTCATGACTATCGCCATTGATGTCATGTAGGCTGATAAACTCGACCTGTGCCGCTCGTAGACCGTCTAGGATAATCTCCTGATAGACAAACCTACGGGCAAGTCGCCCTCGGTCATAAGCATAGACAACTTCAAAGTTGCCGTCTGCTGCGTCAGCTCGCATTTTATCGAGTGCCGGACGTTCAAGTATTGTGCCACTCCACCCATCATCTTGATAGATACAATCAGGGGAGAGGGCATTACCGTCTGCCTCAACTCGCTTTAGTAGTTCTCCCTCCTGATTTTTAATTGTCTCCTCTTTTTCTTGTTCAGTTGTACTGACTCGCATATATATTGCTGCACGTTTCATTACTTTAATCCTCCTTGTGAATATGCTGCTACTAATTTAATTCCGTTTACTTGAAGCCATAAGTGGACAGACAGGAAGCAATCCATTCTCCTGCCAATTCTGGCGTAATCGCTGACAATAATGGCAGCAGGTTTAGACTCCTCTACATGTTTTACAAGCTCTTTGAATCCTCGTCGCTTGAAGGGGTGAGTGTTGCCGCTTGCAATGTCATTGTAGATTGCGACGGGCTTATAACCGTGCTGTTTAGCAAACGCCACAAGCTCGTTCTCGTGCTCCGCCATCCTATTAGCCTTGATGTCTTGGGTTGCATTTCTGTTGTAAATTATCGCTCGTTTTTCTTCTTGGTTATTCATAATTATCTCCTTAGTAACTTGTATTGTTGTATTTATTACCATATTATATATTTTATATTCGGTGAGAGCTACCATCAAGGGTCATTGCCCTGACTTACCTCTGTTAGTTTGTCAAACAGATAACCGTACACGGTATCAAGTGCAGTAGTTTCTTGTTCGTCGAATCGGTACTCGTAATGAGTATTACTCGTCGGTTTTTTAGCCTTATCTTTAGAACCGAGAAAACTATCGTTACTATTACTTACTCGTTTATTCGTTTTAGGCTCGTCCATCACTGCACACCCTCGCCGAGACTGTATAGCTTGGTATTTCCTACACCTGCGACGGGGGGAGCGAGTAGTCCCTCTGCGACCCATCTATTTAATAGGCTACGCAGTGTGTGCTCGTTGGTTTTTATATCGAGTTTCTCAAGCTCTTCAATCAAGTCCTTTTGGCGTAGCTGCTTATTCTGCGAGAGTAACTTAATGACGGCGGAACGTAGTATCTCTGACTTATCAATCTTCGATTTAACAGCTCCTAGATACTCGAATCGGAACTCCAACTCGTCGGCTGATACTTTCACTTCGAACGGGTCAAGCTCGACATCGTATCGCTGCTTAGTCTGGTCAAAATAGAGATACCACTTATCTTTACGGATTACTCCAATATGGCTATCTACTGCTGCAAGGATATCTGACGAACCTCGCATTTCATTGCCAGAGCCACCATTCATCGCCCCCTGTTTACGATTGTGCTGCGTTACCAATACGGCTACATCTGCTTCCGTGAAGCGTCGTAGTTTTCTGAATACTTTAGACATCTCACGAGCACTATTCTCGTCGGCGTCGTGTATGCGTATCAGGGCGTCAATTATCACGAGCTTGATACTCCGTGCTTCACACGCCAGCAAGGCTGCGTCAATGTGTTTATCGTCGAGCTGGAAGCCCTGTAATGCTACGAAGTGTATTGGCAAGTCTGCCGTTGCCCCTAGTTGATACAGTCGCTTTTGTAATAGTCGCTCACCATTCTCCTCGTCAATGACAAGAACACTTCCTTGTTGAGTGTTGAACTGTCCGAATAGCGGCTCTCCTCGTGCCACGGACAGTGCGATTTCAAGCAATGTATACGTTTTGAATGAACGTGATGTGCCAGAGAGAATTGTTATCGAAGCGTCAGGTATAAGCCTGTCTACGATGTATTCTTGTTCTGGATAATACTGTCCCATCAACTGGTCCAGTGGTTTTATACTGATAGGGTTCATAACCCCTCCTAATTTGTTGTGGAGCTGTTAGACGGGCTTGCTAATGTCGCAGCTCCTGCAAACCTACTATCAACTATATGGGGGTAGCTTAAACGGTTACATGGACAAACAATGGGCAAGTTATTTGTCCTATAAAGTAAGGGGTCGGTGTATCTATTTCACAGACTTACGTTTATAGATTTTATGAATATGGCTATATAGGTCAGAGTTGGCAGTTTGCCGAGGAAAATACTTTCGTGCAATCTGGACAGTCTTCATTCCAGCATCCATGTCTCTGACTATGCCTAAATCCCGTTCTCTATTGGTGTCAACTTTCGGTTTACGTTGTGGCTTACCGACTAGGGGAGCTATGTGTTTCCAAGCGTCGGCATACTTCTTCCTACTCGAACCTTTCGGAATACGCAGAATAACATCACCGTTTGAATCAATGCTGTCTATGACAATATCTAGGTCTGTATAAACAGAGTAGGCGTTATCAACGTACTCCTTGTTTATTACCACGTTCTCTACTATCAGATACCACGATTCATCGAGCGAGAATTGCTTGAGAATGTTCTCAATCATGAAGCGTAAAAACACCATTTTTCTTAGGCTGGGGTCGTGATAGCCGAGGTAGCCAGTAGCTCCTTCTGACATGTCTTTGATGATGTCTTCATATATCGCAGCCTCCTCAGAGGTACTGGCAGATTTAAGCTCTTTGGCGGCATTTTCGATAATCTCTTGTGATTCCGTAGCCGCTTTTTCATCGTATGTAATCAGCCCCAACTCAATCAGCTCCTCACGACTGGGGGTTCGCATAAGACGTTGGATTGCACTAGATGATGGTTCAGAATAAATCGGTTGCTTATTTGTCAGGCCAAGTTTTTTTCTGGTTTGATTGATGGCAGAAATGAAGTCGCTGCTTTGTAAGAGGAAGGGTAGTTTGTCATCTCTAAGTTTTTTACCGTCATCAATAGAGCCGCTTGTCAGACCGAGGTTTAGCCAGAACAACTCACTGCCAATATCGCCTAGAGGGTGAATCTTATCGTCAGCCATTGAGATTATTATAACCGTTGAGACATCATTCAGTGTTAGGGCTAAACGTATTTCTCACTGTTCTCCCACTGTTTTTGTGAAAATTACTATATAATAAAAATGTCTTACGCTTAATAAAATAATAGCAGTGGTTTTCGTTTCAGCTTCGGCTGCTAGCGGTTTTGCTCTTGAAATGGGCACCGTGTAAACAGTTGGGGCAAAACCCGCTGCTATGGGCGTAAGACACCTCACGGTGTCCTTTTTATTTGGAGCCGAACAACAACTAAGCGAGTCAGGAGGCTCTAAGTGAATACAAAAGAGAAAAAGTCAGTATTTAAGCGGTGGTGGTTCTGGGTCATTGTCGTTATCGTACTCATCGGTATCGGTGGTGCGGCAGGTGGTAACAAGGGCGATACTGCAACTAACACGGGTAGCAACAACGGCTCGCAAGACCAAAAAGCAGAAGAAAAGACCGAGTTCAAGATTGGTGAAACTGCCACTTTTGATGACAAGTCAATTACTGTTACCGACGTACAACGCAACTACGACACGGGCAACCAGTTCGCTCAGCCGGAATCTGGCAAAGAGTTCGTTATCGTAACCGTTAATATCGTGAACAATAGCGATTCTAATCTTGACTACAATACCTTTGAGTTCAAAATGCAGGACTCAAATGGCGTTCAGCAGAATGAAGCAATCACTGCACTTTCAGAGGGTAAGCTCAATAGTGGCTCACTCGCTAAGGGTGGTAAAGTTACTGGTAAGCTCGCCTACGAAGTGCCAAAAGACGATAAAGGTTTGAAACTGCTTTATCAGAACTTTAGCTTCTTCGATAACAAGGCAATCACTTTTAACTTGCAATAGCAGGAGAATAGCAGGAAGAATACCCGCTGTGATAGGCGGGTTTTCTATGTCTCGTATTGAGTCGTCTTGATAAAGCAAATATCATTAACATATGAAGCCAATTCGTTCATTTCGTGCCATCTGTCGAAGCCGCAGCCTAACTATATCGCAGACCGACACATTGCAATCCCTCGTAGACCAGCGTAAAGGCGTCTTACATCCGTACTGGATTCAATTAGCACTCTATATGCCATACGATTTCGCCAAGTGTTTACACGACGAATTAGTCGAGAATGAGTGGGCGGTGCCTGATAAAGTGGAAATTGACGGTACTGTTTGCGAGTCTGAATTAACTAGTAGTGAAATAGAGATATTAGCCCAAATCGAACTGCAAACTAGTAACTATTTCTCATCGTATTAATAAGAAAATCTAACGACACAGGTTATTATCAGATAACCGCAAAACACGCCTAGCAAAACTTCGCTGTAAATAGTACAATCATGACAAGCGTTTCACGCCAGACCTAAACCGTACTCCGTGCGGCATGGTTGAATAATCCACAAAGAGAAACAGCTCGTCATGAGTACTTCTCTTTGTGGTCATTGCTGGAAACGGCAATGGGTGGCTCTCGGGCTGCCGCTCGTGGCGAGCTTTTTGGTTCGCCGAAACCATCAACAAAGATACCCCAGAGGAGGCGGTGCCATGTCAGAACCACACAAAACAGAACAGACAGAGAGTCAGGGGCTTGCGGTTGCGTCGCTAGTGCTTGGTATTTTAGCAATTATTACATGTCTTGTTTGGTATATCGGTATTGTGCTTGGTGTTTTGGCTATCATTTTTGGAGCGGTATCGGTCAAGAAACGAGGTCGCAAAAAGGCGATTGCAGGAATTGCAACAGGTAGCATTGGCGTTATTTTGAGCTTACTCATTGTTTGGGTGGTATCGGCAGCACTACCTAGCTTGCAGAAGAGTCAGCGAGACACCGCACGCAAAAATGACGTTTCAGCCTTAGTAACTGATGTATTGTCATTCCAGACAGAGAATCGAGGACAGCTTCCGAGTGCAAACGACCTAACTACCTCTAGTCTTGCTCAAGTTACTTCTATTGCTGGCGAGGGCGAACCAACGACCGATAAAGCCGTGCTCAAGACTGGTGTAAATTGCGACGGCGTATCGTCTACTCGAAACTATTCAATCACTATTTTGCTAGAAAGCGGTTCGCCCTACTGTCAGGGTTCGTAAAAAGATAACCGTATGGACACACTAAAATCTATCGGCAGCACATTACTGGGAGTAGCAATATTCATCGGAATCATTATTGCAACGGTGTTATTTTTTACGCTTGGTGCAAAGGTGGCATTTACAATCTCACCATTTATAAACTGGTTGGCTGGTATACTGCTTGTCATTAATCTTTTGCTTTTGCTCTTTGCGGTCATACCAAAAGCAAGGGGCGTTGTAGGGCTGATTATTTACATTTCCTCATATGTTTATGGATTATCGGCGTGGATTTACGGACTTGCAGTCACACTCGCATTATGGGGCTGGATTGCAGTTATTATAGGGCTATTTCTTGGTGGGGTTGGAGTTGTGCCAATCGGCATGTTAGCAGCGATATTTCATGGCGAATGGGGTATTTTCTGGACACTACTCCTCACGGTTGTTCTTACCTATGGCTCAAGAATAGTAGGTTACGCATTGGCTAACAGTGCTGATAATCGTAACAATGATAGAGATGACGTGATTGATATTGAGCCTGAAAATGATACTAAACGAACATGGGGAGATTTGGAGTAATGAGTAAAAAAGCCAAAAAAAACCTAAAATTACCAATCTTTTTGATTATCGGACCCGCACTGGGATTGGTGCTGTCAATCTTTATTTATGCAATCGTTAACTTTATATTTTCAGGTGTAACTGCCGAGCCGACATCTACATCAGATATGAGCTTGTCGGACGGTGCGAGTATCGCTCAAGGAGTAGATAGCAGTGCTGACCTTTATGGAGATTCTTCGATGGTTCGCACTATTTCAAATGTCTTACTGTTTCTTCTTGGTTCAGTAAGCGTATTGGCATTTGTGCCATGTTTAGTTTTTGGGATTATTATTCTAAACAGGCGTCGCAACTCACAGGGAGATGATACACCTATGACTAAAAACAAAGAGTCTAGGGATTGGGGAGATTTAGAATAATGCAGCTTCCACACTCAAAAACTCGTCAAACGTATATAGACCAAGTTAAAGTCATTGAAGCAAACCTCAAAGATGCAACCTCTGGTGAGAAAGACAAGGCGTTACTGACTCAAGTTCAGAAGCGGCTTGATTCTTTAGCTGAAAAGTATCAATTCAGTGAAGAAATCGGCACGGCTAGATATAAACTCTACGAATTACAGGCGTTAGTCCATTATTTTAACGGTTACGATGACGACGCACTCGATTTTATCAATCAGGCGATAGAAACACGAGGCGAAACGTATGCCAAGGCGGAGAAGCTCAAGAAGCAGTTATCGCTCGGCGACCAGTACGTTACAAAGACTACCAATCCCGACAAAATGACGAAGGAGCAGCAACGTAAGCATAAAATTGGACTTGAGGGCTGGTTGGCATTGTTCATCGTAGGGCAGATTTTGGCGTTGCTCATTACGGTATTCAGGTTTTTCTCCGACGGCTTTATGTCGTCGTCTGACATATCAGCCCTCAACGAATACGAGCATGGACTTGGCGATACCCTACAAGCCCTAACAGCGTTCGAGAACACTGCTGTTATCGTATATGTGGCACTTCTCATTACTATGCTTGTGTTGTTATTCCGCAAGCGTAAATTAGCAAAGCCATTTGCAATTGCAACGCTGATATTCGCAGCAGTATACGGAATCATAGATTATGCAACAGCGTCATCTGTTTTTGAGTCATCTGGTCTTGCTGGAAATGCCGAGATACAGTCAATGATGAGTAAATATAGCGGTGACGTAGGTAGAAGCGTCATAGGGGTGTTAATTTGGGTACCGTACTTCCTTATATCTAAACGTGTAAAAAGGACACTCACGAAATGACGCAGCACAAAGAAGACTATTCATGGGTGTATATCGGACTTGCGGTACTTATCGGCGGTGCGATTCTATATTTCCTCTTTTTATCACCTAGCTCTGGCTATGTAACGGTAAAATATCGTGATGACAAAGTAAACATTTCAGCAAGTAATTTTGAGCCGTTAAATAAATCAGACTCGACGGTTAAAGGTGCATGGTACGACAGTAGCAACGAATACATGGTCATAAAGTTGAGCGGTACATATTATCACTACTGCGGTATGCCAAGCGGTGTGTGGAGCGGTCTAAAAGCGGCTTCATCTCCATATGAATATTATCAAGACAGTATAAAGGGCGATTTCGATTGTCGGGTTAATCCAGTTCCGAGTTATTAGTGATGAAAAACGTAGTCTCTGTTAACAAATACCTACTAGCAAGCCTGATTATTGCTGCATTAGCAGTTGGTAGCTACGCAGGTTTTTACTATACAAACCAACACTACCAAAGCAAAGAAGCGAAAGAATTGAGCCAAGAAGCCGAAACCGACCAGAAGAATCTGATATGCGAAGCACGAGTTCAGCGTGGCAAAATAGGCGACGTTAAAAGTGATTACTTTATTTTTGAGCGAAGTGAAAAGCAAGAGGATTGTGAAAGGTTTATAGAATACAAAAATATTTCAGATGACACCGAAAGCTATTGGATGGGATTCTAGGGCTATACTTAGGATATGGATGGCGAATATCTAACGGTGCTTTATAGACAAATGATGGACGCCTGGTTCAGCTCGCTAAAAGTCGGTGATACAGTCTACAATTACAGTGACGACAGACCTGATAGGGGCACGGTCGGAAAGCTGCGTGAAGGCGTTATTAAAGAAGTCCACGACAACGGCAGATATGACCGCTATGTCATCGTCGACAACCTTACGACGGGCAGACAAAACAAGTGGGGTGACTATGCTCTGGTAAAACCGCCAGAACTCGAAGCAGTATCCGAGAAGTTAACCCAGCTGCACACAGTAAGCGAGGCTGATTTACAGTTACTGCAAAAGCCAGAGAAAACAGAACAAACTATCAACGAAAAAGCAGCAAAGGCTGACTATGAACATCTTCTCGAAAGAGCCAAAGAGCTACTGAAAAATGACGATATACAGCAAGGTAAATGTAGTGGTATATATGGGGCATTTAATAAAAAGACTGGCGAGTGTATTTATATTGGTAAATCACGTTCTTCTATCTCTACTCGCTGGCGTGAACATGCTCGGTTTTGGAAAAAGCTACGACCGATTCACAGGCAGCCACTCCTGACGCAATACCTCCATTTTTTCAGCGACCAGATTGAGTGGAGAGTATTGCTACCTGTTGCGAGTGATATAAATAATGACTTGCTCGAATACAGTGAACGAAGACTCTTTGAAAAGTATCGCCCTATTGCGAACTCAATTATTCCAAACGGCACGTTCTACGGTAGGAGCGTGATGGAGGGCGAGGGCGACTCTATTTCAGTATCAGAGTGGAATCCCTGTATGGTTGAAATCAGAATACGCAAGGGACAGTTTAACGGTTTCTCGGATGGCAAGAGCCACTTTGACAGCGACATAGGTGACGACGCAAAAACTACTCCTATATAAGTAAGTCGTTTTCTCGGTTTCTTTATACTGGATAATTCTGTTGTTCATTCTAGAGACAGAAGCCACGGACGGTATAATGAAATTAGATGCCGACACATACCAGAATAATGCCCGAAAGCCTGAAAGAATCAATCGCTCATTTTGAGAGCTTAATTATTGATATTGAAAAAGAGATGGACGGTGCGAGTGTACCGAAAGGTAATTCTACCCGTTGGCAAATAGCTTCAACATCGCTCTATCTCGCAACGCAACACGCTAGAGCGATATGTATATTGGTGCAACGCCACGATAATGAAGCCGCTGGACTGCATCTACGAGCATTGTTTGAGGTCTACATTCGGCTGGTGTATATGTTGTCAAAAGCCGATGAGTCACGCTTACTGGCAGTCCTGTATGCCGACGCCGTAAGCTACGAGCGATACAGTAAAGATGTGAAGAAGGTGAACCTAGATGCGTACGAGTCAACACCGAGTGAGGTACAAGACCGCCTGAACCAGTTAAACAATAGGGTTGAAGTGCATATCAAGGACACGAAGCAGCAAGAGAAAGTGTATCGCAAGCAACTAAGGGCAATGGACCATACGGAGTTCCTAGACGATAAAAATAAGCTCAAGTCGGGCGATAGCCTAAGTCGGCAACTCTCTATAAAGTATATGTGCAGATGTCTCCAAGATGTTAACGGACAGAACTTACTAAAAGAATATGCCTCAATTTACAGCAACTTGTCGATGTACGCTCATACAAGCACTGTGTATTTAGCGAAAATGGTTCACAAACAGCCAAACGGTAATATCCGAATCGGTACAGTGTCTGGTGAAGAAAATGAAGAAGTCTCCATACGCAATATCGCCACGGCACACCATTACCTAGCGGGAGTTATTTTGCAGTGTTTGCGTGAGAGGGGTCTATCGCAGAAGGAGCTAGATGATAGGCTAAACGCTCTAGAAAACACCAAAAGTAAATATGACGAGTTTCTAACAATTTAGTCACTAAACATAGAGGGTTCTTTCAATAGCAGTAATGTATTCATCGGAATAGCCACGACCGCCGTGGTCGGTGCTCGGCATACGCAACTTTAGCTCGAAAGGCAATTGTGTTGGAACTTTAATATGCCGATAGACAGACTCATTTGTATCTATTGTAACAGAGGCGAATATTTTGTGCGAATATCTTTTGCCACAAGAGATAATGTGGTACCATAAGCGTAAACGAAAGTTCGTAAATATAATATGGCGCTAGCAGATATAAATAAAAAGATTTTGATACCACTAGTATTTGTCGTGCTTGTTTTGATTGGCGTAGCTATGTGGACATGGACCTATTATCAAGCAGTCGGTTCAAATACAGCCGATACGAATGACGCTTCAGCCACAAGCGCACAAAAAGAAGAGAAGTCACTAAAAGCCAAGCTAGATACTGCTTCTTCGAGCAAAGATAAGGCAAAGGCCTATAGCGATCTTTCGAATTTTTATGCTAATCAGCCTGAGGCTGGCGACGAGTCGGTATCCTACGCGAAAAAAGCAGTAGAGCAAGAGCCGACTGCTGATACGTATGCTCAACTAGCGTTCGCAGCTGAGCAGGCAGGCGATGTCGAGCAGGCAATTGAAGCTTACGAAAAGGCTGCTTCGATGAGTGAAAAGACTGCACTCGATGATGGCCGGAGCGACTACTCGTACTATATGATGCAGGCACGTTTGCTTAGGGAGTCACAAGAATGACACATGCACTAAAACGATACGTAACACTACCACTATTAGCATTGTTGATGGCGTTACCTTTATCGTTTTACGAAGCACAACCAGCCGCGGCTTTATCAGGAACGGGCTACTTCACGGGTAGAACTGGTAGTTGGTTCTCTGGCTACGGAGGAGACGTGCTTTCAGGTCGACCTGGTCGTAACGCGTTGCAACCTTCTAACTATGCAAGTAAAAACGCATTTATCAATTTTATTCGTAATCAGCTTGGCGGCGGTGGCAAAGACCGTGTGGGTGCAGCGTTTATCGTGAACTTAATGCTTGATGCTGATGCACCAGGTGGTTGGGCAAAAGATCGTTCACCAAGTGCGGCGATGGTAAATGATTGGGAGGCACGATTGCGTGATAGCAGTGTAACCATGAGCGTTGTTAATGGTGACCCAAATGCGTATGGTCGAATTTCGTTTTATGACCCAGGTATCAATGACGACTTCTTCACTAGTTATAACTCTGGCTCGCGTGCGTTGCTGCGATTCCATCAAGGTGGAAGAGTCGTCGCGGTGGTTGAGATACCGTGTGGAAACCCAGTTGGTGGGCTAGCCGGTCTTGACCCGCTTCCTTTCAGAAATGATCCCGAATCAACCGTAACAGCGACCGCTACTCCAGGACAAACCGTGACCTTTAGACACAGGGTAACAAACATTGGTGCGGGTAACATGGAACGTCGGCTTAATGCCTATGCAGAGTGGAATGGTGGCGTGAAAGCTGGTGATGGCGTGCGACGAAATTGTGATGTAGCAGGTGGTCTTAATGCTGGCCAAACAGATAACGGCTGTAACAACGACTATACAATACCTGCAGGCGCGACCGTAGGGAGTGACTACTGTCAGCGTCTAGTGGTCTCACCACATTCAACGAATGATTCCGGCAGTATTGCCAGTACGCGTGCTTGTGTGCGGGTAGTCGGAGCGTGGGATGTAACGCCTACTTCGACTCGTAACTCGTCGGCGGTTGGTAGCGCTGGAGCGGCATATTCCATTACGCACCGTATACGTAATAACGGTCCGAATAATGTCAACCAAGCAGGTAGAGGCTTTATAGAAGTTCGTGTAGAAGAGCGGCTTCGTACTTTTGCCGGCGATACGACTGGTTGGTCAACGCTTTCAAATGAAGCGAATATTAACTCACTCGCTAATGGTGCGATTGTTACCTATGCAAAATCAGGCAATCTACCAGCTGCTTTCGATGCCGACGATCAATACTGCCAGAGAATTGTTGCAACATACGGCACAAGCAACAACGCGGTGCGCACGTCTAACCCTCCTGCATGTATCGCTGGAAGCGTAAATTACGAGCTGACGCCTGAAGTTACCGTTAATCCGAGCATTGGCATTGAAGCAGGTGCGAACGTAACAGCTACGCCATCGGTTAATAATGCAGGTTCAATTGCCACCAGCGGTACACAATGGGAGCTGGTGCAGTTTATCGTTCCGTCAGGTAGTGCAGTGCCCGGTGAATCAACAGGTGCCGGTGGTGCCTGTGGGTACTACGGTTTCGGTTGCGTATCCAGGGGCGCAGGTACTGGTTCGTTTGGTCCAGGCAATCCATCCGCCTTTACGTTTGCCTCGGGCGCCGCGTACGGACCGATCAGCTACGCTATACCTGATGACGCGACGGTAGGCACAAAGTATTGTTTTGCACTAGCGGTGCAACCGTTTGAGGAAAGTAGTGCTGATTGGCGGTATGGTGAGCCAGCTTGTGTTCGAGTCGGTATCAAGCCAAAGATTCAAGTACTTGGCTACGATTTGGTCACCGGAGGCGAAGCGAATACTAGTGTGACGTCACGAGCGGCTGGCCAATATGGCAGTTGGACTGAGTATGGTTTACGCGTGACGCTGGATGTGAATGGCATGGGTTCAGGTAACTCACTGGCTAATGGAGCAAGTGGGGCGCTTGCCAACTGGAGCACGCTCACATTCGCTAACACACCAACGCTGGGTAACTTCGGTGCCTTCGTGCCATTCCCAACGGTTAACACGAGCACTGCCGCAACGTTTGGTGATGGCACCACGTTCCCGAACGGTACTTGTGGTAATACTGGCCGTCATATTTGCGTAGTGACAGGCATGGCTGTTATAAACGGTAACATTAGCTACGCGAACGATTACGCGACAATTTCGAACATCCCAGAGGTAATTATTATCGCGGATGATATTGTGATAGCTCCAACCGTGACTCGAATCGATGCTTGGTTAATAGCAAAAGACAGCGATCCGACAGACGCTACGGATAAAGGTAGGATAAGCACGTGTAGCACGGTTCCTAGCTTCACGCCTATGACCACCGCCGCGCTCACTGTTGACCGATACGGATGTGATAACCCGCTTCGCTTCAATGGGCCAGTTGCCGCGCGAACTATTTACCTCTATCGAACTATGGCTGCATCTGGACCAACCGATAACCCAGCTACACCTGCGGAAGTTTTCAACTTGCGTGCGATTAACTTCCTGTCAGCCTTCGGTAACCCTACTGGCGGCAACCCTCGAGCGAACACTGATAGAATCACGCAGTTACCACCTCGATTTTAACGCTTGCTCACCTGATACTGCTTATGTATAATGAGGGATAATATGGCAATACTAAAAAGCGTGGGCGACTTTTTTGCACTAGACATTGGTACCAATGCAGTGCGCGTTGTTCAATTGTCTCAAAGTGGTCAAGATACTTGGAACTTGGTTCACTATGGCTACGCACCGGTAGATAACAAAACGACCGCGTCAGACTCTCCAGAAGCCCGACGTCGCTTAGGTGAGATTATCATGACAGCGATAGGACAAAGTGGTATTAAACTACGTGATGTCGTGATTGGTCTACCGTCTCAGAAGACATTTACCACGGTGATTGATGTGCCTACGATGAGTGAAGCCGATCTAAAAAGCACGATTAAATATCAGATAGACCAGTACATTCCTATGTCGGTAGACGAGGCTAAAGTAGACTGGAAGCCACTTGGCCAATCGTTGCATGATCCAAAGCAACAAGAAGTGTTACTTACGAGCACTGCAAAAAGCTACGCCGAAGATCGTCTTGAGTTTATTGAGAGCCTTGGGCTAAACGTGATCGCTGCCGAACCAGACCCGATAGCAATGATTCGCTCACTGCTTCCACGTACGATCACCGACGCACGTTTAATTGTTGACATGGGTGAACTATCAACCGATATCGCCATTACCTTTGGTGACGCGCCTCGACTCGTACGAACAATACCAGTAGGCTTGAGCTCACTACTCAAGGCAATTGTACAGAATTTGAACGTACAAGAAGACCAAGCGCGGCAGTTCGTGCTGAAATTTGGCCTCGCACCAGACCGTTTGGACGGCCAGGTGCTACACGCACTTGAAAGCACGCTTGATAACTTTACCAGTGAGCTAACGAAATCAGTTAAGTTTTTCCAAACACGCTATGCCAGCACTACTGTTGGTGGTATTTTGCTTGCAGGCTACGCCAGTAGCATTCCTCGTTTTGGTGAGTATGTTTCTGCCAAAACTGATGTGCGCACCGAGGCGGCCAACCCGTGGCAAAAAGTACGTGTCTCGCAGGCTGACCAACAACAATTGCTTCCGATTATGCATGAATTCGCCACCGTTGTAGGGCTCGCTCAAAGGAGCGGTTCATGATTGAAGTAAACCTTATTCCTGACGTAAAGCTCGAGCTGTTGAAAGCGCGTAAAGTACGCACAAACGTTATTTCGCTATCGATACTTATTACTATTGTCACCGCCGGTGCTGTTGCTTTGTTGGCATTTTATGTATTTGTGGTGCAAACTGTCGCGGGTGCGCTAGCGGATACGGCAATTAAAAACGAATCTGCCAAGCTTAAATCAGTTGACGATTTAGCGCAAACGTTGACCATCCAAAATCAAATGGACAACATCACTCAAATGCATGACAAGAAAAATTTAACATCGCGTATTTTCGATATACTCAAGACAATTGTTCCAGAGGGTAAAAACACCGTTGCGATATCCAGCGTGAAGCTTGATACCGAAGAAGGCACTATTACCCTGGAAGCCGAAGCTTCGAACGGTTACGAAGCACTCGAAGTGTTCAAGAAAACCATCGCTGAAACTACCTTTAGCTACAGTGAAGGTGGTGACATCCAAAATCCTATCAATATCGCGACAGAAATTAGCGATGGTCAGCGTCGTTATGCTGAAGATTCAGATGGCAACCGTGTGCTACGCTTTACACTAAGCTTTGCGTACGCAGAAGAGCTATTCCTGCCAACCTCCGAGCGCGGTCAGATTAATGCGCCCGACAAGCAGAACGCGACAGACTCTGCTACCGGTGTACCAAAGAGCTTATTTACTAACCCTTCAGAAGACGGGAGTAACCAATAATGGCCGACAAAGATGTCGCGCTTCGTAAGCGCCAGCAAATTGAAAAAGCCGGCCGAACGATGTTCTTGTGGGTTGCGGCTGCGGCTGCGGTGGTAGGCATTGCTGCTGTTTTAGCGGTATCACTCTTTCAGCGGCTGGTATTTAATCAAAAAGTACTCAACGCAAAGAACGAGACAATCTCTGTACTCCGCGACAACAACGCCGTCGTCAATGACCTAAAAGACAACGTAAGAGTGCTTAACACCAACAGTGCGCTTCTAAATACCGACAGGTCAGAAGGCACGGAGCCAATTGCGGTCGTGCTTGATGCACTGCCTTCACAGCCAAACTCTTCAGCGCTGGGTGCTTCATTGCAGCAAAAATTGCTCGATGTGGACGGCGTTGTGATAGAGGCTCTAACGGTTACTCCAATTGCTGGCGTTGAGGATACTATCGACACTGGTGATAACGCTTCGACCGACAGTGATACAGGTGATAACGAAATTCGCTTCCAGTTTACAGTTTCTACGAAGGCCAATAAGGCAAGTGCACTAAAAGAGGTATTAAAGCGAATCGAGCGATCAATTCGAGCAATCGACATCTACCAATTATCTGTAGAACAGCAAAACGATTCAATTAGTCTGAGTGTTGAAGGACGCGCCTTCTTTGAGCCTGAAGTGACCGTAGAGCTCAAGAAAGAGAGTATAAAGCCATGAAGAAGACCGACATAGCAATGATTATCCTCATCGCCTCAATTAGCGTTGGTTTGGCGTACGCGACCGTCAGCGCCATCCCTGGTCTTCAGTTGAGCGATGACCCAGTGCAGGTACCAACTATGGAGCGTTACAGCGCTGACGTAAAAGAGCCAGACCCAGCAATATTTAATGAAGATGCGATTAACCCAACTGTTGATGTAACCATTGGCGGACAGTCAACAAGTGATGATTAGGGAGGTGAGGTGCGATGGCCTTACTAACCACTGAGATACAAGAAAAACTACTGAGCCTGCTAGTCGATGAAGGTTTAGTTGAGAAAAGCGTTATTGAGGCATCTCAAGCTGAATCACAGAAGACTAAAGAGCCCATTATTAGCGTACTTACCAAACAGGGTACGATTGACGATGAGCTACTAACACACGCACTTGCTCAGGTATCGGGCGTTCCGTATGTTAATTTGCGCACTACTTTGATTGATGAAAATATCTTGAATCTTCTTGCGGCCGACATTGCCGAGCGATTTATGGCCGTACCACTTGCTGAGGTACAAAACCGTCTTGCCGTGGCGATGATTGACGCTAACAACGTTCAAGCCGTCGACTACTTAGCAAACCTCATACAGCGGCCTATCAAAGTATTTATGGCCTCTGAAGCTGGTGTGAGGCATGTTCTTGATCAATACAAGGCCGACCTTTCGACTGTTGACGAAGCAGCCGTACAAACAGAAGAAGATTCAGCTGCTGAGAAAAAAGCAAACATCAAAACGATTGTGCAAGACTCACCAATCAGCCGTGCATTAAGCACTATCTTAGAGTATGCAGTGAAAACCCGAGCAAGCGATATTCACATAGAACCGTTAGAAAAGGCGCTAAAAATTCGCGTGCGAGTTGATGGTGTGCTTCGTGAGGTAATGCAACTGCCAAAATCAATCGAACCTGCTTTGGTAAGTCGTATAAAAATTTTGTCCAACTTGAAGATAGATGAGCACCGAACACCTCAGGACGGTCAGTTTGCGATTGAGGTATCTGAGAAAGAAGTTGACCTTCGTATCGCCATTAGCCCAGTAGTCTGGGGCGAGCAAGTCGTGATTCGATTGCTTGATAAATCAGGTAATAGCTTTGATTTGGAAGAAATGGGCTACGCCGGTCGTGCTCTGCGTGCGATTCGAAAAGGCGTGAAAAAGCCAAACGGTATGATTCTGACATCCGGTCCAACTGGCTCGGGTAAATCCACCAGTCTGTATGCGCTTATTAAGGAAATCAAAGATGACAGCATCAACATCGTGACGCTTGAAGACCCAGTTGAGTACAAGATGGAAGGTGTGAATCAAATTCAGGTGAATAGTGAAGTGGGGCTTACGTTTGCGAGTGGATTACGCTCTATCTTGCGTCAAGACCCGAATGTCGTGATGGTGGGTGAGATTCGTGATTCTGAAACCGCTAATTTGGCAGTGCAGGCTGCTCTTACGGGACACTTGGTGTTCAGTACGCTCCACACTAACTCTGCGGCTGGCGTGTTGCCGCGTCTACTCGACATGGGCATTGAGCCATTTCTTATTGCTAGTACCGTAAATACGATTATTGGTCAGCGACTTGTACGGCGCGTTGCACCAAAGCGCGATGCCTATAACTCGACACCGATTGAAACACAGAATATTTTAGCTACCGTTGGCCACTTACTACCAACCACAAAAGACCAAGTAGCACAATTTTCTGAAGACTTAGGGTATAAAGACTTGCCACTTGCCGGCCAAAACGCTTATACTTTAGTCAAGGGGAAGGATACTCCTCAAACACCACGGGGTTACTCGGGGCGAGCAGGTTTATATGAGGTAATGGATGTTAGTGAAGAAATCCAAGACCTGATCGTAAAGCGAGCAACAAGTGCAGAGATTCAGCGTAAAGCTATTGAGCAGGGTATGATTACCATGCGACAAGACGGTTACCTAAAAGCACTTGGTGGATTAACAACAATCGAAGAAGTAAACCGCGTGGCAGCGGATACAGCCTAAGGAAGAGGTGGGAAATGAGTCAAGAGCTACGAATCGAACTACTACTAGAAGAAGTCGTTAAGCGACGTGCAAGCGACCTTCACCTTCAAGTAGGGCTACCTCCAATGCTACGTGTTGACGGTAGTTTGGCGCCAATTGCTGGCTACAATGCGCTTGGTGAAGCGGAGGTAGAGACTCTCGTATTTGCGATTCTCGATCAAGACCAGCAGCAAGTTCTGGCAAAAGACAAAGAATTCGACTTTAGCTTCGCGTTTGGCAACCTAGGACGCTTCCGTGTAAACGCCTTTCACGAGCGCGGCAACTTGGCTGCCGCACTTCGGTTGATTCCAAATGAAATAAAGAACATTATGGAACTCGGTATGCCACAAGTGGTAAACAGCTTTTCTGAATATCCTCGAGGTCTCGTGCTTGTTACCGGTCCAACTGGTTCAGGAAAGTCGACTACGCTGGCTGCTTTGGTTGATAAAATCAACACTGAAAAATCTCATCACATTATTACCATTGAAGACCCGATTGAGTTTACCCACAAGAGTAAAAAATCTGTTGTCGTTCAGCGTGAAGTTCACTATGACACTTACAGTTTCTCGGCCGCGCTTCGTTCAAGCCTTCGCCAAGACCCAGACGTCGTGTTGATTGGTGAGATGCGTGACCTTGAAACTATTTCGGCAGCTATTACTATTGCTGAAACCGGACACCTGGTGTTTGCAACGCTGCACACCAACTCGGCTGCTCAGAGTATTGACCGTATGATAGACGTGTTTCCTCCACACCAGCAGCCACAAATTCGTGCGCAGCTTTCAAACATTTTAATGGCGATCTGTTCACAACGACTCGTACCAGCAATCGGTGGCGGTCGAGTAGTTGCCGCGGAAGTATTGGTGGCAAACCCTGCTGTACGTAACATCATTCGCGAAGGCAAGAGCCACCAGCTCGACGCCGTGATTCAAACCGGTGCAGACCAAGGTATGCAGACGATGGATCGAACATTGGCAAGCCTTGTGCAAGCGGGCACGATTACCTTTGACGAAGCGCGCAACTATGCTGTTGATCTAACTGAATTTGAACGATTGATGAGAGGCTAGTAGATACTACGTGAAGCGATTTAATTACGAAGCAAAAGACCTATCGACGGGCAAGATTGTTAAAGCATCTGTGCAAGCCGATACAGAAAGCGCAGCCGCAAAGCTACTGCTGTCACAGGGTTTTACGCCGCAGAATATCACTGAGGCAAGTGATGACGGAGGGTTTCTTGCGAAGTATACCGGCCGAATTACCACCAAAGACAAGGTGGTATTTAGCCGTCAGATGGCAACGCTTATTGGAGCGGGTCTACCGTTGACACAAAGCCTTCGGACAGTACATGACCAAACTGAAAACAAGAAACTTCAAGCCGTTATAGATGACATTATCGCGGCGGTAGAAGGCGGTAAGTCACTATCTGATTCATTCTCACAACATACAGAAGTGTTTGACAATGTCTTTCTCGCGCTTGTGACGGCTGGTGAGGCCTCAGGAACCCTCGACCAAGCCTTGAAGCGAATTGCCATTCAACAAGAAAAGGATGCAGCCATGATGAGTAAGATTCGAGGGGCTATGGTGTATCCGGCTATCGTGATGGCGGTTATTTTAGGTGTCGTTGTATTTATGCTCGTGGTAGTAGTCCCTCAGGTAAAGAAACTGTATGAAGATTTAGGCCAAACTCTGCCACTTATCACTCAGATAATGGTGTTCGTTGCAGATTTCATTATCAACTTTGGCTGGCTACTTATTATATTTTTAGGAATCGGTATGTACTTCTTTCGACAGTATCTCCAGACGGAAGGCGGTATTAAAGCTAAAGATAGTATAAAGCTTAATGTACCGTTGTTTGGCGTCATGTTTCGTAAGCTGTATATGGCACGATTTGCTCGCACGGGTCAAACGCTGTTGAATACAGGTGTCCCAATGCTCGATATGCTGAAAATTAGCGCTCAGGCAGTAAATAATACAATCGTCGCTGCATCGATTACTCGCGCGGCAGAAAAAGTAAAGGGTGGAAAAGCATTATCGGAGGCGCTCAAGCCAGAAGATTATATTTTGCCATTCGTTCCACAAATGATAAATATTGGTGAGCAATCAGGAAAAATCGATGAAATGATGGGCAAGGCCGCTCAGGTATATGAAGACGAGCTCGACGAGGAAATCCGTTCGATTTCTACCGCGATTGAGCCAATCCTTATGGTGGTGCTAGCGGTTGTCGCTGGTGGTTTAGTAGGCGCGATTTTGTTACCTATTTACGGTTTGGTGAACAACGTAAGCGTCTAGTTCAAAAAAGTTATAGACAATTGTAAGGCAGGGGTGTATGATAACCGTAAGCGGTATATCCCGTAAGCTAACTGTTCATGAAAGGTGGAACACATATGAACAAACGTACACAAACTAGCGGTTTTACCATCATCGAGGTGGTATTGGTGCTCGCAATCGCAGCGCTCATCTTCTTGATGATTTTCGTTGCTCTGCCTGCTTTGCAGCGCGGCCAGCGTGACACGGCACGCAAAAATGATGTCGGTACAATTGCTTCTGCGGTGAACACATACCGTTCGAACAATCGTAACCAACTACCATCAGCGTCGGCTGACCTAGACAGCTACCTGGATGAATTATCACAAGTAACGAGTGTTGATGTGCAAAACGGTGCATCAAGTGGTGACGAAGCAGAAGACACAGCAACGGTTTATACCGAAGCTGAGTGTGATGGACCTGACGCTGTTGACGCAGGCCCTCGAGATGCAGCAGTACGCGCATTCGTAGAGAACGGCGATAACTACTGCCAAGACATCTAAGTAGCAAATAATTCAATACTAAGCGGTAGGATAAGCTCTACCGCTTTTGTTATAGTAGAGTAAGTATGGAATACGTGTTTATAATCTGGATTGGTTTGATATTTGGTTCATTTGCTGGAGCTACCGTGTGGCGATTGCGTGCCAGGCAGCTGATAGAAGATCAAGCAGCAGGTGAGCGAGTATCGAAAAAAGAACTTGCAAAACTGACACCACTTGTCCAGTCGCGGCTCTCAGATGATCGTTCTCGCTGTCTACACTGCCAGCATACGCTTGAATGGTATGATTTGGTTCCGATTGTGAGCTGGTTGAGTTCGCGAGGGCGATGTCGGTATTGTTCACGACCAATAGGCTGGTTCGAGCCTCTTATCGAAATCGGTACCGCTGGATTATTGGTTGCTCTCTATTGGGGGCTACGATCGCATGGCATAGTGACCTCACAAAACCCCTTGATTGATTCGTCACTGTACGCACTATGGCTTGGGGCAGGGGTGTTACTAGTGATCGCCTTTGCGTACGACGCTAAATGGTTTTTACTGCCAGACAGAGTAATATTTCCGCTCATTGCTGTGAGTGGTGTCATTGCGGCGATGCGTATTCTCGAAGCACCCGTGCCAATTTTCGCTGCGTTAGACACGCTTGGGGCGGTTTTGATATTATCTGGCTTGTATCTAGCACTCTGGTACGTATCGAAAGGTAAGTGGGTTGGGTTTGGCGATGTGAAGCTTGGGCTAGCGTTAGGGCTTGCGCTGGGCACCTGGACGCTTGCATTTTTAGCGCTCTTTCTAGCAAACCTTATCGGCACCTTAATCGTTCTACCAAACCTTACTAGAGGAAAAGTGTCGAAGAAAACACAAATACCATTTGGTCCGCTTTTGATTGCAGGATTCGTTATCGCATTGTTATGGGGTAATGTGCTAATAGGTGCCTACACCGAGGCGATGAACGGCTTTACCTCCGTTCTGCTTATGCTATAATGAACCTCAAATGAATACGCAAAAATCATCTGGATTTACGATTATCGAAGTAACTCTGTTTTTTGCTATTTCTGCGGTTCTCGCGGTAGCACTTTTAACTGGCTGGACAGTTCTTATTAACACTCAGCGCTACAGAGACAGTGTGAGTACGGTGCAGGGCTTTTTACAGCAACAATACAACTTGGTCTATAATGTCGAAAATGGCCGTCCAAACAGCTTAGGCTGTGATAGCGCCGGAGTGCGCGATACTGGCCCGAGCGACGCTCGTGGACAATCATTACAGTGTATTATCATGGGTCGATATATACGCATTACCAACGGTGATAACATAGAAGTATTTGGCATTGTCGGCCGTGACAACGTCAATGATGTGACGGCGAGCGATAACGCAGCGATTATTGGTCGAGTGCCTAGTCGTGTCTCAAACACATTGCCGCTTGGTTTTACTGCAAACGAGTTAGCAATCCCATGGGGAGCACAGGTTGTTGACGGCAGCGGAGGTTCAACACCGCAAAATATTGCCATTGCGATTGTACGAGCACCTCTGACCGGCACGGTCCACACGTACACGCAAGTACTTCCAAATGCAACTGACATGCCAAATGTGGTTGATATGGTGGCTTTAGCAAATGAGCGCGAGGACGTGCAACTCTGTCTCAACCCCGGTACAACGTTTAGCGGTGGTCGCATGGGTGTCTCGATAAAGAAATTTGCTTCAACGCAAAGCTCGGTAGAAATATTATCTGATGAGGATGACACATGCTAGGGTCTGGTTCCCGAGGCGACACCCTGATAGAGGTTTTACTAGCAGTAACTATTTTCAGCATGCTTGCAGTGGGGGTTATTACGGTAATGAACCAAGGCACTCATGCGGCCCAGCGCGCGTTAGAGATTACCTTAGTGCGTCAGCAGATTGATGCACAGGCTGAAGCCCTTCGGGCAGCTCAACAAACTGCCGTGACCGACCCGACGGTTTGGAACGATATTACTGGCAGCACAACCCCCGTACGATCAACTAGTGACCCATGCCCAGCACAACCTACAGACGTATCGGGAGCTTTTGTTATGAATGCTCGTAATGCCACGAGAGTGACTGGCGCAAGCTGGCTTAAGTCGCTCAATGCTGCTGGTGCACCGGTCTATGCGCAAGTAGACTATACCGGCACGCCACAATCATATGGCATTTGGATTGAACGAACAGCATATCCTGCTGCAGGTACAACACCTGCTGCATTTGATTTTCGAATTCGAGCCTGTTGGTTTGGTATCGGTATGCCAGCCAATACGCCTATGCGACTTGAGACGATCGTGAGGCTGTATGACCCGGCGTAATCAATCGGCATTCACCTTGGTTGAGTTAATGTTAGCGATGACATTTGTGTCTGTACTGCTGCTTGCAATTGCTATGCTTACTATCCGCATCAATGGGATTTATAACAAAGGAGTTACGCTAAAGGCGGTCAATCAATCTGGCCAGGTAATCGCGAGTGACATGCAACAAACACTAAACCAAAGCAGTTCTACCTCTGTTGCGCAAGTTGGTGATGACACAGGAGGACGTCTGTGTGCAAACAATGTTGTGTATGCTTGGAACTATCCGGCATATTATGGCAATGCCTCACGCTTTAATAAATATGTGGATGGAACCGGTAAAGACGAGATTCGTTTTATTAAGTTTGTTGGCGATAGTACTTACTGCCCAAGCAGTGGAACGCTGCCAGGCGTACCAGATACAGAGGCGACAGACATGCTCTCTGCAAGTGATCGTGACCTTGCGGTGCACAAGTTGGATATCGTGTCGAATGCCGTTACGGGTGACACCAGCCAGACTATCTACGAAATTACGCTTCGTCTAGGTACAAACACACAAGAGATAATCACTGGTGGCAGTTGCGGCGGCATTTTATCTATCAAAGATGATGAATATTGTGCAGTGAATGATTTAGTGTTTACCGCCAGGGCTGGTGCGAAAGACGAAGGAGGTTCTTAAAGCTATGACCAATCGACAACGCGGAGCTGTATCTATCTTTATCGTGGTGTTTACCGCTCTTCTAGTAACTGTAGTAACTGCCAGTTTTGTACAAATTATGCTGCGGGGACAACAAGAAGCTACCAATAGCGACTTGTCTCAGAGTGCTTATGATGCTGCGCTTGCGGGTGTAGAAGATGCCAAACGCGCGCTTATAAAGCTTCGAAAATGTGAACAAGCGACCCCTGGCTCTTGTAACGCGCTTCGTAATGCTATAGAAAGTGGGGAGTGTGAATTCTTAGCTGATCCTAGCGTGGGTATCTCAAACTTTGGCGCTAGCGGTGAGGTCCAGGTCGGCAGCCCAGAGCTTAATCAAGCTTACACCTGTGTTACTGCAGAGCTTGAAACAGACTCTGTTGAGGGTACGATAGAAGGCTGGGGCAGCGATGTAATCAGCCTAGATACAGGAGGCACGCCGTTTACGTACATCGTTTTGTCTTGGTTTAATAACGAAGATATTCCACCGAGCTCGACGGTAACCTATCCCGCTGATACCTCGTTGTCAGCTGCAGGATCATGGTCTGCCTTACAACCTCCGCTTATGCGAGCACAGCTCATACAATATGCCAATGCGGGTGCAACACCTATTGCGCTAAATAGTTTTGACGGTGGTAGTGGCTCTGCGAATGCTCGCTCCTTGTTCCTCATGCCTTCTGAAGGCAGTTCGCCAGACAACTCATTTACTACCCAAGATACTCGTCAAGACACAGGCATTAATTCACCACAGCCTGTGAGTTGTGATAATACATCGCCACAACCGCAGGCATCGTATGGGGGCTATTACTGCCAGGCGGTAATAGCAATTCCATCACCAGAAGGAGGTAGTCCAGCTAACCGTATTGCGTATCTACAGCTATCACCCTACTACAATAACGCGCACTACAGAGTACAACTATACTCTGCAGCGCCTCCCGGAGGTGATGTAGTAACCTTTGACGGTGTACAGCCACGAGTCGACTCTACCGGAAGGGCTAGTGATTTATTCCGCCGTGTGTCAGCTCGAGTAAGCATTGTCGACGACAGTTCTGGAACGAGTTATCCGAATGCTGCTTTATCAGTCGAAAACAACATTTGTAAAAACTTCTTTATCACCGACGAGCCTTCAGCATACAATTCGCTTTGTGAAGCGGAGTAAAGCTACTAAACGTCGCTATGAAACTTTTCGTGCACTTCTCGGAGATGCTCATCCGTCACGTGGGTGTACACCTGGGTTGTGCTGATATTACTATGTCCAAGCATGCTTTGTACTGAGCGCAAGTCAGCACCATTCATCAATAAATCTGTGGCAAAGCTGTGCCGCATAGTATGAGGCGATACGTGCTTTGTAATACCAGCAAGACGTGCATATTTGCTAATCATTCGTTGAATACTGCGTGCAGAGAGCCTGCGATAGTCACCAGTCTGACTAGAGATATTGTTGCGACTATAACTTAAAAAGAGTGGGGGAAGGTTATCGAGCCGAGAGGCTAGGTACTCATCAACCCGCTCAGCAGCAGCTGAACTAATAAATACCGGTCGGTCTTTTTGTCCTTTACCACGTACCATAAACTCACGTCGTTTGGTGTTCACGTGGTCGCGGTTTAGGTTTACTAGCTCAGATACACGCAGTCCGCTCGAAAACAGCAGCTCTAGAATAGCGCGGTCACGTAGCCCGGCTTCATCGTCTACATCAATTGCATCAAGCAAGCGGGTGACTTCGTCGAAGTGCAGGAAGGTAACTTGCTTTCGCGATACTTTAGGCAATCGAATTTTATCGGGGCTTAGCGAAGGTATGTTTCGTTCAGAAAGATATTTTAAAAAGCCGCGAAGTGCAATCAAATGGTAGCTTTGCGTGATGAGGGCTAGCTCGTCATCTTGTTCGTTTTTGAAGCGATTTAGCCACAGTCGGTACTTTCTCACAGTCTCAGTAGAGATGTTTCCAACCTGAATATCATCTGAAAACTCAACAAAACGTTCAAGGTACAGCTTGTAGTTCTCGGCTGTTTTAGCAGATCGACCACCTTCAACTTCAAGTGATTCAATAAAATCGAGAATAAGCTCTGACGTGTACATAGTCCTATCTTATCGCATTCATGGTGCTAATGGTACAATAGCTCTATGACAGTACTCGAGGCGATTGTTTTGGGGGTGGTGCAAGGACTCACCGAGTTTATTCCGGTTTCAAGCTCCGGACACTTGGTGTTAGCCCAGTGGTTATTTAGTGGGAGTGCCGACCATTTACTCATTCAAGCGCTTGATTTTGGTACGCTTGCGGCGCTTCTTATTTATTTCTGGCCCAAATTAGTCGATTTGTTTCGTCGCGTTTTCAATGAAAAAGACTACCGTTTAGCACGCAATATCCTCATTACCAGCATTCCTGCTGGGTTCCTCGGCCTGCTATTGGCAGACTTTATCCAAAGCAGTACGGTGTTGCTCACACCGCTGGTCGTTGCGCTGATGCTTGCTTCAGTTGGTGTACTCATGGTGGTGGTAGATAAACTGCCGAAAAAATCCGCCAAAGAAACCGGTACCGATTTAAGCCCCAAGCGAGCACTTATCATTGGCGTAGCGCAGGCCTTTGCGCTTATTCCTGGCGTGTCACGCTCGGGCTCAACTATCTTGGCGAGTCGAATTATGGGCCTAGCTCCGAAAGCGGCTGCCGAGTATAGCTTTATGGTCTCGATTCCCATTATGTTTGGACTTATCGCTAAGTTACTACTCAAATCAAGTGACAGAGCGTATTTAGTTGCTCATCTAGATATGGTGATTATCGCGAACATCGCGGCATTTATTAGCGCGATTCTTGCTATTCACGTACTACTGAGCTACTTGTCCAAGCATGGCCTAGCGCTGTTTGGCTGGTATCGAATTGCGTTGGCGACTGTTGTCATTGGCGTTCTTTTGCTACAATAACAGTAGTAAATTCCAAAAAGGAGAATCATGAGTAAGAAAAATGTTGAAAAAACATTGGTATTGTTTAAGCCCGACTCTATGCAACGTGGACTAGTGGGCGAAATCCTCACGAGGTTTGAGCGAGTAGGTTTACGTATTGTGGGGACTAAAATGCTTGCCCCGGACCGCGACCACTACTACAAGCACTACGAAGACATCGGTAAGCTAAAAACACGTGCTGGTGACCAGATCTTCGGTATTACACTTGATATGATGAGCGCTGGTCCGGTAATTGCTATGGTGTTTGAGGGTGTAGAAGCCGTGAGCCTGGTACGGAAGCTAGTTGGCACAACCGAGCCAAAATCATCAGCGCCAGGCACAATTCGAGGTGATTACAGCCACATGAGCTACGGCTACGCCGATGCCGAAGGTAAAGGCATTCCAAACCTTATTCATGCTTCTGGCGACCCTGAAGAAGCTGAAAAGGAAATCGCACACTGGTTCAGCGACGAAGAACTGTTCGATTACGAAGCATTACACGAGAAGTTTACTCGCTAAATCAAGAAACACCTCTCAAGCGAGAGGTGTTTTTCATGGTACCCCGGGCAGGAGTCGAACCTGCAACCTTTTCCTTAGGACGGAACTGCTCTATCCAATTGAGCTACCGAGGCAAGGTAATGAGACAAAACTACGTTTTTTCTCATCGCGCCGTGCACTGGCAGAGCCAGCTGCTCGGGCTGCTCTTTTCCCTGAAGCGGCGACCTCTGTATTGTAGCATGAAAAACTTGGTGATCAGCGAGCGATAACGAAGCCTTTAGGGGTAGGGGGCTTTTTGGTGAATTTATTTCACTAAAAAGCGGGAAGGGCGAGCCCTTCACTGTTATACTTATACTAATGGCACAACGCGAAGAAGTTGAAAATCCTGAGTTCGAAGGGCAGCGAGAGGGCGAGGAACTGTTATTTGTCTTTCGACGTCACATCATCGCAATGCGTAAGGGTTTTTACGGCCTACTTATACCGTTTGCTATTTTGTCGATTCCTCCACTCATTTGGCAAAACACACTTGAGCTATTCCTGTTACCGGTCATCGGTCTTGGGATTGGTTTGATTATATTCGCGTACCACTTTATGATGTGGTACTTTACCGTATATATCGTGACAAACGAGCGGCTGCGACAGGTCACTCAAAAGGGTTTCTTTGGCAAAGACGTGGTGGAACTACGCCTATCTAAGATACAAAACATAAGCTATAATATACCTGGGTTTAGTGGTGAAATTTTGGGATACGGAACGATAGTTATACAAACATACGTTGGCGATTTGGTAATCCATAAAGTTGAACACCCAGATAAGACGTACAACAAATTACAAGATGCAGTATTGAAAGCTCTAGATGGGCAGGGGGCAAATGAAGAAGATCCAGTTGAAACGGCGTAAAAAAGAAATAGCCGAAGAAGCACCATCTCGTATTACGAATGAAACAGTCGCCGAGCACCGCGAACAAGTGTTAGCTGGCGGCCGACGGTTTAAATACCCGCGTCAGTATGCGCGGCACAAGCTCGTCATTAACGCGATTCTTATTTCGCTCGTCACCCTGGTAGTGGTAGTTGCTATTGCCTGGTGGAGGCTTTACCCAGCTCAAACAACCAGCACTTTCTTTTATCGACTTACTCGTATCGTACCAGTTCCGGTAGCTAGTGTTGATGGCACGAACGTACGCTATAGCGATTACCTCATGCGCCTTACACCGTCTATTCGTTACCTGGAAGATACTGAACGCATCAACCTCGATACCGAGGATGGCAAGCGCCAAATTGAGTTCTATAAGCGAAAAGCTCTCGATAGCGCGATTGCCGATACATATGCAGAAGCCTTGGCAAAGCAGAAAAAAATTGTGGTCGATGACACGAAAGTACAGGCGACAATTGAACAAATGCTTAATACGGCAAGTGGACGTATTACCGAAGAGGTTTACAATGCATCTACGTATGAGATTTATGGCTACAGCCCCGAAGAGTATCGGGAAATTTTGCACCAGTCACTTATTCGCCAAGAAGTAGCTTACGCTATAGACACGAAGGCTATTGCAACCAAAAAACTGGCTGAGTCACTGATGACAAAGAAGAAATACGCGTTGTCTGAACTTGCCAAGCAGTTACAAAAGAAAGGCCACACAGTACAGGTAGGAACGTCAGGGCTGGTACCAAAATCAAATCACGATGGGGGCTTGAGCGCGGCAGCGCTGAAGCTACAAACTGGCAAAACATCAGGCTTTATTCGCTCGACTACGGGCGATGGCTACTATTTAGTTCAGCTCGTGTCACAAAGCGATACGCAGCTCAACTATAACTACTTACGTATCCCGCTTACCGAATTTGATGCTCAGCTAAAATCAGTCATAAAGAACGACAAGGTTCATGAATACATCAAGGTAGAAAAAGCAGCAAGCGAAGTAATTCGCCGCTAAAAAAGGAGGCCATATGGCTACATTACCTAACCTTAACTACGACTACGATGCACTAGGGAAGTATATTAGCGCCGATATTATGCGTTTGCACCATAGCAAGCACCATCAAACATATGTCGATAAGTTAAACGCTGCCCTAGAGCAGGCAACAGAACTTCAAACCCTAGAGGTAAGTGAACTACTATCAGGGCTTGATACGTTACCCGATCAAGTAAAAACCGCGGTTCGCAACCATGGCGGTGGACATTACAATCACTCACTGTTTTGGCAGTGGATGAGCCCCGATGGAGGTGGTGAACCTACTGGGGAACTGGCTCAAAAAATTACTGAAAAGTACGGTTCATTTCAAGCATTCGTAGATGAATTTACTACGAAATCTCTCGGGGTATTTGGCAGTGGATGGTGCTGGCTTCAGCCAAACCTAGACATTATTACAACGCCTAATCAAGACACGCCGATCATGCAAGGTTTACCAGAGCCGCTGCTAGGGCTAGACGTATGGGAGCACGCCTACTATCTTGACTATAAGAACAAGCGCGACGATTACATCGCAGCTTGGTGGAACGTCGTAAACTGGCAGTTTGTAGAAAGCAGAGCAAAGAGTTAAGAGTCCAAATCGAAAGAAAAGCCAAGAAAAAAGCTCACCAAACGGTAAGCTTTTTTCTTGGCGCGCTCGACCGGATTTGAACCGGCGATCTCCTCCGTGACAGGGAGGCGTGATAACCCCTTCACTACGAGCGCAAAATGGGTTTTAAACTCCACGTATCATATCAAATTCTGGCCTCTGGTGCAACTGGGGAAGGGGGTGGTATAATAAACCAAGATCTACTCGTCACCACGCGCCGCTGTAGCTCAGCTGGTAGAGCGGTACTTTCGTAAAGTATAGGTCAGCGGTTCAAGCCCGCTCAGCGGCTCCATTAGACAACTATGAAACATGTTATAACCTCATCACTCAAAGAAATCCTAGCAGACCGACCGGTAGCATTACTTTGTGCCGCCATTGTTGCTGCCACGCTTATCTACAGTGCATACGTAGCGTTTTCAATTCATCCAAGCGACCTACAGTTAGCTACTCGGTATACCTCTTTCGGTGAAACGAACTATTATCGTTCAACGTGGCTTTACTTACTGTCATTTATCGGATTCGGACTTATCTTAGCAAGTGTGCACATAGGCATTATCGCTAAGCTGTACGTCAGTGCTATGCGGCCTCTAGCTGTTGGTTTCGCTTGGCTAACCATCGCGATGCTAGGTCTACTATACGTGTATACATACTTTGTATTAGGAATAGCGTACTTGTCGTAGCGGTATGTACGATAACGAAATTCCACTCAAAAAACGTTCGCCATTGTATCGATTTTTCGAAATAGTCCCGGGGTTGCTTAGCTGGGGTTCACTACTACTACTAGTCGTGCTATCACTGTTTAATCCGCTGCTCGCAGGCATTTACGTGCTACTAGTCATCATTACGGCGATTATTAAGGCGATAGGTATCGCTATTCATACCATGACCGGAAGTGCGCGCATTCAAAAGGCACAAGCGATAGATTGGGAAGTGCGACTTTCTGCTCTTGAAGAACCAGGTAATGAATACAACAATCTTAAAAATCACCAAAATAACGAGCTTGGATTTGCAGCCCACATAGAGAATCTGCAACGCATCAGCACGGCAGAATCAGACTATCCAAAGCCATCTGACATCTATAACGCTGTTATAATTGCAACATATAACGAAGCGTATGAAATTTTACAACCTACCATTGAGTCAGTACTGAAATCTCACTACGATCCGCAGCATCTCATCGTTGTTATCGCCTATGAAGAGCGCGGTGGTAGTGACACTGAAGCAACGGCGAAGCGGCTGAAAAAGGAATATGGCAATGCTTTTCGAGCTTTCGAGATTGTGAAACATCCAAAGGGCATTCCGGATGAAGTTCGAGGCAAGGGTGCCAACATCACCTACGCAGCTGAATATTTGAAATCATGGCTAAACAAAAACCACATTGAGTTTCGCAATGTGGTCGTAACTACGCTTGATAGTGACAATCGTCCGCACCCAAGCTATTTTAGCTACGTTGCCTATGAGTATATTGTTCACCCAAATCGTAAGCATCTTTCATTCCAGCCGGTATCGTTGTTCCTGAATAATATATGGGATGTGCCCGCACCGATGCGTGTAGTAGCCACAGGTAATTCTTTCTGGAATATTATTAGTTCGATGCGCCCACACACTCTGCGTAATTTTGCATCACATTCACAGCCTATGGAAGCGCTCGTAGAAATGAACTTTTGGAGTAAGCGCACGATTGTAGAAGATGGTCACCAGTATTGGCGAAGCTATTTTCACTTTAAAGGTGACTATGAGGTGATACCAATTTACGTGCCTATCTATCAAGACGCTGTGCTATCAGATACATACGTAAAAACCTTGAAAGCACAGTTTGTTCAGCTACGCCGTTGGGCCTATGGTGCCTCTGACGTGCCATATGTCGCGACACGAGTGTTTAGCACCAAACCGCGAGCGCCGTTCATACCAAGCTTTGCTCGACTGGTCCGGTTAGTCGATGGGCATGTCACACTTGCGTCTGTTTCATTACTGGTAGCGTTTGGAGGCTGGGTACCACTGTTAATTAACAGTGAGGCAAGCAGAAGTGTGGTGGCTAATCAGCTCCCCGAGATCCTTAGTGTTATACAGCAGTTCGCCATGATAGGTATTGTTATTACGGTCTTTCTATCGTTCAAGATGCTTCCGCCTCGTCCAAGCCGCTATAAACGCCACCGCACCATCGGAATGGTGCTTCAGTGGGCGCTCATGCCGGTTATCGCCATATGCTATAGCGCAGCATCGGCGTTTTATTCACAGACACGTCTGTTGCTAGGGCGCTACCTTGATACGTTTGACGTTACAGACAAAGCAACGGTTGCCACCAAGGCTAAAGCGAAGTCGGCCGAATAGAAGGTCTTCCACGCTTCCTAACACCTTCCACAAGGCCGTGACGGGCCGCATATTGTAACGCAGCCACTTCATCAAAACGACGCAGTACCGTATGAGTATATACAGCAATGTCATGCACGCTCGGCTGGGGCACTTCACGCACAAGCATCTGTTCGACCGTCTCAGCAAGGGGTAAACAGTCGTACTCGGCTTTCTGTTTATCATGCGTGAAAGAGTCAGCGATACTAAGAGTCAGCTTACCCAGACTAAAGGGCGATGAGGCATCGTTATCTCTGACTACCTTTACGCTCTCATCGAGGCGAGGTCGCTCGTAGGTAGTAAATCGTTGGCTGCATTGGCTGCAAGCACGCCTGCGCCAGGTAGCAGAGGCACTTTTATGTGGACGTGAGTTTACGATAGATGTTTTTGTATTGAAACAATTTATGCATATCATAGCTATATATTGTCATATAGCAATGTAAAATGCTAGTGGATAAGCAGTGGATGTTATTCTCTAGAAAGAAAAACCCCCGATCTTGCAGGAAGTTCGGGGGAGAAAAGTCCGTTTATAGGTAACGCGACTTATTTTTTATATTTTTTTCGAGCGTCTTTCCATGTCTCGTTGTACTCGAAATGGAGCGCAAACGACTCGAGTTTGGATGGCTTGCTGTGTTTGATTTCTCGTTGGGCCATGAATACATATTAGCATAAGCGGTATATTTTGTCAATAGAACATGTATAAAAACTTTATACCATGCGTGATATAACAGGGGTAAAAATCGTATACAATTTACGTGGAAAAGTTGTGGGGAAATAGCTTATACAAAAAACACTTCCAGGAAGGGAAGTGCTATTTGTGGTGGGCAATAGAGGATTCGAACCTCTCACCTCTTCAACGTCAATGAAGCGCTCTAGCCAAATGAGCTAATCGCCCAATTACCTTTATCATATCAAACAGAGGCGGGGCTTGCAACGAACAGGGGAAATCAGGTAGTATATTGCTATGCAATGAAGCGGCGTAACGACCCGTAGAGCACGTGGGAGCAGCCAGGCAGACACACGAAAAAGAATGCCGGGAATAGTAATAGCCAAGGTGGAACCGCCTGAAAGGGCCCGAGGCGCGCACGTTCTGTTACGTTATGCGTGCTTTTATTATTAAAAGGAGGTTCCATGAACGAAGACCAACTCTATGCAATGCGACACAGCCTTGCGCATATTACCGCTCAGGCGGTACAACACTTGTGGCCTGAGGCCAAATTTGGTGTCGGACCAGTTGTTGAAAATGGCTTTTACTACGATATTGACCTTGGAGACGTAAAGATTTCTGAAGACGATTTCAAGAAAATCGAAAAGGAAATGCGTGCCATCATAAATAAAGATTACCCCTTTGAGCGAACCGAAAAGCCAATTGACGAAGCACTTACTTGGGCAAAAGACGCTAAGCAACCGTACAAGGTTGAGCTGCTTAACGATCTAAAACGTGAAGGAACAACACTGGCGAGCGAACTAGATGCCGCCATGATGGGAATGGAACTTCCGGCCGGAATTGGTGGCTCGCCACATGCTGAAGTAAAGAGTGTAGTTGACGTATCGTTCTATACAGACGGCGATTTTACCGATCTTTGTCGAGGTCCGCATGCTGAAAGCACGGGTAAGGTAGGGGCATTTAAACTAATGCGCGTTGCTGGTGCGTACTGGCGCGGCAACGAAAAGAACCCTCAGATGCAGCGATTGTACGGCGTAGCCTTTGCGACTCAAGAAGAACTGGATGCGCATTTGACTATGCTTGAAGAGGCAAAAAAACGCGATCACCGTAAGCTTGGTAAAGAACTCGATTTATATACCACCTCAAATCTTGTTGGGTCTGGTTTACCTATGTTTACTCCACGAGGTACAGTACTGCGCGATAAGGCTGCTGCCTTATCTAACCAGCTACGTGAACAACGTGGATTCCAAAAAGTATGGACACCACACATTACTAAAAAGGAACTCTACGAGGCTTCAGGTCACTGGGCAAAGTTTGGCGACGAGCTGTTTTTGGTAAAGAGTCAGGAAACAAGTGACGAGATGGCTCTAAAACCTATGAACTGCCCACACCACACCCAAATATTCGCTAGTCAACCACGTAGCTACAAAGACATGCCTTTGCGTTTTCTAGAAACCACCACCGACTATCGTGATGAAAAAACAGGTGAATTGGGTGGTCTGAACCGAGTCCGTTCACTTACACAGGATGACAGCCACGTTTTTTGTAGCGCTGATCAGATTGAGGAAGAAGTAAATGGCCTGATGGCAAGTGCAAACGAGTTGTACGCAGGCCTAGGTATGAAGTTGCGAGTAAGACTAAGTTATCGGGATAACAGCGATGCTTACTTGGGAGACCAGTCGCTATGGGAGTCTGCTCAGCAGCAACTGAAGGCTGCAGTTGTGGCAAACAATATCGAATTTTTCGAGCAAGAAGGTGAAGCGGCATTTTATGGCCCAAAAATTGATTTCATGGCAACAGATGCAATAGGCCGAGAGCATCAGCTCGCAACCGTGCAACTAGACTTCGTGCAACCTGAACGATTCGGGCTAGAATACGCTGGTAGTGACGGAGCAATGGAACGACCAGTTATGGTGCACTCTGCGCTATTGGGTTCAATCGAGCGATTCCTTAGCGTATTTATTGAGCACACTGGTGGTTGGTTCCCATTTTGGATTGCACCTGAGCAAGTTCGAATCCTAACGATAAACGATACAGTACTTGATTACGTTAACGAAATTACAACAGTAATCTCTGATACAGTGAGCATGAAACCGGTAAAATACAATGAAGTACGTTTTACAACAGATGATCGAAATGAAAGTCTTGGCAAGAAGATTCGCGAGGCAACGGCCATGAAAATTCCGGTGCAGCTGATTGTAGGTCCAAAAGACAAGGAGTCTCGTGAGGTAAGTGTACGCACGCAATCTGGCGAAGAGAAAATTGCACTAGATAAGCTAGAGGAATACCTAAAGGCGTTGTAGTGGTTACAAAACCAGTTATCGCAATCGATGTTGATGATGTATTGGCTCAGCATGCAGAGTCGTTCATTGAGTACAGCAACCAGAAATGGGGCACATCACTAACTTTAGATGACTACGATGAACACTGGGCAAAGGTATGGCAGGTAGATATAGCTGAAGCATTGCGACGTCGTGATGAGTTCGTGAGTTCGAAAGTACATGATAACTTTATAGCTCACACAGATTCGGATACGGCTTTAAAATCATTAGCTGAAAGATTTGAACTTCGTATTGTAACTTCCCGTTTACTCTCGATGAAAGAGGGCACGTTAGAATGGATTAAACAAACTTACCCAGGTGTATTTAGTGAAGACCACATACACTTTGCCGGCATTTGGGACAAGCTCGAGTCAAACTCTCATGCTATGACAAAGACAGACGTACTAAAGCAAATCGGGGCCTCATACCTGATAGACGATCAGTTAAAGCACTGTTACGCAGCCAGTGAGGCTGGTGTTCAGGCTATACTCTTTGGTAATTATGGTTGGAACCAAGTGAGTGATCTTCCAAAAGATATAACCAGGTGTAGAGATTGGGCTGCAATACTAGAGTACTTCCATGACAAGTAACTTCAAACAAGCAGTGTATAAGATAGTAGCAAGCATTCCCGTAGGTCGCGTGATGACCTACGGTGATATTGCTGCACTAGCCGGCCATCCGTATGCGGCTCGTCAGGTGGGTGGGTTGGCTCACTTTGGGCCTTCAGACCTGCCATGGCACAGAGTGGTAAATCGAACTGGCGACTGCGCTAGCGGTTACTACGGAGGCAAAGAAGGCCATAAGCAGGTACTTGAACAAGAAGGCTTCAATGTTAAGGACTACAGGATTGTTGATTTCAAGGAGCGCAGATGGCTTCCGTAAGTGATAATCAACAGCCGCTGCTCGTGATTGTTGGATCAACCGCCAGTGGCAAAACAGGTCTAGCGATTGAAGTAGCAAAACTACACGGTGGTGAAATTATCTGTGCCGATTCGAGGACAATTTATAAGGGTATGGATGTTGGCACTGCCAAGCCCACTGATGAAGAGCGACAGGCTGTGCCACACTGGGGGTTAGATTTAGTGGAGCCTTCCGAGGACTTCAGCGCGGCAGACTTCAAGCGTTATGCCTTAGAAAAAATTAAGGAAATACGAGCGAGGGGAAACCTACCGATAATTACTGGTGGAACGGGGCTCTACATCGATGCGATACTGTTTGACTATCAGTTTGGTCCGAAGGTCAACGCCAGCAACAGGAAGCGACTTGAAGCAATGGAATTGGATGAACTATACTTATATTGTGCAGACAACAACATTAAATTACCAGAAAATTACAAAAATAAACGCTACGTGATTCGAGCGATTGAGAAAAAAAGCATAAGCACCACGAGAAAAGCTGAGCCCATCGATAACACCATAGTAGTAGGAATAACAACGGAAAATGAGGAATTGCGCAATCGAATTGAAGACAGGTTTGAACACATGCTTAAGCACGATGTTGTCTTGGAGGCTACTATGTTGGGCAAAAAATATGGCTGGCAAAACCAAGCGATGACGGGAAATATCTATCCATTAATCAGACTGTATCTTGAAAACCAGATTACGATAGCTGAACTTAGAGATAAATTTACAACATTAGACTGGCAACTAGCTAAGCGTCAGCGAACGTGGCTGAAGCGAAATCCATACATACACTGGGTGTCGTTAACAGAGGCACTGCCGACCATTCGAACCCTGCTCGCGCATGAGCAATAAATGTGCTATCATAAAGCAAGAAAGTTATTCGGTAGGGTATGATTGACGCACTATTTGGCTCAAAGACGCGCATAAAATTGCTTCACCTGTTTTTAAACAATCCAGGTAAATCTTTTTATGTTCGTGAGATAACTCGACTCATCGACGAACAAATCAATTCTGTTCGTCGAGAACTCTCAAATATGCTTAACGTAGGTATTATCAAAAGCGATAGTGCTGATAACAAACTATACTATGAAGTAAACCAACGCTACGAGCACTACGTGCCACTCAGGGCAATATTCGCAGATGAAGTAGTGGCAAGTGAGCCAATTGCACATACCCAACCGTCAACGCTAGACTGGCAAGCAAAATTAGACGAGCTAGGAAGTATAAAGCTAGCAGCATTATCTGGTGTGTTCGTACCTAACTCTGGCAGTAGTGTAGATTTGTTGCTGGTAGGTACGCCAGCACCAGCTAAGCTTCGTACCTTTATTAAGGCGCTCGAGAAAAAAGAGGGTAGGGAAATTAACTACAGCGTGATGCCATACGACGAGTTCTACTATCGCTTGAGTATTCGTGATAAATTTATAACAGAACTAATAGCGAGCAAACATACATTGCTGCGTGACGAAGAACACGTGCTGACAAGACAGAAATAGGAGGAATATGTTTGATATTGAGTATAAAGGTGGTAACACCGTTACGATAACAACGAAAAAAAGCAAATTGGTTACTGACCCAAAGCTCAGTTTGGTTGGGCTTAAAGACCTTGATATTAAGGGAGCAGTGCAACTTGCGACAGAAGCCCGATTCGTAACAACTAGTAGCGACACCCTACTAAGCCTAGAAGGCCCTGGTGAATATGAGGTAGGCGACTTCTCTATACGCGGAATTGCTGCTGAGCGACATATAGATACAGAGGCAGATCCAAAGATCTCAACTATGTATCGAATTGAAGTTGGCGATGTTCGACTGGCGCTAATTGGCAATATCAAAGGTAAATTATCAGAAGACCAACTGGAAAGTTTAGGTGTGATAGATGTGGTAATCCTTCCGGTAGGTGGTGGAGGATACACGCTCGATGCTGTAAGCGCTACTCACTTAGTACGTGATATCGATGCGAAACTAGTGATTCCTATACACTACGCAGACAAAGCGTTGAAATATGAGGTTCCACAAGACGATTTGAGCCTGTTTGTTAGTGAGTTTGGTGGCACGGTAGAGAACGTTGGTACGAAGCTTAAGGTAAAATCAGCTAGTGGCTTACCACTTACTCAGACTATCTTTGAACTACAGCGAAGCTAGTGAGGTTATACTGATAATAAAATCTCCGCGGAGTGCGGAGATTTTATTTTGCTGCCTTTACGGCTGGTTGCAGGAGGCCTTTTTTCTTGAGCGTTCGGATTGCTTGGGTCGACAAGGTCATGGTAACCTTTTGACCGTCTACGACAAACGTTTTCTTTTGAAGATTTGGCTTAAAGACACGTTTGGTGCGACGCAAAGAGAAGCTCACATTGTGGCCATACTGTTTACCTTTACCGGTCAGTTCACATCGTGCTGCCATAATTAATACATCCTTTTTTGGTCAATCTGTACCATTTTAGCGGTTTTTATAAGATTAGTCAAGGTGTAAGAGCTGCTTACGATACGATATACTAAAAGAGTATGGACATTACTTATTTGCTGATTGTGCTTGTCGTGATTTTGTTTTCAATGACATTACACGAAGCGATGCACGGGTTCATGAGTTATTGGCTTGGAGACGACACTGCTAAGCTTCAGGGTCGTCTGACGCTAAATCCGATAAAGCACATTGATCCGTTTCTCACCATCCTGCTACCCCTGATGCTCGCGGTAATTGGAGGCCCAATTTTTGGTGGTGCGAAACCAGTACCGTTCAATCCTGCTCGTTTACGCTACGACGAGTGGGGCATGGCGTTGGTGGCGGCAGCCGGGCCGCTGACTAATTTTGTTATTGCCTTTATATTCTACGCTTTTTACGTGTTACTACCTCTGGGTGATAGCAACCTTGCAAAACAATTTTTGGAAGTGGGCGTGTCTGTGAACCTAGGTTTCTTTGTATTTAACATGCTCCCTATACCTCCACTAGATGGCTCGCGAGTAATGTATGCTTTGGCGCCTGACTTTGTACGGCGTGGTATGGAAGTAATGGAGCAGTACGGTTTGGTGGTTGTGTTTATTATCGTTATCTTTGGTAGCGCTGTGCTTGGTGGTTTCATGCAAGCAGCTATCTATGGCATACTCCAGCTATTTCAGGCAATTTTTGGACTTTGAATCGCGGCGGGTATATAATAAAAGTAGTCCCAAAGGACGTGACGTAAATGATTTCCTAACGTCATTTGATAGGGAGTTTATACGTTTCATACTGTGGTATGAGGCAGCAAACACCCACCTTGCATTTACGCGGGGATATATCAAGCGTCGCCTCGTTTGGGACTTTTTGTGTAACCGGGATGTGGCGCAGTTGGTAGCGCGCACCGCTGGGGGTGGTGAGGCCGCTGGTTCAAGTCCAGTCATCCCGACCAGATGGTATACTTATAGTAAATGATAATCACGAGACAAACATGAAGCAACTAATATCCGTACGAGCTCTGATTCGAAATGACAATAAAACTCTTCTTCTTCGTCGTGCCAACGGTCGAGAATCAATATTGGGGAGATATGAGTTGCCCGGAGGCAAACTTGGCTACGGTGAACAGCCAGAAGATGCTCTGGCACGCTACATAAAAGATGACGCAGGTCTGAATATTCAAACCGCTCAACTTTTTGATGTAATTACCTATATTGATCACGATGACAGAGACATTCAGTACACGTTCATCTTGTATCTAGTCAGCTTAGGAGAGGGTGGGAACAAGATCTCACTAAGCGTAAACTACGATCACTATATTTGGAAGACGTTGGCAGATGTGCAGCAGTCTGAGCTTACTGAATCCGCTAAACTCCTACTCGGCATCTCGAGTCAAGACATCAAATCAGCGCCTAAGGGCGAACTAATAGATGCGGGCAATTCTCTAAACGAGACTAACCCCGACCATGTGATTGTGTACTCAGATGGCGGCTCAAGAGGTAATCCTGGTCCGTCTGCAAGTGGTTTCGTGATTATGAATGCTGGTGAGGAAGTGGTGCATCAGGGGGGCATGTACCTAGGGGTGACCACAAATAACCAGGCGGAGTATCACGGTGTACGACTAGGGCTCGAAAAAGCTTTAGAAATGGGTGCCAAAACTGTCGATTTCAAGATGGATAGTCTGCTGGTAGTTAATCAGTTAAATGGCATATATAAGATTAAAAACCGTGATTTATGGCCGATTAGCGAACGCATTAAAGATCTTGAGAAGCAATTTGATAAAGTAACCTTTACCCATGTTCGACGCGAGTTTAATCAGCTTGCAGACGGTATGGTAAACAAAATCTTGGATGCTCACGCCAACGGTAGTACCAATACAGTATAATAGTGAAGCAGCCTGGTGAGCGATCGCTGGCATCTTTTGGTGCGAGAGGAAAGTCCGGGCAGTATAGAGCAAGACAGTTGCTAACGGCAACCGAGGGAAACCTTAGGGAAAGTGCCACAGAAACAAAACCGCCTCATTTGAGGTAAGGATGAAACGAGTAGTGTAAGAGACTACAGCGACGTACGGTGACGTATGGAGGAGGTAAACCCTGTCTACTGCAAGGAGGATTTCATTAAAAGGTTGCTCGCCTGAGGTCCGATAACCGCTTGAGCTGCGTGGTAACACGTAGACTAGATAGATGATCGTTCTCGACAGAACCCGGCTTACAGCTGGGCTGCGCATAGTATGAGGAGGGGCACGCCCCTCCGATTGCTTTTTGAGGTTAACTCAAAAAGCATCTCCACTCCCTAAACCTCGACGTTCGTCTCGTAAAAACACTCCTTCAAACGAAGGAGTGTCTTGGTAGTTCGAATTCTGTCTACTTAACTTGCTTTACGATAGCTGAGAAGGCTTTTGGCTCATTTACCGCTAGTTCTGCAAGTACTTTGCGGTCAAGTTCGACGTTAGCCTTCTTTAGGGCATTGATCAGTTGACCATAAGTAGTGCCGTTTTCACGGGCTGCCGCGTTGATACGGCTAATCCACAGCTGACGAAAGTCGCGTTTGCGGTTTCGACGGTCGCGGTATGCGTATTGAAGGGCACGAATAACACCTTGCTTCGCTAATCTGAAGCTTCGGGTACGGTTGTGCTGCATGCCTTTAGCAGCTTTTAAAATTTTCTTGTGCTTTGCGCGTGCAGGGACGCCTCGTTTTACTCGCATTACTAAACTCCTAGGGCTCGTTTAATGTTCTTAGCCATAGCGCCGGTTACTTCACCAGTGGTGTTGATAGCGCGTTTGCGGCTTTTACTTTTCTTGGCTAACAGGTGACCACCTGATGCGCGCTGTCGAGTGATTTTACCGCTACCGGTAATCTTCACTCGCTTTGCGGTGCCTTTGTGGGTTTTCATCTTTGGCATTACTTGCTCCTTACTACTATGCTCAGGTTTCGGCCAGCCATTTGTGGCTGCTGTTCGACCACTGCATCATTCTCTAGTTGCCCAACAATTCGGTCTATAAGCTCGTATCCGAGCTCTTTGTGTGCCATCTCGCGTCCACGGTAGAAGATTTGAATTCGTACCTTATGGCCTTCAGATAGAAAGCCGCGAATCTTTCGAAGCTTAATCTCAAGATCTCCACTGCCTATCTTGAGCCCAAACCTCATTTGCTTTAGTTCACTTTGTCGCGAATTTTTGCGATTCTTCTGCTGCTCCTTCATCTTTTGATACTGGTACTTACCCCAGTCGATGATTTTTGCTACAGGTGGATCTGCATTGGGTGAGATTTCTACAAGGTCTACACCCGCTTCTTCCGCTCTGGCGAGAGCCTCGTTTCGGGGGAGGATACCAAGTTGTTCCCCGCTTGACCCGATAACGCGCAGCTCTGGTGCACGAATAGCGTCATTGATACGGATGGGTTGACTGATTGTAGATCTCCTTTTTGCTTAGAGTTGATGCGCTGGCTAACTACCGTTACCAATACGTTTAACTCGTAAGCTATTTTATCACAGATGACAAGGTATTTTCAAGAGGTAATCATTCGGTACTGCAAAGCCTCCGCAATGTGGCTTGGTTGTATCGATTCTGCGCCTGCAAGATCGGCGATTGTTCGCGCTACTTTAATAATTTTGAAGTAGCTTCGAGCGCTAATATGTAGTGAACTGCTGGCTTTGCTGAGTATATTCTTGCACTCGTCCGATAGTGCTAGAAGGGATTTAACTTCTTTTGAAGATAAATTACTGTTGTAAGTTGTACCACTATTGTATCTGTTATGTTGTAATGAAATCGCTTTTTCAATCGATTCCCGAGCTGATTTTTGTTGTGTATTAGTCTTCGTTGAATGATTTAATAACTCCTCATTTGATACACGGCCGACGGTGACGACCAAGTCTATACGGTCAAGAAGAGGACCGGAAAGACGTTGCTGATACGAGAGTATTTGAGTGCTTGTGCATCGGCATTCTTTCGTATCATCACCATAATACCCACAAGGACATGGGTTCATTGTGGCAACAAGCATAAAGTTGGATGGGTAAGCGATGTGACCATTGGCGCGACTTATTGAAACTTGTCCATCTTCTAAAGGTTGCCGCAGTGATTCTAGGCTCGCGCGAGGGTATTCGGGTATTTCGTCTAAGAACAATACACCCAAGTGGGCAAGGCTTATTTCACCAGGTTTAGGTTTTGCACCACCACCAATCAGCGCTACACGACTCGCAGTATGATGTGGTGATCGAAAGGGGCGATCGTGAACGATTTCATCTATGGTTTCACCAGCAAGGCTATGTAATTTTGTTACAGCCACTTGTTCTTGTTTTGATAGGGGTGTGAGAAGAGAAACGAGGGTTTTGGCTAGCATTGTCTTTCCAGCACCAGGAGGGCCAGATAAGAGGATATTGTGATGTCCGGCCGCTGCAATTGTCATCGCCCGCTTGGCAACCTCTTGACCGTGAACATCATCAAGGATAGATGCTGTTCTGGATTCAGACACGGCTATATCTGTAGCGCTAGCAGTTGGTAAAGTCTTTTCACTCTTTAGATGCAGAAAAATCTCCTTTAACGAGTTGGCACCAATGATGTCGATACCTTCAACCAAAAGGGCCTGCTCAACGTTTTCTTTCGGTATATACAGTCGCTTCAGGCCATTATCGCGTGCAGTTTCAGCAATTGACACAATACCACGCACAGGCCGTATATCGCCGTCTAAGGCAAGTTCTCCAGCAAATGCCGCATCATCAAGCTCATTGTTCTTTAACTGACCAGAGGCGGCGAGAATTGATAGAGCGATAGGCAGGTCAAAATGAGTCCCGTCTTTTGGCAGCTGTGCAGGAGCGAGGTTAATAACCAATTTTTTTGCAGGGAAATCGAGGTAGGAGTTAGTAATTGCACTTCGTACACGCTCTCTGGCCTCGTCTATCGCTTTGCTGCCCATGCCCACTATCTGAAGGCTCGGAAGGCCATTTTTTAGATCACTCTCTACTATCACCAGAGAGCCATCATATCCAATTGGGGCGACTGTTCGCACCTTAGCAACCACCGACATACTGCTTAAAGTTAACCACACCTGTCTTATACAAGCAATCTATGGTATAATAACAGAGGTATGTATGGGGCTGACTATAGCTTTCGACATGAGGAATTTAACAGATTGTTTTGCAAGTCGAACGTAGACGTAATCTACACAATAATTGCAACAAAATTGCAGAAGCTCGCAGCTGTATTTAATCCATTTAAACTACAGCCTGTAGCTATCGCTGCCTAATATAGGTACGCCATGCGTTGTCCAACGTCTTATAAGACAGCGCGTGTCATATGTATAAGACTCGGTGCATAGTGCCATGACGACATTGTGCATTTAAACTTTTCGGCATCCACACGCAGCATATGTTTGTTTCGTTTTGAGTGTTGTGCGTGGCTAACTTCTTGAATGAAACTAAGCTTGTAGACGGACAATCAGTTACCTTATGGACGCGGGGGCAGTACCCGCCAGCTCCACCAGGAATTATATAAAATCATCTCACTTGCTGGGATGATTTTTAGTACTAACTAGTTGTCTGGTCAATAAAAAACAACCGCCTGCGAGGAACGGTTGTTTTATGTGGAGTTTTTTTGGTTTCTTTTTTGTTTTTGGCCTCTGCACAATTTTTTTATTCAGAGACTACCCCTATAGTATTCCTTCAAAGCGCTTGTGTCAATAACTTTTTAGGTAATTTTTGCGTAAAAAATACCACGTCATTTAGAGAATATTTTATACGCTACATATAGTGTGTCGTTGTTCAACATGACAGCACTTACACACAAATTGTTTGAGTGTTTCACAGAACTATTTTTGGTATTATGCTCAGCCACCGTTGGTCAAATACTTCCGTGATTATGAATAAGTAAATAATGTCATTATGTGAAGGCAAGTCTGCAAAGAAGCAACGAAGCTGCTAGCCGTGAAAGTAGGATTAGTATTATGCATGAGGGCTCGATAAAATCGTATCACATGCTATCTCAAGTACATTTACAACAAGACAGACGTTATGATCCACGTGTAGTTTGATTCGACGAATACGCGCTTTCCTGCATTCATTCACGTACTACGTAGAATAATAATTGCGTGGCGTAAAAAAGTGGACGACGAAGCTCACTCAGCGACATACGAACATTCGGCTAAAATCGAGTCGGCATCGTTGAAATATTTTGAGCAAGATTTGCTCGTGGGAATGCTAGCAGTGAGCTGCTGTAGCATGTACGCAATTTGCTGATTCGTCCAAGACAAATCACACTAGGACAGGGTACACAAAACGGGATTGGTGAGGATATTCTACTTAGAATGTATTATGTTATATTAAATACAACGTTTATTTATTTCGAAATGACTTTTAAAACAGATTACCAAAACGTTGTTATTCTTACATGTGTAAAATACATCAATAATATTGACAACGTGCATTGCTTATGCTAACCTTTAGATAAGCTTTTACAAAAAACAAAAAAAGCACAAAAAACATTAACAATTTACTCACTACGTTTGCGCTCTGAGCGCGGGTGACGGATAGTTGGTAGCGCCAATAATCGCACCTGAAGACCATGGGTCGGACATCTTGTTCGCTCCACGCACCTTTTCTTCTGTGATTAATCATTGACGTTGCCGATGCTCCGCCACGCATCATTTTGCAAACGGAAGCGCCCATGGGGTAGTACCTGAAAGATAGTCGAAAGATTGTACTTCATGAGGAAACCCATATGGAAGTGATATGCTTCAGCATTGCTGGAGCGGTCAGTTGCCTCGAGCAGCTGGTTGTCAACGACACACGCGTTTATATATTTTTTAGAACGGACAGTGCTTGTCTTGACGGGGGTTCGGTCAAAGCATCGACACCGACGGGTGAGATGTTTCGACCGGATTCCAGGCCAGTTGCTCAGGCTCTCTTAAATGTTTTGAAGGTGGTATAGTAAAGCTATGGTAGGGAGGATTGTTGGAGGCAGCTCGATAGCAGCACTTATAGTGCTATTCATCTTGCTTCAAGCTACTACACCTTCCCAAGTTGGACCCCTAGGACTTCTAGCGGTCTTTTTTTTGCTATATGTAGTACTGGTGGGTGTAGCAACACTAGTTTTATTGTGGGGTAGCAAGGCATTAGCGGTAGCAGCTAGACCATTTACTAGTAAACGACCAGTTAAGCCTGTCGCGTTGCAGAAATCTTACTACTACGCGTCTGTGCTTGCTCTTGCTCCCGTAATGATACTTGCTATGAAATCTATTGGTTCACTAGGTGTATACCAACTCGTTCTCGTAGGTATATTTTTACTAATTGGATTGCTCTACGTCGCAAAGCGAATGAACTAGCGCTTGACCCTGCGGCTCTATGCTATAATTACAGATATGGAACCCAAGATGAATAGTCCTGAGTACGCACCACAGCCTCAAGGGGAGGGTGAAGTCGATCAGTCAATCGAGCGAGTCGAGCTACCTCAGCACTCACCCGAAAAAGCACCAGAACGACAAGGCGAGCAACATCATGCGACAACATCGGCAACACCAGTGCCAATAAGCTTGCCAACGCCAGTCTTAAACGACGATTCATCTGATGATTCTATCCAGTCAACGAACGACCCAAATCCTTTAACAGCGGCCGACGATGACCTGATAGAAAAAGAATGGGTTGATAAGGCAAAAAAAATCGTGGAGGAAACACGAGACGACCCACACAGACGTGAACAAGAGGTCGGCAAGTTACAAGCGGACTATTTGCGCAAACGGTACGGAAAAGAACTAGGCTCAGCTTAGAACGGGAGATAAGAGGGGGTGTTGGAAGCATTGGTCGCAGTGGCTGGAATTACGGTGGTGGCAGTAGCTGCTGGTCTTTTTGTATTTAGCCAATACCAACGAACTTTGCGAGAGGCCAAAAACTATGAACGTGGGCTAAAAATGGTTCCTATGTTGATTCATTTGCCTCCTTCAAGTGATGATTTAGAAACTGGGGGCAGGGATGAACGGGATGTCACCGAGGAGCTTCTGAGCCAAGCACAGGTAATGTACAACATTATCGCGAGTACAGCGACAAAGGGCTTCAAAAGTAAGGTATATGGCCAGCGACACATATCATTTGAGCTCGTTGCTCGTGACGGGCTGGTGCATTATTACGCAGTTGTTCCGGTAGTACTTGTGGACGTGCTGCGACAAGCGGTAGCGGCAGCGTACCCATCTGCAAGGCTTGAAGAGGTTGAAGAGCACACTGTGTTCAGCAAAGTGGGCAAAATCAGCGGCACGATAGGCGGTGAGTTCACTCTAAAGAAAAACTTTATATATCCAATATCAACCTATCAAGAGGCCAAACGAGATGCTTCACGCGCACTGTTGAACGCACTATCAAGTGCCTCTCGCGAGGACGGTATAGGGGTACAGATATTACTTCGACCTGCTCGTGAAAGTTGGACGAAAAAATCTGTCGCTGAAGCCGACAAAATAACGAAAGATAAGGGCAAGAAGGGCGGACTTGCAGGTTTCGTTGCTCCAAGTGGGCTTATGGGAGCACTTTGGAAACCGCCAGAGTCAAGCGATGAAACTGAAAAACCAGAAGACAAGCAGCTGACTTCACTTGAACGTGCCAAGATAGAAGCTATCGAAGAAAAAACGCGCTACCCTGGCTACGAAACTTTGATTCGTGTCGTCGTATCATCAAATACTGCCGCACAATCACAAGTGCTACTAAAAAACGTGATCGCAGCCTTTGCTTTATTTGACTCTCCGAGCTACAACGGCTTCAAGTTTAATGTATCTCGCAATATTGAAGAGCTTGTGACCGCCTATATTTTTCGATTTTTCCCTCAGTCACTCAAACACAACATTCTAAACACCGTTGAACTTGCTACGCTGTTCCACCTGCCAGACCAAAAGAATATCCCCACCTCCCAGGTTCAACGCCAGATGAGTAAGCAGGTCGACGGCCCTACACAATTAATGGACGAAGGTTTCTTACTCGGCTACAACGAATTTAGGGGCACGAAGAAACCGATTCGTTTAAGCACGAATGATCGCAGGCGACACACGTACATCATTGGACAAACTGGAACAGGTAAGTCTGTACTGCTTGAAAATCTGGCCTATCAGGACATGATGGACGGGAAGGGCTTTGCATTTGTCGATCCGCATGGTGATTCAGTTGAGGCGCTGCTGGGTAAGGTGCCCAAAGAACGAGTCGAAGATATTATTTACTTTAATCCCGGAGACATGGCGAACCCAGTTGGGTTAAATATGTTCGAATTTGATCACCCGGATCAGAAAGACTTTCTGGTACAAGAGGCTATAAACATGCTCTACGGCCTGTACGACCCAGGGCACACCGGCATCGTTGGTCCACGCCTCGAGCATATCTTTAGGAACTGTGCGCTTCTATTAATGAGCGATCCTGCTGGGGGCACTTTCGTCGACATACCGAAACTACTTATCGATCAAGACTACATGAAGAGTAAACTCAAATATGTCACCGATCAAAGCGTGCTCGACTTTTGGACAAAAGAATTTCCAGCCTCACAACGCTCAAACGAGGCCGGAGAGGTTATTAGCTGGGTAGTCTCGAAATTTGGGCCCTTTATCTCCAATGATGCTATGAGAAACATCATTGGCCAAACGGCCAGTGGCTTTAACCTACGCGACATAATGGACAACAAGAAGATTCTGCTCGTGAACCTCTCAAAGGGTAAAATGGGTGAGCTTAACTCGAAACTGATGGGTATGATATTTGTGATGAAGTTTCAGGCGGCAGCAATGGGTCGAGCGAATGTTCCTGAATCCGAGCGAGTAGACTTTAGCCTCTACGTTGATGAGTTCCAGAACTTCGCTACGGATAGCTTCGAATCTATTTTGAGCGAAGCAAGAAAATATCGACTGAATCTGATTCTTGGTAATCAGTTCATGACACAACTTACCGATAAAGTGCGTGAAGCAATCATCGGTAACGTTGGTACGGTAATTTCGGGAAGAATAGGTATCACAGACGCCGAGATTTTGGTGAAGAAGTTTCAGCCCACATTCGATGTAGAAGATTTAACCAAGATGCCAAACTACCAGTCAATTACGAGCGTGATGATAAACAACGTGCCTTCAGCGCCGTTTAGCATGTCTTTCATACCTCCAATGGGACAAAGCAATACACAGCTCAGCGACGCGCTTAAACGCCTCTCTGCGGCAAAATACGGCAAGCCTCGCGCTAGCGTTGAGAAAGAGATATTCGACCGTCTTGGCGCCGCAGAAAAGGCTAAGAAACAGCGTCTTGAGGAAATGCGCAAACTACAGCAAAATCCAGTAGGTCCTAGCGTGACGGGTTCAACGCCTAGTGCTGCAAAAACGGGTTCGTCATTCCTCGATGATTGGCTTTCAAAGCGTCAGCAGCTGGGCAAAACCAACTCGCCAGCTACCGCCGCCGGAAAACCAACAACCGTACCCGCTGCAGGAAACGCACCCGTGCTTGGTAAAGTTCCTCAACAAGAAATACCTCAAGCCGCTAAGCCTGTGACACCAGAGGATAGCTCTACTGACGAATCAGCCAATTTAGAGAAACTACATCTACGCGGTGATGAAAATAACGCACACTCTGAAATCTCAATCAAACTACACTAAAACGAACTAACGAACTACTGTAGCTGGCCAGGTTTTTTGCCAGTTATCATAAGGCGAAGGTAGTCGAAGAGGTTACCAACGAGCCAGCCTACGATAAATGCTGCGATGGTCTCAGTACCCGAGAGAGGATAGCCATTACGACGAGCTAGCAGGTAGATGGCTAGAGTAAACAAGAAAGCACTCAAAGACCCAGCAAGGACTGCGTTGGGCCTTGCTACGGTGGCACCTACTACGTCGCTAGTTCGTTCAACGGCCTTGTTGTGTATGACCTTCGAAAAAGCTTTACTAGGTGCCGACATGTGTTTTTGCGCATCGTTAAGGGTTAGCTTAAAGTTTGCTTCAAGGTTTGATTTGCTTCGAGGTAATGGTTTTGGTTTTCGCTTTTCAGCGGGAGAAGCTTCGGCCTTTTCTTGTTTTTCAGCATGACGCTCGGCTGAGGCTCGCGCTTCATTCTCTAGCTGCTCTTTGCTAATGCTTGCTTCTGTCTCAGCACGCTGTTCTAGCTTTTCGTTGAGCCGATCGTGTTCTTCAGCTGCGACTTTTTCGAGCTCAGCGTTGTTAGATTCAACTTCGTGTGCTTGTTGTAGTTTTTCTTTATTACTCATAGTATTTACCTAAATTGCCCCCGTATTTAAGTCGTGACGAATAAGCCGTATTTCTTTGCCCATTTGACGTGAACGTGCGTAGAAGTATACAACTACGGCGAAGAGAACGGCTGCGAACATCATGTTCTCTCGTGGACCTGTTTGAGGCAGTTCTGATACAACTTGTTCAACCACCACTTTTTCGCTAGGACAGGTAACCCGTACATCGATGCTGTTGCCAAAGGTATTTGTCATTACACAGTCGAACGAAGCCTCGTTGCTCGTTCCTGTATTGGTAGCAGGAATAGCGCTGAGCAGTTGAATTGCCAAGGTTCGAGATTGTTTTTCACCTGGTTTAAGATTGAAAGGGGCCCAAGATAACATCTTTGTTGATTGGTCGAAGCTTCCGCCTCCCATATCGATCAGGGTGGCGTATTCAAGTACATCTTCAAGGGACTCTTTTAGCGTGATTGGGGCACTGGTACCTCCATTGTTTTCAACCGAGATAGTATAGCTAATCTTATCGCTCGCACGAGCTACGACACTACTTGCGCTCACATTTCCTTGCGTCATATTTATAGCTGATTTAGTGCTTACAACATCTGCTTCACATTGCTCGTCGTCAATCCACAGCTCTGGGTTATCAGGGCAAGGCTGGCAGCGGGGGTCGTCGACCGGCAACTGAGGGTTATAGGCACACACCTCAGGCTTCACAATGGTGAATTGAGTCTGGCAATCACTACTTGTCTTTTTTCCTTCGCTTGTGTGGACGGTGAGTATCACAGAGTAGGTGCCCGCTTTAGTGACCGTGAAACTATCAGCGGTGACATCCTCTTTATGAGATGTCACGACTACACGCTTAACTTGCTTACCGTCACTATTCTTCACCACAAAGACATACTTAGAAATAGTCGCTTTGTTTACTGCCCGTGCTGAGCCGCTGAGGGTAACAATGGTTCTGTCTGCTATAACTGCACTCGCCTGTGTACAGTAGGCGGCTGGCTCTTTCGCGACTACGAATGAATCCTGACAATCTTTACCAGATTTCTCGCCTTCAGAGGTGTGAACGGTCACTTTTGCATGATATGCACCAGGAGTGGCTTGCTTGTATACAAATGAGTGTTTCTCTGCAGTTGAAGGGAAGCTTTGGGTGAATATAACTTTCTTTGAGCTGTCCTTTACTACATATTCATATTTGCGGATTTTTGCGCCGTCTTTCGTGTTCGCGAAGGAGTTCATGCGGAAGCGATCTGGCGCAATTCGCTCAACAGTAAGCCTCTGGCAAACTGCCTCTGGGTTTTTAACCACCGGCGGGTGAGCGGTAATCAGGTTTCCACAATCTTTCTTTATCGCAAACCAACCTAACTCCTTTGAATGACCCGCAAACACTTCATGTCTATCGCCACCTTCTTGGGTAAGCCGCATTGGTCGATAGAAAACGGTACCCTCGGTGCCGTTTGCTTTATCGTAACTGTAGCTACGTTGACCCTGAGCATAACTATAAAGACTAGTCATAGACCAGTTATATCGGCTCGCCTCACCTATAACTGTGAGCTTGGTATCAGCAATTTCTGCTCTGGTAATACCAAGTGACTTGTAGATATCTTTAATATTGTTTGAGTTACGGTCATAATAATTAAGGAAATCAGCAGGGCTTGAAACACCTCCACGCACAAAATCGGCTGAGCTCGCCGCATTTGCTGCTTCTGGTGGTGAGATCACTGCCAAAGACTGTACAGTAAGAGCAAGCGCCGTGAACACGAGCCCTATACGACGAGTCGTCTCCTCGCGCTTTAGTCGACGCGCATAGAAGCCAAGCTGGCCAACAAGGGCAGGGCTATAGCTGAGATTTGATACTAACTTCCGAAACATCGCATTAGGTACCTTTTTTGTTTAAAATTGTTTAGTTTTGTTTTTATTTTTGTGCGATTTTATCCTTTTGTACTTTAGATTAGCATAAGTATTGTGTTCAATGCAAGAACTTGAGTGAATACAAATAGTTCGATATAATAAATGCAGTGTAAATAGCTAGACAGTCTGAAATAGTGAGGGAATAATGTCTAAACAAAAAGCTGACGGCTCGTATGACGGGTCACAGATTCAAGTATTAGAGGGTCTTGAACCTGTACGTAAACGTCCGGGTATGTATATAGGTAGCACCGGCTATGACGGTGTGCATCATTTAATCAAAGAAATCGCCGATAACTCTATCGACGAAGCCATTGCTGGTTTCGCTTCAAGAGTTGATGTAGAGATACTCGAAGACGGTGGTATTACTATCGTTGATGATGGTCGAGGTATTCCTGTTGATAAACACCCTAAAACCGGCTTAAGTACGCTTGAAACAGTGCTGACCGTACTGCACGCAGGTGGAAAGTTTGGTGGCGGTGGTTATAAAGTATCCTCTGGACTTCACGGGGTTGGTTCCAGCGTGGTGAATGCTCTCTCGACGAAGTTAATCGCAGAAGTCGTAAAAGACGGCGAATTGTACCGAATTGAATTTGAGCGTGGTGCAGCAACTAGCCCACTAAAAAAGATGGGCAAAACCGAACGGGCTGACGGAACAGCCATTACATTCTATCCAGACCCAACTATATTTAAAGAAACCATTGAATTCGATTACAAATGGGTCGTTAACTATCTTCGCCATCAAGCCTATCTTACTAAAGGTGTGTACGTCGCTGTTGTAGATAAGCGAACAAGCGAACGAGCCGCCTTCTACTTTGAGGGTGGTATTCAAAGCTATGCCAAGCACTTAAATATTGGAAAGAATGTTGTTGGTGACCAACCATTTTATGTCGAGAAGCAAGTTGAAGAAGCGCTCATCGAAGTTGCTGTTCAATACAACGATAGTTATGTAGAAACAGTACGCCCATTCGCAAACAACGTGCTAACCCCAGACGGTGGTACACACCTGGTAGGCTTTCGCTCTGCGCTCACGCGCGTAATTAATGACTATGCTCGTAAAAGTGGCTTACTGAAAGAAAAAGAAGAGAACCTAACAGGTGATGATATTCGTGAAGGTTTGACCGCTATTATTCTAGTGAAACTACCAGACCCACAATTTGAAGGCCAGACAAAGAATAAGCTTGGTAACCCAGAAGTTCGGCGCTACGTCGAGCAGGTAATGAACGAGTACTTCGCGTATTACCTTGATGAAACACCCGCAATTGCAAAAAAAATTGTTGGCAAAGCACTTCTTGCAGCCCGCGCTCGTAAGGCAGCCCGTGCAGCCCGTGATAACGTTATTCGAAAGGGCGCGCTCGATGGTATGAATCTGCCGGGTAAGTTGGCAGATTGTTCGAGCAAAGACCCATCTGAAAGCGAGATATATATAGTAGAGGGTGACTCAGCAGGTGGATCCGCCAAGAGTGGACGAGATAGCCGCACACAGGCAATCTTGCCGCTTCGTGGTAAGGTTTTGAACGTTGAACGAGCCCGACTTGACCGAATGCTTGCGAACAACGAAATCGTCGCGCTTATTAAGGCACTAGGAGTTGGAATTGGTGAGCAATTCGACATCTCAGGCCTTCGTTATCATCGAATTATCATTATGACCGACGCCGATGTTGATGGTAGCCACATTTCCACGCTACTTTTGACATTCCTATTCCGGTACATGAAGGAAGTAATCGACGGCGGACATGTCTATCTGGCAAAACCACCACTCTATAGTGTCAATCATGGTAAGAAGAAGATTTACGCGTATGACGAAGATGACCGCGAACGAATTCTTGACGAGATAATAAAAAATAAGGCCGAAAAGGGTGCAGTAATAGCTGACGATGAGGATAAGAACAAGCAAGCAGGTGTTACAATCTCACGCTTTAAGGGACTTGGTGAGATGGATGCAGAGCAGCTATGGGAAACGACAATGCAGCCCGAAAATAGGGTATTGATACAGGTCAAAGTTGCCGATGCTGAAGCGGCCGATGCTGTGTTTACTAAATTGATGGGCGATGATGTCAGCCTTCGAAAGAACTTTATTCAGACTCGGGCAAAAGATGTTGATTTAGAGGAATTGGACGTATAGAAATGGACGAAGATAACGCACCAAGCAAATACGAGAATATCGACGAAATTGTTGTTGATACTTCTCACTCAAAACTGGTAGAAAATCGTACGGTTGAATCAGTGATGGAAGATAGCTTCCTACGCTATTCAATGAGCGTGATTATTGATCGTGCACTTCCTGATGTACGTGATGGTCTAAAGCCAGTTCACCGACGTATCTTGTATTCGATGAACCAAAACGGTAACCGTAGTAGTGCGAAATTTGTAAAATCTGCGCGCATCGTTGGTGATGTGATGGGTAAGTACCACCCGCATGGCGATAGTGCTATTTACGACTCAATGGTACGTTTAGCGCAAGACTGGAGTATGCGCTACATGCTCGTACAAGGCCAAGGTAACTTTGGCTCAATGGACGGTGACCCTGCAGCAGCGATGCGATACACGGAAGCTCGTATGAGCAAGGCATCTGATGAACTCTTGGCTGATATTGATAAAGATACAATTGATTTTCGTGATAACTTTGACGGATCTGAGCAAGAACCAGTAGTACTGCCAGCTAAGCTACCGAACTTGTTACTTAATGGACAAATTGGTATTGCAGTTGGTATGGCAACAAATATACCCCCCCATAACCTCAGCGAGCTAGTTGATGCAATTGTAGAACTTATCGATAATCCGGAAGCTACAATCGAAGACTTATTGAAGCATATAAAAGGTCCTGACTTCCCAACAGGTGCAACGGTGTATGGCGGTGCGCCAATGAAACAGGCTTACCAGACTGGTCGAGGCAGCGTTATGATTCGTGCGGTTGCTGACATTGAGGAAAGCAAAAAAGGTCGGCATCAAATCGTTATAACAGAGATGCCGTATGCTGTAAATAAGGCAACACTCATTGAGCGAGTAGCAGAACTTGTAAAAGAAAAGAAGCTTCTGACAATTAGTGACATTCGTGACGAAAGTGCTCGAGGATCGGTTCGGGTAGTAATTGAGCTTAAAAAAGATGCATACCCTAAAAAGGTACTTAACCAACTATATAAGTTGACCGCACTTCAAACCAGTTATCACTTCAACATGCTGGCTCTTATTGATGGCATTCAGCCACGCGTGCTAGGGCTGTCAGAAATTCTCGAAGAGTACCTAAAACACCGCAAGAATGTAGTGAGGCGTCGCACCGAGTTCGAGCTTCGAAAAGCGAAAGAGCGTGAACATATCCTTGAAGGCTACAAGATTGCACTCGATCATATCGACGAAGTCATCGCCACCATTCGTGCCAGCAAGACTCGTGAAGAAGCTGAAACGAACTTGATAAAGAAGTTTAAACTAAGCGAAATTCAAGCTAAAGCTATTTTAGAGATGCAACTTCGCCGATTGACTGGTCTTGAACGCCAAGCAATAGAGGACGAACTGAAGGAACTTAAGGCTTTAATCGCTCGACTTGAAGCGATTCTTGCAGACGAAAAAGAGATAATGAAAATTATCAAGACTGAACTGCTTGAAATCAGAGACAAGTACGGCGACGAACGCCGAAGCAAGATTATCAGTCATGAACTTGGTAAGTTTAGCGACGAAGAGCTGATACCGGAAGAAGAAAGCGTCATATTACTAACGACCGAAAACTATATCAAGCGTACATTGCTGAGCGAGTATCGTCGCCAAAACAGAGGTGGTAAAGGCAAGCGTGGCATGACCACCAAGGAAGAAGACGTGATTGATCAATTGGTGCCTGCAAGTACACACGACTGGCTCCTCTTCTTTACAAACAGAGGTCGCGTATTTAGGCTCAAAGCATACGAAGTGCCTGCAGCAAGTCTAGCAGCCAAGGGTGTCGCAGCGGTAAACTTGCTGCAGCTTCAGCCGGAAGAGAAGATTACTTCAATCATTCGTCATGAAAAGGACGCCAGCGACGAGGGCTACCTCTTTATGGCAACCTGCAAGGGTACGGTAAAGAAGACACCTCTGAAAGACTATGCAAACATTCGAACCAACGGTCTGATTGCCCTAAAGCTTGATGATGGTGATGAGCTTCGATGGATAAAGAAAACAGATGGTAAAAGCGATGTGATAATCTCAACATCTGCCGGTCAGGCTGTTCGATTCAATGAGTCAGATGCTCGACCAATGGGACGTGCTGCACGGGGTGTAAGGGGTGCCCGACTTCGACCAAACGATATAGTGGTAGGTATGGATGTTGTTGCGTCCGAAGACCAAACATTGCTCGTAATTAGCGAAAAGGGCTTTGGCAAGCGAACAACGGTTGCTAACTTCCCGAGCCACAAACGAGGTGGTGTAGGTATAAAAGCGGCGGTTGTAACGGCGAAGACTGGCCCGATCATATCGGTACAGACCATCGACCCAGAAATGACTGATGCAATATTGATTTCAAAAAATGGACAGACGATCCGTCTGCGACTAGCTGATATCAAGCTGCTTGGTCGAACGACGCAAGGTGTGACGATTATGCGCCTGTCTGATAGCGACAGCGTATCATCAATCGGATTGATGCCAGAACAGTCAAAAGACGACGAAGAGGAGTAAAATAGTACTATATGCAAGGTCTATCACCATACCTACTATCAATCTTGGCAGGATGGGTTATTGCTCAAGGCCTGAAGTACGTCTTTGCGGTGCTAAAAAGTCGTGATTTGATAGGTAACGTCAGGCAGTTATATCTTTCAGGTAATATGCCGAGCGCACATACTGCAACAGTGGTGGCACTAGCAACGGTGATTGGCTTGAAAGACGGGGTAGACTCAGCATTATTTGCGCTAGCGGCTCTATTTGCGGCAATCGTGATGTACGACGCCATGATGGTCCGTCGATCGTCTGGCGAGCAAGGCCTAGCACTCCAGCAACTGATAGGCGAACTGAAAAGCAAGGTGTTGCTCCCTCGCGCAGCAAAAGGCCATACACCGCTAGAAGTGGCCACTGGACTAGTAATCGGCGTCATAATTGGATTCGTTGTCTTTATAGCTACAAAATAGCAGGCTTTGAAGGCTTGACGCACCTCTTTAAATCCTGTATGATGGATAACAGTCTGTCCAGGGAACTGCGAGAAACTACGGGTTACCGGTCAGATTTTAATGTACGTTAACAATTTAGTTGTGCAATAACATCGTCAGTCTATGATGTAGACGTCACTCTAGTAGTGACATCTTTTATGGAGAGTTTGATCCTGGCTCAGGATGAACGCTGGCGGCGTGCCTAATACATGCAAGTCGAGCGCCCCTTTAAGAGGTGATAATCATTTGATTGTCAGTTCCTATGGGGAGCGGCGGACGGCTGAGTAACGCGTGGGAACGTGCCCCAAAGTGAGGGATAAGCACCGGAAACGGTGTCTAATACCGCATATGCTCTTCGGAGTAAAGCTTTATGCGCTTTGGGAGCGGCCTGCGTCCGATTAGATAGTTGGTGAGGTAAAGGCTCACCAAGTCGACGATCGGTAACTGGTCTGAGAGGATGATCAGTCAGACTGGAACTGAGACACGGTCCAGACTCCTACGGGAGGCAGCAGTAAGGAATCTTCCACAATGGGCGAAAGCCTGATGGAGCAACGCCGCGTGCAGGATGAAGGCCTTCGGGTCGTAAACTGCTTTTATTAGTGAAGAATATGACGGTAACTAATGAATAAGGATCGGCTAACTACGTGCCAGCAGCCGCGGTCATACGTAGGATCCGAGCGTTATCCGGAGTGACTGGGCGTAAAGAGTTGCGTAGGTGGTCAGTAAAGCGAATGGTGAAATCTGGGGGCTCAACCTCACAGACTATTATTCGAACTCACTGACTCGAGAACAGCAGAGGTAACTGGAATTTCTGAAGTAGGGGTAATATCCGTAGATATCAGAAGGAACACCAATGGCGTAGGCAGGTTACTGGGCTGTTTCTGACACTGAGGCACGAAAGCGTGGGGAGCGAACCGGATTAGATACCCGGGTAGTCCACGCCGTAAACGATGGATACTAGCTGTTGGAGGTATCGACCCCTTCAGTAGCGAAGCTAACGCGTTAAGTATCCCGCCTGTGGAGTACGGTCGCAAGACTAAAACATAAAGGAATTGACGGGGACCCGCACAAGCGGTGGATCATGTTCTTTAATTCGATGCTAAACGAAGAACCTTACCAGGGCTTGACATCCAGGGAATTTCTACGAAAGTAGATTGTGCCTTTTGGAACCCTGTGACAGATGATGCATGGCCGTCGTCAGCTCGTGTCGTGAGATGTTTGGTTAAGTCCATCAACGAGCGCAACCCTTGTGAATAGTTGTATTTTTCTATTCAGACTGCCCCGGTAACGGGGAGGAAGGAGGGGATGATGTCAGGTCAGTATTTCTCTTACGTCCTGGGCTAGAAACGTGATACAATGGCAAGTACAATGCGCTGCGAAGCCGCGAGGTGAAGCAAATCGCACCAAAGCTTGTCCCAGTTCGGATTGGAGGCTGAAACTCGCCTCCATGAAGTCGGAATCGCTAGTAATCGCAAGTCAGCAAATTGCGGTGAATACGTTCCCGGGTCTTGTACACACCGCCCGTCAAACCATGAAAGTGACCAACACCCGAAGTCCGATTCGTCGGCCTAAGGTGGGGGGCATGATTGGGGTTAAGTCGTAACAAGGTATCCGTAGCGGAAGCTGCGGATGGATTACCTCCTTTCTAGGGAGAGTTATGCCAGACTATCGAGAAATCATAGTCTGAAGCTAGGTCGGTCCTATGAATGTGATGAGCTTACATATTCATGTACCCTTCGGGGAAGGACTAAGTTCAAAGTGTCCCATAGACACGCTTTAGACGAGTTATTGCGCAGCTAAGTTGTTAATACATAAACTACCTCCATTGGAGGTAGTTTTGTTAGGCTGCTAAACTTTTTAGTACTGCTAACGAAACGAGATAATAAATAGGGTATCCTACTGCAATGACAAAACCAACAGTTTTGAAGGTCCAGGGGTTATCTAGCCCACGGATAAGTGAGGTAGAGCCAGTCGATTCAAAAAAATTCGCCAGCTTCTTGCTAAAGAGCATCATCAATATACCTATGACAACCGGGCCGAATATGTTGCTGATGAAATCCATAGGGGAAGTATAGCAGTAATCACTTGGCTTGTATCTGTTTTTTTGATACAATTGTTCAGACTTGGTTGCCTGGGGCGTTAGCTCAGTTGGCTAGAGCACCTGCTTTGCAAGCAGGGGGTCCGGGGTTCGAGTCCCCGACGCTCCACCAGATATGGGGTAACTCAGGCTTCGGTCTGTTGTTACTCCACCAAGTGCACCTTTCTGTACCTAATCATTTGCGGGCGCTTAGCTCAGTTGGCTAGAGCACCTCGTTTACACCGAGGGGGTCGGGGGTTCGAGCCCCTCAGCGCCCACCATGATTAGACTTTCACAAAACACCCTGTGAAGCAGGGGCGATTAGCTCAGCTGGTTAGAGCGCGTCACTGATAATGACGAGGTCGGAGGTTCAAGTCCCTCATCGCCCACCATTCACAGGGTGTTTTATGTTTACTATAATTATTCAAGAGAAGTATGAGCTATCCTTTTAGAGAAATTATAATCATCTACAACCCAAATAGTACGGGGCCAAGCAAGAAGAACGCCTTAGATTTGCAGAAGGAGCTAAAAGCCAAGCTATCAAAAACGGTGCGTGTTATTACAAAAGGCACTAAAGATGCTGGGCATGCTGAAGAAATCGGTGCGGGATATGCCAAGAAAGACTCCAAGACGCTTCTTGTCTCTTCAAGTGGTGACGGGGGCTACAATGAGCTAGTAAATGGCGTGTTGCAGCATAAGACTAATCACGTGACCGTAGCGGTGATGCCGAGCGGTAATGCAAACGATCACCACCATGCCACTGCAACAGACGATCTAGGGGCACGTATTATAGCCGGAAAAACCCATAAAATTGACGTCATAGGCGTGAATGCGACTAAAGAAGGCAAGCCGTGGAAGCACTATGCGCATTCATATGTCGGACTCGGGATGACCGCCTATATAGGTGAAAAACTAACCAAAGCTGATTTGAACCCGTGGAACGAGAAGTGGATGGTAATAAAGTATATGCTGAAGTTTAGCCACGTTACATTGAAGCTGGGAGATGCAGAGCAATGGAAACGATACAGCAATGTCATTTTTGGAAATATCGATAGAATGTCAAAGGTAATTAAGCTGAGTGACAAAACAGAGCTTAGTGATGGTAAATTTGAGGTATACAGTAGCACGACGGGTGAACTACTAAGCTATCTACTGAAAGGCGTGTCTGTCGGCCTTGAAGCAAAGCACCGGGCCTCCAGTTTTAAAGTGACCGCAAAGCGCTCGTATCAAATTCAGTTAGATGGAGAAGTATTTAACATTGATAGTGGTAAGATACACCTGAAGTCAGTAAAAAACTTATTACGGACACTATTGTAATAACGCGCTTGCTTTGGTATAATAACTATTAGTTAAGCGAATGTTCATAAGAACCTCTGGCAATGTGTGATAAATCCAAGGCATGTTGCAGGGGATTTTTTATCGCCAAAATTACAACGAATTACCACTAGACAACCTGCGAGTAACAGTGGTACGATAGACTACAGTCTGTTAAAACAGTTTAGTCTTGAACGCAGAAAAAACTACATCGATTGCGAGGTGATGTGGTGGAAATGTGCGCTCAAGATTGACCTTCGCTCATGGCGAGGTGCAAGAGGTACATGTAACTTAACAATTAGTGATGTAAGAAAATTTTCAAATTTTTTTGAAACGAAATATGGAATTGACGGCAAGCAAGTGGTTCATACCAATTGCTAGTTAAGTCAATGCATAAAAAGGTACTCAAGGGCACAGTAGTGGATGCCTAGACGTATATTACCGATGAAGGACGTGGAAGACTGCGATAAGTCTCGGGGAGCTGTCAACAAGCTTTGATCCGGGAATGTCCGAATGGGGAAACCCAGCATGAGTTATGTCATGTTGCTGGCTCCTGAATATATAGGGAGTTTAGACGGGAACCAACTGAACTGAAACATCTTAGTAGGTTGAGGAAGAGAAAGTAAATAACGATACTCGGAGTAGTGGCGAGCGAAACGGGTAGAGCCCAAACCTTACATGTTTTTGCCTGTTTACAGGTAGATACGGCTGATAGGCCAATGCATATAAGGGGTTGTGATATTACATATGACCAAGTCAGAGAACTTGAGCTTTCGAGTTTGAGGTATCTGATTTGCGATAGCACTCTATCAGGTGTTAGTAAGGTAAAAAATCGGCGTGGTTAGCAGAATAACTTGAATGGTTAACCAAAGGACGTGAAAGTCGTGTATGCGAAAACGACGCTGACCTTATGTATGTTTTATCGAGTAGGGCGGGGCACGAGAAACCCTGTCTGAATCCGGCTGGACCACCAGCCAAGGCTAAATATAATATACGATCGATAGTGAACTAGTACAGCGATGGAAAGGTGAAAAGAACCCCGGGAGGGGAGTGAAATAGATCCTGAAACTCTGTGCCTACAAGGAGTCGGAGCGGACTTGTTCCGTGACGGCGTGCTTTTTGTAGAACGATCCAGCGAGTTAATTTTCAAGGCAAGGTTAAGTCATGTGACGGAGCCACAGTGAAAGCGAGCCTGAATAGGGCGAATTAGTCTTGAGGATTAGACCCGAAACCGGGTGACCTAACCATGGGCAGGCTGAAGCTACTGTAACAGGTAGTGAAGGGCCGAACCGTAGAGCGCAGCAAAGCTCCCGGATGACCTGTGGTTAGAGGTGAAATGCCAATCGAACTCGGAGATAGCTGGTTCTCCTCGAAATAGCTTTAGGGCTAGCGTCGCGTAGTAGCAAATAGGGGTAGAGCTCTGTAAAGGACTGGGGCGGGCAACTGTACCCACCCTTAACAAACTACGAATACTATTTGTGTAATCGCGGCAGTTAGAACGTCGGGGCTAAGCTCGGCGCTCGAAAGGGAAACAGCCCAGACCATCGTCTAAGGTCCCTAAATTAACACTCAGTGGGAAACAAGGTGAGATTTCTTAAACAGCGAGGATGTTGGCTTAGAAGCAGCCATTCATTTAAAGAGTGCGTAACAGCTCACTCGTCAAGAGATCTTGCGTGGAAAATGTAACGGGGCTAAAGTGTTATACCGAAGACATGGATGTGCAATTTATTGCACGTGGTAGAGGAGCGTTCCTATCTGCAGTGAAGCAGTTCTGGAAAGAATTGTGGAGCGTTAGGAAGTGAGAATGCTGGAATGAGTAACCATAAGACAGGTGAGAATCCTGTCGGCCGTAAGAGCAAGGTTTCCTGAGCCATGGTAATCATCTCAGGGTTAGTCGGGCCTAAGCCGAGGCGCATAGCGTAGGCGATGGACATCAGGTTAATATTCCTGAACCGGCATAGTTTGTACACTGTTCACGGCGAGATATTCGGAGCGGATTCATGGTATGTATCCGTCCAACCTAGGGGGAACCCGACGGGAGTGAAAGTTACTCTTTATGAGTGACGATTCTGGAAAAGGCGCTGGCTAGAAAAGCAGATGTACGCGTGGCTATGTCGACCGTACCGCAAACCAACACAGGTGCTCGAGTCGAGTAGACTCAGGCTTACGAGAGACCCTTCGCTAAGGAACTCGGCAATACAGCGACCGTAACTTCGGGATAAGGTCTGCCCCCACTTCGGTGGATATGAGCCGCGTTCACTCAGCAAGAGTTAACGGTTAAAAATAACGTCCGTTGCGTTAAAAACAACGGATAGTGAGTACGCATAGATTTACGTTATGAAAATAACAACAATGTATGTGATCAAATCCTTTTTAATTACGACAATTTTCTGAGATAAGTAACAATATGATTTTGTTCTTTTGAACGCGATACTCTCGCATCTAACGATGTGGGGGCCGCAGCAAAAGAGCCCACGGAACTGTTTATCAAAAACACAGGTCTCTGCTAACACGAAAGTGGATGTATAGGGGCTGACTCCTGCCCGGTGCTGGAAGGTTAAGGGGAGCGCTTCACGGTGCGAACTGAAGCCCCAGTGAACGGCGGCGGTAACTATAACCGTCCTAAGGTAGCGAAATTCCTTGTCAGGTAAGTTCTGACCCGCACGAATGGAGTAATCATGTGGGCACTGTCTCAGCGAAGGCCTCGGTGAAAGTGCATTGGCGGTAAAGATGCCGTCTGTCCGTACCAGGACGAGAAGACCCCATGGAGCTTTACTACAGTTTTACATTGAACACGGTTTCAGCTTGTGTAGCATAGGTGGGAGACGTTGAAGCAGATGCGCTAGCATTTGTGGAGTCACCGGTGAAATACCACCCCTGCTGTGATTGTGTTCTCACTCTGACCGTTATCCGGTTAGAGGACCGTGTATGATGGGTAGTTTAACTGGGGCGGTTGCCTCCTAAAGAGTAGCGGAGGCGTTCAAAGGTTGGCTAGCTTCGGATGGAAATCGAAGTGATAGTGTATGCGCATAAGCCAGCTTGACTGTGAGGAGTACATTCCAAACAGAGACGAAAGTCGGAGCAAGTGATCCGCTGTACGTACATTTGTACATGAATGTGGGATCGACAGCGCAAACGGATAAAAGTTACCCTGGGGATAACAGGCTTATAGCGCCCAATAGTTCACATAGACGGCGCTGTTTGGCACCTCGATGTCGGCTCATCACATCCTGGAGGGGGAGCACCTTCCAAGGGTTCGGCTGTTCGCCGATTAAAGTGGTACGCGAGCTGGGTTCAGAACGTCGTGAGACAGTTCGGTTTATATCCGGTATGGACGTTAGGAAATTTGAGAGGATCTACCCGTAGTACGAGAGGACCCGGGCGGACGAACCTCTGGTGTATCGATTGTGGCCACCTGCTGCATTGTCGAGTAGCTAAGTTCGGACTAGATAAGCGCTGAAAGCATATTAAGCGCGAAACTAACCTCAAGATGAGATTTCCCTATGAGGACACTGAAAGATTATCAGTTTGATAGGTGCAAGGTGGAAGTGCAGCAATGCATGGAGCTGAAGCATACTAATAGTCCCATTGCCTTTTTATGATTCATGATTTTTGCATTTTACATGCAATAAATCATGATTTCCGCAGTAATGCGGGCGACAGACTTAACTAGCATTTGGTGCGTAGCACCAACGTTAATTCCATTAACATCACTAATTAGACCGTGCAACGTGTCATCGACACCGAAGTAAGGCTTTTCCCAGGTTGCCTATATGGAACCTCCGAGGAGCGAAGCCTTACTTCGGTGCCCATGGCGATGAGGAAATACCTGTTCTCATTCCGAACACAGAAGTCAAGCTCATCAGCGGCGATTATACTGCCACAAGTGGGAAACTAGCACGGCGCCGAATTATAAGAAATAACCTCCGAATAGGAGGTTTTTCTTTATCTTGCCCCGGTTCGGCGGTAAGATAACCTACCCTCCGAACAGGAGGGGTATTGTTTTGAACAAAAAACTATTGCAAACTGCTAGTGGTTCGGCTATGATTAGGCTAACACCACAAAGGGAAACAAACATGAAAATATCTGTAGAATACGATTCTCAAGAATACATTGTCGCTGTAAAATAACACTGCTTTAGTGCTATTATAAGCGTATGAAACATCTATATGTGGGTGTGGCAGTGTTTATATTGGTAGCGTTTGCTACCTTGTTTAGCTATGGGCAAAATACCAACGCTTTGGACGGAACAGACTTCTCGACACTTCGCGAATCGTTAAAAGCTATAAAAGTACCAAAAGTTGAAGATCCCAAATGGCTAGTGAAGCAAAAAGCAGAAGCCGCCGAGGCAGCTGCGGCGCACAACATGGCAAGCCAAGCAGGAAGAATCATTACCTATGATGTGACGACCAAAGGAGTAATTACGGCCAACTTCTCCGAATTTAAGACACTCGCCAACCAAACACTGAACGATGGCAGGGGCTGGGCACGTATGGGCGTGAGCTTCCGAGAAGTCGCGTCTGGTGGTGAATTTACTCTAGTGCTGTCACAGGCAAGTATGTTGCCGACATTTTCGAGCGGCTGTAGTGCGGACTGGAGCTGTAATGCTGGTAGGTATGTAGTTATAAATCAAGATAGATGGCTTGGTGCCTCGGCTGCATGGAACGCGAGCGGCGGAAGTCTGCGTGACTACCGTCATATGGTAGTAAACCACGAAACTGGCCACTGGCTTGGCCATGGTCATGCATACTGTGGTGGCGCAGGTACGCCAGCACCTGTAATGCAACAACAATCTATTAGCCTCCAGGGCTGCACATTCAACCCCTGGCCGCTTGCGAGTGAGTTATGGATAGGAAGCTGAAAAACATGCTAACAAGCCGCAGAACGCTTCTCATAAGCTTAGGAGCGGTGTTTGTTGTGCTAGTAGCCTATATTGTGGCAAGTCTTATGTATTGGCAGGGGTATGCAGCTGATGTATCAAAGCACGAAGCGGCCAAAACAGCGGTAGAAACTGCCTTAGGCAAACCAGTTAAAACTACCGAACAAAAACTTGCTAAGCTTGCGGCACTTACAAGTGCTACAAAACGATTGTTTAAAGATAGCACGTCATGCGAACCGGCATGGTGGGCGGCTTGGCAAGCAGCATTTCCTACGCCGGCTTCAGAAGTAAAACGTTGTAAAGACCTCGCATCAAAACATCATGCAGTACGCACGGCGCTTGATGTGATTACTGCCTACGTAACAGATGAAAAAAGACTGATTGAGGTGCTAGCACCTCTGGCAGGGCTTAGCAGCAAATTGACCGAAAAAACCTGGGATGCATCCGCAAAGGAATGGAAAGAAGTTGCCAGTGATGCGAAGTCGCTTCGGGTGGGCAGCGAATTTAGTGACGTAAAAGAGCAGGCTACGAAGCAGTTGGACAAGGTGGTCACCGCTTGGGACAAGCTTGCGACTGCTGACAAAAAAGAAAATTCAGCCGACTTCACAGCAGCATACGATTCCCTTGATAGGGCAATAACAGATCTAGCATCGGTGGCAAACACTAGTGAAGACGAGCTTGGCAATTTGACTAAAAAGCTTGAAACAGCAGCGACCAACCTGTAAATTAGCATTATTTTCTCACATAAAAAAACAACCCATCTCGCAGATAGGGTCGTTTCGTGTGTTTAAACCAAATTTGGGTCCAAACAGGTGCCGTTTGCGACAACGTCACAAACTACCTCTATAATATAGCACCAACCGAATATTTGCAACAGTTTTTACACCATAAAAATGCTTATCGTAAATGTTGACAAAAAGCACAAGCTGTGTTAATATAAGAGCATACACATCTCATGTGTGAGGTAATTAGGAGGGTTCGTATCTATTAACAGGTGCGGGCCTTTTAATATATAAGGAGACCTGAAATGGCAGGAACCAAAGCAGGCGGCCTAAAGGCTGCAGCAAAGAACAAAGCAAAAGATCCAGAATTTTACGCTCGTATCGGCGCAAAAGGTGGCAAGAATGGTCACACTGGTGGTTTTGCCGCTAACCCAGCTCTTGCACGTGTTGCAGGCGCTAAAGGTGGTCGTATCTCACGCCGCCGTAAAGCAAGCGATGTAGCTAAAAAAGCTGCCTAAGCACGCAAAGCAGAAAATAGCCCGTACTACTGTTGTACGGGCTATTTTTGTATATTATATCGGCGTAGGGCGCAGCTTCGCGCCTCGTTTACTTTCCAGATATTGGCACAAGAGAGGCAACGGTAGTGCCACTGCTTGGTTTGCAAGCCATTCGCCCCACATTTTGGGCAGGTACTTCGTGCATGCAACCACTCTCGGTACGTGTCCATGTCATCCTGTATGTTATCGGCGGTGATGGTCACTTCAAAACGAGGAGCTAAGGTAGAACGTGCATATTGCCAGGCGTCACGCTCCATAGCTATCAGGTCAACGTCGCGAGTGTAATCGTGGTGTTCTAGTAGCGCGTGGCTAACTTCGTGTAGTAATCGCGCATCAAAACTATCATCACTGGCTGGGTAGGCGATGGTATGTGTAGTCGGTAGCCATTGAAAATCGTCTGCTTCTGTAAACGATAGCTGGGGATACGATTCTTTAAGCTGCTTCAGAAGCGAGTCGGTCGAGGGCATGGTAGTAGCATCCGTAAATTACTGCTTGTTCTGGGTGGGAAGCGGCGCGAACCTCAGGGGTACGGTCGACTAAGTGCGCGCGTAAGAACGGTTCTAAATACTCGGCGTATTTATCAAAGTAGGTGCCAATACTACCGCCAATCACTACTACGTCTGGGTTTAAAAGCGGTATTTGGGCTACCAAACCAAGGCCAATGTTTTCGCCGATTTCTTGCCACAGTTTAGGGTCGGTTACATCTTTCGCGTACATATTGTACTTTTCGTGAAAGGCACGTCCTGAGGCGAAAGATTCCCAGGTTTTTAACTCGCCATCGTGAGTTACGACCGCCTGGCCACCTTCTGCTTGTGCGAATTCCGGGCTTATCACACCGTTAGCAATAACCCCAGTGCCAATGCCAGTACTCACAGTAATATAGAGGCATACATTTGGCATTTCAGGCAACGCGTGAGCTTCAGCTAGTCCGGCCAGGTTGGCATCGTTCTCAAGTAAAATAGGGCAGTCAAAGGCCGGTTTTAGAGCAGAAACAATGTCAAAATTCTCCCAGCCGAGATTACGGGCAATTACCACGACGTTATTTTTAATTATAGCGGGCACCGCAACTACAATTGCGGTTGGCGCTTCATCACCCAGTACTTTTCGGATGGTTTCACCCACTTGAGCAATGTATTCATCGGTGTTTTTTGGCGTTTCAAATCGTTCAGACGTTTGCAGTGAACCATCGCTCGAAAAGCTGGCGACAAGTGTTTTTGTCCCTCCGGTGTCGACTGCAATTAACATAGTTTTAGTGTAGCATATGCGGACGGAAGTGCGGAGGTGGCTGTACTTCCGCGGACTGCTTTTATAGATTGCCAGTTTAGCGACCAGATTACTTGGAGAGGGCGTTACACGCCCATTCATTCTTTGCACGGGCAGGAATGAATGGGGTTGCTCTACGCCTTTACCCTCACCAAGTAACCTAGCCGCCAACTGGCTCCTGTGTGCTTGCCCCTGATTGCAAAACCAGCTATACTATTGCATAAGAAACTTAAGGGGAAGTGTATGACAAAAAACCGCATGTATCAGGGTGGATCGCTCGGTAGCTATATCGTTGTAGGCGCACTATTGGTGCTTCTATTGGTCGGAGGACTCTATACAGTAGGACGGATTGATAATGAATCAGGGCAAATTGCGACTGATACGTCGGATAACACTGAAGACAACGGCACAACGCCAGACAGTAGTTCAACAGACACCACAAATTCTGACACCGATAAAAATACAGACAACACGAAAAACGATACGCCTGTTTCATCTGACGACAGTAATACGACAACAGATGACTCTAACACGACCACAGGTTCAAGCAACGACACTGAAGAACTACCAGCTACCGGTGCCTCAGAAACCTTCGCTGCAGCAGCAATCTTGAGCCTGGTAACGTACGCGGGCGCACTCTACATCGGTAGCCGCCGCGCGTAAGACTAGTGTTTTTAAGAGAAATAGCGTATACTACTAGATGAATCTAGAGACAGTCTTAGGAGGACTCATCATGAGGCTGTTTCATGAGCAATATTATTTAAGGAAGGAGTCTTTTTAGACTTATGGCAACAAAAGCCGCAGTAACAATGGATGACCTGCTCGCACAAGAAAGCACGGTCAAACAATTAGTAGCAGGTGAAACTGTTTCAGGAACAGTGTTAAGCCTCAAAAAACATGAAGTATTAATCGACCTTGGTCCACTTGGCGTTGGTTACGTACCACGTCGTGAAGTTGGCTTTTCACGTCAGCTGAACGAAGGTGATGAAGTAACTGCCAGTGTGGTGGATACCGAACTCGACAACGGTTACAGCTTGCTGAGCCTACGCAAAGCCGCTAAAGACCGTGGCTGGGACGAAGTATTGGTTAAGCAAGAGGCTGGCGAAACTATCACCATTTCACCATACGACGCTAACAGAGGTGGTCTATTGGTTGAATACGAAGGTGTCCGTGGGTTCCTACCAGTAAGCCAACTATCTGCCGAACATTATCCACGCGTTGGCAGCAGCGACAAAGATGAAATTTTGCAACGCCTTAACTCATTGATTGGTAAAGACCTGAGCGTACGAATTCTTGACGCTGACCGCAAAGCAAACAAACTTATCTTTAGTGAAAAAGAAGCTATCAAAGACGGCCTAGCTGAGCGATTCGAAAAGCTTAAGATCGGTGACACCGTAACTGGTGTTGTAACCGGCGTCGTAGACTTCGGTGTATTCGTAAACGTTGAAGGCATTGAAGGCTTGGTGCACATTTCAGAAATCAGCTGGGAGCGGGTAAACAACCCAAGCGACTACGTAAAAGTTGGTAGCAGCATCGACACCAAGATTATCTCTATCGACAAAGACCGCCTTTCACTTAGCATGAAGCAACTTACCAAAGACCCTTGGCTTGATGAAGTTGAAAAACTAACCCCAGGTACAGAGGTAGAAGGTACCGTTACCCGAATCACGCCATTTGGTGCATTCGTGCAGCTTTCACCAGCGGTAGAAGCACTTGTGCACATTTCTGAACTCGGTGGCGGTGAAGGTGTTGACCCAGAAAAAGTATTTACGCTCAACGAGCGCAAAAACTTTACTGTTCTTGAAGTAGATAAAGACAACCGCAAAATTAGCCTTAGCCTTAACGGCAAGAAGAAAAAATCGTAATACGTTGCTAGCAAGAGGCTAGCACGAAGAAAGGAGTTCACCGACTATGGAAAAGAAAGTCGTTGTTATTGCCGACTCGATCACGGTTGGTGAGCTTGCTGAAACCCTCAATTTGCCGATTACTACGCTGATTGGCGAGCTGTTCAAAAACGGTATTATCGCTACTATTAACCAGCGAATCGATTTTGAAACAGCGACGATTATCGTAGAAGAGCTTGGCCTTGACGTAGCCTTAGAAAAGAAGGAAGCTGCTGCCGGCCCGGTGCGTAAAACCCACCAGCTATCAGATCACGCCATAGAGCGTGCGCCAATCGTCGCGGTGATGGGACACGTCGACCACGGTAAAACCAGCCTGCTCGATGCGATTTTAGACACGAAAACCGTTGATGATGAAGCCGGTGGAATTACCCAGCACATTAGCGCCTACCAGGTAGAGCGCAAAGGTCGCAAGATTACCTTGCTCGACACCCCTGGCCACGAGGCATTCGCAGCTTTGCGCCAGCATGGCGCCACGCTTACCGACGTGGTAATTATCGTGGTTGCCGCCGATGATGGCGTGAAGCCACAAACTGTTGAAGCGATTCGATTCGCTCGTGAAGCCAATGCGAAAATCGTGGTAGCGATCAACAAAATGGACAAAGAAACCGCCAACCCGGCATTAGTAAAAACTCAGCTTGCCAGTGAGCACCAGCTTAACCCAGAAGAGTGGGGTGGTGACGTGATTATGGTGGAAGTAAGTGCCAAAACAGGCAAAGGAATTGATGATTTACTCGAAAACGTGCTGCTTGTGGCCGATCTTGAAGAGCTAAAAGCCGATACCGATACACCAGCCGAAGGCTTGGTAATCGAGTCACACATGGAAACAGGTCGCGGCTCTGTCGTTGGTCTACTAGTAGAGCACGGGATGTTGCATCCGGGGCACTTTTTGGTGGCAGGTACCTCATACGGTAAAGTTCGTACGTTGTGCGATTTCAAGGGCAAGGCGCTGAAAGAAGCTGGCCCGTCTACACCGGTAACCGTGACTGGCTTTAAAGACTTGCCACAATTTGGTGATACATTTTACCTGGTAAAGAACGAAAAAGAGGCTCGTCAGGCAACCGTGACAGCTCGGTTGGAGCGTGAACGAGAAGCCGCCAGTACCAACGTTACTTCAGCCGATCTTCTAAAGCTCATGAGCCAAAAACACGAAGCGCAAGACTTCAACGTCATTGTAAAAGCCGACGTACAAGGTTCGCTTACCTCTGTCATCGACAGCCTACGGCTCATCGAAACCGAAGGCCAGATTAACCTACGTATCGTGGGAAGTGGCGTGGGCAATATTTCTGAAAACGATATTCACTTGGCTGCTACCGAAGGAACCGTGGTGTATGGTTTCAGTGTTGACTTGCCGCCAGCGGTGAAACGTCAGGCGGCTCGTGACAAGGTAGAAGTGCGTATTTTTAAAGTGATTTACGAGCTATTAGATGATGCTAAAAAGAGTATGGAAGCGCTTCTTGCACCAGAAGTAGTAGAGACAGAACTTGGTAAGCTTACCATCAAGGGCATATTCCGTACGCTTAAAGAAGAAGTGATTTGTGGTGGTGAAGTGACCAGTGGTAAGATTACCCCTGGTGTAATGGCTCGCGTACTACGAGACAAAGAGCAAATCGCCGAAGTAGAAGTAGAAAAAGTGCAGCGCCAACAAGTCGAAGCCAAAGAGGTATTCGAAGGTGAAATGTGTGGTCTTAGCCTGAAGACGCAGAAAAAGCTGCAGCTCGAAGAGGGCGACAAGCTCGAATTCTTTACCCGTGAGATGGTAAAGCGAACGCTATCATAACTTTAGTAATATATTGACAAAATTGCAATAAAATGCTACAATGTAGCTGCAATAACGCTTTTGCCTAAAAAAGCGCTGATTGGGCAGGTTAACATTTTTAGCATTTATATAGCTATAGTATGGACTAATACCTCTGTTGAGCAAGCAATTACTCCAGGGGACCATGCATAGTGAACGAACAATGACGTAGCAGTAGATTATCACGCGAGAAGACAAGAATCTCACGTGATGATCGCTGCTATGTCCGGACAAGCATCGATCGACCCTCAAGTGTCGCTCCACCGTGGAGCGCACTCGAACCGAAGGAGAAAACCATGGCGAAGTCCGCCAGCCGCAAGCACCTCGAGAAGGCGCTCGGCACCACCACCACCGACGCCATCGCGGGTCTCGCCCGCGAGGTCGCCGAGGAGGTCATCACCGCCTACATGGCCAACGAGGACAACCTGCAGGCCCTCCGCAACCGTCTCGCCGACCTGGTCACCGAGCGCGGCGCGGACGACCCCGAGATCCGTTCGGCCGTCCAGACCGTCGTGACCGCCTCGCGCGAGCACGACGCCACCGACGTCTCCGACGAGGCGGCCGTGGCCGAGGACACCGCACGCACCGAGGCGGCCGAGCAGGCCGTCGAGGCGCTCGAGCAGGGGAGCGAGGACGCCGGCAGCCAGCCGGAGGCCGAGCCCACCCCCGAGCCGGCGGACGAGGTCGACGAGCCGGCACCCGCCCCCCGGGCGGAGCCGAACAGCGACCCTGACCTCGCGGCCATGGTGCTCCGGCACGAGGCCATTCTGGTGTCGGGCAACCCGGTCAACCGCCGTCCCGTCAGCAGGCTGGACGACATGCAGGGCGAGATCGACAGCATCCAGCACCACCTGGACGTGCACGAGGGCGTCACCGCCTCCGCGTTCGCTCAGGCCCGTGCCAGTGTCGTCGCCGGCAACAACCTCCGCGAGGCCGGCGTGTGGGGAGCCATCGCGTTCATCGCGACCTTCCTGGTCTCGGCCGTCGTCGTGATGATCAGCCCGCTCCAGTGGGACTGGCTGAACATCATCGGCATCTCCGCCGTCGTCGCTGGTCTCGTCGTGCTGGTCGCCTGGCTCCGGAACTACAACCCCGGAGTCGAGGTGCTCAGCTACGCCGAGGCGGTCACCATCGTGGAGGCCGACAACCGGCGCCGCGGTGCCGTGTTGTTCGAGGCCGACGAGGACATCGACGACGAGCCGGTGGAGTACCACGTCGCGTCGGCGCATGCTCACGCGGGCGTGCGATGAACCGACTGCTTCGGCTCTTCGCCTGCGTGGCAGCGCTTCTCCTGGTGGGAGGAGGTCTGCTGCTTCTGCACACGCCAACCACGTCGGCGTCGCCGCCAGCGTCGCCGTCTTCGTCCGAGTCGCCGACTCCCGATGCGGGAGACGATGACACCACCCCGCCCGATGACGGGCAGGACTCCAGCGACCCGCCGGAGACCTGCAACAACCGTCAGGTCGTGATCGACTACTTCGAGGAGCAGGGGTTCCGCAAGGGATCCTTCACCCTCGACGTCGACTGGCCGAAGCTTCCGGTCGGTTCCAACACCGACGGGCGCTTCAGCGGACCGCTTCTCTCGCTGGACGACATCATCACTCTGCGCGACACCCAGTCGCTCAGGGCCAACGCGGTGCGCGATCTCATCGGCACCGAGGTGGTGACGTCCAACTACGTCGCGGTTCAGTTCCCAGAGACGAAGTACTCGGGCAACTGGTTCTGGAACGGCTCGAAGCCCGAGAAGGGTGGGGAGCTGAAGGGCCTCGGTGGAGACGTCTGGTGGATCTACGTGTCCACCGACGGCTGCAGCGTCGACTCCTCGGTGTCGCTTCGCGCCATCTGCGGCAACGTGGGCTTCGATGCCCTGTTGCCGTGGAAGCGCGACGCCGACTGACACCTGTCCGTTCGTTCACACCGGTCCGCGCCTAGCCCCTTCGGGGGCTGGGCGCGGACCAAACGAACCAAATTAGTACTCACTACAGCTATATACCCTCCAGTAGATACTTGACATATTAGCAAATCTGTGCTAATATGTAAGCATAACCAAATAAAAACAAAAACTATCAGATTTTAAGCAAAGGAATCCACCACAATGAGTGAAAAACTAAGTAAACAAGAGCGAGCTGAGCTAACAAGTTCTGTTGGCAGCTTAGTTGATGTAGATGTAAATGGCCGTGCTCGCGTGCCGAAAGGCTCAGTCGGTTCTGACTACATAGACGATAACGGTAAACGCCATTTTACAAAAGGCGGCTCATTTATGTCTGATTACGAATTGCAACAAATTGCCGCGCACACAGAGCAAATTGATGAAGGCTATGCCGCTCGTGAATCTGAAAACATGATTGAAAACGCCGTTGGTGTACTAACGGATCCAAGTGATATTCGTGATTCTTTATTTATGCAAGGTTATATTGACGATGAAGAATTTGCCGATTGGTCTGACGCAGAAATTATGAAATATGTAGACGATGCACGCGCTGAAGTTGCCACTTATGGTGGTGCCAGTAGCGAAGTAAACGATACGGCAGAAGAATCTACGGCCGAAGATGCAGTAGTTGAAGAAGCTTCTGTAGCACATACTCCAAAACACCGTGCCGAGTTTAGCGACGAAGATACTCCTTTATTTGAAGAACTGAAAGCCGAACAAGTAGTAGCGGATGAAGCAGTTCGTGAAAACGAATCACTTGAAGAGTACGAAGCTCGTCAGCCACGTGAAGCTGGTCGTCACCGCCGTGATGTATCTGCTGATGAACTGGAAGCCATGCTTAACCCAGCTTCTGCCGAACAATCACAAGAACGCTCTGTATCCGCTGATGATCTGGAGGCTATGCTTAACTCTAACGTCGGTGAAGGTCGCCTAGTAGGTGAATTTACCGCAGCCGCCGCTGCAGAGCAAGATACCCCAACCGTTGCACGAAGTTGGCGCCGTCGTCTTCGCGACATGGCTACACCTGCTGGTTTAGCTGCAGAACTTGGTCGCATGAGTGGAAGCGCTCGTGAACGACTTGGTAAGCGTAAAAAAGGCAAACTAGCACTTGGTCTACTAGCTGTTGCTGCAGCCGGTGTGGGAGTTGCCGTATATGCAGCTAACCGTCACAACGGTGGTGGTTCTGGCGGCAATGGTGGAAACTGGCTAAACGACATAATGAACAATATTGGCGATGCTGCAGATAAAGCTAAAGATGCAGCTACTGATAAACCAACTGGTGGCGGCGGTCACAACGGCAGTGTAGAATGGGCAGATTTCTTGCCAAAAGCACGTAATGTTCACCGCGGTGAAGGTTGGTACAATACCTTTAAAGAAATGGGTATTCCTAAAGAACACTGGGCTGATGTACTAAATGACGCTGGTCCTAAATTGGGCAAAATTGGTGAAGCGTACTACGATAACAACGCTGGTGAATGGCGCATATCACGCCCTGGTCAACTGTCTGAAAGTGCCCTACGTGTTATCGCTGCAGCTTCAAAGCGCGACGGCGTAGATCTAGCCGCATAATACGCAATGTAATAAAATCCCCATCGCTCATGATGGGGATTTTTATTTGGCGTAGTATAATGTAGTAAGGACATTAGTAAAGGAAAACCACACATGTTTCGACTAGACGACCAGTTTCTCAAGGACATCGGCCTTGATGGATTGCCAGAAGAGCAAAAGAAGCCGTTTTTGCAGCACATTTATAGTGAGCTAGAGCTTCGCGTGGGTACGCGCCTGAGCGATGGTTTGAGCGATGCACAGCTAGAAGAATTTGAAGAAATCATCGACCGTAAGGAAGAAAAAATCAACAGTTGGCTGGCTGAACATGCACCAAACTATACTCAAGACCCAGCGTTTGGTAAGTTGCAGCAAGCAACTAATTTGCCTGCAAATGACGTGCGTTTAATTGCCGAATTTACCGCCACTAAATGGCTCGAAGTAAATCGCCCAGATTACCGAGACGTGGTAGCTGCAGTGCTCGACGAACTGAAAAAAGAAATCATTGCTAACCGCGACGCGATTTTGGGCGGAATTACCGGTGGGCAACAGCCTAGTCAGCCACCAGCTCAATCTGCTTAAAACTTATAGACTATAGCCACGAAGAAATGCCTCAGCAGGCATTTCTTTTTTGCCTGCCGGCTTTATGAAGTCGATTGCTAAGTAATTGCCGTCTCCACACAAAACAGAAAGAGGGGTTTGTGATGAGGAAACATGGGCTTTGGTGATAATAACATCAACCGATCCAAGCCGGGTGCGTGATTGTGGCCAGCCTTGAAACGCACGAATTTTTTGTTCAATAAGCTGAGCAGGCTCGTCCCAGTTGATATTTCCGTCGGCTTTGGTGAGTTTACGCGAGTAGGTAGCGCGGTCGGGGTGAGGCTGGGCTTTCGGTGTTAACGTTCCAGTAAGATAGGGAGGAACATACTCTTGTAAAAGCGTGTCAGATAGCTGAATAAGTTTATGAGTAAGTGACGGTGTAGTGTCTGTGGGTTCAATCGGTAATACTCGTGAGGTAAGCAACTTGCCGGTATCCATACCTTCATCGATTAACATTAAACTTACTCCTGTTTTTGGGTCGCCATTGGCAATCGCCCAAGTGATGGGGTCGGCGCCGCGAAGATGAGGCAAAAGCGAGAAGTGACTATTGATAATACCGAGCGGAAAATAATCGATAACTTGGCGGCTCACAATAATGCCGAAATCGATGAGAATGGCGTATGGACTAGCGAATGATTGCTCACTCATAACTTGCTCAAGTTCTTGTTTAGTGCTCGCTGTGACGACCGGCAAGCTATGCCTTTGAGCTAATTCAAGTACCGGCACGTCGCCTTTGTGGTGCGGTGGCCGAGGCTTGGTGACAACTGCTTCAATAGTAGTATGTTGCATGAGAAGCTCGAGACTTTCTGCAGCAACAGGTCCACTACCAAAAAAAACGCATGAATCGCTATGACCAGAGTGTGGCATTATCTTTGATGCTTTCTTCGAAATTAAGAGGTTGCAACTCGCCTTTATCGTCGAGCGTGTAGAAGGCATCGGGTGTGTCTTTGATGCGATCGACAAATACAACACCGTTGGTGTGGTCGATTTCATGCTGTAGCAGCATAGCCATAAAGCCATCTGCTTTGATGCGGATTTCTTGGCCGCTAATATCGAGCGCTTTCACGCGGACTTTTGGGTACCGCAATACGTTGCCGTAAATATGTTTTACACTCAAACAGCCCTCAGCTTGAATCACTACTGGTTCACCCTCGGTTTTGATAATTTCTGGATTGATAAGAGGCACGAAACGCTCGTCGTCTTTATCATCAAAATTTGCTCGTACAATGACCACGCGCTCAAGTCTATCGATTTGTACAGCAGCTAATGCAGCACTTACTTCATGAGGACGAGATGCTTCCCAGTCGAGAGCGGCGGCGGTCATGTCATCGATAAGCTGTTTAGTCGCATCGGTAATTACGTGTACTTTGCTCGACTTTTGCCGCAGGTGAGGATTTGGCAGCGTAATGATGTCTTCTTTTTTCATTAGTACCTAGTATAACAAATATAAAAAGGGTTAGTTCCAGAAACGGAAGTTTGAACCCGAGTAGACAAAGTAGGTAATAATACTGGCACCATTTAACCCGATGTCATTGGCTAAATTCGGGTACGATACACCCGGAAAGTTAGTAGCGTACGTACCGGTGTATTCTTGAGGCGTTTTACTTAATGAGCTAAAATACAACAACTTCTTTGAGCGGCTGCGAGCAAATACTGCATAGTTTTGGCCACTCGATTCGTCTATGTACAATATGTTTACAGCCGATGAACCACTAAGGTTTGTTAAACTGTACGAGCTAGTGCTAAGCTTCATGTCGATAGTCTCGAGAGCAGTTCGCAGGTCGGCTTGAGTTGCACCGGTTGGAAAGTTGCCGTTGTCTATCCGATAGAGTTCAAGTTTTTTAGCGAGGGTTGAGTAATCGGCGTTGATAGTTGAATCGTAGGACCGCGCTTGAATACCGTTGTAGGCAACGACGGTAATAACCGCTAAGATAGCGATGACGACAATGACGATCAGAAGTTCAATAATCGTGAAACCGCTTATGCTTCTAGACATCTTTACACTGTAACAAAGCTTCCCAAGGCTTACAACAGCGACAAGGGGTCAAGTTCGAATTGCCAGCCCTGCGGTGGAACGTGCTGGATAGCTTGTTCAAGATGCGCGCGTTTTGGTGATTTTAGTACCAACTGCCACCGATAGGTATCGCGGACACGCTCGTAAAATGCTGGAGTAGGACCGAGAATCTCAACATCATCAGGAAGTAACTGCTTTAGTTGGCCAGCAAGTTTACGAGCATTAGCGATCGCTGCTTTTTCAGTTTTGTACACGCACGTCAACTTCAGTAAATATGAGTATGGTGGGAACTTGCCGCGTTTGAGCTGTTCAAGCGCGATGTGATAAAAAGCCTCGTAGTCTTGCTTCATGCCCGCTTGAACAATAGGGTGAGTAGGCTGATAGCTCTGAACAATCACGTTGGTTTCATGAGCGGCACGACCAACACGCCCAACTACTTGTGCGAGCAGCTGGAAGGTACGTTCTGGTGAAGAAAAATCCGGCAGGCTGAGGCTGGCGTCGGCTTGCACGACACCTACCGTATGAAGTTTTGGCAGGTCAAGACCTTTGGCGATGACTTGTGTGCCGATAATACACTGAATTGAGCCGTCGTATAACTCTTTATATCTGTTTTCTACGCTATTTTCGGGTGAGGTATCGCCATCAAACCGCGCGATTGATATGTTCGGATACAGCTTCGAAAGCTCACTTTCAATTAGTTTTGTACCAATGCCACGATGTACAATGTCGACGTGACGACACTCAGGACAGCTCGTAGGCACGGACGCTTTATAGCCACAAATGTGACATTGCAATCGGTGCGAATCGGTATGCAATGTGAGTGGTATGTAGCAGCGTGGACAGCCAGCTTGCCAACCACAGTTTTCGCATAAAGTAACACTCGCGCTACCACGGCGGTTATGAAAGATTAGTACCTGCTTGCCAGCCTCAAAATCGGCGTCGAGTTGGGTAAGCAAGTCATCTGACAAAAAGCGGTGACGGCGAAAATGTGAGCGCTTGGTCATGTCTACTAGCCGAACACTTGGTGGGTGAGTGGGGACTGCGGGAGCAGGTAAGGACACTATTGGACGGCCCATATGAACTGCCATGTAATAATCGGCGACCAACGGCGTGGCACTGCCGAGTACGAGTTTTGCATTGTGAGCACTAGCTAGAGTGTGTGCCGCGCGCAGAGCAGAGTAGCGAGGTGTTTGCTCTTGCTTGTAAGTTGGCTCGTGTGCTTCATCAATGACAATAAGCCCAATATTTTGAAGGGGCAAAAATAGTGCCGAGCGAGGACCAATTGCGATACGTGGGTTAACGCTTTGCAGGGCTTCAAGCCAGGTGGTATGTCGCATTGCTTCCGTTTGCTTTGAGTGTGTAAGTAGTATGTCTTCAAAATGTTGTGAAAATTCATCGATGAGCTGTGAGGTAAGAGCAATTTCAGGAACTAAAATGATACAAGACCTTCCATCTTTTATAACTCGTTTGGCTAGCTCAATATACACGGCTGTCTTGCCCGAGCCGGTAACACCGTGGAGTAGAGAAGTGCCCGCTATATCTGTAGTAATCGACTCAACAGCGGCCGCCTGGTCTTTATTGAGTACAAAATTTGTTCGTTTTCTTCGCGACGTGTGCGCCTGCTTTTGAATGGTTCTTCGTTTTTTTTCAAGCCCACGAGGGAGGACGGCTTGCAGTACAAGTGGCAAGGCAGACGCGTAGTATTGTGAAAGCCACTCAACAAGCTTCAATAAGGGCTTAGGCAAGGCTTCATCGTGAAGAACACTTGTAATTGGCTTCACAGCGTAGTCTGGTTTTGTCGACGCACTTATAACAACGCCAGTGAGTTTCTTTTTACCAACTTCTATTCGGACTAGTTGGCCTATCCGCAATACAGAAGAGTGGCTATAGGTAAAGCTTGATGTATTGGCTCGGACAATTTGTTGGGGAGCCACCTCGTAGTAGTGCATAGTACTAGTATAATGCTAAAATACCTGTATGTATTTCGAATCACGATCACAGGCTGGGGAATTGCTCGCGCGTGAGCTAGCACCTCTGTATCGATACGAAAACTGCGTCGTACTCGCCTTGTCTGACGGGGGCGTACTGGTTGGTTCAGAAATAGCTGCAGCCTTACACGCCATGCTGACTTTATTGGTTATCGAAGACATCGAAATTCCTGGTGAAAACATCAAATTTGGTGGTGTGTCACAAGATGGAAACTTTACCTACAATAGTAGTTTTAGCAGTGGTGAGGTAGAGGAATACGTAAGCGAATTCCATGGCTATCTTGAAGATCAGAAACGTGAAGTATTTCAGAAGATAAATCGCCTGTTGGGTGATGGTGGACTGGTAGATCACGAAATGCTTCGTGACCAAACAGTAATACTCGTAACAGACGGAATCGATGATACGACGATTATTGATGTTGCGGTAGATTTTCTGAAACCAATTCGTATAGAAAAATTAGTTGCAGCAGTACCAGTGGTGAGCGTGCCAGCTGTCGACAAATTGCACCTTGCTGCAGACGAACTTCACATTCTAGATGTAAAGCAAAACTTTATGGGAACACAGCACTATTATGAAGATAATGAGCTCCCTTCGCACGAGGAAGTAATAGCCCGAATCAATCAAATTATTTTGAATTGGCGCTAAAATTATACACAAATACACTTGAGAAACGTTGTAAGATTGTGCTACGATAGTATGTAACAACGAACAGCAAGACTAATAAGGGAGAGTATGTTAGACGTTTTTATTACTAGTCGAGTGCGCCGGAAAATAGTGGTGGTGTACGCCAAATACCCAGACTTCCATACTCATGTTCGTGGCCTAGCCAAACTCATCAAAGAAGACCCGGGCAATATTCAGCGTGAATTAAAACGCCTTGAAAAAGTTGGCTTCTTGAAGAGCGAAAAGCAAGGAAACACCAAGATTTACGCTACGAACAAGCAGTTCCCAATCTTCAAAGAGCTCCAAAGCATTGTGATTAAGTCGCAGCAACACGCCACTGGTCGTACCAAGCGTGCCACTAGTGACATACAGCCGATGTGAGACCCCCCGCCATGTTCTTTAGTAAAAAACATGAATCAGCCGAACAAAGCTACGCCGATCAGCTTCGTCGCGAATGGAATGATAGGAAAACAAGACTCGACAAGTTCACTGATGAAGAGCGCATTGCGGCATTTTCGATTGGTTTTGCGATTGATATGGTTGATGCCTCTGGAAAGATGAAACGCAAACTTGATTTTTCAGAGGACAGTGTGAAATACATTGAACAAATTCTTGATCGTTTATCACGATCTCGAAAGAAGCTAAGCAACGAAGAAGTAACTGAGGTTGCACGAAAAGCCTCGAGTTATATAGGCGAAGTAATGCGAAGGTTTCACGGAGGTGAGTGGAAGCTTGAGGGATCAATTCCGCAAGCGGGTGTAGTAATGCTGGTCAACGGCATGGAGGCATATATTTTTCAAAAAGTAGGCAACCGTCTTGTTAACGGTCCTGAAGACAATGTGTGGGACTTCTATAATGTATGCATCGGTAATGTGAAGATGATGACAGCGCAAGCGCAAAACTACTTAGACAAGTATAAAAAGAGCTAGTTTGTACGCATGAGCTATCGTGCTCTACAATGAGACCAGTGGATATTTTTGAACAGATATTGAAATCAAGAAAACTTGATGAACCCATAAAACGTGAGGCTTTTTTAAATCCGGATTATGAAAAACGGCACGACCCATTCTTGTTGCCGGATATGAAACAAGCTGTTGAGCGACTGGTCATGGCGCATAAAAAGCAAGAACACATCACGATTTATGGTGATTATGACATCGATGGATTGACCGCGACGACGCTTCTACTTGATGCCTTAGGGCAATTTGGTTTTAGCAATGTTAAAGCATTTATTCCTAATCGATTCGTAGAGGGTTACGGAATGACAGTTGAAGCGGTTGAAAAAATAGCAGCAGGTGGCGCGAATTTGATTATAACTGTAGACTGCGGTAGTTTGAGTCACGAACCAATCACAAGAGCGAAAGAGCTTGGGGTTGATGTGATTGTGACCGATCATCACAATGTGGCACCTGAGCAGCCACCAGCGGTTGCGGTGATTAATCCAAAGCGGCTTTTACAAGATTATCCAGACGCATATGACGGATTTGTATTAAAAAATCTTGAAGAAGGACTTTATCCATTCCTGGATCTGCCAGGTGTAGGCGTAGCCTTCAAATTAGTACAAGCTTTGCAAACAAAGTTAAAAGGAATCGAACCTGGGCAAGAAAAATGGCTGCTCGATTTGGTAGCGCTGGGAACGGTGTGTGATGTCGTGACGTTAATAGACGAAAACCGCATGCATGTGTACTGGGGGCTAAAAGTGCTTTCGAAAACGCGTCGATCTGGACTAAAGGCACTGATGGCTGTTTCACGAGTAGTGCCAGAAAAGGTGAATGCGCGTAGTTTAGGCTTTGCGCTAGGGCCACGCATGAACGCGGCAGGGCGATTGGAAACAGCACAAATTGCACTTGATATGCTGATGAGTAAAGATGGTATGCAAGCGCTTGAAAAAGCACAGCAACTCGATGCTCTGAATATGGAGCGACGACGCGAGCAAGATAAAATTTACAAAGAAGCAATGGTGCAGGCTGAGACGCACGCTAACGATGATGTGCTGGTGGTGAGTTCGCCAGGCTGGAATCATGGGATCGTGGGCATCGTAGCGGCGAAACTACTTGAAAAATACAAGAAGCCGACATTTGTTTTGCAAGAAATGGGCGATGAAGCCAAAGGCAGTGCGCGGAGTTATGGTGATTTTTCGGCGGCCGATGCAATACGTTCGGCGGATGACTTAATTACCAAGGGTGGCGGGCATAAATTGGCGGCAGGATTAACATTACCAACAAAAAATATTCAGGCGTTTAGAGAGCGCGTGAATAAGCATTACAAGGATTTGAAGTTACAAAACCAGGCAGCTTTGTTGCTGCCAAAAGCTGACACATCAGCGATGCTAGAACAGGTAACTGAAGAGCTCGTGGAGCTTCTTGGTAGTCTAGAGCCATTTGGCAATGGCAATTCACAACCCATTTTGCATACGGAAAAATTGACGGTACTACAGGTGCGCAAAATGGGCGACAGCGCGCAACATGTAAAGCTTGATTTGCGACATAAAGACGGCAAAACAATGCAGTTTATTGCCTTTAATGCGCCAGAACATTATTTTGTAGAAATAGGACAAACAATTTCCATATGGTACCAACCAGACATCAACGAATGGCAAGGTAGGCGAAATGTCGAAGGTGTGATACGGAACATCGAAAAAGTTTAGCTCTATTTGTATAGGGCGCGTGTTGTCATATCAATCCTAATCTGTTACAATGGTCTCGATATGGTACAAGTTACACGTAAAGATGAGCGCGAGGCGAACGAGAACGTTATTCGTCGTTTTAATCGCAAAGTATTGCAAAGCGGTGTACTTTCTACTGCAAAAGCCAGTATGCGTTTTCAGAAACCAGTAAGTAAGACTGAACGACGTAAAAAAGCAATTTTGCGCAAAGAGCGCAAGGCTGACAAGATGGCAAAGATGCGGCTAGGAGTTCGCTAAGTAGTGTCGCTTAAAGACACGCTTCAAAACGATATAAAAGCCGCCCTTCTAGGCGGCAATCGTTTTGAAGGTGACACATTGCGCAACCTAAAAGCTGCTATTTTGAACGAAGAAGTGGCAATGGGCAAGCGAGATGAAGGCCTCGACGATGCTGAGATTGAAAAGGTAGTTGCTCGTGAAGTTAAGAAACGTCGCGAGAGCATTACAGTATATGAAGAAAACGGTCGACCAGAATTGGCGCAGACCGAAAAAGATGAAGTGGCGGTACTGGAAAAGTATTTGCCAGCTCAGTTAAGCGACGATGAAATAAGAAGTATTGTGAGTGAAGTTGTGGCGAGCATGGGCGATGTGTCTGTGCAGCAGATGGGTCAAGTGATTGGTGCAGTGAAAGCCAAAGCTGGCAATGCAGCCGACGGCGCAATCATTGCTAAAATCGTTAAGGAAGAATTAACAAAATAGGGAGAGAGTTAGGGTGATTCTACTGTTTGGTCCTACCGGAGCTGGTAAAAGTATGCAAGGTCAAATGCTGGCAGTGCGCATGGGTTGGAAATGGCTTTCAACAGGAGAAATGTTGCGTTCAAGCAACGACCCAGAGATCATCAGGATTTTAAAAAGCGGTGACCTAGTGAGTGACGCCGTAACCTTTGAGGTATTCAACGAAGCAATTCAAGACGCACGAGCAAGAAGCTACCCAAACATTATCGTAGACGGGTTCCCCCGCACGAAGCTACAGGCGGAATGGTTAGCCAAATATCTAGAAAAGAGCGGTGAACAAATTGAACAAGTGGTGGTACTTGAAGTCCCGGAAAACGAAATTATGAAGCGTCTAGAAAAACGAGGACGAATGGAAGATACACCAGAAACGATTGCAAAACGAATGGCAATTTACCGTCAAAAGATGTATCCAGTATTAGGGATCTTTGCCGAACAAGACATGAAGATTGTTCACTTAGACGGTACCGGAACGGCTGGCGAAGTACACGACCGTCTGTTCGCTGAAGTAGTTGGAGAATAATTCGATGACCCAGCCGCCAAAAACAGAGGCACAAATTCAAGCGATGCGCGAAGGTGGCAAGATTTTGGCGACTATTTTTGATGGCCTAAAAAAGCAGCTGAGCGTCGGTATGACTGGTTTGGAGGCAGACGCCTGGGTTGAAGCAGAAATACAACGGCTTGGTGCTGAAGCTACCTATAAAACCAGTGAAGTTAACTTTCCAAATGTAATTTGTATAAGCGTGAACGACGCGATTGTGCATGGCGTACCAACTGATATTCCGTTTGAAAAAGGCGATGTTGTGGGCTTTGACTTAGTAATAACCTACAAGGGTATGAAAACCGACTCGGCATTTACGGTGGTGATTGGCGAGGAACCAAGTGGTGCAGTAAGGCATCTACTGAAGAATACAGAGAGAAGTTTGTACGCAGGAATTGACGCGATAAAAGGTCGTGGTACACATATTGGTGACATATCTGCTGCTGTCGAGTCCGTATTAGTAGACGCAAAGCTTGGTGTAATACGTGAAATGGTTGGACACGGTGTAGGACTTGAAATGCATATGCCACCTGAAGTGCCTAATTACGGTATGGCGGGCACTGGCTTGGTGCTAACACCTGGTGAAACCATAGCGATTGAACCAATGGCAACACTTGGTGGTGAGAGGGTGTCGCATGATCACGAAGACGGCTGGACGATTTCAACTCGAGACGGCAGCCTTGCTGCTCAGTTTGAACATACCGTGCTTATTACGGAAGATGGTGCAGAAATTCTAACCACTTTGTAGCATGTATTGCACGCGTCTCCTTGTGTTATAATACGCTTATGCAAGAAAACTCTCGATACGCCGTAGGTATCGATATCGGAACAACGACTATTCGCTGCGTCGTGAGCCATATAGACCCAGCAACTGGCACACCAAACATTGTTGGTGTGGGCAAAGCACCCACCACCGGTATGCGAAAGGGTGTAGTGGCTAATTTGCAGGGGCCGGCTGCTGCGATTGACGATGCGCTCGGTGAAGCAGAACGTATGAGTGGATACCAGGTAGACTTCGCTGCCGTAAGTATTAACGGCGCGCATATTATTAGTACAAAAACCGACGGTATGATTGCTGTTGGGACAGTTGATCAAGAAATTCGACCAGATGATTTACACAGACTCGAAGACGTTGCGGCTACAGGTAAAGTCCCGCCAAATCGTGAGGTGATTGAGATTGTTCCACATAGCTACAGGCTTGATGGACAAGACAACATCAAAGACCCACTAGGAATGACTGGCACACGACTAGAGATCCGAGCAAATGTTGTCTCTGCTTTAACTCCTCATGTAAAAAACCTGCAAAAAGCGGCTGAACTGGCCAAGGTTGACGCACACACGATTGTACCAGCTGTACTTGCTGCTAGTCGAAGCGTACTGAAAGAGCCTCAAATTGAAAATGGCGTCGCTGTAATTGACCTTGGAGGCTCAACTACCTCTGTAGCTGTATTTGAAGAAGGCGATTTACAGTACGTTGGTGTAGTACCAATGGGCGGTAATAATATTACCAATGATTTAGCGATTGGCCTAAAAACAGATCCTGAAGTCGCCGAACAAGTGAAGTTGAAACATGCCGTAGCAACCGGACGCGAACACACCGAAGGCATTAGCATAAAGCATGAAAACGAAATCTACACATTTCACTCCAGCGAAATAGACGAGATTGTTGAAGCTCGGCTTGAGGAAATCTTTGAAGCAGTACAAAAAGAGCTTGTAAAAGCAGGCCGTGCAGGCCAACTACCGAGTGGGGTTGTGTTGGTAGGCGGCAGCGCAAAATTAAAGCATATTAATGAATACGCTAAGCAAAAGCTTGGCCTTGCGGCACGAGTTGGCAAGCCGACAGGCTTTGGTGGCGTGAGTGATGAATGTGAACAACCTGAGTATGCAACCGCAGTTGGCTTGATGCTTATCGACGCAGAAAGTGGCTCTGCTACCTCTGTAAAGCAACGCAGCCATGGCAGTGGACAGAACGCAAAGAAAGCTCGCGAGTCGTTTAAAAAAGCGAGCGGCTCGGTTTCCAAGTTCCTTGGAAAATTCAGAGTTTAAAATTCTTGTTCAGTAGTGTTATACTTAAATGAGTAAATTAGTTGATGAATAGCGGGAGGCGAATTAAAGTTCATGCCTGAAGTAAAACCAAGTGAAATACAGACATTTGCCAGCATTAAAGTAGTTGGTGTCGGTGGAGCCGGTGGCTCTGCCGTAAACCGCATGAAAGATGCGGGTTTAACCGGCGTGCAATTTATTGCAATGAACACCGATGCACAAGCATTGCACAATTCTAGAGCAGACTTAAAGATACATTTAGGCAAAGACACGACCAAGGGACTTGGCGCTGGTGCAGACCCAGCTAAGGGTGAGCAAGCAGCCAATGAGTCTCGTGACGAAATTCGAAACGCATTAGAAGGCGCCGACATGGTGTTTGTTACCATCGGAGCCGGTGGCGGTACTGGTTCAGGTGCCGGTCATATTGTCGCTGAAGTCGCACGTGAGCTGGGAATTCTAGTGGTTGGTGTTGCTACCAAACCATTTAGCTTTGAGGGTGAAAAGCGACGTACCAACGCTGAATGGGCTGTCGCACAGCTAGGACGCCAGGTAGATACGCTTATTACCATCCCGAACGACCGCCTACTTCAAACTATCGATCGACGTACACCACTTCTTGAGACCTTTAAGATTGCCGATGACGTACTGCGTCAAGGTGTGCAGGGTATTAGCGAACTTATCACCGAACACGGCTTGATTAACCTCGACTTTGCTGATGTGAAAGCGATTATGAGCAATGCCGGCTCTGCACTTATGGGAATTGGCCGTGCCAGTGGGGACGACCGTGCTGCTCAGGCTGCTCAGCAGGCGATTGAATCACCACTTATCGAAGTATCTATCGACGGTGCTAAGGGCGTATTGTTCAACGTAACCGGTGGCTACGACATGAGCATGAGTGAGATTCAAGAAGCTGCTGAAATCATCACTAGCGCTGTGTCGCCAGACGCAAACATCATCTTTGGTGCGACATTGAAACCTGAGCTAGAGGACGAGCTTATTATTACGGTTATCGCAACTGGATTTGATAGCGAATTCCTTCACGAGCAAGCGGCAAGCCTCGACAAGCCAACTTTGTTGACGCAAAGCGACAGTGACAACGTTGACGATAGCACGGTTCAGTCAGTTGATATGGAACTTGATAAAGAAGACCCAGCCGCTTCATTTGCCGCCGATGAAAACACGACGAACATTTGGAGCCAACCTGACGAAGAAGACGAAGACGACACTCCAGCATTTTTACGACGTCGTAAGAAAAACAAGAAATCAGACGAATAACGAAAGGCGAGTCGATGAGCACATCAATCAACATCGGCGACAGCAGGGTTCTTGAATCGCGAGAGGTAGGCGATGGGAAGACAATCCGCCGCCGCCGTGAAGCACCCGACGGAACGCGATTTACTACCTATGAGCGCATAGAAAAACCCAACCTGGCGGTAATTAAAAAAGACGGTGACCGCGAGTTATTTGACCGTGATAAATTGGCTGCTGCCATTAAACAATCGGTGGGAAAATTCTTTTCATCAGAGGTAGAAGTTGAAGAAATTGTTGATAGCGTAGAAGAAGCGGTATATGGCTTGGCGGAAAGTGAAGTATTTTCAAAGCAAATTGGCGAGATAGTGCTTGATGAATTGGCTAAAAGAAACCAAGTAGCCTATGTTCGTTTTGCGAGCGTATTTCATGACTTTAAAACCCTCGACGACTTTGTGGCATTACTAGCTAAGCGACAGCAAAAGTAAATAGCCATGAAAGTAGTAATTGTATACAAGTCAGAAAGTGAGCACGCGCGTGCAGTGGAAGACTACATGCGTGATTTTCAACGTCAAACTGGTCATGAGCTCGAAACACTAGACCCAGATAGCAAAGATGGATCAACCACCTGTGAAACCTACGACATCGTTGAATACCCAACATTGCTGGCAACTAGCGACGATGGCCATATGCAAAATATGTGGAGTGGGTTGCCCTTACCGACAATCAGTGAGGTGAGTTACTATGTTTAATTCAGTCAAAGATTTTTTCACACACAGCGACAAAAAACTTCGCGACAACCGCTGGATTTTCACAAGCATGCTGATAGGCTCATTGCTGAGCCTGCTTGCTTCTTTTGTACTTTCCGTAGAGGCGATCGAGCTTGCGAAAAATCCAAATGCGGCACTAAGCTGTAATGTAAACGCAGTATTGAACTGTGGGACAGTAAATAACCACCCGACGGGCACGCTACTTGGCTTTCCTAACAGCTTTATCGGTCTGATGGCAGAGCCGATTGTTATTACCGTTGCGATTACCGGACTTGCCGGTGTAGCTTTCCCACGAAAGTTTATGTTTGCAGCCCAAATTGGCTATAGTCTCGGTTTTATGTTCGCTTTGTTTTTGTTTTACGTTAGTTTCTTTATTATTCAGGCACTTTGCCCGTGGTGTTTGCTTGTCACACTAACAACAATTTTGGTGTGGTTTGCAATTACACGCTACAACATTCGTGAAAACAACTTGTTCTTGCCTAAATCTATGCAAAACAAGCTACATTCATGGACGGAAAAAGATTATGACAAGTTAGCCATGTTTAGCCTTATCGCTGTACTCATCGCTGCGATTTTACTGAAATACGGCTCTGGTATTTTTGCTTAAGCTCGAAATGCTCTCCAGGCTATGCTAGAGTGATGGAATGCCCGAGAGGTATACCGATAAGTTCGAGATGTACAGTCGTGTTATGGCGCAAGAAAGGCGTTTGAAACGGCTTTTTAAAGTTGCACACCTATCTACAAACCTAGAAATACACGGCTATTCAGACGATGAAGATTTTGAACGCTACTGTTCATTATTTTGGCGTGAGTATTACAAGCTACTTATTGAAGAAGAACCGAACAACCCCGGCATCATTTTAGCGCTAAAAACCGCCGATACTCGAGTAGATGACATACTTGAGCGCAATGGATTTCCCGAAGAACTTCGCGATCTAGATTGAAATAATCGCTTGTTTGGTATACTATTTCAGATAGGCGCTTGAGTGGTTATCAGCCACGAGCTACAAGAAGAACGGCCAAATGCTCAGTAGAACTTGTCGGAATCGGCACGAAAGACCGAACAAATAAGAGCTAATGAAAGAAATCCTTTCTTAGAAACTGGATGGCATCGCCCCTAGGGGTTCCAGTAGCTAAGAAAGGATTTTTATTTTTCGTTGAAGGAGGCGAGAAATGAAGTTTAAACACGGCACACGTAGACGAGCGATTGAGTACGAAAAAGACTGGGTACGGCGCTGGAAAGCAAACAAAACGTTTGAACAATCGGTCGAAAATCGATCAAAAAATAATTCATATGTATTTTATGATGGCCCACCGTTTATTTCGGGTGTACCGCACCATGGCACACTACTTTCAAGCATCGTAAAAGACGCGGTACCACGTTATCAAACCATGAAAGGCAAACGCGTTGAACGTGTATGGGGTTGGGACTGCCATGGCTTGCCAGCGGAGCGTTTTACAGAGAAAAAACTGGGTATTCACTCACGGCAAGAAGTGATTGAGTACGGTATTGAAAAGTACATCAATGCTACTCGTGAAAATATGGTGCAAACCAGTAGCGAGTGGGAAGATGTGGTAGATCGAATCGGTCGTTGGGTTGATTTTAAGGGTGCCTACAAAACCATGGACAAAGACTATATGGAATCTATTTGGTGGGCGTTTAAAACACTCTACGAAAAAGGCAAAATTTACGAAGGTGAAAAAGTGTTGATGTACTGTACCCTTGACGGCACGCCGCTTTCGAAAGCTGAAGTTACCATGGATGCCGGTGCTTACCAAGATGTTACCGATCCAAGTGTATTTGTGAAGTTTAAGCTGGATGATGGCGGTACGTTGCTTGCATGGACAACAACCCCGTGGACATTACCAGCAAATACCGCACTTGCCGTAAATGAGAAGCTTACTTATGTAGAAGTAGAAGTAGGTGGTGAAACATTTATCTTAGCAAAAGAATTGCTTGAAAAAGTGTTGCAAGACGAAAAACATCAGCCACTTGAGTACAAAACACTGCGCGAACTAAAAGGCTCTGAACTTGTAGGTAAAAGCTACGAGCCCCTACTTGGCGTAAATCGAGGTGAAGGTGCTCACAAGGTGTGGCATGCACCATATGTTAGCCACGAAGATGGTACGGGCATCGTGCACATTGCGCCTGCCTATGGCGAGGAGGACTTTGAGCTTGCCAAAGAAGTGGGTATCCCTGTTATTCACACTATCGACGAAAATGGTTTCTTTACAGAGGGTGACTGGCAAGGTAAGAATGTGTGGGAGATAAATAAGCAGATTGCCAAGGACCTACACGAGCGCGGCGTAGTATGGAAAATCGATTATATTCGTCACAGCTACCCTCACTGTCATAGGTGTGGCACAAAGCTGATGTACCGTGCACACCCTAGTTGGTTTATGGACATAAATGGCCAACGAGAGCTAATGATTGAGAAAAATGAACCGATAAACTGGTTTCCTGAGCATGTAAAAAACGGTCGTTTTGAAAAAACAGTTGAACAAGCGCCAGACTGGAATATATCGCGTGACCGTTTCTGGGCGACGGCTATGCCTGTTTGGAAAACCAAGAGCGGCAAAGTTCGAGTGGTAGGAAGCTACAGTGAATTGAAAGAACTCTCAGGCGCAGAATTAGAGGATTATCACCGCCCATGGGTTGATGATGTGAAGTTCTCGATTGACGGGGAAGAATATACGAGAATCGATAAAGTGATGGATAGTTGGTTTGAAGCAGGTAGCATGCCATTCGCTCAGTTCCACTACCCATTTGAAAACAAAGAGAAATTTGAAGCGAACTTCCCCGGCGACTTCATCGTAGAATACATCGGACAGGTGCGAGCATGGTTTTACTACATGCATGCAATGAGCGTAGCTTTGTTTGGTGAAAACTCATTCAACAACGTGATTGTTACTGGCAATGTGGCCGGGAATGATGGCCGTAAGATGAGCAAAAGCTATGGTAATTACACCGACCCGAATGAACTTATGGACAAATTCAGCGCCGATTCACTCCGCTTTTTGCTGCTTAGCTCACCACTCTTAAATGGTGAAGATTTTGCTTTGCAAGATAAAGAAGTGGGTGATGTAGCGCGTAAGCTTTCAATGGTATGGAACATGTACGACTTTTTCACGATGTATGCAGAAGTTGATGGCTGGGAATACGACGCATCTAAAGCCCTTTCACTACAGCCAGATGAGCTTAAAAATCCACTGGATGTGTGGGTAGTCTCACGTGTGCATGAACTGAACCAGCATGTTAGCAAGCACATGGACGCTTATGATATTCCAGAGGCGATGAGTGACATTTTGCCATTTATCGAAGACGCCAGTAACTGGTTTGTACGTCGCAGCCGTCGCCGTTTCTGGAAGAGCGAAGAAACAAGCGACAAAGCAGACGCGTATCGTACGTTACACTATGTGCTCATGAAGCTTTCAATGATTTTGGCGCCCTTTACACCATTCTTAGCGGAAGAGCTACATCACAACTTGGGCGGGGAAAATTCAGTACATTTGCTTGATTGGCCTACAGATTTCAGTATGAACGAACAAGTACTAGCCGAAATGCGCGAAGTACGCGAGTACGTAAACGAAGGCTTGAGTCTCCGTGCTAAAGCGGGCCTAAAGGTGCGTCAACCCCTGGTGAGTGTTACCGTGCCGAAGCTTGGTAGCGTTGTTGATTACGAAAGTATCCTGACTGAAGAACTAAATGTAAAAGAAGTGAAAATAGGTAGTGAAGTATCGATTGACGAAACGATTACTCCAGAACTCAAACGTGAAGGAATGATGCGTGAAATCATTCGACATGTGCAGGCTGCGCGCAAAAATGCTGGTCTGAACGTCGACGATAGAATACTACTTCGGCTCACAACGCAGGATAGCGAGCTACAAACCGCAATAGCTGAGCACTCAGAAACTATTCAAGCAGAAGTGTTAGCGGCAGCACTTGATGACGTTTCACATGCCTACACAACCGAAGCAAGAGTCGACGAGGTTGATCTTACTGTGTCACTCGAAAAAGCCTAACTTGGTTTAATAAACGACTGAAAATTCTCTTCGAGGCCACTGGTGCCGTTGTAAACGCCATGCTCGAGTAGATATGTTTGGACTGATTTATCCCAGCCAAGTATGACAGCCAGACCTACTACTATAAACAACACGCCGATAATTCGTCGAAATATGCCATGTTCATCAAGTGCCCAGCCTAACTTACGGGTCACGGCTGCGCCGAATAAAGCGACGACTAGAAGCGCTAGACTCATGCCCAAGATGTATGAAAGCAGATACAGTACGCCAAGACCGAATGATACAGGGAGTACGGCTGCCAAAATGAGCGCATAGGTGGGGCTACAACTTGAGAATACTGGCCCGAGCGCTGCGCCAGTGGCAACAGAGCCGAGCCAACCTTCGCGTTTAGTGGCTAATCCCAGACGTTTATTGGCGCGAATAGGTAAGCCAAAAAACTCAGAAACGGTGAGCCAAAACTCTGGAAAGAGAAAGTTTAAGCCGATTGCTAGCACAATTCCCCCAGAGACAAGCTGCCATACTACCTGCGGAACACCGAGTAGTGAAGTGGTAGCCTTGAGCAGCATAGTAAATATAAATACAGACAGTGCTAGACTTCCGATGATTACGAGAGCACGGCGTAGAAGCTCTGTTTTTGAATCGTCTGATCGTGAACTGCTTCCACCAATAACAAGCGGTAACAAAGGCAGAATACACGGTGCTGCAACAGTAAGAACGCCGGCGAGAAAGGTGAGTAAAAATAGCACCACTAGCTGTTGTCCTCGAGTAAGTTACGCTTTACAGAGTCAAAGGTTGGTTCGTTGTAGGCAACATATTTTTTCACTAAATCGCCATTGTCATCTATTAACACAAAGGTTGTTTGAAGAGTCACCCCATATTTTTCGCGCAGGTCTTGATGCGAGTCATAATCGACTTTAACAATGGTTACTCCGTTTGGAATAGCAGAGTTTTTTATATCTTCGTGTAGGGCACGGCATTGGGGGCACCACGGCGCATGGAAAAATAGAACCTTTGTGCCTTTGGTTGAAGCGATAGTACCACCCTCGTACACTACGTACGCACCCTTCGTTTCGCGAAGCTCAGCTTGGTCTTTGGCTGCAGCTTTCGTTGAGTCGGTGGTTTGATCTGTACGTGCGGCTTGCTGGTTCTGCCTGGTGGCTTCTTGAGAGCTCGAAAGGTACGCCCAAGCTAACACGCCACCCACCAAGACTACTATTCCACCAACGATAAATACGATTTTCTTCATAAATACGTATATCTAGTATACCAATATTTCAGCAGTTGTGGAAAATACTTGCAAGCATAGGCGGTATGGGTATATAGTGAAGGTACCAATATAAATTCTTATATAAAAAAGGGCAACAGCCATGGAACATACACTCACGGCCGCGCGCGTCCTCATGGGCGACAGCTTGGGCTTTCATATTATCTTTGTGTTGTTTGGACTTACGCTACCAGTGCTGGTGGTTTGGTTCGAATACATGGCAATACGGCGGAAAGATTCGAAACTTCGTGATGTAGCAAAGTTTTGGTCAAAGATCATGGCCCTACTGGTCATTACAGGTGTGCTGTCCGGCACGGTAATAGCGCTGCAGATGTCACTTGTGTGGCCAGGTATTTTAAAGTTCGGCGGTGAAGTAATTGGCCTACCGTTTATGCTTGAAACGTACTTCTTCTTGATTGAAGCGGTCTTCTTAGCACTCTACATGTCGACGTGGGAAAACAAGCGTGTGTCGGCGTGGTTGCACTGGTTTTTCGGTATAATGATTGTCCTTGGAAGTACCGGAAGCGCCTATGTAATTACCAGTATTAATGGCTGGATGAATTTACCAACTGGCTTTGACATTATTGATGGTAAGTTTGCCAATGTTGATGTGCTTGCTGCAATGTTTTCAACGCCAGCGCTGGTTACTTTCGTACATTCCATGCCAGGTTATTATGTTGCGGCTGGGCTATTTATTACCGGTCTATACACCTGGCGGTTATTTAAGACGCGAAAAAGCGAACTAGGTTCAGCCAAGCACAAACTTGATTACTTTATTGTGCAAAAGCTTATGTTATTCACGGCTGTGGCACTTGTTTTCTCTGCAATTACGGCAGATCTAACAGGCAAGTACTTGGCACAAAACGAACCAGAAAAACTTGCTGCGCTTGAGTTGAACTATGAAACGCGTAGCAATGCACCGTTGCTAATCGGTGGCGTTGCCGATGGTAATGGCGGTGTAATGGGGCCGTACTTTGAAATTCCAAGTGCACTTAGTTTGCTCGCATGCAACACACCAGGTTGTACAGTTGAAGGCTTGAGTGAAACTGCGAAAGATTTGCAACCACCTCTCTATATACACACCTTCTTCGATATAAAAATGACGCTTATCACCATTTTGGCAGTTGTTGTGCCGCTATACTTCATCGTTCGCTGGAAACGACCAGAGCTTTTGAGGAACAAACTACTACTTGGTGGTTTTGTGGCAGTAAGCTGGTTTGGTTTAGCTATTGTGGAGCTTGGTTGGATGATGACTGAGATTGGACGCCAGCCTTGGGCGGTTCGAGGCTACGTCACCACGGCGGAAGCTTTGACAAAAACACACGATGTAAGTACCTTTGGCTACTTGTTCCCGGCCGCCTACGTGGTGCTGTTTTTGGTTACGTATCTTGCCATTCGACAGCTCATTAAACAAGAAAAAGCAAAGAAAGGGGCAGTACTGTAATGTTGTGGGCTTATATATTGATTTACGTGCCAATTCTACTGTTCGTAGTAGCATTTTTGTACGAAACGTACCTAAGTTTCTTACGTTTGAAAGGACCAAAAAAAGAGAAGCGTGGCTATGTGGACGCAACATGGGAAGTAACACATACTTTGCTGGTATTTGGAGTAGTGATGCTACTAATGCTCTTTACTAAGTCGATTGATCGCATAGCTGAAGTAATATTTATTAGTACTTTCTGGGCTGCGGTGTTTCTGGGTCTTCGCGGTGCTTTGTATATATACATCTTTTACGTACGCAAAAAGCCTACTATTAACTGGATGGACTGGGCATTTGCATTGAGTCACGTGTTTGCAGCCTTGCTCCTGGTAGTAACCGCACTAAGCGCTAGTTGGTTATTGATTACAGAAAAACCAGAGGCGAATCTACAATTTATTCCGGTATTTTTGCCAGGTCTCGCATTGATACTCGCAGTGATTGCGCTACCAATCATGAGCCTATACAAGAATAAATAGATTTACTATACTAAGTATATGAAACAAATTATTATCGACACGCGAGAACCGTTTGAGTTTGCCGCGAGCCATGTTAAAGGTGCTGTTAATATTCCACCAATGGAATTTATGAAGCCAACATTGCCCAAAAAACTCGCCGACATAGAAAAAGATGATGAGATTGTGCTGTACTGCCGCAGTGGTGCTCGTTCAAATACTGTTGGCCACATTTTGCGCCAGCATGGTTTCACCAATATCGTGAACGGTATAAACGAAAATCACGTCAAGAAACTACTCGCCGCACGCGGCTAATTCCAGCGCGCTATATACGCCACTGTATCAAACTTTTTCTTGAGTCCGCTACTACTCATGTAGCGGACTGTTCCGTAGACACTTCGATTAAACCATGGGCGATCATGCAGGCCTGCGATGCTCCATAAAATTCCCACGTAGCCATTTGGGTCGCCACCATCAATCGAGTAGTGATCGTTTAAGTAGATAGCTGTTTTAATAGCCTCACCAGGGCTCTGAGACCATTCTAGAATCTTCTTTGCCCAGTACATGCGCATATAGCCGTGTATCTTGCCGGTTTTGAGAAGTTGATGCTGAGCAGCGTTCCATACATCATCATGCGTGGCGGCGCGTTCAAATTGTTCTTGTGTATAGACGTGTTCCCGAGGGTCATCTAGGTGCTCGGCTAATGTTTTTTGCGCCCAGGGCGGAGCACCGTCAAGGCTATCGTAGGAAGTATTGTATAGGCAAAAATTATCAGAAAGCTCTTTTCGCACTACTAATTCTTCAACAAACGCATCAACTCCATCTTGAGTTGGATTACTGCCGGTAGCTTCAGGCATACGAGGTTCGCGTAGTAGTAATGGTTCGTGGCCGGTCGCTTGCATGCAATCTAGCACAATACGAAGGGCAGATATTTTGCCAAAGTGAAGATAAGGGCTTAGAGAACTTTGAGATTCACTCGTAGGGTCATTACGCTGTTCACTATAGAGCGCCAAAGAATTTGCGATGAAGTTTGATGCTTGATTTTTGGCTGCCATTTCTCCAGAGGTAAAGCCATGTTCTATACCACATGCGTCGATGCTATTTACGATAGTCTCGGCGTGCTTCCAATCTGGCGCATCAAGCTTGCCGGTATATGAAAACGGGTGTTTTTTAAGCGTTTCTGGTTCTATTAGCCATGAACCAAGCTGTTTATGAAGCTTCTTTCGCAATGTGTGCGCAGCAAATTCTTGTTTGTCGCTGATAATCCAGGCGGGTACGATATTATGCGTATCAACCACGTGCACAGCCACTTTCAGCGACTTTGCGAGCGATTTTTGAGCTTCACGAACGCCGCGCAGAGGGTTGAAATCAGCGACGATGAGACCGGGTTGGAGCTGGGTACTTAACGTGGCAACCTGTGTCGGCATATCACCAAAAGTTAGTACAAACGGGACATTGAACGTGTGAAGTTCGCTAGCAACTTCTTTGAGTCCTTCAAGCATGAACGAAAAATGCTCACGTGCCCGCACGCCAAGGTCGGGTAATAGATTGAACACAACAACAAGCGGTACCTTATGCTCAATAGCACACGCTTGGGCATGTAACAGCGCGTGGTTGTCGTGAACACGCTGGTCGCGGCTCATAACATATATCACGCAATCACCGGAGGTGGGTGCGATAGAGTTAAGTACAAGAACCCGTGAATTCATACAGCTAGTGTAGCAGAAATAGGGTAGAGATTGACTTTTTATACTACTTATGCTATTATAAAAGTATAAGACTATAAAACAAACACAATGAACATACCATTTTCTCACCACACTGTTGCATTTGCGCCCGCCGATCCTCTAGGTGATGGCTTGGGTGACGAGATTTCTATCGAGCAACAAGAAGCCGAACGAATTGATTTACGAGAGCAATTTGACCCTGAATTAGCTACGAAATGGCAAGAAATCGTTGATGACGTTGAAAAAGACCCAAGTTGGTTCGATTTTGCCAAAGACGAATGATATACTTAGTATAGTAAATGCAAGAACTTACCGACCAACAATTTGATGCACTCATTACTCGTGCGATGGACGAACTGCCACAGCATTATATTACTGGCCTTAAAAACGTAGCGATTGTGATGGCAGATGAACCTGACGAACAGCAGCGAGCGAAACTAAAACTTCGTGGTGATCAACTACTGCTTGGCCTCTACGAGGGAGTGCCGCTAACGCTTCGAGGTGGGAACATCTCTGGACTTTTACCTGATAAAATCACGCTATTTAAATACCCTATACAGGCGGTATCAAACGACGAGCATAGTTTGTTTGAACAAATAAAACGAACATTGTGGCATGAGATCGCGCATTACTATGGCCTTGACCATCACCGGATGGACGAGCTACAGCGCCGCGACAGCAAAATATAGTACACTTATTGTATGAATATCACTAAAGCTATTATTCCGGTTGCTGGCTGGGGAACCCGCATGCTTCCAATAACCAAGGCAATTGAAAAGTCGATGCTGCCGGTTGGAACCAGACCGGTGGTTGATTACGTTGTTCAAGATGTATTGAAAGCCGGTATAAAAGATATCTATTTTATTGTTGGAGAGCAAAGCGCTCAAATTCAGAACTATTATCGAAGCAATATTCAGTTAAATGACTATTTACGCGCGACTGGAAAAAATGACAAACTTTCACTTGTTGCGCCGCTTGAGGGCGTGTCGATTCACTTCATTGCTCAACCAAGTACCGGTGGTTACGGAACAAGTATTCCTGTAGGACTAGCAAGCGAATACATTGCCGAAGATGAATCAGCCGTGGTGATAATGGGTGATCAATTCTTTTGGCGTACAGACGGCGGTTCGAACACAGCTGACTTAATAAGCCTCGTAGAGTCACACAATGTAAGCGCTGGTTTATACGGTAATCCAGTGCCAGACGAAGATGTATCGAAATTTGGCATTATCGAAAAAGACCAAGATGATCATTTCGTCCGAATTGTAGAAAAACCTTCACGCGAGGACGCGCCGAGCAATTTGAACAACTCGAGTTTTTACGTATTTGATAAAACAATTTTTGAATTAGCTCGAACACTACCGGCAAATCCTGCCCGAGGTGAGTTTGAGGTAACCGATGCGATTAACGCATATGTTGTCGACGGTGGGAAAATAGTCGTCGGTACAGTTTCTGGCGACTATATGGAATGTGGCAGCCCTGAAGGTTGGCTACAAGCTAACAACGCAATTGCTAGTAACTAGTGTATCAACAACATTGGCTATGAATAATAACAAGATTATTCATACTCGATGGGATTGAGTTTCCGCGCTCAGGGGATGCATCGACGCGTGGTCGACACACCCCCCGAGCGGGAGAGTGGTACTGCTATGTGGTCGCGACGGTCTTCGGCTCGTTCCACTTGACCTTCACGACCAGGTGGGTCTTGTAGTGCCCGTGCCCGTCAGGCTCGGAACACTTCACGAAGTAGGCGAGACGCTCGCCGCCCCACTGGTACATGTTCGACCAGAACGACCGCGGTCGATGGCTCACCTTGCGGATGACCTTGACCACTTCTCCGACCACCTTGCCACCGCGCCACTTCTTGACGACGCGATCACCAACCTGGGCCTTGCCCAGGTTGTGGTATTCGGCATCTTGGGGGTCGCACGAGTAGTGACACTCGTGCACGGCGAGGACGTTGGAGCCAGGGTTACCGACACCTACGCCACCACGCCACGACTGCGCCACCTTGACGTTGCCGGTAAGGGCAAGCCCAAGGCCGCTCTTCGTTGCGCGGACCAGCGTGATCCGCGAGCGAGCGCCGATTCCAGGGAAGATGATTCTCCCTCGTTTCGGCACTTTGGTCACGTTGGAAGCGGCTGCTGCCGGACGAATCCGGCTCAGGCTTTTCCCACCGTCTTCTGACCAGTGTCCGGCGGTGTGCTCGGTGAGCACTTGGCCTTCACGATGGCGGACCATGCCTTGCCGGCGACCCGCACGGTGACCTTCGTACCGCGCTTGAGGTGCTTGAAGGTCTTCGTGAACGACTTGCCGGGCTCCACCGAGCAGTTGGTGAAGGGCTCTCGCACCTGCTCGCCGTTCCTGCGGAACGTGACCTTGCAGGTGACCATGGTGTTGGACTTGACGTCCGACTTCACGACCACCCTTGCGGCGTTGTGGAGCGCCTTGCAGTTGGTGACGACCTTGGCCGAGCCCTTGCCACAGGGCGGGACCACCTTGCCACCACACGCCAGCTGTGCCTCGACCGGGTAGGGACCCGAGGGGTCGTGCGCGACCCTGGCCACCTTGGTGTAGAGGTAGTCGACGACGTGGTTGCCGGGCGTGTTGGTCGTGTAGGGCAGCGCACGTCGCTTGCCGTCCACCTTGACGCCCTTGACGTTCGGGTCCGTCTGGACCGGAACCGTCAGCGATCCGCCTTGGACGCAGTCGGCAGGCGTTCGTGTCGGCGGCAGCGGGTCCGTCTGGACCGGCTTGATGCAGTTGTTGAAGGTGCCGCTGTCGGAGGCGGTGGCCCTGTTCATCACGAAGGAGGCCACCGACACGATGGTGTTGTCAGAGGCGAGCACGTCATCACAGTTGTCAGACTGTGATGACGAGCCCACCTGGAAGTCGTCGGACTCCATGGCGGAGGCGTTCGGAGTCCCGCCGAGCAAGAGGGCCATCAAGGCCATCAGCACGACGAACAGCCCGAATTTGGGCTTTCGGAGAGGGAGCTTCATCGAGGTTCCTTTCGTACCGCCCGGGTGTGTCCCGAGAGGGTTGTACGTCCTTGCCCCGTGGAGCAAGACTGGCCGTTCCTGTAGGCCGTCAGTATGGCTGTATGTTAGTACAGCGACACAGACAGCCTACGGAATAACGCAAAAAAAGCCAGATTGTAGCAATACCAGGTTGTTAAATCAGGAATCAACGAATATATTCGGACTCACTGATTGAGCAGAAAGCTCACTTCTACACAAGAAAGCGCAGATTATATTATTAAATCATGAAAATGAACTAAAGTAAATTAAAGCTGTTGACATGATGACTCAGATCAGCAAGAGTAGATACTACTTGAATAGCGAAGCCACATCTGTTATAATTGCTTAGATTGATTATTAACTAACAAGGAAGTTACATGAAAGCAGTCGTAAAGGTCGGCGGTAAACAGTATGTTGTCGCCGAAAAAGAGACCCTCCTGGTGGACCGCCTCCCGGATGGAACAAAAGAGCTCAGCCTAGACGCACTCATGGTAATCGACGGTGATAAATCTACCGTTGGTGCCCCGACAGTGAAAGGTGTGAGCGTAAAAGCTAAGGTTGTTGACGAAGAAGTAAAGGGCGACAAGCTCCGAATTATTCGCTACAAAGCCAAAAAGCGCGTGCACAAGGAAACCGGACATCGCCAAAAGCATAGCCGAATCCAGATTGCCTCTATCGGCAAATAACGCCAACAAAACACCTCCTAGCGGAGGTGTTTTACTATATCGATGATCTCGCTGAAGTGGTTTATAGAATAATCTGGCTTGATGGCGCTAAAATCCTCTGGCGTGCGAAGGCCACTTTCAAGACAAGCTACAAACAAAATTCCAGCGCCTTTAGCTGCAACACCGTCTGAAGGAGAATCGCCAACGTACAGACACTCTTCAGGACGGAGCTGATAGATTGAAAGTAGGCTGTCGAATACTCGTGGATCTGGTTTGACGTGCGTGGAGTTACCCGCGTGGTAAATGTGTGCAAAGCGACTTCCAACGTGATGGGTGTCATCCATCAAATGTCGTGCTTCATCTTCTGTGCGAGACGTAATGATAAATAGCTGCATACCGTCATCAGCGAGTGAATCGAGCACGGCGAGGTTTTCATCTGAAACAACATCGATTTTGCCTGACGCAATCATTTCAGAATGAACTTGATTGGCAGGGGCAATATACTGTAATACATCAACGCCAGGTGACCGCAGCTGAATTGCTTCAGCAATAGGTATGCCCCAAGATTTTAGGTGCACCTCACGAGTCATCGGCTGGCGGCCTATGCGCCGTAAGGCCTCATTTTCAAGATAAAAACAGGCTTCTTCACTCATAACCAGCGTGTCATCAAAGTCCACAATAACTGCGCGAAGGCTCATGCTACTACTATACAGCTTTTAGTAGTGCTCGTGGTATAATACAACGTAACGATGAGGGAACAATAAACAGCGTGACTACTGTAATTTCAGTGACGAACCAAAAGGGCGGTGTGGGTAAAACAACCAGTGCCGTTAACCTGGCCTATTATCTTGCAAAGAGTGGTAAAAAAACGCTGCTTATCGACTTTGACCCACAGGGAAATGCCAGCAGTGGCCTCGGTATCAACAAGCAACAACTCGAGACAGGTACGATGAGTGATGTACTACTAGAAACGAAAGTTCTCCAGGAAGTCGTGCTTGAAACCAAGCATAAAAATTTATTTATCGCACCAGCTACGCCACATTTGGCAAACACCGAGGTTGAACTTGCGAAGGCGAGCCGTAGATTTACGAGGCTAAAAAATGCTATCACCAACACAGCAGGCTACGATATCGTTATCATTGATAACCCACCAAGCCTGAGCCTACTTACAGTCAACGGATTGATTGCTTCACGCTATGTTTTGCTGCCGGTGCAAGCAGAATTTTATGCACTTGAAGGGCTTGGGCAATTGCTTGAAACCATGAAATTGGTACGAAAAAACATGAACCCTACATTAGACTTAGTGGGCGTGTTGCCGACAATGGTAGACGGTCGCACGACATTGAGCGGCCAAGTGCACGAAGAGATTAAAAAACACTTCCCGGGCAAAGTATTCAAAACCGTCATTCCGCGTAATATCCGATTGGCAGAAGCACCAAGCCACGGTGTGCCGATTGGCGTGTACGACCGATTCTCTAAGGGTGCAAGGGCCTACAAAACGGTAGCAAAAGAGCTGCTGGAGAGGATTGCTGAGTAATGGCAAAAAAGGGCTTAGGACGTAGCTTCGAGTCACTAATACCGAGTGATTTGTTGGACGAATCGTTTGACCCAACGGCTGCAGCAGATGAGCAGGTAAGCGACCTGCGCACGATTAAATTAAGCGAAATCATTCCCGATCCAGACCAGCCAAGGCATCATTTTGATGAAGAAAGTTTGGCTGAGCTAACGGCCTCGGTACTAGCGCATGGTGTGCTGCAGCCAATCGTGGTTATTCCTCACAAGGGTAAATACCAAATAGTTGCTGGTGAGCGACGTTTTCGTGCGAGCCAAGCAGCAGGTAAGACAAGTATTCCGGCACTGGTGCGAACCCTCAGTGCTCAGCATAAGCTGGAGCTCTCGCTGATTGAAAACATTCAACGACGAGACCTTAACCCGCTAGAAACAGCCACAGCTTACGAAAAGCTACGAGTGCAATTTAACCTAACGCTTGAAGAAATTGGCATGCGTGTCGGCGGCAAGTCGGTGAGTGCTATTAGCAACACACTGCGACTACTGAAATTGCCCGACGCCGCTAAGCAAGCGGTGGCAAAGGGTGAACTGAGTGAAGGCCAGGCGAGGCCACTTATAGGTTTAACAAGCGCTGATGTAGACGCTTTGTTACCTCAAATAATTCGTGAAGGCTGGAGCGCGCGTAAAATCGAGCAAGCAATGCGAGATGAAAAACCAGCGACCGCCAAAAAGCCACCAACAGAACGAATGGTATTTGAACAAGAAAGTAATACACTTACAAAACACCTGGGCACGGCAGTGCGCATTAAAGGTACACAAAAAGGCAACGGAACAATTACGATTTCGTTTGGAAATCAAGACGAACTAGAGCGTATAAAAGGCTTGCTTGAGCGTTAGCTAAAAGAGTCGAATCTTGTTGAACGGGAAGATTCGTAAACTAACAGGACCAACAATGTCGTAGTACGGAATGGTGCCAAGACCGTTTCGTGAATCTTTTGAGTAGCCTGCTTGGCGGTGATCACCCGATACAAATATCTCACCTTCGGGTACCACGATATCGATGTTGCCATCAGTAGGTTGCTGCGGTTCGCCATTATTTTCGTCGTCGGGATTAAAACAGTTCAGGTTCTTATTGTCACACACCTTAAACTTGCCATTTTTCAATACAACATGCTCGCCCGGGAAGGCAATAACACGTTTTACGATGTATTCTTCACCAAGCCCTGGCACGTATTGTGGGTTCTTAAATACAATTACGTCGCCACGTTCGGGCTTGTATTGCTTGTTCTGTAGCTGCGCCCAGGTAACCGGAAGTCGGCTGACGATGAGCCTATCACCTGTGAATAGGGTATTTTCCATGCTAGGGCCCTCAACATTGAAGCTGCGAAAAATAAAAGCATTGATAAATAATGTGCCAATCAGCACACAAATAACAAAGACTATAAGCCCTAGGGCATCTTTAAGGCCTTGATGTCGCTCGAAAAAGCTAGCATTCATTAGTACTACTATACACAGTTTCCTTTACAAAGAATAGTGTGCTGGTTATGGTTTTCAGAACATCCTCAGCAAAAGTTTGGTATAGTATATAGAGTAATTTATGCCAAAAAACCGAAACTCAGTCGATGGTTTTATTCCTCGTCGTGCGACGAGTGATATTTCTAATACACCAACCGAGGGAACGCTGCAATCTTCAGGTAAAACGCAACGGCCACAGATTGGTGAAGCGAGGCCAATTGAGCCGGGAACGATACGTCGGCCAGTGGGCGCGGTAAGTCGCAGCGAAATCGACGAATCGTTAGACGGTATTGATGACGAACCACAAAAGAAACGCCGCCGCTTCTTTAGGCGACGTGTAAAGAAGGTACCAACTCGAAAACAGCGCATTATAAAGCGAGTTATTTTAGGCGTTGTTCTGCTACTTTTAGCAATCGTTGCGTATGTTGGAATACGAGCATTTTTGGCGAGTCAGCAGCTATTTCAAGGAAATATATTTGATGTATTCCAAAATCAGCCACTGAAAATGGATGAAAACGGGCGTAGCAATATTGTAATATTCGGTACTTCTGAGGACGACCCAGGCCACGAAGGCGCACTGCTGAGTGACTCGATTATGCTAGTAAGCGTTGATCAGAACAAGAAAAACGCTTATTTGCTGAGCATTCCACGTGACCTCTGGGTAAAATACGGACAAGCTTGTAACTCTGGCTATGAGGGCCGTATTAATGAAGTGTATAGCTGTTTTTCAGCCGATGGTAAAAACGAAAAAGCGGGCGCGAATGCCTTGAAAGATAAGGTTGGCGAAGTAACCGGTCTTGATGTGCAGTACTATGTACACATGAACTACGGGGTACTGAGAGACGCCGTGAATGCTGTTGGTGGCGTAAGTGTGGTTATTGATAGCGACGACCCACGAGGAATTTTCGACGACAACTTCGACTGGAAGTGTAAGTATCAATGCAACTACGTGAAGTACAAAAACGGCCCCACCGGACTAATGGATGGCGAGCACGCTTTGGCGTTGGCACGAGCGCGTGGCGCCTCTGGCAACACCTATGGTTTGGCGGGTGCCAACTTCGATCGTGAAAAGTACCAACAAAAAATTCTGGTAGCGCTAAAGGAACGAGCGGCAAGTGCGGGCACTTTGACCAATGTTGGTAAGGTAACGGCGCTTATCGACGCGATGGGCAAAAACCTTCGAACCAATTTCCAAACCTCTGAAATTCAGACGCTAATGAAACTAGGTCGTGAGGTAGATGCGAAAGAGATAACGTCACTCAGCCTTAACAGCGAAGAAAACGTGCTAGTAACCGGTACAAATATTGGCGGAGCGAGCGTGCTAGTGCCAAGCGCGGGTATTTACGAATTCGGGCAAATCCAAGCTTATGTAAAGAAACAACTCAGTAGCAGTGCTGTGGTACGTGAAGCAGCGAATGTAGTAGTGCTCAACGCAACGGCGCAGGCGGGTGTCGCTCAAGAAGAAGCTGACTTGTTAGAGGATAAAGGTTATATTGTAACCACAACAGGTAATGCACCAGCCGGTAACTACGGTGATTATGCTGTGTATGCTGTAAGTAAAGATAAGCCAGGAACTAAAAAAGCACTCGCAAAACGCTACGATGTAACAGTAAAAACATCGAAGCTTCCTGTAGTTGTAGCAGCGGGTACCGACTTTGTTGTGATTATCGGTAAGGTACCATCTAGTAGCGGCAACTAGTGTACAATAGAGATAGTTATGGAGTTACTGAAAACAGCTCGTCGACGGTCTTTGGTAAGTGAAGGTCTCTACATTGTATTGAACATTGCGCTTGCAGTGGCACTGCTGGTGGTAGTGTTGGTTGTAGCCACGCCATGGCCAGCATTTGGCCTAGTACTACTGAGCAAATGGCGTGTGTTCGCGGTTCGTAGCCGTTATTGGCTCGCAAATATTCGAGCAAATCTTATTGACGCGATTGTGGGCGCAAGCTTAGTGGTGTTCTTATATGCTGCGACAGGGTCACTCGCTACTCAAATAATCCTGACAATCCTATATATCGTGTGGTTACTATTTATCAAGCCGCGCTCAAGCCAGCGTTATATTACATTGCAAGCAGCTATTGGCCTCACAATGGGCTTGGCCGCAATCTCACAAGTGAGTTTTGGTTGGCCTTCCTCGGTGGTTGTGCTAATGGCGTGGGTTGTAGGCTACAGTGCGACACGACATTTTTTAAGTACCGAGCACGAGACGCATATAAACTTTTTGAGCCTGGCTTGGGGATTTGTGGTAGCGGAGCTGTCGTGGCTTATGTACCACTGGAGCATTGGCTATGACTTACCAGGTTCGCTGATGCTATCACAATCAACAATTGTAATTGTGGCCCTAAGTTTAATCGCTGAACGTGCCTACAGCGGCTATAAAAATGACGGCAAAATTCAAATGAACGAGATACTACTACCTGTTTTATTAGGAGTGAGTATCATTGCAGTCGTCGTATTTATATTTGGTGGCGCACAAACAATTTAAGCTAATACTCAGAAATCTATAGTACAAAGGGAGGGATATGGAACAACAAGACAACAAAACCGAAATAGTATCTGTAACTCCGAAACAACGTCGCACGACAATGCGCACTGTGTCGTTGATAGTCGTGGCGTTTATGGCAGGCTTCCTAGGCAGCTGGGCCGAAGGCTACCTAGACACCTTTAGTGTGGGTGACCAACTGCTGACTGCCAAAGAAGACGGCAACAAAATAGTGACCGAGAGTGAAGAGTCGATATCAAGCGTTGCTAAAAAGGTTTCGCCGAGTGTTGTTTCGATCGTGACTTCTAGCGAGCAGCTGTCACCGTTCTTTAATCAGACGGTTGAACAACAAGGCGCAGGCACCGGTATGATTGTCAGTAAAAATGGCTATATTTTAACCAATAAACACGTTGTTGAAGGAGCCGATAGTGTAACGGTGGTACTCAGCAGTGGCAAGATTTACGAAGACGTCGATGTGCTGGGGAGTGACCCGCTAAACGACGTAGCGTTTTTGAAAATTCACGGCGTCTCGAATCTGCCAGCTGTCACGCTTGGTGATTCCAAGACGGTGCGAATAGGTCAGAGCGTGGTAGCAATTGGTAACGCGTTAGGACAATTTAAAAACACTGTGACAAGTGGCATTATATCCGGTACAGGTAGGCCAGTAACCGCTAGTACGAGCGGAGATGGAACATCTGCTGAAAGTTTGACCGACTTGCTACAAACCGACGCAGCAATTAACTCTGGAAATTCGGGCGGCCCGTTGCTTAACTTAGAGGGACAAGTGATTGGCATTAATACCGCTATTGCTCAAGATGCTCAAAGTATTGGTTTCGCGATTCCGATTAGCGCGACAAAGGGCATGTTGGAGAATCTGATTGCAGGTAAAGGACTGAAGCGCGCAATCTTAGGCGTACAATACGTTTCGATTACGCCTGAAGTTAAAGCAGAATATAAGCTGCCAGTGAGCAAGGGTGATTATATTACCGCCGATAAGGGCAGTAGTGTATTGAAAAATGGTCCAGCCGACAAAGCGGGCATAAAAGATGGCGATATCATTGTGGCATTCAATGGCTATAAAGTGGGTGAGGTAGCTAGCGTATCGACATTAGTGTCAGAGCATCGACCTGGTGATACCGTGAAGGTGACAGTACTACGCAAGGGTAAGCAACAAACGTTTGATGTAACACTTGGTGTTTACACCGACAACTAGCGCTTGCTTAATCCAATCGTAAAACTGTCGCGAGCAACTTCTTTAAAGTCGTGCTGGTTTGCATAGGTAGCAATAGCGTCGAGTTGTCGTGTATCCGCCTCAATGAGTAGTAGACCTCCTGGTGTTAACCGCGTCTGACATTGTTCGATACATCGATATATCAACGCAAGGCCGTTATTGGACGCGAAAAGAGCTTCAGCTGGCTCGTGCGCTAGCTCAGGAGAACGTTCCCACGATTCGTCGACATACGGCAAATTAGCGAGCACCATATCTGGTGAGTATGGGTATGAGGCGAGTAAGTCCGAAACGATTGTTTCTGCTTCAACGGCAAAGTTGCGTACATTTTTTTCGGCTATCGTGAGAGCGTGACGGCTCGAGTCGAGTAAACTTACTGAAAGTTCCGGGAATTCAAGTTTGGCGGTAATACCTACACAACCACTACCAGTTCCAACATCGACAAGTCGCTTCGATGCGATATCGCCGAGTGGCTCGGTGGACGGCATAAGTGCTTTGAGCATTTCTATAATTTGCTCGGTTTCGGGTCGGGGAATCAATACGGCTGGTGAAACAAAAAATCGCCTGCCATAAAACTCTTTATGACCAATAATGTAGGCTATTGGCACGTGATCTTTTCGCAGTTCTAAGCGAGCGTTGGCAATTTCTTCATGTCGTTCGTCGATGGATTCATCGCCATGTGCGTGTAGGTACGTGCGGGGATGTTTAATAGTGTGGGCAAGTATTATTTCGGCATCGAGGCGTGGAGAAGTAAACATCGCATCGGCAAGTTCGTTGGTTGCAGCTTTTAGCCACTCGAGGATAGTCATACATATAGCATACTACATTGAAAGAAATAGCAAGAACGTGTATAGTGCTCATACATGAGTGAAATACCACACCGAGGTGGGGATTTGCCGACGCCCGTGCCGAATGTCGAACGGTTGTTTCATGCTGCAAGTTATACCTCTGAAGGATATCGCGCTTTTCACGACGTATCATTTCGCTATTCGCCCGATGACCCCTGTGCGCTACATTTAACACATATGGTTCAAGGTGGAGAGACGACCTGGGTATTCGCCATTGACTTGCTAGAGGCAGGACTTTACGACGAAGTGGGTGAGGGAGATGTTCGAATTAGCCCGGCAGACGTACTTCCGATTCCTGAAGTTCGAATAGATTACTTCTCAAACACGGGCAACTTTAGCTCGTTCTACCCATTGGGTGAAATAGAAGCATTTTTAGAAACGGTAAATACTCGATATCCACGACCTGTACGCGATACATCACTTGCAGAAGCATTTAGCGAAATCGTCCCTGAAACGTGGTATCGAGGCTTGTAGCCTTTTAGTTCTCAGCGTTTTGGGCTTTTAGCTCACGCTCGTAAGCTTGAAGCTTCTCAATAAGATCATCGATATCGCCGTTCATGGCTTGGGGTATGCCTGAGCGTGAATAGCCAATGCGGTGATCGGTAATACGATCTTGAGGGAAATTATAGGTACGAATCTTTTCAGAGCGATCGCCAGAGCCGATAAGCGCACGACGCTCGGCCGTCAGTTTGGCATTTTCTTCGTCTACCTTCATTTGTAGCAAGCGAGAGCGAAGCACGCTCATTGCCTTGTCTTTATTCTTTATCTGCGATTTTTCATCTTGATTGGTAACGACCAGGCCGGTAGGCAAGTGAGTAATACGAACAGCGCTGTCGGTGGTATTAACACTCTGACCGCCGTGACCACCAGCGCGGTATACATCTACCTTGAGGTCATTTTGGTTTATTTCAATATCTGCCTCTTCAGCTTCGGGAAGCACCGCCACAGTCACCGTACTGGTGTGAATACGACCCTGGCTCTCGGTAGCGGGCACACGTTGTACTCGGTGCACACCGCTTTCGAATTTGAGGAACGAATAGGGCATATCGCCATGTACTTCAAAAATGACTTCTTTATAACCACCGGTATCGTTGGCGCTTTCACTCATAAGCTCGGTTTTGAAGCTGTGTGCTTCACACCACCGAAGGTACATACGGTAGAGCTCGGCAGCAAATAGCGAAGCTTCGTCACCACCAGCTCCTGCGCGTATTTCTATAATCACGTTTTTTTCATCGTTGGGGTCTTTGGGCGTGAGTAGCACGAAGAGTTTTTCGTTCAATGCATCAAGCTCTGCCTCAAGCTGTGGCAGCTCTTCCTTTGCTAAGTCAGCTAGTTCGTCACCACCACCAGAAAGCTCTTTGGCTTCGGCTATCTGTTTTTCAAGTGCAACTTGTCGCTCACCTGAGGTAATCAGCTCCTCCAGTTCGGTCAAACGTCGGTTCTTTTTGGCAAAATCAGGGTCTGAAAATGCATCGGGACGTGACAAAAATGCCGTTAGATCAGACTGCTCGGCTTTTAAATCATCGATGTTCAAGTTTATCGTTGCCATTACTTTTGTAACTTCCTCCAGTGATTACCCTGAGCGATCACCACAACAGCTAGTATGCCTAATAATATTGCAACGAATGGTAGTCCCGCAATGGAGATCTCTGAAGACGATGTGGCGCCTCCACCCATCGCAAGTGCAAACACCAGTCCAAAGAAAAACAGAAAGCCAGTACCACCAAGCAAAATAACAGCGATGACCACATTTAGTTTCATGAGATTTTTGTTGAAGGCAGGGATTGCTTGAGCCTTATGTGCAGACATCGCGCTGAGCACCAGGAGCAATAGTCCACCCAATACCTCAAGGGAAGGTAGTAAAAGGCCATTATCAATGTAAACTGAGCCCTGTATGTTGACATATACTGTCGCAATGCACAGGAGGAGCAAGGCCAAGCCTGCCGTTTGCTGAACGACTGATGAATTGTATTTTGCTGGTACATTTGGGGCTGTCATGATGTTCTCATTATTACATATAAAAAGAGACTACAATACCGCAGTCTCTTTTTAATTTGTAGCTATTTATCAGCGGTAGCTTTTTTAGCTGCTTGAGCTGATTTTTTCTTGGCCTTGTTTGCCAAAGCCTTACGGCGTTCTTCGGCGGCTTTTTGACGAGCTGCGAAGCGATCAACACGACCTTCGGTGTCGATGATTTTTTCTTCACCAGTAAAGAACGGGTGAGACGCGCTCGAGATGTGAACCTTGATTAGTGGGTAGGTGTTGCCATCTTCCCATTTAATCTCCTCATCTGTTTGCGCAGTGCTTTGCGTTAGGAACGCAAACTTCGCCTGATCGTCGCTAAATACGACAGGGCGGTAGTTGGTTGGATGTATACTGCTTTTCATATCTGAACAATTGTATCTGTTTTGGCTAGATTTGTCAAAGGGGTGGTGGTAGACTGAATAGGAAACGTAATCCAACACAAACATGACAGAAAATTACCCAAAGTTTGAGTATCCTTCTCAAGAACAAGACGTGAGAGATATTGAAGCTGCGCTAAACATGCGACCAGAGCATCGCACTGATGTTGAGGTACCTTTAGAATTTGAGACGATGGAAGAAGGTATTGCCCGGATACGCGCCCAGAATGAAGCAATGCGACCACAGCGAGAGGCGGAAGAGCGTGAACGGATTGAGGCGAGAAAGCGGTGGGTTCGCGGAGAAAAAATACATAAATGGAAACGCCGATACAAAATGGCGCTAGCGACAGTAGCGCTTGCAAGCACTATAAAAGGGGGTGGCTTTATAGATATGGCGATGGATCCGTTTAAGGATGCTGGAGATGTCGTTGCAGCTGACGTAGCTTCTCAAACGTATACCGACTATATCGATACAGAGGGTACCGTCGATGGCATAGGCTTTAGTGACTACTCACAAAGTGCCCAAGCAAAAATGATTAACGATGCAGAAAGTAAAGCTGCTAAACATAATGCGGCGCGTCAAACCGTCATCGACTTATTTACAGAAGCAGATAAAGATGGCTACGATAATATCATTCAAACGGCCGAGGCGTGGAAGCAAGAGCATGCGGATCAATTCTTGGACGCAGATAGGTTGGCCGCTGCCTATCAACGAGTAGATGAAAGTCATTCGAACCAGGAGGCCGTTAACGCACTTGGTTCGATAACACAGTTCTATGGAATTGAAGCCGAGATTGATGCATCGTTTGACGGAAAAGAAGACGAAGTAAAAGATATGGCAAAAGCCTATATTAAGGTATTTACCAACTTACCGAGAGATTTTATACAAAAGGCTGCTGTAAAACGAGTTCGTATGGCTGAACCGTTCGTACAATCCTCTGACAGTGGCATGACAAAAGCCGGCGAGTATAGTAGTGGTGATAAAAGCATTACTATCATCCCTTATTCCAGTGCGGCGTTTAAAGCGGCTACGTATCTGCAACAATGGGCGGGGGATGGGAATGTATCGTATGAATCAATTATTGCTCACGAGCTTGGCCATGCATTTGAGGAAAATGGCATAGGCATTCAACAAATTCCAGAAGGTGGGCAAACCACAGACGTTACAGCCACAGCCATAGGTGAGCAGGTGGGTCGTCACGTTATTGGCTTGCCCGAAGTGCCATCAATGTACTCACGAACTAGCTCCGAGGAGTTTTCGGCAGAATTAAGCTCGGGGATTCTTTCTGATACTCCAAATGGTTTGGCGGACGTCAATTCAACCAGAGAATTTTCATCAAAGCTGAATAAGTACGAGCTAAACCAACTGGTCGAATACGAGAAAGCGTATCCTGGTATAGCTCTGCTACTCGTTGCGAATCGTTCGCGTTAGGGCATGAAGAGGCCCGCCGGGAGATACCGTGGGCGAGGGAAGACCACTCATGGTCTTTCCCAGCGGGCCTCTCATTGGCGGGCTAGTATTCGTTCAGCCCGTCGTGTCGCGCTCGTCGCGCGAGAACGGTGAAGTGATGAGACCCACCAGCCCGACGAGGCCAGCGAGCACCATTGCTCCTCCGATGATGATGTAGGGCGAGAAGAAGATGATGGCCGCGCCCTGGCAGCCCTTGCAAGCGCTGCTCTCGTTCGAGTAGGTGTCGAGCAGTGAGCGGAGCCAGAAGACACCGAGCACACCCACGACCACCATCCCCAGCAAGATCAGGCGATCTGATGCCTTTGACGACATCGCACACGCTCCTTCATTCCGATGGATGAACAAACATACAATAAATTATTTTTGTTTAGAAATCAAGAGCTTTAACCTTGTAAAGAAGACATTTTTTTGTTATACTCACTAGGTAACAATTTTAACGAAGCACCATTCGCACGTATCCTAAATAGGGCGAATGGGAAGGGAGAAGGATATCATGGCAGTTGCTGTTGATATAAAAGCTTTGCTCGAAGCTGGTGTTCATTTTGGACACAAAACGAGCCGTTGGCACCCAAAAATGGCGCCGTACATTCACTCAAAGCGCCAAGAAGCGCACATTATCAACCTTGAAAAAACTGTAGAGGGCCTTGAGGTTGCACTACCGTTTATTTCGAAAGTAGCTGCTAACGGTAAAAAAGTACTATTTGTTGGTACAAAAAAGCAGCACAAAGACATCGTAAAAGCTGCCGCGGAAGCAGCTGGCCAGCCATTCGTAACTGAGCGCTGGATTGGCGGCATGCTTACCAACGTGGCAACTGTAACCAGCCAAATCAAGAAGCTAAAAGACCTCGAACGCCGCATGGCTTCTGGCGACCTTGAAAAGCGATACAACAAACTTGAGGTACAGCGTTTTCAAGAAGAAATTGACGTATTGAACCACAAGTATGGTGGCATCAAAGATCTTAGCGGTATTCCTGGCGCTGTGGTAGTAGTTGACACACTTACCGATGCGAACGCGATTCGCGAAGCTCGCACGCTTGGTGTGCCTGTAGTAGGTGTAGTAGACACCAACGCAGACCCATCAATGGTTGATTACGTTGTTCCTGGCAACGACGACGCGATTAAAGGTACTCAATTGCTACTAGATTATTTTGTAGCAGCTGTAAAAGAAGGTGGAAAGGCGGAAAAATAATGGCAATTACGGTAGAAGACATAAAAAAGCTAAAAGAACTGACTGGGATTGGTTTGACCGACGCAAAGCAAGCGTTGGTAGAAGCTGACGGTAACTTCGATAACGCACTTGAAGCACTTCGCAAAAAAGGCCTTACGAAAGCCGAGAAAAAAGGTGACCGTGAAGCTCGCGAAGGTGTGATTGACAGCTACGTACACGATGGACGTATTGGCGTCGTATTAGAGCTAAACTGCGAGACAGACTTTGTGGCGCGTCTTGATGACTTTAAGCAACTTGCCCACGAACTTTCAATGCAAGTAGCGGCAATGAGCCCACTCTACGCAACCGAAGCAGATGTTCCGGCTGACGAAATGAGCCGCGTGAAAGAAGAAATGCTTGCAAGCGAAACGCTAGCCAGCAAACCAGCTGAAATGCGCGAGAAGATCGTTGATGGCCAGGTGAAAAAACACTTTGCTGAGAAGGTGTTGATGAGCCAAAGCTACATTCTCGACGATTCAAAAACAGTTGAGCAACATGTGAAAGAAAACATCGCGAAATTAGGTGAAAACATCGTTGTCGGTCAATTTAAACGAATTGAACTCGGCGTAAACGAGTAGACGCTAATCAAAATAAAATAACCCGTTCTTATGAGCGGGTTATTTTAATGTGATAATCTTCGCGTTGATTTTCAGTTCATCGCGTAAATCAGTAGCAGTGATGACTGTTTGGTAGCCTTGGAGAGTATGCATGAGATGTCGTTCACGGGTAATATCGAGCTCTGAAAACACATCATCCATTAAAATAAGCGGTGCTTGGTTGCTTAGTTCTTGTTGTAGCTCTACTTCAAGCAACTTGAACGCCAGCATAATTGTGCGCATTTCACCCCGAGATGCGGTGTCTGAAGCAGGGTAATTATCGAGCAAAATGGTAAAGTCATCGCGATGAGGACCTTGTGACGTAAAGCCTCGTAGGGCGTCGTGCTGATGCGAATGCTGCAGTAAGGCCAGGAGCTTTTGTTGGTATGAATCGAGTTTGCCGAGGGGTTCATACACCATGCTCACCCGGTGTTCTTTACTCGCCATGCTGCTATATAGGCGACTTAAGTGTCGGTTGGCTAACTCAGTGAAATCATGACGCAGACGAACAAGACTGCTTGCAAGCTCGGCGAACTTTACATCCCACACAAAAAGATGTTTCTCCCACACTGCAAAATCCATAGATTCTTGCTGTTTTAGTAGCTCGTTTCGTTGCAGGAGGGCACGATTAAAACGGCTAAGAATCGTCGCGTAGGCTGGGTACAATCGGCTTAGTACATCATCGAGAAATTGCCGTCGACGTTGTGGGCTGCTCGATAGAAGGCGAAGCTCGTCCGGCTCGAATAAGACGACAGGCAATCGGTGTTTTGTAAGTAGTCGTTGAGAGGTTTTATCATCAATAGTAAAAGTCTTATTCAGTTTATCAGCGGCAACTAGTTGTAGGCGAGCTCGTCTGGTGTCACCGGTTGAAAAATCGAGACGAATATCAGTGGTGGTTTGGTCATGAGCTAGTATGTCGCGGTCGCGGCCACGAAAACTCGTACCTCGACACATGACATACAGTGCTTCCAGTAGACTGGTTTTGCCAGAGCCATTTGGCCCCAAAATAAGCGTGACGTGTGGGTCAAGCTGCGCATCAAACAACGCATATGAACGAAGATTTGCAACTTTTACCTCTGAAATCGACATGTAATCAGTATACCTTTTTTGCTATACTAATGACAAAGAGGAGAAATAATGTTTGATACTAAACCCTATGAAGTAAAAATGGACGCAGCGCTGGAACATTTTTCGGAAGAGCTAAAAAAAGTACGTACCGGCCGAGCACACCCTGATATGCTTTCAAGCATTCATGTGATGGCGTATGGGTCACCAACGCCACTGAACCAAGTAGCAAATGTGACTGTGCCTGAACCTCAAATGCTTTTGGTGAGTCCTTTTGACCCAAGTAATATTCAGGCTATCGCTGCGGCGATTCGTGAAGATCAAAGCTTGGGCTTCAACCCAAGCGACGACGGTCGAGTAGTGCGTGTACCTATTCCCGCACTTACAGAAGAACGTCGACGTGAAATGGTAAAACAACTCGGCGATAAGGTAGAAGAATGTCGAATTGCCCTGAGAAATGTACGCCAAGACGGTCTAAAAGACGCCAAACGTAAAAAAGAAGCCAAAGAGCTGTCTGAAGACGACGTAAAAGCGGTTGAAAAAGAATTCGATAAGTTAATGCACGAGTATCAGGCCAAGATTGATACTTCATTCAAGACGAAAGAACAAGAAATCCTTACGATTTAGGTAGGACGAACATTTCGTCCTAATGCAGCACGTAGTGTGGCGCTAGCACTTTTTTTGACCCTAGCCAGAGTCTCGTTTGGCTTGCGATGTTTGCCTCCAGTTTCGAGGCCGGCAGACTTACGAAGGGCAGCTTGATCATACGCAGCTCCTCGCGCGAAGTTAGTAAAATCGTTTGCTGGATCTTTGGAAGAATCATACAATTCTCGGTGTCGAGCGGAGTAGGGTTCTGAGGCGTGTATCGAAGCCATATATTTCTATTGTAGCATAAACGGTATGAAAAGTCAATTTAGTGTAAAATAAAAAGTAGTGATACAGCCGATTATGTCGTATAAACCAGCACTCGAGCAGGCACTTCGAGATTCTTTTAGCGAGTTTCGTGGAGTGTTGCCAGGTGTCATCTCACCACAGGCCGAGTGGGCGCTTAGCACTATGGAAGAATACAGCTTGCGGCCTGGTAAGCGGGTACGCGCGTTGCTAGCGGTTGCAACGGCAATGCACGATGATACGGTGGCTGAGCGCGATGCGCTAAAAATAGGCTGCGTGGTGGAGTTGATGCATGACTACTTGCTAATCGTCGATGATGTTATGGACCAATCTGCCCTAAGGCGAGGTAAACCTACCGTCCATCTACTGTACAAAGCTAAGTATGGCAACGAAGTGAGCGAATTTGAAGCGGAAATGGTAGCGATAAATGTAGGTTTGCTCGTGCAGCACATGGCGAGCTGGCTGCTGGGAACAATAGATACGACAGCAGAAAATTACGCGCAGCTTTGCCAAATTGTTCACACCAACATCGCGGTAACCGGACTTGGCCAGATAGATGATACCTACCAACAGCTAGGCCGAAGCGGCACGAGCGTTGAAGACATAACACGAAAATATCAACAAAAAAGTGGCTATTATAGTTTCATCAACCCTTTACAGGCAGGTCTGGCGCTGTGTGGCAAGCACTCAGACAGTGTCAAACAAGTCGCTGAAGCCTATGGGCTTGCCGCTGGCGTAGCGTTTCAGCTTAATGATGATTACGATGGGTTGTTTGGCAAGAGTGAGATAACTGGCAAGGAAAACCTCGACGATATCCGCGATGGTAAATTTACGTTGCTAATCCAGCAGGGTCTTGAGCGTGGAAATGACGAGCAGCGCAAAACACTCACGCACCTGCTGAGAAATCGAGAAGCGACCACCGAAGATTTAGAAACGGTGCGAGACATTTTAACGCAAACAGGCGCCGCCGACTATGTTCGTGATGAAGCCAGAAAGCAGGCTGCGGTAGCTGCAAAGGTGGCTCGAGACGGAATTGATATATGGGGTGAAGCATTTGCTAAAGAGCTAGAAGCGCTTGCTCAGACAATTTTAGGAAGCTTGGCTCGTGGCTGATATACCCCAGCATGTTGGCTATATTTTAGATGGTAACCGGCGATGGGCAAAATCGGCCGGACTAGCTAGCATAAAAGGCCACGCAAAGGGCCAAGAAGTGCTGCGAGAAGTGTTGTACGCCACGTTTGAGCGTGGCGTGAAGTATGTCAGTATATATGCGTTCTCGACTGAAAATTGGTCCCGCGATAGTGCAGAAGTAAGCTACCTTATGAAAGGTGTGGTAAGTGCACTCGAGCGCTATATGGACGAATTTAAGCAAAAAGGCGTGCGTGTACGACTGCTTGGCGAACGTGACGGATTGCCCGAGACAGTACTGCAAAGCATTGAAAAAGCCGAGCAACTGACCATGAATAATACATCGGCAACGCTGGGAATTTGTTTAAACTACGGAGGTCAGCAAGAAATTGTCACTGCAGTTAAAAAAATTGTTCATTCAAACGTAGATGAAGCCGATATCACACCAGAAATGATAGCTGAAAACTTATACGCGGCCGACATGCCGCCTTGTGATTTGATAGTTCGCACCAGCGGAGAGCAGCGACTAAGCAACTTCATGCTGTGGCGTGCCGCCTACAGCGAGCTGTTATTCCTCGAGAAAAATTGGCCTGAAATGACGGTTGAAGACGTTGCTATAGTGCTGGACGAATACGCGAGGCGAACTCGGCGATTTGGTTCGTAAAAGTAGTATAATGGTAAGAACGTGAAAATTGAGATGCAAATTTTGGAGGGTACATGCTGCTGATAGGAATATTGACCGGCCTCATCATTTTGGTGCTGCTGGTGGTGATACACGAGCTTGGACATGCGGTGGCGGCACGTCGTAATGGCGTGGTGGTTGAGGAATTTGGTATTGGCTTTCCACCTCGAGCGTGGGCAAAGAAGCTATCAAACGGAGTGCTTTTTACCCTTAACTGGGCGCCACTGGGCGGTTTTGTGAAGCTAAAAGGTGAGTATGATTCAGCTAATAAAAAAGGTGATTACGGGGCGGCAACCTACTGGCAAAAAACCAAGATTTTGCTTGCTGGCGTACTAATGAACTGGATCGTCGCTGCCTTGCTGTTTACTTTGCTGGCATTTGTTGGACTACCGAAGATATTACCAAACCAGTTTAGTGTACCAGGCGATACAAGAATTGAGAGCAGTAGCTTGAAGATTGCGTCTATTGAGAATGGCTCGCCGGCCGACAAATCAGACTTGAAACTTGGCGACGAGCTGCTACTGATTAACGGCCAAGACATTCAATCGGCAACTGAGTTGGCTGAGGCTACAAAAGCAAACAAAGGTAAAGCTATCGACATTACCTATTCTCGCGGTGGCGAAGAAGCAATGACTAAGGCAACTCTACGCAAAGATAACAGTGATAACAAGGGGTATTTGGGGGTTGGTTCAACCCAGCGACAAGAAATATATGCCACATGGTCTGCGCCGGTTGTAGGTGTCGGTACGACCGTGCAGCTAACTGCCGAGACATTTGGGGCGTTAGGCAAAGTGGCGACAAGTTTCGTGCAAGGACTCGCAAGCAAATTTAGCTCAGACTCGACCGTGAAAAAAGAAGGCGACGCGGCACTAAGCTACGCCACCTCTAGCGTATCTGGACCGGTGGGCATTTTGGGCGTGATCTTCCCACAAATGCAAGCTGCAGGCATAAAACCACTGCTATTTTTGACAGCAATCATATCGCTAAGCCTAGCGGTAATGAACAGCCTGCCGATACCAGCACTCGATGGTGGACGTTGGTTTACTATGACCGTGTATCGCTTGATGAAAAAGCCACTCACCAAAGAGCGTGAAGAGAGTATTCAAACTGTCGGATTTATCGCGTTGCTTACGTTAATTGTTTTGGTGACGGTGGCGGATGTCAGCAAGCTTCTGGGATAGCTCGCGAAAGGCACTGGTACTCTCGATTTGGGTGATTGCTGTATTTTTGGGCGTCCAATTTATACTGAGCTTCGTCTATGGCGGAATATTGTATGCCATACCAGCCTTGGCGGATGTGAATGCGGCGGTCAGTGTGACGATTTTTGCTGCACTCGTGTACGTATGTAGTTTTCTGATTGTGACAGGTGTGCCCGTGTTGCTCCATAGGCAAAAGGTGTCGCGTTCGCTGCTTGGTGTAGACAGAAGCCTGACTTGGAGTGACATTGGCCTAGGATTTTTAGCGGTTTTACCATACTTTTTGCTTTCTGCCGGGCTAGTGCTAATAGCGAGTGCAGTATGGAGCGGCCTCGACCCTGAACAGAAACAAAGCATACCATTTCAAGATTTAACCACCCAGCTTGAATACCTCGTGGCTTTCGCAACATTGGTTGTATTAGCGCCTATAGCCGAAGAACTATTGTTCAGAGGCTATCTGCAAGGTAGCTTGCGTAAAGTAATGAACAAATGGTCGGCGGTTGTACTGACTGCTGTGTTGTTTGGTTCGCTCCACCTAATAGGCGACTTCGATGAGAATGGCGTGGTGCTTCAATGGGCAGCAGGGATCGATACATTTGCGCTAGGGCTAGTGCTCGCGAGCTTGCGTGAATTTACTGGCTCGGTGTATGCGGGGATTTTGCTACATATGCTAAAAAACGCGATTGCCTTTTATTTCCTCTTTATCTATCCGATGATGGCTGGTACTCTATAAGATAGTATGCGAGTTTCCAAATTATTCACCAAAACACTCAAGCAAGCGCCGGCTGACGAAGTTAGTCGTAATGCACAGCTTCTTATTCGTGCTGGCTATGTCTACAAAGAAATGGCCGGAGCCTACGCTTATTTGCCACTCGGTATTCGCGTAGTTGAAAAAATTAAACAAATTGTTCGTGAAGAAATGAATGCGATTGGTTCAAATGAACTGATAATGACTACCTTACAGCGACGCGAGGTATGGGAGAAGACTCATCGGTGGGACGAATCGACGGTGGATATATGGTTTAAAACTCACTTGCAAGACAAAACAGAGGTGGGCTTGGCTTGGAGTCACGAAGAACCGATTGTCGAAATGCTAAAGCATTACGTACAAAGCTATAAAGACTTGCCGATAAGTTTATACCAGTTCCAGACAAAAATGCGTAATGAGCTTCGCGCCAAGAGTGGTATTATGCGTGGTCGCGAATTCATCATGAAAGACATGTATTCGTTTCACACGAACAAAGAAGACCTCGACGCGTATTACGAGCAGGTTATTGAAGCGTATAAGCGAGTATATGAACGACTTGGTGTGGGTGACGACACGTATGTTACCTTCGCGAGCGGTGGCGCATTTACGAAATTCAGTCACGAATTCCAAACGATTACCGATGCAGGCGAAGACGTTATCTATCTTCACCGCGAAAAGAACATTGCTGTGAACGAAGAAGTTATTGACGACGCGGTGAAAGAATTGGGAATTTCGCGCGATGAACTAGAAAAGGTTAAAACTGCTGAAAGCGGTAATATCTTCAACTTTGGCACGCAAAAGACCGATGAAATGGGGCTTTACTACACTGATAAGGACGGTAAGCGCCAGTCGCTGTGGATAGGAAGCTACGGCATTGGGGTGACGCGAATGATGGGCGTGATTGCCGAAAAAATGAGCGACGACAAAGGTTTGGTGTGGCCAGTGAACATCGCGCCATACACGGTGTACCTCGTGTCTATTGGCGAAAATGGATCAAAGGCAGCCGACGAGTTATACGACAAGCTAACGAGCGAGGGAATTGAAGTACTATATGATGATCGAGACGAACGACCAGGTGCTAAATTTGCCGATGCTGAGCTGCTAGGAATCCCGTACCGCGTAACCGTAAGCGATCGACTGGTTGAGACTGGTCAGGTAGAGCTGCAAACGCGAAAAACGGGTGAACAAGTTACTCTTGCAACAGATGAGCTGCTTGCAAAGTTGCATTGACACCAAAGGCTAATAATTGGTACAATGGGCGTTAGCCTACGCATAGTGCGTACAGGTTTTACAGATGAGAATGCGAGTGCCAAGCGATAAAAGGCACTTTTTAAAAGACTATTTTGAGACAAGAGAAATAAGGAAATTGAATGAAGAAACTATATCAAATTACCGCAGAAGGAAAGAAAGAACTCGAGGCAGAACTCGAGAAGCTTAAAGGGCGCCGCGGAGAAATTGCTGAAAAGATCGCTGATGCTCGTGACTACGGTGATTTGAGCGAGAATGCCGAATATGACGCCGCTCGTGAAGAACAAGGCTTGGTTGAAAGTCGTGTCGCCGAAATTGAAGACATTTTACTGAACGCAGAGCTAATTAAAGGTAACAAAAAGTCTACTGTAGGGTTGGGTAGCAAGGTTGAACTAAAAACTGGTAACAAGGCCGTTTCATACCACGTGGTAGGACCTGTAGAGGCCGACCCAGTAGCCGGCAAAATTAGCAACGAATCGCCAATCGGCAACGCCTTGATGGGCAAAAAAGTTGGTGATAGTGCCGTTGTAACCACGCCAAAAGGCGACATCAACTACAAAATCGTTAGCATAAGCTAATCTAGCCTACAAACCTACCTGTAATTACGTTATACTAAAGGTAAATGGCCACTCTACAAGATTATCGCGACGAACGGCTACGCAAATTGGAGCAGTTAAAAGCTCTGGGTGTTGACGCGTATCCAGCTACGGCTAACCGCACACACAACACGGGTGAGGTATTAGATCAATTCGATAATTTAGTGGGTCAAACGGTCACCGTTGCGGGGCGCATAATGAGCCTGCGCAAATTTGGCAAGTTGGCCTTTGTTGTTGTGCGTGACGAAAGTGGGCAAATACAACTCTTTTTGCACGGTCCAGACGTTGCACCGCTTGAAGCCGAATCTGGCGTGCTAGGCATGAGCGAGCTAAACTTGCTTGATACGGGTGATTTTATTGAAGCCACTGGTGAAGTGATTACCACAAAAACTGGTGAGAGATCTGTTGGTGTAAAAAGCCTCCGACTACTTACAAAATCGCTTCGACCAATGCCTACCGAACTGACGAACAAAGAAGAACGCTTTCGTCGTCGTTATGTCGATATGAATGTCAATATCGATGTGCGCGAACGCTTTCGTCGTCGCAGCGTGTTTTGGCAAGCGACTCGAGATTTTTTGAATGAGCATGGCTTTACCGAAATTAACATTCCTGTGCTCGAACACACTACCGGTGGTGCCGACGCCAATCCATTCGTTACCCACATGGACGCACTGGACGACCAACAGTTTTATTTGCGCATAAGCCATGAGTTGCCACTGAAGCGCCTGCTCGGAGCGGGGTTTGAAAAAGTCTACGACCTTGGGCCACGCTTTAGAAACGAAAATTACAGCGATGAACATCTGCCAGAGCACATTGCTATGGAATGGTACTGGGCTTACGCAAACTGGCAAGATGGCCGTGAATTTATGGAGCAGATGTATAAAACCGTACTCGAAAAAACCTTCGGCACCTTGCAATTCAAGCTAGGTAAGTTTGACGTTGATATGAGTGGTGAGTGGGAAGTGTGGGATTATGCCACGGTAATAAAAGACCGCTACGGAATTGATGCGTATGAAAGCTCGCTTGATGATGTGAAGAAAGCCCTGGGCGACAACAAGCTTGAAGTTGAGCAAACCGAAAATCGTGCTCGGGGAATTGATAAGCTATGGAAAAATATTCGTAAGGATGTAGCAGGGCCAGTATGGCTGATTAACACCCCTAAGTTTATTTCGCCACTAGCAAAAACCAGCCCAGACGATGAGCGAGTGGTAGAACGTTTCCAACCAGTGATTGCTGGGAGCGAACTCGGCAACGGCTTCTCTGAGTTAAATGACCCAGTCGATCAGCTACAACGTTTCATGGAGCAGCAGGCTATGCGTGATGCTGGTGACGAAGAAGCGATGATGCTTGATATAGATTACGTTGAGATGCTTGAGTACGGTATGCCTCCAGCTTGTGGCTGGGGCCACAGTGAACGGGTATTTTGGATTTTTGAAGGTGTAACAGCTCGCGAAGGCGTACCGTTCCCTCAGCTGAAGAGCGAAATAGACGAAACGACGCGTGCTATTTATCCAAACGTGCGATTTGAATAATTTTCTCAGCTAAGTTTCAGGTAGGAGTACTATACTGTGCTCACAACAGTAAGGAGCAGTATGGCAAAAGAAGAAACAGAGACTATTGCGAAAAAGGCAAAATCTACTGATGCACCAGATAAAAAGCAGACGCCAAACATAAAAGAGCTGGAGCTTGCTGTAGCAAACCTTCGCACGGCAGCGATTATTTTCGCTGTATTATTGGCGGTCACAATGCTATGGTTGGGCTGGCTAAATCTGAAGGTGGCGAGGCTTCATATTGAGCAAAGCGAGCAGTATCCAATGATGCAGCAATGGCAACAGCGCGACAATAACAGCTGGTATCGCTAGCACCGACATACTGCTACAATAGCAGTATGAATCGCATTTGGGGGCTACTGGTAGGTTTATGTGCACTTGCATTGACGCAAGTTCAGCCTGTGGAAGCAATCGATACCCAAAACTTCCACTTTTCGAGCTTCAAGGCAGAGTATCAGTTAGGCCGTGATAAAGAGAAGCGATCGATACTAACGACCAAAGAAACATTAGTCGCAGAATTTCCAGATTACGATCAGAATCATGGCATAGAGCGAGCAATCCCAAAGACGTATGATGGCCATAGCACCAGCCTTGATATTGTTTCGGTACGTAAAGAAAACGGCGACCCATGGAACTATACTACGTACGAATCAAATGGCAATGAGGTATTGCGAATCGGAGATGCAAACAGCTATGTACGTGGCAAGCAAACCTATGTAATTACCTACATGCAGCGTGATGTTACGCAGTATTTCAAAGATACCAACGACGATGAATTTTACTGGGACACCAACGGCACACAGTGGGCTCAGGCGTTTCAACATGTTGAAGCAACCATCACCCTGGACGAATCACTCAAAAATGCTCTAACCAGCCAGTTCTCTTGTGCACAGGGGACAAGCGGCTCGACCGAACCGTGCGATATTGTCCAAAACGAAAACGGCACCATCAGTATGCGCGCTACACGCCCAATGATGGCGTACGAAAACGCTACATTTGCAATTGGCTTCTCGCCAAAAACATTTGCTGCATACGAGCCAAGTCTTGCAGAGCGCATTGCAACGGTATGGGGTACGATTCAAGCAATACTCATTCTGCTGGCTGTTGCAATCGGAGTTTGGCTCTTCGTGAAGGCATACAATATTACGAGTCGCAAAAAGGAAGTGGGACCAATCGCTCCTGAATACATTCCACCAAAAGATATAAGTGTTACAGCTGCGGCTGCTCTTGGTTCGGGTACTCGTTCGGTCATGGCGGCGCAGCTACTTGATTTAGCTGTTCGACATTATATAAAGCTATATGAAGTAAAAGAGAAGAAGTGGTATCGAGCGGCAGAATACGAGATTGAAGTTGTAAAAGACGTGAGCAAGCTAACGTGGGAAGAAAAAGAGTTACTGAGCGATAGTTTTGGAAAATTGCCTGCTGTGGGCGAACGTTTGAATCTCAAAACACTTAAAAACAGCACGTCATACTACTCAAGAACCTTAAACAACGATAGTGACTTGCAAAAGCTCGTGCGCGGTGAGTATGGGCTGAAAAAAGAAGATGTGGCAGCTAAAAAATGGTTCCGAAAAGTTGCAGTGATTCTGCTGGTTGCATCTGTAGTACTATTTTCACCAATATTATTTGTGCCAAGCATTATTGCCTTTATTTTGTCGTTTACCATGTGGCCACTGACAGATAAAGGCTTAGCGGTATATCGATATTTGGAGGGGTTGAAACTGTACATTAAAGTGGCCGAAGATGAGCGCATAAAGATGTTGCAGAGCCCAGAAACCGCAGAAAAAGTACCCGAAGCCAGCGAAGCTGCTAGCGATACGAAAAAGCGCATAACGCTATATGAAAAAGTACTGCCATATGCCGTATTATTTGGGCTTGAAAAAGATTGGAACAAGCAGCTGGGTCGATATTACGAACAGACAGGCACAGACCCATCATGGTATTCGGGTCATTCAGGCGCAATGAACGCGGCCTTGTTTAGCTCGGCAATTAATGGATTTTCGACGACCACAAATTACGCAAGCTCGAGTAGCTCAAGCTCTGGTGGCTCCAGCGGTGGCTCTTCCGGTGGTGGAGGCGGTGGTGGAGGCGGTGGCGGCTGGTAGCGCCAGCAACCCCTTGCTGCTATACTTAAAGCAACAACCACATGTGGAGGGACAAACGGTGGCGGACTCAATAGCGATTAATGTTGAAGGCGTGAGCAAGCGTTTTGGCAAAACGTTGGCACTTGATCATGTATCATTTCAGGTAAAACCTGCCACTGTTCATGGTTTCTTGGGGCCAAACGGTGCCGGCAAAACGACAACCATCAAGCTCCTCATGGATTTCATTCGACCATCTAAAGGTAAGCTTGAAATATTGGGCAAAGACACTCGCGCCAATAGCGTGGCACTAAAAAAGCGAATTGGGTACTTATCGGGCGATTTTGAACTTTACAACAATCTCACTGGCTCACAGTACATACAATATATGAGCCATCTTTCTGGGGTGAAAAATCAAAGCCGCACGCAGGAATTGGTAGAAGATCTAAGTGCCGTAATGGACAGAAAAATTGGCTTGCTCTCGAGAGGAAACAAGCAAAAGATTGGGCTGATTGCCGCGTTAATGAACGACCCGGATATTTTGATTCTCGACGAACCAACGACTGGCCTCGACCCTTTAATGCAACAAAAGTTTTACAAAGTCGTGCGTGACCACGCAAAGCGAGGCAAAACCGTGTTTATGTCTTCACACATCCTCAGTGAAGTACAAGAAGTATGTGACCACGTGACGTTCATGAAAAAAGGTAAGGTGCTCGAAACCGTCGAAGTAAGTAATCTGCTGGCAAAGGCAACCAGGCGAGTTGTTCTGACGGTCGATAAAAACGTGACGATGATGGCACCACCAAAGGTGTTGGGGGCAAGCAACGTTTCTCACACCAAGCACACGCTTAGCTTCGATGTGCCCCAGGCTGATAGAAAAGTAATGCGCTGGATAGCAATGCAGCCAGTAAAAGACGTAACGATCAACGAGGCTGACCTGGACAGCGTATTTATGAATCTGTACGAAGATGAGGAGGAAGTGTGATGTTTAGGAACATTTTCACTAAAACTCTCTATGACAAGCGTTGGTTTATGTTGGGCTGGGGACTTGGTGCGGTATCGCTACTGGCTCTGACTGCGGCATTTTTCCCAAGCCTGAGTGGTAACGGCATGGATGCGCTGGTGAAGTCTTTGCCACCAGAACTTGAAGGCATAATCGGTGATGTAGAAGATTGGTCGACATATCCAGGCTATTTAGCCAGCGCTGTGTTTGGCTTGCGAGGCGAAATGTTGTTTGTGCCCATGGCGATACTACTTGGGGTTGGGCTTGGCATGGGGGATGAATCAAATCGTCGTTTGTATCAATTACTTGCCAAGCCGGTGTCACGTCGCAGAGTCGTGTTTGAGCGATGGCTGGCTGGGCTTGTGGTTATAGCCGTAGTAACAGGTATCGTATACGCGAGTCTGGTGGTGGTCAGCTCGATGATTGGCGAAGATGTACCGTATGAGCTATTAAATGGAATTACCGTGATTACAGCACTGTTTACGGCAGCGTTATTTTCGCTAACGTATGGCATTGGTGTTGCTACCGGTCGTAAAAACATCGCCATCTTAGTGCCCGTCGTGTGGGCAATGGGTAGCTTGCTGGTGGATGCCTTTAAGTTGCAGATAGATTGGCTAAAGGACCTCGAATGGGTATCGCTACTCAGCTATTACAAAACGGCAGATCTTGTACACGACGATATTAATTTGAATCACGTACTGGTGCTTAGTTGTATCGCACTGATATCGCTAATTGTAGCGTTGATTGCATTCCAAAATAGAGATATTCACGAGGAGGCTTAGCATGATAGAAATTCAGAACATTACTAAAACATACGGCAAAAAGGCCAATACGTTTACCGCGCTCGATAACGTAAGTTTTACTGTGCCGAGTGGTGCAAGCGTTGCGATTGTCGGTAAGTCTGGGTCTGGTAAAAGCACGCTCATGCACATAATGAGCGGGCTCGATAAGCCATCTAGCGGTTCAATCGTGGTAGATAACCAGGATATTTCGCAACTAAAAAGCAAAGCGCTCGATAGGTTTCGTGCAGAGAAAATCGGCTTTATCTTTCAGGCGTTTTTCGTACAAGCAAATGAAACTTGCATGCAAAATGTTAGCCTACCTCTAGAAATAGCACGAGTGGCTCGGGGTAGTCGAAAAAAGCGAATCGCTGAAGCATTGAACCAAGTAGAACTGAGTGAAAAGGCAGCCACCAAGGCACGTAATCTTTCTGGTGGCCAAAAGCAGCGCCTTGCCATTGCGCGTGCAATCGTAAACAAACCAAGTATTATTTTCGCCGACGAGCCTACGGGTAACCTAGACAGCGCGACCGGTGAAAAGGTAGAGAAACTGCTCTTCGAATTTAATAAGCAACTTGGCAGTACACTGGTTGTGGTAACGCACGATGCAGACTTAGCGAAAAAATGTGACATGCAAATTCATATCAAAGACGGTTCGATTACACGGATAGAAACAGCGAAAAAGATAGTAGCGAAAGGAGGTGCGAAATGAGAATGCTCGATATCGTCACCCGTGCCGGACGTAGCCTCAAGAATGCCAAGGCACGCACACTCCTGACTAGTCTTGCTATTGCCGTAGGGGCGTTTACTTTAACGATTACCCTAGCAGCGGGCAATGGTATTCGCGAGTATACCGACCGATTAATTGCGAATAATTTTGACCCCGCCGAATCAATCGTCGGGCGCGACAAAGAAGTAGAAAACACAGGCGCACCCGATACGTCACCTAAAGAGTACGATTCTTCTGTAGCGAGTGTTTCGTTTGGTGGCGGAGGGGGAAGCGTACAGGTAAAACAACTTACCGACAAAGACGTTAAAGAACTCAAGCAGCTCTCGTTTGTAGAGGCAGTGCGGCCAAATTACGAAATTGCCGCACGCTACATTACGCGTCCTGGACAAAAAAAGTATACATTGAGTCTGCAAGCGTATAACCCTGGCCAAAAACCAGAAACACAAGCTGGTAACGTACCTGAATCTGATGTTGCTGCGGGTGAAGTTTTGCTGCCAAACGAGTATGTTAAACTTCTTAACTTTGCTTCTGCAAAAGATGCTGTCGGCAAAATTGTTCGTATTACGATTGAGCGACCGTTTACCGAAGAAACATTGCGCGAGTTTGTAGCACAGTCATTAGTGAGCCCAGCTCCAACTACACAACCAAAGCAAGAAACAAAAACGATAAACCTAAAAGTCGCCGCCGTAACGAAAAAGGGTGCCGCGGCATTGTCTGCTTCAGGCCTTCCACTGCTGTTGAATGCAGACGACGCCAAGTCGATGTACGACTACACCACCAAAGGAACAAATCAGTATGGCAAATATCTTTATGCGTCGGTTCGTATAAAAGGTGGCGAAAATGACGCAACGGCTACGGCGGCAAAGAAGAAGCTCAAAAAACTCGACTACTACGTGATGACCAGTCAAGAGCTCCAACAAACGATCGGCCAATTTGTAGACATACTACAAATACTGGTGGGTGTGTTTGGGGTGATTACCGTGATTGCCAGTGTCTTTGGGATTATCAACACCATGTATATCTCTGTGCTTGAAAGAACTCGTGAGATCGGGCTTATGAAAGCACTTGGCATGCGAGGACGAAGTGTAGCATGGTTGTTTAGGCTTGAAGCAGCCTGGATTGGCATGATAGGTGGCGTGCTGGGTGCCTTGGGAGCGTTTGTCTTAGGCGTGTCGCTCAACCCCTGGATTACAAAAACGCTCAGTTTGGGCAAGGGTAATGATTTACTTATCTTTGACCTTGCACAAATTGTTGGCTTGATAGTGATTCTTACTGTGGTAGCAATCGTCGCGGGCTGGCTGCCCGCCAGGAAAGCGGCGAAGCTTGATCCAATTGAAGCACTTCGAACGGAGTAAATTGACTTTTATTAGCGTAAGTGGTATAATGGACTTATGGCTATTCATCCAGCAGATAGGATTATCGAACGAACTGACCACAGCTGGGCGAACTTAAATGCCGCATTTGGTGCGGTCTTGGAAGAGCACCCGTCTGCACGTGTGCTAGACGTAGGAGCTGGTGATAGTGACTTTGCCGAAGTTAGTATTGATGGGGGTAGGAGCGTTGCTCGGCTTGATCCTGACTATGCAACAAATCCACCTGCAGGCCAAGATTGGCATGTAGGCTCTGCGGAAGCAATTCCTTTTCCCGATAAGAGCTTTGACGCGGTCATCAGCGCATTTTTGATGCAGCATCTATCGCCCGAACAGCAGGCAGAAGCAATCCGTGAAATGATTCGAGTTACTGTGCCACATTCAGAAGAATCACTCGGTGCTGTGGGTATTTACCCGGTTTACCAAGAATCAAAACTTGATCGCCAACTTGCTCGCGATGGTCTTTCGCATATGGTAGTCCAGCGATTAAATTATGAAGCGTTTGAGCGTCTACCGATAGGTGTTAAGCGAAAATATCCCACAATTTGGATTCCGCACACAACTTTGCTTGATGGCGACACTATAGACAGGCTTTCAAGAAGTATAGCAGAGAGCGGTGCTTTAAATCGGAGACAAAATCTTCGTGATATAGGGCGTCGCATGGTTATGCGGTCTCAACAGACCAATATATCGCACGTCAGGTAGACTGTATAGCTTATATCGCTTATGCTACAGTAATACTGTAAATCGTTCATCTACACAAAAATATGAGTAACAAGGTGGTACAAGTTGTGCTTGGTGGCGTGCTTTCGTTTGTATACGCACTCGTTTTGCATAGTTCGGTGCATACAGTCACAACTAGTTCTAGTGTCAACCCTACAACAGCTGGTCAACTCACAGCGACGTAATTTCACTAGGATTGTTGAACTAAGACTTTGCAACAACGGCAAATATTACTGAAGCCGTTATGGGTTCGTCGAACTCGCCAAAGTTAATAGAGTGCACATGAGGGGTAAATGAGGTATAATTTAAGCCATGCTAGATATTCGTTTTATTCGTGAGAACGCAGACAAAGTACAAGAGTCGGCCAAACAAAAAGGCTATGATGTTTCGATAACGAAGCTTTTGGAGCTCGATGATTCTCGTCGCGGTGTGCAGCAGCAACTCGATGAACTACGCGAAAAGCGAAATGCAAATGCTGCGAAAATGAAGGGTGGCAAGCCTGACCAAGCAACTATCGATGAAGGCAAGCAAATAAAGACCGAGCTTGCTGAATATGAGAAGCAATTCGAAGCTGTCGATAACGAATTCCAAAGCCTACTTTCGGCTGTGCCAAATATTACCCTAGAAGATGTGCCGCTGGGTGGCGAAGAAGACAGTGTAGAGATTAAAAAAATTGGTGAACAAAAAACTGGTGCAGTTGATCACCTTGATTTTGCCATGAAGCGCGATTGGGTAGATTTTGAACGTGGCGCAAAAGTAGCCGGCGCGAAATTTTACTTTCTAAAAGACGAGCTTGCTCTGCTAGAACAAGCACTCATTCAGTACGGCATCAATTTTGTCACCCAAAAAGGCTTCCGTTTTCTTACCGTGCCACATATGGTAAATAGCCAAACGGCTGAAGGAGCCGGCTTCGCACCGAAAGGTGACGCGAGTGGAAACGAATATTTCGTGGAAGATACAAACCTGACCATGATTGGTACCGCTGAAGCTCCTTTGACAGGCTACCACGCCGGTGAAATTTTGAATGAAGACGAGCTACCACTTTTGTACGCGGGGTTAAGCCCTTGTTACCGAAAAGAAGCAGGCACCTATGGCAAGCACACCCGCGGGCTATTTCGTGTGCACCAATTTAACAAGCTTGAGATGTACGCCTTTACATTGCCAGAACAAAGCAAAGACATGCACGAGCGCATTTTGCAGCTAGAAGAGGAGCTTTGGCAAAGCCTGGGTATTTCGTACCACGTTATCAATATTGCCGCGGGCGATTTAGGGTCTCCGGCTGCGAAAAAGTATGATCTTGAGTATTGGTCTCCGGTTGACGGTACGTACCGTGAGCTAACCAGCTGTAGTAACTGTACCGACTTCCAAGCACGCAATTTGAACATTCGTGTTCGTCGCAAAGACGGTACTGTTGAAGTCGTTCACACCTTGAATGGTACCGCTATATCATTAGCGCGTGGTCTGATTACAATCCTAGAGAACTACCAAAACGAGGATGGCACACTTAGCGTGCCTGAAGCCCTTAAACCTTACTTTGGCGGTCGAGAGAGGCTATAGAAATGAAACGTACGGTTCGCCAACTCACGAGTTGGCTATACTTGTATGTTATTAAACCTATCCTATTCCAGCACAAACCAGATGGCGTGCATTCGTCGATGGTGCGACTTACAGCGTATGTTCAACGTATCCCGGGGGTGCGAGCACTGCCAAAACTATGGGCATACCAAAACCGTGAGTATCTGGGTCAAACTATACACGGTGTATATTTTTCAAACCCAATAGGCTTAAGCGCCGGCTTTGATAAGCAAATTAGCATGGCACGGATGATTAAGGCGGTTGGTTTTGGTTGGATGACGGGTGGATCGGTGACGTGGGGCGAATACAAAGGGAATGATGGTGCTTGGTTTTATCGGTTGCCAAAGTCGAAATCTTTGGTGGTAAACGCAGGTCTTCCGAGCGAAGGAACCGCTGCAGTGGCTCGTCGAGTTTCTGCATACAGTAGTCAAACTTTTAAAGATTTTCCTTTGTCTGTTTCGGTGGCAAAAACTAACTCAAAAGCGACTGCAACCGACGATGAAGCGGTTGAAGATTACTGTGCGAGCTTGAAAGAATTTGATGTACTAAAAAACGTAAAAATGCTGGAGATTAATATAAGCTGCCCCAATACGTTTGGCGGGGAGCCGTTTACCACGAAGGCTCGGCTAGAGAAACTACTTTCGGCGGTAGACGCTTTGCAGCTCAAAAAGCCAGTGTTTATTAAGATGCCAATAAACTTACCAAAGAAAGAGTTTGATCAGTTGCTAAATGTTATCGCCAAACACACGGTAGCAGGTGTAACAATTGGAAACCTCTTTAAAGATCGTCGTGCAGCCAAGCTAGAGGATGTATTGCCGGAATATGTAAAAGGTAACCTAAGTGGAGCACCAACACGTGACGTTACTACAGAGCTCATTCAACATACCTATAAACAGTATGGGAAAAAGTTAACAATTATCGGTGTCGGTGGAGTAATGAATGCTGATGATGCGTATGAAAAAATCCGCGCCGGTGCTACGCTGGTTGCATTGATTACGGGTCTCGTATTCGAAGGCCCGCAACTGGCCGGCAGCATAAACTACGACTTGGTAAAGAAGCTACGTCGTGATGGCTTTAGTAACATATCAGAAGCCATTGGCAGTCGAAATCACTAATTGTTTGTGCGTAGAACAAGGAGTATAATAAAAGTACAACATCCTTAAACAAAAAGGAGGGGTACATGATTCAATCTATCAGCGTAACAGGAGTTCGACTAGACCTCGACGACACAACAAAAAAATACGTAGAAAAAAAGATTGGACGGCTCGACAGATTCTTGCCTCGGCATGCGCGAAAAAGCGCAACGGCTGAGGTTATTTTAAAAGAAGTTAATCGTAGCCATGGCAACAAATATGAAGCCGAGGTAGTGCTTCACGTGCCTGAGAAGCAGCTTACTGCAAAAGATTCTACCTTGAATCTGCTAGCGGCAGTAGACATTGTCGAAGCGAAACTTTCTGGCCAATTACGAAAGTACAAAGAGATTCATACCGCGCACGAGGGCAAGAGTCGTCGAATGCTTAGCCGATTCAAACGAAGCTACGCGCGCGAACAGTAATAAAACTTCTTCCGACCTCTTTTATATATGCTTGAAACAGAGTATAATATGTAGAAGTTTAGACAGAAATTTCCAAGAAGTAGAGGGACGAGAACATGCCTACACTGAACCGGCAAAAGGTTTTAACAAAGATTTTTGGTGACCCGCAGAAGCGGATTGTAAAGGGTCTTCAGAAAAAAGTAACTGCAGTTAATCAGCTCGAGGACAAATACAAAAAAATGTCCAAACCAGAGTTGAAAAAGCAAACTGACGTACTGAAAAAACGTCTGGCGAAAAAAGGTACCAAGCTTGACGATTTATTGCCAGATGCATTTGCATTGGTGCGCGAAGCAAGCGACCGCGTGCTTGGCATGCGGCACTTCGACGTGCAGCTGATTGGTGGTATGGCGTTGCACGAAGGTAACGTTGCAGAAATGAAAACTGGTGAAGGTAAAACTTTGGTGGCGACGCTACCAGTGTATTTGAACGCACTCGAAGGCAAGGGCGTACACGTGGTAACGGTAAACGATTACCTTGCGCAGCGTGACGCAGGCTGGAATGGTGAACTATACGATTTTCTCGGGCTATCGACTGGCTGTATTATCAACGACGCATCCTTTTTGTACGATAAAGATTACGACAATGAAGCCCACGATGACCCACGTATGCGCAAGTTGCGCCCATGCACGCGTAAAGAAGCCTATGCTGCTGATGTAACCTACGGCACTAACAACGAATTTGGGTTCGATTACTTGCGCGACAACATGGTGGACGATGTCGAATTGCTTCGCCAGCGCGAACTAAACTTCGCGATTGTCGACGAGGTAGACTCAATTCTTATCGACGAGGCACGAACACCGCTTATTATTAGTGCGCCTGCTGCAGAAAACCCGGATAGCTACTATCAGTTCGCCAAAGTTGCTGCGAAACTAACTCCCGAAGATTATATTTTCGACGAAAAACGTCGAAGCGTTTCGTTGAGTGACGAAGGTGTTGATCGCGTACAAAAAATGTTGGGTATAAAAAACTTATTCACCCCAGAATATGTTCGAACTGTCTACCACCTCGACCAGGCTTTGAAGGCGCAAGTGGTCTTTCAGCGAGATAAAGACTACGTAGTGACCAATGATGGCGAAGTGATTATTGTCGACGAGCACACTGGTCGTTTGATGCAAGGCCGTCGCTACAACGAAGGCTTACACCAAGCAATTGAAGCTAAAGAAGGTGTGGCTGTGCTTCAGGAAAGCATGACTCTTGCGACGATTTCATTCCAGAACTATTTCCGTTTGTACAACAAATTGAGTGGTATGACCGGAACCGCATTTACCGAGGCAGAAGAGTTTCAGCAGATCTACAGCCTCGACGTGGTGCAGATTCCGTCTAACAGGCCGGTTATTCGCAACGACAAAGATGATTTGATTTTCAAGACTGAAAAGGGCAAACTTAAAGCCGTCGCTGAAGCGATAAAAGTACATCACGAAGCAGGTCGCCCGGTTCTGGTGGGTTCAGCGTCGATTGCTAAAAACGAGCTTATCGCTGCGTGGCTCGACAAAGAGAAAATTCCTTATGAGATTTTGAACGCCAAGAACAACGAGCGCGAGGCAGCGATTGTTGCGAAGGCTGGTGAAAAAGGCGCGATTACGTTAGCAACAAACATTGCTGGTCGTGGTACCGACATTAAGCTTGCGCCAGGCGTGAAAGAGCTTGGTGGTCTCGTGGTAATCGGTAGTGAACGTCACGAATCCCGTCGTATCGACAACCAGCTTCGTGGTCGTGGTGGTCGCCAGGGAGACCCGGGCGAAACACAATTCTTTGTCAGCACCGAAGACGATCTGATGCGTATCTTCCAGGGTGAGCGAATCGCTAGCTTGATGGATAGACTAGGCGTCGACGAAGAAACCCCGATTCAAAATAAGGCTGTTTCTCGTACACTTGAAGCTGCTCAAAAACGTGTTGAGGGCTATCACTTCGATACTCGTAAAAATGTGGTGCAGTACGACAATGTGATCAATCGTCACCGACGCGTGGTATACACGATGCGCCGCAAGATTCTTGAAGGCGACAACATCAAGCCAGAGATAGAACGACTACTACAGGAAAAAATTCGTGAACTAACCGTACTTCCAGCCCGTAATAACCCGAATTTCTTTGATGAATTCGAAGCGGTATTCGCTGCGGCGAAAACAGCCGACTTAGAAGAAATCGGTGCGATTAAAAAAGACAAAGCTCGTTTTGATAAGGCGCTTGAATTTGCACAAAAAATGTACGACGACAAAGAAAAAGAGATTGAATCTGACGCGCTACGTCGAGTAGAGCGAGACGTCTACTTGCAAGTGCTTGATACACTGTGGATGCAGCACCTCGAAAACATGCAGCACCTTCGGGATGGAATTCACTGGCGAAGTGTTGGCCAACGTGACCCGTTGGTTGAATATCGTAGCGAGTCTCAAAAATTGTTTGATGGCTTGCAGGCGAGCCTTCGTGATGAAGTACTTCGAGCGGTTATGCATGTACACCGGCACGACGCAATTACGTCTGGCGATGAACAACATGATACTGAGCTTACTCGACTTGCAGAAACATCTGTTGAGCGTGGTGTTAATGAAATCGACAGTGGTGAAGCAAACCGTGATGACGACTTTAAGGTAACAAAAGTAAAAAGTAATGCCGAGCTGAACCGGCAGAAAAATGCAGCTCGCAAGAAGAAAAAGTCACAACGACAAAACCGTAAAAAAGGCCGTAAGTAACCTAACTCTGTGGGCAGAAAGTAAGACTACGTGAAACATACAACGCAGGAAGTTAAGTTAAAAAACGGCGCAAGCGGACTACTGATAGACGTACCAGGCGCAACCGTAATGAGTTTTCAGTTTCAGTTTCGTGCTGGCAACCGCTACACGAAAAATAAAGACATCTACGAAACTGCGCACATTATGGAACATATGGCCTTTGGCGCTAATGCTCAGTTTAAAAGTGAGCACGAATACGAAGCAGAGTTTACAAAAAATGGTGCGTATCACAATGCCTATACATCGGATCTAAGCATGGTGTATGTGGCAGATTGTGCGGACTTTGAGTGGGAACGGATTTTGCAGCTTCAGCAAGTAGCAATTTGTCAGCCACGATTTAGCGAAGAAGAATTAGAAGCCGAAAAAGGGAATGTTCGTAGCGAATTAACCGGATTTTTGAACAACCACAACCGTGTGCTATGGCCAAAAATTCAACAAATGCTTGGTGAGGATACGCTCACTTTTTGGCAGCGGCTTCAAACAATTAGTAACGTTAGCCTTACCGACATCAAGGAACACCACAAGCGTACCCATACCGCCAAAAACATGCGCTTCGTAATCGCCGGAAAGTTGCATGGTCGAAAAAGTGAAATTATTCGCCAACTTGAAGCATGGGAGCTACGCGAAGGTGAACGATTTAGCGTCCCGCGCGATGAACTTTCAAGTGGAAATGCTACGCTCATTCGACGTAAAGAAGCATCAAACCTCACGTTTGGTTTGAGCATGATGGTGCCACGCGAAATTAGCGATGACGAATCTGACGCGATGGATGCACTTGATCATATTCTTACTGGCACTACACACTCACGTATTTTCGGAGCTGCTCGTGCCAAGGGTTTGGCATACCACATGTTCTCTGATACCTCTGCTGGGTTTCATGATAGCAGCTGGGACTTTGGAGGTCAGGTTAACCTTGAAACCGCTCGTCCGCTATTCGACATCATCGTGCGTGAAATTCAGTGCGTGCTAGACGGAAAAATTACTGAAAAAGAACTTGAAGCTGCCAAATCGTATGCGCTTGGTCGTCACCAAATGGGCGCGCAAACCGTGTCGCAAATTAGCAATTTTTATACCAATCGTTACTTCGCTGATGGCGTGGTAAAAGATTATGAAAAAGTGCCACATGCCATCAATCATATTACCCGTGACTTGATGATGACAACCGCTCACTCATTTATCGCACACGGTACGTGGGTGCTGGCAGGCGTAAGCAGCGGTGAAAAGCAAGATATTGTAGAGCTAGCAGAAAAGTTCGACACATTATTTCATCAGGCGTAAACTAGCACTATGAAGATAGCGATTGCAGGGTTTGGGAAAGAAGGCAGGGCTAACTACGACTATTGGAACAAGCCCGGTAACGAACTAACGATTGTTGACGAACGTGAGCAATTAACCGACCTTCCAGCTGGAGCTGCAACCATGTTGGGCGAAGGCGCATTTGGCAAGTTAGCTGAATTCGATATGGTGGTACGAACAGCCAGTCTTCGACCTGACAAAATTGTAACCAATGGCAAAATTTGGAGTGCGACCAATGAATTCTTCGCGAGATGCGAAGCGCCAATCATCGGAGTAACAGGCACAAAGGGCAAGGGAACAACTTGCAGCTTGATCGCGAGTATTCTTAGAGCTGCTGGCAAAACCGTGCATTTGGTAGGTAATATCGGAGTGCCTGCACTGGCTGAACTAAACAAAATACAGGCCACTGATATCGTGGTGTTTGAAGCAAGTAGCTTTCAACTATGGGACATCGAGAAATCGCCGCAAACAGCGGTCGTACTAAAAGTAGAGCAAGATCATATGGACGTGCATCACGGCATGGAAGAATACATTACCGCTAAAGCTCAGATTGTTCGTTACATGACCAGCGACCAAACGGTATATTACCACCCAACCTACCAATTTTCTCGACGAATCGCGACCATGTATGAAACCGCCAAAGCAAAACGTTACGGAACAAAAGATGACGGTGCTGCCTATGTTTCGGACGGGTCATTTATGCAAAACGACGCTGTAATCTGTTCGGTTGAGGCTATGCAGATTCCGGGCGAACACAATATTGAAAATGCCTGCGCGGCAATTTCTGCTAGCCTTGAATATACGCAAGATTTTCAGGCGATTGAGCAAGGCTTACGGAACTTTGACGGGCTTCCACATCGACTTAAGTTTATTCGTGAAGTAAACGGTGTGCGATATTTTGACGATAGTTATTCATCTGCTCCTGCCGCGGCCATTGCTGCAGTTCGTGCTCATACCGAGCCGCAAATTCTACTGCTTGGTGGCTACGACAAAGGCGCATCATACGAAGAACTTGCGCGGGAGGTAAAGAATAGCAGCGTAAAGCACGTCGTAATTTATGGTCAGACCAGGCAGGCAATTCGGGACGCACTCGTTGGCGTGGGCATGGATGATACAACGGGCTTTTCCGTACTTGAATCGACCAACTTTGAAGAAATTGTTCACTTTGCAGTCGCCAAGGCAAAGGCTGGTGATGTAGTAGTGCTAAGTCCAGCGTGTGCGAGTTTCGACATGTTCACGAATTTTACCGAGCGCGGTGAAAAATTTATCACAATCGTTGAAGGGCTATGAGCTACCAGTCACCATACCAGGCATTTATTTTCGAATCATATAGCTATGACAGTACAACAGGTGTGGCCGAGTTTCGTTATAGCTTCGACGAGCAACGGGAGTTTGTAGAGCGAGTTACGTTTTCGGCGTCATCGCACTACAACGAAGGGACTCTAGAGAATGCCTTGCAATTGGCCTTTATGCTGGCAGGAGTTTCGTACTATAAGGCATTCCCAACACGAAAGGTAATCGTAAAAAATGTTAGCATTACAGAGGAGCAGGCTGTTTATTTCACTACTGTGTATCACCAAGGCCTGAGCCAGTTTGTGTACGAGAATAGTCTTAACCCGAGCGATATCGCCAGCTTTGAAGTAACGACAACCGAGTCTGCAGCACCAGCAGAATATAGTGGCGATGGTACACTACTGCTACAGAGTGGGGGAAAAGATTCACTATTACTTGCTCAGCTACTTCAGTCAGAAAATAGCCCGTATACACCTTGGTATATTTCACAATCAGCCTCAATGCCCGAAGTAATAAAAATTCTCCCGTATGAAGTATCACACCCAATTCGCAAGGTAGACATGGAGGCGCTGAAAGCCGCAAACCAAGATGGCGCGCTGAACGGGCATGTGCCAATAACGGCAATCTTACAAAGTTATGCGGTAATCCATGCAATTTTGCAGGGCAAAAACACTGTGCTCGCTGCAATTGGGCACGAAGGTGAAGAGCCACATGCGTTTATTGGCGACTATGCTGTAACCCACCAGTGGTCAAAAACTTGGCCTGCTGAACAACTCCTTCAGTCGTACATTGAGAAATATGTTGGCGCGATTCGAGTCGGTTCGCCGCTACGTGCGTACAGCGAGTTAAAAGTTGCAAGGTTGTTTGTCGAACATTGCTGGGAAAAGTACGGACGACAGTTTTCGTCATGTAATGTGGCAAACTATCAGCTAGGACATGATAATCACAACCTTAGCTGGTGTGGAGCTTGCCCGAAGTGCGCCAACAGCTTCTTACTTTTCGCAGCGTTTGTTGATGAAGCCGAACTGCTCAATGTATTTTCAGAAAATCTATTCAAAAAACCTGAGCTAGAAGAATATTTCAAGGGATTGCTGGGCATAGATGGAGTAATAAAACCATTCGAATGCGTAGGGGAAGTAGATGAGCTTCGGGCAGCCTACCACCTAGCCTTAGCTCAAGGCTATGATGGCCTTGCGTTTGACGTACCAGTTAGTACGTTTGATATCGACGCAGAATACCCAGTGCAACCTTGGGCTCTACAGATGATACAATAAAACAGTAATGCAACCACTTAAAAAACGTGCTCAGGCTCTGGGGAGCAATGTCCAAGCAGCTATGGAGCGCCTGCGACTTAGTGAAAAACGTGCCCAGCTCGCAAAACTCGATGATGAGCTGGCTGTTCCTGAAATTTGGCATAATCCAACCCATGCACAAGACATAAGCAAGCAAGCGGCTAATTTGCGAATGCAGATAGAACCATGGGACGTGCTGCATGCGCAGCTAACAGATATTGCTGAACTAATTGAACTTGGCGATGCGTCCATGCAGGAAGAGTTTGAAACACAGCTTAATGCACTAGAGCAAGAGTTTGCAGCTCGTAAGAAAGAGCTCCTATTCAACGGCAAATACGATGACCATAACGCAATTTTGCGTATTACCGCCGGTGTAGGTGGTACCGACGCACAAGATTGGGCGGAGATGTGTGAGCGTATGTATCTTCGCTGGGCTGAGAAAGCAGGCATGGAAACCAAGCTCGTTGAACGATCAACTGGTGAAGAGGCTGGTATAAAAACATCGGTGATTGAAGTAGCTGGGCCGTATGCCTATGGAAAACTACGCTCTGAACATGGCGTGCATCGGCTGGTTCGGCTCAGTCCGTTCAATAGCGATAATTTGCGACAAACCAGCTTTGCGCTCGTAGAAGTATTGCCGCAAATCGATGCACCGGACGAAGTGCAATTAGAGGAAAAAGATTTAAAAATTGATGTGTACCGCGCAGGTGGTCATGGTGGACAAAGTGTTAATACCACGGACAGTGCCGTACGTGTGACGCATATGCCAACCAACATTGTCGTGGCCATTCAAAACGAACGAAGCCAGCTGCAAAACAAAGAAACTGCGCTGAAGATTCTACGCTCGAAGCTAGCGCAACTACAAATTGAACAGCACGCCGAAAGTTTAAGCGAACTAAAGGCAGGTGAGAGCGCAAACTGGGGAAGCCAAATTCGCAACTACGTGCTACACCCATACACATTGGTAAAAGATACACGTACGAAGCATGAAGACAACGACGCAAAATCGGTGCTTGATGGCAAACTCAACGAATTTATGGTGGCGTACTTAGAGCAACCCTAACTAATTTCTGCTATAGTTAAGCCAGAAACGTAAGCGGGAATAACTATGCAAGAAAATGATAGTACTACACCAAATGAAGCGCAAGTTGATGAAACACAGCCGGTAGTTGATCCTCAATCGTCGCCTGAATCAACCGTACATATTGTGCCTAAGCCGCTTATCGCAACGCCGGCCGCTCCTATTGCAAGTACTTCACACAATTCACCTGGACTATTAGTGCTTCAGTGGCTCACGTATGCGTTCTGGGGTTGGACAGTGCTCGCGTTGGCTTGGCTAACCGTCATGAGTGTAAATTACTTTATCGATACTTCCGCTGGCTCTGGTTACTTAGACGGCATGATTGCGTATTCGTTAGCAGCGGTTATCGTATTGTTTGTTATATCACTGGTGTGTGATATTTTTTACGCTCGACAAGAGCCAGAACACAAAACCGGTGCCGCTATGGTAATAATGATAATCCATACCGTACTATTTGCACTGTTTGGAATCGGTTCGCTTATTGTGGCAGTGTTTGCTATCGTGCGTATGCTGATTGGCGACAGTGCGTACGGAGATAACAGTGGGCCGCTCAGTACGCTTATTAGTTTCATTATAGTTGCGGTTGTATATGGCATGACGCTGATTCGAACGCTTAACCCGAAATGGTTCAAACGAGCGGCGCTGGTATATTGGGTGTTTATGATTGTAGTAGTGGTAATAGTAACCGCACTTGGCATCGCGGGTCCTGCCGCTCAGGCACGTTTCACCAGAGATGACAGATTAATATCAGATAATCTTGGACAGGTAAGTACGGCTATTAACGACTATGCAAACAGTCAGACAGCATTGCCGAAGTCGCTAAATGATATAAAGGGCGATTTGAAAGGTGACGCAAAACTACTCCTTACTAAGAACCTAGTAGACTACAAGCCGCTTGGTATGAGTGATAATATTTCGAAGATTACCACTCCAGCTACCGACGCACCCACAGACCAACCTCGCTTGTATACATTTGAATATGATCTATGCGTGACCTACAAGGCCGAGAGCGACTACTACAGTAGTTACGACTACACTACGCCAACCTCGGATCAGCGCGACACAAGCCCAAGCACGTACGCTCACAAAAAGGGTAAGGTTTGCTACGAATTAGCAACTCGCTACCAAAGTAGCAACTACTAAATAACAGCGACGCTTATGCTATAATATGTACAGTAATGATTTTGTTAGATAGGGTAACAAAAACATACGGCAAAAGCATGAAGCCTGCGCTTAGTCGTATTAGCTTGCACGTCGAACCGCGCGAGTTTGTTATTCTAGTGGGAACCAGTGGTGCGGGTAAATCAACTCTTCTTAAGCTGTTAACTCGTGAAGAAAAGCCGACCAGTGGCAAAATAGTCGTTGGTGGGATAGATTACGACCACCTAAAAGACAAGCATATTCCACTGCTACGACGCAAAATTGGCGTTGTCTTTCAAGATTTCAAGTTGCTCCCACAGCGAACTGTGTATGAAAACGTGGCATTTGCGTTAGAAATTGCTGGCATGACCAATCGTGAAATTAAAAGCACGGTACCGAAAGTTATCGAACTGGTGGGGCTAACAGGGAAAGAGAAGAGCTTTCCGCACCAGTTGAGTGGTGGTGAGCGCCAGCGAGTAGCGATTGCGCGCGCCGTGGTGCGTCAGCCAAAAATTTTGATTGCCGATGAGCCAACCGGAAACCTTGACCCAAAGCACAGCTGGGACATCGTGCGATTGCTTGAAAAAATTAACCACTACGGCACCACTGTTCTGTTAACCACCCACAATGTTGAAATCGTAAACAAGCTCAAGCGACGAGTGGTCACGCTTGACCATGGTAAAATTACCAGCGACCAAGCACAGGGAAGCTACCGACAAGGAAGGGCAGCCTAATGGCACGCAAGCTCGACGCTAAAGCCTTTGCCCAGCAAAAGCGCAAACGACGCCAATGGCTGACATTTATTCGCATGTGTCGCTACGGCGTAAACAACTTTAGTCGTAATGCGTGGTTAACGATAGCTGCGACCGCAGTTATGACCATCACGCTACTCATAGTATTCGCCACCCTAGCAGCCCGAAGTACATTGGTTACTACCGTAGAAGATATTCGTGACAAAGTGGACATGTCTATTTATCTGAAGACCGATGTTGAAGACGGTGCAGTCGAAACTATTCGTAGCGATTTAAAGCAACTATCGAGTGTGACTGATGTTTCCTACGTATCACCGGAAGAAGCCCGTGCCGATTTCGCCAAGCAAAATGGTAAAAATGCCGATACATTGAGTGCGCTCAACGAGGCGGTTAATAAGTTTCCCGGCACGATTCGTGTGAGCCTTGTGGATATCAACGACACCAAACAACTTGATGACTTTGTAAAGAATAATGAAACGCTGAAAGCGAACATCGACCCAGATAGAAAGCCATCGTTCGCGGGCGAGCGTCGCACCGCAATTCAAAACATCGCTCGTACGGTTACTTTTGCCGACCGCGCTGGTTTGATCGGTAGTATTGTATTTATCGCGATTTCATCACTCATCGTATTCAACACCATTCGTATGGCGATTTTCAACCGGAAAGACGAGATAGAAATGATGAAACTTATTGGTGCCGACAAGAGTTTCATTCGAGGTCCCTTTATCGTAGAGGCAATAGTGTATGGGTTTATCGCGGCGATTATTGCCACAGGTCTTGGCATGCTAGGGCTGTTCTCAGCTCGTAGTAAACTACTCGATTACGGTATTGCGATTGGTCCAACGATAGATTACGCCGTGGCGTACATCGGTTTTATACTACTTGGCATGATTTTGCTTGGTGCTATAATAGGTGTAGTTTCGTCGCTATTGGCAACACGACGATATTTGAAAATTTAAACAAAAAAATTGACAAAACAATAATGCTTATGGTAAAATACATCTATATGAAACAGCGGTCCACCACACCGGTTTCAACCTCTTTCGCCACTCGTGCAGCGCTAGTGGCCGCTTCCATACTTATGATGATTGCAGCGCCTATCGCAATTGCTCCTCAGGTGAAAGCAGATAAATATGACGAACAAATCGCTGCTTTGCAAAAGCAGATTGATGCGTACAATTCTCAGGCGGGCAAGCTGAGCAAAGAACGTCAAACCTACGAAAACCAACTCGCGAAGCTCAACAACGAAAAAGCTCAAATTCAGGCCCAGATTGATATTTCACAGGCTAAGGCCGATAAGCTGCAACAGCAAATCGAAGAAAATCAGCGAAAAATTGAAGAAAACAAAGAAGCGTTGGGCATTATTATTGCCGATATGTATGTCGACGACAACATCACGCCACTTGAACTGCTAGCAAGTAGCAAGAATATTGGTGACTATGTCGACAAGCAGGCGTATCGTGAGTCAATCCAAGATACGCTAACCCAGACGATCGACCGAATTAATGCCTTAAAGAAGAAGCTAGAGGCGCAAAAGAAAGCGGTTGAACGTGAACTCGCTCAGCAAACCCTAGCGCGCAATGCCTTACAAGAAAAAGAGAACGAAAAAGCTAACTTGATTGCGAAGGTTCGTGGTCGAGAAAGCGTCTTCCAAAACCTATCTGCTAAAGCAGAACGAGAAAAGCTAGAAGTACAGCGTGCACAACAGGCAGCGATTGAAGCTGCAATGAACGCAGGCGGTGGCGGTACCTTCCTTCCTGGTGACCCAAACAAAGGTGGTTACCCATGGCAAGCAGGCTGCTACGTTGATGCAAATGCACTGTCATCTGGTGCTGATCCGCTCGGATACGGCTGTCGTCAGTGTGTAAGCTATACCGCTTGGAAGGTCGGTCAACGAACAGGTAATTTCCCACGCTACTGGGGTAATGCGAACATGTGGCCGGGTAGCGCTCGTGCTTCTGGTTACTCAACAGGCTCGACTCCGCGTGCACACTCCGTTGGTGTTATTTCGGCTGGTCAATACGGTCACGTGGTATGGGTTGAGCGTGTCAACGGCGACGGCACAGTAAACATTAGCCAATACAACTACTACAATGCGGGTGGCCCAGGTTGGGGCAACTACAGCGAAATGCGCGTCTCTGCATCAACATACGACACTTACATATACTTCTAGTAATTGGTATACTAGAACAAGTGAATAATAGGGTAGAACTAACAAAACTAACGCTCGCGTTCGGTGTACTGCTGGTGCTAGCACTTGGCTTTATCGCTGGTACACGTAGCGACGAACTGTACCGTGCTCTTGCTCCTGCGGTAGGGGTGAAGGTTGATGACAAACTGAATCTCAGCGATGTTGAATTTACCTACAGCCAGCTCATTTCACACTTCAACGGCAAGCTAGATCGTGATAAGTTGCTTGAAGGTGCGAGCCGAGGGCTTATAGAGGCCGCCAACGACCCCTACACGATTTACATGAGCGCTAAAGAGGCTAAAGAGTTCGAAAAAGATTTGAGTGGCGACATTGGTGGTGGTATCGGCGCCGAGATTGGTATTCGCAAGGGGCAGCCAACGGTTATACGTACACTACCTGAGAACCCCGCGCAAAAAGCTGGTATCCACGCCGGTGACGTGATTATCGCGGTAAACGATGAAGTAACTATAGACTGGGATGCGGATAGCACGGTGAAGGTAATACGAGGTGAAATCGGCACAACGGTAAAGGTTACTGTGCGTCGTGGCAATGAGACCAAGAAGTTCTCCATTACTCGTGCAGAGGTAAATAACCCGAGCGTGCAGAGCAAAATACAAAACGGCGTCGGCATACTCACCGTTACGCGTTTCGACAATGATACCTCAGATTTAACCAGGCGCGCGGCTGAAAAATTCGTATCAAAGCGAGTTAAAGCAGTCGTACTCGACCTACGTGGAAATGGCGGCGGCTTCCTTGATGCAGCGCCACGCGTTGCAGGCTTATGGCTGGACGACAAGGTGGTAGTGACTACTCATAATAATACGAGCGACCAAGAATTACGCGCCGAGGGCGACCCTATATTGAAAAATATCCCAACGGCTGTACTGGTAAATGGAAGCACTGCTAGTGCGGCGGAAATAGTTGCCGGTGCCATGAAAGATTACAACGCGGCGCAGCTGATAGGCGAGCGTACCTTCGGAAAAGGTACTGTGCAAGAAATCGTGCCGCTTCGAAACGGAGCACAGTTGAAAGTCACTATTACACGGTGGTTTACGCCGAAGGGCAATAACATCACGAAATCGGGCATCAAGCCAAATATTTCGGTCGATTTAACGCAAAAGGACGTCGATAATAACCGCGATCCACAACTCGAGAGAGCTCTAAAAGAACTCGCGGTGTGATAAAGGTTGTGCTTTGTCAATAATCGAGGTAGTATAGAGCTATATGACCGACAAAAAACGTATTTTGCTCGTTGAAGACGATGAAACACTGAGCGAGGTATATCGTTCACGACTTGACCTTGAAGGCTTCGAAGTTAAAGTAGTCGCCAACGGCGAAGATGCGCTATCAACAGCTATGGAGTACAAGCCTGACTTGATTTTGCTCGATGCGATGATGCCGAAAATTAGTGGCTTTGATGTGCTCGATATATTACGAAATACCCCTGAAACTACCAATATTCGCGTAGTGATGTTGACCGCTCTGAGCCAGCCAAAAGACAAGCAGCGAGCCGAAGAGCTCGGTGCCGACGATTACTTGGTAAAATCACAGGTAGTAATAGGTGACGTCGTAGCACGCGTGAAGCACCACCTCGGTATCAAATAGACGAAACGAACTGGCATAACAAATAAGTTTATGCTATTATATAGCTAATGAGTACTGAATTTGATGACGTGCAAGGCACGTTTTTTCTTGACCACGGCTGGGTTGAAGTACAGCCCCTGGTTATTTTGCCACCGCGAGCGAGTGAGCTTGGGTTTGTTGCGGGCCTTGCGCTAGCACTTGAAGATGCCTGAGCGCAGAAAAGCATGAGCATATTGACATTATAGCAATTTATTGCTATAATTAATTAGTAACTACTTGAGATTAAAAACAAAAACTAATGTCAGTAAATCGCAATAACGCACACTGAAGAAACGAAAAAATATGTCAGAATTTCCACTTGAGTCACATGAACATACCGAACAGCCAGAAGGCGTGCCAGCTATTTTAACTCATGATGGTGCAGACGTGGCAGGCTACGTGATTGATGTAATGCGAGATGCTGAAGGCAATGCTGTTCGCTATCGCTTTGTGTCAGAAGATGGTGTACTGGGCACGGTTGTCGCAGTAGGCGACCCGGCACTAACACTTATGGGTGAGCCCGAATTCGATGATAAAACGGGGCGGGCATCACTTGAAGACCGTTTAGACGCCGATACCGCCGAAGAATAATCGAAATTGCTGCAACTAAAATCGCCTCCGATGGAGGCGATTTCGTATAAAAACTAGTTTACTCGACTACTACTTGAGTACGAGGGGCGGTTTTGCCAGTAAAGCGACGTACTTTTACCTTCTTGAAGGCAACAGTGCCGTCTTGAGCAGCATGAATAGTGAAGTTGCGACTCATAAAGGTGCCAGGGCCTGCAACTTTGGTGCTGCCAGTTTGGCGTACTAATACTTCGCCTTCAGAGACTTTTTGGCCACCAAAACGCTTCACGCCGAGGCGTGCACCAGCATTGTTGTGGATGTTCTTACTTGAACCACCAGCTTTGACATGTGACATAGCTGCTTACTCCTTAGGTTGCTATTAATCAATCTGTACAATTGTACTAAAGTTTTGTTGTTTTTGCAAGAGGTGAGGCGGCTTAGATTTTTGTAAGAACCAGTAGCTGCCGGGCAACTATTTGGTCTTCACGAAAATACAGAAGTTCACGTGCACTTACATGAGTAAGTGTTTGCTCGCTGAAACCAAGAGCTTCGAGATTCTCAATTAGAGGCAAATGAGTAAAAGTGCCCCTCGCATCACGCCAGGCGGGCACCGCAAGGCATAGCGGCGTGCCTGGTACAAGTTGGCCTGCAATGTTTTTAAGAAAATTCGAAATGATATGGTTGCAGTTACCTCGAACTTCTTTAAGCTTCATACTTGATGGTGGGGCAGAAAACGGTTGTCCGAGGTAGGTCTCGGCCACCACTGCATCAATTGGCTGCTCCCAGCTCGCTGTCATGGCATCGGCTTCTTCCAGGGTGACATTCGTTGAAAGCGCATACTTTTGTTTGAGCCATTTCATATTTATCTCGCTGTAGCGAACCATTTTTTCAGCCAAATCAGTACCATATACGTCGTGTCCCAGCAGAGCGGCTTCCTGCAGCACAACACCAGTGCCACAGAACGGGTCGAGCACACGACCTTTTTGTGCTCCATACATATTCGTCATCATCAAAGCTAACTTAGGTGGAAGCATGCCTACAAAAGCGTCAGTTTTTGGCCGTGCTTGGTCGCGAGCGGCAAACGCCTCGAAGTCTTGCACCTGAGTAACTTGCCCAAGTACTGTTTCATTGCCAGCTTTAATAGCTATTAGCTCCATGCCAAGCGGTGAAGTGAGCGAATTGTGGTAGGTTTGTGCGCTCGAGAGCTCGGCGTGCGTGTTTGGAACAACTCGCACTGACCGACCAGCGTTCTTCACGACTTTTTTTAGCGAAAGCATGTTGGCGTTGATACGATCTACCGGCATGTCGAAACCATACAGGCTCATGCCAAGCTTTAGCTTACCCTCGGGGACGTACTGCAGGTGCTTGGGAAGCTCTCGCCGGCAGTAATCGAACACTTTTTGTGGGTTGGCTGTTGGCAGGGTCGTAAGGTGTTTTGCTACCTTAGTCGTGCCACCTAGGCGCTCTAGGCTCATGTCGGCATCGACAAAAGCAAATTGCTCGGCGAATGGTTCAATTGTTTGCGCACCAAAAACTTGCTCAAGCTCAGCCAGGCCTAGTGCAGGTTGTCGTCCTAAAATCGCGATTTGCATACTACTAGTAGTATACGGCAAACAGGGAGGCAATGTATAATGAAAGATATGTCGCTTAGAGGTTGGATTAGTGCGGTTACTTTGATACTGTTGGGTGTCATAGTATTCTTGGCTCGCGATGAGATTGTACAAGCGTGGCACCTGCTCGGTAGTGTTAATCTTTGGATCTTGGCGCTTCTTTTTCCGCTGCAGCTAATCGCGTACTATGCGGCGGGTGAAATGATATTCAGCTACCTTCGTTCTAAAGATGCGATTAGCAAAGTAAAACGTGTTACGCAAATGCGAATGGCGCTTGAAATGAATTTTGTAAACCACGTATTGCCAAGCGGAGGGGTAAGCGGTATTTCGTACATGAGCTGGCGCTTGGGCAAATACGGTGTTAGCCCGGGTAGAGCAACGGCTGCGCAAGCAGTTCGGTACGCCATGGGCTTGCTCGCTGCCATGGTGTTGGTGGCGCTCGCGGTATTCGCTGTTACGGTAGACGGCAATATCAACCGTTGGATTATTCTTATTAGCGCTGGCATCGTGTCGATTATGGGTTTTGGCACCATTGGCCTAGTGTATTTGGTAAACAGCAAACAGCGTATGGAAGATTTGTCCGCTTGGCTAAGCAAAAGGGTGAACCACTATGCCTCACGATTAACGCGTGGAAAAAAGCGCGTGGTATTGCGTGAAGCGAAGGTGCTCGAATTTTTTACTGATATTCACGACGAATACAATAGCCTGAAGCGAGACCGACGTATTTTGCGACAACCATTTTGGTGGGCGGTGGTATTTACATTGGCAGATGCGAGCTTGTTCGCCGTAACATTTTGGGCACTTGGCCAAAATGTAAACTTCGCGCCGGTACTCATAGCCTATGTGTTGGCTTCTATCGCTGGGTTTATCGTGGTTACGCCGGGTGGAGCAGGGGCTTACGAAGCGATTATGGTGACATTTCTCGCAATCGCAGGTATCAGCTCGGGCGTAGCAATTGCTGGTATCATATTGGCGCGTGTGGTGATTTTGTTTACTACCATAGCGCTTGGTTATTTGTTCTATCAACACGCAGTATTTAGATATGGAAAAGGAAACAGTCCGATTAAGCGTTAGCGACTTTGTCGCACTAACTAATCAGACGCTCGAGTATGCCTACCCCAGCGTCGAGGTTGAAGGTGAGGTGTCGAGCTTTAAAGTAAATCAGCAAAAATTTGTCTTCTTCGATGTAAAAGACGATAACTCGAGCGTAGGCTGCTTTATGACCATTTGGCAGCTTCGACAACCAATTGAAGACGGTATGAGGGTGATTGTTACGGCGACGCCTAAACTGACTAACTGGGGCAAATTTAGCCTCACCGTGCGGGCCATTCGTCCAAGTGGCGAGGGAAGTTTGAAAAAAAGCTTTGAGCTACTAAAGGCAAAGCTTGAAAAAGAAGGCTTGTTTGCTTTAGAGCGCAAGCGAACATTACCGCCTCTGCCAAAGCACATTGCAGTAGTAAGTAGCACTCAGGCAGCAGGCTATGCAGACTTTATAAAAATTCTCGACGATAGATTTGGTGGCTTACATATCGAAGTAGCTCATGTGCAAGTACAGGGCGAGGTTGCTGCCGACCAAATGATTCGCGCCATCAAGTATTTCAACACACAGGAAGAGCTGGCTGATGTGCTAGTACTGATTCGTGGTGGTGGAAGCGCCGATGATTTAAGTTCGTTCAACGATGAATTGTTAGTTCGCGAGGTGGCGGCAAGTCGTATTCCAGTGCTTACTGGTATTGGCCACGAAACAGACGAAAGTTTGGTTGATTTAGCTGCTGACGTGCGTGGGGCAACCCCGAGTAATGCCGCGCAGATTCTTGTGCCAGACAAACGTGAAATAGTGCAGCAGGTACGCCACTTGGTGCGAGGTATCATCCCGACTGTAGAGCACGCCATTGAACTCGAACAACAGCAATTGCGACAAGTACTTGAGGCGAGCATGCAGGTGTTTCATTCGCGCATTGAACTAGCCGAGAATGAACGAAACACCCTCGAGCGAGTTCTGGCACAGCTGGATCCGAGAGCAGTTTTGGCGCGTGGCTATAGTATCGTTCGCGGTAAAATTGAAGTAGGACAGCATATAGAGATTGAACAACTAACCAAACATATTACAGCGGAGGTAACCAATGTCAAAAGCATCAACAATTGAGGATAAAATGACTGAGCTACGGGCTCTCGTCGCGTGGTTTGAAAGTGATGAATTCCAGCTAGAGACCGCGTCGGCCAAATTTACTGAAGCCAGCAAACTCGCAAAAGAAATTGAAGAAGATTTAGCAAAACTAAAAAACACCGTTAACGTGCTGAAACAATCATTCGATTCATGATTTTACTTTGGATAGTTTTCGCGATAGCACTGGTATTCGCAGCAGTTGTGGCCGTGGGTGCGCCATATGTGCCAAGCAAACCAAAAGATCTTAGCGATGCGTTTGATGCGTTGTATCCTATCTCGAAAAAAGATTTGGTATTAGATATAGGTTCGGGTGATGGGATTGTACTGCGCGAAGTTGCCAGGCGCGGCGGTAGGGCAGTAGGTATCGAAATTAACCCGATACTGGTACTCATAAGTAAATGGCTATCACGAGGCGACTTGCTGGTGCATATACAGCTGGCGAATTTGTGGCGATTTAATTTTCCTACCAGTACGACGCTCGTGTATGTGTTTGGTGAATCGCGCGACATTGCACGCATGAGCAGAAAAATTCAGTCTGAAGTAAACCGGCTTGGCCACGATGTGCAGGTGATGAGCTATGGCTTTGAAATTCCCGGTGCTAAGCAGCTTGCCAGAACCAAAACACATTTTCTCTACAAGTTCAGTCCTTTACAGAAGTAAAAAGCACAAGTATAATGACCGCATGATACCAGTTTCTCGAACTCACGAACACGGCATGAGTGCCGGCATTATTACAGCAATCGTACTTCTTACTATTGGCATGATTGGCATGACAGGTCTTGCGGTATGGTCATTTGTAAATTATCGCGACCAAAAAAGTAACGTCGATGCCAAAATCGCATCAGCAGTAGCCGAAGCCGAAAAAGTGCAGGCCGATAAAGACGAAGCCAAATTCGCTGAACGCGAGAAAGAACCAAACCGCACGTTCGCTGGTCCGGCCGATTACGGCCAGCTAAGCTTTAGCTATCCGAAAACGTGGAGCGTATACGTAGAGAGTGACATTACCAATGGCGGTGACTTTGAAGCGTACCTAAACCCAATCTCAGTGCCACCTGTTAATCCTAAGCAGCGTTTTGCCCTTCGGGTAGGCATACTCGAGAAAGAATACAACGAAGTAGTTGACGATTATTCAAATCTGGTTGAAGACGGTGATTTGCGCAGTCGTTCTTTTAGTGCCAATGGTCAAAATGGTACGCGGCTCGACGGCAACTTTTCAGACGACATTCGTGGCGCGGCTGTGCTATTCAAAATTCGTGACAAAACCGCAGTTATTCAAACCGACGCAGATACCTTCAAGTCTGACTTCGATAAGATCATCAAGACAATTAGCTTTAACCAATAGAACCACACAATTCTCGCTGCTCATGCTTGGCACGTCATAGTACCACCGTGCTACACTAGATGTAGCTATGGAGGCCGCCAAGGGGAATAATAACAGAGGTGGGAGCAACCAATCAGACTTGTCGTCGGTGGTTGTCGCGGCTCATGAACTCAAATCGCCATTAGTGCTTATGCGTCAACTCGCATTGGATATTGCTAGTGGCAAACTGTCGAATGAAGAACAGCAGCGAGTAGTTGATCAATTAGTACACGTCAGCGAAAAGGGCTTGCGCCTTACCAGCGATCTAACTCGAGCGGAGGCTGTACAGTCTGTGCTGTTCGATATGCAGCCGGTCAATGCAATTAGTGTTTGCGATGACGTAGCCGATGAGCTTGCGAGCCTATATAATGCGCATGGTCGCAGTCTAAAACGTTCACGTATTCGTGCCTTACCACCCGTTGTGGCTAATCGAGACTTGTTACGGCGTATATTGGTTGGTTTTGCCGACAATGCACTGCACTATAGCGATATAGATGGCGTGGTAGAACTGCACGCGCAGTTGCTACGCGATAAAAAGCTCGTACGCCTCGGTGTACGCGATTACGGCCCGGCGCTTTCAAATAAAAACTGGCGACAACTTGTGCGAAACCTCGGCGCCACTCAGCCGGTACAGGCGAGGCCACAAAGCAGTGGGCTTGGGCTATATATCGCGCATCAATTTGCTGTCAGCATGAATGGCCGAATCGGCGCGGTACGACATCGCGACGGCGCATCGTTTTATGTAGAATTACCAATCTCGCAACAGCTTACACTGCTATGAGAGAAGCGGTTCGTGTAGTAATTGTTGAAGACGACACATGGCTCGCCGAGCACTATATGAGAGTGCTGCGAAGAAGTGGGTACGAAGTATATCATGCACCACATGCGCTAGCGGCGATTGATGTAATTGACCAAGTAGTGCCAGATGTTATCGTGCTCGACGTGCTACTTACTGGCACTACGGCGCTTGCATTGTTACACGAATTACAGTCGCACGAAGATTTGGCGAATATTCCGGTAATACTGGCGACAAATTTGGCAAATCAAATCGCACTCGACGATGTAGCGTCGTATGGTGTGAAGCGAATCGTCGATAAAGCCAGTATGCAGCCGGAAGACATAGCCATCGCCGTGCGGAGTGTGGTAAAACCATGAAGATAATTCGCACCAAAGCAATTGTGCTGCGCCGTACCAACTATGGCGAGGCCGATAGGGTTATTCAAATGCTTACGCCCGAGCATGGCAAGATCAGCGTTATGGCTAAAAGCGTGCGTCGTGAGAAAAGTAAACTGGCAGGTGGCATAGAATTATTTGCTCGCTGTGACGTCACAATCTCTACAGGAAAAGGTGAGTTAGGTATTTTAACTGGTGCGAGGCTTGAAAAATTCTACCGAAATATTTTAAGCGATTACGACCGGCTGCAATTTGGTTACGAAGTAATAAAGCAAATGAGCAAAGCTGCCGACGCGCTCGACGAACCAGCATTTTTTGAACTTCTTGACCAAGCACTCGCTGCGCTCGACGACACAGAATTACTCCTACCGGTGCTCAAAACATGGTTTTGGCTACAGCTCGCGATATTGCTAGGGGTCGGAGTGAATCTCGCTACCGATGACAGTGGCATGAAGTTGGTTGAAGATGCGCGTTACAACTTCGACGCAAACTCTGGTGCGCTAGTATTTCACGAGCGAGGGCAGTTCACCAGTGACCATATTAAACTGCTTCGCATACTCAGTGCCCAGCCACCAAATGTTGCCATGCACGTGGCCAACATCGAAACACTTATCGACGATTGCCTATGGCTGGCCGAGCGAGGCGTCGCGCATTAGCACTGCACAACGATAAACGGTATCATAAATACATGACTACACGAAAAAAACTACTCGTATTCATTGGCATAGCGCTGGCGCTTCTTGCCATTCTGTTTATATACGCCCAAATACTTGCTTCTCATTTCAATAAAGAGCTCTCGACCTATATTGAAGACAAAAAAGGCGCATATGCAGTACTCGCAAAGTCGTATCAGAAGGATACTGAGACGATAAACAAAGAGTTTGTGCGTATCGCAAATGATAAATCAAAACCTGCCTTTATTGATAAAGTAAAAGCTCACCAAAAGCTATTCGCACAATATAGCGAACAAATGAACCGTATTGCAGAAGGTGACACAAAATTCGTCGCACTACTCGACAAAAAGAAGCCGACTCTTTCAAAGAACTCATTTTTTGCAGATCTAAACCCCACGTACAATACGGCGTTGAAGAAACAGAAGAAGCTTGAAGACAGCACTGTTTCATTAGAACGGGGAGTACTAGCCGAAAAATTTATGGCCACCGAGCATGAAGCCTACTTCGCAAATATGGCGAAAGCACAAACCTTTATTTCACTAGAGGCGCTTACCAAGCTTATCAATGGCTTGGCTTCAATTGGCGAGGACCCAGCAGTGAAGCAGCAGAATAAGCTAAGCGAGTATGAGCAAGCCACGGAAACAATTATTCCTGGACTTGAAAAAATCTTGAAGGCATCACCAATGCCCGAACATCCTTATTATGCAAAAAAGCGTGCGGATGCTTTAGAGATGCTCGGTACGAGCAAGAAGGCATTCATGCTGTATGCCGAGTCATTGAAAAACGGCAATCAAGATGCAAAGGATAAGGCCGATGCACTTGTAAATAAAGATGACAAATTGCTAAAGTATCGCACGATAGTAGGCGAGAGTTTGCTTGCGCCATATTTCGATATTGGTATCATGGCGCGCGAAACAAAAACAATCTTTTCTCTGTAAGCATTGCATTTTATCATCAAATATGTTATTATATACATATGACTTCGCATGCAACATTTCGAGACCGGCTACACACTGCCTATGAGCATCATGATGCTTTGTTGCAGGCACAAAAACTTAGCGTCGAGCCACATCTCGGCCAACTTGCGATTCTTGTATCTAGCTGGACGCGCAACGATATTCCTATGAGCCCCGAAGCGCAACAAAATGCTATGGATGAGGCAGCGGAATACTTGCAAGAAAGAGCCCAGCAAAAAGGCGTGTATAGCGATATAGATATTCGTCGGCATGCGTCTAAAGCTACATTACTCGAAACTATTGAAGACGATGAAGTGGCGGGCATCACGCTTGTAGGCCATGGTAATATCTCGACGTTCCACACAGCAGATGCCTCAAGCTTGAAGTGGTTTACTGCAGCAGCGCACACCGACCATTTAAAACAGGGCGGTATTGAACAGCGTATGTGCGGTAGGGTATACAAAGGTGAAGCAGCACTTGGCACGTTTTTGGTAGCCGACCAGCGGAATATTTTGGCTGCGCCAGGCATAAATGTTGATGATCTAGTGGATGACGAAGAACTTTTCGTACCAGTGTACGATAAGCCACAAAATACGCCCGACGAAATTCAGGCGCTTCACGAACGTTATTTGTAGATATTAGCTATCTTGGTCGCCACCATGTGTGCCAGGTAGCTTGGCGCCAATGGCTTTTAGTAGGGCGGCACCACGCTTGCGATAGGCTTCCAAGTGTTCACGATCTGTCAGAATTACAGCCTTTTCCTTGGTGCTCGCAAGCATTTTTAGCCATTTTTCTGTATCTATCACATCACTTGCGGCAATTCGGGCGCCCAACGCTCCGACGCCCTGCGAAACCGTTTCGTATACACGGGCGAGGTGTTTGCTTCCTAGTAGCGTAGCCAATGTTTCTTCGTTCATTTCGCCATCTTCTTGCGCCAGCCTACACGCTTGCTCTAGTGCAACAGCAAAATGGTCAGCATTCTTTGTAAGAGTGTTGTAAGCTGCTAATGAGCTTTCAGCCTCTTCAAGATTGCCTCGACGCATCAGATCCATGGCGTCTGCAACAACTTGTGCCATTTGCCGTGGTTGGCGCTCGGGCATGTCTCGCGGATCGATATCGTGGTTCATGGTGATTTAACTATGCGTCTACCTCCGAAAATATGCAAGTGTCTGGTATACTGTGAACAGTATGAACAAAGAGGTAAAACTAGAAGATATTGTGAGTTTGGCGAAGCGCCGAGGCTTTATTTACCAAGGTAGTGAAGTATATGGTGGTTTAAGTGGTACATGGGATTACGGCCCACTTGGTGTAGCCCTGAAGCGCAACATTATGAACCTTTGGTGGCAGATGTTTGTAGAAGACCGCGACGACATGTACGGTGTCGACGCGGCGATTTTGATGAACCAAAAAGTATGGCAGGCAAGCGGCCACGTAGATACATTTACCGACCCATTGGTATTCTGCAAGAAGTGCCATTCACGTCACCGTGCAGATAAACTTGAGAATCCAAATAAATGTCCTGTCTGTGGTGAAGAGGGTAGCTTTACTGACCCGGTACAGTTCAACATGATGTTTGAAACAGTCGTTGGTCCCGCGGGCTTCGGTGGATTTAACAGTATTGAGCTAGAAAATGGTGAAACGTACACAAAACCACAAGCTGAAGAGACAAATATTGCAGCGTTAATTTTCGATAAGAACGATCGATCATATCTTCGCCCAGAAACTGCCCAAGGTATTTTCACGAATTACAAAAACGTCGTAGATAGTTTTTACCCCGACCTACCATTTGGTATTGCGCAGCAGGGCAAGGCATTCCGCAACGAAATCAGCCCACGCGATTTCGTATTCCGTTCACGAGAGTTTGAGCAAATGGAAGTGGAATATTTCGTGCACCCAGAAAAGTGGGAAGAAGCCTTCGAGCAATGGCGCAAAGACATTGAAGTATTCCTCGATAAGCTTGGCTTGCCACGCGAAAGTGTAGAAGAAGTTGAAGTTCCTGAAAACGACCGCGCGCATTACAGCAAGCGCACGATAGATTACGAATTTGCATTCCCGCACGGTAAAGACGAGCTGCTGGGCCTAGCGTACCGTACCGATTTCGACCTTGCTAATATTCAGCGTGCTAGCGGTAAAACTATGGAATACCACGTGAAGGGCAGCGACGAGACATTCGTGCCGCACGTGATTGAGCCAAGCTTTGGTGTTGAGCGTGCACTCATGGCCGTACTTACTAGTGCCTACCGCGAAGACGAGCAAAATGGTGAAAAGCGAATTTACCTCGCACTACCAGAGCACCTGGCGCCAGTGAAATACGCCGTGAGCCCGCTGCTAAAGAACAAGCCAGAGCTAGTAGAAAAAGCCCGCGAAGTGTACCAAATGCTAAAGAAAAAATATGGTACTGTAATGTGGGATGACAACGGTAACATCGGTAAACGCTACCGCAGACAAGATGAAATTGGTACGCCGCACTGTGTGGTGATTGACTTCAAAACGCTAGAAAACAATACAGTCACAGTTCGCGACAGAGATACGACAGAACAAAAAAGGGTGGAGATAGGTTCATTGGACAGTGAACCAAGCACTTAAAAAAGCCATCAGAAAATTTCGGGGCTATGTTGCATCAAGCCCACTCTTATTTTTCGAATATACGTTTTTCATACTTATTGTGCCTGCTGCGTCGTGTATTTTGCTTAAATACGGCGTATTAGATAAACCATTTGCAAGCTTTTTATTAGTGGTTTCAGTAATAATTTCTGTAGTACTTATCTACCGACAATACTATAGGTATCGAAAGATGCCTGTATATGTACAGCCAAATAAAGCGTGGGCGCTAGATAAAAAGAAAGTTAAAAAAACTACTACTAACAAATCGGAGATAATTCTAGATTCTTTACCCAACACTCAAGAAGTTATCAAGTTAAGCATAGATAACACAGAAGTTGAGCAAATTAGCTTAATGCCTGACTCGAGCAAATCATTGATAACTATTAATGGTGCTTGGCGATCAGGCAAGAGTGTCACTGCCGATGGCATTGTTAAAAAGCTACTAAATACTGGGATTATAAAAAGGTCATACTATCATAGTCTTTGGGGCTTCGGTAATCCAAGCGAGGGTATAGACGAACTTTTTATACAACTATCTAACATTACAGGTATATCCGAGTTTCGTCGACTGTCACCTAACTTAACGCCTGATATCGATCAAACATTCGGTTTTAACGGCCTGTTCTCAGTAAAAGTTGGTGTTGTAAAAAGGTGGTTCGTCGAAGATGAGCTATTTAGATTACTAAAAAAAATCCAAGGCATATTTACTAATAGAGAGCTAAAGATAGTTGTTATTTTAGAAGACTTAGACAGACTTGATCCAATCGAAGCAACCAAATGGCTGCGCGTGATAGAAGTTTTATCATTTCTAAGAGGTAGTGTGATCATGATTGTCACAACTAATCGAAGCGATCTTGAACAATCACTTGCTGGCGTTTTGCCAAATCCGAAAAAATATCTTTTAAGAACGCTACCAAATGAAATTGTTGTTGCGCCCGAGATCAGTGTACTTATAGAAAAGATAGACAGTTTAGTTAAAAGAACGGGTGTAGATTTGTTCAAAAACGAAGCGAATGACGAGAATTTTATAAGGAACGTATTTTTATGGACTATTTCGTTGCGAATGGTAATGGAAGCTGTATCAAACTGGAAAACCGACCTAAGCTCTAAAGGCATGCTCGATAGTATGGTGGTTGACCCTGTGTATCGTAACCAATTTCTCAGCGGGACAGTGAGCTACGTAGCTCGTGAGTATAGGGCTTTATTAAATAGCTATATAGATCAAGGCAGAGAAATACTTAATCAAGACTATCAAAGCAGGGATAGCCAAGAAGCTCCAGCAGTCTTTGTGAGAGCGTTTGGGGCGCTACCGGATAGAATGAGGCAGGCTTTTCCAGCAGAATTTTGGGAGATTGAAGATTGGTATTCTGGCTTTGGCTTCAGCTTTGTTTACATACCAGAAGGTAGTACTACTCCAGTCTCTAGTTTCGAGGGAGCAACTCAAGAACGTTTGCTTGCCTATAATAATATTATTAAGCCTGCTATAGAGTCATTAATTGAAAATAATCAAGTCTTTAGAGCATATAGCTATAGTATGTTTGACACTGATATTCAAGCACTCGAACTTATCATGAAACAGCTATCATCTACGCCAAATAAAAAATCTGCTTCTCAAGCTGTAGGCAAGGTCAGTGTGTTATTGAATAGGGTAAGAGAAGATATATTTTTTAAGATATAATTCAAACATATGGTATACGAAGGCACAAAGCTAGCGGATTTTGAACCGCGCGAGGAAGTAAAAGGATTAGAAATTATCGACCTGGATGTTGGTAAGGGTGAAGAGGTGCGTGCCGGGGCTACAATCACGGCGCACTACACAGGGGCTTTATGTAAAAATGGCATAATATTCCAAAGTAGCCACGATTTTGGCAAGGCGATCACATTCCCTCTAAGCGGCGTAATAGCTGGTTGGACACAAGGTGTACCTGGCATGAAAGTAGGCGGTACGCGCCGCTTAATCATTCCAGCCGAAATGGCCTACGGCTCTAGCAGCCCCGCGAAAAACATCCCCGCAAATAGCAATTTAGTATTTGATATTGATTTGATGGAAATACCAAAGAACGGAGAATAGTATGAGCAAAATTGCATTAGCAGGTGAATTTAATTTTACTGACGAACAAAAGGCTCGACTAGCTGCTGCGGGGCAGGTTGAAACCATTGCCGCGGAATCGGCCGATGATTGGGTGGAAAAAGTAAAAGGCTACGACGTGGTGTGTAGCTGGGGCGATTACGTGCTGGAAAAAGCAGGTGCGCTTGAAAATGCGCTAATAACTTACCCATACACAGAACTCGGAGCATTCAACGCAGATGAACTAGCAAAGAAAAACGTATTTATAGCCAACGCAAAGGGCGGCAACCGCAAATCTATAGCTGAGTGGGCGATGTTTGGCATGCTTTCGCTCTTTCGCCAATTTCCAACGTTTTTGCGTACCACGACGCAGTATCCATTTACTTCGACAGACAGCCTAGAAGGGAAAAAAGTAGTGGTGCTTGGCCATGGAACCATCGGAACCGAAGTAGGTGAGCGATGTGAAGCTTTCGGTATGAACGTAAGCTACTTTGAACGTGGCGATGACCTGCATGAATCTGTAAAGCACGCAGATGTAGTGCTGAATGCACTGAACTGCAACAGCTCTACAAAGAACTTGCTCAATGCAGAATTTTTCATGGCTATGAAACAAGGCGCTTTTTACGTAACATTCTCGCGCCCATGGACGTACGACATCGATGGTTTAATTGCAGCAATCGAAGCAGGTGTAGTGGGTGGTGCAGCAATAGATTGTGACCCAGAACCGCTATTTGATGTTTCAAACGACTTTTACAAAAAATGTCTTTCAAGCGAAAAGATACTGGTAACACCACACGTAGCGGGTGTAACCAAGCAAGCGGCAGCCAATGGCCTTGAGATTATGGTGCAAAACGTTGAAAAATACCTCGCTGGTGAACCGCAAAACATACTAACGAAAAAGTAGTACATGCGAATTATTAGCGGCGATGTAAGCTGGACAGATAAATATGCTGAATTTTGCCAGCCGATTTATCAAAATGCGTACGCAGCGCCAGAGTTGGGTATACCCGCTGAACTATTTTCAAAAGAAGAGTTTGAAGACGAAAGCACCGTTGTGTACTTTCGTAATTTCTTTGAAAACAACGCCACTTGGCTGGCGCTGGATGACGATGGAACTTTGCTTGGCGGAATCGGCGCAAGCAACACCGACCCAGTGCATCTTTCAGGCTTTTATGTAGCCATAGATAAACAAGGTAAGGGGATTGGCCGCGAACTGTTCAATAAAGTGCTCGAATTTGCCGCTGGTCGCGAGATTGAACTAGACGTAATGCGCCACCGTACACAAGCCATAGAAATGTATGAACACCTGGGTTTTGAGATAGACAAAACTGCACCACCACGAATTTACGGCTGGCAATACCCAAGCGACGAGGGCAGGCTGAACGGCTCGGGTGTGATAATGCGCCGAAAAGCTAACAAGACTTGATTGTCTCGTTTGACACAATTTAGTACACTGTAAATAAGCACGTAAGTCCGCATCCACAGCGAGGCCTGCCCCAAGGGAATAACTCGCCACCGGCACTGCGTACACATTGGGGACTTTTATTAACAATTAATAGGAGTTCTTACAATGTCTAAATCGACAAAAGAAGAGCAAGAACTGATGGGTAAGGAATGGTATGAACTTACTCATAAGAACTGGCGTGCCTGGGGCAGCTGGTTCAGCTGGGGCTCACCAGTAGGATTGGGACTGTTTTTTATCGAAACAGCCGCAGCCGTCTGGATACTCGCCCAAGTGTTCTAGCGAAATAACACCCGGTAAATACGCCGGGTGTTATTTTAATGAAAAGAGTTACTGCGCTATACTAATAGCATGAAATTACTACTGACATCGAGCGGACTTTCAAAGCGAGCAATTGGTGAGGCCTTGCAACAAATGGTCGGCAAGCCAGCCAGCGACTGCAAGGTTGGTTTTGTGCCAACAGCCGCAAATGTAGAGCCATACAACAAAACATGGCTGATTGCTCAGTTTCAGCAACTGCAACGCTACGGCTTTTACGATATAGACATAGTAGATATTAGCGCTGACGGTGTAGATTGGCGCGGCCGATTGGCTGATGTAGACGTGCTGTGGGTGAGCGGAGGTAATACGTTTCACTTGTTGGATCAGGTACGAAAAACGGGGTTTGATGAATGGCTGAAAGAAAATATTGAAAGCAAAGTATTTGTAGGTGGCAGCGCGAGTACGATGGTTATGACGCCAAGCATAGAGATTGCACTACCCATAGACGATAATTCTATGGGTTTGACTGATTTGTCTGGCTTGGGCTACGTAGACTTTGAAATAAATGTGCACTGCGATGAAGCAGGGCTGAATGCTACAGAGGAGTACGCTAAAAACAGGCCGAACGATGTGTACGCACTTGATGATTTAAGCGCGCTGAAGGTAGTAGACGGCAGTGTAGAAGTAATATCTGGCGGTAGCTGGAGACTTTACAAGAAGCAGTAATGGCCTACGATACAATACTAGAAGAACGAATCGACGAAGTGGTCGCCAGTTGGGGCTTGGACGTGTCAAAACGCAAAATGTTTGGCGGGCTAGGCTATTTTATCAATCGCAATATGGCATTTGGCATCAAAACAGACGAATTGATAGTAAAAGCAGCTGAGCCAACCGTAGAAGAATTGCTGCAAGAGCCAGGTATTGGCTACTTCACCTATGGTGGGAAAAGTATGAAAAGTTGGTTGCAAGCTGAGGCAGACGTGCTTGATGAAGATAACTTGAAGCGACTGCTAGAGATAAGTCGTGACTATACACTGACATTGCCGCCGAAGCCTTAGGTATCATATCTTTGACAAATATGTGGTAGAATTGCTAAATAATGGCAAAAGAAACCGGTGAAGAGCTTTTGGTGGGAGTCGAGAGCATGCTTTTAGATACCATGGAGGCGCATGATAAGTTGTGCCGTGACTTGGGTTTTTTACTGTTTGATACTGTAAAAGTTCAGAAATCGAGACCAATAAACGATAGTGAAGTGCTTACGGTGGTGGACAATTTGGCTTTTCAATTTTCGACACTTGTAGAGGTAATGAGAAACCACGACTTTAGTTTTGATGACGGCATGGTAGCAAAACTATGGTCTGACGATATAACAAAACTACGTGAAGTGATGCGCGTGCTGTTGCAAAAAGAGCTTGAGGGCGCGCAGGCTGCTGACATTCCGTCTGTCTTAGGAATTCTCACGAACATCGAAAATGACTCGGAAGACAAAATAGAATCAATAGAAATAGCCTACAAACAGAATCTTGAACATGATATTGGACTTTTCTCGGAGCAACTAAGACAATTGGGAATACAGTAGGCGTATGGCTGAAATAATCGTAATGCGGCACGGCCAGACCGATGGCAACAAAATGAAGGTATTGAATCAGGCGCCTTGCCCAGGGCTTAATGAGGACGGTCAGCAGGAAGTTTTTGACAAGGCTTCTAATTTAGAAGAAGTACATCGGATCTGGACGAGCTTTATGTGGCGAGCACGCCAAACTGCCGAGATAGCAGGGAGGCTACATGGGGTAACACCTGAAATTATGACAGGACTACACGAACGCCATCTTGGGATACTGGAAAATATGTCTGTCGAACAAATCGATGCACTAAAGATTGTAGGCAAAGAAGACATAATTCATGCAAAAAACGGCACGCGCTACGTGGAAGGTAAGTATGGCGCGGAGTCATTCGACGCGACCGTGGGACGAACCGGTAGAGCCTTGAAGATAATTCGTCGCAAACTAAAGCTAGGCCAAAGAGGCTTGATAGTAACACACGGTGATGCCGGCCTGGCGCTTTGCGCGGCTGCATCGGGCGTACCCATGCGTGAGGCGATAGACGTATTTCACTTTGAAAACGCAGGTGTTGCCGTCATCGACGATGAAGGCAATGTTTCATATGAGGGTACACCGGTGCTCGAAAGTCGCCGTAGCAACTAGCCCAGATGCTATACTAGATGTAGTAAACGGGGGAACAAATGACGAAACAGCAACAATTTCAGCTGGTAGAATGGATGCTTGCTTTGCTGGTGACAGCGCTAAGCTTTTTTGTATGGTTTGACGTACGAGGTGATGGTAACTTGAGTATATATGATGTATTTCCACCTCTAGGCCTGATTGCATTTGGACTGATGTGGACGCACTACATTGGTGGCGCACTGCGACGAATGTGGGGAATAAAGAAACAGAGCAACGACATGTATTGGAGCGTTTCCACTGGTGCCGTGTTGGTATTGATAGTAGCACACCCATTGCTGCTGAATTACGGCTTGATACAAGATGGCCTGGGGCTACCACCAGCTAGCTATTCGGCTGCATACCCAGGCAAGGAAGCAATTTTGCTACTTGGAACGCTATCGCTCTTTGCTTTTTTGGCCTTTGAGCTGCGCCGATGGTACGGCACTCGAAGCTGGTGGCACATTGTAGATAAAATTCAGCTCGTAGCGATGGCAGCAATATTTACGCACGCGCTGATATTGGGCAGGGAACTGACGGTAGGTTGGTTTCAGGTGGTGTGGTGGCTGTACGGAATTAGCTTGGTAGCGGCTGTGGTATATAGCTACTGGTATGATAAGCAAACAAACGCGAAGGAGGCATAGCATGGAAGAGAATAATTCGAACTCAATAAAATTCGTGGTACTAATGGTGGCGGCAGTACTGCTGATTGTGGTAGGCGGACTCGCTTGGATGGTGTTTGGACAGAAAGATAGCGATGCAGACGACGCAGGCAGCTCAAGCACAACAAGCAAGACAAGCACGAGTGACACCGATACAGAATCGGTGGTAGCGGCTGAGAGCGTAGAGATCATATTTACTGACGATGGCTTTGAGAAAAGCGTCTACGGCGTTAAAAGCGGAGGTGAAGTAACGGTGAAAAACAATTCATCGGGAGATCTGCAATTTTCGTCTGACGACCACCCTACGCATCTTGACGACACAGAGCTCAACTTAGATGTGCTGGCAGCAGGTGAAAGCACCACCTTTTCACCAGAAACCACGGGCACGTGGGGGGTACATGACCATTTGCACGATCAATTTACCACAACTCTCGTTGTGAAATAGCCAAATTTGCTACAATAGAGTTATACAAAAACGGAGGGAAGTGCTGTGTTAGGAAAGTTTGAGGGCGCACCGAAATGGCTGCGAATAGTGATACCGACAGCGTTGATAGTTGTTTGGTTTGGCGTGTCGGCCGTCGGCGGCCCATACTTTGGTAAGATCGAGGAAGTTGCCGATAATGGTTTTGCTGGCTTTTTGCCAAAGAGTGCAGAATCAACAAAAGTAAATAAGCAGCTCGAAAAGTTTCAGGATGACACTACATTACCTGCGATTGTTTTGTTTCATAGCGATAAAAAGTTTAGCAAAGCAGATGTAAGTACAATTGATAAAACCGCAGAAGAACTTGAATGTGCGGAAGGCATAAGCGAGGATCCAAGTCCAGCAATACTTTCTGAGGATGGCAAGGCGGTGCTAGTCGCAGTACCTGTCGACTCAGGCTCCGAGCTTGAACTTGTGACGTCAAACATCGAAAGAATATATAGCGAAGTTGACATAGATGGTGCAAGCTTTCATGTTACTGGCCCGGCTGCGTTTGCTGCCGGTTTGAACAAGGCATTTGCTGGAATCGACGGAATACTACTGCTTACTGCGCTTGCTGTTGTGTTTGTGATTCTAATTGTGGTATATCGCTCGGTTCTACTGCCAATTGTCGTGCTATTAACCAGCATTTTTGCACTAAGCGCCAGTATTATGTTGGTGTGGTGGCTAGCTAAAAACGACATTGTGTCGTTGAACGGCCAGGTACAGGGCATACTCTTTATATTAGTAATCGGTGCGGCAACTGACTATTCGCTACTTTTCGTGTCGCGCTTTAGGGAATCATTATACGAAAATGCCAGCAAGCTTCACGCAATTGCGGAATCTTACAAGGGTGCGTTTGAACCAATTATTGCTAGCGGGGGAACGGTAATCGTGGGCTTGATGTGCCTCTTGCTATCTGACCTGGAATCGAACAAAGCACTTGCACCGGTAGGCTCTATTGGTGTGGCATTCGCAATGATATCTGCGCTAACATTTTTGCCAGCAGTGTTGTATGTGTTTGGTAGAGGAAGTTTTTGGCCATTTATGCCAAGCACCGACCCAAAGCAGGTAAAGAAGCACAAAGAACGACTCGCCAAAGGCGTATGGCACAAAGTAGGTGATTTAGTGCAAACGCACGGCCGTGCAGCGTGGATCGCTAGCGCTGCTGCGTTGCTTGTACTTGCCATGTTCTCGACGCAATTAAAAGCGGATGGCGTGGAGCAAAGTGATTTAATACTCGGACAATCTGATGCGCGTGATGGGCAAGAAATTTTGAATGATCATTTCCCGGGTGGTTCAGGTAGTCCAGTGCAGATTGTGGCGCAGGATGACAATTGGGAAGATGTAGTGAAGCTAGTCGATGCCGACAAAGGAATTGATGGCGTTGCTGCAGTAGCGATCAACAGCCCTAGCGGTACGATGCCGGTCGGAAAAGCAGCCGATGAATTTATGAAAGAATTTCGGGCAAAAGTTGAAGCTCAGGCAAATATTCCAAAACAGACGCCAAATTATGAATTGATAATCGACTCGGCTGTCGATAACGCGAATCCATTTGGCGCATCACAGGCAAGATCGGAAGACGGACAAATTTTACTGCAAGCAACACTTTTGAAGGAGCCAGATAGTCAGTATTCAAAAGACACCGTAGTTCGACTCCGAGACAAGCTTGACGATGTTTCTCGTGATGTATTAGTGGGTGGTCCAACAGCTATTCAGCAAGATACGATTACCGCTTCTAAGCGAGATAGGGAAATAATCATCCCTACGGTGCTTATCGCGATAACCATCATCTTAATGGTGTTGCTACGCGCCGTAGTCGCGCCTCTGCTACTACTTGCAAGTACGGTGCTGTCTTTTGCTGCAACACTTGGCGTAGCTGCGTTGCTATTCAACGGAGTAATGAACTTCCCGGGTGCTGACCCATCGGTAGTGTTGTTTGGCTTTGTGTTCTTGGTAGCGCTTGGGATAGATTACAATATTTTCCTAATGACTCGTGTGAGAGAAGAGACAGTAAAGCATGGCACGGCAAAGGGAGTAATAAAAGGTTTGGTGGTTACGGGTAGTGTGATTACGAGTGCAGGTATTGTGCTTGCGGCTACGTTTGCCGCATTGGGTGTGATACCAATCTTATTCTTATTCCAAATCGCCTTCATTGTAGCATTCGGTGTGTTGCTCGACACGTTCGTCGTACGTACGTTGCTCGTTCCAGCACTCATTCGCGACATTGGTCCATTTGTCTGGTGGCCGTCGAAATTGAAAACCAAGAAATAAATTGATACGCTAGGGAGACTATGACTGATACGCAAACACCAACTGATATTTTCTTGTGGGCAAACCAAAATGACGGCATAAAAAATGAGCTCGAACTTGAACTATTTGTGTTCAACAAGAACTACACGCCATATTCGATGAAGTTTTCAAAAGAACTCGAACACCAGCTGCGTGCAATGTTTATTTACGATGTAATAAACACTATAAACTTTGGAGCAGGGACTGGCTTAAGCGTTCGTGACTACGAATTATCAGAGGCGGAAGATAATGTTTTGCTACGAACAGAATTAGAGAAAGTTGAGCGCGCAAAAACGCTGATCAATTTACTTGAACACGAGCGGGGCAGCATTGAACCGTTTTCTGAAGGCGATCACGAGTTCAAACGCATAAAGGGCGTGGCCCTGCGTTGTACGAAAAGCGACGGCAGTGACGCGTTCTACATAGTGAAGGCAGTGCAGCAAAGCAATGTGCTAGCAGGCGCAGTGAGTTGGGAGTTAACAGGCGGTACGTTGGCGCCGTTTAAGGCCGACGTTGGCGTAAAAATGCCAAACGATAACCAAGTGATGATAGTGGGTGATGATATATTTATTTTCAACCATGGCAAGTTTGAAAAACTATTCCAGTACGAATTTAAAAAGCAGTTACTGGCAGACGAGAAGGTAGCGGAAATTGAAAAAGCCTACAAACTGAGTTTTCCTGAAGGGCTTGATTTGCAAAGCTTGGTGCGAGAGCGCCGTAAGATTGTAAACAAGTTGCAGAAACTTGAAGTCGGCGCAGTTACCCAAGAGCAGGCGATAGAATATGCTGATACGATGGAGTTGGAACTCATGAGCGACGAAAAAGACCAAATCATCATAATGGATGGTCGTGACCTCGATATGTTTGTAAATTTGATTAACGAAGATTACATTACGAGCGAGCTAACAGGTAAACGCTATGAGATTAAGAGCAAGAAGCTTCTTGGTGAGCCAGAGGGCGAGCCGCCTCGTGGCTAGTAGTCTATAATTAAATTGATGAATCAAACACTTGCGCTCGAAATAATGCTCGCTGGTCACAGCGTGTTTTTGACTGGTCCGGCAGGAGCGGGGAAAACCTACGTACTAAACCAATTTATTAAACTAGCCAAACATGAAGGTAAGCATGTTAGTGTGACGGCCACCACTGGCCTGGCGGCATCACATCTGGGTGGAACAACAATTCATAGCTGGAGCGGAATAGGCGTGCACGATGAATTGCCGCCGAACTTTGCTGAGCATGTCAGCAAGGGGCGGCGCGAAATTATTGAAAAAACCGACGTGTTGATTATCGATGAGGTATCGATGCTGCACGACTTTCGACTTGATATGGTAGACGAAGCCTGCCGGTTGATTCGCAAGCAACCCGACAAACCATTCGGCGGAATTCAGCTGATAATGAGTGGCGACTTTTTCCAATTGCCGCCAGTGAACAGAAACGATGCAAGGCCAGGCAGTTTTGTGGTAAATAGTGTTGCGTGGCAAGAACTCAACCCAGTCGTGTGTTACCTAAACGAGCAGTTCCGTCACGACGACGAAAAATTAAGTAATATTTTGCAGGCGATGCGCGAGCAAGATGTGCGGCGGCATCATGCCGAAACATTGCTAGCTCGGGCGGAAATCACTCCTCCAAGCGGTTTGCTCTATACCGAACTGCACACGGTGAACGTGGATGTCGATAAACAAAACGAAGCCAAACTAGACGAGCTAGCCGGCGATGAAATGATATATACGCAGACCACCACGGGCGGTACAAATTACGTCGAGAATTTACAGCGATCAGTCTTAGCACCGGCCACCTTACGGCTAAAGCAAGGTGCATTGGTGATGGCGGTAAAAAATGACATGAACAAAAAGTATGCCAATGGGAGTATTGGCACCGTGGTAGATTTTGACCCAGCCACCGAATACCCAATTGTTGAATTTACCAATGGCAGGGAAGTGACCATGCAACCAGATACGTGGGAGCTTCGTGATGGTGATAAAAAGCGCGCTAGTATAACGCAAATACCGTTGCGTTTGGCGTGGGCGATAACGGTGCATAAAAGCCAAGGAATGACGCTCGACGCGGCTTTGATTGACCTGCGAAAAGCTTTCGTAGAAGGAATGGGCTATGTAGCACTGAGTCGCGTTCGAAACCTCGACAGCCTGTACCTAAAGGGCATTAACCGTATGGCGCTACAAATTAGTGAAGACGCACATACGATAGACAGCTTACTGCGATCGAAATCTGCTCAGGATGCGAAGGAATTGGCTCACCTAGAAAAGAACGCTTCAAAGCGAGCTGCCATGCCAGTGAAGCCAGCGGCGAAATCATCAAATTGGAGCGAAAAGATTGAAAAAATGCGTGAGACGTACCCGAATGCGTATCGACCATGGACGAAGGCTCAAGATGCTCAGCTAAAAGAGGCATTTGAAAATGGCGTAGATGTATCCGAAATTTCAAAAATGCTCGGGCGACACAAAGGTTCGATTGAGATGCGCTTGAAGAAGCACTACGGCGAAGACGTATCACTCTAGGGTATAATAAGATAGATGCAACCAAACGAAGCGAAGCGCTTTCCAAAACGATTTTTGTGGGGCGTGAGTACGAGTGCACACCAGGTGGAAGGGGGAACCCACAACCAATGGTCGGTGTGGGAGCTTGAAAATGCTCGTAGCCTAGCTGCTCAGGCTGAGTATCGTTTAGGCGATCTTGCAAATTGGAATACTATTAAAAAGCAAGCCAAAGACCCAGCGAATTATGTTTCGGGTAAAGCTGCTGATCACTTCGCTCGCTACGAAGCTGACTTTGATATCGCTAAAAAACTGAACATGAACGCAATGCGCTTTAGCGTGGAATGGTCGCGAATCGAGCCAAAAGAGGGCATATGGGATGTGGGTGCGATTGCACACTACAAACGCTACGTTGCTGCCTTGAAAAAACGCGGTATCGAGCCAGTAGTAACACTACTTCACTTTACGCTGCCAGTGTGGTTTAGCGATATTGGCGGATTTGAGTATCGTCGCAATATCCCGTACTTTACCCGTTTCGCCGAGAAGATTCTCTCGGAGCTTGGTGGTGACGTACGGCTGGTGATTACTATCAACGAACCAGAAATTTATGCTACGCAAAGCTACTTAGATGGCCAGTGGCCACCAGCACAACAAAGCAAGGTGCGAATGTGGCGGGTGCTCCGTAACTTGGCGTATGCTCACAACAAAACAGCCGATATGATTCATGGCTTGAGTCGTCGATACAAAGTGTCGATTGCTACAAATTCTGCCTATACGTATGGAGGAGACGACGCATGGTTGAGCCGTGTTAGCGCCGGGGCAGTACAGTATGCGAGCGATGATTATTTGCTACGAAAGGTAAAACGTCGCTGTGACTTTTTGGGTGTGAATTATTATTTTAGTAACCGCATGTATGGCTATCGAATACACAACCCCGATGAAAAACTAAGTGATATGGGCTGGGATATGTCGCCGATGAATCTAGAATTTACATTAGAGCGATTATACGAAAAATATAAACTGCCGATTATCATTACCGAGAATGGGTTGGCAGACGAGCGCGACGCGAATCGAAAATGGTGGCTGACGCATACAATCATCGCCATGCAAAATGCGATGAAGCGAGGAGTACCACTACACGGCTACTTACACTGGAGCTTGCTCGACAACTTTGAGTGGGCATATGGTAAATGGCCACGCTTTGGGTTGGTGGCGGTAGATCAGCGTACTATGGAACGAACAATACGGCCGAGTGCACTGTGGTTTGCTAAAATCATTAAAAAACTGCAATCGTAGGGTACAATAGCGACTATGGAACCTGAAAAGAAAATTGTAGTGATTGGTGGTGGCACAGGAAGCTTTAGTTTGTTAAGTGCCTTAAAAACCCAAGTTCACGATTTGACCGCGATAGTGAGCATGGCTGATGATGGCGGAAGCACTGGCGTGCTACGCGACGAACTGGGCGTGCTGCCGCCGGGGGATGTGCGTCAATGTTTGGTGGCGCTGAGCGATTCGCCGAAAATACGAGATTTATTTAGTTATAGGTTTGAAGAGGGCACCTTTGGCGGCCATTCGTTTGGTAATATCTTGCTTACCGCACTCGAAAAGATGACGGGTAGTTTTTCGGAAGCCGTAGAAACGGCCTCTGAAATTTTACGCGTAAATGGGCGCGTGCTACCCGCAACACTCGATAACGTGCGACTGCGCATGAGCTGGGGTGATGAAAGCCTGACGCTGCATGGCGAACGCGTGATAGACGCAGACTACTTTGCTCACGATCCGCGCAAAGCCATATTGAGTTTATCGCCAGAAGCAAACGCTAATCCAGCGGCACTTGAAGCTATACGTGAAGCTGACTTGGTGGTAATTGCTCCTGGAGATTTGTATACATCGCTAGGGCCACTTCTTGTGATAGATGGCTTCGGCAAGGCGCTTTCGGAGACGCAAGCAACCGTAGCATATGTGTGCAACTTGGTTACGAAGCGCGGACAAACCGAAGGGTTTTGCGTGAGCGACCACGCGAATGAAATTGAGCGTTTTGCTGGCCAACCAATCCTGGACTACGTGCTGTATAACCACCAGCAACCAAGCGAGGAAGTGGCAAAGCGCTACGAGCAAGAAAATGCCTATTTGGTGGAAGTAGATGCACAGAAACTGACCGACGCGCATTACAAGGCAATCGCTGGAGATTTCTTGGGTGATACTCCCGAGGCAGAGCGGGGAGATGTCCTGGCAAAACTGCGCTCGTTTATTCGACATGACGCCGATCACATTCGTGATGCACTCTTAGAGTTATAATAGAAATATGGTTTTATACGATATGGCACCCACCGATTTACAACACGAGCGCGAACCGCGAGAGGTGGAAACCTTTGTAGCGCTCGATTTAGATCGGACACTACTGAATAGCGACGTGCTTGGCGATGTCCAATGCGATATATTAGCAGACTTCGGCATTGGCCAAGATGAAATAGATGCTCACAAAGCGCACATCGCAGCAAACAAAGGCAACTCGTTCCCAGTGGTTAACTATCTTACAGACACGTATGGAGCTGAGCTGGTAACTAGTTTGCAAGAACGACTGTTAGCGCGAGCTTCAGAGCCTGCTATTAGAGCCGCACTGCTTTTTGAGGGCGTGATTGAGCTTCTAGGTGCTCTAGAAAGTAAGGACGTGCCGTATGGTGTGTTAACGTTTGGCGAACAAGAAAATCAATCATTTAAACTTCGACTATTTGAATTACTCACCGACAGAGAAGGCAAGATACTCTCTGAAATAACAAGCGAAAACAACAAGAGCGATTATATTCACCACCAATGGCAAAATACCAGTGGAGTGGGAAGCGGTACATTCGCTATACCGGAACACTTCACTCATGACCGGCCGATTACCGCGCATCACGTGATACTTCTCGATGATAAAGGCTCACACCTAGACACTGAGCATAGCGATATAGGCGGTATGTTGGTAGGGAATTTGCCTGATGAGGCTGGTGCATACCCAGAGGGAACACATAGGTTGGGCGAGTTCACTGAGGTAGTGAGGCAGCTAGCTCAAGGTGAGCCTTTACGCTTGCCTGAAGAATTGCGCTACCAAGCAGCGTAACAAAGCTAATCTTGACTTTTCATACCGCTTATGCTACTATAGTGGTGCTATGAAAGCAAACACAAACACCACTAAAAAGTCAGCAAAGCAGCTCGCCATGGAGCAAGCCGCTGTATTGCAGACAGAACGTGACTTCAAAGACGCACTTTTGATGGTATCAGTTACCGTTAATCTATTCGTCTTTTGCTTGTGGGTAGCCCTGCAGGTAACAACGCGTTATGATAGCGCACTGACACTTCTGTTTTTCAACCGCTAAATTGTTGATTTGACAGCGTAGTTTTTACGACGTTCTTCTGCTAGTAGAGGGCGTCGTTTCTCTTTAGAGAAAGTGTTTATCCACAAAACTGTGGAAAAAAGTCTGAAAGAAACCTGAAAAAGATAAAAAATACTCTTGCAGTGGGTAGCAGTGGGTATTATAGTAAGGTCAGTGGAAAAAAGTGGGTAACCGCTCGCTACACAAACAAACAACCACTAAACATTAAAAAATAATATCACTCGTAAGCGGTCGAAGGAACGGCGAACAGATACACAGATACGGCAATGGACTATTTCGAACGAAAGCTCGACGAAAAACGACGGTTAACCATACCATCAGAGCTTCGAAATGAATTTGCCAGCGGTGTAGTTGTAACCCGAGGATTCGGCAACTATCTGCACCTCTACCCGCAACAAGTGTGGGATAGGGAAGTAGAACCTGCGCTAGGCGGCAATATCCTAGACGAAGCGGTTGCTGATTTAAACGTTCGATTCCGACGCGGTAAAACTTCAGCTGAACTCGACCAAAAACAAGGCCGAGTAACGCTAGAGCAGCACCTACTCGACTATGCGGGCATCGACAAGCAAGTCGTGGCCGTTCGAGCAGGCGCCTACTGGCGGCTGATGGCAACCGAGGCCGACGCGTGATAAACCTAATGTTGTTGTAACTTAACAACCCAAACGAAAACATACCTCGAGACCACCTATCTGGCAATAATGTCGTGGATAGGCGAAACACATTAACCGATCGCTTGAACCTTCCTTACAATACACACCTCCCAAAAAACTCCACCTCACACATAAGTCTCTCAACCTTGTATGACCCGGTATGAATTACACGGTAATTCAACCAACTACAAATCATACACGGTAACTTATAAACAAAAACAAAAACAACAAAAAACAAACAGGCATTTATTGCCAGTTAGGTGATCTCGACTTCTGAACTTCGCGCCGCATGCACCTGCCAGCTAGCAAGGCTAGCTGCCCGTACATGCTTTTCGGCTTCTACGACATTTTTCGTTTGCGATGCTCAAAGGGTAGTACTTTTGTACAACCCTTCTGCGCTTCTCAACGAGAAAATGCGTATAAGCACGAAACGCGATAGCCCAGAAGCTCCTCATAGCGCATGCTATAGTAGGGGAGATGAGTATAAATGAACATCCACCACAAGATGAGCCGAAGGCTCGTTTACATGTTCCGGTATTACTCGATACATGCATTGACGTGATGCAGCCTAAGCAAGCAGAGTCGTATTTAGACCTAACTGCTGGTTATGGCGGTCACGCGGCGGCATTTTTAGCCAAAACCAATGCGTACTCGAATGCAGTGCTGGTTGATCGCGATCAAATGGCGATTAACGAGCTTGCAGTATTTGAACAAAAGGGAGCAATACTGCTTCATACCGATTTCGTGAGTGCCGCACAGGCACTTCGCGAGCAGGGAAAGCAGTTTGATCTTATCTTTGTGGATCTAGGGGTGTCGTCACCACAGCTCGATAGAGCAGAACGAGGGTTTTCTTTTTCAATGGACGGTCCGCTCGATATGCGGATGGACCAGCGCCTTGAAAAGAACGCTGCAACACTGGTTAATACAGCCCGTGAAGCAGAGTTAGTGCGCATCATCGCCATGTATGGTGAAGAACGCACCAGTGTGGCAAAACGTATTGCTAAAGCAATTATTGCTCAGCGACCGTTTTCGAGCACCAAAGAACTCTCTGACTGTGTACTGGGCACACATCGTGGCAGCTGGCAAAGGACTCATCCTGCTACGCGTACTTTTCAAGCGCTCCGCATTGCCGTCAATGACGAGTTGGGGCAACTAGAGACACTTCTAAGATGTATTCCAGACCTACTGACCGTAGGGGGAAGAGTCGGCATTCTAAGCTTTCACAGCTTAGAAGATAGATTGGTAAAGCAGTTCTTCAAGGAACATGCTGAGGCAGGCTACGAAGCAGATCTAGATGTTCTGACCAAAAAACCTATCGACGGAGCAACTTACGACGTTCACAATCCGCGAAGTCGAAGCGCCAAGCTTCGTGTCGCAGTGAAAAAATAAACACAACAATTGGAAGGAGGCATTTTAGATGCCAATCCACATTCCAGTGCAAAACCAGTCGGTCGAAACAAAAGTGACCGTCCGGTTCAAATAACGACGTTGGCAATGGGGCGTGCCGTATTTAGGGCGCCCCAGCCAGGTCGGCTAATACAAACATAAAAACAAAAACAAACTATCCACCACATGTCGTATTATTCATCCACCACATACGCTCGTCGGCGCACAGGCATGACGAGAGGGTATAACTCAGTCGCATTTACGTCTAGTGTAAAGCTTGGCCCCGTGACACATACAGTGCTTGTAGCACTGATGATTACGGTATTAGGCTTGATATACCTGACGCAGGCGACGAAAGCCACGAGTTACGACTACGAAGCCCAAAAGATAGAGACCAAGATTGCCGAGCTTTCAACCGAGAAAACAGATCTCGAAGTTGAAAACGCACGCCTTACTGCACTGGACTCAGTGCGTAACAGCAGCGTTGCTCGCGCGATGACCTCTCCAGGCGCTCCGCAGCACGTATCTCAATAAACAATTATTACCGCTATGCCGTTTCAATCGATAAGCCACAGCCGTATTCGCATGCTTATTATCGCCTCAGTATTTTTGATGGCGGTGTTTGTCGTGCGACTTTTTTACTTGCAAGTTATTGAGCATAGCAAATATTCAATTTTGGCCGATGCCGAGCAAGTGAAGCGACTGACCATCCCGGCGACTCGAGGCGAAATATACATGGAAGACAACGGCACGCCAGTGAAGGTGGTGCTAAATGAAACCGTGTATACGATGTTTGTTGATCCAAAAATTATTACCGACCCAGAGGCTGTGAAAGATGTTATACGTGAAGTCGCTGGAGGCAATACAGTCGATGGGTTTGCGAAACTAGTAGACAAAAAAGATACACGCTACCAAGTGGTTGCGAAAAACGTGACACGCCGCCAGGCTGAATTGATAAAAAAGAAAGAACTCGCCGGTATTGGTTTTCAGGCGGTGGTTCGTCGCGTGTACCCGGAAGGTACTTTGGCTGCGCAAACGCTTGGTTTTGTAAACTACGACCAAAAAGGCCAGTACGGTATTGAAGGACGTTTCGACAAGCAGCTACGGGGCAAGGATGGTATGTTGCAATCGGTAACGGATGTAAGTAATGTTCCGCTCACCATTGGTAATCGTAATGTGAATATTCCAGCGCAAAATGGTGCAAATATTGTGCTGACGCTTGATAGAAATGTACAAGCTTACACTGAAAAGGCACTGTCTGATGGCCTACGCAAGATTGGGGCCACCGACGGCAGTGTAATAGTGATGGATCCAAACGATGGCTCAGTGCTCGCAATGGCTAATTTTCCTACCTATAATCCCTCTAAATTCGCGAAGGTTACCAATGCTAACGCTTTTAATAACGCCGTAGTGAGCGACCCATACGAGCCGGGATCTGTCGTGAAGACCTTTACCGTAGCGACGGGTATTAACACCAATACGATTACGCCACAGTCTACCTATGTGAATACAGACTACATCACGATAGATGACCGAACGATAACCAATGCGACAAAGGGTCAGACTGGTACAATTTCGATTCAGCATGCACTGACATGGTCGCTTAATACAGGAATGGTGACCGTAGCTCAACGGCTTGGCGGAGGTACGATTAATAGGCAGGCTCGCAACACCATGTACAGCTATTTCCACGATCGATTCCACCTGGGGCAAATGACCGGTATTGAAACGACCGGCGAAGTGCCCGGTGAATTGATTCCGCCTACGGCTGTAGAAGGGAACGCAGTGCGCTACTCCAATATGTCATTCGGACAGGGAATGAACCCAACCATGATACAAGTGGCGGCTGGCTTTAGCTCACTTATAAATGGCGGAACCTACTATTACCCAACCATCATTAAGGGTAATTTGAATGATGATGGTGACATTGTGCCAGCGAAACAAAAGAAGCCTCAAGAGAATGTGATAAACGCTTCTACTTCGGCGACAATGCGCACTATGATATTAAAAGCACGTCGTGAGTTTTATGCTGGCAACGACCGAAAAGGCTATGATATTGGCGGAAAAACAGGAACCTCACAAGATATCGTAAATGGTGAATACACCTTTGACGAAACAACCGGTACCTACATTGGATTTGGTGGCGATACGAAGCCTAAATATGTCATAATGGTACGGGTGTCAAGTAAAGGTAGAGCCCTGAACGGCGGCGACCATGCTCTTCCCATTTTTACCGACATTTCCAACTGGATGATAGATTACCTAAAATTACAACCAAAAGGCTAACCATGAAACAATCATTGACCTACGACGTCGTAACACCCGAGATGATACAACTATTCTTGATAAGCGCGATTGCCTTTATGCTCGCTATGGCTTTGACACCGTTTTATACGTATGTTGCGTATCGTTTTAAGTTTTGGAAAAAGCAACGAACCACCAGCACAACTGGCGAGAAGTTGAACGTATTTAACGTGCTTCATAAGAGCAAGTTTGAACGGAACATTCCTACAATGGCGGGAGTGATTGGCGTAGTGACAATCGGCGCTGTGACCTTTGGACTTAATCTCGATAGAGGTCAAACATGGCTTCCACTTGCGGCGCTGATAGGCGGCGCGATTATTGGCTTACTAGATGACATTATCAATCTTCGGGGCAATGGTCACGGCGTGGCGGGTATGCGTAGTAGTATTAAGTTTACGATGATTGCCGCGCTTGGCACCGCGCTTGGTTGGTTCTTTTATGCTCGCCTAGGCTTTAGCGACGTGTGGGTGCCGTTTATTGGGCCTGTAGAGCTTGGCTGGCTGATTGTGCCGGTATTTGCTTTCGTAGTGACTGCCATTGCCAACGCCGTAAATATCAGCGATGGGCTCGATGGATTGGCTGGTGGGCTTCTCGCGATGAGCTATGGTGCGTTTGGGCTGATAGCGCTGCTGCAGAGTCAGTTTATATTGGCAGGCTTTTGCTTTACTGCCATTGGCGCGCTTCTAAGCTACCTGTGGTTCAATATTTACCCGGCTAGGTTCTTTATGGGGGATGTGGGAAGCTTTGCCTATGGCGCTTCACTTGGTGTGATAGCCATGCTCACAAATTCGCTGTTCTTACTTCCTATCATCGGTATATTGTTCGTTATTGAAGCTGGCTCAAGCTTGCTTCAGATTATTTCGAAGCGATTCTTTGGTCGACGAATATTTATTTCAGCACCGATCCATCATCATCTCGAAGCGATTGGCTGGCCAGAGGTAAAGGTCACGATGCGCTTTTGGGTCATTGGCTGCGTGGCAGCAAGCTTTGGGGTGTTACTGGCACTTGCAGGAGGCCACGTTTAGACATGTTTTCTGGAAGGCGAGCTCAAGCTACCTCACAAGTCGTGCGACGCCACCGGCCAGATTATCAAATCGTACTATTTATGGGGCTACTGATGCTGCTTGGCTTGATTGTGATGTATGCGATAGGCCCACAGAGGGCACAGGTACTTAACTCAGCGTATGGTACCGATTTTTACAGCGCATCGTACTTTTTTACCAAGCAGGTACTTAGCTTAGCACTTGCCGTCGCAGTGTTCTTTTTAATGGCACGTTTGCCGTATCAATGGTTGCAACAGCGATCAAAACAAGTGCTGTATGCTGGCCTAATAGCTTGCGGAATATTGGCAGTGGCTGGCTGGCTTCAGTTGGGGATTGCCCAGTGTAGTTTGGGCGCGTGTCGGTGGTTCGACCTTGGCCCCTTAGGGAGTGTTCAGCCATCTGAATTCTTAAAGCTTGGTTTGCTGCTTTTTGCCTCTGGGTTTATTGCGACTCGCACAAAGCAAGGGTTACTGAATGATACGTACAAGTCAATCATTCCACTCGGTGCACTATTTTTTGTAATCGCAGTGCTCGTGATCGGTATTCAGAAGGATATGGGCACCGGCCTTGCTATGTTAGCTATTCTTGCCACCATGATGCTTGTTGCTGGGCTTAAATTGCGAGTTGCTTTAGGGCTTGGACTGGTCGCACTAGTTGCTGGCGTTCTGCTTATTATTATTGCGCCACACCGCGTGGATCGTATCACGGCATTTTTGCAGGGCGACAGTGCATCGGTAAGTGATGCCGAAACCTACCATATTGCCCACGCAAAGATAGCTATCGGAAGCGGTGGTCTGCTCGGCGTTGGTATTGGCAATAGCGTGCAAGCAACCGGCTACTTGCCTGAGGCCATCAACGACTCGGTATTCGCCATAATGGGCGAGACCTTCGGCTTCGTTGGGCTGGTTTTGGTGCTGATATTATTTACTGCGCTGCTTCTGCGAATTTTGAACGTAGCCGATAAACTTCCAGGCCTAGAAGAGCAACTGCTGGTAGTGGGAGTATTTGGCTGGTTGGCTGCGCATGTAATACTGAATGTGGCCGCTATGACAGGCATATTTCCGCTCACTGGTATTACATTGCCACTGCTAAGCTTTGGTGGAACCAGCATGGTGTTCATCGCCGGAGCACTTGGTTTGGCATTCCAACTATCTCGGTACACAACACACAGAACAATAAGTGAAGGAGCGCGCTATGAAGATTCTCGCAGTCGGCGGGGGGTCGGGCGGACACGTTACGCCAGTCGCGGCAATCGTATCTGAACTCCAAAAAGATAGCGACCAACACGAAATTCGATTTTGGTGTGACAAAAAATTCCTGGCTGAGGCACGGGCAACGATGCGTAGTGTCGATGCCAATTTACCGGTAGAAACAATCATATCGGGCAAGTTTAGGCGCTACCACAACATTCCAGTTTGGAAGCAATTACTGCAGCTTCGCACTATCGTGCTTCCAAATATCGTAGACACAGTAAAAATAGCCGCGGGTACTCTGCAAAGTACACTAAAACTAATCTTCTGGAGACCTGATGTAATTTTTACAAAAGGTGGCTATGTGTGTCTGCCTGTTGGTGTTGCGGCGCGAGTATTACGCATACCCTTGGTAATACACGATTCAGATACGCATGCTGGGCTTACCAATAAAATTCTTGCTAAATGGGCAGTGGCGATAGCTACCGGTGCGCCGCTGGAATACTATGATTACCCAACATCGCTTGCTCACTATACGGGCGTGCCACTCGACCCGTCACTACGTCCAGTCTCAGAGGAAAAACAGCGTGAGGCTAAAACTCAGCTCGGCATTGCGGAGAATCGTCCATTTGTTGTCATCACCGGAGGTGGCTTAGGGGCAAAAGTCATCAATGATGCCGTAGTGGCTTGCTCGAGTAACATAACCGAACACGCTGACGTACTTTTGTTAACAGGGAAGAGCCACTTTGAAGAAGTCAGCAATGCACTTGACGAAGAGCAGTCTACGGCGCTTCGGATTGAGCCGTTTTTGGCAGTACAAGATTTGTATGTAGCGTTTGCCGCTGCAGATGTAGTGGTGGGCAGGGCAGGGGCAACTACCCTTTTAGAAGTAGCAGCATTGGCTAAGCCGACAATCCTTATACCAAATGCGCAGCTTACTGGTGGCCATCAACTCACCAATGCGGCACGCTATGAGGAAAAAGGGGCAGCAGTAGTACTTGATGACGCTGTCGTCGAAGAAAACCCTACCGTACTTGTTCAGACTATCGATGCGATTTTACACTCACCCGAGCAAAAAGATCATTTGTCGCAGGCGATTCGGCAGTTTGCGCGCCCAGACGCCGCGCACGAGGTTGCAGTGCTTATTCTGGCCAGTAAACGAGCGTAACTATCTGATACAATTAGCATAAGAGACATGCCCAAATTTTTTTCTAAGTCATCCGATAGCTCCAAAAATACTCCGCCACGTCGACGTGGTGGCGAAGTCGAGCGACCCACCAGCCCTAATCTATCTCAGCGGTATTCTTTTTTGCGTAATCGAACACTAACGGGTAGCTCATCGGCGCAGGTTGCCAGTACAAATGAATTAAATGCCGAGCTTCGATCACCGCGAGCCCATGTGCATCACCTTACGAAGCTACGCCGCAGATTACTGGTATATTTCGTGGGAGCTGTAGCCGCCGCCGCGGCGCTATACATGATATTAAGCCAGCTCGTGGCCACTTACGCGGTACACATCGCTGTTACGACGCCTAATCAGCTCACGCAGGCCGATACCTCCACCTATGAGCAAGCAATAGATAGCTATTACGCGGCCAGACCAGCTGAGCGCCTACGTACACTACTCAATAGTGATGCTTTACTTCGTCATGTTCAAGCCCTCCAGCCAGAAATCAAAGCGATTAGTATTGAGCCAAGTGGCGGCTTTGGTCAAGCGACAGTCGAGATAATTCCGAGAGAACCATTAGCCAGGTGGAGTATCGCTGGCAGCACACAGTACGTCGACGCATCCGGCGTAGTGTTTGATCGCAATTTCTATAGTGAGCCAACACTAAAAATCACCGACAATAGTGGTATTCCTTCAGCGAATAACCAAGCGGTTACGAGTCAGCGTTTCTTAGGTTTTGTTGGTCGGGTAATCGGGCTCGCTAAGGAGCAGCGTCTGGTGATTACCCGTATTACCATTCCTTCGCAGACAACGCGGCAAATTACTGCGTATGTAAGGGGTATTCGGCCATACTTTAAGTTATCGGTCGATCGGTCAGCAGGGGAGCAGGCCGAGGATATGGGGCGTGTGGTCAAATGGTTGCGCACTACCGGTACTCAAGCTCGGTATGTTGATATACGAGTAGAAGGTAAAGCGTTTTACCGGTAAAGCTTGTAACATATTCACAGGACAGCCTATTGGGCAGGGGGGTGGATACCTTGCAGTGCGCCAGCAGACCACTTTCGGCGTGCTCATGAACTTAGCACGCCTTGCGTTTCGCCTTTAGTCTGCCATCACACTACAAGGTATCCACCCCGCCTTACCGAGCACTAGTTCGGTTTTTGTTCTATTTATGAAAAAACAAAAAAACTATATTAAAATAGGGAATTGGCAAAAAAGCAAATAGGGTAAAGCAACAGAGAAAAAGAGTAGGGGGAAATAAAATTTGAAAAATGCAAATATGTGGCAAATATATGGGCTTGTGTGGAAAACTATGCAGATGGCCGTGAAAACGTTGTATATTTGCACAACATAACTCCGCCCAGGAGACTAGCTAGTAATGCGGAGTAATAGTATGTTGTAACCGTGCGTAGTGTAGAACAAAACTGGCACCAAATGCATATGTATACAGATAAAGTCCCCCGCTAGGAAGGTATAGTGAATCAACTTTGATAACTATTGTTAATGTCGTAAAAGATATATTGTGCGACGTTAAGTCTATATTCAAATCACGACACGTTATACATTCCCTACGCACATAGTTACACCCGATTTTTGCGTGCGCCCTGCTGTTTGTTTCATGCGCCCTGCTTTTCATACCTACACAATGCTTTTTAACCGTTGTCACACCCAGATCCTAGGTTTTGTGTATACATACAATTTACTACACTGACCATCACGTCGATATTTATTAAGTTCTATTTTTGTTCTATGCACTAAAAGACGATGAAATAACGTCAAAATAAAATACCCCTTACGATAAGGGATATTCTACTGCAGTAGGGTACGAACGGGCCTAGACACTCATAGAGAGCAATGTCCAGGTTCCTCCCCGGTTATCACTACGAAGCTTGAACTGGCTGATGCCGTCGGTCATGGTGAGAAGTTGAATTACTTTCCCGCCTTTAGCGACAACACAGCTGAGTCCAGCATCGATGAAGTCGTAGCTTTTGCCACCGTACTCCATTCGCTTTGGGTAGGCCATAAGACCCTTTCTGAACCCTAGCGCAGTGATGATAACTGGTGTGTTTATTGGTTGTGTCATTTTTTCACTCCTGACTCGTGGTGGATGCCTACGAGGCTAATACTTTGATATGATTAGCGAACGGATTTTGGAGTGAACCATCTAACGGACAGGGCGCGGCGACCGCTCTAACTACGCCTTTTTACCGAGATGATTGGTGTAAATGTACATCCCTGATCAGGGGATATAGGTTGTAATTACGGTTTGTAGGTGGAAAGTCCCCCATTTGGGAGCCAGTACTTACATAACCATTACTATTATAGCGCTGCGCTTGCTTGCAGTGTCAACACGTTTATTCATGTATTTAACGCAACGATATGTTGGCCGAGCCGGAATCAGGCAGTGTGCCCTCTTTTTTGGCTGGAGTGTTTGTAACGGGGGTGGTATCAGAGGTCGCACTCCCCTGCTCTACCGGAGCGGATTCGCCCGTGGTCTTTTTCTTGCGTTTACGGGTGCGTTTCTTCTTTGGTGCGCCATCTTCACCCGTTTGTGGCTGGGCTGAAACGGCTGGTTGCGCACCGGCATCGATAGGCCAATTTTGGGCCATGGCCTGTGATTGAGGTTGAGGCTGCGGGGAGGCGGTTCCCATAATGAGCTGGGCTATCTCTGTTTCTACCTCGGTGCGACTGCGGCTGTAATTCAAGCGAGTGTGCTCGATAATTCGGCCGGTGTTGTCGTCTTGTGGTGATGGCAAGTTAAGGGTTTTGGCGCTGAAAGCCGGTGTTTTTTCTCCGTTTATTACCATATTGATGATGAAGTTACGGTTGTGCATTTGCAAGAGGTCGAGCGCTTCAAAGTTTGGTTCGAACTGTTTTGACAGTATTGGCGCGTCATCGGCCGATACACGGAAGCAAATCATGGTACCGACGTTGCCAAACACGGCGTCGCGCACAGTTTCGCTCATCTGACTAATATACTGGTTGGCGACGGTAAGGTTTAGGCCATATTTACGAGCTTCAGACAGAATAGTGGCGAAGCTATCGGTGGCAAAGTTTTGGAATTCGTCGACGTACAGGTAAAATGGCTTACGATCTTCAATGTTCGGAATATCCTGCCTGCTCATGGCGGCAAGCTGAATTTTCGTGACGATGAATGATCCTAAAATTGCGGCGTTATCTTCACCAATCAAGCCTTTCGAAAGATTAACAATAAGGATTTTACCTTCGTCCATGAGTTGGCGAATATTAAACGTGCTCTTTGGCTGGCCGATGATGTTTCGGATAATTGGGTTGGCCGTGAAAGCACCAACCTTGTTGAGCACTGGCGCGATTGCCTCTGCCTGGAATTTGTCGTTCCAGCTAGCAAATTCAATGTTCCAGAACTGCAGCACCACCGTGTCAGTGCAATAACCAAGTGTTTCTTTACGGAACTTTTTATCGGTAAGCATGCGGGTAATGTCGAGCATGGTCGTGTTTGGCCGATCGAGCAGAGCGAGGATGGTATAACGCAAAATATACTCAAGTCGTGGCCCCCAGCTTTCGCCAAACATACGCTTCAATACACCAATCACCTCTGAGCTAATGTTGGTTTTCATGTTTGGGTCGGTGACTTCCAGAGGGTTAAACCCTAACGGAAAGGCGGTATCAGCTGGGTTGAAGTACACCACGTCTTTTAGCCTGCTGCCGGGGATAAAACGCATGTTATTGACCGCGAAGTCGCCGTGAGGGTCGATTATCGCATAGCCGTGGTCGTGGTAAATGTCAGATAGCGCGAACAGCTCGAGCAAACCAGATTTACCAGCACCGGTTTGACCAATAATGTAGACATGACGCGAACGGTCGTAGCGAAGCATACCGAACTGGTGATTGATGCCACGGAAGTTGGTTACTCCAAAGGCAGAAATGTTTTCGTCAATCGCTGAATTGCCAGTAATGACGGGTAGTTTTGACGGTGGTTCGGCGGTTTTGCTGCTCGCCCATACGATGCTCGGGGTTTCCACGTTGGTGTGGGGCAAGTGAAACACACTGGCGAGTTCTTCGATATTGAGCACGAACCCACGATTCTTGAATAACCTCGCTTTATAAGAGCTCAGATCTTCTTTCTGAAAGCTCGCACCCACCATGCGAAATCCGTTTAGGTTGGTGCTGTTGAATTGCTTAAACGTACCCACAATGGCCTGCATGCGTAGCTTGGCGGTTGCTTGGCTATCGCCGAGGTATGCTAGGCGAATTTGTACCTGATAGCCGAGTTTTGTTGCCTTCTTCTCCACTTCTGCGATACGGGTTTTATCACGGTCGGAAAGTTCTTTTGGTGCCGCCGTGCCAGTTCCCTGCTCTGGTGGTTTCCACAGTGCTTCAAAAAAGCCACCGAGCCAGCGAAAATCAAACGCCCCTGCCCCGCCCTGGCTCAAAGCAGCAAATGGACTACCTCCGCGCAAACCAGCCACCCAGCGCTCTGATACGCGGTGCCAATCATCGGCGATTGGCCGTACGAGCACTTGCACCCATAATTCCTCGTTAGCATTTTCGAGCTTAGCTAGAGTACCGGTGATACCAGCTAATGGGTCGACTTCGAAGTTTTGGAAGGTTTTAATCGGGAGAACTTCGTTGTCGGCAACGGTGATGCTAGAGGTATATACTACGGGGTGTTGACGGTCGTGTGTCACGTAATCTTCATCTGCGGTGTGTATCTGTACTGTTGGGTACTGGGCGTAAATTTGACCCTCGACAAAGCTCTGCAAGCTACGTGGTACCCACACGTAGAAGCGAATCTGGCCGCCTACCGAGGCGATTTCAAAGCTAAGGTGCTCTTGCACCCCGTTATTGAGTCGGAGTTCCGTTTTATCGCGTAAAATACCGTGCAAGCTGGCGAATAGCTGCTCGGCAGCGAGTTCTGATTTATCGTTCGCTTTCGGAATTTCAAGAACTAACAGTACACTATCGATCGGGCGCGATGTATCAGCGGTCCGGTAATTTCGCCAAGTAAGGTACAGGAGTATGCCTACTAGGGGTATCCAAACGTACCACTGTAGCAAAAATTCAATTAACCAAGAAAATACAGACATAAATTCTTCTTTTATTGTCCCACCTGTGGCCTCTGTTTGCAAGGCGTTGGACGTTGCGTCTATGTGTAATCACTGGCGTGCCTGCTGTGCCACGGTGTGACAGGATACTTTTTGTTGCACCCTGCGGAACTCGCTTTGCTCAGACATCCTCGGGTGGTCAGAAAAAGAATCCCATCACATCAGGACAGCAAGGCAATGCCAGCTCCTGCACATAGACACAACGGTTTGCCGAGAGAGTCGTTCCTGTTTATTCTAGATGCGTGTGACCCCTGTTTGCTTAAGCAAGAGGGGTCAGCCCAACGCCATGGGCTGCTTGCACCCATAAAGAGTGCTGAGAGAATGAACAGGGGCGACTCTCTTCGTAGGGTCGCGTCTTATTTAGCAGGCTCAGCGAGCTTGTAAGTAGCTTTAGAAACACGTTTGAACTGGGGCTTACTCTGAAGGTTCAACAAAATGGTGGTTTCTTTCACTTGGCGGCTTTTTAGGACACGCTTCACGATTTCATCGCGGTGCAATGGCTCGCCGGCTTTCTTTAGTACATCGGTGATTATATCTGAAACTGTACCCTTGCTGTAGCCCCACTCGTCGAGTGCGTAGATACCACGGCCAATCAGCACGAAGCGCTTGTCTTTGATAAGTTCGTTGTGAATAGCTTGGGTAGTAACATCTTTTCGCTTGAAATCACTTACCTTGATAGACTTTGCGATCTCTGAAAAGTGCATTGGTTTGCCATTGTCGGCCAAGATTACGTAGATTTTGTCGCGAATGTTCTTTGGGTTAACGGTTGGCCATTTTACAAGACCCCAGTTGTCACGTAGGCTCGCAAGCTTTTTGGAGGTGCTTGCAAGTGCGCTCACGTGGCTTGGGTGTTCGTGGCTTAGCTTGGCGTGAAGATCTTCTGAACTAATCGGCTCGCCGTGTGCTTTGATGGTTTTTACGATTTCATCGACATGTGCCTTGATTTTCTTCTCGTCGGCGTGCTCTTTGATACCAATAGAGTGGTAAAAGTCGTCGTTTTCGTTTACTACGGCGAGGTTTGGCGAAAGTTCAGCCAAAAATCCAATGTGAGAACGGTGAATTGGCGTAGCATCTTTGCCTACCATGTCGCGAGCAACATCTTGTACGCGAGCCACCCTACCCTTTTCAGATAAGTGTCGAATAATCTGGCGCTCAACCTCGTGCATGCTGGGTACTTTGTTGTCTTCAGAAGCAAGTTTCAGGCGAATCAGAATGGCTTTTTCAAGCTGACGCACGCGTTCACGAGTAATACCAAGTAGTTCACCAATTTGCTCGAGTGTTTCTTTGCGGTCGCTTAATCCGAAACGGCGCGAGATGATTTCACGTTCGCGATCTTGTTCAATAACACCTAATACATCGCTTACGGCTGTTTGTAAGCTGGTCGACATATCTGTTTGTGTGGTTTCTTCCATCGCGTTTGTTCGTTCCTCTCGGCCACCGGTTATAGGGTTAATAATGGTATCGTTTATATCGATTATAAAACAAAGCGTTTATAATGTCAAATATATTTTTTCACCAACTTGGTTGCTTAAATTATAGCACATACTAGACGCTTATGGTAAAGCGTGTTTTTAGGCTTTTTTATCCACAGTTTTGTGATTAGCCTTATACTGCTTCTTTGAAATGTCAAAAATTAGCGAACCCGCCCCTGTAGCGTCGCCGCCACGTGGGGCGGGTGCGCTGGATGGGCGGGTTGAGGCCTGTTGTTAGTGGATGTGCAGCGACTTGATGGTGCCGATCGCGCGCCCGTTGACCGTCAGTGGGCGGCCCACGGTGGGCCAGCGGCTGACGAAGGTGTCCTGGCGGTCAGCGCCAGGACCGGGCGTCAGGGTGACGGAGTGCACCCAGTTGGTCGACACACGACGGTCGACGGGCACCGAGATCTCCAAGCTGCGGTCGTCGTCCATCACGGCGGTGACTCGGCGGCCACCGAACTCCGCGAGGTTCACGACATCAGGGTTCGGTTCGTGCTTCGGCATCGAAAAATCCAATCCGTAGGTGAAACAGGTCAACGAATATCATACCGCAAAAGCATGCATTTGTAAATGGAAGAAAGTCGTTATGATTTCTTGCGAGGGAAGCGACGTTTACCCTTTTCAGGTGCATCTTTTAGTAATTGTTTGGCTTGGTCGTGAGTGATCGTTTTCGGGTCAGTATCTTTTGGAATTTTGGCGTTTTTCTTGCCATCGGTAATATACGCGCCCCAGCGGCCATTGAGCACTTTGACTCCATCACCAAAGTCAGCGATATTTTTCTCTGCCTCAGTCTTTAACTTAGCAGCGTAGAGCTCTTTTGCCTCGGCGAGCGTAATGGTATGTGGGTCGAGAGGTTTTATGCTCACGAACAGCTTATCTACCACAATGTATGGTCCAAAGCGGCCAATGTTTGCCTTTATATCTTTGCCGTCATCGGTTTGACCAACCAGTCGGGGCAATTTAAATGCTTCCAGGGCTTGTTCTAGCGTGACAGTTTCAATCTTGGCACCTTTTGGCATAGGTGCGAACTCGGGTTTATCGTCTCCTTCAGTGTCGCCGAGTTGTAGCATCGGTCCAAAGCGACCAAAGCGAGCATATATCATCTTGCCAGACTTTGGATCGATTCCCACTTCTCTGTTGGCACCCACTGTGCTGCGGTCGATGTCGCTCGATTTGGCGACAAGTTTATGGAACGGGTCGTAGAAATCTTTTAGCATGTCGTTGCGCGCGAGTTTGTTGTCGGCGATATCATCGAAATGCTCTTCTACACTCGCGGTAAAACCGTAGTCGACAATTGGCTGAAAGTGCTCGGTAAGGAAGCCTGCAATGAGCTCGCCAGCTGGCGTAGGGATGAGTTTTCCCTTGGTCGAGCCAGTTTTCTCTTCAGCAATTTCCTTTTCAACTGTGTTTTCTAGCAAGCGTAATACACGAATTTCGCGTGGCTCACCTTCGCCCTCGCCTTTTTCTACGTAACCTCGAGTTTGAACGGTGTCGATAATCGTCGCATAAGTGCTAGGACGGCCGATACCGAGCTCTTCGAGCTTTTTGACCAAGCTACCTTCGGTGTAACGAGCCGGAGGTCGCGCGAATACCTCGCGGGCTTCAACTTCACTGACACCTAATGCTTCACCATCTTTGACTGCAGGCAAGATTTCTTCTTTGCCGCCTCCGTACACTCGCAGGAAGCCATCAAATACAATCACCTCACCTTTCGCGGTGAAGACTCGCTTGTCGGTAGAAATAGCTATAGTAACGGTGGTTTTTTCAAGCTTTGCCGGAGACATTTGGCTCGCTAGGGTGCGCCGTCGAATCAAATCGTATAATTTCTGGTCGTATTCGTTGTTGCTGGCGGTTTCGCGCGACATATCGGTCGGACGAATCGCCTCGTGGGCTTCTTGGGCTCCTGCGCTCTTGGTGGTATATTTTCGTACAGTTGAATATTCAGGGCCGTAGAGCTGCTTAATGTAGTCGGTTGCCGCTGCAATCGCCTGCCCGCTGAGGTTCACACTATCGGTACGCATATAGGTGATTTTTCCGTCTTGGTAGAGCTTTTGGGCGCTAGCCATGGTGGCTTTTGAGCCAAAACCGAGCTTTGAGTTGGCCTCTTGCTGCAGTGTGCTGGTGGTAAATGGCGCGCTTGGGTTGCGCGTGCCTGGAGCTTTCGTGGTGCTATGGACGCTATAGGTAGCGCCTTTAAGGCTTTCTAAGAAGCTTCGTGCATCATCTTCGGTCTCAAACCGCTCTTCAAGTTCAGCTTTAAACTCTTGCTTATCGTGGTAAAACAAGGCCGTTACCTTGAACTGGCTGCTACCTTCAAACGCGGCGATTTCTTGTTCGCGCTCTACGAGCAATCGCACTGCTGGGCTTTGTACACGGCCGGCACTTTTGCCACCAGGTACTTTTTGCCACACGACCGGGCTTAATTCAAAGCCGACGATTCTATCGAGAATCTGGCGCGCTTGCTGAGCTTCTACTACGTGCATGTCTACTGTTCGTGGGTGCTTCACCGCTTCTTCGATAGCAGTTTTGGTAATTTCGTGAAAAACAATACGGTTGGTGGTCTTTGGATCGAGCCCGAGTACCTCGCATAAGTGCCAGGCAATCGCCTCACCTTCGCGGTCCTCATCGGTTGCAAGCCATACGGTTTGCGCAGTTTTTACTGCCTTTCTTAGCTCGGCAATTACTTTTTTCTTTTCAGGGTCAATTTCGTAGGTGGCTTTAAAACCAGCGGCAATATCAACGCCTGGTTTCCCTTCTTTTGTCTTTTTCGCAATACTGCGGATATGGCCAATACTCGAAAGCACAGTAAAATCACTACCGAGGTACTTCTCGATAGTTTTGGCCTTGGCCGGACTCTCTACGATTACTAGATTTTTGCCCATACGTCTATTTTCAAGCTAAACACAAGTGCCTATACTACGCAACTTTTGAGAAAATGCAAATATTTTAGGGGTTGCTTTTGCCAAGCGTAAGGAGTATAACAGAGGTAGAGACGTTCCAATACAAACACGAGCGCCCAAAATAGTTGCAAGTATTGCAAATTATAAATAAATATGATATAATAAGATATTATGTATTACGAGACTGATGCGGCATTTGACCAACACCGACGTGACCTTGAAGCTGGAAATATCTTAACCTACGACCCTAATTTCAACCCAGCCGAGAATGGCATGGAGGGCGAGTTAACGGTCTATGTAAACGAAGAAGTAGTCACCTTGTATGATTACGAGCTTGAGCTACTCGAACAAGAAGTGCGCCTACAGCTCGAAAGCGAACTTCATAACGCTGTGGTAATAGCCGAAGGCTCAACTCCGGCTGAAGCAGTGATTCAAGCGGTTGAAGAAGCGCTGCAAGAATCTATGGCCGAACTTGAGGAGCTAGAGATTGAGCACCCAAAGTTCTCTGCTGCTATCCATGAATATGTTGCTGTAGAGCTTGCGAAACGGCTCGAGGGTAATGTAAGCGAATTTCACGGTAAACTTCTAGAAATTATTGTTATCGGCGATATTGTACGCGACCTGCAAGACGAACTAGACATTGAAGAAGGCGGCTATGACAACATTGCCGAGGAAATGATGCATTTCGCCGATGCGATGCGTGACAGAGCTTTCGTAGAAGCCGAGCTAATGATTGTACACAGTGGCGAGCTTAACCAACGCGATACCAGCATACCCGTGCCTGCACTGTACGATTTAGAGATTGAATTTGAAGCACCTACCCAAGAACCTGTGCCTGCAGTAGTATAAACATAAACAAAGGGTTAAATATGAAACAACCCAACAAAAAATATCGACAAAAGCTAGGTCTTGCCGCGCTTGATGCGGTAAGCGCTTAGCGTAAGGTCCACTGATTCGAGCCGAGGTTGCGCACAACTCCGGCAATCTCGAGCATTGTCAGCGTCGTAGCAAATTCGGCGGCGGGCAGTTTCGTCGCTTTTTGTATTGCTTCGCCATCTCGCATGCCGCTAGAAAGCTGTTGAATAATCGCCGTCTCTGCAGGGGTGGAGCCAAGTGCGAGGCGGGTTTGCGGCGCTACGGCACCAGGTGCGATTACGTCCAGCACGTCCTGGTAGCTCGTTAGCACGGCCGCGCCTTGTTTGAGTAGTTCGTTGCAACCACTTGAGAGCGGGCTAGTAATATTCCCCGGTACTACAAATATCTCTTTACCCTGCTCTAGCGCATGAGCAGCGGTGTTGAGCGTGCCGCTTTTGGCGGCGGCCTCGGTAATAATAATGGCATCAGCGAGCCCACTTACGATGCGATTACGCTCTAAAAAGTAGTGTGGCCGAGCTTCTTCGTCACGCTCGTATTCGCTCATAACTGCTCCGCCCTTTTTCACTATCTCATCCGCTAAACCTTTGTGACTCGATGGATAGATGCGTGGCAAGCCACAGCCTAGTACTGCAATCGTGGTACCACCGGCTTCAAGCGCTGCTTTGTGCGCAATGCTATCGACGCCGAGCGCCAAGCCACTCACTACCACCACGCCGCGTGATGCGAGCTCAAAGGCGATTTTATGTGTCACATCACGCCCATAGCCGGTGGGTTTGCGAGTGCCTACGATTGCCACGGTGGGCACGCGCTCAGTCGGCAGTGTTCCAGTATAATCCAATGATTTTGGAGCATTAGCAATATGTGTTAGTATCTGTAGAAAATTTTGCTCATCTGGTGATATTGTATTGATTTTCATAAAAAAAGTGATAAAAGGTATTGACTTTATGTCAAATACGTGCTAATATGGGGCATGATTGGTTAGTCCGCGAGGGTAACCAAACGCACCTTATACCCCCTATTCTAACTTATGTTAGGTTGTGAGCAATGGCTCTTGGCAGTAATCTACCCTCCACTTCCTCGAGTAAATGATGTTTCAGCAAACATTGCCCACATACTAACCCCTTTAACCCTATTTCATTGGGTTTATCGCTAGATGACTATCCAGTAGCACATTCGTGTGGGCGCCCACTTTCTGTGGAGTAGTGCGAGCGCTTCATCTGATAAACTCAGGGTGGTTGAAGGGTCAAATAGCTCCAGGTGATGCCCACCCTTACCTGGGGCTTTTTGATTGGTTATGAGACACCCTTTCAGGGTTTCTCATCGTGCCGGGCACTGGCAGAGCCAGCTGCTCGGACTGCTCTTCTCAGGAAAATATAAAAATACCCACGAAGTAAATTCGCTGGGTATTTTTGATTTAACTACATTCAGATATGCTCAGGGCCCCGATCGCTGGTGCGATGCGGGGCCCACGGAGCGAGGCGGTCACTCGTAGCGATCGAGTTCGCAGTCGAGCAGCATCCGAAGACGCCTGAGACCGCTGACACGTCGCTTCTCGATGCTAGCGAGGATGAAGGCCACGGCCCCTCGCTCGGTCTCTCGCCGTACGTAGAGACGCCCGTCCTCGCCCCTGTAGAGGGGCACGCGAGCGTCCTCGATCTCGATGAAGCGCAGGTCGCTGCCGAACAGTGCCTGGTAGACGCCGCGGAAGAACGATGACTCGTTCTTCTTCACAGCGTAGGCTCTGCCGACGAAGACGCTGTCGTCTTTGTCCCAGTTCGTAAGAGCGGTCAGTCTCGACAGCTGTCGAGAAATCTCGCCCGTTAGCTGGGACTTGACCTCATGCACTGTGTGCTGGTCGGTCATGGTTGCCTGCCTCTCAAGCTCCGAACCTCGGAGCGGGGTGGATTGTCGGGCGACGTTCGTCACCGCTCGACGAAGTTACGCATAATTATATCATTGAAACACCTTAAATCAAGCTAGAGCCGCTAGAGCTGGTGTGCTATAGTAAAACTACTGCTACGCATGTACGATGCAGCTGATGTAGCCACCGAAACATTTGAATTTTCACTTTGATACATAAAACGTAAAGGAACAAAATGGACTATTTAGTAGTACTTTTTTGGGCACTGGTAGGCAGTGTTTTATCTCTAGTGGGCGGCATTGCCCTGCTAGGTCATACAACCGTAAGAAACATTGCGATTCGCTACGGGGTTCCCTTCGGCGCTGGAGCATTGCTAGCGGCGGCCTTTTTGGGCGTCTTCCCAGAGGCGGTTGAAGATAGCAGCATCCACTCGGCAGTGATATATGCTCTAGGCGGCTTTTTGGGCTTCTTTGTGCTAGAAAGGTTATTGGGCTGGTTTCACCACCACGAACACCACCACCATGACAAGGCACACGGAGCAAAGAATAAAACTCACCAGTGGCTGGTGATTATTGGTGATACACTGCACAATGCTATCGACGGCGTGGCCCTGGGCGCAGCGTTCTTAGTAAGCCCGGCTGCAGGCATTGGCACGGCTATTGCGGTGGCAGCACACGAAATTCCGCAAGAAATTGGTGATTTTAGCATATTGCTTGGCAAAGGCATGAAGCCGGCTCGGGTGGTTTGGGTGAACATTCTCAGTGCGCTTGCTACGGTGGTAACTGCTCTCGCCACGTTTGCTATAGGTGATGCAAGCGGCTTCAACCCTGCTCCGCTGCTCGCTATTGCCGCCGGCTTCTTTATCTACATTGCCGCCAGTGATATCATCCCTGATATTCATGAAAAACCACGTGCCGAAGGTAATGTGCAGGCCGCGATGTTATTAGTAGGCGTGGTGGTACTCGCTTGGGTGATTAGCCTTACTCCGCATGCGCATTAGCGGTGCGTGGCGTGATCGAAATTTCCTGCCAGAAAATCGTCGACGAGTTCGGCGATTTTCTGCTGTATTACAGAGAGCACTTTGCGCTCTTCGGCGGTAAATTTAGCAAGGACGAAGTCACTATCATCAAGCAAAGCACGCTGCTCGGTCGCAATACCAATCCGTACTCGATTGGTCTGTTCCATGCCGTGCTGATTAACACTTTTTATGCCGTTGTTGCCAGCGTCCGAGCCGCCAATTCGTGTGCGCACTGTTCCGAACGGGAGGGCTAAATCGTCGTGTACCACCAAAATGTCCTCAGGCTCAACCTTGTAAAAATCAGCGATGGCTCGCAAGCTTTGTCCTACGAGGTTGTAATAGGTTGCTGGCTTTACTAGTAGTACTTTTTCACCAGAAATCGTAAATTCGGCTACGTCTGCGTGAAACTTCTCTTTCGTTTGGAATGAAACCCCATTTTTATCAGCATATTCGTCGAGTACGGCAAACCCCACATTATGTCGGGTACCGTCATACTGCTGCTCGGGATTTCCTAGGCCAAAAACGATTTTCATATCTGTTCGTAGTATACATTATTGCTTTTTTATTGCTTTTATGCTATAATATTAATTGTGGGGCAACCCGCACCTTCGCCAAGGAGTATGAGCCTTGGCACTTCCCCGAAGGAGCAGTACATGAACAAGCACGAATCTGGCATGATGGCGATGGACCGTAGGGACCGCGTCGTCGTCTGGATCTTCGTCGTACTGACCATTGTCGCGATGGTGAGCTGGCGTCTGACGTTCGGCTCCATCAACCACGACGTGGTCATGGTGGTGAGCGCTGTCATGGCGTTCGCTGTCATCTATGCCATCGTGGCTGGTCGCATCTACCGCAAGCGCGTGCTTCGTGCACGCCGAGCGGCGCAGCGCCAGCCCGTTCGCCTCATCTACGTGGGCGACGGCGAGCTGACCCATCAGGGCCAGCGGTACGACCTGTTCGACTACGTCGGCGACATCGGCATGGCAGACACTGCCCCGCCGGTTTCGCCGCTCTGACGGAAGAGCCCGTCGTCCTTCTCTTTATGGGTTGGACGGCGGGCTTCGTCAATTTATGAGTAGTAGGTTGAGTAGGTGTAGTGCGCGTATCGAAGGGTGTCGCCATACGTGGCGGCTTTTTGTTTGGGCAAAATGCTCACCTCTTGTGGTATTAGTGCCGATCGATTGGGCTCGACCTGAGCAAGCCACTCGGGTATTGCATACGCTGTGTCGTCAAGCATGCCGTGCAAAAATGCTCTTGTTGAAGTGTGGCTAACGAAACGTTGTAATTGGCCAAGCGCCTTTGTTGAAAACATCGCAGTTGCAGTATCTGGCGATTGAGCAAGTTCATGAAGAAACGTTAATGCGTGGAGTGTTGAAGTGTTACTTTCAGTGCGAAGCGATGCATCATAGGTTTGCTCGGCAATATGCGGATAGAATTCTATAAATTCTCGGATAATGTCATCACGGTTGAAATCGTTACTAAACTGCCCGTCGAAGGCATCTTTTATAGCAGGATCTGCGGCATTACGCTGGTTGCCGGATATAATATCGTCTACATCAGCATCTGGTGCGTGCCAGACAATACTATCAGGCTGCCAGTTCTTGAAGTTTCGACCCCAGTGGCGTGTAAACGGGACTACATACCAATTCGTTCCCTCGGCGTTTGACGTCAAAATACCTTCTAGTGCTTTTTCGGTTGGCACGCCGCGCATTATCATGTGGGATAATGTCCGGCTTGAGCGACCGTTACTATCAATAAATGGATGTATTAAAACCGTTGCGCCGGCTACAGTTATGCCAGCATAATCAAGGGCTTGCTGGTCGTCGAGAGAAGTATCTTTAAGAAACGAGCGGGCGATATCCCATGATATACGAAGCCACGTTTCTTTGTCGCGCTGGTCCATCACCTGTATACCCTCAAGAAACACCGGTTGGCCATCAAAGGGTTGCATTGAGGTCTTGCCTCGCAAATGGCCATCAAGTAGCTGTAAAATATCGATAAAATCATCTGAAGATAGTCGTGAGAAGTAATCACGTCTAGTGGTGCTGTCTTCGAGCTCTGGAATACTATCGAATAGCGCTAGAAGCTCTGGGATGACGTCAAGCGAGTGTTTGACCGCTTCACGATTTATCATGGTCGGGTGCTTTCATCTTGCCCGCCCTTTTGTTGATAGGTTCTTTGCCAGCCGCGACGCGTTCGCGGTTGTTTTTTATTTGTTTTTCGTCTCGGAAGCTAAATTTTATTGGTGTACCAGAATAATCATAGGTTTCGCGTAGTAGGCGCTCGAGGTAACGTTTGTAGCTCCAGTGTACGAATTTGAGGTTGCTACCGTGAATCACAAACCACGGCGGCATGGTATCGGTTTGTACCATGTAGCGAAGCTTCGGGTGGGAGTTTTTTAGCCCAGCTGGGGGGTGTTTGGCCGTTGCCTTTTGCAGCAAGTCGTTTAGTACGCGGGTTTTGGTCTCTTGCTTGCGGCGAGCATCGATATCGAGTGCTAAGTCAAATAATTTCGTGACATTTTGCCCGGTAACGCTACTGGTGAAAATAAGCGGTGCCCAAGGAGTGAATTTAAAGTTATAAGCGATTTTTGGCGCTAGAGCATCGCGCGTGTAGGCATCTTTGCCTTCCACAGAATCCCACTTACTCACGACAAGCACCAAGCCCTTGCCTGCTTCGGCAATCAGCCCTGCCAAGCGTTGGTCGAGCTGTACGTTGAGTTCATTAACATCCATGAGCAGGAAACAAACGTCGGCTTCCTCGATGGCTTGCAGCGTACGCAACACGCTAAATTTTTCTATGCCCACCTCTTGCTTACCCTGACGGCGAATGCCAGCGGTGTCGAGTAGTTCAAGATCGCGCTTGTCATAGCGCAAACCGACGCGGTTAACATCACGAGTGGTTCCAGCGATATTTGCTACCAGTGCTTGTTGTTTGCCTGCTAAGGTGTTGAACAAGTAGCTTTTACCAACATTTGGGCGGCCAATGAGAGCAATTCGCAATACTTCGTCTGGTTCGGTGTCTTTCACCTCTGGCAATAACTTACTTAGGCGCGTAAGCAGACTGCGAATGCCACGATTATGCTCCGCGCTAGTAAGTAGGATGTCTTTTATGCCCAGGCGGCGGAATTCTTCTGGGTCCAAACTGCCTTTAAGGTCGGTTTTGTTTACCACCAACAGTACTGGTTTTTTGCTTTTTAGCGCGGTTTTTGCAATACGTCGGTCTTCGTCGCTGGGGTACTGCGTACTGTCAACCATCACGATAATGACATCGGCGAGCTCGGTAGCCTCAGTAATTTGCTCTTGAATGGTAGCTTCAAATTCGTCTTCAGCGGGCTTTAACCCAGCTGTATCTACCAGCCAGAAGCTCTTTCCAGCCTCTGTAATGCGTCGTACTACGTTATCACGTGTTGTGCCCGCCTCACGCGCAACAATCGCCTCTTGTGAACCATAAAGGCGGTTGAATAGACTGCTTTTACCAACGTTGGTTTGCCCAACGATGGCGACGGTAGGAAGCTTGGCCATAGTGGAGGTAATTATAACAGAGGTAGCAACATTTTGCGAGCATAAGCAGCATGATTTGCATCTTCGGTCTGTTAGTTGTATAACCTATACAAATGAGTAAGGAAAAATTGGCCGAAGACAAGATTGATATTGATGCGTTTGTTGATGCTCTGCGTGCGTGTGCGCAGGAGGCATTAGCGCGTACGAGACATGTGAAGGTTGCTGATTTTCCAGAAGCGATACAGTGGGCACAAAGAAGCGACGAGGATTTTGCAGCCGATTTTAAGAATTGCGGTGGCACACAAGCTGGGCTGACAAAGATACTTGTCGCCTTCGAGGACAGACTTCGAGCACATATACGCGACGATAAAACCGACGAACTGCTAAGGTCGTTCGGTTTTATTGCGTCTAACCAGTAGTGTTGGCGACGATGGAGGCGTGCAAGTTGGCCTTGATGCATTAGTGAACCCAACGGCTACATTTGCCTTCACGAATTCAAACTACACAGAGCGCTGCCGAGACCGTCATATTCGAAGCCAATACCAAGACATTGCTGGCTGGGACACGACAAGTGTTGGCAACTACGGTGTTCACGACAGGTTAGATTTTATTCGTTACGTACGTATCACTGCGCTATAGAAATAGTGGCTAAAAGATAAAAAGTACGGAAGCCATTAAAAGGCCTCCGTACTTTTATAGTGCCCAGATTCGATGTTATCAATATTGTATTGCCCAAATCGCGTGCGATGAAGTGTAACGATTTGGTAACCAAGTGCAGCGAATGTACGGCGAATTTGTCGATTACGGCCTTCTGTCATGGTGACTTCATACATCGAGTCACCGTCCATACGCGAGATAAGAAATTGGCTTTTGCCATCTTCGAGTATTATGCCATGGTCGGAAATCATTTGTTGGTGCAGAGGCTGCAGGGGCTTATCTAGCTTAACCTCGTATATTTTCGTTTTGCGAAAACTTGGGTGGGTCATCTGATGAGAAAAGTTGCCGTCGTTGCTAAGAAGTAGTAATCCGGAGCTATCTTTGTCTAGTCTGCCAACCGGCTTAAGGTGGTGGTATTCTTTCGGAATCAAGGTATAAATCGTAGGGTTGTCGCCCTGTGCCTTGCGTGAAGAGACATAGCCAACAGGCTTGTGAAATAGAATAGTCTCGAGCTTGCGATGCGATGTAATCGCTTTGTCTCGTACCATAACTTTAGAATCAGAGGAAACGCGGCTGCCCAGCTGTGCTACTTCCCCATCCACTTTGACGTGGCCGTCGGCGATTAAATCATCGGCCTCACGACGCGAAATACCAAGCTGTAGAGCTAGGTATTTATTAAGTCGATCTTCTGATGATTGCACTGCTAGTGATTATAACAAAGACTTGAAGTTACGCTGTTGGATTTTCGCGAGGAGTTTCTTCGAATTCAATGCCATGTTCATCTGAAGTTGGAGCGGCCGGTGCTGCTGCAGCAGCTTCAGCAGGCGTGTCGCCCAGCTCTTTGTTCATCATGTCGGCGAGATCTTTAGGATCTTCGCCTTCTGGTTTTTCAAGAGGTTGGATTACCCTATCGGCTAGCCCGGTGCCAGTGCGTGGCTCTGGTGCTGCGGGTGCGCTCGAAGGCTGCGGTAATACACTTGAGGCTGGTTCTGCAGTGGTGACAGGCTCCGGTGCTGGCAACGGTGGTGTTGGCGCTGCCGGTGGCGCAGCAACAGGTTCAGGAGTAGGTGCTGAAGGAACTAATGGCTCATCGGGGCGTGGCGGTACGGCCGTGGCTGGTGCTGGTCGTGGTGCTACAGGACCAGCAGTTGCTGGTTCGGCAGGTTCAGGGGCTGGAGCGGCTGCTGGTGCACTAGGCGCTTGTGCGATAGGCGTTGGCGCTGGTGCCGCCGCGCCTGCAGCGGTAGGCACATCACCTAAGACTTCGTGAACAGTGCGCACTACATCTTCAATACCAACCTGGGACTTCACCAAGTAACGGTCGGCACCAAGTTGCTCGCCACGTTGACGTTGATCTTCACTTGAGAGAGCCGTCATCATAATGACTTTAATATCTTTAGTCTCGGTGGTTGAGCGCAAAATATCGAGCATGTCGAATCCGCTAATTTTTGGCATCATTACGTCACTTACAATCAGCTCAGGGCGCTCTTTGATGGCCATAGCCAAAGCTTCTTCACCATCGCCCGCTGAAACAATATCATACCCTTCTGCAAGTAGGCGTACCCCATAGATCTCGCGTAGGCTTTTGTCGTCTTCTACTAGTAGTATTTTCGTCATATTACCCTCATTGTACCGAAGCAGCTTTTAAAATGCTATACCCCTTATGGTTGATTTACCTTGTTTTCGTTTCGTTTTGGCACCACTACAGATGGTCTACCGGTTGAATACGGCGACACTACGGGTGCTGTGGGCGTAGAATTTTGTGTAGTTATAGGGTGCGGCATGGTAGGTTTTGGTAACGGTACTGTTGGAGCTGGAGTGGACGGCGCGGAAGTAAGCTCTGAGGCTGGAGTTTCCTTAGCTTGTGCCGAAGTAGGAGCCGGTTGTGTCGTTGCTGAAGGCTCGGTTGCCATGGTAGCGCTGGAACCAAGAGGTACAATTGCTGGTTTTTGAGCTTCTTTTTCAGCTTTTTCTGCGGCTTGTTCAATTAGGTGGTTTGCTTCCTCATTGTCGATACGTGGCAGAATGACCTCAAAGGTGCTTCCCTTTTTATATTCACTTTTTACGGTAATACGGCCCCCCATAACCTCGGTGAGGCGGCGACAAAGGTATAGTCCGAGCCCTGTTCCACCGATCTCTCGCGTATCGCTATTGTCGACGCGGTAGAACTTTTGGAAGAGATGCGAGATATCCTCAGCGGGAATACCGATACCGCTGTCTGCCACGCTGATAATCACGTCGGCATCCGTGCCCGTAACATCAATAACGACATCGCCAGAGGGCGTGTATTTAATAGCATTTTCAACCAAGTTGGCGATTACCTCGCGTAAGTGATCTTTATCAACGTTCACATAAAAAACAGGCGGTAACATTCGTCCAATCACTGTATTGTCTGCAGGGCGCGGCTTGTAAATAAACCGCAAGTCTTTTTCATCTGCTTTTGGTTTTAGACCTTCAAGCACCCCATCGAGGTATTCAACCACATTAATAACGGTTGGCGAGTTACCAATTCGGCCATCGTCGGCCTTGGTAACATCGAGCAAGTCCTGGAAGAGGCGACCAAGGTGTTGAGCTGATGCTTGAGCTTTGGTAATGTAATCGCGAGCCTTTTCGTCGATTGTCGCGGTGGCTGGATTTAAAGCGAGGCCCAGATAGCCTTCAATACTTGCCACAGGTGTGCGCATCTCGTGGCTAGCGGTCGAAATAAACTCGGCTTGTTCGCGTTCTTCGCGCTTGGCATTGGTAATGTCACGAAATACGATAATAACGCCGGTGCCGACCTGCCCGATTGGTGATATAACAAGCGAGAGGAGCACCTTCTTACCTGACTCAGTAATAACAGAAAATAAATCAGAGCGAATTTCTTGATTGCTCGCTAATACCTTCTCGACTGGGTCATTTGATACGGTTACCTGTGTGTCGGTGTGGTCATGCAGCTTCACAACGGATTTATAGCTAAGGCCAACTGCATCGTCCTTGCCCCACCCAATAATTCGCTGTGCGGCGGGGTTGATGAGTTGAATTACTCCCTTTTTATCTACAGCTATCACACCGTCGTCGATGGCGTTAATCACGACATCGGACTTGTTGGCGACTTGGCTTAGCTCACTTGCGAGATCTTTGTATGCCTTGTCTTTCGTGTCATCTTTTTCAGTTTTGGTGTGCCAAATAATAAAGCTGGCGATGAGCGGTCCGATGCCTGCAATGCCGCCTATAATCATTGCGCTAGGCGTGGCGTGCGTCAAAAAGGCGTAGACTAAGTACGCAATTATAGCGAATAATAGAATCGCTAAGCCCGGCACGCCAAAGATACCGGCAAATACCGCTACGGCTATCCAGAGCGCTATAAACGGCGAGCCTGTTTCACCGGTACTTAGTACGAGCGTAGCCGTCGTGAGTACCAGTAGTAAGTAGACGAAGGCCGAGGCAAGATGGCCATATTTCTGTGGGGTCCACCAGTACGCAGCGAATGCCACTACAAAGGTTACGCCTGACAATATGGCTCCAGTAGTATCGACAATCAGGTTGTTGTTTGTGAACTCTGAGCCTGTTAGTAGCGGCAAAAAATACAGCCCGACTACCATCAGCGAGATAAACATCGTTGCTTCGCAAATACGGCGATGCCAGAACCAAGTGAGTGTGAGTGCCTTTATCCTTGCCCCCTAGTTTTCCTTAGTGATTATTATGACAAACAACGCCCCAACAGGCAATACGCTTATGAATATACTTGCAAGGCTATGCAAAAAGCGTACAATGAGCCACAGACAATAGAGGCAAAACAGACATGGGATTTTCAACGGGTCTTCGGTCGGCGGTCGCACCTCACCACGAGGTGCTTTGGGATAAAGCTGTCGGAAATCGACCAGGCGCCTTCATAGATGACCACACACAAATAGAAACCGGCCGCACAGAACGCGTGCCGTTTTTTAATACTAAAATTGAACGGATTGCCTATGACGACTCGCCTACCGTGTTGCAAGACGAGCTCGAGCGTCCACTAGGAACGGTTTATCGCCACGATGTGAAAACAACTGATGGATTGTATCGAGCGAGCTCTGTATATATACCTGATCAGCGTATTGCCACGGGCTACCCCTTCACCTTAGCCATTGACACACCATGGTTCACCGGTACTCAGGGTCACAACGACGACCTGGCGAGTCTCTTGATGCGCGAACTAGGTGTTTCGGTGGTGCTGGTTGGCCCCGAGTACAGTACGCAACAATCAGGTTGTCTACTCGACCCACGAAGGTTGGCAAAAGTCGCATTTACTACCTTGAATATTCCGCAGGCACTATCGGCGGAGAGTTCGGTTGAAATTACGGCCGCGCTTGCTGATCATCACGACTTACAAAGGCAAATCGTAAAGCTCGGTGAATCGCGTGGTGGTATGGTTTCAATGGCTGTTCACCCTTACGCAAGGACTCGCGAGCTCGGATATATTTACTACGATTTAACCGACCCGTGCGTGGCTGAGCGATTATTTGAGGAGCCTAAAGACGTCTTAGACCTAGCCAAGTTCTCTCTGTATGAGTCGATTGGTGCTGCGAAGGTCGGCTTGAAATTGGCTAAAGAGCAAGCTTTGAGGCAAAAGGCTGGTACCATTCCGCTTCAGCCCGAATTTCTTGCCGGAGCAACACTTGCGACCTCACGCGCGATAGCCAGTGGCGAAGCAGGTCAATTCCCCAGCTGGATGCCACACGATTCAGCGGTGCATCTATTGAGTATGTTGAAAAATACTATGTCGAGCGCAGAGGCTTGGCCAGAGAAATTTGCTAATCACACAAACTTTGCTCACCTAACACTACATGAAATGCACTTTGGGCTTGCTGACCCTTCAGTCCCGCGCCACCTAATAGGAAGAGTGGCAGCACTTGGTGACGCTCTACTTGCGGGTGGACCGATTGACTATCGAAAAGTACATTTGCTCGACGACGATGACGTGCTTGGTGTCGTTGCGTAGGTAATATTTGTAATTTCATCATGCTCATGCTTTGAAATATTATTGACGAGGAGTAAAATCTACACATTAATATAATTGTGCCATTTGGCACAGGGAGTGTGTAGGATGAGGACAAATCTATCGCGACGCGTTAGAGCGGGGCTGATTGCGTTCGCATTGGTGGTAAGCCAAGTGCTAATGCCAGTGCAATCAGCATATGCATCGAACAATAATAATAACAATAATAATTCCGGTGACATCAAAGTCCACGAACCAGGTACCGATAGTGAACTGAATAATAACGACCCGAAACTAAGCGGCTGTTCTGTGCAGGTTGATTTTTACAACTTCAACAACACGACAGACAAAAACGCAACAGTATCATTTACCTCTCAGGCTCCAACGGCCAGTGCAGGTATTTTAGTATCGGGTGCTAGCTTGACACCGGTCGTTATCGGAGACGGTGACGCTGATGGTCAGGGCAACAACGACCTTGATGGTAGTTATATATATACACTCGGTTTCACGGGAACCCCTGCTGCTCAGGGATATCATGTAGATCTTGATGTTGTGGTAGGCAGTCCAAATGGTGGCTCAAAGCAAAAAGTTTTTTGGGCACCTGCTAGCTGTCGAGCCAAAGTGGCTGCTACTGCTCCAAGCATTAGTGACCTATGTGAGGTAAAGAATGACACCTATACAATACCTGCTACCCCTCATGTTATTTACAAAGTAAACGGTAGCTCTAGCATCAAGCCTGCTGGTACGTATTCAGCAAATGGTGCGTCTAGCGTTAGTGTTCAGGCATTCGCAATCGATGGCTATGTACTGGATGGTCAAGCCAGCTGGACGTTGAATTTTACCAACAGTGCCAATTGCGAAAAAGTAGTAGATTTACCTGAACCACCTACAACTATTGACGAATGTGGACTAGACAATATCCGCTGGAATACAGCAAGTTACCAAGATACAGATGACTACACTTGGACAGTAAACCAAGATGGTTCACTGACAGTTACAACAGTTGTTGGTGTTGAATTTCCAAATGAACAAACCAGCAAAACATATTACTTGCCAAAAGATAACGGCATAAAGTGTGCTCCTACAACTGACCCTACGAAAAACGACACTTGTGGTACAAAAAATGACACCTACACCATTCCAGAAGCAGAAGGTGTTGTGTACTACGTAAATGGTGTAGCTACTGAAGCGGGTACCTACAACGGGTATGGTTTTGTGAAAATTACTGCTGAGGCTCAAGAGGGCTACAAACTGCTCGGACACGACTACTGGAAATTCCACTTTAGCGACCGATATTGTAAGCCAGATGTAAAAGCATGGCTGAAGACGTTTTGCTACGGCGATGGCCAGTACTTCAAGCTTGGCGTGAAGAACAACACTGATTCTAAACAGAAGTACGAAATCGTTGTCACCGACAGCGAAGGAAACGAAGTGAAGCAAAGTGTAGTGTACTTACATTCTGGACAGTATGATGCCGGTAGTTGGATGACCAACGTCGATGACGAGTATACCTTCAGTGTTTACAGCTACAATTACGGAAAGCGTGGAGAGTTGCTTTGGGAGAAAATGATTGTAACCGAATGTGCTACCGACGTGTTTACTCCTGACATTTACAAGCGTGACCAGAACGGTAACTTACTGCCTGGTGCGAAATTTACTATTGAAGTGTGCCAGTACGGCAATGTAGTTCGCGATGATGTTCGCCTGAATATGGTTGCACCAGAGGGTTGGAGCTGTACTACCTACACCGATGTTGACCTAGGTAGCTACGCAAATGGCGATTGGTTCGAGCAAAATGTCGAATATAAACCATATGTACCTACAACAGTAACAATTACCGAAACCTATGCACCTGGCACTTGTGAGATTTCAGGCCCATGGAAGTTTAGCTGGAACTATAACCAACGAGAAGAAGTGCTAGTCGATGAGCAACCTGGTGTAATGCTAAACTCATTGAACAAAGGCTACTACCACCACGATATGAACAACATGGGCTCATGGGATAACGGTAGTAATGTGTGGGACCTAGAGAACAACTGCCCTCCAGGAAATGGTAGCGTGACTCCTGAAGATCCCGCAACGCCTGCAAGCGAAGCCCCAGTTGTTACCGAACTTCCACAAACTGGCCCTGGCGGTACAATTACCACCTTCCTTGCCCTAGTTGCGGCACTCGGAACCTATGGTGCGGTGTACTTCCTGCAGCCTAAAAAACGCTACGAACAGTAATCTAAGCTTTTAGCGTGGCGCTTCTAAATAACCGAGCTACAAACAGCACGGTAAGAAGCGCTGCGCAACCGGCTAGCACCATCTGTACAATCGAGTTCTTAAACTCTGTTCCCGTGTACAACACATGAAGCAATATAAGCACAATCACAGCATACGAAAGCTTATGTGACACGCTCCAAATAACTTTGTTACGCTTCAGGCGCGTGAGTGATGAGATAAGTATCCAAGCAGTTAAGTATACCGCGATAATTGCTGACGGAATGGCGAAGGATGCAAACATACTGCCGCTTATAGCTACATTTGCATAGATCTTATGAAACGGCACCAAAATATCGGCCAGACTAAACGGCAGATACGAATCTATTAGCAGCACGGCGATGTGTATACATACCATCACGGCTAACATAATGCCAAGCCATTTGTGGATGATCCATGCCTTTACTGGCTCGATGAATTTGTATGTTAAGCCTGTGATGTGGCCGATGCCCCCGATGCCAAGCAGTAGCATTAACCCAAGGGCAACCAAGCCGCTCACTCTTGTAATGAGCCACGGGAGCTGGCTAATGATTGAGTCTGTCACACTAGCACCTCCAAGCTGTCTGATCTTTGCAGATAGGCGCGATGAAGCGAATGGCGCTCCCACCAGCCACGTGCCTCACCATCGGCTAGCAGCAGGCTTTTCGCGGCAATATCAGCCTCTACGCCGCTTTGAGCAACGACAGACACGGAAAGCGTGTTTGATTGAGAAGGCTTGCCAGTTTGAGGGTCAATTAAATGGTGCCAACTTTTGCCACGACGCTTGGCCACGCTACTTGTAGCAATAGCCCACCTCCCTTCACCTATTTCGATAATTGGTGTCGCGTCGATCATGTCTAATGTAATCTTCCACGGTTTGCCGTTTTCACCATATCCAGCGGCAATTACATCACCTCCAAGACTAATCCAATAATCTGTTATCCCCCTCTCCTCGATGATATTTGCTAGCGCATCGAGTGCATACCCCTTTCCTAGCCCGCCGCTATCAAAGGCTGTACCGGGGGCGATTTTTGCCAACTGATTAGAGATATCAACTCTATGATTAGTATGAGACGCATTGAAGCTTCTAACGTCTGGCGTTGCGGCTTTGGCATACGAGTTGGTGAGCGAGTGCAAGTAACCAGCGCGCTGTAGGTCTGGCAAGACAAACGGGTCATAAAGGCCTTCACTCCAGGTTTGCATATCGTTTGATGCTACAAAGAATTCGCGCGTGAGAGCATCAATTGGTACATATTTGCCCTTTGACAGATTCATCATAGTGACGTCAGACGAAGGCAAAAAACGACTAAGTCGTTGCTCAAATAGCTGCAGATATGTTTTAAGACGTGACAATACAGTTCGCGCTGACGCTTCGTTTGCTACATTGAGCGTAAAAACTACCTTGGTGCCAAGAGCATGGCCGCTTTGTTGGATGATCATGAGGCTGTGCTCGATGGCTGGGAGTAGGTATACGACGATGGCTGGGAGTAGCTTTGAGACGGAGTGGTTGTTGAGCTACCGGTATCGGTCGTAGAGCTATCATCGCTCTCGGTATCATCGACAGATTCACTTGCTTCGGTACTTTCGGTATTGCTTGTGATGGTTGAGGTCGTGGCTTGTGAGTCGCCAATAGCATTCGCGAAGACGAATAAAAGAAACAGAATGCCCGACACAGACAATGTGCTCCAAATGACCGTTTGCACCATCGATTTACCAGCTATACTTCGCTCGGCTTGCGCGAAAGATTCGCTATGAATTGCTCGCTTGTTTACGCCGACGGATTCCAGCGAGCGCTCGGTTTCGATAACAAATTCATCAGGGCCACAAATATAATACCGAGAAGAATTTGGTTGACTCGACACCAGTTCGTCTATAACTTTAGCGTCGATTCTTCCCTGTGTTGCGCCTTGTTCGGGCTGGCCTGAGAAAAGCTCTAGGCGAATGTTTTTACGGCCTACTATGGCACTTCGCAGACTTTGAATGTAGGGCAGTTCTGAAAGCGATCGTGCGGAAATGAGCACGGTAATTTGTCGTCCGCTCGGACGTGCTAGCTCGTTTCGCAGCATACTTATAAATGGTGTAACACCTATGCCGCTCGAGATGAGTACCACTGGCTCGGTGCTGTAATCAAGCGTGAACTCGCCGAAAGGCCCCAGCAGAGTTACTTCGTCCCCTTTGTTGAGCTTTGATAGACTTTTTGTTGAATTGCCGACGCGTCGGAACACAAGCTCGAGTTCGTTTGAGCCAGCGATACTGACTGCCGAGAAGCAACGCATGGGGGTTTGAATGCTTCCCTTTTTCGCAGCAATTGCAAAATATTGGCCGGGCGAAAAATGCAGCAGGCCTTCATTACTAGCAACCCGAAGCATGCTGTAGGTTGGTGCGCTACGATTTTCGATAACAGTTGCGTGTATGAAAGACTTCATATTTCTAGAGTATGGGAACAAGCTTAAAACAAGCTGAGGGATAGAAAAATCTATTTTTTTGGGTGACCTTACCGGGAAGTACGCCAGATGATAACAATCCACTTTGTTTCTTGTTCTATCATGAGCTAAATTCTGTCAAATTAGAAATTATGACAGAATTCGCACCCTTCGGGTTCGACTTTCACGAGTGAAAGCACCACGTAAAAACCCCAGATTAACTGGGGCATTTACGTGGTGACCCTAGCCCAGTCGATTTATAAAGAATTAGTAGATGAAATTATACGGTGGAATGATATCCTTAGCGGCGTAAAACACCGAGAAGCAGCGGCATTTTAGCTCTGTTATATTACTCCCCCAGAGGGAATAGAGCTACTGATATAATAAACACAATAACCAACTTTAATACTTAAAAGTACATAATGTATTCAAAAATTACCGACAAGCAACTTGATGATTGGAAAAAAGCTCTCGCTAAATCTAATATAATTTACGATACCGACGAGGAATACCGAGACGCTATGAGTAATTTAACGGGTTTTTTCAACATACTTATTGAAATAGACCTGCAACAAAAATCGACGGTCAAATCAAGCAGCTCTAGCCAAGAAGAGCATTAAGCTCTTTGAACATATTTTCAAATCTATCGAGTGTTGCGGCGTCCACGGCTTTTTTGGGCAACGGGTTACTCACGAGATGGCTCGCTACTAAGAAATGATTGTAACCGCCTGATGGTCGTAGCGTAATCTTTTTAGACTTTAGGTACTTCTCAATACGCTGCGTCATGCGGTCGCCTTTAGGCAGGTCTTTTGCTGAGATAGTCAAACCATTGAGTTGCGTGGAGTATGCCGCATTGAAAACGCCAAGGTATAAATCTTCACCTAGCATATCTTCGACGTCACTTGCCTTCAAGTTGGCTGCGTCCCGGAAAGTGGCATAATTCATTACCTGCTTATCTTTTATGATTTTATTCTGAACAAGACTAGCAAGTCGCTGGTCGCTCGCTCCCTCGTAGTCATGGACAACAGCCATGTCGAGATTATTTCCAGCCAACAGACTTACAAATGTTGCAATCTTATCCAAGCCGCCAGTTGGCACGATTACAATTTTATCGTTTAGCCCTACGCGCCCGTCTTGCTCAAGCAGTCCTGAGAAATATTTCCAGAAAATTAAATCCGCCGGTCCCTCGACGAGAACATTCTTCGCTCCGATGAATAAGTTTTGTGCCAGAGAGTAGCCAAGCCCTGCTTGCAGCGGAAACAGTGTTCGCTTATCCGTACTAGAGAGATTACCTGCAATAACCGTACCTTTACCGCTTATATCTTCTACAGTTCGGACTTGATGCAGCTTCTCGCTATCAATCATAAACGGAGAGTGCGTCGTATATAGAATCTGATGTTCCAAAGAGAGGTCGGCAATATAATGCAGGAAATCGGCTTGCGCAAGACCGTGAAGACTCAGTCCTGGCTCGTCCAGCAAAAGAATAAGGTCTCTATTCGTGCCAATGCGATTCTTGACGCTGTTAAACCATACGATGAAGCTAAAGAACCATACGAAGCCTTTGCTTCGTTGGTCAAACGGAACAGTCACACCATGGTCTATATTCTCTACACGAATGTAAAGGTTTACTCCGGTATTATACGGGGCTTCTTCATTCGGGTCCGCTTTCACGTCGAACACTACTTTTAGTTGACTGTTTTGTGTCCAGTATTTGAAGACTTTTTTGCTAATATCCAGCGATACCGCTTCAAGCTCGGCTCGTATTTCTTCATAGCTATCAGGATTTTGCAATTCGTCCGTACTGATATTTGCCATTTCTAGTAAGCCGAGCGCAGTCCTAAGGCCACTATCCGTGGTGCCGTTGTCTTTAGCACTTTTTAACTGCGAGATATTAATTTTACCAGGCAGGATGTTGTAGTCGCTAAAATATAAAAATTTCGGGACATTGCCGTTGATATAGTGGCGGTATATATAGTTTCCGAGACGTGTATCCGACCAAGTGTCGTTACTGACTTTGTATTTTGTCTTGAGTTCAGTGAAGAAAGTTTCATCGTCACCAGTCAATGTTTCGCCTTCTAATATCGAAATAATTTCATGAATTGCTGTCGCTTTACTTATCTTTGAGCGAACGCCTTCGCTTACGTCCGATTCCGCGATTAGCCTTGTAGTGAAGGCTTTTTCTTTAACTGGGACTACCACGGTTGAGGAGTTATCAATGTGATGAGTCACCTTATAGATGTTTCCACTTAAAACGTCGGTACCAAGTTCACCTTCGATTGCAGAGACTTCTTCGGGGTCTAATTCGTATGAAAGTACGGCGACCACTGATGACTTTTTTTGGTCGGCGCGTCGCTTGTAGGTCAGCCAGTCCTTACGGGGATAATCAAAGACTTGGTTGTACTCATCATCATCCAAGACCGATTCGGCTTTATATAATGACTCCAAAAAGGCGGACTTACCTGCTTCGTTAACGCCAACCATCACAGTTACATTTTTATCAATCTCAACAGGGGTGCTGTCTTCAATAGATTTATATTTTGTCACATGTGCCTGTGTTAATTTCATACTTCTCCTATCCCTCAAAAGTGCTTTTATTCTTTACTACCTAGAATACTCTTTTACATAAGCATTGACAATAGCATGATTGGTGTTATTAAATGCTTATGCTTTAATTTTCTCGTAAATCTTCACCATTGCCAGTGTGTCTAACTTGCAATACGCAAGTAAATCGGCAAAAACTTGGTCAGCGTTGCTCGTGTTTTCACTAGTAACTATTTCATACCATCGTACAGAAGCAATATCCCCCTTGCCGATTGCTAGGTCTTTGTAGGATAGTTCAGGAACGAGCACAGGAAGGACGTATTTAATTGAGCATTTACCCAAAAAACCAGGGTGTACATAATAATTTTTTGCAAAGACATCCATTAAGTCGTATATACGAGCGTTGAGCGACTCGTAAAAACTAGCATACTCCGGAAATAGCTCAGCGAGCTCTTTGTTGCGGTCACGCTCAAACACTTTATTCCAAACAATCACCGAGCCTGTATCACCAATATCTTCTCGCATCTGGGCAGCAAGAGCTTCTAGTGCAGTCGAACTCGCCTCTCGCGATAGATGTTCGGTGTGGCGTAGCTCACTGTCTGGCGTGTCTAGAATGTGTAAAGAATATTGAAACACCATTTGCTGATGGGGGTGTACACCGTCTACTAGTGGTATAGCAGGATTTACTGATTCGTAATCTAGAAAATACAGCGGAAACTCAAGCTCCGATAGCGACCTCTCAACTGCTACTTGGTCGATATGTGGAGCTCCTCGTTTTTCAATATTTACTTGCGCTTGTTGATTAGCTGTCAGCGAGAAGTCATCCGGAATATCTTTAATATTGAATATGTCTAAATCAACAAGTTCAGCGAGCTTCCTGCCCTGCATACGCGAAACATCGTACACTGAATATTCAGGAATATCAGAGTTGAAGTGCGCAAACGCTGGGCAATGCTTACCTCGCGATAGGGAGCGACAAGGACAAGCAGTAGGTTCGTCGGGCTGAATCATCTTTTCGAGAGCAAGCATCACTTGGTCTTTCACTTCGGGCATTATGGCTGCCACCTTATCTGATACGTCCTCGGTAACAAAAAATGATTGCGGGTCGATATGCCCATTATGCCGTACACATTCCCTATTCAGGTGAATAACCCTCGTTTCATTAATTGTGTAGCCAGCCGTTTCAAATGCTAATTTTTGAAATGCCATGTCGGGGATGTGCTCAGGCTTGACTCTGCTCGATGATTTTACTTCATATAAAATCCAGCCATCTCCCTCACGCTCAATTACGTCGGCCATTGCCAGTAATCCGTTCTCCGTAATAACAGTCGCTTGAAATAACGTGGACGCACCGTCCGCTATCATCTGCTCGGTGTTGCTAACTGCTTGGGTGTTATAACCTTGTACTAATACACCCTCCGGGAAGAGTTGGCGAGCGATAAGTTCAATTTGATTACCTTGCTCGAACTTATTTTCTCGCACTTCTGCTGGTGAATCTTCTGGTACTAATTCTGGTTTGTTTTTCCAAAGCCAGAAATAGCTCGGACATATGCGAAATTTTAAAAAGTCTGATTTAGACAAGTACATGGCTAGTCCTCTTTAGATTTATTATTCGCTTTTGTATCGCTGATTCGCCAGCCCATTAGATTTAGGGATGGCTTTAGATACTTCACGAGATTATCAGTTGCTTCTTTTCGAATGTCTTCCGGCACTTCCTTGCTGAATAACGAAAAAGACCTTTCCATATACGCATCAAGCGGCCAGTTTGTTCCATGAAAATCTGCTCGACCATAGAGTAGGCCGTAAAGACCGATTATTTCAGCAAATTCGTTTAATGCTTCGGTTATTTTTTGTGATTCAATTTTCGACTTATCACGCCTTGTGGTCGTATTGAAGGTGAAGCCTCCTAAACCCTCTTTGCTCTCGATAATTTCATATTTTTCAGGTTGATTATCCTTGTGGAATTTTAGTGCCTCGTAGTCTTTGACGAGCATCTTGGGGTAATTCTTGTCGTTAAATTTTCGAGCTTTCGCAACAAGCTCATTGACTGATTGCTCTATTTTTTTCGAATGTTTATCAATGAAATCATTACCACTTAGACCTTCTTCGGCTTTTCGACTCGCCATAAACTCGGCATTGAGTAAATGTGGAATAATAGTAGCTCCATTATCCTTTGAGAACTTGAAATAGTTGATAAAATTTTCGGGCTTCAAAGATAGTAGGTCTTTAACGAATTTTCCACCTGCTCCTTTTTCCTTTACGTTCAACAGGAGTCGCAGGTCAATCATCAGACCAAGCTCATGGTTTTTGATTATTGGGTATAAGAAACCAGCGTTGTCTTCATCGTAATCGCCATATGCAATGCTGACGACATTACCATTTTCGTCTTTAGTCTCTTTTTTGCTGTGGCGTTTTTTCGAGCATTCAATAACAACACGAATCAAGACCTCTCGCTGGGCGATGCTTTCAATGACTCTTCGAAAATCGTGCTTGAGGTAGGTTCGGCTTTTGTCTTCACCGAAAAACTCTTCGTTAATAACGATAACTTTTCGAAAAGTCTCTTTCTGAGACACCGTTAACTTGCCTCAATTATGGTTATTTCTTCATCGGATAGTCCATAGAGTTCATAAATAAGTTGGTCAATTTCGTCGTCGTTTTTTTGAATTTCTTTATCAAGCTCTAATAAGTCGGCCCGGTATTTCTCGAATAATTCTATCAATTCATCTTTCTGCTGGAGAGATAGTTTAATCTTTAATGACTTCACAAATACATTAAAGTCATCGAGCCACCATTTTCCAATGCGAGTCGGTATCTTATCGATTCCGCCGTTACTTGCAAGTAACTGCTTGAACCTTGCATTCAATACACTGGATTTTAATTTTGCACTTGTTAAAGAGGCTTGTATATTAGCGATTCGTATTTGAGTAGCTGTATCGGCATCCACATAAGGTATCGCCTCGAAGAAGCTAGTGGGATATTTGAGTGAACCTTGAGGTATCCTTACGGAGTAAAAAGTTTTAAGATGATACCAGTTTATAAGCTTTGAATTTATAACAGCTAACATGTAGCCGATATTTTGGTCGTCATTAGGTATTACTGAATGTACTGCAACAAGCAACCCTGAACCTCTGCTATCAATGACACCCGCTACCCGTTGCGACACACCTCTCACAATAATTTTTGGAGACAGTTTGAATAAATCTACGGTATTTTGACTGAGATACTGTAAATCAAGTTTTATAGATGGCTGACTGTATTTATCTTTATACAAATCAACCACATCTGTCTCCCATGCGTCTTCGTAACGGCGAAGATTTCCATTCGTGTACATAGGAACGCTATTTTCCCTTACGCCCTGAAAAATAATGTCTTTCATTTTCCAATATTCAAAACCCATAACGCCTGTCCGTATTTTAGAGTATGACTTTAAGGGTGAATTGATATCTAGCTTTTTGACCAAGGCAGAGGTTAAATTGTTCTGCTCGATTTGAATTTTTCCTGAATCATCGTAGAGACTATCAATCTCAGTACGGATATCGCCTAGCTTTACTATGGCCTTACCCTGTTTGTCACCTTTAATCAAATTGATGATTATTGTGGATATGAGGGCGTCCTGAAAAACTTTTTCATCTTTGACATCCCATATTTCGAATATATTTACATTCTTTTTTAAATAATCCCTTATATTTTTGCCGTAACCCGCTCCAAAAAATTTATTCGGACAAATTATGCTCATACGCCCATTATCAGATATAAGCTCCAGACCTTTTTCTATAAAGGCAACATAGAGGTCGGCACCCCTTGAATACTTGTAGTTTTTCTTTAAGAACCCTCTCGTAGCTTCATCTTGCCCACGTACACTAACGTATGGAGGATTTCCTACTACTACATCAAATCCTCCGTCTTTGAATACATTAACGAATTGCTCGTACCAATTAAATGCCTTGTCTCCCGCAATATTTGGGTCGTCAATAAGACTGTTTCCGCACTTAATATTGTTGTCGAGAGTAGTAAGTTTTTTACCCTTCTGGGCAGTCTTGAGCCATAGTGAGAGCTTTGTAATTTCTACTGATTCTTCGTTAAGGTCTACGCCGTAAATATTATTACGCAAAATATCGCGCACATACTCGTCTGATGAGAATAATGACATGCCAAGAATATCGCCGACACGCTTGTTTTCTGCGAGCAGATAATCAAAGACATAAACAAGAAACGCACCAGAGCCACAAGCTGGGTCAACCACTTTAACGTTTTGTAGGAAGTCTTGGTATTTCGTGTATGCCTGTCGTTCTCGCTTTTCGTAGGTTTTATCTAAAATATCGCCTTTTAGTCCAAACTCTGCTTTGAATTTTTCTTCATGGTCGCGGAGGTATGCTCCTAGAGAGCTATCGACAATATAACGGACGATATAGTCGGGAGTGTAGAAAATTCCATCCTTTTTACGTCGGCTTTGTTGAAGGGTCTCAAGACTCTGACTTTCATTAACTTTGTTCTTGATTTCTTCAAGGTCGCTAATGGACTGCTCGAAGATATGACCAAGAATATTCACACTGAGGTCTTCGGCATAGTTGTAAGTACCAAGCTCCACAACTTTACGAAGTGGCTCGTCACTAATACGGAGGTTATTTAATACTTCATCGTGCCTGAATAGCCCACCGTTATAGCCATTGGGAATCTCTAATTTATCACTACCTACATCAATCGCTTCGAAAAATCCTTTAAGTGTACTCCACAAACTACCACCAAATACGGAGCTGTCAGCCGCCTTGATGACTCGTTGTAGCGTATTGTCAGGCAGAAGTCCGCGGTCTTCGGCAAAAGCTGCGAACACAACTCGGTCAATTATTTTTTGAGCTTTCTGAATGCCCGTCTCGATATCTGTTTTGACATGGTCGTTTTGCGAATAGATGTCGCGAAGGAGGTTGAGGCGAGCTTCTTTATAGACTTTGTAAAACTTCTTACCTATATTTTCCTGCTCGATACGAATGTCGCTAAGTAGTGTCTCTGTTTTGCTCGCACCCTTAGCGGTTGTCAAGCTGTCTTTTTTAAGAAGAGCGAACCACGTTTTGAACAAGACATAGTTATCTTCTGGGTTAACTAAATCATCTAACGTCCAAACTTCGTAATCGAGTAAATTATCGTGATAAAGCCGAAATTCCCAAAAATTGCTAACAATTACGAACGGTACTGATTGATACTGAACCTTGTACTTAAAGCCTTGTTGCACGGGGCTCATGTTGCCGTCGCGTCGCTGCGGACGGTCAAGGTCGATTCCTGCACCCTTTAGCTCGACGACTGCTGCGATGTTTCGGATATTACTCGAAGAATCCGTATAGCTAATTACCGCATCCGGTAGTTGACCCATGTCGGTGGTTGCCTTAGGCTCAAAGCTAAAAGGGGTGGCTGGTTTTTCTCTGTAACCAAGAATGGTTTTAAAAAACGCATGATTGTATTCCTGCTCGCGAGAAGTTTCTTTGTCTTTTTTCAGTGAGCCGTTGTGGTAATCTTCGTGCCACTCTTTGACGATGTCGATGTAACTCATGACTGATTCAGTGTCGATTGTCTGTGCTATTTCACGAAGTTTGTTTTTACCGAAAAGATTAGCCATATTGAAGTATATTTTACCATGATTTACTCTGTTAAGCTACACATATGTCATTATCGTCTTAAAGTCGCTGTCAGACGTCTTAAAACAGGTCACAGAGCTATATTTTTAGCCTTGAGCTATCTCTGTCGGGACAATATATTAATGTTTATGGAAAACCCTATCGACCAAGCCAGCAAAAACAGAATGGACATTGCTAGCATCAAGCGGCGATACATTACAGGCGAAATAACACGCGAAGAGGCCAAGGTTCTCACTCAGCCAATAATCGCCAGAATTAATAGAGCGACAGAAGCAAAAACCAAGGAGCTCAACAAAAAATACGGGTCACATCGCAAGCCCGTATTTTTAGATTTCGTGAACGCTATGCGAAATAGTTACTAAACTGAACAAATACCTCTATTGCCATAATGGCTTACGAACGCCCAGCTCAACTTCTGCTAATAAATCTATGTCCTCGTCTGCCACCGCGTCAACATATGCAGCACCGCTCGCATCAAATTCCTTATCTTCCGTGGTGTACCGATTTTTCACCAGTTCGTCGATAAGCTGTCGCGTCTTTTCTTCGCCCAAGCCAAGGTAAAGCCTTGCTTCGTATTCTGAAATTAGCCCCTCACGATTCTGTATATGGTCGAATAGTCTCCAGGCGAGCGGCTCTGTAATCCCGTATTTGACACAAATAAAGACAAACTCTGCATCGACTTTCATGTCCTTAGTCTTTGAAGTCACCCGGTTCGTATACACGGATAAAGCTGCCGATGACATCTGCAATCTTTTCTTTTTCGTGCGGGTTTTCACCCATTTTACGTTTTAGCTCCAGATAGTCGCTTTCACGAATAGCTATAAGCTGGTATTTGATTTTTTCACCCTCTGCTTTTTTCGGTCGTCCTACTTTGTTTGCCATAACATTCTCCTCATTTGCTTAATTATATTTTCCCCGCACATCAGAACTCAAGGCAGATTTGTGCGCTAACGGTTTCGATACCAAAGAAACCAGTCCAGCTCACGACGCTTGTTTGGGCGAGCTACAGAGTGTCTTTGAAGTAAAAAGTCTACGAGCTTAACATACTGCTCGTAGTCGCACGACTGACGCATTGCCTCGATTTTGCTATCTACAAGTTTAGTCACGGTCTGCCCTTTGCGGAGCTTGGTGTCAGCACCGAAAAACTCTCGGCAATCCGCTAGCGAAAGATAGTCGCCGATATGCTCTTTAACTACTTTGTCAAAGATTGAGAAGTCGTCTTTGTTGTAGACGTAGGTATTGTGATAAGTGCAGTATTTACTGAAAAACGAGAACAGATTTAACCCCAAACCGCTACTCCAGAGAGACAGTTCACTTACAAGCGAAAGGTCGCCAGACGATACTCGTTCATCAAACGGGATGGACTGAATTTTACCAACAATATCTTTGAGGTTAATGTTTCTCGTACCCTTTTCACCGAGCAGTCTACTTAACTGGGTGGAGTTTTCCATGTCTACAATGGCAATCTTCATAGCAATAACGGCAGAGTCAGTATTATCGGGGTATTTTTCAAGCGATTTTTGAGTAAAGCCGTTGTCGATACCGTAGCGAGAATCACCGTACATATCTTGTACGACTTGAGCGAGGTCGGTGTCTGAAAATACTTTTAGGCTAGGCTCTGGCATAGTGTCTTTCTACCGAGCAGTGGCCTTAAAAACAAAAAAGCAACCACAGCAGGGTTGTTGACACCTTTACGCCCATGCTAATGCACGAGTTGCTGTGGCTGCTTTTTGAGCATTAGCCACAGCAAATAATTGCTTCTTGGGCGTTTTATAAAAGTGTCAACAGACTGATTATAGCAAGCCTTCCGCCTAGTAAGCAATTACAACACTGATTTTGCAATAACTGTGGGAGAGCAACCGTTTTTTTAATTTTGGGATAATTTTTATTATAAATCTTTAATGCAAAACTAGCCTCCAAATTATGGACTATAATTATTCTATGGCAGATGATAATTTCTACTTCAATTTACTGAATATGGAGCCTGAACTTCGTGATGCAAACCTTGACCTAATGAATAAGACAACCGCCAACGGTAAAAAGCTCAAGGACGACAAATTGCCATTTTTACTAGAGAGTCCTGCTTTTATTGAGCGAGTTATCAACGCACGGCGAAAGCTCGGTTTGAAAAATGAAAAAACTATTTACACCGACACCTCGTCATCTACGATACAACGCCTCATGAGAGTCCCGACTCGTGAAGAATTAATAGAGTTAGAACTGATTCCTTACAATGCCGAGGAAGCCGTTAAATCACGAGAGTTAATCGAATCACTGTGTAAAGCACTGGAGACGGAAAAAGATACTGAGGCGATTAAATCAATCAATAGAGACATCAAGGAAATGACCGAAGGTGCAACCGGCTACCTTGGTTATCACGACGATGAGTCGAGGAAATACCTCTACCGAGACAATATAATAAAGCAGATTCTTAGAGACTCTTCTCTAGACGAAGCATGGTATGTAATTGTCGAAAATATAGTGCTAAACGGCCGCCACCCTGATGAGGCGTATTTGGTTCATGTACCGATTGGTGTAACAATCGAGGATATTGCTCCGAACGGGGATGCTATTATTCGAGTCGCGAAAGGATGCACTAAACAAGAGTATGTGGAGGCTTGGAAGAGTGTATCTCAGCTCACTGGCAAGCCAGCACGACAACCGAAAACAAACTCTGATAATAAAGAACGGGACCTTGGCATTATTCGGGATATGAACGCTGGAATGCCGACAACTCAAATTGCATCAAAGTATTTCCCCGGTAAAGCTAAGGACACCGACCTAATCAGTCGCATACATAAAATCTATAACCGAAAATCCATTAAGTAAGCTGTCAATTTATCTTTTTTCGGACAGATAATATTCACATTATCCGTCCATGTAATGGCATTTACTCTTAATTTATATTAGGTACTGAACACCGAACAGACTTGCTTACTGCTAGCGAGCGGTACGTTCACACAATAAATTAATACTAGCTAGCTTTGACCACCTTCTAAGAGGAGGCTTGTTAGCTAGTGGCTAAATATAGGGGGCCAAAATGGCATCAGAACAAAAAGTAAAAGCGGTTGCGTATTTACGCACCAATAAAAGCGAAGTCGGCGACCAGCTCGGCGACCTCCACATTCAACATCAAAACATCAAGAAATTTGCGGAGGACCACAGACTCACTCTCGTAAAGAGCTTCGACGACTTCGGTAGCAGTAAAAAATCCAGGCTTTACGATGTCGTGGACTACTGCCGCTCCAACGGTCAAATCAGCACGGTGGTTGCGACGACCCAAACTAGAATCTCTCGTAATGTAGAGGAGTTCAGACAGTGGGAGTTAATATTCGCTGCTATTGGCGTGGATTTAAAGTTCTTGCAACAGTCAGTTATGGGTGATTCGGAAGAGTTCATGAAACATCTCATGGCTTCAATAAGCAAACAGGATTCGGAAAATCGCAGTAAGTTTATCAAGCGTGGAATCTTGAATAGGGTCCAGGCTGGTTATTCTGTGCAAAAACCTCCCATGGGCTACGTAAGGACTTCTGAGCGAGGACTGTTTGCAAAAGACCGCGACTCGGCTATCCATCTTCGGAGTAGTATTGCACGTTTCTTAGATGGCGAAGCAAGCTATGATGACTTGCGACGAGCGGTGTCTATGCTTTTTTCAAAAGACAAGCCGTTGAGCAGTGGTAAGTTTAAGGCGATTGTCACAAATCCGTATTATGCTGGATACGTCTGCTACGACGGCAAGCAGTATCAAGGTTTACACGAGCCTCTATTGACTGTTGCCGAATACAAAAAACTAGTCAACCTACTGGGCAAATAATCCCGTAGGAATACGTCACCATGTCTGAGTATTCGATGACAAAACAGGAGAAAAAAGCGATTCCAGCCCAGCTTGAGGGAGCGTTAATCATCTCCTTAAAAGAAGCCCGAAAGATTATGGGTGTCGATGCTCGGACACTGAGTGATGATGAGTTGACGATTGAGATATGGCGATTAATGGAAGTTGCTTCGGATTTATTAAAATTAACTCCACCTCTGACAGAAAAGCAATTATAATATAGTTATAAAACATGTTAGATATTAAGCAAACAAAACCACCTAAGCAAAAAGCCCTCGGCTATCTGCGTATTTCCGACCAAAAGCAAATCAAAGGCGAAAGTAAACACAACCAAAAAGAATCAATTAAGAAATATGCCCTTGCTAATAATATAGAGGTCGTGGAATGGTTCTACGACGAAGCCAAATCAGGCAAAAACACAGAGCGTGAAGAGCTACAAAAACTAATCAAAACCGCCCTCAAAATGAAGGGCGTTATTGATTATGTGATTGTTTACAAAATGAACCGAGCAAGTCGTGACTTAAATAGCTACATTACGGGTATGCGCTCAATCCTTGCCTCTAAAGGTATCAAGGTACGGTCTGCGACTGAGCAGTTCGATGATTCGCCTATGGGCAATTTTATGGAAAACCTTTACGTCATGGTCGGCCAACTTGATAACGAGAATAAACGAGATACCGTAACAGACAATATGACACGTCTTGCTCGGCAGGGTTATTGGCAGCATAAGCCACCTCGTGGCTATAAGACAGTAAAAATCAAGAACTCGGATGGACAGGACAGACCCTCGCTTGCGCCGAATTCGGAAGCGCCAATTGTTGAGAAGATTCTAGTGAGGTTTAACCGTGGTGACATCATTATAGCAGAGCTATGTCGGTACGCTACCAGAGAGGGCTTTCTTAATACCGAGGGCAAGCCAATAACGCAGGAAGTTATGACAAAGATGATTAAACGACCTGAATACGCGGGGTTTGTTTGTGATAAGTTTACGAACTACGAAGTCGTTGCGGGCAAGCACAAAGGATTAATCACGGAGACCGTGTATTGGCAAAATCAAGAGATTCTTAAACAGAAAAACAAGTCGTATCTCATAGGTCTAAAACATCAGAAAATTAACGAGGTGGTACCTCTGCGTCGGTTCATCCTTTGCGTCAACTGCCACAAGCCCCTCACAAGTAGTGCTCCAGGCGGTGAATATCGTTACTTCTGTCATCGACCAGTTTGCCGCGGCACAGGCTCGATTACGGCCTCTGACGCACACAATAGGTTCGAGGAGCTACTGGCGAACGTCACGCCACGACCCTCTACAATCAAACTGATGAAAGAAATCTTACTACGAACATCAGTCAAAGAGCTCGGTAACTTAAATCGTGATTTATCAGACTTGCATGAAAAGGTGGACGGCCTTTCAGCTGAACGTCTAGCCGCGATACGCAAAAACCTTAGGGGCGGATTGGACGATGGCATTAAAGATGAGGTGGTTAACGCGATTGATGCCGAGAAGCTAGAGTTGAATGCGCAAATTAATACACTCAAGCAACAACAAATGCTTAGCGAAGCGAACATTGAGTACGCACTAAACTTCATGGAGAACATTTCAAAACAGTGGTCTGACGCCTCTTTAGACTTGAAGCTAAAAATGCAGGAACTAATCTTTCCAAAGGGCTTTGTGTATGACATCAAGAACGATAACTTTATAATTAACGAAATCAGCCCGCTTTATAGAGGTAATCCTACTATAAAACAGGCTGATGACGCAGAAAATTCTGTTATGGTGACCTTACCGGGAATCGAACCCGGATTGCCAGGATGAGAACCTGATGTCCTAACCGTTAGACGATAAGGCCTGATGATGAGCGAAACGACGAACAAAATGTGTTTACATACTTTTTTCGTATATTCCCGAAGCATCAAAGTCTTGTATGGTCTAAAGGATCCATATAAGACTTGATTAGCATAACAAAATCTACCTCTGTTGTCTAGGTCAGTTCGTATCAAGTTTCTGTATAATTGCAATCAATTTTTTTGGAGTGATCTCTGCCTTTATCAGATATGCATCAGCGTTATGTTCCATCGCCACGCGCGATTGTTCATCTTGGTCAAAATTGGTCAAAATAATAACCTTCGTGTTGGGGATCAGGTCTTCTGCGCCGCCTCTAAGATTCTGCAAAATTTCGCTGCCACGACGCTCTGGTAGCATGATGTCGAGCAATATTACGTCGTAATGTTTGCCGCGAGCAGCGGCCAAGCCGTCGTTGCCATCGACCATCCAGTCGACTTCATAGCCGGCTCGTCGCAGACTGCGTACATACATCTCACCGATAAAACGGTCGTCTTCAATGATTAAAATAGTGTGGATTGCCATAAATTCAGTATACCTTACCCTCTAAATGCCCCGTGGTTTTTAATCCATCCACTTGATGAACGTTCAATCAACATATCGTTATCGCCGCCGGCTGCTTTTAGTTTCGCTGCAACACTTGCGTACACTGGCAGCGTGAACGTAAATGTTGAACCTTCGCCTTCGACACTGTGCACACTTATCGTGCCACCATGTGATTCAACGATTGCTTTTGTGATATATAGCCCGATACCACTACCCGCCACCGCCTCACGTGAACGATGCGAGCGATAAAACTTGTGAAATAAATTGGCAAGCACGTTAGACGGCATGCCAATGCCATGATCGCGCACTGAAACCTCCACGAAGTCACCGGCTAAAATTGCAGATACCTCAATCGTACCACCTGGGTTTGAGTATTTAATGGCGTTATCGATTAGGTTACTAATCACCTCACCAATGCTATCTGAGTCGGCAGCGACAGTGGGTAGATTCGTAGGGATGTTCACATTGAGTACACGTTGCTGAGATTGTGCTCTGAGCAGCATGTCGTCGCTAATGCTTTCGTAGATGTCCGACACAGGTAGTTCGTTTAAGTGTACTTTTAGATGTCTGCGATCATAGCGTGAAGCGTTGAGGATGTTATTGATATAGCCGCTCAATCGGTTTGCCGATACAATAAGCCGGCTAAATAATTCTTTTTGGTCGCCGCTTAGTGCCTGCTGAAGTTCGTCGTTAAGGGTATCGAGGTAGCCACGAATCACCGTAATTGGGCCGCGCAGTTCGTGGGCTGCAAAGGCGATAAAATCAAGGTCTTCGTCTTCCGGTCCGTACTGTTCAGTCTGATCAAAAAGAGTAAGAATCGTCTCAGCTTCGCTACCCTTTTGATACGAAACATAGATATCAAACAAACGTCGGCCTTCTTCGCCCGGAAGTTTATCGGCGATTCGTCGCCACACGTGCTCGGCGCGAATATCGTGATCTCCCCGTTCCGCTAGCCAGGTGTCGATCGAATCGCTAGCGTCAAAGAGCAAATCTATCTTTGTGGTGCCATGTTGGTCGGTGTGAACGGGTGCACTTTGGTTGGTGTAAATCACCTCGTGGTCGGAGTTGAGCATAATAATACCGGTAGAAGTGTTATTTAGCAGTGATGGTACATCAAGAGTTTGCTTTGCGGGTTTACTAGCATTTGCTTTTGCGTGCTGTTCAGTCGATTCGGGTTGGCTAGCAGCAAGCTCGTAGATGAGCTGCAATAAGGGGCGTAGGTGACTTTTTGCGTAGTAGTCATCGTTTAAGTTCGGCGCGGTGAGTCCAGTCGGCTCGCCCGATATGTGTACGAGCGCTCTACTCAAGTCCCCTAATGGTCGCAGTACACCAAGTACTACAACGCAAATTACTATTATTGATGCAATACCGACGGCGATTATGGCCAGCCATTCTAGTGGGTTGATTGACACATGGAACGTGAACATTGCCAAAATTGCTATTGCATAGATAAAGAGTTGTGTTCCACCGACTAGCAAGAGTGCACGGTCACGATACGCAGGCCAAAACTTGCCCACAAGTGCTGGGGTTTCTGTTTTCTTTTCTACTGCCATGACACGGCACCTCCGTCATTTGGCACTGCAGAAATCCAAGTCGTACCACGGGCAAGTGTAAATGGCTGACCCTCCGCATCTTTAAAACTGTACTGGCTCTTCACGTTTGGTCGCTCCCAAGTAACGCGATAAGCTTTTCCCCCCTGGAAAACGACTGCTTTGCCGGTTCCGGTGGTTTTGATACTCTCGCGGTAGCCATCTTCAAATACGAGACTCATGTTTACACGAAGGGCTATCACGACATCAGCGCGAATTTGCCCCTTCTCTCTGTCGGTATGAGGTTGGCCTGCCTGCGCACGAAGATACGAGTTCGTCTTTTTACTATATGTGTAGACGCTGTTATACAGAGGCGAGCTAATGGTAATGTTCACCTTGCGGGCGGTAACTTTTTCGGCGGGCTCGACATCAGTACGCTCAAATGTTTTTGGGTTTGATGTTTTATAGCCTTTGGCCCTATTGAGCGCATCAAGTTTGGCGAAGCTTGTGTACACATTGTGCGGTGCGTACCTATCAGTCGCTCGCCAGTAATAGGCGTCGTTGAAAAATTGATCGATATCTCGGTACCCGCCTCCACGTACAAGTTTTAGCGCTTTAGCGCTACCACCGATGTGTGCCACGCTTGCGTTGTAGGGCGTGACCCACTGCACGTAGTACATGCGTACACTGCGTACTGGACCAATCAGCTGAGGTTTTTTCTGCTGGTAAAGTGCCATAAACCGCGTGATACCGCCTTCGGCCACGGCTTCATATACTACTTCGGCATCCTTCAGACCACTTTGCGGCCGGGCATCAGGGCTATTTTCAATCATGATGGCCGTAATAGGTTTTTTGGTAGCAGCTTCAGACTTCACAAGTACACCAGTAAGTGGCGCATAATACTTTGGCCGAGGTTTTACTGCTATGGGCGTATCGTCAATTGGCGGAGGTGCTGTGAGGGTATAGGCAACGTAGGCGCCAATACTACCAAGTACGATAATCACTGCGCCAGCAATCAAAATCGTCTGTCGCTGATGAGTCCTTACCCACTCCTTTAATCGTTCCACCCTAGATTGAGGCGTTGTTGTGCCAAACTCCATACTGGTTTTTAGTATAGCAAACAGCTAACGCTTCTCCTAGAAGCATGAGTACATTGACAAAATATCATAAAGCATGTTATAATAATACTGTGAATCAACGGACCAAATGTCTGCTGTGCTCTTTCACATTCGTCGCATTACGCGATATTAGCTAAGGAGTTTTTAATGTCCGACCCCTTATTGGGTATACTTTGTATTCTTGGTATTGTACTACTCGGTCTTGTGGGCACATGGTGGTTGACGATGCTGTCGGGTATGTTCTCGAACGGCGAGTCCGACCATCTCTCGGATTGGTTTACTTCCTTTGTCGTGAGTACCGTGTTAACGGTTCTGGCGCTACTCTGGAAGTTGCTACATCACGAGCTTACGATTCCAGCATCCCGGCTCATACCGGCCATCACAACATGGTTGGTTGTAGCGGGCTGGTCATACGCGGTCCTGCATGCGCGCAAGCGCAGGCGTCCTCGGTGACGTTGGGGCTCCTTAGCCCCACCCCAGAGGTGTAACACGTTTACGGCTTTGGAGTGGGTTTAGTTATGTAAAGCGCTTGCTATACGTGCAAGTGTTTTTTCTTTGCCAAGTAGTGCTAGCGTATCGTTGAGCTGCGGGCTAAACGGTGCCCACGTGGTAGCAATTCGAATAAGACTAAATAAGATACCTGGTTTTTGACCAGTGGTTTCGAGCAGGCTATTTAAGGTATCTTGAATAGCCTTAGCTGTCCACTCACTGCCAGAAAGCGCGTCGTGAGCTCCCTGCAATAAGCCGCCTACTTCACCAACTGATAATTTTGAAAGCTGCTTATTACTTGTAATCAATTCCCTATTTTCGGCCGGCTCCTCAAAGAAATAGCTCGTAAGCCCTGGTAAATCTTTAAGAGTTTTCAGCCTATCTTGAGCGAGGGCGAGCACGCGCTTTTTGTAACTTTCTTCGGCTTTTTTGGCTGCTTCTGGCCAGAAGAATTCAGCTCGGTTATACAGTTCATCGGGTGATAATTCTCGTATAAAATGACCATTCATCCATAACAGGCGCATTTCATCGAAGCGTGCACCACTCTTCTGTACGCGGCCAAGGCTGAACTTTTGTACCAGCTCGTCTTTGGTAAAGATTTCTTGCTCGGTGCCGTCGTTCCAGCCTAGCGTAGCAATGAAACTAACCATGGTTTCAGGCAAGTAACCATCACGTATATAATCAAGTACATCTTTGGCGCCGTCGCGTTTACCAAGTTTTTTATTGCCCTGTTCGTTCAAAATATGGGGCATGTGAGCGAATACGGGAAGCTCGAGGCCGAGTGCTTCATAGAGCGCGAGATAGTTTGGCATGCTGCTAATAAATTCCTGGCCGCGAATCACGTGGCTGATGTGCATTTCGGCGTCGTCGACAATGTGCGCGAAGTTGTATGTTGGGTAACCGTCGCTTTTGTACAAAATAAAATCGTCTACAACTTCTGCATTTGTTGTTACATCACCGAAAATTTCGTCGTGGTAGCAGTAGCTTTTTGGCTCCGCTTTGAAACGCAATGGCTGGCTACCGTCCCACTCGGGCGGATTTTCTGGTCGATATTCGCGAAATAGAAATGCTCTTTTTGCTGCTTGAGATTGATCGCGGAATGCCTGAATCTCTTCGGCTGTGTAAGGGTCGGCGTAAGCGCGCCCGCTATCGATAAGCCTTTGTGCCCATTGTTTGTAGGTGTCGAGCCTCTCGGACTGAATGTATGGTCCATAGTCACCTGGCTTATCGGGGCCTTCGTCGTAGTCAATGCCTAGGCTTTTTAGGCTTGCTATTAGATGCTCGGCGCTGCCGGGTACTTCGCGTTTTTTATCGGTATCTTCAAAGCGCAGAACAAACTGTCCGTTTGCTTGTTTGGCAACTAAATACGCAAACAGGGCGGTGCGAATACCACCAACATGCAAAAATCCTGTGGGGCTTGGGGCAAAACGAGTACGAATCATACCAGTAGTATAACAGATATAGACTCTCGGTTGCGATGAAGGCGCACGAGACGTACGTCGAGCTTTAGGGGTGGGAGTTCTTGTGTTAGATTCATTCCAAGCAAGAACGGGAGGGCGTGCCCTCCCTTAAAGTATGCTACATGCTGCTAGCAATATTGCGAACCTGCTGGTTCGACAGAACGGCGTCGCCGCGAATTGTATACAAGATACCACCATTTACCCAAGCGGCGTTGTTGCCGTAGGTATAGATAGTGAGGCCGGCGTCGCTAAATGTTTCGTATTGGCCATTTGAAGCTGGTTCAACATAGTTCGTTAGCAGCGCGCTCGAATCCCAGCTGCTTTTCGATTGGTTTAGGGCAAATTTTTGCTGACCGGCATTGGCGGCAAATGTCATGCGCACTTCACCGTTGGTATAGGCAACTGGACCGTCCAATCGATAGCCACTTGGTTGATATTCGGGGTACGCTGCTTCAATACCGGCTTGTGCTGCAGCAACCCGAACAGAAAGGTTTGGCATATTAAGATAGGTCAAATAACCAGCAAGTAGGAGTAACGCAAGGCTTGCGCTTGCTACATTAAATACACGACCTTTTGATGCACGCTTGGTTTTGTGCTGCTTGTGCTTGGTAGGTTTTGCATTTTCAAGCGCCTGGGAAATTACCTGATTCTTCACCTCTTTAGCGGGAATGTGTGTTTGCGCTACAGGATGTGCGTGATGTGCGCTGTGAGCGTGAGCTTTAGCTACTACCGGGTGCTTCACGGGAGCAATGTCCATAGATTGCTTTGCCTTAACCACTGGCTTAGGGTCTGGAGCGAATTTCGAGATTTGAGGGCTACGCGAAACAACCTGTTTAGGGCCTGTCTTCGCTTTTGGACGCATCGACATATCAATATACTTGCGGTTTAGCGCGGTCGATTTCGTTTGCTTGGCGTGTACATTGGTAGCGTGGGCTGGTTGATGCTGGCGGTGTTGACGCGTCGTGCCGACTGGTTCGCCGCTTTGTGCGTCATATAACAATCCGTTTATTTGAATTGTTTGTTGTTTACTCATGTAGCTTCCTCTCTGCTCCTTATATAATAATCGGCACATAAGCAGTATGCAAGAGGTATTCATACAAAAATGCCACGGCGGTTGATATACTAGATACACTAATGTATCAAGCACCCTCAAAAAAACGTCAACTTATTCAGCGATTAGCCGCCTATACTACTATGACCGCGGCAGTAATCGTGTTGGTTACCATTGCAGTATTGCTCGTGCTCGGGTATCGTTTTAATCGGCTTAGCAACACGATTGAACAAGGTGGATTGGTGCAATTTATCTCACGTCCATCAGGTGCGACAATTACACTTGGCTCCGCTACCCTCGCGGCTCAAACTCCAGATAAAGTTACAGCAAACCCCGGAAACTACAATGTCACAATGGCAAAAGACGGCTACCAAAGCTGGACTAAAAACGTCAACGTAAAATCAGCTGAAGTGCTGTGGCTGAATTATGCTCAGCTAGTGCCAAATGACATCAAAACTAGTGACGTGGCATCATTTGCTAGCCTTGTGCAAGCGGTTGCCTCACCTGATGGGCGGTACTTTGCTTTAATAAAAAACGCAGCCAAGCCAGAGCTGTATATTCTTGATACGCGTTCAAGCAGCTTTGAGCAACAACGAATTACCTTGCCGACGAGCGAACTTGCTACCTCATCGGCATCTCGATTTAGCTTAGTTGAGTGGAGCCAGAATGGTAAAAAGATACTACTGACGCACAAAAAACGTTCAACCACAGAGTATCTGGTAGCAGACATCGACAGACCGGAAGATTCCTATAATATTACCTCGCATTTTAAGCTTGAGGTTGCCAGTGCAGAGTTTGACCCACGTAGTAGCGACCGATTGTTTGTTCGTACAAATGATGGCGATGTACGGCTCGTCAATATCAGCCAGGACACGATTTCTCAAGTGTTGTTGAGCAAGGTTGCACGAATGTCATTCGTTGATGACGACGCACTGATATACGTAGAGCAAGTCGATGCCAAGACACAGCGCGTGAGCTACCTATCGCTCGATAAAACAACTTCGCGAAGCCTAGCTACCTATACAGGTACAAAACCGGTGTACGCTGCCGCGGCCCATTACTTCGATGACGTGTACATTGCCATTGCCCAGGGCACAAAACTTACCGTTCGTTTGGCGAACAAACTTCCAAGTAGTGATTCAACCGACGCGTTGCCACTGACGGTTGAACATGATATCCAGATGGTCGGCGCTCCAAGCTATCTTTCGATTCGTTCTGGCGGTCGTTTTATCGTGGTGCAGCATCAAAAAGCACTTACTACGTATGATCTTGAGCTACACAAGCACACGGCTACTACGTTTAGTACACCCCTTACGCGCGAACTTGGTTGGCTCGATCGCTACCATTTATATAACGTTGTCGACGGCAACTTAACTGTATTCGAGTTCGACGGTGGTAATCAACACGACATTGCATCCTCTACACCTGGTTACGACGCTGTGCAATCAAATGATGGCACATATATTTATAGCTTTGGCGTGAATAGCGAAAAGAAGATTGTGCTGCAGCGCAGTCGAATGATACTAAACTAGTTGCCTGCACCGAATAAGCGTTCAAGCAGTGTCGGTGAATTGCCGGGCATAGCGACTGAACTATTAGTTTGTGATGAAGTACTCGGTGCTGATTTTGCGTCTGACGGGTCGGGGCTTACTTGTTCGGCGGTAACCAACAGACGATTTAGTGCGGTACCAAGCGGCGTACAGGTTATCAGCGTAGCAATTGGTTTTTTTGTAGGGTACACCAATGCTTTGACGTTGTTTGGCTGCACTACCTGTGTTTTTGTTACAGTGTAGGTGTAGCGAATGCCATTGTAGTGAAGGTAAAATGTATCTCCCTTTTTCATTCGCTCGAGAAGTGCAAAAACGAATTTGTAGTCGCCGCTTTCAATAAAATCGTTACTAGAGTGGCCAGAGATAACAGTATTGCCCACCTGCCCTGGTTTGCTATTTGCTCCTGCGATGCCAAACCACGCAACACCTTTTTCCATGGCTTTTAGCTGCGATGATTGATCTGGAGTCACGTTGTATTCTACCGGCACATTCACGTTAATTTTCGGGATAATGAGGCGTGGCTCTTTACTCACCTGTAATGACGCGGTGGGGTCAACGATGATATTTTGTGGGTCAATTTCACCAGGGGTTACATAGGCCTTCACGTTGGCGATAATAATGCTGTTAAACTGTAGTATTACAAATAAAAGGAGTACCGATAACGCAGCCACGGCGGGTATGAAATGACGGCTTTTTCGAACCTTTTTCGCTTGTTCATTGACCGTAGAAACCAGCTGGTTTCTTAAATCATACATTGCCTCGTCTTTTGACATGGTTTCAGGCTCGGGCTGAGGAAAGGCCGGCTGTTCGGCCGTGGGTTGCTGCGTTTGCTTGGCGTACTGTTCGTGGGCCTGTTTTACGGCACCCACATAGTAGTGCTCGTAGTATTTCTGGTAGTAATTTTGCCAGGCACTGTGGTATTGTTGCCAATCTTTTGCCGGTACGCTATGTGCTTGTTGATGAGTCTGAGTGGTATAGGCACTGTCGTGTTGGGGCTGCGGTTCGATTGGTTGTTGTTGCGGGTGGGGCTGGGTTGCCTGGTTGGAACTATAGATTGCGTCTATCTGGCCACGCGCAATATTAGCCACGGCATCTTGGGCCTGGCTCGTTGCGCGCTGTGGTGGCTGGATATGCCCCCGAGAGCCGCCAGTTAGTTTTATGTCTTCCGGACGCATGATAGTCTATAGATTCCCACTCCCCTTTATTGTACAATGTTTAGAGTGTTTTTACAGCTTCCTGCAGCTCAATTGTAGAACTGATAAAAATTGTATGTAGTTAATAAATTATATTTGTTGGGCGAGTGGCGGAATTGGTAGACGCGCTAGACTCAAAATCTGGTTCACTTTTGTGAGTGGGGGTTCAAGTCCCCCCTTGCCCACCAAATATACTTTATTTAAGAAATTAAAGATGCTGAAACGGCTTCTAGCGGCTTTTCTTTGTTCCAGAGCCAGTAACATGCGGCTTTTGTGGCAGTGGTGCCTCGCCAGATAGCCATCGGCTTTTCCCATTTTGTGGTAACCACTTCACCCTCGTGGGCGACAAGTAGAGTGTCATTATGTAGCGTCGCCAACGTTACAGGGTAAGTAATTGTAAATTTATGTAACGCTTCTACCGCTTGGGTGAGTTGCATGCTAAATGTCATGATCTTGGGATAGTAAACACCCTGAAACAGCTTTTGAACTTGCGCAAACGACGCTACCAGTAGCGTATTTGGTCGTTCCGCGAGCAATGATGGATTGTTTTTCATAAGGTCAATCGAATCACGTGTGAGCGTGAGAAGCCCGTCATATTGCTGAATGAATTGTTCATACACCACCGCCGTTTCACTGTTGCGTCCGGCATCGCCGATGAGTAATACTGCGTCTGCCCATTCACCCAGCGCGCGAAGTTCGTTAAGGCTATCTTTTGCTAAACTTCCTGAGGGGTTACTCGGAGCAAATAACGCTTCACCGAAAGCCTTGGGTATGCTCGATTTTAAGGCATCGGGCATAAGCACGCGCACTTCGCCAACACCTGCTTCGAGTGATGTGCCGTACGCTTCGGCCACGCCAGCAAAGCCAAGCTTGTTACCTCCCACAATCGCCAACTTGCCGGCAAGCGATCGCATCTCGGGCTTACTCCATGCTATATCGGGAAAAAGCGGCTTCTCAGAGGTTTGTTTCTGCCAGTAGGTATGTTCCATCTGTTCCCTTTTCTAACCGGTAAGCGATGCTTTTTCGCTCTAATACAATTGGCCAGTTGTTGGCTTTTGCTTTAGCGAGTAGTTCTTCATTTGGATTAAAGGCAATCGGGTTCGTCACCATTTCTAGCATGCTAATATCGCCGCCCGAATCGCCCACTGCATAGGAATCTTCCAGGCTTAAGCCATGTTCTGCAACCGCGGCTTCAAGAAACTCTTTCTTGTGGCCATGAACAATATTCGACTTGTCGGTTAATTTGCCGTCTTTCACCTCAAACTGCCGACCGATTGCAACGTCTATGTCATGTAGCTGGCAAAATCGTTCAACCAATTGTTGGTGTGAGGCACTAATCGCTATAGTTACGTAGCCCTTTTTTTGCAGCTCACGCAGTAGATCTATCGTGAATTTGTACACGTGGTGGCCTTTTTTTAGCAAAATATCGTCGGCAATTGCATGAAAGCGCTCGTCATCGAGCCCAATGATGGCGACTTCCATCACCTCCATCAGCGTCTTTTCGTACATGCCGTACTCGAGCTCGCGTTTGCGCCAACGTTCGCGGTCGGCCAGCACACGTTTAGCATCCGGGGCGCTAATCACTTTTTCTTCTATGAGTGCATCAAACAACTCATGGTAAAGCTGCCATCGGAAAATCGTCCCATCTATATCAAACGCAGCGAACTTGCGGCCGTTCATTATAGCTCAGAGAAGTTGCCGGTGAAATTGGCAAGTGCAAAAATCAATGAAACGAACAGTAGAATGAATAGGAATAGCAGAACAAACGGCAAAATAAGCGTGAGCCATGATAGTACGTGGGCAGCTGGTTTAGGCTTGTTCGCGTCGGTAAGTGGTGCATATTGGCGATACAACACACCGTTTGTTCCCGGAGACAACACTGCATCCATCAGGCCAAAGGTTATTACATTCCATAACGTATGTGAGGCAAAGGTAGTAAGCCAGGCGCCTTTGGTTAGAGCAAGACTTCGCTTTATGGCTGCATTACCGCGAAGCCCTTCTTTGAAGAACGCTGTTCCAGCCAAGCTGTAGCGGATGGCCATGTAGATGCCTGGAATAATAAATAACAGCGTCCACAAAAACACCTTTACGAAAATAAGCACAGACAACCACAGGTAGCTGGCGACATGTTTCATTACTTCTTTAAACGCTTCGCCAAGGGTAGTGCCTTCGTCACTAGCGAGTTTAGAGGCAGTGTAATCTGCAATACCACCAATCACGAGGCCAATCAGTATGAGTACGAACAAAATCGTGCCGCCAATCAAACTAATAACTACCCAATCGCTCACGCTCATTTCATTGAAAAACGATTCGAATTGGGTTTGCTGAGCGAGCTCTTCGCTGCGAGAAGTTGGTTCGGTCGGCGCCGGGATGGCGTTGGTACCAAGGCTAAGCACCGATAATACAATCAAAAATATGCCCACAGACGAGGCTTTGTTAAATAACGCTTTTAAGCCGTCGAGCGCGACAAAAAATGGATTATTTTGATATTCTGCTGCTTTTTTAGCCATGTTGCCTCCTGTAATGCTGTTTTTATGATAACAAATTTTTGACGTATTTAAGCAAATCTGTCGCCTCTTTGGGCGTATCTGACGGTAATTGCTTGGTTCCTCTCGCGTGCTCAATGACTTGCTGAGCGCAGTCTTCAAGGTTCACTTCGCTATTGATTAGCCACGCATGGTTATCTCGCTGAGCAATCGACCACTCTATGGAGGTTTTTGCTTCTTCGAGTCGCTTCGTTAGCTCACTTGACGGAGTATTGAAGCGTAGAGCAAGCCAGCGTTGCCAGTCGACTAGCTCGGCGGTAAGACTGATAGTCACCGTACGCTTAAAGGGTAAATTACGGTACAACTCAACCGTACTAGAAAGAGTGTCGAGCAGATTGTAATGGCTTTTATAACTCGCATGATCAGTGCCGTATATATAGCCCGTGGTTGGGTGCGGAATGTAGGTAACCGCCTGGCGACTGGCATACAGCGTAGCCGCTTCACTTTCAGTGATGTGTCGGTAAGTACTTGGGGCATCGTCGCGGCGCGGTCTGGTAGTAAAGGCCTGCACGTAACTAAACTCCGGGTCGAGTTCGCACACTTTCTTCATTAGCGTCGACTTGCCTATCGACGTGGGTCCAACAACCATTACCAAAATTTTATTGTGTAATGAAGTTAACAAGGCTTCATTTGGCTGGTAGCTACTCATACGGCAGCGCGTCCAGATTACCGTGTAGCACCACAGGCATCATGCCCTTGATCTCTTCTTCAAATGGTGAGTCGCTAGGGAGGTCATTGAGCAGATATATGGGTTTATGTTGGTACCATGCCAGACTCATTTCGAGCAGTACATTGGCGCCAATGTAATTTGCTTTGCCGTGTTTCTCATCGTTCACTACCAATATTGCGTCGCCGGCAGAGATTTCATCGAAATGCGTGCGCATATAGTCGGCTTTTTTGTCGTAATCATCGGGGTTACCAAACCACGTTTTATTCACTGTGTAATCTTTCGCTTCACGCATGGCGCGGGCGCTTTTGGGGATGACGATACTGTAGTTGTCTGTAGCCTGCAGTTCGTCAGCAATTTTACATACGTGTTCGTAAAATGCCACGCTCGAGCACAAAACAAGCTTCATTACGCCTCTATTTCTATGCTTACCGGGCAGTGGTCGCTCCCCATTTGTTCGGCGTGAATCTGTGGGTTTTTTACTTTATTGGCGATGTCTTTAGAGGCAAGCCAATAGTCAATCCGCCACCCAACGTTATTGGCACGAGCGTTCGCCCAGTGGGTCCACCAAGTGTACGCACCGGTAACCTCTGGGTTGGCTGCGCGGAAGGTATCAATAAGCCCGGCATTCATAAAGTTGGTAAAGCCTTCACGTTCTTCGCTGGTAAAGCCGGCACTTTTTGTGTTGTCTTTCGGCCTGGCAAGGTCAATCTCGGTATGTGCAACATTTAGGTCGCCGCACACTAGCACGGGTTTAGTTTTTTCAAGCTGCTGTACGTAGGCTAAAAAACCACGATCCCAGTGCTGGTGCCGAACGCTTAGTCGGCTCAGGTCGCGCTTTGAATTTGGTGTGTATACGGTGAGCACCCAAAAATCTTTGAATTCCGCCGCAATCACGCGGCCCTCGGCGTTCGGGTCGCCATAGGTATCGCCGGTTATGCCAAATTTCTTGATGATATCTTCGGGAAAGCCATCGACGTAGCGAATTGGAGGTACTTTTGAAAAGATTGCCGTGCCACTGTAGCCTTTTTTTATCGCACTAAAGAAATGCTCGTCGTATTGAGGTAGGTCAAGCTCAAACTGCCCGCGCTCGGCCTTTGTTTCTTGTAGGCACAACACGTCTGGGTCGTAGTGTTCGATAAATTTTTGAAATTCACCTTTGTTCAGCACCGCCCGAATGCCGTTTACATTCCAAGAGAATAGTTTCATACAACCAGTATACCCTACCCTACATATTGATATTACTTATGTTTTGTGTTATAATAAAATTAGTCCAGCACTACTGAGTGAGAGGAAGAACATGACCAGCGATGGTTTTGACCCCGAGGCAATCGCAGCCGGTTTGCGACGCAAGGCCAGACTCATGAAAGTTCAGGTCCTGTGTTCAACGCTGATGCCGGGCAGTTGGGATCTGTCTCTACGGGAGGCGATCGACGAGTTGGCACTGCTTCCTGCCCCGAAGGGGACGCAGAAGCTGCCTTCAAGGGCCATCGGTGAACTGACCTTGCGGGTCTACCCCGCTACCGTCGAAAAGGTGGGCTCATGGCAACAGGCCTTGGAAGAGGCTATCGTCTACGAGTTCCCGGAGGGGGCTGTGGTCACCAGACTGACGGTCCTTCCGTTGGTCTTCCGCGTTGACTGCCCGGTGCCGAAGGCTAAGACGTTACCGTCGAAGTCGGTGACGCTCCGGCGTAACGACAAGACCTCTCGATGGGTCGTGATCGGCGAGACTGGCTTCAAGGCCGTCTCTGGTCGCCGAGCCGGATCAAAGAGCATGGGGCGCGGCCCCGACAAGTCTCTCTGAGTGCCTGGACAGCCGTCCGTGAGCCTATCGGGCCACGGACGGTACGTCCAAGAATGGTATGAGCTATTGAAACGTAGCTTCTTTTTATTTCAACACCACGCTGTATGCATCTAGCGTGGTGTTGAGCTGACAAGCTAGGAATGTATCAGCCGGATGTCGGCGGGAGCTGTAAGAGCCTCCCGCCGACATCACATGGTCACTTGGAAGTGGGGATGGTCACGTTCGAGCCGGTGGGAACCGGCAGGATGGTGATCTTGCCACTCTCGATGGCCTGCTTCAGCAGCTCCAGCTGCTGAGCCGAGAGCTTGTTGCGCTGGTAGTCGATGTACCCCTGCTGCCCCAGCACCTCCACGAGGGCCCGGATGCTCTCGAGCTCGGTCTGCACCGTCTCGTTGGCGAGCTTCTGGGCTTCGTTCTGCGCCTTGGCGATCTCCTTCGCGGTCAGGGCCTCCGCCACACCCGAAGGAATGGACGGCTTCTGGATCTGAACCTTGAAGTTGATGAAGTAGTTGCCACCGGCCAGGCTCTCGACGGAGCCAGGCAGGTCCGCCTGGATGGCCTGCTCGAACTCGGCGCGCCCCGAACCGTTGTACAGGTCGAGGTACGTCTTCTGCTCGGCAAGCAGCGCATCGGTCGCCGCCCGCTGAAGGGGCTGCTCGATGTAGACGTCCAGCATGGCGTCCCAGCCGTAGTAGCTCTCGTCGCCACCGTCGGAGATCCAGGCCGCCTTCTTCTTCTCGCCCCACTTCTTCACGCCGATCTGCTGGTGGAACTTCTTCAGCACGTCGCAGTCGGTGTTGAGGCTGAACGTGACCGTGCCGGACAGCATCAGGGTGATGTTGTCCTTCACGACCTTGATGGCGGGGCCATCGGCGCCGAGCGCCTTGGCCTCGTCCTCGTCAGCGCCGGCGAACTTGTAGGTGCGCTGACCTGCCGGGTAGTAGTAGTGGCTGTCGCCGGGGCCATCCCATCCACCCTCCGACTCGCCGTAGCAGCCGAGGATGGTCCGGTTGGCCGGAGTGAGCGCGTTGCCGTCCACGGCGACGGCCACCTGGTCGGACTCGGTCTCGTAGGACGAGCAGCCCGACAGCAAGACGGCCAGGCCAGCGACGGCGGCAGTTGCGATGCGGATGTTCATGACAGTTCCTTCCGGTTGGTTTCGAGCCACTGCTCGAGGGGGTTGGTGTACTCGCTCGGGATGAGCAGTACAGGGTCGTTCAGCATCTGAGACACGATGTTCATGCCCAGCTGCAGTTGCGTCTTCTGCTGCACGATGATGCCCGCGACATCCGGGTCGAGGTTCTCGAAGCGCAAGAGTTCCGGCGCGTGGCGAGCAAGGCTTCGCTGCCTGGCCCTTTTCATCAGGTGTCGTAAGCCTGCCGCAATGGCGAAGCAAACGGTCCCGAGCAGAGCCAAGGCGAGCATGATCAGCCCAAGGCGTCCCATATCATCTCCTTGTTCAAGTGAACTGGCTTGTTCCAGTCACACAACACCTCACTGCGAGCAGCGAAGCGGTATGTGACCGGAACGTTTTCCTAGCTTGTCAATGTACTTGCTGGGAGCGCGCGAAAAGCGTGGCTCTACCAACACAAGATTTTGAGTATGGCGAATAATCCGTCTGTTACATACAGAGGTAATTGCGCCGAACTGTTAGCGTTTGGCCGAACTGTGCTGGTTCTTTAGCATCATTTTTGCTACAAGAAAAGCGCATACACGTATCGGTACAAACATTTCGCCTTAGTGTGCGAATGCTTATTCCGAAGCGTCTATACGCTTACAGGCTTGGGCATAGCTGTTTCGGTAGCCCGAGGGAACACTGTATGTCCTTCTCGGCCTAGTGATGTGCTACCATCACCGTACTTTCAGTATAGGACATTTATGTAGAAATGTCAAGAGACTATACTTCGACGTGCGTCTCGGTCTTGTTCGCGGCGCTTTATCGTCTCTCGCTTATCCCACCGTTTTTTGCCCTTCCCTAGCGCAATGACGACTTTTATGTATTTACCAGAGGTCATTAGTTTGGTGGGCACGATTGTCATGCCTTGCTGTTTCTTGCTGGTGAAGGCGTCGATTTGTTTGCGACTTGCCAGTAGTTTGCGTGGGCGGGTGTCGACGCTTCGGCTGCCACTGCCCTTTTCGTTTAGCTTTACACTAAAACTGGCGTTGTTGAGCCACAGCTCGCTGTCTTTTAAAGACACGAACGCACCCTTTAGTTGTACGTGGCCGTCGCGAGCGGCACGCACTTCTGGCCCGGTAAGCACCAGGCCGGCAACAATATCTTCGCCCAGCTCATAGTCAAACCGAGCTCGTCTGTTTACGAGCCCGCCTGGGGCAGAAGATTTTGATGCTTTTTTAGCCATAACTTCCCTATTGTAACAGATTAAAGCGGTGCAAAATCTTTCATTCACAGCCTCAAAAGCACGTGAGGTACACGAGAATCTAGGGCCGACGCCTGGAATCTCGTGTGACCTCAGCGAGCCTGTTTATGCTTTTTCAGCCGTAAATGTAAGATTTTGCCCCTTCGCAGGAGTATTGTATAGTAGGTCGAGATGAACCACCCTCTTCCTAAGCTCGTGACCTTCGATGGCGAGGCGCGCAGTGGCAAAGGCACAATTGTACAAACCACCAAAGATTATTTGCGTGACGAATGTGGCTATGAGGTAATGCTAATTGATGCGGGACAAGTGTTCCGCGTTTTAGTTGTGGGCGCCACGCGAGCAGGTGTCGACGTAAACGACCCGGGTGCAATAGACGCTTTTTTGGCTGACGAAGCCCAGGCGGATGCATGTGTGCAACTGGTGAAAGATGTGTACCACATGGAAAAGGCCGAACGCGATGCGTTGCTTTATACCAACGAAGTGGGAGAAAACAGCGCTAAAATTGGTGCTCGCCCGCTTTCGCAAGATTTTAAGGATAATTTGGTGCGAAAGTGGTTGGCTGATGCCCGTGCAGAAGGCTTTGAGGTGGTACTACTTGATGGCCGAGCCTTGGAAGAAACTGGCAAAATGCTGGAAGAACGAAAGCTGTGTGACTTCGTGCTTGGCTTTTACTTCGTGTGTGACCCAGTAGTGGGCGCACGCCGAACGCTTGGTTTCGCGGCTACGGCATATGACGATCTAGAGCAAAACGATAAAACTTCGGTAGACCAGCTGGTAGTCCAAATCAACTCACGTAACGATTCCGACCGATTGCGCAAGGTGCAGCCAATCGTGCCACCAGAGGGAGCTACCCGTATTACCCTACCCGACGTTCCCGAGGCAGCTCAAACGTCTCAGCGGCCAATGTACGTGGTGGATACTGGTGCAGAAGTTTCAAAAGCTGAAATGTCGCTGCCAATCGCGAAATTAGTTGCAAACACGCTGAAGCAGCAGAATTAATTGCTTTTTTATACAGTTTATGCTATAATAGTATTTAGATAGTTCAATCCACCACTGGGGCGAGCTGTCGCCCCTTGTCATCTACGGAGGTAGCGCTATGCGCGCAACCGGATCTGTTTCGACCGCGCTGGAGGTCGCCTTCAGCGTCTGCGTCGTCATCTACGGGGTGTGGTTCATGCTCAGCTACTTCGAAGACCGAAGCAGCAACCCGCCGTTCTGGCGGGGACAGTTCAAGACCTTCTTCCCGGGCGACGTGTTCCTGGCGCTCGCGATCGGCTTTGCCATCACGACCGTGCTGGTCAACCAGCTGAGCATCCCCGCGTGGGTGCCAGTGGCCGGCGCCGTCGTTGGCTTCGCGGTCGGTGTCTTCCTCTTCTTCATGCAGTTCAGCTCGGAGGAGAAGGCCGACCCCGAGGCCATCTGGATCTGGATCGCACCCACGCGGGTGTGGCACCAGTTCTTCGTCTGGTGGGCGGGCATCACGCTGGTGGCGACCTTCGTCGTCCCGGTGCTGGTGGCATTCGTGAGCGGCAGCCACCGTTCTACCCCGGCACTTCTGACGCTGGTGTTCATGGTGGTCTACGTAGGCCACTTGGTCTACGACGGTGTCCACCCGCCCGAGGAGGTGTCCGGCAAGCCGGTGCACGCACCGCTGAAGGTGGAGTACCGGGGAGACTGGCTCGAGAAGGTGGTTCCCAAGGTCTACCCCTACTGAGCCAGTACACCGCCACCACCTCACCGACGACAAGGGAGCCGCCCAAGTACCACCGCAGCCAGCGGTGCGAACGGGCGGCTTTCTCATGTTCGGAAGTATTTGTACCTAAATCTGAAATTCTTCCCACGACAGACCACTTTCGGTGTGCTCGAATGTAGCACACCTCGCGTTTCGCTTTTAGTCTGTCTTTGGGAAGTATTTCAGATTTAGGCGGCTGTAAACTTCTTCACTGCGCTCAGGTAGACGTTCAAAAATGCTTCTTCCATGGCGGTGGCGGTGAGTTTGCTGCCAACCGCTTTGCTGTGAGCAGTGAGTTTCGCGCGGAGCTCTGGCGATTGGTATAGCTGCTCCATACCTTCGGCGATAGCTGATACGCTGGGGTGTGTCAGTAAAGCATTTTCAGGGGTTACGCCAACGGTTAGGCGCTCATCGCAGTATAAAATTGGGCAGCCGGTAGCGGCGGCTTCGGCCAGTACCATGCCTTGTGTGTCGAAGTGATAAGAAGCGAACACAAAGCAATCGGCATTGGCAAATTCGTTGGCCACACGTTCGTGATCTTCGTAGTGACCTAAGAATACGACACGTCCTCGTAAAACCGTTTCATGCGCGAGTTTTTTTAGCTCATCTTCTTGCGTACCGGCGCCCAAAATATACAGCTCAGCGTCGCGTTTATTTAGCTTGGCAAAAGCTTTAATAATGACATCTACCCGCTTTTCAGGGTCAAGTCGGCCACAGCTTAAAAATCGAACTGTATCGTTAGTGTCGCGAATTCGTGCGGCCTTTGGAAATACGTCGTTGATACCGTTCGCTACCGTAAATGCTCGCTCGGCTAGTTGCCCATGCGTGGCGTCGTTGATGGCATCTATGACATATTGCGCTGGCGAAGTGAACGCGTCGGTATATTGCGCCATTTTTGCTACGGCTTTCCAGTCTTTCCTGCCCAAGCGTGAGCGTTCTTTACTAGCGAGCTTGCGCGGAAATCGAATGCGAAGTTTGTCGCGGTCGCTACGAATGCGGTGCAACATGAACGGCGCGAACTGCATGTAGGTATATGAATTGAGCGCTGCTAATATGGGCGAAGTAGAATGCGTACCGGCGTAATTTGAATGAAACGTGTGCACGTGAGGAATATTGGCAAGTTTGGCAATGTGCGCTGCCAAAAACATTGAACCGCGCTCGTTTTGTGAGTGAATAACGTCGAACTTGTAGCGCGATATAATGTCACGGGCTCGTTTGCTTGAGAACTTTACCGAGCACAAAAAGCTCGGCGTGCCAGGAATATGCCACGAATCCAGTGCCTCAAAGGCGCAGTGCTCTGGTGGGACAAAAAACGGCTTTGGGGCAAACAGCGTGACGTTGTGCCCGGCTTTTACGAGCTCTAGTGTTTGTAATTCGATAGATCGAGCCACGCCCCCAGATGTTGGATAAAAATCATCCATGATTATGCCAATATTGAGTGGGTGTGCCATGCTGCCTTCATTATACCCTACGTTATATCTCGGCTGTGCTAATGCTATAATAAGCAGTGAAATCATGCGCATTGGACTATTTACTGATACCTACAGGCCATCAATCAATGGCATCGTATTCGTGGTTGAAACACTGAAAAAACACCTGGAAGAACAAGGTCATGAGGTATATATTTTTTGCCCAGCTAAAACGATTCGGCCTAGCCACGACCTTGAATTTGCCGATGATAATATCGTACGCTTCCCGAGCATCAAGGGTGCGTTTTTTGATGATTACGACACGTCAATCTTTTTCGCGCCACGTGTAGTGCAGCAAATTCGTGAGCTAAAGCTTGATGTAGTGCACGTATTCACGCCGTCGCAAGTAGGCTTGGTGGGTGTGCAGGCGGCGGTAAAAAACGACACGCCATTTATCATGCAGCATTCGACCGATTTGTACGAATTCGTTGAGCACTACCCTGTGGTGCTACCGGGCGTCTTAGCGCTTATTGGCATAGTATTCCCTTTCACGGTCAAGCTACAAGGCAAAGATGTTCGCGAAATCCTGAAGCTGTATCGACCAAGGCGCGGTGTAACGCAGTGGAACAAGGATATCATCGAAAAAGCCATCACCATTTTATATAGCAAAGCCGACGCCGTGATTGGCCTGAGTCGAAAGAGCGTAGAACAGCTGGAATCGTGGCAAGATGAAGAAAAATACAGCTACAAGGTAGAGCTGCTGCCAAACGGTGTTGATGCGCTACCTAAACCAACCGCAGCCGAGCTAAAAGCATTTAAAGCACAACACGGTATCGCCGATAGCGATGAAGTGTTTGGCTTTGTTGGCCGAATTGCCGCCGAGAAAAATCTTGACATCTTGCTTCCTGTCATTGAAAAAGTGGCTAAAAATCGACCAAATGCCAAACTGGTGTTTGTAGGTGATTTTGAATATCGCGAAACATTGGAAGAAAAGGCCCGCGCTTCAAAGGCGAGCGACAGGATTGTTTTTACCGGTGCGCTGCCCCGCGACGAGCTTGGTGTAGCGTATGCTGCCATGGACGTGTTCGTATTTCCATCTCTGAAAGACACCCAGGGTTGGGTGCTGCACGAAGCAGCGCATGCTGGTCTACCAATAGTGATTATCGATAAAAAATTGTCTGAAGTAGTGCACGATGGTGTGAATGGGCTACATGCCAACAACAGCGCTAGTGACGTGGCAAAGAAGGTAGAGCTACTATTCGCCGACACAGTCAAGCGCAGTGAATTCTCGAAAGAAAGCAAACGAATTGCTCGTATCTATAGTGAGCAGCGGCAAATCAAAGATTTAATAAAGCTATATGAGCGTGTCGTTGAGAAGCGGAACCCGGCTGGGCCTCGAAGAATACGGCAAATGCGTTGGCAGGCAGCTCGTATAAAGGAAAAAGCCGCCAGAGTGTGGCGTCAGAGATAAAAATCTCTCTCTGGCGACCTTCCTCTGGCGGCAAGCCAGTAGATGAAGCGCTAGAGGCGCTTCAGAACCGCTCTTGCGCGCCAGCGCAGATACAGTCTCCACCATGGCAGTGACTGTGTTGTGCGCACCCACGACTCGGCGTGGTCACGCAGTTCCTCATCTGTCATCTGTGCTCCTGATAGCCGAACTCCGCTTACTGGACTGTGAACTTATTAGACCAAACGAAGCCAGAAGAGTCAATAACCCTCAAGAGAGCCTGTTATACTCGTAAAGAATGATTGCTGATATTGCTATTGCCGAGAAATCTTTCGGACCCAAACTTTTGATGTCTGGGATTAAATTTGCCATTGACGCAAAAGAAAAAGTTGGCGTCGTGGGACGTAATGGCGTTGGCAAGTCTACCCTTTTTGGCATCTTGGCAGGATCTGATACGGATTTTACAGGAGAAGTCACCTATCGGCGTGGACTTACTGTGGTAGCTACCGCACAGGAGCATCACGCCATAGGTAAGCAAACAGTGCTGCAATATGTGTTAGCGGGCTTGCCCGAGTACACAGAGCTCTCTCGTATTGTAGAAACCTATCCTAGCACTATGGGCGATGATATGCGCAAAATTGCTCAATACACTGAAGCATTGCAACGCTTCGATGACAAAGGTTTCTATCAAATCGAAAGTGACATTGAACGAGAACTTGAAACGTTCCAACTTCCTGGCATCGCTCATCAACCGTTCGCGAGTTTGAGCGGTGGCCAGAAGCGGTTGGTGGAGGTGGTTAAAATTATGCATTCGCAAGCAGACTTGGCGCTAATTGATGAACCAACCAACCATATGGACTTTGTAGCGAAAAAGCAGTTTATTGATTGGATGAACCAAGCTCCCGAGGCGATGTTGGTGATTACTCACGACCGCGATGTGTTGGCGCATGTCGATAGAATTATCGAACTAAAAGACGGCGGTTGCCAAAGTTTTAAAGGAAATTACGACGCGTACTTGAAGCAAAACGCGCACAGTACAGGCACGGCAATGAATGAATTTGAACTGATAGAAAAGCGTATCGTGAATTTGAAGCAGAAAGTAATCGACTATCAGCGGCTCAAGGAAAAATCACGAAATCCGCAAACGATTCAAAAGTTTAAGCGTCTCGAACAGGTCTCACGCACTGAGCTTGCTGAGCTGCAGGCCAAAGAAAAGCCGACATTTTGGATAGATAAAGAGTCGGCCGAAAATTTGAATTATAAAGTGGCGGCACAATACGACAAATTTAAGGCAAAGAATATTCGGATGACGATGAAGAGTGACGGGTCGCGTAGTAAGCATGTACTCGTGAGCGCTAAACAGCTAAGCCTTGGGTACGACACCCCACTATTTACAGCTATAAATATTGACTTGCGCGAAGGCGAGGCACTTGAGCTACGGGGACGTAATGGAGCGGGAAAAAGTACATTGATAAAGTCGCTTCTTTCACTCGATAATTCTATACAAGTGTATCAGGGTGAAATGAGCCTCGATAACCACATACGAGTAGGTGTATACGAGCAAGAAGTAAGCCCGACGTATTTTGACATGTCTCTCCACGATGCGATAGAACGAGTGTATCTAGATAAAAATCAAGCGATAAATGAAACAAAGATTCGTCAGTTAATGAGTGACTATCTATTCACTGAAAGTGATGGTCAGGTTCCGGTAGCGAGACTCTCGGGTGGTCAGAAAGCACGGTTACAAGTGATCGCAATGTTGGCAAACGATCCACAGCTTTTGATACTCGACGAGCCGACAAATCACTTGGACTTACCGAGTATTGAAGAGCTTGAAACTGCTTTGGGTAAATATGGCGGCGCAATGCTATATGTGAGCCACGATGATTATTTCCGTCAGGCAATGGGGGGCGATGTCGTGCAAATAGGTATGTAGCACAATTTGGCCGCTACAAAAACTACCCAAGCATTGCTCGGGTAGTTTGTTTTTGCATGGTTGAGCCCGAAGCCCAACCGACGATTGCACCTAAACGGGGTGGTCTCGTTGTGATTTGGCTTGCCGCGTGGTATGAGCACGATGCTTTCGGACTTACGGCTTCATCACATTAGGTTGAACTTCGGGTTGGTGAGAGACGGCTTTGGCAGATTCTTCCCTTGGGTTCAAGACCAATCTGTCAAAATCAAGACCGATCTATTCCCCCGTTTCCCTAGCCGTACGATGCGGGGCCCTCCCCGCTCGAAGTGTTCACTCGTTTGTAGACGTTTCAGCTTAGACGCCTACGGGCTGTATCGCATGCTTGCTGTAGAGGTTCGCTGGGCGTGCCGGCGGCTGAGAACATACAGCGCACTCACCGAATTTACATCCCCACTATTTGAGAACTTCGATAAACCCAAGTATAGGTAAAAGATTTGAAATGTAAAGCTTAAGTGCTAACGAGTTGGTTCTTTTCGAGTGCTGATTGGAGCGCTGGGCGGTTGAAGCCTAAAATCATTTCACCCGCTATATCGGTAACTGGCACACCTTGGAAATTACCGCCAAGTTTATCGAGCAGCTCGTCTTTAGCTGCGTCGTCTTCTTCGATGTTTTTGGCTACGTATTTCACGCCAAGTTTGTCGAGCCACTGCTTTTCGGTTGCGCAAAACGCGCAAAATGTAGTGGTGTAAATTGTTACTGCATCGGTGTTGGTGTCGCTCATGTTCATTTCCCTCTCTTCATTTCTTACTATACATTGTACAGCAAATTAGTTGCCCTGCCTAGAGGTTTTACTGGTAAAATGCCACCCCAAACACTGGGGGCATTGATAGATTGAAAGCTCAACCTGAGGCCGAGTAAGCTCGGCGTCCTCAAGCGCTCGTAAGGCTAGAGCTTCCGAGGCAAAGCGTCGCTTGTGCGTGCAGCTGGCGGCTGGTGTATACGGTGTATGCTTTTTGGGTGATATTTTGCGCGGCACGGTAGAAATTCGTCTCACTTTCTGTTATACTTTGCATTGTACATGAGTACGTCAGGCGACAATAGTGGAGGCACGCCGACGCCGCCGGTTCGCCGGGCGGTCCTTTTAATGCTCGGTGATATAGCCGACACAACATGGCGCATGTTTGGGCCCGTTGTTGTGCTTACCGGTCTCGGTTTGTGGGCGGATAGCTCTTACGATACCGGTCCGTGGCTTTCACTCGCAGGAGTACTCATAGGTTCCGCAGGAGCGGCACTACTAGTGAAACAACAGTTAACAAAGGTGAATCAACAGAAATGATGCAACAATTTGGCGCGCTCGATCTTCACATCGACATCAAAACCGCACCGATTTTTCACATTGGCGATTTTGCCGTTACCAACGCTATGCTTACTGGTACGGTAAGCTTGCTGATATTTTTCGCCGTATTCTTTTATGTTGCCTACAAAGTGAAAAATGGCCAATACAACCGTTTTGTTGGTTTGGTGCAATGGGCATTTGAAGGCATGCTTGGGCAAATTAACAGCGTGATTCCGGATAAAACAATTGCTAGACGAATTATGCCACTCGCGATGACGATTTTCTTTTATGTGCTAATCAGCTACTGGATGAGTATTTTGCCGGGGCTCGATAGTATTAAGTGGAACGGTGACCCAATTTTGCGTTCGATTGCCGCTGATATGAACTTTACTTTCGCACTGGCGTTTATTTCGCTGGTGGCGACGCAAATGTATGCGATTCGACAGCTTGGTGGCCTGGGTAACCTTAGCCGCTATTTCCGAAACCCGATTAAAGATCCGCTCGGGTCATTTGAGGGTATTTTGGAATTAATTGGTGAACTAAGCCGCTACACTGCCCTAAGTCTACGTTTGTTTGGAAACTGTTTTGCTGGCGAGGTACTGCTGCTTATCATGAGCGTGCTGACTGGCTACTTTGCTGCGCTTGCACTACCAGTGTTTATGGCGTTTGAGCTGTTTATTGGCTTTATTCAGGCCTACGTATTCTTTATCTTAACCGTGATATTTACTTCTCTGGCCATTTCTCACGGCCCTCACGATGATCATTCGCCTGCTCACGGTAAACAAGGAGTAGCTGGATGATATATCGCGAGAACCCGCGACCATTCAACTCATCAGCACACTTTATGGGTGAACTACGTTCAGCCCATGGTGTTGGGCTGACCTCTCTCGCTGGACGCGAATAGAGGTCACACGCTTCTGAGTTGAACAGTCGCGGTTCCTCGCGAGCCAACCCTAGTGGTATACTGTAAGTAATAAATCAAAGGAGTAATAACAAATGGAACAACTAGCATTTGGTCTAGCATACGCCCTACCTGCGCTTGGTGCTGCTGTAGGTATCGGTATTATCGGTAACGGTGCGTTAAACGCGCTTGGTCGTAACCCAGAAAAATTGGCCGACATCCGTACATTGATGATTACCGCTATCGTGTTCGCCGACTCATTGGCGATTATCGGTATCATTGTGGCTATTATCGCGAAGTTTATCTAGGAGCGTAGATGTTACATTCATTCGTAACACAATTTGCAGAAGCTGCTCATGCGGCCGAGGCTGAACCCGCCAGTGGCGGTGTGTTTGGCGCGCTCGGTATCGACTGGCAGATGCTTCTTTTCCAGGTAATTGGTTTCGTAGTGCTCGTACTGATTATGGGTAAGTTTGTTTACCCCATCTTGATGAAAGCTGTTGACCAACGCCAGGAAAATATTGAAGAAGGCGCGAAAGCTGCTGAGGAAGCCGAGAAAAAAGCCGCTGAAGCCGAAGCGAACATCGAGAAACTTCTAAAGAAAGCACGCACTGAAGCATCGGATATTGTTTCAACCGCCAAAGCCGAAGCTGGCCAAATGGTTGAAAAGGCCGAATCGAGCGCAAAAACCCGTGCTGACCGTATTGTGGCTGAAGCCCAGGAAGAAATTGCCAAAGATGTATTGGCCGCTCGAAAAGCGCTTGAAAAAGACACGCTCAATCTTGTAAAGCAAGCCGCGGGCTTGGCTGTTTCAGGTGTGGCAGATAGCAAACTGGATGCTCAGGTGATTAAAAAGGCCGTTGAAGGAGCAAAGAAGTAGCTATGATTTCTCGTCGTAAGTTAGCCGAGCATGCTGCAGAACGCCTAGTAAAGGGCGACTCTACCGCTAGTGTATTGAACGAACTTGCGGCGTACTTGCTTGACGCTCGTCGCACCGGCGAAGCCGAGCTGGTAATTCGCGCGGTTGAAGATTCACTGTTGTCACGAGGCGTCGCCTTGGCAACGGTCACTTCAGCTCGCTCACTTACCGCAGACGCAAAAGACGCAGTTGAGCAACTAATCCGACGTGAATATTCAGATGTAAAAAGCGTGTTACTACGCGAAATTATTGACCCATCAGTATTGGCGGGCATGAAAGTAAGCCTAGCTGGCGCTCAGCTAGACGTTACGGCGAAAACGAAATTAGAGAAACTAGGAGTATAGGAGAAAACTATGGCAGAATTAGCAGTAAAAGAACTCTCTAGCGAACTCCAAGCAGCCATTGCTGGCCTTTCAAAGACAGAAGGACTCGAATCGGCTGGCGTGGTGATTCGTGTGGGTGACGGTGTGGCATGGGTGCATGGCCTCAGCCAAGCTGGGTATAGCGAGGTGCTTGAAATCGACACCAAAGCTGGTGTAGTGGAAGCCTTTGCGCTTAACCTCATGGAAGATGAAATTGGCGCGGTGATTTTGGGCGATGATAGCCAAGTAGCCGCTGGAAACACAGTACGCCTAAAGGGCGTAGTGCTTGAAGTGCCAGTGGGTGAAGAGCTTCTTGGCCGCGTGGTTAACCCATTGGGTGTCGCCATTGACGGTGGTCCGGCTATCAAAACCAAGCAAACGGGTAAGGTGGAGCGTGAAGCGATCGGTGTATTAGGCCGTAAGCACGTGCATGAGCCACTCATGACCGGAATTATGGCCATCGACAGCATGTTCCCTATCGGCCGCGGTCAGCGTGAGCTGATTATTGGTGACCGCCAAACTGGTAAAACCGCCATTGCAATTGACACGATGATTAACCAAGCCCGCCAAAAAACTGGCGTAGTGAATATTTACGTGGCGATTGGTCAGAAGCTCTCGAAGGTAGCTCGGTTGGTTGAGCGCCTGAAGCAAGAAGGTGTGATGGAGCAAACTATCGTGGTGGCGACTGGCCCCGCTGACCCTGCTTCAATGCTGTACTTGGCGCCATACGCGGGTACCGCTATGGGTGAATACTTCCGCGACAAGGGTGAGCACGCACTAATGATCTATGACGACCTTACTAAACACGCTGTTGCTTACCGTCAAATGAGCCTATTGCTTCGTCGTCCACCAGGGCGAGAGGCTTTCCCTGGTGATGTGTTCTACCTCCACTCTCGCCTACTCGAACGCTCAGCAAAATTAGCTGATGATTTAGGTGCTGGTTCGTTGACTGCTCTGCCGATTATTGAAACTCAGGCTGGAGATATCTCTGCCTACATTCCTACTAACGTGATTTCTATTACCGACGGTCAGATTTTTATGGAAACCGACCTCTTCTATCAGGGTATTCGTCCGGCTATTTCGGCGGGTCTATCGGTAAGTCGTGTGGGTGGTGACGCTCAAACCAAAGCTGTTAAATCGGTTTCTGGCCACCTAAAACTTGGCCTTAGCCAGTTCCGCGAGCTTGCCAGCTTTGCCCAGTTTGGTAGCGACCTAGACGAAGCTACTAAAGCGCAGATTGACCGTGGTCAACGGCTGACAGAACTTTTGAAACAACCACAGTACCAACCAATGAGTATTTGGGAGCAGGTTGCTTCTATCGTAGCGGTAGACTCCGGTTCGTTCGATAAAGTTCCTGTGGCCAAAATTAAGGACGCCCAGGCCGCCCTACTGACCAAGCTATGGACAGACCACAAGAAAGACATGCAAGACCTGAATAAAGGTTCTGAGAAAATTGAAAAAGACTCGAAGGCTGCTGCTTTAATCGAAAAGACCGCGAAAACGGCTGCGAAAGGATTTGAGGCCTAGATTATGGCACAAAAGTCAGGCGAAGATCTTTTTGGACAGCCTATGATAACCGACTTAGATTTGGACGGCTTCGACTTTGACGGCGAAAGTGCGCAACTGTACAGTGAAGCACGCGAGGCTGCCTTGACAACGCTTGTCGGTTCTTTGGGCGATCTTGACCTTGATCAAATCGAAGCATTGCAGAGAGTAGTAGATGGTTTTAATTCGGACGAGGGCGAAGATGGTCAGTAGTGCTATGCCTGAATGGTGTAGGTATGCACCTACAGAAGAAATACGCGAAGCGGTAGATGAGCTTACTCTCTATCAATGGCTAAAGACCTTAACACCTGAGGACATTAGTTTTCTTATATTCGAAGGTGACTTGAATGAGGCCGAGGCGGATGACTTAAGAAAAGCATACGCGGTTGCTAAGGGAGGCATAGATGCCTAGCCAACGTCAACTCAAAAGCCGTATTCGCTCGGTGAAAAACACCAAGCAGATTACCAAGGCAATGCAAATGGTGGCGGCTTCAAAAATGCGCCGTGCTCAGGATGCTACTAAGGCGACCGCTGCATACACAGCGACGGCTCGTGATATTTTGGCTCATCTCTCGAAACAAGGCGCTACCAACAACCACCCACTGTTTGAGGCTCGGCCGGTGAGGCGGCGGTTACTTATAGTGATTGCCAGTGACAAAGGTCTTGCTGGTGCATATAACGGTAATTTGGCCAAGCACTACCTAAAAGAATTAATTGCCGATGACGCGGCGCACATTAAAACCGATACCATCGCGATCGGTCGTAGGGTGACGCAGTTTGTTACCCGACTGAAAGATGCCAAGCTGATTGGTGCGTACGAAGATTTGCCCGACCACCTTGAAGGTCACGAACTACGTGCGGTGATGGATACTGCCTACAAGATGTTTGAAGACGGCGAAGTTGATGCTGTAGATATGGTGTACACAGAGTTTGTTAGTAGTATTACTCAAACGCCAAAAACAGAGAGATTATTACCTGCTGGCCAGGCTGGTGAGCCAACCGATGAGTCGATTGATGAAGCCGAATTTGAGCCGAGTATTGAGACCGTGCTCGAGAATGTGGTGTATCGCCTACTCGGTGCGCAGCTTTTTCAAGCATTCCTTGATGCTCGTGCGAGCGAGCACAGCATGCGTATGCTCGCCATGAAAAACGCTACCGACAATGCCACCGATTTGATAGATGACCTTACCCTGGCCATGAACAAAGCCCGCCAGGCGGCGATTACCCAAGAACTAGCAGAAATTAGTGGTGGATCGGAGGCAATGAAATGATAGACGAATTAGGCCCCAATGGCTTCCCTAAAGGCTGGGCCGATAAATACAAGCGTCAGTTAGGCGCGGAGACACTAGGACTACTAAACGAAATCGATGAGCAACAAGGAGAAGATGATGAATAAACAAGGAACCATTACCCAAGTCGTAGGTGTGGTGGTCGACGTAGAGTTTGATGGCAGTTTGCCAGCGATTTACGACGCACTGCATGTTGCGCACAACAAGCAAACGATTACCCTAGAAGTTGCGCAGCACCTCGACGAGCACACAGTGCGCGCGATTAGCTTGCAAAGTACTGACGGCTTAAAGCGCGGCCAAGCCGTTGAAAGCACTGGTGCGCCAATTAGCGTGCCAGTAGGCGCTGATACACAAGGTCGTATGTTCAACGTGGTTGGTGAAGCTATCGACGGCGAAAAAACGCCAAAAGGTAAAACCGCGCCAATTCACCGCGAACCCCCTGCCCTATCTGAGCAGACCAACAAAACTGAGATTCTGGAAACAGGTATCAAGGTTATCGACCTGATTGCTCCTATCGCCAAAGGTGGTAAGGTAGGGCTCTTTGGTGGTGCTGGTGTGGGTAAAACCGTGCTGATTCAGGAACTTATCAATAACATCGCGAAATTCCACTCTGGTAACTCCGTGTTCGCTGGTGTCGGTGAGCGTACCCGTGAAGGTAATGACCTGTACTACGAAATGAAAGAAGCTGGCGTGCTCGACAAAACCAGCCTTGTATTCGGCCAGATGAACGAACCACCAGGAGCACGTCTTCGTGTGGCTCTAGCTGGTCTAGCTATGGCTGAATCTTTCCGTGATGATGGAAAAGACGTGTTGCTCTTTATCGACAATATCTTCCGATTTACCCAGGCCGGTGCTGAGGTATCTGCTCTGCTTGGTCGTTTGCCATCAGCAGTGGGTTACCAGCCAAACTTGCAGCAAGAAATGGGTGCATTGCAAGAGCGTATTACTAGTACAAAAAAGGGTTCGATTACCTCTGTGCAAGCCGTGTACGTGCCGGCAGACGACCTCACTGACCCAGCGCCTGCTACTACCTTCGCCCACCTCGACTCAACCATCGTGTTGAACCGTGCGCTGACCGAAATTGGTATTTACCCTGCGGTTGACCCGCTCGACTCAAACTCAACCATTCTTGACCCCGAAGTAGTTGGCGAAAAGCACTACACGGTAGCTCGTGAAGCGCAGCGAATTTTGCAAGAATACAAAGACTTGCAAGACATCATCGCGATTCTTGGTATGGACGAGCTAAACGACGAACAAAAGAAAACCGTTGCCCGAGCGCGACGTTTGCAGCGCTTCCTCGCACAACCATTCTTTGTGGCTACCCAGTTTACGGGCAACGAAGGCGCTTACATTAAGCTAGAAGACACGGTAAACGACGTAGCCGACATCTTGGCTGGTAAGTACGATGAGCAACCAGAACAATGGTTCTACATGGCTGGTGGCCCACTTTCAGAAAAGAAAGGTAAATAATGAAGTTTGAGCTGGTAACATTGCTTGGTGTGCAGCTCGATCAAGAGGTGTACGAAGTGCAGCTCTCTACTGCAGATGGTCCAATTGCCGTATTTCCCGGCCACGAACCGTTGGTTTCTGTAGCAGTTCCCGGAGCCATTGCTGTTCGTCACAAAAAAGACGACAGTGATGAAAAGCTAGAATACTTTGCCATCGGCGGCGGTGTGATAGAAATTACCCCGCTTGGTGTGCGAGTGTTGGTAGACGAAGCCGATCGTGGTGAAGATATTCTTGAAGCTGAAAGCAAAGCAGCTTTGGAGCGCGCTTTGAAATTACGCGACAGTGCTAAAAACCAGGTTGAGCTAGAAAAAGCGACGGCGCTTATCGACCGTCACCAAGTTCGCTTGAATGTTGCTGGCCTGCGACGTAAGCATCGCCGCTAAGCTTTTTGTGACCAATCCCGAAGCACCGCGCGAACTTCGGCGGTGTTTTTGGTGTGCATCAGTTTATCACGCAGTTCGGCTGCGCCGTCAAAGCTATGCACGTATACTTTGAAAAATCGCTTCAACGGATCAAATTTGCGTGGATGCTCAGGCGTGTCCCATTGGTCATGTAGGTCTAGGTGGTAATGAAGCAACTCAATTAACCTTGTTTGTTCTATGCCGTTCCCGTCGTTGCCTGCGCTCGCCTGTGGCGTGCTCGCCACGTAGGTCACTGTCTCGGGTCCTGCCGCCTGGTCCGCCCCTTCTTTTGAAGAATCAGAGACTTCTTCAAAAGCGGGTGCTGCCCCGCCAGACGTCACCCGAGCTTGCACATTTATGCTGGTCGAGCCGCTCGTTAACGAATTTTCCAAGACATCTGCAGCCCCGTCGGATACTGATGAGGGCTCAATAGACGTCGGGCGCGAAGCCGTTTTGGAAAATTCTGTTGACGACAAGGCAAACTTGGAAGGCACAAAGCAAAACGGGTCATGGAAGACACCGCGGCCAATCATAATGCCATCGATGCCGGGGTATTTTGCCGCTAGCTCTAGGCCTTCTGCCCTATTTTCAATGTCACCATTAATGGTTAGTAGTGTTCCTGGGGCAATTTCGTCTCGCAAGGTAATAATTTCAGGAATGAGTTCAAAGTGGGCTGGTACTTTGCTCATCTCTTTTTTGGTGCGCAAATGAATAGTTAGGTTTACGATATCTTGCTGCAATAGATGTGTGAGCCAACTGCGCCATTCATCAGTAGAGGTGTAGCCTAGGCGAGTTTTTACTGATACAGGAAGACCGGCAGTTTTGGCGGCTGCTATCACTTCGCTTGCGAGTTCAGGTGTGCGAATCATAGCGGCTCCCCCGCCAGCTTTTATGGCGCTTGCATCAGGGCACCCCATGTTTATGTCGATACCATGAAATCCTAACGTTTTACAGTGTGTTGCGAGTTTGGCTATGTCATCTGGTACGGCGCCCCAAATTTGAGCAACGATTGGTTCTTCGTCGTCGGTTTTAATCAGGCGCATGCCAATCGCTTTATCGCCAGCGTGAGCCCACCCTGTGGCATTGGTAAATTCAGTAAAAAATAAATCTGGCGCACCTGCTTTGGCTACGACATGACGAAATACCACATCCGTTACCGCTTCCATTGGAGCGAGAACGAAAAATGGCCTTGGTAAATCGTGCCAAAAAGACATAAAGCTAGTTGTTAAGCAGGTCGCCGTTCTCTACGAGTTCGTCTAGCACGGCAGTTGTGTTGGGGTTATCTTTGTGCTTTTGTGAGAAACCCGTGGCTTCGGTTGCGTGTTCGACTGTTGGCGCACTGCTGCCAAGTTCTATAGCACGAAGTTCCTTAAACATTCTAGGTGTTTCAAGCGCCGCTGCGGTACCAGTTGTACCAAGCTCTCTATCAGTTGCCGCACGCTGCTCGGCTTCTCTTTCGTAATCTGCAGGAGTACGCCTGTCCCCTTTTTCTGCCTTTGGCCAGCCCCATGCTTTTCCGCCTGCCATAAATAATCCTTTCGTTGAGGTATATAATAAATTATTTACTATTATATCACAGTTGATATAATTTACGTTCGTCTTACATTTGACACAAAGTGCTGTTTTATGTCGAATGTGAGACGGACGGGAATGATGCTCGGTTCTATGATTCGCAATGCGAGTCACAGCCCATCCGTTCACGGTAAGTAGACCAAGGCCTACTTCTTGCCGTCGCGTGCCTTGCGAGCCAGGGCGCCTCGGGAGCTGTGCTCGCGACACACGGTCTCGAGATCGTGTCGCTCGTTGGCCGAGAGACCCGTCGGGTTCGTCTGTGCCTTGAGGATGACCGCGTCGTACTTGTCCGCCATCTGGTTCACCTCCTCTCGAAGGCATACGCTGCGTGGGATTTCCATGCGAGCGGTGTAGCAGATGACATTGGCTGGCTGGGTGGGTACGGATTCACCGTGATGGGAGTGCGGTTACGCCGCACCCACCCAGGACAAGGGCGCTCGGGGGAGTGCGCACCTCGCCTCTCGTCACCATCGGGGCAACGAGACCAGTACGGTACCGAATCTGTCTAAGATTCGGAAGCCTACTGCGAGTCGAGAGCGGTTTTCTAGGCCGCCTAGCCTCGACCCGCAGAGGGACATGGGTTACAGGCTGCCTTCCCCTTGCGAGCCTCCATGTCAGTACTGCACCGAACCAAAAACGGTTCGGAAGCCAGCCGCAAGATGAGCTAGCGGGCGACACGCCCGCGTTCGCATACTCACCTTGCGGTGGGACACACCTTGGGTCGTCGCCAACCCCTCGGTCTTCGACGACCCGGTGTGTCTATGGAGGAGGTGGCACTCGGCGCCACCTCGAAGCGGATTCCGCCTTCGCGTGGACGAAAGAGCCGCCTCCCTCTGGTGCGGCCGAATGCTCGGAAAGGAGGTGAAAAAGCGAGCAAACGAGCGCACGAAGCCGTGCTTGGGACTATATTTGTATCATTCCCGTCTTGTAAAGTTTCACTTCAAGCGGGATGTAGGCAGGTAAAATCGCATTGCTTGGCCATACGGTTTTATCTGCCCACTTCTACCACCTAAAGCTACGATTATTTTAAATTAAAAAACGCTAATTGTCAATATTATACACGAAAGCGGACCCGTGTAGGCCCGCTTTCATACACCTAAAGAAGCTCTAGTTTGGGCTCCACATGCCAGGTTGAACAGACATTGTTTTCTCCATTTTTGTTTTAGTATATTGCCCACCTGTGGCATATAAGACAATTTATTGTCTGATGCTGCTATCAAAGTACCATAAGCATAATTATTATGCAATACTTATTCGAGATTATTCTAATAAAGAAGACTCAAAGGCTAATACACCCTTATAATCTTGCGAGAATTCGCTTATGTCTGGAAGATCGAGAGCAGTAATATGTGCATACACAGCGCGCACTAAGTCGGCAAATGTAGTTAATTCGTCGGCATCGAACACGAGATCGAGCTGGCTAATGGCTCCGGATGGAGTTGGCTCAACGAATTGCAAACTTGCCTGCTCGACCGTGTAGCCATGATAATCGCGAGAATTCTCTACTAGCAGCTTATAAAACATTAGTTGCTGCTTATATTTGTGCAACTTAATCTTTTCGGCGTCGGTTTTACCCTGCCAACTAGTGGCGGCTTTGCCTGTTTTGTAATCAACGATAGTCATAGTTTTTGTAGACGTTTCAATATGTACTAAATCGAGGGCTCCGGTAAGGTGTGCATCACCTAATCGGCTTTGTTGGTGCGAGAAGTTAAGTTCGGTAATGTCATCCGCGCTAAAACTCTCGTACTTTTGTAGCAAAAATGCTGAAAGTACATCGCTTCCGCGCTGCAAGTATTTAGAAAGCTCGTTGCTCGGCAAGCGATATTCGTGTAGAGCGAGTTCAAAATCGTGTAGCACATCTTCGAGCGGCTTCTTTTTCTTGGTGGCGTGAATGTGCGCATGGGCACGCTGCAATGTGCGGTGGATTGCCGAACCGAAAGCGGCGCTTGGAGTCATGCTGGCGGGAAAATGCAGTAGATTGGTTTGTAAAAAGTTTTCAGGCCCGCCACGTGATACGTCGATGAACGTATTCAAGTGAGTCGCCGACAGCTTGTAGTCTTCAAGTAGTGGCGCGAGTAGCGTTTTCATATCTGACTGAGGTAATGCAAGGAGTGGTTGATACCATTCAGTTTCGAGCTGGTGAATGTGCTCGGCGGTTGCTACTTCGGGTTCAATGTGCGGTTGCCACTGCTCACCCACCAAGAAACTGGCTGGTAGAGTTTCTTTGCCACTAGCATTGGCGCGTGAATAGCTAATAGTCAAGCTGGAACGGGCGCGGGTCATGGCCACGAAGAATAGACGCAAACGTTCATCGATGGTGTCCCCGTTTGGCGCTAGCGGTAGATTCATAGGGTATGAAATCTGGCGAGAACGGCTGCGTACTTGTTCGCCCCATATATTGTCGGTAGCTCCGGTTATGTATACATGGTCGAATTCCAGTCCTTTTGACTTGTGTGCTGTCATCAGTTGTACGGCGCTGCTCGTGAGCTCGCTGCGTGGCCGAATGCTAGTGATGCTGGCTCCCATGCTGGCATGAAGCGCCACGAATTCAAGTAGGTCTGGCAGTGAGAGTGATTTGTCTGGTTGGTGCTCGCGGAGTTTCGTACGAAGTGTACGTAGTGCTTCTAAGTGAATAATATAGTCAGATGCGTGTGTGCTTCGGTTTGCATCACCAAAGAAGTACTCGAAAAGCGGAGATGTATACTCGGGGCTATCATTCGTATCCGACGGAGTGCCCATGAGGTGATCAAGCATATATTCGATAGGCTGGTAGCTACAAAGTTGAGCTGCTCCAACTAGCCAACCATGAAGCGGTTCGTAGGTTTTGTCTGCGGACATTTCTTCGAGCCAACTGGTGCGGTTCTTCTGAGCGGCAAGGCTAAGCTTCCATAGCGATTTTGCGTCAATCTTCCAAGCTGGATGTGCGAGTAGGCGTGGCAGGAAGGCGTTGGCACGATCGAAGTCGCTCGAAGCTAAGGCGCATATGACTTCTGCAAGCGTAATAAGTTGTTCGATTGGCTCTAAGTCAAGCACGTTATCGCGATGCTCGTAATTGACGGTTATGACAGCTGCCTGAAAGTAAGGCAATAATTGCGCTAATTCGTGGTGCCTGCGCGCGAGTACCGCGATATTACCCGGTTCGGTGCCCGCTGAAATTTTAGCCTGAATATCCGCTATGAGTGCTTGATGTTCATCGCTTGCATGAGCGCATTCTCGTAAGAACACGCTCGCACCAGTGCTGCTTCTATGAGCAGTAAGTTCTTTATTTATTTCATCGATATATTGCTCGAGGCGTTGCGAGCCCAGAGTTATAACGTCGCGTGCCGCCTGCAAGATTGGCTGAGCCGAGCGGTAATTATCGGTAAGCGTAATTAGTTCTACTTGTTCGTGTTTGTCGCGGAAATTCAAAATATTGCCAATTTCGGCGCCTTGGAAGCTATATATTGCTTGGTCGTCATCGCCTACTACCATAATGTTTGGCGAGTCACCAGTGGGCGTGCTGGTAAGATTATGCAAAATACGACTTTGAGCTAGATTAGTATCTTGAAACTCGTCTACCAATGTATACAGATATTTTTCTTGTAAGTTGAAACGAAGATCTGGAAATACTTCCATAGCATGCACTACGCGAAGCACCATATCGTCAAAGTCATATAGTCGTGCTTCTTGCATTTGTACCAGGTATTGGTAGTAGACGTAGCTCACTGCTCGCAGCTTTGTATTGCGTTTTCGATCTTTGAATACAAACTCACCTGCTTCGTTTTTTTCGAGCCATGCGTTCTTCCAGGCGGTGATTGGTTTGGTGCTAGCACTCGAATGAGCCTCGTCGATTGCATGCGCCAGGCTCAACGCCATTACGTTAGCAAGCGGCGCAATACCAGGCGGCAATGAGGGGACTTCTTGAATTGCAAGCTTTTCAGAAACAGGCGCCAGCTGGTCGGTAGTACGTTGTGATATGCGGCTCGAGAAGATCTCTGCCAGGTCGCGTTCTACACTATCAAGTGCTAGGTCGTTGCTATCGAGAACCTGCAGTAGCTCTTCATTGGTAAGACCACTTTTTTTCAGCTCTGAAATAGCCTGCAGTGTATCGCGAATGTGCACATATTCACCATCGAGCTTGCTGGCGAGCGGGTTGTTGTAGTCGAGCGTGTCAAATATACTTTGCACGATTTGGTAGCTCGCTAGCTCATCTGCGGGGCGAAAGTCGGCGCCATGGTAAAAATATTCGCTGTAGCGATTTATAATTTCACTGCCAAAGCTGTGAAAGGTATGAATCGCGACCTTGTAGGCATCACGGCCGATGATCTCGCTTAGACGTTCACGCATGGCCGTAGCCCCGCTCTCGGTAAAAGTAAGACACAGAATATTTTCAGGTAGTACATCAGTTTTAGCTAAAATATTAGCTACGCGCATACTTAGGAGCTCAGTTTTACCGGTCCCAGGGCCCGCTACTACCATTAGGGGGCCGTCAATATAATCGACCGCCTGCTTCTGCTTGGCATTAAGTTTCTTGTACCTCTCGGAAAAATCCATTCCTCCTTATTATACGGTAAAACAAAAAAGTCACCGAAGTGACTATGGGCAAAGTTTATTGGCCGGCCTGCAGCCCAATGCGATCCATGGGGGAATGCGCACCGGGCTGCAGGCCTTGCTTGTGACGGGGGCCAATCCGCCACCGAGTAAATCGGGCTCTCGCCTCTGATCGACTCGCAATCGCCGGCCCTCTCAGGTTGCCGACTCGGCGACACGAATGGTGGTTCGTGAGGTCGCCTACTTCCTCCCAGCGGCCGAAGCCTTTTCGCAGGGACGAGCCCGTGCACTAGAAGGTGTTGCGCGCGAGACTGTCTCACCGGTGCGGGTCTCGGTCCGCTAGGGTGTGACGTGGGGTGTCTCGCGATGCGGCCGGCTCAGGTGCCGGCTGTGGGGGTCGCCGAGTTGGTTGACCGCCTCGACCTTTTCATTATGAACGATAATTAGTATTCTGTCAATTTTTGCTGTAAGTATGCTATTATACCCCTATGGAACAAGAGATTTACGACGACATCGCTCTTGAGCAGATTGCCAAAAATAAGTTCGGGCTTGAAGTTGATATTGATCACGTCGTGCTACGGAATGCACCAGTTAATCACGTCGCGAAAGCCACCCTATTTTTGACAAAGAAAAAACAACTATTGCTATATATTGGCGGGACTTCAAAACTATCACTTGGTGAAGTGCAAAAAATTGTGAGTCGGATGGGCTTGAAAGCCGAGCTGTATATGCCGCCTAAGGGTCAGCCAAATTATTTCGACGAGATTGGCAAACAAAAGTTTCGCGCGGTATTCCCTGGTCGGCACAACCCTTCTCTCGACGATATTCGCTATTATCGAACATTAGCTCCGTATAACCCTGCATTAATCCAAATACATGAAGTAAAAAACGGCGAAGTGTACCAATTTGACACCGACGCCAGTGGCAATTGGCGTGTTGGTGCGCGGTTTGCATATCGGCGAATTAAAACGAGTTAATTAACGCAAATCGAGCACAACCAAGTGCTCTATATGTGGCGTACGTGGGAAAAAGTTGTAGCCTTTGTGTGCACGGATGCCATAGGCTTCTGCGAGCCTGGCCACATCGCGAGCTTGAGTGACTGGGTTGCAACTGAGGTAAATAATTCGCTCGGGTTTTTGATCAAGTAATCGCTCGATTACCGATTCGTGCAAGCCAGCACGAGGAGGATCTAAGATAATAGCTTTGTCTGAGCTAATCTGCTCTAGCGCATTCTCGCTGGCGGCGAGTACTGCCGTTGCGTTGCTGCCTAGCTCAGTGATATTTCTTTTCATTTCTTGTACCGCTGCCGGGTCAAGCTCGACTAAAGTGGCGTTCTTTCCGCCGATCGTCAGGCCAATCGTGCCTACGCCGCTGTACATGTCTACTACCGGCTTGTCGCTGAGCCATGATTTCATGTCATCAAGTGCTTGCAGGTAGACGGGGATGTTTACTTGAAAAAAGCTTTCGGTAGCGTAATGAAATGAAATACCGAGTAACTCATCTTGTAGTGAAGTAACACCAAATGCCTTAAGGCGCTTGGTGATTTTGCTAGCAGGGCTGCGCGGGTCTGAATAAATTATCTCACCGCCGATAGCACTTAAGTCTTTTGCTTCACTTTCTGCCACGATATCAGGCAAATCATCTTTAATATAAAGTTGCCAAACACACTCACCTTTTTGATTGCAGCGAATCAGTAGCGTTTTTAGATTTCGAGCCTTTACCACTTTCGTGCGCAATAGGTCGCGAATTTCGAGCGCAAGTTTCATGATTTCTGGGCGTGCGAGCGACATGGTGCTTACGGGCACTTTGCCTTTACTGCCTCGTACAAAGAATGCCAAGTCAAGAGTTTCTTTGCCGTTCGCCTTTTCGCCAACTGAATTTTCCAAAACGGCTTCGTGCCGGGTTTCTGTTGCGCCCGCAGCAGCAGAAACTCGGGCTGCAGATGTTTTCAAAAATTCGCTAGCGAGCGGCTCGACAGGTACGACGTCGCCATACCAGCTAAATTCTACCTTGTTTCGATATTCGTATTGCACGCCGTCGGTATATACTTCAATCGGCTCGGGCAGCACAATGTCGTGAAGCTCAAACGCCTCTTCTATAAGAGCGGCTTTGTAATGTTGCTCGGCTTCGAAATTCATAATTTGCCACGGACTGGTAGAAAGATAGCTAATTGGGTCACGCGGCTCAATGCGCTGGTCGCTCACACTGTGAACTTCGACAACTTTGCCTTCCACGAAGGATGACTTTTGCTTGGTTAGCTGTACTGAAACGACTTCGCCGGGCAATCCGCCCCAAGCAAACAGCTTTTTGCCATTTTCTAGCGTGCCAAGGGCTTGCCCGCCTCCGACAATCCTATCAAGTGTTGCGGTCTCGATTTTGAAGCGTTTCTTAGCCACGCGCAACCTTTTTTGCAGCTTGGCGACTCGCAGCGATAGAGCTAACAATAGAGGCTGACACTAATATGATTCCGGCGAGACCTGCGATGAGCTCAGGAATATTAAAGAAAATCCCTGCGATAAGTACCAGCGCAAGTACGCCGATGGTGTAGTGAGCGCCGTGCTCGAGGTATCGATATGCGTGCAAAATGTGGCGTCGCACCATGAAGATGGTAAGTGACCGTACCCAGATAGCTCCGATACCTAAGCCGATGGCGATGAGAATTACGTCTTTCGTAACCGCGAATGCGCCAATAACGCCATCGAAGCTAAAGCTCGCATCGAGTATTTCGAGATATAAGAATGCCATGAAACCTGCCAAGCCAGTTTTTAGTACGCCTTTTGCGGCGGCGCGTTGACGCCGAGCAAATAGCTCGGCTAGGCCGTGGACAGCAATGTAGAGCCCTATGCCGATTGCTCCTGCAAAGAATGTCTCGCGAGGCTCAGGGTTGCCCGGAAACAGTGAAATAGTTAGTAGCAACACGATACAGATTACCGAATACAGCCACCAGCGGCTCATATCTTGCAAGGGCTTTTCGATAATATCTATCCAACGAACGCGCCGGCTTTTGTCGAAAAAGAAATGCAGGCAAAGCATCAGTAAGAACATGCCACCGAACGCCGCGATAGAAATATGTGCTTCATGAAGCTCTTTAGCGTAGGCATCAGGGTTATTTAGCGCCAAGTTTAGCACTTCACCTGGCGGCAAGCCGGCCGTTATCATTACTATCAAAATAGGAAACACGATACGCATGCCTATCACGGCGATAAGAATTCCGACTGTAATAAAAATTGTGCGCCAAAATTCGCTCACGGTGCTGAGTACCTTCGCGTTGATGATGGCGTTTTCGAAGCTAAAGGTAATTTCAACCAATATCAGAACGGACGCAATAAAAAATGCAGCTGGCCCCATGTAGTAGCCAACCGCTGCTAGGCTAGCAACCGTGACAAGTCCGCTGACGAAGAAAATACGCAGCGGATGGTGATGATGCAGTAAATGTTTCACTACAACTAGTATAGCGGTTTCGAGTAGTTTTTTGCTACACTCGTAGGTATGCGAATTGCCTCTACTTCACGCCATCATCCACTGCACGAACAACGTCGACAAACAAACATTCCACTTGGTGCACAACGATTTTTGGCTGCTTTTGAGGGCATCGAGGGAGGCTTTGCGATTGGTACAAGTATCGTCGTGGCGCTCAGTGTCGGTGGACTGTCAAACCGACTACTTCTGATAACTGCAATCGTGAGCATTGTCGTGAATGGCTTTAATACAGCCAGTGTGAAATACAGTAGTGAGCACTACCTCGACGAGCTCGATGGTCGCGAGAAAAAAAGTGCTCTCACCCAATATTTCATTCCTGCACTGATAGAATTCGTGTCGTACTTTGCGATTAGCTTCGTGTCGGTGGTTCCGCTGATTGTTCTGCACAATACCGTTTTGGCGGTATCGATTAGTGTCGTAATTACACTTGTGATTCTATTTTTAGCAGGTTTTTTGCGAGCATATATGCTGCAAATGCCACGTTGGCGCGACGCGTGGGAAACTACCCTGCTAGGCCTAGGAATTATTCTGGTAGGCCTAGTGTCGGGCTATATCGTACACTCGCTGTAGTTTACCGATGATGCGCTGGCGCCACGAACGTAAGCGCGTTGCCAGTTTTGCCACCACGACCAGTTCGGCCGATTCGGTGAACATAATCATCGTATGTTGCGGGCTGATCGAAGTTGATTACGTGTGATACGTCGGGTATATCAAGGCCACGGGCGGCTACATCAGTAGCAACCAGTACCTTCACAGTGTCGGTTTTAAAAGCTTTTAGCGCACGCTGGCGCTGTGATTGTGACTTGTTGCCGTGAATTGCTTCGGATGGAATGCCGCTTTTGCTCAAGCTATCTGCCAAGCGCTGTACACCGTATTTTGTTTCGCCAAATACCAGTACTTTTTCAAAGTCATCTTTGCGAAGCATTTCTTCCAGGAGCTCAAGTTTTTCTAGCTTGTCGTGCGCCTCGATGATGTTTTGTTCTACATGATCGCTAGTTTCACCAGTTCGTACTGATACAACTTCAGGATCTTTCATAAAGTCGTGAACCAGGGTTTGAATAGTCGGTGTCATGGTGGCGCTAAAACACAATGTTTGGCGCTGTGACGGCAGCTGGCCGGCGATACGACGGATGTCGTTGATAAAGCCCATGTCGAGCATGCGATCGGCTTCGTCTAACACGAATACTGAAACATCGGTAAGGCGTAGTGCGCCACGGTTTAGCAGGTCATTCAGGCGACCAGGCGTACCGATAATGATATGTGGGTTACGACGAAGGTCACGGATTTGACGTTCGATGTTGGTGCCACCTACCACTACCGTTGAGTAGAGGTTCATACCACGTGAAAATCGCTTACATTCGGCGTCGATTTGCTGCGCCAATTCACGAGTCGGTGCCATGATTAGCACGGCGTTACGCTGCTTGTCGCGTAGGTTGCTGAGTATTGGCAACAAGAACGCCGCGGTTTTGCCCGTGCCTGTATTGGCAAGACCAATTACATCTTTACCTTCCAAGGCCATAGGTATGGCTTGATCTTGAATGGCGCTTGGCGTTTCGAAGCCAATCGTTGCTAGGTTTTGCTTTAGAGCGTCGCGAAGCGCGAAATCGTTAAAACGGTGCTGAGGCACGTAGGGTGCGACTTCAGTCAACTTTGCTGCTTGGTTAATGAATTTGCTAGGGTGAATCGTTTGCTTTTTTGGTCCACGACTAGCAGTGCGGGGTCGGCCGCCACTTCTAAGTTTGTTGTTTGGTCGTGAGCCGCGCCCACGAAAAGAATTGCTTTTACGCTGCATGAATACCTTTCTTGTAGTCATATATTTGATGAACCACAAGATACATATTGTCAGTATGAGGCCAAGTATTCATCCAAGCGGATTGCCGCTTATCTATCTATTATAGCATAAGTAAAATATTTTGTCTACATTTCGTATACTAAGAGTATGCAAAGCAAAGCACACGTCAGAAACGAAGCACTTGCCTTTCGAGCGTCACTTGAACCACATGAGATTGCCGAACGTTCACTCATGGCGTTTACTCAGCTGCAAAATACGGTGGACTGGCCGAATATTCACTCGATACATGTCTACCCTTCACGCCACGATTGGCATGAGCTCGACACAGCGCCCTTGATTGATTTCGTACGCCAAAACCATGCACACATTCGCGTAGAGCAGCCAGAGCCAAAAGCCACGGCTCCGCTTCCGGACACCGTATTTGATTTGATTATAGTGCCTGTAGTGGCTTACGATTCGCACAATTACCGCTTGGGTGTTGGTAGCGGCTGGTACGACAAATTTTTAGCGACTCAGCCGAATGCCATCAGCGTAGGCTTTGCGTTCAAGGAAACTCATAAAGCCTCGCTGCCCAAAGAACAGCACGACGTTCCACTGACAAAAATTATCGCCGTGTAGTTTGTTATACTACTTGTATGGAATCACCAAACACTGAAAAAAACAGCATGAGCGCGAAACTCAATCAGCTGCGAGCGGCAGTGCTTGGTGCGAATGACGGAATTGTTTCAACCTCGAGTGTAGTAATGGGTGTTGCTGGCGCTACCGATAGCTCACAGGCAATTTTTACTGCCGGTATGGCGGCATTGGTAGCTGGAGCGCTTTCTATGGCGGTTGGCGAATACGTGTCGGTGAGTAGCCAGAGTGATGCTGAAAAGGCATATATTGAAAATGAAAAAATGATGCTAAAACTTCACCCAGACGAAGAGTTTGAACAGTTGGTAGATGCGTACAAACAGCGTGGTATTAGCGCTAAAACAGCGCGTCAGGTTGCTACCGAGCTCACTGAAAAAGATGCTCTTGCCGCCCATGTGATGGTAGAACGAAGTCTCGATAAAGACAGTATCGTAAGCCCTGTACAAGCCGCGGTTGCGTCACTTATATCCTTTACGATTGGTGGTCTTATACCTTTTGTTGCGGTGATTATATCGCCAAACGATATCAAAGAAATAGTAACGGTTGTCGCTGTTTTGATAGCACTACTGATTACCGGGTACTTTAGCGCAACCGTTGGTGGCGCATCACGCAGCCGAGCGATGCTGCGAGTTATAGCTGGTGGTTTGCTGGCTATGGCAATTACCTACGTAGTAGGCTTGCTATTCGGCATTCAATTTAGCTAGTTTTTAACCGTGGGAATGGTGATGGTTTTGATGTTCTTTGGTAATTCTACCGTGACATCTTTGTATTCGTAGGTAATGGTGTATGAAGATCCGTTTTTGCGTTCACCTTGCAACTTGCTAAGGCGGTTTTTGCTATCAATAAACATTTCTGTGGTTACATCATCGTCATCGTAGCCCCATACTTCGCAGGTTCCGGCTGGGCAATCTTTTTTGCCCTTATACACAGCCTTCGAGCTAAATTTCGCGAAATCCTCGTCGCTGTAGCGGTATTCTCCGCTGGCAATCGATTCTTGATTGTTGCTACTGGCGAGCTTTATGCATGTGCCATCTACGCACGATACGTATTGGCCAGCCACGCTGTACGAAGTAAACTCTTTGCCGCCAGCCATGCCGGTGTACTTACTGTCACCTGCGGCATTCACCTCTATAGTACCAGTGGTCACTTCACTATCTTTTGAGTTAGCCGTGTAGGTTGCTATGAACGATACACCAGCAGTCTGTTGTGGTTGGAAGGTTGGTGTTTGGTCACTTGTGTTTGTGCCAGAGTTTGACGCGCTGTTACTCGATTGGATATAAAAATACGCCGCAACACCGGCGCCCACGAGTAACACAGCTACAATAGCGGCGACTGCTACTCTTTTCATACAGATAACCTCCTTTGGTTATGCGCTTATTATAACAGATAGTTTTAATTCTGCTATACTATAAGCATGAGTAGTATAATTTTAGTAATTCACATCGCGCTCGCGCTAGCAGCGCTCGGCTCAAGCATCGCAGTAGTCATTCGTCCACAAGGCATGCTAGCGGCTGTTCGCGGCATGTGGGCAAGCTTTGCTGGCGTGGTGCTTACCGGCAGTATGCTGGTGCTTGCACACCCAGGTAGTTTGGGCAAACTATGCCTTATGAGCAGCGTGTATGTTGTTGTGTTGGCGATTGCCCAGCGACGATACCAGGTTACTTTTTCTTAAACTTTGCCCTGTATAGCTTCTGCCCCATGCGGGCGAGGAATGCTATAGCTGCAACGATTGCCAGAAGAATAACGCCGAAAACAAAGCGTACTAGTAGATTGCTTCCGGATTCAGGTTCCATGTTTTAAGTAAAGCAGAATAGATACACCGTTGCAAAGCGAACTTTAGAGCTTGCGTATGCCGCCTTCGTGAGTCTTCCCAATATCTTTTAAGTGTGTCGGGATTGTAGCGTATGCTATTCCATTTGCAAGCAAACCAGACAAGTGAGTATTCCGTTCGTTCTTGTAGGTTGCGATTTGCGCCATGGCCGCTGTGGCAAGGTTCGTGGCGCGTTGCTTTGATTGACCTTTTGTTACTTCACCCGTCATTTTGTAGTGAGCAGCGTTGAGAGCTCCAACGACGACTGCCCTAGCACCCAGAGCAATTGCATAGGGTTTTGCTTCTGGATATCTCTGGGAAATGGCCGTACCCACTCTTAGCATGGACGCATGATCTACTGCCCCGTCTGCGACACGCCGAACGGGTGTATCTGCATCAAATAATCTTAGAATTGCCCCATCGAGAATATCATAGGCGATAAATGCAGCCAGTCTTACTCCGATAGGCTGGTCATTTTGAACACGCCTAGCAATATTTTCAGCTAGCAGATAACGTGCGCCGGTAAGCGCTAGTCCGGGGACTTCTCTCAGTAAATTCTTAGACACTTAGGTTATCGTACCAAAGATTATTCGTGACGCAAATCTAACAGAGCAAAAACACCCTCTACGGCGAGGGCGTTTTTAGCATGGTTGCAGGCACTATGCTTTATGTGAATCCATCGACAGAGCGATGAGCAGTGGACCGACGAGCAATGAGTACAGCCCGATAATCCACACGAATGCTACGCCACCTGAAACTGGCTGGTTCAATAAGTAGACACCAGCCACAATACCGAGCGCGCCGGCGATTACCGCCAAGATCCGCGTAGTTGAGCTTGGCATGTCTCCAAATACTCCCTCGAGAATATCGACTATTCCACGGATGATAAACGTGAACCCAGTAAGGAGAATCAGTGTAGCGAACGACACCAATGGATGCCTAACCAAGTACACTCCCACGCCCACCGCGAAGAAGCCAAACAGTAGCGTTAGCCACCAGAGTGACTGCCCTGCTATCATGTCCGAGAAACCTCTCACGACCGATACAACACCCCAAACTAACACGTAGGCACTAAATAGGTATACAAACGTTACTAACGTGAGGCCCGGCCAAAACAAGGCCGCGACTCCAAAGAGCATTGTAAGTATGCCGGCAAACACCCCCATCCACCAGAGATCACCGGATGCCCCCGCTCGTACTGTTGATTTATTGTCTGCCATAGTAAACCTCCTCTACGTTTTACAGACTTTCTTGCTCGGATGGGTCTTTACGAGGTGAATTAATGACACCTCGAACGCCATCTACTAATGCGATGACAAGCAAGAAACAAGCCAGGCCGTACTGCAAATACTGTACGGAAATTATGTCTGCGTTGCGCAGTACAAGATAGGTGCCTACTAGTAAAACAGATAGGCCTAGCAGTCTTGTAGGCCAGAACGGTACAGCAAGTAGAAATAGTCCGGCTATTGCAAGGCCAAAAGAATAGGTGAAGTTAACAAGAGGGAGGGTTATCCATCCGAATGCAAGTGTGAGGCCGAAAAGAAACAACAGAATATCGATAATGGTGCGAATACTGATTGGTGGGTAACTTCTCGCTTGTGATTCCATACGACGCCTCCCGCATGCAATTTCTATTGCTATAATACTCTTATTTTCGAAATTGCAATAGTAAAATGCCAGCCGTATACTGTAAATATGGAACACGAAGAGCTAAACCAAGTTAAAAAAAGTCTAAGAATTGCTACCGTTGCGACTGTTGTGCTGCTGGGCACCGGAACAGTTTTTTATATGTTTTTTGAAAAGCTGAGATTAGTCGATGCTTTGTACTTCAGCACGATTACCCTGACAACAGTAGGCTATGGAGACATAACGCCACAAACAGATGCGGGTAAGCTTTTTACTTGCGTTTATATACTTTCAGGTATTGCCGTGCTCGGAACATTTGCTAACTTACTCGTACGACGAGCGGTGCTGCAGCGAAAATCGAAAACATCCTCGTAACTCTAGCTGCGCCGCTAGTCAAGTTTCGACGCAAGCCATTCTCTAAACAAAAATGCAGGAACGATGTATGGAAATACAGCATAAAACATGTCTGATACCGAATGGATGCTTCGGTTTGCTGCGATAAGTACGGTAAAAATGAAAATTAGTAATATAGCATCAATGACAAATGCAGCGAGAGAATTAGGTATATGGATTACCTTGCTGTTTTTGTATAGTTTCATGACTCTAGTATAACAAAGCTAGTTGGTGCAATTGGCTTAAGAGCTCTTTCCTGGCTGGGGTGGAGGGATTCGAACCCCCGAATGCATGGACCAAAACCATGTGCCTTACCACTTGGCCACACCCCAATGTAGCCAGGAAAGAAATCTCGAGTTATTAATATGAAAAATTGCCCTAGAGCCTACACATTGTAGCATATTTTCAAGGCTATGACACGTGGTGGCCCTGACGGCGACCAATGTATTTGTGAACTTCTACCACCACGACAGGAACGATAAAGGCGATGAGGCCAGTAACTACTAAATCACTAAGCGCTACGGGGCTAACGTGTAGGAATGAACCAAGCGGGCCGAAGATGGCGAGAGCCTGCAAAGAAACAGCAATTGTGAGCCCAATGAGAAATGCGGGGTTGTACACCCAAATACGTCGTAGGAGCGAATCGAACGTACCGCGTGCGTTAAGGGCATTTGCCCATTGCATTACTACTAGTGCGGAAAACGCTATGGTGCGCGCATAGTCGTGACCGTGTGTGCTCAGGAAGTATGCATACATTGTGAGTGTAACGGCAGCCATAGTGAGCGCCACAAGCAGCATTCGCACTATGATAATGCGGTCGAGGATAGGTGCACTTGGCGAGGTTGGCTTGCGACGCATCGCATTACGACTGCCTGGCTCTAACCCAAGCGGGATAACCAAGGCGGAATCGGTAACTAAGTTGATCCATAAAATTTGTACCGGCGCGATGGGTGCAGGCATACCAACTAGCAGTGCACCAAGCGTCGTAAGCACTTCGCCAGTATTGGTTGCAAGTAGATAGTACAGCATGCGCCGAATATTGGAAATAATGGTGCGACCTTCCTGAATGGCGTCGATGATAGACTTGAAATTGTCGTTGAGTAGTACGATATCGCCTGCGTCGCGTGCTATATGCGAGCCGCTACCCATTGCTACGCCAACGTGAGCGTTGGCGAGCGCAGGTACATCATTTACGCCATCGCCCGTCATTGCAGTAACATTGTTTCGTTTCAAAATAGTAAGAATGCGGTATTTGTGCTCGGGGATAACCCGCGAAAATACTCGTACATCGCTTATGGCCTTTTCAAGCTCAGCATCGGTCATAGTGTGCATGGTGCGACTATCAAACACTTGGTCTTTAGTGGCTACCATGCCTAACTCTTTGGCAATGTGATACGCAGTTTCTTTGTGATCACCGGTAATCATGCGTACGGTAACACCAGCGCCGGTAGCTAGCGCAATGGCCTGCTTTGCTTCTGGTCGCAAAATGTCGGCGACGCCAATAAAACCGACTAGGTCGAATTTAGTTTTAGCCGGCAGCTCATCGAAACTTTTAATTGGCTTGTGTAAAAGCACGGTGGCCACGCCGATTACTCGATAGCCTTTGGCCGTGAGCTCTCGAAGGACTTCGGTAGCTTTGCTGCGCTGTGTGGAGGTAAGAAGCGATTGCTGCATCAGAATTTCGGGAGCACCTTTTACATCAAGGACATACTGTTCTCCGTGGTGCCACATATTACCGCTCATCGCCCACTCTTGGTTGAATGGCAAACTATGGGCTACTGCCGCTTTTGGATGGGCGAACTTTTGTTCGGAAGCATAATTTGCAATAGCAATGTCGAGTGGGTCGTGTGATTTGTGGTGAGCTTGGTTGATGATGTGTGTGAGGCTTCGTGACATCTGGTGTTTGCGGATATGTGATTGCCACACTTCATGCACGGTGAGTTGGTTTTTCGTAAGCGTACCGGTTTTATCGGTAGCAATAGTGGTTAACGCACCTACGGTCTCGATAGCGCGCATAGAGCGCACCAGAGCCTTTTTGGCCGCGATTCGGCGCATCCCGAGAACCAACACAACCGATATGGCAACCGGCAGGCTTTCAGGTACAGCGCTAACAGAAAGTGCTACCACAAAACGCACTGCTTCTACCAGCTCCATACCTCGCAGAGTTGCTAAGCCAAATGCTACGACAGCCATGCCAGCAACCACGATGATAATACGATTTATGAGAGCATCGATTTTCTGTTGCACAGGGCTGGGAGTTTGCGTATTGGCCGATAGCGTGGCTAGTTCTCCAAACTCGGTATCGTTGCCTGTGCGCACTACGACAGCCGTTGCCTCACCCGCGACGACAAACGAACCTTGGAAAAGCATATTCGACTGGTCGTATACTTCTTTTTCACCTTGTAAGGTATCGACTTGCTTGCTAATCGGCTGAGATTCGCCAGTCAGTAACGACTCATCAACGCGAAGATCGCCTTCGGTAATGATACGCGCATCGGCTGGTACCTTTTCGCCTTCGGTAAGTACAATTACATCGCCAGGAACTAGTTGCAAGGCGTCTAGCTGAACTATTTTGCCGTTCCGCCAGGTGTCAACGCGTTGTTTCGTGTGCGTGCTGAGCGCGCGAAGAATACGCTCGGTTGAAAACCGTTGCACATAATAGATGACCGCACTTACAGCGATAATCGCACCAATAATAACCGCGTCGAGGTACTCATGGTGCCATACACTAATAGCAACCGCCACGAACAGCACCAGCATGAAAATGTTCGCGAAAGGTTCAATGAGCTTACGCCACAGCGGCTCACCTTTCACGATGACCTCATTTAGGCCATACATTTTGGTCCGCTCGTCTGCTTCGGAAGATGAAAGGCCACGCTCTGAGCTTTCGAGGTCTCGAAGCGTATGCTCGACTGATTCATTGTAATAAAGCATTACCAGTATTATACCAGTAAAGAGGCACCGCCCCCAGGGCTAGGGGCGGTGAGAGTGAGAGTGAAGAGGTACGGTTAGGTTATTCGAACGAGTGTCAGCTGGCGTACTCCTAGGCCTGAGCTCCAGTTGATAGTTTCTTGGATGGTACGACCGAGCAAGGTTTGACCAAGCGGACTATTGGCAGAGATTCGGCCATCGCTAGGGTTGGCTTCAATACTGTCCACCAGCTGGTAGCGGAACATGCGGCCGTGCGCGTCGATGAGCTCTACTACCGAGCCAAGTGCTACCTTGATAGCATCGCGCTTGCGTGGAAATAGCTTGGCTTGAGAAAGTTGCAGGTGCTTATCGACAAGTTGGCTTTCTATCATCTCGAGCTCGCCCAGTTTTTCTACTCGTGCAAGACGTTGGTCGTGGCCGTCAGTCTTGTCGAGGTTTTTTAGCTGAGCAATCACATCGGCTTGAAGTCGCTCGAGTCGTTGAATCGACTTTTTCAGCTCTTTCATGCCCTTTTTGCTAAGCAGTAGTGTGTTCGAAGAATTCATGTGTTCCCTCCTTGTTTAATGTTTCTCGCAACGTGAGGTGTATCGTTGCTATGACCTTACTATGTCAGACAAAGCTGAGAATTATCTGAAAAACTAATGATTTTGTGAAATTTTAGGGATTACTACTGTAAACGTCGTCTGTTTTGACGGTTCACTCACAACCTGAATGTCGGCATTGTGCGTATCGGCGATGTTTTTTGCGAGCGATAGCCCTAGTCCATAGCCCTTACTAGCAGACTGCGACGTGCGTGAGCTATCGGCGCGATAGAAACGGTCGAAGATTTTAGGTAGGTCATCAGCTGAGATTCCTTTTCCTGCATTCGATATGCGTACAGTTACTGATTTACCGGTTGCCGTTGATGTAACTTCAACAGGAGACGACTCAGGGCTATAGCGCAGCGCGTTGTCGACGAGTATGACGAATAGGTCCCGTAGCATGCTTTCGTTGCCTTCTGCGATGGCGGCTTGTTTGCTCAATTTTAGTTTAATGCGGCTTTTTGAATCTAGCAGTTTTTGTACATGTTTGAGTTGTTGGTTTATGTCAACGCGCTCTGTAAGGTCAATTGAGGCTAGGTCCATGCGCGATAGCTGGAGGAGCGTGTGAGTGAGCCCTGTGAGCTTGTCGACTTCTTCTAGTGTGCTTTCCACTACCTGGCGGTAATCTTGCTTTTTCATTGAGCTATCTCGCAGCGCAAGCTCAAGTTCAGATTTCATAACAGCAAGCGGAGTCTTCAGCTCATGACTCGCATCGCTAGTGAAACGAGATTGAGCTTCATGCATTTCTTCAATCGGGCGAAGTGTACGTCGCGCCAGCAAGTAGCTCCCTACGCCACCCATACCAAGTACGAAAAGATTAATATACAGCAGCCCGAAAAAGATATTTACTTTTGCCTCGTCAGCCTGACCTTGCCGAATACTTCGTAATGTTGAATTTTCAGGTATAAGCCAACGCGGATCATCTTCAAGCCGTAGCTGCAAGCTTTCGAGGCGGCTACTCACCTCCTGGGTAGATAATTGATAAATAATAGTGCTAAAGAGCAAACTGATGATCATGAGAATCATCAGATACCAACCAGTTAATTTTAGCGTCGCAGACTCAAAGGCTCGCCTCATGGTGCTGCCTCGAGTTTATAGCCGAAGCCCCGCACTGTGTGTAGCAACGGCTTTTTAAATGGCTTGTCGACTTTATTGCGTAAGTAGCGCATATATACCTCGACCGTATTTGGAAGAATGTCGGCATCGTAATCCCATACGTGAGCGATTATCATGTCTTTTGAAATTGGCCTACGTTGGTTTCTTAGTAAGTACTCTAGCAATGCAAATTCACGGGATGTGAGCGTGATTGATTTTCCAGAACGGCTTACTTGTAAGTTGGTCGTGTCGAGCGATAAGTCACCCGCCGATAGTACGGTAGCTTGAGATTCGGTTGGTCGGCGAAGTAGTGCGCGCACACGAGCAAGCAATTCTTCAATCGCGAACGGTTTGGTAAGGTAGTCATCAGCACCACTATCAAGTCCAGTTGTCTTATCTTTAGTGCTCGCCATGGCGGTAAGGAATAATACTGGCGTGTGTATGCCTGCCTCGCGCATTTCTTGCACTATCGCTAAACCATCGTAATCACCCGGCAGCATTCGGTCGATGATGGCCGCGTCATAGGGTTCAGTCGTTGCCATTGCGTAGCCTTCGTCGCCGTCGAAGCAAACGTCAACAGCATAATGCTCTAATTCAAGCGCACGTTTGATGGCTTGAGCTATTTTGTGTTCATCTTCTACAACAAGAATTCTCATAGTTCACTAGGTATAGTATACGCCTAAACTGAAAATTAGCTGAGAGTCAGCAGATATTAGGCGTACTTTTCAGACCAGTTATTCATGTGTTCGAGAATCGGTAGCAAATCTCGACCTTTTGCGGTCAGCTCGTATTCGCATCGATTACCCAATAGCGGCTGCTTGGTTATGATGCCCGATTTTTCTAGTTTAACTAGTCGTGCTGAGAGTGTGCGAGGGTTAATGTCGCCGGCGAGCTCTTGTAACTGACAAAACCGAACAGACTCGTTGTTGATGAAAAAACGAAGTAAACGTGGCGTCCATTTGTCGCCCAGGATTTGCGTTGCTTGGTCGAGACATCCAACGGTTTGCATAGTACTAACTATACATTGTCTAGTAATAATCGTCAAAGTATTGCTACTAGTGGTACAATGTCTGTATGAAGGTACATCACGACATAGATACGCAAACATTTATACGTTTTTGGCTCGTTGTTATTGGCTTCGGGTTGGTTGGCTATGCAGTATACAGCGCTCGTGATGCCCTAATTATACTTGGATCAGCATTTTTCTTAGCATTGATTTTGAATGCGCCCGTAAGTCGCTTGGCTCGCATAATGCCTGGTAGAAGTAGGGCTATGAGCACCGCGATTGCGTTCGTAGCGGTCGTACTGTTCATTGGCGCGTTTGTATTTTTAGCGGTTCCTCCTATTGCCCAGCAACTTGTGAAATTTATTGATACATTGCCGACCGTTGTATCATCAGCACGTACTCAATGGGAGGGCCTAAATACTCTCATTATTCAATACAACCTACAATCACAGGTTGATAGCGGCCTTGACGCGCTACAAAAGAGTACCTCTGGTATTGCAGCGGGCATTGGTGGGGGTATTATCGCAGGTATCGGCTCGATATTCTCATTCGTAACGGCAGTATTTTTGGTGCTCGTACTTGCCTTCTTGATGCTGGTGGAAGCCCCAACATGGATGGAGCGATTGTGGCGATTATATGATGACAAAGCTCGTATGGAACGACACCGAAAGATAGCCAAGCAGATGAACACGGTCGTTTCAAACTATGTAACTGGCCAGCTCACCGTGTCGGGTCTTGGTGCTGTATTTGCGGGGATTACGGTATTCATTTTGAGCTTCATATTTAATATACCGTCAAACTTGGCCGTGCCGGCAGCAGCGATTACCTTTATTCTTTCGCTTATACCTATGTTTGGTGCTACTATCGGCGGTATCCTGATTGGCTTGGTGCTCGCCTTCAACGACATCGGCGCGGCAATTAGCTACCTGGTATACTTTGTGGTTTACCAACAGATTGAAAACAACTTCATATCGCCAACTATCCAGTCGAAAAGAATTGAACTAAGCGCTTTGACTATCTTGGCGTCAGTAACGGTTGGGTTATATGTATTTGGTATAGCTGGAGGAATTATATCCATTCCAATTGCCGGGTGTTTGAAAGTTCTGCTCGATAGCTACTTTGAGCGACGCAGTGCGATGCGAAATACATCGAGCAAAGCTAAAATCAACAAAACCGCTGCATAGTTTTACTTTAGATAAGACCAAATGGTACCGTGCACGGTGTCTCGTACGGTAATCCCCATGGTTTCGATTTGATCGCGTAGCGAATCAGATGCTTCCCAGTTCTTCTCGGCTCGGGCGATTTCGCGTTCTCGAATTAGGTTTTTAGCCTCAGCGGAAATATCTTTAACTTCATTCAGATCTATACCAAGCAACTCAGTAATAGTATCCAGGAGCTCCTGTAAGATTGTAGCGCTCGCAGGCGTAATAACTTCATCAAACTCCGAGAGTGCTTCGTCGATGTGCATGAGTGCCTCAGGTGTGTTTAAATCGTCCTGAAGAGAGTCTAGCAGGCTTTTTCTGAATGAAGCGGCCTCCACAGAGACATTTTTACCATTGTCATTTACCTGCCATCGTAACGCCGACACGGCTCGCCAATTGTTGAGCCTATTTTGAGCTGCCTCTAAGATGTCCCATGTGAAATTTCCTTCAGTTCGATAATGTTTGGAAAGAGCTAGGAGCTTAAACGCATGGATACTAAAACCTTTTGCTTGAATGTCATCGAGCGTGTATACATTGCCTAGGCTTTTTGAAATTTTCGTGCCATCAACTTTAATATGATTGTTGTGTAGCCAAACTTGTGAGAATTGCTTACCTGTGATGCTTTCAGTTTGAGCAATTTCATTGGTGTGGTGTACGGGAATATGGTCGATGCCGCCTGTATGAATATCAATTTGGTCACCTAAAGTCTGTTGCGTGATGACACTACATTCTAAATGCCAACCCGGAAACCCTTTGCCCCAGGGGCTATCCCACTCCATATCTCGTTTGGCGTCGGCAGGGCTAAATTTCCATACGGCAAAATCGGTCGGGTTTTTCTTGCCTTCTACGCTGACGCGTGCACCAGCTTCGAGGCCAGCTATGTCGAGCTTTGCAAGCTTGCCGTAATCAGTTAGCTTACTCGTATCAAAATACATGCCGTCAGTGTCAATTTGATATAGATACCCTTTTTCGTCTAGCTGTTTAGCAAATTCAATTTGCTGGTCAATGCAGCTGGTGGCGGGCGTCAGATGATCTGGTCGAATGAGGCCTAGTAGCTCGTATGCTTCATGTTCGGCAATGTCAGAGTATTTTTTGGCAACATCCCAGGCAGTAATTCCTTCGCGCTTGGCACCTTTTTCCATCTTGTCCTCACCGCTATCGTCATCGCTCACCAGGTGCCCTACATCGGTGATATTTTGGGTGCGTTCAACTCGCAGGCCATCAGCTTGCAGTGTGCGCACCAAAACATCCCAGTAGATATACCCAAGCCAGTTACCTATGTGGGGTTGGCTGTAAACAGTAAGCCCGCACGTATATAGCTTTACAACACCGGGTGTGAGTGGAACAAGCGTTTCTAGCTTGCCGCTTAACGTATTGTGCAACTTCATGAGACTAGGGCCTTCTCGGTGGCATTCAGCAATTCCTCGATGATTTTATCGTACGATTCGTACACTCTAAAACCGGCTGCGTATGGGTGGCCACCACCACCAAAATAGCCCGCAATCGTTTCAGAGATTGGTAGGTTTGAGCGCAACTTGCCTGTTAGCTTGCCGTCTGGGTAGGTTTTTATCGCGATTGCAACCTCTACGTCATCTACGAGGCGCATTTCGTCGAGCACGAGCACACTTGGGTTGTATTTGTCGCTGTATTGCTCGATTTCTTCAAATGGAATGTGTATGAGTGCGAGTTTGCCGTCAAGATAATATTCAATTCGCTGTAATAACTCACCTTTGTAGGCTAAAATCTCCGGAGCTTTTTTCATGAATTCACGTCGGCGTTCTTCGATTTCGGCCACGTGAGCACCAAGTTCGGTTAAGTCGGCGGCAATACGATAGCTTTCTGGTGATACGGTTTGAATGCTAAGGCCTAAACTATCGGCGAGTTGTGCCTCAAGTAAATGTTCGGCCGCTGGACTACTAATTGGCCAATTTGCTTGCTTAGCCAATTTGTAAATGACCTCACTAGTCGAAATGGCTGTGTCATTCAATGGCGTGTGATCGAAGCTGAGAGTGCTTGCAGTAGTGTGGTGATCAATAACCAACACAGGGTGCGATTCGAGAAAGTGCCTGACACCAGGTGTTTCGAGCACTTTGCTGATGAGTACATCGGCACTGGTGTCGACGATGATTGCAGCATCTGCATGTGGGTTAAAGTCGGTTTCTACTCTATCCCAGCCTTGTATGTAGCGTAGATATTTCGGAATTTCAACAGGGCAATATAAAGATATTTCCTTCTGCATATCGCCAAGGATTTCTTCAAGTGCAAGTGCGCTCGCTAAGCTATCGCCATCAGGATTCTCAGCCTGAATAATGATAAAATTCTGCACATTTTCAATAAGCGCTTTTGCTTCGGTATACATCGGTTCTATTGTAGCAGATTGCGTACTACAGTGACCGTCGGCCTTCAAGCGCATGAGATAGGGTTATTTGATCGGCGTATTCTAGGTCGACGCCAACAGGGATACCGCGCGCCAAACGAGTCATGGCGACATCGACTCCCTTTTCGTTGATAAAGCGCTGCAAGAAGAGCGCCGTAGACTCACCTTCTACGGAAGCATTGGTGGCAATAATAAGTTCTTTTACGCTGTCGGTTGCTATGCGCTCAAGCAGTTCTGGAATATGAAGCTGCTCTGGGCCCACGCCATCAATTGGTGAAATCGCGCCGCCAAGCACATGGTACGTGCCGCTGTAGTTGCCTGTGCGCTCTATAGCGATAATATCAAGAGGTTCTTCGACAACGGCGATGATAGTTTTATCACGGTCAGGATCGCTATAGAGGTTCGATACATCATCATCGGCGTCAATCAATGCGAAGGTTACGGGGCACTGCTTTACTTGGCTGTGGACCTTTTCGATGCTTCTCGCGAGCTGTTCGCCCAAGCGTGGCTCTGACTTTAGCACGTAGTAAGCATAGCGTTCAGCTGTTCGTGCGCCTACGCCAGGCAAGCGCCCTAATTCATCAATGAGGGCGCTAAGTGCTGCTGGCAGGAGCTGTTTTGCCATGCTGTTTACATTCCTGGAAGGTTCAAGCCACCCATAAGCGGCTTCATGGTGTCGGCTGCAATTTCTTGTGCCTTGGCCATACCATCACGAACTGCAATTTTAATCCAGTGTTCGAGTTCTTCAATGTCGTCAAAGTCAATTAAGTCGGGGTCGAGCTTTACACTATCGATCTTTAATTCGCCTGTGACTCGCACGACTACCGCACCATCGCCTGCTTCAACTTCAATAATTTGCTTTTTTAACGCTGCTTGCGCCTTCCGAATTTCATTCAGCATCTTTACTTGGTCAAAAGCCATAGTATTCCTCTCTTTCTTCTATCTATAAGTATACGCTAGCGGCGCTACTTTTTGTAGACGTAGAAACGATCGGCATCGAACGATGAGCGAGCCACCAAGATATCCGACGGAATCGCAGACACTTCAGGCTTCTTGTCTCGCGCCACTAATGTAACATCACTTTGTGTCAGCGCCATAGCTGGGCTTGTGGTGACAGAGAGTTGGTTGATCTTGGTTTGGTGTAATGCATACGTTGAATAGAGCTGGATGTCTTGCTCGGGCACAACTAGGCTTACCTTAGTTTTTTTGTCGTAACTAGCGAGTGTTCTATTAACTAAACCGAGGTCAAAATTGAAGTCGCTATACACCTGTGTATCGTAATGGTATCCATATACATAACGATCGACATTTGAAACAACTATGCCCAACACAAGCACACCCAGCGGAAGTAGGCCAAATACTCGCGCATAGGGGTTGCGCGGAAACAACCTATACCACGAACGAATCAGATAATCGACGCCCAGTGCTGAAAGTAGCATAACCGGAACGAAAGTAATCGTAATAAAGTCAGGGTTCAACACCACAAACGGAACTAGCGCAATCAGCCAAAAACTAATGATGTAGCTTTTAGTAGTGTATTTGGTAGTGAACATCTGATAAAGGCCGAGAAGCACTAATAGCACCACACCCAAGCCGTAAATTGGTGTAGCGTTTGCCCCACTGCTAGGGCTATAGAAACTTCCGTATTGCTGAAACAAGTCTTTGATGTTCGCTGGTATATCCGACCAGCTTTCGGGCACCCCAAACATGGTAAGCAGCAAGCTTGGCTCTTTAACAATACCCACGATAAGCGGTAGGCCAATAACTAAAAATACGCCAACGCCGGCGGCAAGTACACCTTTTGGAGTTTCACGAAATACGATATGCCTCACGTGCGGATGGAAGATTGCCGTTGCTACTAAGGCGATAAGTACGTAAATGCTGAGCGGCATATACAGGCTAAGCGCTGCGAGTGCGCATAGCACTAATATCCAGAAATGTTCGGTTTTACCGTGCGCTGTAATCAGGGATGCCGTGAGGAGGATGCTGACAGCCCAAAACACGTACAAAATACCAGAGTGACCACTTTGCGCTACTAGCAGAAAGTGTGATGTGGTAACGGCGACGATACTAGCAATGATTGCGACATTGCGTTTGAACCATACGTTCATTAGTATCAATAAGCCAACTGCTGAAAAGAACGCAATAATCAGTGAGGGTAATTTAATACTAAACGAGCTAAAGCCAAATAGCGCGATGCTCGCTGCTTGTATCAGCCGATATGGCAAATAGAGCAGCTGGTCTGGCTGGAGACTCAAAAGTTGCGAAGGGCTTAAACTCTCACTTACAAGCGCAGAGTGAATTTCTGCGTCGCCGAGTGCTCCGGGGATGTACAGGCCTGCAATGATAAGTAAACTTGCGAGTGAAACGCCAAACACTGAGTAGCCGATGAAATAACGCCATCGGTAAAAGAAAAAATCTGTGACGGTACGGTTGCCCATATACTGCCTAAATTATACCACGCAGCCTTAGTTTGTATGCTTTTTATCGAGAGACATGAAACGCAGACGTTCTGGGTGGAAGTAAAGATCGATTTTACCAACGGGTCCGTTACGGTGTTTGGCAATAATTAGCTCAGTAATATTTTCAAGTTCGGCATTATCCGGTTCGTAATAACCTGGCCGGTGTATAAACGCAACGATATCGGCGTCTTGCTCGATAGAACCAGACTCACGTAGGTCGGCAAGCTGAGGTTTTTTATCTGGACGGTTTTCAACCGCACGCGACAACTGGCTCAGAGCGATTAAAGGCACATTTAACTCACGAGCGATAAGCTTTAAACCACGGCTAATTTCAGATACCTCTTGCACGCGGTTGCCATCTGAACGACCAGATGCTTGCATAAGCTGCAAATAGTCGACGATGATGAGTCCAAGGGGATGGTCGTGTGAAACGCGGCGAGCTTTGGTGCGCATTTCAAGCACGGAAAGCCCTGGCGTGTCGTCGATAAAAATTGGTGCTTCAGCCAGCTCGCCCATTGCTTCAGAAAGCTTGCTAAAGTCATCATCGCTCAGATTTCCGGTCCGAATATTCCAAGCATCTACCCCACTTGCGTCAGAAAGCATACGGTCTACGAGTTGCTCTTTACTCATCTCGAGGCTAAAAAACAGAACAGGCTGTTTGGCAATGGTCGCAACATTGTAAGCAAGGTTGGTTACTAAGGTGGTTTTACCCATAGCAGGTCGCGCTGCCAGAATAAACAAGTCGCTGCGTTGCAAACCAGCGGTCATATTGTCGAGGTCTCGATAGCCTGTGCGAATACCGCGAAGTTGGCCCTTGTTGCGGTGAAGCTCTTCCATACGGTCGAAACTATCGGTCAATATACTTTCTAGGCTTACAACATCTTGTTTAAGTGATTGGTCGCTTACAGAAAATAACTCAGCTTCGGCCTTTTCAAGTAATTCTTGGGTGGTGGTATCCTCTTCAAACCCAAGCTCTGATATTTCGCTACTCGCTTTGATTAGTCTTCGTCGTACGGCTTTTTGGGCAACAATTTCAGCGTAGCTGGCAGCATGAGCAGCGGTAGGTACATAGGTAGTTAGTTCGGTTAAATATGCCGAGCCACCTACTACTTCAAGTTCTTTTTTGCGCTTTAGCTCGTCTGTTAGAGTGAGCAGGTCGACGGGTTTGTGCTTTTCATACAAGCGCATCATAGCATCGTAGATTACGCCGTGGGTCTTATCATAAAAATCTTTGTGGGTGACAAATTCACTTACATCAGCTAGAACTTCGTCATCAATTAAAACAGCACCGAGCAAGCTTTTTTCTGCGTCGATACTTTGGGGTGGAACCTTGCCCGCTGGGATGTCTTTAGTTGCCATAACTTTACGCGTCTTGGACGCTCACCTCTTCTCCTCCACCCATAATAGCAGCTACCTTGGCGGCTTGGCTATTTTGGATCGGTGCAGATGCTGCGCTGGTCTCGATTACTACATCCGCCGCGCCAATTGCCTCAAGCGAGCTGTTAATCAGCGCACGATACTTCACATCATCGAGCTTTTTCTTGTAAAACGTGTTTTTGCAGTAAATTGTAAGTGTACCGTTATCAAAAACTGCATCACACTTTTTAAGCACGCTACCTAGTGCTACGTGGTGAGTCGTAACATAGCTCAATAATTTGCTCCACTCTAGCTGTGCTGAAGCATTTGGTTTATTAGGCTTCGGCTGAGCAACCTCTGGCTTTTTAGGTTTTTCTTCTTTTACTTCTGGCTTTTTGGGCTTCACAGGCTCGGTTGGTAGTGGCGCAGGAGCAGCGGGCGTCTTTGAAGCAGATGAATCAGAGCCAGGGTTAAACATACAGAGAACGGTGAGTAATTTCAATTCGGGGCTCGAACTTGCAGATATAGTCAAGAGTTGATCAAGCAAAGGGAGCAAGCTGGGAGATTCAGCGACAGAATTATGAATTTTTGCCACCAGCTGTGTAACTACAGTTCGCGCGGGAGTGCCGTTGTTTTCAAACTCTTTCAACATGCGTACTATTGCTGCTGTTTCACCCTCCACAGTGGCCTCAAGTAGTGACGTTATTTTAGCATCGGCTGCTAACCCAAAGCTTCGCTCTACCAACTCTACGGTAATACCAGTTCTTGGGTCAGCAAGACTAGCCAGTTGGTCGAGCATGCTTACGCTATCGCGAAAACTTCCGTCGGCGTGGGCGGCTATTAGGTCAAGTGCACGTGGGTCGGCTGAAATTTTTTCTTTAGAGGCAATTCGCTCAAGGTTTTTTACTAAGTCTGGTGCCGATGCGCGTTTGAAGTTGTAGCGCTGCGTACGGCTTAGAATCGTCTCGGGTACTTTGTCCAGATCGGTCGTAGCAAGAATGAACACTACATGCTCTGGCGGCTCCTCAAGCGTCTTTAGTAATGCGTTGAACGCAGGTTTCGAAAGCATGTGTACTTCGTCGATGATGTACACCTTCTTTGCTGCGCTTACAGGCGCCAGCTGTACCTTCTCACGTAAGTCGCGAATATCATCAACCCCATTGTTGCTGGCGGCATCGATTTCGATAATATCGAGATGAGTCGACTCGTCGCTGTACGGCAGTTGGTTTATTTCATGCGCGAGAATTCGTGCGATTGAAGTCTTCCCTACACCTTTTGGGCCAGTAAATAAGTATGCGTGCGCAATACGACCTTGCTTTAAGGCTTGAGCGAGCAACTCAGTAATATGTGGCTGCCCCACCACCTCATCTAATGAACGCGAGCGATACGTCCGATACAATGCTTTACCCATTACCTACTATTGTATCCCATAATAGCTCAGCTAGGTGTTGTAGAAGAGTTTGTTATTATATGGAAGATGAATCTTCCGCTTATTGCTAGTATTGTCTCGACGGCGCTATTTGTATTCAGTATGGGCTGGTACGTTCGTGATATAGCACGTGGCTTAGTAAAAGTGAGCGTTGCTACGTTTGCAGCGCTAGCGGTGGTTACCGCATCTCAGCTAGCCGCACTGGTGGCGGAAGGCTCTTGGTATCAGGTACCATTTTCTGCCGTGGCGATGACGGTAAATATAACTATTTGCGTACTGGCATTTCGTAGACGCACGGTTTACTTCAGTTCACTTGATAGGTTCGCACTGTTTGGCGCGTTCTTCGGCTTAGTTCTCTGGTATGTATCTGGAGATGCGTTGTTAAACATCTACATACTCACTGTCGTCATGCTTGTTTCGGTTATACCAATTGTTGTGAAGACCTTCAAGCACCCGAGTTCGGAAACAAAATTGCCGTGGCAAATAAATTTGCTTGGTTCAATTGTCTTAATGTTTACGATAGTATCGCCCGCACCTGAGGTGTGGCTCGTGCCGCTACGTCAACTTCTATTTTCTGGAGTGCTTAATATTGCACTGCTTAGAAAGTCATCGAGAAAGTAAACTGCAAACTTTTAGGTCTTACGGTCAGTTCGATTGCTACGCTTGAGAGTAAGTAGTACCAGGATGAATATTACGTATACTATCGCAAGTAGACCCCAAACCGTGTATGTGATTAACCACTGTAGGTCAGGCTCTAAATACTGGCCGTAGCACGTACCCGGACAATCGAGATCATTAAAATTTGTTGCGACATTCCTCCAAAATGCTTGGCTACAAAGAGTAAGAAATCCTCCAACTATGGGAGCAATTAGCACATAACCAACGTCGCTTATCCTTTTGGCAAGCCATACTATAGTACAAGCTACCGGAAGATATGCAATCAAGTGACCGAGAGTTGTTTGAAACAGTTGATAAGGAAAATTATTTTCGAGGTCGACACCGCCCATGACTTTGCCGAAGAGCAGAAGTGAAAACGTAGATATTGCTATCCACAAAACGGATAATACGACGATAGCTATTTTTTTGTTGGTTGATGTCATTTGCATCATATTTTACCACCTTCGCGGACGTAGCAGCGGCCACAAAGCGAATCGTACACAATATCGGCACCGTTTTCTATAGCCACTTGATCACCTTTAAATACATATTTTCCATTTACTTTGCGGGTGTTGAATTCGGCTTGAGAGCCGCAGAAGCACATGGTCGGGAGCTTCTCTATATTGTCGGCAATTTCAAATAATCGCTCACTGCCGGGAAATAGCTGAGTTTGGAAGTCGGCACGAAGTCCGTAGCAGATTACAGAAATATCGTGCTCTTTTGCCAGACGAAATAGCTGACTAATTTGCTTTTGAGTTAAGAACTGTGCCTCATCCACTAAAATACAAGCAATGTCTTTATACTTTAGTACTTCTTTTTCTAGATCCAACGATTCAGGTGCCATGATATCAACTGTTCGTCTATGCCCGCCGCGAGCAACCACCATGTTGTCGCCTTTTGTGTCGATGCCGGGTTTTATTACGATAACTTTTAGCCCACGCTCTTCGTAATTGTAAGCAGTTTTTATCAGAGTGTCAGACTTGCCGCTATTCATAGCGCCGTACTTAAAGTGAATTTTAGCCATTACCACTAACTGTATACTAGTTTACTTGCGGCGGTCAACTACAGCAACGTCACCCATAAGAGCGTATTCGATACCAGCGCCAGAGTTCCAGGAACTACGCTGAACGAGTGGCAAGTCGCTAGCTTTCATCGCCCATGCATCAAGAGCCTGTATCGTCCGCTTGAACCTACTATTCAAGGTAACCCTACTTACATCTTCAGGTAAATTGCCGCTACCGAATCTTCGAAGCTGGGCCGCCGTTTTACCTACGCGGACAGCCTGCACTAACGCATTAAATAAAAACATTCCATCACCATGTAGATGTGCTGACAATTCGTTCAAGGCGACGGTGGTGTCTGATGTAACTTCTACCAGCCTACCGACGCTAGGACAAGCGAGCTCTTCGGGTATAGGAAGGATATGTATATGTTCTAACCCTGTATCACTCGAAATAATTCTTACAAGCTTTGAGTAAGGAATGGGTCGGTAATCGCCTGGCACACCGTCGCGCTCAGGTATATCTTCATAGGTCCTTCCGGTCATGCATGCATTCTACTTGAGAAGCAACAGAGGAGCAAGCACGAGCACAAAAAGAGCCACCGAACTGGCTCAAGCTGAATTGGATTAAACCAATTCAGCGTGCTCTTTTCGGTGGCTGTAGCCACAACGGCGATGAGTCATCGCCGACCCCGTGCGATCGCTCGCTGCCTCCGCTTCGCTCGGTCGAGCTCGATGAGCGCGAACCCCATCAGCATCATCACGAACAGCTGCGGGATCTCTGCCCACGCGTGCTCGTAGACGCTCTGGCTAATCGCGAGGGTCCCCGCGATCGCGAGTGCAATCTTCATCTGCCTCCCACTTTCAATCGACGACAGTAGCGAAATTATATACTAATAAAACAGACAGGTCAATAATTCATACCTGTCTGTGTTTATAACTAAAGTGCTGCTTCTACTGCTGCCCAAGTTGCTTCTTGGTTGTCAGTAGGAACAATAATCGTGACTTGGTCGCCTACGTTGATACGGAAGTACGTTACGCTGGCAAGCAATATGCGGTATTCGTGACCGTTTGCCTCTACATAATAAGCGCCGTCATGCTGAGTGAGCGTACCAATTACTTGGGTTCGCTCTACTGGGCCGATTTGCTTGTAAATAAAGCTGCCGTCATCGGCAATGGTGAGCTTTAAAATGTCGCCTTCAACTAGCTTTGATTTTGAAGCATAGTTTGCTGGCACTGGGTATTCTTTGCCGTCTGGGCCGGCCATTTTTTGACCGTCGAAGACACCTTCGACGATTTTGCCGCTTACTTCTTCGCGGCTAGTTGATGGGGTTACGACATGTCCATCGTCACCTAAGATGCTCATTAGTAGCTCTTTGGCGGCGGCAATATTCGTCTCGGCCTCTTGTATGAGCGACCGGAGGCGTTTCACCTGTTTCTCTGGTAGTTCAGACATAATTCTCGCAGTTTCCTTGTCTGTTTTTAGGTTGTAGTATCACCTCATATATACCAATTCGCGGGGCGATAGTCAAGCATATTTTTATCCACAAACTTTTATGAGGTCACAAAAAAATCGTTGTAAAATAAAACACTGCCTTTAAAATAAGGCAGTGTTTTTGTAAACAAATGTGGTCGGTGAATGAGCCTTAGGCTAGTTCTACAGTTGCGCCAGCTTCTTCTAGAGCTTTCTTGGCTGCTTCTGCTTCTTCTTTGTTTGCCTTTTCTTTTACTGGTGCAGGTGCGCCATCTACGATAGCTTTTGCTTCACCAAGACCTAGGCCAGTGATTTCTTTCACAGCTTTGATAACTGCAACTTTTTGAGCACCTGCGTCCTTAAGGGTAACAGTAAACTCGGTTTTTTCGTCGGCAGCAGCAGCGCCAGCGTCGCCAGCAGCAGCTGGACCAGCTACAGCTACGGCAGCAGCTGCAGGCTCAATGCCGTATTCATCTTTTAGTACGTTCTTTAGTTCGTTAACTTCTAGTACAGTCAGACCAGTAAGTTCTTTTGCCAATTTAGCTACATCAGCCATAGTTGACTCCTTATATTCTTAAAATTAGTTTGCTTTGGCTTCTACGCCATCGAGTAGCGAGTGAAGATTGCCAGAAAGTGCGTTTGTAACATCGTGCACTGGTGAAAGTAGTTGCGCCACAACTTCTGCAATGAGTTGATCTTTGCTTGGAAGGCTTGCAAGTGCTTTAACCTCTGCTTCAGCAAGCGCGGCACCTTCTGCAGAAAAACCACCAGCGAGCTTTAGATCGCTGTGAGTTTTTGCAAATGTGTCGAGCACCTTGCTCGCCATTACTTCATCATCGCTTGAAAACGCGTAAAGTAACTGACCTTCAAGAGCTGAAGTATCGGTGTCTTTGTAGTTAGAACTGTCGCCCATGGCAACACGCACAAGCCGGTTTTTAACCACGATAATTTGTACGTCTGCCGCGCGTGCTGCTGCTCGCAATTCTTGCAGGTCGGCAACGCTAAGGCCAGCATACTGCGCAAATGCTACAGATTTTGCGTCCTTAAAGGCATCTTTCATTTTGGCAACCAAAGCTTGTTTCTTATCACGAGTAATCGCCATAAGTGTTCCTTTCTTTAGGTTGTTTTCGACCACATTGTTAATGTACTGACCTATGTAAAACAAAAAAGTCTTACACATGCCAAGACTTTACAACGAGAAATGAATTATATTCACCTCGGTAGCGGATTAAGTGCTGTCGCACGGCTACTGTCTTTGGTAATGTCTAACACAAATAGTAGCATGAATCACTACATATAGCAATAGAATTATTTACAAAACAATAAAAAAGTGCTATAATATTATGATAATGTCTGACACTGTAAGATTGTCACTTGAAAAAGTATTCGCCACAATGCCTTTTGATGAAAATCGGCTTGAACTTCCCGGCCTTCAAAAGGATGCCGAATTGCTAGATGCTGCGTTTAGTTTTTTTGATTTTTTGCCAGAAGATGACGATATTCGATGGCCACTTATTGCGACCTACGCAGCCGTTATGCACGTTACGCGCTTTTCTCGGCTAAACTTTGAAAATGCCTACAGAGCCAAATACCTATCGACTGAAGTTAGTTATCGGTCGGGTTATAAAACCACAATGAGTGATGAGAATAACCTTCAGTTGGCGAGGGCCTTAAGCAACCTAGCGTCTAAGGCTGACGTGCGAGACGGCTTCAACGATTTGATGGTCGCAGAAGGTAACCTAGATGATGATATTGAGCTGCGTCTTGCACTCACCGATAGACTCAGTGTTGACCCAACTAAAGCGATACGTGCCGTGACACCGTGCCCAGAAGCTTTGTATCAGTTGAGGCTATTTCAGGATGGCGAGTACATTGCACGTACGGGATTTAATATACATCGCGAAGCTGGTGCAAGAGTGCTTTCGATTGTAAATCTGCAGGGTGTGCCTGGTGCGTCAGCTAAATACGAGGCGTTCAGAGAGCGTTTCGGAAAACCCGCGTTTAATTACCTAGTTGATAGAGCACTCAATTTATTTGATGACGACACTGTTCAAAGAGGAATAGTTAATCCTAAGGGAAACACCAAACTTTATTGGGCTGCTTTTGAGGCTGAAGGAGTTCCCCATTTTCATGCAACGTACAAAGAGGCTATAGACTAGCAAAGACTGTCATTTATTACAGTTTTATGCTATAAAGGCTAGAATATGTCAATCAAAAGTCAACGGATAGAGCCAGAAGATTTTGCTACAGTTTTTACGTTTTGGCCAGACACCGAAGAACATGAATCTGTTAAAGCAGAGTACGTTGATCGAGTCACAAAGGCTGTTGCAGAGTTGCCTCGTCTCGCTGCTTTGCTTGAGATGCTACAAGAAGTTGCGGTTATTAGTGTAGACAAGCGCGTGGAGAAAGCCACAGCAATAGCACAAGAAAAGGCATATAACATACCCGACCGGGATGTAGCCATGAGCTCGGCGCTCATACGACTCCTCCAGCTGCACGACGACCAAGATGCTGCTAGGCGTGCCGTATATTTCAAGGGTGCTGAACAGCTACCGAGTGCAGAGATTGCTGCTCGTGTACGTGTTGGTGAGCGTAAGTTAATTAATGATGAGCTGGTTCGAGTTTGTCTCGAGCAATTGTCTACGGCCTCAACAGGCATGCGAAATAGTGACTCATTTCGGCACGACACAGGAATAAAAGTTGTGCGAACATTCGGCACTAGCCAACACCCAACGCACGCAGTACTAACCACTAATACAAGATATCGAACGCAATTCCATGGTAGCGAAAAGTATTCACCGCTGATTAGGGTGCATAGTCGTCAAGCCGGGTTGCTTAGAATAGACCGTGATGAGCTGACCCCAGAGGAACACACTGCTATTCGCCTGCTCGCAAACATTCGTGAGAATGTGCCGTATGGGGATGCAGATTATGAACCTTTTCGTCAGAGAGTGATGGATATAGTTGCTCGTGATGCAGAGCGCAGTGACACCGAAGAGCCCATGATTTATCCAGTTACTGAGTCAGTCTTTTTCAGTCGGCGTCAAAGAAGCAATTTCTAATATCTTGCTGAATATCTTCAATTGAGCGCATGGCACCGCTATCGTCGACGCAGTGAATCGCCACAAATTCGTTTGGGTATAGTCCGCATATCTCTTCAAAGTTCGCTTTGGCTTTTTGAAGATGCTCGGCGTCAGCTTCGTGGATGTCACGCTTTTTATCGGTGTAACTACGGGCGTCTTTTTTATCAACATTCGCCTGCATGTGCTCTGCCGGCATGATGAGAACAATACTTTTGGTAGGCACAGGAATACCGAGTACGCCATATTCGGTTTGCTTGGTTCGCTCGTAGAATGCTTTTCGTTCGGCTTCATCGCTAATCTTAGCACCTTGGTGCGCCAGGTTGCTTGCCATGTATCTATCGGCAATTACCACACCCCTTTCGCCATCTAGATGAGATTGAATATCGGCGCTTGCTGCGTAGCGATCGATGGCATAGGGCAATACGCCTAGGTCTGCGGGCACATCATTAGTTTGACCATATGCGCCGTTGAGATATTTTTCAACATAATATGCTGAATCTTCGCCATAGCGCGGAAAGCTGATTTTATAAGCATCGTAGCCGTTTTCTTCAAGATATTGACGCAGTAATTCTGCGTGGGTTGCCTTGCCGGAGCCATCGCCTCCTTCAATTGCAACGAATATGCCCACTATTTCATTCCCTCGCTAAGACCAGGAATCACCGGTGCTGGCACACGCTGGTCTTTAAAGGCACGAGGTAGCATCATCTCTGGCTTCCATGTAGCGATAAGTTCATCTAGATTGTCGGTGTGCTGGTACTTGCCACTCATACCACCACGACCCTCTGCGTAGCCGCCTTCAACCGGGCCAGTGTGGTGAAAAATCAACTGCCCTACGCGCTCGCCTACCGGCAATACCACACTTTCATGCATGTTTAGGTTGTAGATTTCTAGGGTGATACGGTTTATATAACCCGGGTCTACCCAGCCTGCATCGAAACATACTGCTACACCATTGCGACCCCAGCTCGAGCGGCTTTTTACTTCACAAGCACCGCCTTTGGCGCGAATACCGACAAATTCGTGGGTGTGGCCTAAGATACGCTCGCCAGGAGCAAGCACAATAATTGGGTGATCTTCTGGGATGTTGGCAAACAGCGGCTTATCATTCTTTTCGCACCATTCTTTGTGAGGAATGGCCTCGAGAGGACCTTTGAAATAGCGCGCCACGTCTTTTTCATCGAACGGATTATACACGCCCGTTGCTTCTGGTTGGAATTCTTGCTTGTAGAAGAAGTGGCCAAGCGTGAAATCAAGGCTTGCTTCTGAGATATGCGCATCGTTAAACGGCACGCAGACGATAGTGCCATCATCAATGGCCGTCCGGATTTCGGTGTTGCTATATACTCCCATAAACTTTTTCTATTGTATCACAGCGCCTTTTGTCTGTATCAGATGGGTATGCTGATGGGATACGCTTTTGATAACGTTGCCTGGAGCGCGGGCGTAGACAGAGTAGCCCTGGTCTTCGTATACGCCGAGGGTATGAATGAGCTCGTTACTTTCGCTAGCAGTTAATTCTTGCAAGGAAATAACGTGACGCTTTGGGACGACCATAAGATGTGACGCGACCGCTTGGCTATCCCATACCACGTAAGGAAACATATTTTGCACCAAGTAAAATTCTGTAAGCTCCTTCACAATCTGTTGGGGATTGTCGTTTGGCATCTCACAAAATGTACAAGTATTTTTATACTTTTTCTTAAACTTATCATATTCTACCTGGGTAGCATTGTCTCTCAGCTGCATATATCGGTAGTGTAGCATGCTAGAATGAGGGTATGAAAGCGATTGTGGTGGCCATGGACAAGAACAACGGCATTGGTGCCGACAATGATTTACTATGGCAGCGTGATTTGCCGGCGGATCTAGCTCACTTTAAAGAGCTTACAACCGGAAAAACTATAGTGATGGGTCGCAAGACATTCGAGAGCATTGGCCGGGCCCTCCCTAATCGTCAAAATATTGTGGTATCACGCCAACCGCTCCACTATGAAGACGTGACACATGCAAGTAGCCTTGACGAAGCATACGCGCTAGCCTCTCATGACATCTGCGTGATTGGTGGTGGCCAAATATATACTCAGGCACTAGAAGACATGGACGTTTTGTATGTAACTGACGTAGATGCCGAGTTTACGCAAGCTAGCGTGTTCTTTCCGGAAATCAACGAGCAACAATGGCACGAAACATCTCGTGAGCACCACGATGCAGATGAACGAAATAAGTATTCGTTTGATTTCGTTGTATACGAAAGAATCCACTAAACACTTACGCTTGCTACGCTCGGTTTTGATTGCTTAAATAGACCACAATGACCGAGCGCCTATCACCCACTCAAACAGAAACAATAGCCTTGCCAGAAGAGATTGATGTGACCTGGATTGCCGACTTTAATAATAGATTCGCTGTAACACCAGAACAACCTCGCTTCGGTATTAGTTTTGACACAGCAAGTTGGCTTGAGGCTCGCGATGACACACATCCTCCTCGTATGCACAAAAAGGTAGAGCCCCCGCATAGCTCAGCTATTCGCATCGAAGGAACGGTTCATTCGATAGTTTCACCGATGCTTCACCCACACCAATACCGGGATGCCCAAGGTCAAGATATTCCCTGCCTATTACTATTTGCCGCACGCACTGATGACGGCGAAGAGCTGCGTGAGCTACGCGAAGGTGGATATATTCTGGTAAGGCTTAGCGAAATTTTACGTGAACTTCAGCTTACTGAGCTACCTAGGATTTAAACAGCGATCGGTGCTTTAATGGCTGGGTGCGGGTCGTAGCCTTCAAGCTTGATATCATCGAACGTGAAATCATCGATGTTTTTAACGTCTGGGTTTAGCCACAACGTTGGCAGAGCCTTAGGTTCGCGTGAAAGCTGCTCGTCGACTTGCTCGAGATGATTAACGTACAGGTGTGTATCGGCCAATGTGTGCACGAATTCTCCCTGTTTTAAGCCCGTAACCTGCGCCACCATAGCGAGAAGGAGTGAATAGCTAGCGATGTTGAACGGTACGCCAAGGAACGTGTCGGCACTGCGTTGGTACAAATGTAAACTCAGCTTGCCATCGGCAACATAAAATTGGAATAAACTATGGCAAGGTGGCAAGCCGCCTATTTGCACAATCTCGTCAATTTCAGCTGCGTTCCAGGCACTTACGATAATTCGTCGACTATCAGACGTGGTTTTAATCATATCTATCGCTTTAGCGATTTGGTCTACGTAGCCACCCTTGCCATCTGGCCATTTACGCCACTGTACGCCATATACAGGGCCAAGGTCGCCCCACTTTTGGGCAAATTCGTGGTCGGTTGCGACATTCTGGATGAATTCTTTCATTTGAGCTTTCCATTCGTCCGAGTTTACCTCTGGAATTGGCAGGTTGTTCTTCTCAAGATACGCCTTGAACGGCCACTCGTCCCAAATGTGTACTTTGTTTTGCGCCAGATATTCTATATTGCCGGTACCTTGCAAGAACCATAGCAGTTCGTGCACGACTGAGTTGAAGTACAGCTTTTTCGTGGTAACGGCTGGAAAGCCATCTGCGAGGTTGTAGCGAACTTGTCGGCCAAATACACTAATCGTGCCCGTGCCCGTTCGGTCACTTTTCTTCACCCCATTGGTTTTGATGTCTTGCAGCAAGTCTAAATACTGTTTCATAGCTACCCTCTCGTTTCGTCTTATTATAGAGAACTAGCGTGCCATACGCTACCTGTAGTGTAGAAAATACACCAAATAACCATAAAAAGTATTGCTTTATATAAGCATGAAGGTTATATTGAAGGTATCGTAAGGGGACGGAACACACACACCGACGCAAAGTCAAAAATTCCGGTCGCACTGACGATGCCAGCGGTTGCGTTGCTCCCGGACTCGTATGAGGAACCCGGGGGCACGCACCGCTGCGAACCACCATCAAAACGAACACACTAAAAATACGCACCCGCAAACTATCGCGGGTGCGTATTATTTTGTTATACTTGCCTGTAAGCTGCGGGAGCGAGGAATTTTCAGGCGGTAGAGCGTCTGAGCTTCGCATAAGAGCCGGGTTCGGCTCGGCGATGACTGGTACTCGCTCTCGTAGCTACCAACTCCCGGTGAGCGCCCACGCGCTCCCGGGACATTCTGTTTATAGACTAGTTAACGACGTTTTCAACCTTGATGCCAGGACCCATTGTGGTGCTAACGCTGGTTGTTTTAACGTATGCAGACTTAAGACTTGATGGCTTCTGTGACTGTAGGCTGTCGAAAAATGCCTTAGCATTGTCGGCTAGTTTAGCTGCACCAAAGCTTACCTTACCAATAGCTAGGTGTACGATGGCTTGCTTGTCGACACGGTATTCAACCTTACCAGCCTTGGCTTCGGTTACTGCCTTGGCAACATCGGTGGCAACAGTACCAGCCTTAGGGTTTGGCATAAGTCCACGAGGACCAAGCAAACGAGCATATTTACCAAGCTTTGGCATATACTGTGGAGTTGCTACGAGGATGTCAAAGTTTAGCTCTTCTTTGTCGAGCTGCTTTAGGAAATCTTCGTCACCAACTACATCTGCACCAGCTTTTTTAGCAGCAGCGTGGTCTGGATCTGGAGCAAACACGGCAACGCGCACTGTTTTACCTGTTCCGTGAGGCAAGCTTACTGTTGCGCGGATGTTTTGATCTGCCTGACGGGGGTCTACACCGAGGCGTACATGCACTTCAACGCTTGCGTCAAACTTTGCAGGGTTGGTCTTTACGGCTAATTCAAGTGCCTCTGCAAGGCTGTATACCTTATCTTTTTCAAGCTGTTTCGCAACTTCTTGGTACTTTTTACCGCGGCGTTCGATAAGTGGTCGAGTAACTGGCTTCGGGCCTTTCTTTACGTGAGCAGTGGTTTCTTCAGACTTTGGAGTGGTGTCGCCAGCTTCTTTACGAGCTTCTTTTTCAGCTTTTTCGTCAGCTTCTTTCAACGCTTTTTCAGAGCGCTTGCCTGCTTTTGCAGTGTGAGCTTCACGAACTTCGTGGTGTTCTGCTCCAGCAATTGCCGCCTCAATCTCGGCGATAGTGTTTTTTTCGCTCACTTCGAGCTTTAGTTCTTTTGCTTTCTCAAGCAATTCGGCTTTTTTAGCCATGAGGGTATGATCCTTTCTGTGGTACAAACGCTAGTATCTACTAGCTCCCATCATTGATATGTATACTTTCATTATACTACAAAACCCTAATTTTGTACAGTTTAGTATATCGAGGAACAGGCGTATACTAGTAACAGAATGAGTTCACACACGTTAGTGGTGGTGTCTAATCGTCTGCCAATTTCGGTACGTCGTGTTGATGGCGAGCTGGTGTTTGAGTCTAGTAGTGGCGGGCTTGCTACAGCAATGTCGTCACTTGCTGATGAAGATCGTGTGTGGGTTGGATGGCCGGGTATTCCAGCTGAAACATTAACCGCTGCTGAAAAATCACATATCGCAAAAGAGTTTGCAAAGCACGGCTATTACCCTGTTCATCTTACGACCGAGCAGGTCGAGCTATTTTACGAGGGGTATGCCAATGACACGCTCTGGCCACTATTTCACTACTTTCAGGCTCATGCCAAGCATAAACGCGAGTACTGGCGAGCGTATCAAGTAGTAAACCAACGTTTTGCCGATGCAGTTGCGCGCGTAGCTCGTAGTGACGCCACGGTATGGGTGCACGACTATCATCTCCTGCTGTTGCCTGCGATGCTTCGCAAAAAAATGCCGCAGCTTTCGATAGGTTTTTTCCTGCACGTACCCTTTCCGTCGTTTGAAATTTTTCGCTTGCTTCCTGAGCGTGATGAAATTTTGCGGGGGCTCTTGGGCGCGGATTTGCTTGGGTTTCATGTGTATGACTACGCCAGGCACTTTTTAAGTAGCTGCTTGCGGCTTCTCGGCATGCAAAATCACCATGGTTCACTAGAGTATGCTGGGCGACGCGTGAAGGTTGATGCGTATCCGATAGGAATTGATTTCAAGAAGTTTACGGAAAGTATTCGACAACCTGATGCTCAAGAAGCGCTTGAGGCCTTGAATGAGGCATATGAAGATCAGAAAGTGATTATTTCGATAGACAGACTTGACTACTCGAAAGGCATTGAACAGCGACTAGAAGGCTTTTCGAGCTTTCTCGAAAATAACCCGAAATACCTGGGCAATGTGCGGCTTGTGATGGTTGCTGTGCCTTCCAGAACAGAGGTAGAAACCTACCAAGACCTGCGCGACCATATAGAGCTAATGGTGAGCCGTATCAACGGTACGTTCGGGACTACCGAGTGGGCACCAATCTCGTACCAATTTCAAAACCTTCCGTTTGCCGAGATACTAGCTTTGTATAACCGAGCTGATGTTGCTCTCGTGACACCACTTCGAGATGGTATGAATCTTGTGGCGAAAGAATTCGTGGCTGCAAAGTGTAAGCAACCTGGTGTATTGATACTTAGCGAAATGGCGGGAGCAATAGACGAATTACCGGAGGCGCTCAGTATCAACCCGAATGATGCAAAGTCTATCGAGAAGGCTTTAGTAAAAGCGCTTTCGATGTCTAAACTAGAACAGCGTAAACGGCTTGAAGCCATGCAAAAGCGTATTGCTGAATACACCGTAAGTGAGTGGAGCGCCGACTTCTTAAGTGATTTGCATGAAATACGCGAGGAAAGTGCTTCTACTCAGCGAAAACTGCTTACGATTGACCAAATAGATACGATTCGAAAACGGTTTACTTTGGCAAAAAAGCCGCTCGTGGTGCTCGACTATGATGGAACACTGCAAACGTTTAAATCTAGCCCGTCTACTACACTAGCTCGGCCTTCGGCAGACTTGATGCGACTACTTAAAACATTGCGCAAGCATGCCAACCTGGCCATTGTAAGCGGTCGTAAACAGAGCAGTCTTGACACGTGGTTTCGCGGAACCGACTTTATTCTCGTTGCTGAACATGGTGCTTGGGTAAAAACTGACGGTGCCTGGAAAAATACAGCGGGCTCTTTTGAATCCGCTAAAGCCTTAGCGCTCCCTCTTTTCCAAAAATACAGTTCGCGCACACCGGGTTCTTTAATAGAGGAAAAGGACTATGCCTTAGTGTGGCATTACCGTATGGTTCCACCGGATTTAGCCTATGTTCGACTGTCAAATTTAAAACACGAACTTGAAAGCGAGCTGAATGAAGATGAAGTGGGTATTCATAGCGGCAACAAAATTTTAGAAATTAAGCCAAAACACGTGCATAAAGGCAGAGTTTTGCGAGATTTAATTCGCGAACTTGCGCCAGATTTTGTACTAGCGGCTGGCGACGATTATACAGACGAAGATATGTTTGAAGAGCTGCCACGCGATGGCGTGGGTATCAAGGTAGGTTTTGGCGAAACAAAAGCTCGCTACCAAGTAGCGAGCGTTGAACAGATGATAGCGCTGTTGCGCAGTCTGTGTTAATCGGCGACTTCTACGCCCATTGAGCGAGCAGTACCAGCGATAACTTTAATTCGACCTTCTTCGTCGATTGCGTTTAGCTGGTCTTTCTTTGCTTCAGCGATTTCAGCTAGTTGAGCTCGAGTAATTTTGCCAACTTTTTCTGCATGTGGCTTGCCACTACCCTTTTTGATGCCAACTTTTTCACGAATCATGTCGTCTACTGGCTGGCCAAGGCTCTTCCAGTCGAATGAACGATCTTCGTATACTTTAACGTGAACAATCACGTCTTTGCCCATCAGGTCTTTGGTTGCATCGTTGAATGGATTGATGAAATCCATCATGTTGAGACCCCATTGACCTAGAATTGAGCCAACAGGAGGGCCAGCGGTAGCACGTCCGGCTGGAATACGTAACTTCAAGTTACCAATAACTTTTTTTGCCATCTCTTTAAATTTCCTTTCAGGTAATAAGACAAACCTACGGTTTTTCTCATCGCTCCGGGCACTGGCAAAGCCAGCTGCTCGGGCTGCTCTTTTCCCTATCTAAGAGCTTACTGCTAAAATTGTTGAAGCTATTTTGCAGTGCGTAACGCACTAATTGTATCAGCTTTGAGCTAATTCTTCAAGTGCTAGATGCGCTTCTTCTGGGGTTATATGACCGGCTTCTACCGCCGCGAATATTTCACGTTGTGCTGGTGTTGCCTCAGTCCATGTGCGTGGTTGACCATCGTAATGTGTGTCGGCTGCATGAGAACCATCGACGAAGTTTCGTTGAGCAGCCATACTTGCTTCTTGAGCGCGTGATGCTGCAAGGTCGGCATCAGTCCAGCCCATGTAGATTCCGCGAGTTGCACCACCTTCTGGGAATTGCTCGCTCATAACTAAACCTTCTTTACCTGCAAGGCGTCAAGTTCGACAGGTGTGTCGCGCCCAAACATGCTTACCATTACGCGAATCTTGCCCTTCATAGCGTCGATTTCAGAGATAGCGCCGTCGAAGCCCTTGAACGGACCGTCGGTGATAGAAACCACTTCGCCTTCAGAGAAGTCAATGTGGTGCTTAGGATCTTCCACGCCCATACGCTTTTTGATTTTGCTAATCTCAGCGTCAGACACAGGAGTAGGCTCAGTACCACTTCCCACGAAGCCAGTAACGCCAGGAGTGTTTCGCACGATGTACCAGGTTTCGTCGGTCAGTTTCATTTCAACAAGCACGTAGCCTTGGAAAATTTTCTTTTCAACAACTTTACGTTTGCCGTTTTTAATCTCAATTTGCTTTTCTTTTGGCACCATCACATCGAAAATTTTGTCGGCCATGTCGACGGCGTTTATACGCTGGCGAACACTTTCGGCAACTTTTTCTTCATAGCCACTGTAGGTATGCACGGCGTACCATTGGCGAGTAGAGTCGTATCGATTTTTTGACATTTCCTTCTCTCTTATTTCAATATTAATTCAAATACGTATTTGTAACCTGCGTCGAGTAGTAAAATAAACACTACGAAAAACGCAGAGAATGCCAGCACGGCGCCAGTAAGACCCCAGGTGGCTGAGCGACTTGGCCAGTGTACTTGGCGTAGCTCGAACCATGCACCTTTGAAATAGCCTGTAACCGGAGCGAGTAGTGTACCAACGCGTGTTTGTCGCTTTTGTTTAACGACCTTTACTTTAGCAGTCTTCGCAGGTGCTTTAGCCGACTTTTTTGCCTTTGAAGGCTTGTCGTCGGATGCGGCGATGCGAGTGACTGTCTCGGTTTTTGACGATGCTTTTTTAGCCACGTGTTGAAATACCTTTCCCAATTAAATAAATCTGCTTACTGCAGACTGTCAAGTACCACTATAGCTCACCACTGTTGATGAGTCAAGTGGTACAATAGTACTAATGATTATTTTTTGCTTGCTATTGCTATCGAGTGTAGCCTTGCTATGGGTAGTAGCTAGATTGCTTTGGGGCTTGCAACGATTCAAATTTCGACCTGCATTTACCCCAAATGATGCAGAACTGCCGACCGTTTCAGTATGTATACCAGCTCGTAATGAAATGCACGCTTTGGCGCAGTGTCTTGAATACGTGCTCTCAAGCGACTATGAAAAGCTAGAGATTTTAGTGCTCGATGATAGTTCAAAAGACGATACCTCACTGATAATACGCTCGTTTGCTCATGCAGGCGTACGCTTTGTGCCAGGCAAGGCACTACCAGAAGGCTGGCTCGGTAAAAATCATGCCTATAAAACTTTGGCGGAAGAAGCTAGTGGCGACTACTTGTTGTTTATGGACGTCGATACACTGGTGCAGCCAAAAACGATATCGCAGCTGGTTGGCCAACTTTTGGCCGCAAAAGTATCTATGCTGTCGGTGCTTCCACGGCGTGAAGATACTGCTAGAATGAGCGCGATATTCGGCTCGATGCGGTATTTGTGGGATATTTTGCTTGCGTTTAGAGAGACGCCTCCAGCGACAAGCGCGCTCTGGATGATTAAGCGTGAAAATCTACTAGCACTTGATAAAGGCCTAGATTCGTATGCTGCATCGGTTCGCCCAGAGATGCATATCGCTCGCTACTTACAAAAGTCTAAACAATATTATTACTTGATTGCTTCACATTCATTAGGGGTGCGCTACGAAAAGCGCTGGAAATCACAGGTCGCCTCTAGCGAGCGAATGTACTACCCTATGTTTGGCCATACAATCCCCGGGACGCTGTTTGCAGTGAGTATGCTGTCGCTTCTTTGGCTGCCATTTGCCGTAAGCGGGTACTTGCTCGCGCAAAATGATTCGTTGGCTTGGTTTGCGCTTGCTTTGTGTCTGGGGCTGTATGTGTGGTTTAGCGCATTTAGTCTTACAGTATATCGCGGCGGTTGGACAGTGTTCCGTATCATAGTGCTGCCGTATCTGCTCTTGCAAGAGATTACTTTGCTTATCTGGAGCACAGTTAGGCACCTCACAGGTACAGTTACGTGGAAAGATCGCAAAGTACACGCTCAGCCTTTGCATCCAGCGCATTATAGTATCGACGAGTAACGTCTAGTCTTTTTCAGCATCGAGACTGAAGCTAAAAGTAGATCCGTGGTTTAGTCGGCTCGTTAGGTCGATGTTTGTGCCGAGTTTACGCGCTAGCTTGCTCGCAACATACAGCCCAAGCCCTGTGCCGCCAGTTTCGCGTGTGCGGTAATCTTCTGAACGGTAAAATTTCTCAAATACTCGCTTCTGGTCGCTTTTGCTAATGCCAATGCCGGTATCTTTTACTGCAAAATGTACTACGCGACCTCTACGATGGATAGAAAGTGTCACGCTGCCTTCTTTAGTGTATTTGAGTGCGTTGGTAACAAAGTTTTGCAGTAGTTCATGTAAGTATAGTCGGCTGGCGTTGACGTGTCCTAGTTTCGTGCCCATCTCTAGATCGAAGTGAAGCTTGCGCTCTTGGCTTTCGGGCAGGTACTCATTGTACAGCTCGTGAGCGAGTTCGGTAACATCAATAGACTCGGTATCGTCTGCAACACCGCGCTCTGCTCGGGATAATGTACTTAGGTCGTTGATCATTCCGGATAAAAATAATACTTGTTCGTGGGCTTCGGCAATGTTTTTCTCAAAACTGTCCTTCTCTAGCCTATCACGTTCTAGCATAAGCTGAATATTGCTGAGGAGGCCTTCAGTAACCGCAATAGGCGTACGCAGCTCGTGGCTAACAACGCTAATGAACTCATCGCGTTCCTCCTCCAGGCTTTTCTTCTTGGTTACATCACGAGCTATAATAATAAACCCGTTTTTACCCTTAGTAGTTTGTTCAGCTTCGAAGGTACTGCGAATAGGCGCCAGAGTGAGCTCGATTCGCATCGGGTCATCTACTGAGCCCATGCGCAAAGTATCATCAATAGTGACGGCGTTGGTTCGTTTCAGGCGCTTACTGATATCTACGCGCTTACCGTCTTCATCATCCAATGCTAGTACTGAGTTGATGTTTTTGCCGTCAAGCATACTATTAGTATCGAGTAGGTTAAGACAAGCAGCGTTGTATAGCTGCACGACGCCACGATGATCAGTGCTTAGTACGGCATCGGATAGATTGTTCACTATTGTTTGAAGTCGGTTGCGCTCAATTTCTTCACGCTGTTTGCTACGCTCAAGCTCGGTACGTTCTTTGGCCCGTAAATAACTGATAGAGACTGCAGCTACCCCAACAAGAACCGTGCCTAGCACATTGAGTAGCATCATGCGGGCAACGGCGCCGCTGTGGTCATGAAAATCGATGTCAATCAGGCATAAGAGCGCTAGCGTGGTAACGCTAGCTACGAAGCCAGGTACACTTAAGTACAAGTACGCTAGTAGATACAGCAGCGCCCATCCGGAAAGAAACGCCAGCGAAAATCCAGCCACAAGAGCGATATACATAGCTGCAAAGGCATGGTTAACCACGAGTCGCGAGAGAAGCAAGAGCCGGTCTGACGTAGGGGTGATGTATTGGATGACCCCAAAGCCTATCCAGCCAAAACTTAACAGCAAAAACGGCATAATACCGGCAAAATGATCACCCGGAGCTAGATTGAGGGCTACTAATAGTCCGTAGAGGGTCAGAATGACCGGCGCAGCTAAGCCGACTAAACGCCCCACGTATAGCGTATGGTTATCTAGTTTTGCCTCACCCAAGTTCATACTGTGTTGTATTATACGTTGTTTTATATCGAAGGGCTATGCTCTTTTAGCTCCTTGCGGTGCAACCGATACTCAGGGTCACAACTTTCGACTATACGCCAAAATACGTCAGAGTGGTTCATTTGTTTGGTATGCGCAAGCTCATGAATAAGTACGTAATCGATGAGTTCGAACGGTAAATTCATTAAGCCGATATTGAGGCTTATAGTCCCCTTGCTGCTACAACTTCCCCATCGGCTGGTCGCATGCGAAAACCGAACTGATGAATATGAAAAGTCGTATTGTTCAGCGATATACGCCAAGCGTTTGGGCAAATAGTGATTTGCCTCTTTACGAAGTGCCGCTAGAACCGCCTTTCGAACTGGCTCTTGAAGTACAGGCTCATCAAGGCTAGTGCCGTCAGTCGTAGCAATAATTTGTTGGCCTGAGCGTCGTACCGACACCGCGCTTCCCTGGCGTACGTGCAAGCTGTGACTTTTACCGATAGACATGCCATCTTCAAGCTTTAGTCGAGGCTGGGCCTCAATTAGCTTTCTGAGCTCTTGTCGCGACGATGCGATCATGCGCTTTGCCATGAATAATGGCGCCATTGTCGGTATAGAAACACGCATGCGACCATCTGATGTAAGACTAACCCGCATGCTTCGAGCTAGTCGGTTTCGACGAACCAGAATTTCGCCAAATTCGTCGTCATGGATTGTCGGCATACTGCACCGCCTATCTTAGTACAATTTGATTCCGTGGTGGCGGCATTTGTGGGCGACTTGAGCTAGAGGCAGCAGCGCGAGAGGCGGTAAGGCGTTTTAGTACAATCTTCACTTGTGAAGCGTAGGTGTGTTTACCGCTAATCACCACTGCGGCCTCGCTCTCGTGAGGTGGGCTGAATACGCGTACCCGTTCAGCGTGCTCCATATCTCCGCTCATACCCTTTTTGATGCTGCGAGTGCGAGCGGTCGCTTCGTCGACTTGTACCCAAACAAAGACTGTTACGTAGCCGGCCGATTTCAATGCTTTGGCTAATTCAGTACGGCTCGTGCGAGAGTCAGTAAAAATCTCTAGCACGAGAGAGGCCTGAGTTTTTGTAAACTCGTTTAGCAAACGAATAATAATGTCATTGACGCCATTTTCATCTGATATAAATTTCTCGATTGTTTCTTGGTCGAGATACGGAGCATTAAAGGTTTGGGCAAACTTTTCGGCAAAAAAAGTTTTACCACTTCCCGGAATTCCAACCATGACGATAGCGTGCGGTTTCTCAAGACTCAACGACTTCATATGTAACAGTATACCAAATCTGTAAAACTACCGGCTAGTAATCTGAATCTCGCCCAATTTCTAGCAGCGTCTTTATTAGCTCATTCTTATCAAGGTGAGATGTCTGGATTTGGTTGTGCTGAGCTATTACATAGCCTTGGATAATTTGCTTCAAGTACAATGCGTCTCTACGGAAGAGTGCGTTAATTTCGTAATGATCGGTGGAGTTCATAACACGGCTAGAGATGGTAAGTGTACCGAAAAACGGACCTGTACTAGCTGTTACATTCAATACATCCTCAATACGGATACTTATTACTTCTGACGACCAGAAAAAGGTGCGCTTGGTGATAGTAATCTTGGTGCGATCAACGATTACTGTATCTGGGAAGACGTTTGACGGTAACACAACGGTACGAGCATAGGCTAGAATTTGATGTGTTTTTTCAACGATCTTATTTAAATTTTCTTTTGAATCAAGCACAGGTGTCATTTCAGTCCTGATTTCCTGTCCGAACAGTAGCTTGTCTGGGTGTAGTGCCGACACGTCTTGCTTTAAAAATTCTTTTGTCACATCAAACCCGCGTGTCGCGAACTTGCCCATTTTCCGGCTTTGCCGGATGAGAAGATCATAAGGTGAGAGTTTTGCACCTGGCATAAGGTCGTCGGAAATAGGCGTTGGGTTAATTGAATCTCGTTCGTCCATGCACTACCTCCGTTCGTAGTACTTTCATTATACTACATATGGCGCAGTCGGTGCAATGAAAAACACTATATTTGTTGTTTACTTTCAATTAGCCATAATGCTATACTATGTATAGTATTAAAAACCAGGAGGGATTCATGAAAGCTGCACGTATTTCAGAATATGGCGGACCAGAAGTAATATCAATCGAAGAGATTGCCGAACCAGGCATAGAACCCCATCAAGTACTCGTTGAGGTTCATGCCGCAAGTATCAACCCATTTGATGGCAAAATTCGCTCAGGCGCAATGAAAGACTATATCCCACTCACCTTGCCTGTTACACTCGGAGGCGACATTGCTGGTGTCGTAAAACAAGTCGGAAGCGACGTCACGGGCTTTGCTATCGGCGATGAGGTGTATGGCCAAGCAAATGCAGTGTCTGGAAGTAGTGGTGGTTTTGCTGAAGTTGCCGCTGCTGCCGCTGCGAATCTGAGCACAAAACCTAGCAATGTCAGCTTCGAGGAAGCCGCATCGTTGGTACTTGTAGGTGCGAGCGCACTACAAGCTATAAACGAGCATATAAAGCTGCAACCAGGCCAGAAGCTATTTGTTCACGGGGGCGCTGGTGGAATTGGAACCGTAGCAATTCAAGTAGCAAAACAAATCGGTGCCCATGTAGCCACAACCGCTACAGGTAGCGGTGTTGACCTAGTGAAGGCGCTAGGGGTAGATGAAGTAATTGACTACAAAACTGAAGATTTTTCTACAAAACTTGCCGAATACGATGCCGTATTTGACACTGTTGGCGGGGACGACTTTGCAAAAAGCCTAGGAATTTTGAAAAAGGGTGGCATCGCCGTCACCATGGCCGCTCAGGTAGACGAGGCGACAGCAAGTGAGCTTGGTGTCACTGCTATCGCACAAATGACCGCAACTACTACGGAAGTGCTCGATGAACTCCGAGCACTTGTCGAAACAGGCGTTGTTGCAGCACAAATTGATAAAACATTCTCGCTAGATCAGATTGCCGATGCTTTTAGGGCTAAAGAGGAAGGCTCTGTTAACGGCAAAGTTGTTATTGCTGTCGCTGAAGAGTGATCGCGTTCTTGTGGGTTTACAAAATCGTATTTTGTGGTAAAATATAACCGTGCAACTCTGCACCGACACTCGGAGGTACCAAATGCTGGGACGAGGACGACGAGGTAAGGCCCCCGGCCGACAGGATCGAGGCGGTTCAGCCGCTTCGAGCAATGGCCCCGGTTCCAAGAACCACGGATGGGCTGGCAAGGGGCCGAGCAAGCTGGCCAAGGGCAAGCCCCCTCCGGCAGGAAGGGGTAAGCGATGAGCATGACCAACCCGCGTGCGGGGAGGCGGCCGGGTGGCCGTGCCGGACGTGGACCGTCCGGGAGGGCTGGCAGAAGGCCTGCCGCTCCGGATCGGCTCGGACAGGTCGGCCCGCTGGACGACCAGGAGCCCGACGGTGACGGCGAGTCCTCGGATGAGGACAGCCCCGCCGACGAGTGATGACAGGGTGGTGGCCCGCGCCTGCGAGCCACCACCCTGCACTACAATTTCGTTAAATCCAGGATACGACAACTAACTTGTTGTCGTATTTTATTATCTATCCTAAAGGCATCTGCTGGTATGTGCGGCTTTAGACTTATGCTTGCTCGCATTTCCGATAGTTACTATTATGTAAACTAGATGCGTTCGACTAAAACAAAGCGCCTTGACATACAGGCACTTAGAGCTATAGCCGTACTCTCTGTGGTTCTATATCATTTGTGGCCGGGTAGGCTACCTGGGGGATTCATGGGGGTTGACGTGTTCTTTGTGATATCAGGTTATCTGATGACAAAGACACTTATGCGTGATGTGCACCCGGTGCTTACCGCGAAGCGCAAATTTCATGCACTTGGCAAATATGTCTCTGATTTCTATGCACGGCGCATTAAGCGGTTGCTTCCAGCTGCTTCAGTAACACTGTTGGCAACATTAGTGGCTGTCTATGCGACCGGTAGCTATGAGCTGATTATTAAAACGGCTCGACAGATAGGTGCTTCGGCTTTGTTTTTCCAAAACTGGCAGTTGGCATACGAATCTACAGATTATCTAAAGAGTTCAGAACCACCAACGGCTGTTCAGCATTTCTGGAGCCTATCTCTGGAAGAACAATTTTACTTACTCTGGCCCGTAATTCTTCTAATATTATTGTTCGCTACTGTTAACATATTTATCTTGTATAAAAAGACCAAAGTTGGTGGTGTTATTGCTCCCGTCATATTGCTAACGGTCGCTTCGTTTGTATATGGCTATATGCTAACTCAGACAGATCCTGCAGAAGCATATTTCTCAACACCGGCTCGAGTGTGGGAACTGTTGCTAGGGGCGGTGATCGCATTTATACCCGCTCTTAAGAATTATGATCTTCGTCTACTCCTTCCTTGGGCTGGGTTTGGCCTAATAGCCTATGCCCTTTACATGCTCGATGGAAGTAACTTTCCAGGATGGCATGCACTGGTACCAACGATTGGAACCGCGCTAGTACTTTACAGCGGGATTGTAACTAGCACCTCGCCCTTTTCTTTTAATAATGTGTTTAGCCTAAGCCCAATTCAAAAAATTGGTGACTGGTCGTATTCGCTTTACTTATGGCACTGGCCAATAATTGTATTGTTGCCTGTCTTTTTGAGAGTTGATTTAGATACACATCCGCTGGGAATGTTTATAAAAGTAGCAATTGTCCTGATATCCATTGCTATTGCATGGCTGTCGTACCGTTTTATCGAAATACCTCCACAAAAAATCGCACTGAAAAAAGGTTGGGTGTATGCACTCTTTGTCGCCACGGTCACTATAATCGCAGCAGCGAGTTACTCGTTGTCTTTAAGTACGGCCCAGGCCGCAAAAGAGCAAACAAACGAACTACACAAAGCGGTGATGAGTGCTAGCGAAAAGTGCCTAGGCGCAAAAGCGATAGTAAACGCCAACAAATGTCCGACGGCATTCGGTAGGATAGATCAAAAATATAAAAACATTGGTGCCTCCGATGATTTTTCACATCTCATTGATGAACGTGGAAAGCAATGTCCACGGTATGATCCAAAAGCGGCTGAAACATCGAATCCACGTGTATATTGCGATGTCGGTGATGTTACTTCAGACGAGCAAATTGCAATTTTTGGTGACTCACATGCGATGCACTGGATAAATGCATTTGACGAGCTCGGAAAACGAAACGGTGTTCGGTTTAGAGTATTTGCTACATACAGTTGTTTCATAAGCACTGAAAGCGTGTCTGATACCGTTTGTCGGCATCGTTTTGATTTTATAAAGGGTAGCGGAATGTTAGACAAAAGCAGTGCAGTCATCGTATCAACCTGGATAAGGTATAGCGCAGAGTTTCGACTTCAGCCTACGACTATGACCATTAAGCTGATTCAGTCTATGACTGATACCCCGATTTACCTATTAGAGGACATACCCTTTGCTGGACGTTTAGGCGGTCCAAGTTGTTTCATAAAAGGTTTTTCATGTAAGAATGACGTCAGGAATGCTGTTTCAGAAGTAAAATCTGTTTCGGCTCGGATTGAACGCGAGAAGGTGCTCGATAAAAAACACATCATACGAACAGATGATATGTTTTGTGATGGAAGGTTCTGCTATTCATTTATCGGGGGTGTGTCCACTTACTTTAATACCGTGGTTCAAAATCCTGAAATTCAAGTGGCAGGTAACGATCATCTATCTGCAAGCTACTCCTTTAGCACAGCTCAACTGCTTGAGACTAAGTTCAAGAAACTTGGCCTACTAGACTAATGAGACTAGATATAAAAATATGACTACTAGAAGGTAATCATATTTTTATGGCAGGACATACAGGACTTGTTTCGCAACCGAACTTTACCAGTTTTGGAATTTAACCTACCACTCGCCAAGGACATACTAGAGCGACACGCACTAGCTTACGACATTGAATAAGCGTAGCATAAGCCACGCCCTAACACCCCCCTACCTAGCAGTAGGGCTTTTTTATATACCAACGTAAACGCACTACCTACCTACATTTTTGTCGCTTTCAAAAAATGATTTGTTTTGCCATTTCACCCAACAATCACGAACAGAGGTGGACGTAAAATTTTCGCCCAACTTTGTTTTTTAGCACAAACAGAGGTGAGTATAACAAATAGTGGTTTTTGCCAACAAACTCTGTAGACTTTATTTACCTTGTTCGTTGCGGATATTTGTATTTGCAAAGCCACGTTTAGCCATAGCTTCGTCAAAAGTTTTGTCCATATAAAACAGGTCGCCAAGCCAGCCCATTAGTAGATAGTTGGCACTGATACTACGTCCAATAGCACCCTTTGCGTTACCGAGATACCAGCGGTTAATCGGTAGTATGAAACTACAAGCGGTTAGTATTTTGTATGTTTTGCGGTCTTTCATTTTAGACACTCCTGTTTAGTTGGTATAACCGTAAGAGTGTCTTAAATAAAAAGGGACACCGCCAACGGGTGTCTAGCCTGTTTGTTCCGCAAAGACCCTAAACTACGAATACCTAAGACGTACTAATAGCCACTAATTAACACTAATAAACCGCCCGTTACGGGCGTTTTTAGTTGTACCTTGGTGCTATGAGCAATCTGTCAGCAAAACAAGTCGCCGAGCAAGTCAGTCCTACTGACCCAATGCTACGTTTGGCTGAGTTACTGATAAGAATTGACCGCCGAGAAAGTGTAATTAAAGACGAGGACGATGTTAATGATAACCGAGATACAGATAACACCAGTCAAGCCGAATAACGGTCTAATTGGTTTTGCTAGCTTTGTGCTTTACGAAGCTGTTTATTGTAGCTCTGTCGGCATATACACAAGGCTCGACGGCGGTTATCGACTTACATACCCCACCAAGCAAGTTATGGGGCGTGATATGGACGTTTTCCACCCGATTAACAAAGAGCTAGGTTTAGAGATAGAAAAAGCGGTTACAGCCGTATACGACGATGTAATGAGGTTAAAAAATGCTAGATACGGTAGTGCTGTCGCTGGACATATCGGAGTTTAGGATTATGTCGACCCACTACGGTAGGTGGTCGCCCGATATAACTAACTACCTTAAACCGCCTTACGTAAAACTAGGCGGTCGCAAGTTTGCCGTCTCTACTCGAACACCTACACGAAACGACGAACTAAATGGTATCTACCTGCCACGTCTCAAGCTTATTAAATCGACTAGGACTGGTGGTTACTCTACTAGGTTATACGTAGAGTTCTCAGCACCCAAAATCGTCTTTAATAATAACTTTGATGAGTTAGCAGACAGCGACTTCGATAACGTCTGTAAACAGCTCTCGAAAGCTCTACGTCGCCTAGGCGTTGCTGTAGACAAAGAAACCATAAAGACAGCCCAAGTTAATACTGTACACTACAGCAAAAACGTGATTTTAACTGACGGCAAGCTGGCTAAAATGTTCGTCAGAGAGCTAGCCAAGGCAAACATCTCGACACGCCGTCGTAGCAAGATTAAAACATACGGCAACGACGGCGAGGCTATGTACTTTCATACAAGCAAGTGGGCGTTTGTCGCTTACGATAAGCTCGCAGAGTTTCGACGCTCACGAAATAATAAAAAGGAGCTACTGGAGAAAGACTACTATTGTCAGTTATCTCTCTTTGACGAGTTTACGCCAACTACACCGTTTGAAGTTATACGACTTGAAGCTCGCTATACTGACCGTAGGACTATCAAAACTAACCTAAAGCGAGCTGGAGTAACATTTAGCGAGGAGCTGACGTTTATTGAGCTATACTCCGAGGACACAGCAAAAACGCTACTACTTTATGAGTTGAGACAGTTAGAGACAGCGACACCCGATATTCTATCGACTGAGCGAGACTTAGACCGCTTTATTGAGAGCCTACTAGCTAACCACGCCAAGCCCGACCGTATCGTTTATGCTGTCGGTATCAAGAAAATACTGGAGCAGTATGGCAGTCGTGGGGCGAGGTCAAGGATACACGCTAGCTCTAGCCAATGGTCGAGACTAATAGCTAAAACAAATAGCCTTGGTTTCACTCGTCAACATAACAATACGACAACCACGATACGACAAAGTATCGAGGCGTTTCGTCGTGTCAAATTAACTAACTATAAGGAGTAAATAGTATAATGAAAACAATGAAAAAGGATAGCGAGGTTAAACCACGAAAAGCGATAATTTTCGCTCGTGTATCGACAGCTCGCCAAGAGAAAGAGGGCTTATCACTCAAAGAGATACAGTTACCTCTGGCTTACGAGTACGCTAAAAATCACAATATCGAAGTAGTTGCCGAATATGCTATTAGCGAGACTGGTAGCGAGTACAAATTACGAGCTAAGTTCAACGATATGATTGCTTTCGTAAAACGTCGCAAGGATATTACCGACATAATATCGTTTAGAGTAGACCGTATCACTCGTAACTTTAAGGACGCTGTCGCTATCGACGACTTACGTACAAGTTTTGGTAAGAATATACACTGTATTGACGACCGCCTAGTTTTGACAGAGGACAGTACTTCAAACGACATCACTCAATGGGATATGAAAGTGCTTTTTGCCAAGCAGTTCCTCAACCGAGTTAAAGAGGACGGCAATAATACTAAATACCGTAAGCTGGAGCGTGGCGAGTTGCCTTGGGGTACGCCGTATGGCTACAAGCACCATACTATCAGCCCTCAAAATAAAACTGTTATAGCCGAGGATTTTAAGGCTACTATCGTCCGAAAAATACACACTCTGTACTCGACTGGTTCTTACTCGTTGGAGACGCTAGCGAGAGCTATAAACAAAGAGTACGGCACTAAGTTTTATAAAAGTTCAATCCACCGTATTCTGACCGACAAGTTCTATGTCGGCATTATGACCGATAAAAAATCAGGCAAAGAATACCCTCATAACTACGAACGACTGGTCGGTTTTGATATGTTTGAGCTAAACCAGCAAATCATAGAGGGACACAACGTAAAACCTCGTAAATATGCTGGCATACCGTCAATCTACAGGGGTTTAATGCGTTGTAGCCATTGTGGTTGTACTATTACGTCTGAGCTAAAGAAAAAGACACAAAAGAACGGCGTTAAGCGTGAGTATATGTACTACCACTGTACTAATAAAAGACGTCAACACACCTCGCCAATCCAGTACATTAGCGAGAAAGAGTTAGACGGCGTGTTTAAGTCTCTGCTCGACAACTTTGCCAATATACCAAAGGACGAGATAGAGCGTATCAAAGAGACGCTAAATAGCACTCACGACGCAAAGAATAAGTTTCAAGACGACCAACTCTCAGAGCTTAACGTCAGGCGGTCGCAACTGACGGCTCGTATCCGTAGGACATACGATATGCTTGCTGACGGTAGTATTACCCCAGAAGTTTATGAGGAAAACCGTCAACGTTACGAGGACGAGCTAAATGATGTTAAACGAAAAATCGACCGTTTAGATACAGCCGACAAAGAGTTCTATATTACCGCCTCGTATCTGTTACGATTGTTCGAGAACGCTGGAAAAATCTACGAGGTTGCTGACGAGGACGAAAAACGGCAAATTATCGGTTTGATAAGCTCGAACCTCGAATTAGATAACAAAAATCTTGATTTCAATCTAAAAGAACCCTTTGCTACAGTCCTAAAACTAGCTAAGAGTTCTTTATGGCAGGGGCACGTGGAATCGAACCACGATCTAAGGTTTTGGAGACCTTTATACTAACCGTTGTACTATGCCCCTTTACGATGAGTTATTGTAGCAAATTGACAGATGAAAAGCTACCGTTTGGCCATGCGAACTGCTCGAGAAAAGCGGCGTTCGGCCACTTCGTCTGCCCAACGAGCAATTGGTGGCCGAACCATCAGACGACTAGCTTTCGGCTTCTTTTCATCGCTTGATTCAAGGCTACTAATGAAGTACTTATCGATGAGCCAATCTCGCCCAGGTGCGACCTTTGCAAGGACGGTAATCCTCCATACGCCTTCACCCCACCTCTCCGTAGCAGTAATCTCAGGTGGTTTGACTAGCATAGTCGGGCCAGTTGGTAGCGTTTTGATCACTCGACTCACAAAAGCCTCCCCTTTTGTCTCGTCACTTACAAATACGTCTACGGCCATCGTGCGAACGCCGTTTGGGGTTACATGTACAGCACTAATTTGCTGGTTGTGTATCCAAATAACCTCGCCGCTAATACTTCGAAGACGCGTTGAACGCAGTGTGAGGCGTTCTACTACGCCTTTTACGTCCCAAAATGGCTCTACCTTGATGTAATCTCCCACATTGAACCACCGTTCGGCAATCATCGTGGCACCAGCAGTGATGTCTCGAAGTAATATTCCTAAGGTTTGTCCAGCAAAAACAATGAAAAATGCACTTGCTCCGATTGCCGCTGCTCCGCTACCACCGATTTGCTGGCTAGACTCAGGACTAAGCACTCGCCATGCTACATACGCGACTACTGCAACAATAAGTGCTCTTGCGATAGCCACGAACACTCCAAGATAGGTCTCGACTTGTCGAAGCTTTACTGCTTTTACTTGATCAGTCTCGCTGTCAGACTGGATCGCTACCTTTTGCGCTACTACGACGATTGCTTTGGCAATGAATTTGCTGAGCCAGTACGCAATTACAATACAAACAATGAGTATCAACACTGAGCGATAAGCATTAGGTTGTGAAAACAGCTCAACTACTTCGGTGTAGCTGGCTTGAAGGAAATTTACACTTGAAGAATTTTGCATGATTACTATCATACCGCACCCTCGACGCTAGGGCTAGGTGGATAACAGATAAAAATTCTTTACTCGAAGTGTTGTAAAAGCATAAGCGTTGGGTCTATAATGAAAGCAGAAAATACCAAACGGTCAAAAAGGAGTGGGTAGACTACTGGTGAAGTAGCCTACAAACAAACAGATGAATATATTAATGTTGGGCTGGGAGCTACCTCCACACAACAGCGGTGGCCTTGGCGTAGCCTGTTACCACATGTCAAAGGCTCTTGCCCTCAAGGGTGCCAGTATCGACTTCGTCGTCCCTTACAAAGCTACTCATCCTGAGATTGATTTTATGCGTATTCACAGCGCTACCCCGCTTTCTCCCCTGCATCGCTACGGCATGGGAGCCTATGACAGCAAGTTTTTTGAAGAATCTTTGCTGGGTGGTGAAGAATTGGGAGATGTTCGTGACATCAGAGGCGTTCAGCGTAAATACGTGCGCTATGTTGACCAATTGCTTGATACAGTTCAGCCTGATGCAATCCATGCGCATGATTGGCTAACAATAGAAGCCGGCATGCATGCCAAACAGAAAAGCGGCGCCCCATTAATCGTCCATGTTCATGCTACCGAATTTGACCGTTCCGGCGAAGAGTATGGCAACCCGGTAGTACATGAGATTGAATATCAGGGATTAATGATGGCGGACAGGATTATCGCTGTCAGTAACATTACAAAAAGCTTGATTGTGCAGCGCTACGGAATCCCTGCTGACAAGGTAGAGGTTATTCATAATGCGCTTGATGTCGATAGCTTTGCAAACTACACCTATGATGATTCAACTTACCGATATCTCGAGACTCTAAAGCAAGAAGGCTATACAATTGTTGCTACGGTGACTCGGTTTACTATTCAAAAAGGCCTGACTCACTTCCTTAAAGCAGCCGCTCGCGCATCTGAAAAGTACGACAAGTTCGTATTTCTGCTGGCTGGCGATGGTGAGCAGCGTGATGAGCTGCTACGCCTGAGTGCAGATTTTGGTATTGCCGATAAGGTAGTCTTCACCGGATTTGTGCGAGGAAAACAGTGGCGAGATGCCTACAGCGTGGCAGATGTATTCGTGATGAGTTCAGTGAGCGAGCCGTTTGGTTTGACCGCCCTCGAGGCAGCACACCACGATAATGCAGTAATTGTGACAAGACAATCTGGCGTAGGCGAAGTACTACACAGTATTTTTAGGTACGATTTTTGGGATACGGATGTTTTGGCTGATCAGCTTGTTGGCATTGCCGCTTCTCGAAGCTTGAAATATGAGCTTACTCAGTCTGTCAAACACGAATATGCTCGTATCTCGTGGGCTTCTGTTGCGGATCGGTGTTTGCAGCTGTATCAACGTGTTAAAGAAAAGGCGTACGCATGAGTAAACGTGGCGTAGTGCTTTATCTGCATGTGCATCAACCACTTCGCGTGCGCAAATACAGTATCTTTGATACGGCTACGAACCATGATTATTTCTCTGACCCAGACTTTGCTTCAGAGCGTAACAACCAAGCAGTCTTGCAAAAAGTCGCCGATAAATCATATCGTCCAATGAATGCCCTGCTTCTTAAGATGCTGCAACAACATCCAGAATTTAAAGTTTCCCTTAGCATCACCGGTACATTTATTGAGCAATGTGAGCAGTGGGCGCCAGATGTACTCGATAGCTTTAAAGAACTTGTGCGAACTGGACGTGTAGAGATTGTGTCTGAAACCTACTACCACTCGCTTGCCTTCTTCTACAGTCGAGATGAATTTGAGCGTCAAGTAGATACCCATCGACAGAAGATACGAGAGTTATTTGGCGTAGAAACGTCGGTATTCCGCAATACCGAACTAGCTTACAACAATGAACTGGCGCAGTGGGCTGAAGGATATGGCTTCAAAGGCATTCTGGCGGAGGGTTGGGACCCGATTTTAGGCTGGAGAAGTCCGAATTTTGTGTATCGACCAGAGGGCACTCAGAATATCGGCTTACTACTAAAGAATTATCGACTAAGCGATGACGTAGCCTTTCGCTTTAGTAACAAGGCGTGGGAGGCATGGCCTTTGCATGCCGATACTTATCATGCATGGATGGATGCATCGCTTCAAAATGGCCCAATTGCGAACCTTTTCATGGACTACGAAACCTTTGGCGAACACCAGTGGGAAGACACTGGCATATTCAGTTTCTTTGAAGCATTTATTGGTCAATGGCTCTCTGACCCAAACAACACCTTCTACACTGTTTCAGAAGCGGTGGATGCCTTTGACGCTCAAGGCGAAGTAAGTATGCCCCATACCGTAACCTGGGCCGATACGGAGCGAGATTTAACCGCATGGCTGGGCAATAGCATGCAGCAAGAGGCTCTTAGGCACCTTTACGACCTCGAGCATGATGTCATGCTGACCAACGACATAGATTTGATCGGTGATTGGCGACGTTTGCAAACCTCTGACCACGTGTACTACATGTGCACCAAGTGGTTTAATGATGGTGATGTCCATGCCTACTTTAGCCCCTATGAATCACCCTATGATGCCTTTTTGTACTTCATGAATGCCGTACGAGACATCCGCTGGCGGGTAATGACTCACGGAGGTTTTTATGGCTAGGCATATCGTACTCTCGAACGGCGAGCTTCATGTAGGCCTGAACGTGTACGGCTTGGTGCACGATTTTTATTTTCCGTATGTTGGGCTAGAGAATCACTCGGCTGAAAAATCTTTACACCATCGCGTTGGTGTATGGGTAGACGGTACAATAAGCTGGCTCGACGATGCCGACTGGACGAGAACTACCGTAATGGCCGAAGATGCATTGATAGGTCATATGAGAGTTACTAACGAAAAACTCGGTGTACTTCTTGAATTTGATGATTGTGTTGACGCGAAAATGAGCGCATTCTTAAGAAATATTCATGTGGTCAACTTGCACGAGGAAAGCCGTGAAATTCGTTTATTTATGCATCAAGCTTTCGCGATTGGTGATAGCCGTAGCAATACCGATACCGCTCAGTATTTACCCGATAGCGAAGCTATCTTGCACTACAGAGGCCGTCGTGCGTTTATTATTTCAGGCTCTACTGATGAATCGGATGCCTTCGATCAGCACTCCATCGGTATCTTTGGTATTGAAGGCCGTGAAGGTACCTACCGCGATGCGGATGATGGCGAGCTACAAGGGAGCAATGTTGAGCACGGGCGGGTTGATTCAACGGTACGTTTTAGTGTGACGGTAAAAGGACATTCCTCTGCACGTGTGCACTACTGGATAGCTGCCGGTACATCAATGAGAGAGGCGCTATACATACATAAACAGATACAAGAGCAGGGCCTGGGCACCCGATTACATGAAACGCACACCTGGTGGCAAGAATGGCTAAAGCCGGCTCGCAAGATTAGCGAGTCGCTACCAAAAGAACGACGTCATCACTTCTTGCAAAGTGCGTTGGTGGTGAAATCGCACATTGATAAGCGTGGAGCGATAATTGCTAGCACCGACTCAGAGATGCTGAACTACTCACGTGATGCATATGCCTACACATGGCCACGCGATGGCGCCTATGCATTGTGGCCACTGATACGCTGTGGCTACATCGATGAGCCACGTAGGTTCTTCGAGTTTTGTCGCCGCGGGCTACACCCAAGCGGCTACTTGGCACACAAATACCAAGCCGATGGTGCAATTGGCTCGAGCTGGCACCCATATGTTCACGAAGATGAAAGTGCTCCCCCTATCCAAGAGGATGAAACCGCTCTAGTGCTATTCATGTTTGCACAGTTTTACCACCTGAACCCAGAAAAGAAACTACTCAGTGAATTCTACGATACTTTTGTAAAGCGAATGGCTGATTTCGTGGCAGGCTATATTGATGAAACGACTGGCTTGCCTCGACCATCATATGATTTGTGGGAAGAGACGTACCTAACGACCACGTACACCACTTCTACTGTGCATGCTGCTCTGATTGCTGCAGCTGAGCTAGCCGAGATCATGGAAGATTCCGACAGCGCTGTGAAATGGCGCGCTGCGAGCGAAGATATTCTTCAAGCCGCTCACAAGCATCTATTTTCTAATGAGCGTCAAGCGTTCTACAAAGGCATCATGGCCAAGGAGCACGACATTACGCGCAACGACACCATCGACTTATCTAGCTTCTTTGGCGCTTTTATGTACGGATTATTCTCTGTCGAGAGCGAAGAGCTCATGAAGACGTACGAATCTATACAGCAGGTATTTGGTGTGTCAGATGATAATCTTGCAGTGCCACGCTATGAGAACGACAACTACCAACGTAAATCACCCGACATCAAGGGTAACTACTGGCACATTACTACCCTTTGGCTAGCGCAGTATCTCATTGAGCGGGGCGAAATGGAGCAAGCGATGAAGCATGTCGCGTGGGTTGAGTCGCATATGGGCCCAACTGGTATGCTAGCCGAGCAAATTGATCCAAAAACCGGCGAATCGCTCTCTGTATCGCCTCTAGTATGGAGCCACGCCGAATACATGGCCACATTGCTCGACACTATAGCGGAGCAACCGCATGAAACGTAGGCTTCAAGCTGTTGGTCGAACTCTGCACCCTGCAATCTATTCTTTGACGCCCCGCCACTTAGTTGGGAGGAATGCAAAACGAAAGCAGCTTGAACTATTTGCCGACAAAGTAGGTATGGTGTATTTTGGCGGTGTCAGTCAACAGAGCGATGAGCACCATATTGTACGAGGCCTGACCGTTTCAAATAAACATCGCGATGATCATTATTGCGTCGGCACCTATCGAACGTATGATGTCATTTTCGTCGAGCGTACTGATACAATTCTCACTAATCATACACACACGTGGCACATATTTGAGATTGATCTAAAGTCTAGGAACGACGTACCTCACATGTTTATCGGTTCTGGAACGCATGGCCTTGGTTTTCACTCACTGCTAAAAGCAAAATACCCAACCCTTACACCGGCTCCGTTAAACACACTTGCAAAGTACCCTGATTCGTTTACACACAACTTCGACCTATTTGTCACCCCTAGTCATGCTATCGCTGCGGAGCAAATTATAGACACGAAGGTGGCCGAACTAATAGGTACACACTGCAAGGGCTTAGTATTTGAAATTACCCCAGATTCGGTATTTGTATATTCAGAAAAGCCACATCTCAGCGAATCATTATTAGAGACTATGCTGGCGAATGGTGTTTGGCTAGCCAATACCGTAGACGAAACAAGCCGACTGATTTAGCCGGCTTGTAAGGATATTCTGTTCGATTAGCTCTTTCGAGCTTTTACTTCGTTTCGACCAAGGTTTTTCTTGGTTTCGGTGTATACCGCGTGCTTACGAGCAATTGGATCATATTTCTTGATCTCAATCTTATCAGGGGTATTCTGCGTGTTTTTAGTGGTGTAGTATGTTCGGTGACCACTTAGTGAGCTCACTAAACCAACCAATTTCCGCTTTGTATTCTTCTTCGCCATAGTTCTCTTCTTAGATTAATATTGTAACTTATTAATATTGTAGCACTTTTTAGAGTAAAACACTAGTAGCTAGCTAGTTTTAATCCAGAAGCGCTTCTTGACTGCTCCATTTGGCTCAGTGCGTGAATCTTCGTACACGCCCCCGAGTTTAAGGATAACCCGTTCGGATGCCACATTTTCTTCGTCGCATGTTACCAATACATCCGAAATTCCTACATCGAACGCTATTCTCAAGCATTCCGTCAGCATTGCTGACGCATAGCCTTTCCTGCGCTCCGTCGGACGCACGCTGTAGCCAATATGTCCGCCAAAGTCCTCTAGGTAGGTGTTCAATGAATGCCGCAACTGGATTACGCCCACGAGGACGCTATCTGAAGGTCGGTATGCCAGATACTGCGTGGCTTTGACCAGGTCTCGTTCTTGTGACCCTTTCTTGTTTTCTTCAACATGCTCAAGCCATTCTTCGAATGTGTCATACGTACCCAACGCACCCGAGCCAGGAATGTGAGACGATTCTCGTATAAACTCTTGACGGTAGTCCCACACAGCGGCTTTATCAGAGATTATTGGTTCACGTATGAGAAGTGTTGCGTTAGTTTTCATATCAAAATGGAGCCACGATCGGGGATTGAACCCGAGACCTCATCCTTACCATGGATGCGCTCTACCAGCTGAGCTATCGCGGCAAACGTATTTTAACCTCTGTAAATTGTATCATTCAAGGCCTGGTTTATCAACCGCCGCCTTGTTTGTGAACTTCGGTTTTTTGCTGTACGTTCGACAAGTCTGCTTGCTTCATGCTCTCGAAGTATGCCTGGAGATCTAGCTTGCTGTACTTTTCGACGAGCTTGTCAGGAACAATGAACCATAGCTTGGTTTTACCAAGCAGCGCTTCTACAGTGACGTCAAATAACTCGCCCTTATAATAGCTTTTTTGCATCTTGAAACGATTACCATTTGGCAAGGACATGACTTCACAGTCATACTTGTAGTCATCATTGAGGGGGGCTTCCGTCTGACACACCGCAACGATTTTTGCATATTCGCCGGCTGCTTCTTGGTACACCTTCAAGTTGTCTGGTTTGTATGTAATTTGGTACGAATAGTGTTCGTAGTCGAAGGATGCTTCTTTGATAAGTACAATCTTTTCCTCGAGACTAGTGTTATCAGCAAGGAATTTGGTTGGTTTGTAGGCCACAAAACCTACATCGGCCAAAGGAGCTGTTTTTGGCTTCTGAAAGGTCATCAGCACAAACATCAATATTAGCATTAGCCCAAGCACAATAACACCAAGACTAAAGACCGGGTTATGGTGCTTGTGTGTTGGCGGCAAACTTCCCATCTACACCTATTGTAAAGTGCTGGCGTAAACTTCGCAACTGTAAACATGAGCACGATAAATCGGTAGTGCCTACAACCTAAAAATTGCTCAACCAACGTTAAGCAATTTTTGTGGTACCGGAGGTAGGACTCGAACCTACGAAGCTAAAAAGCGGGAGATTTACAGTCTCCTGTCATTGCCACTAGACGACTCCGGCAAAATAATTGTTAAAACAAAATCTGGAGCCGCTTCACGGACTCGAACCGTGGACCTACTGTTTACAAAACAGTTGCTCTAACCAACTGAGCTAAAGCGGCATACCTGCTCTTAGCAACTGATACTTGTCAAATTCAGTTGGTTAGAGCTTGCTGATTGATAAAACTCGCCATTCGGCTCAGACAGCAACTGAGCTAAAGCGGCATACCTCAAAACATTGTATCTGAAAGAGGTATGATTTACAAGGGTTACATTACCACTCGGCGCGGTTGTTTTACCTTACGAGCTTCGCCTTGTGGGATGATCATTTTTGCTGCTTGCTCTCGCAAATTCGTCGCCAATTCTTCTTGGCCGGTACGCTCGTACGCATCAGCAAGTATTGTAAGCGTCTGCGGATTTTTCTCTAGTTCCATAGCTCTCTCAAGCGAGGTAATCATTCGTTTGTCGTGGCCTAGCTTTTCCTGTACTTTCGCATAGGCGATGTGACGTGCCGCCAAATCTTCTTCCATGGCGAGTGCTTGTTCAAACGCCAAGGCGGCCTTTTCATACACCTCTGTTTCGTAATAGATTAGACCAACGTTATGCAAGCTCGATGCACTCGGCTCTAGGCTCTGAGCAATCTCGAAGCACTCAATTGCGTCGTCATATGCCTGCTGCTTTGCATACAGTATTCCTAAACGGTTGTAAGCAGTTGCATTTCGCTCATCTACTCGCAAAATAGTTAGCAATGCCTTCTCTGCACGCAGGTATTTCTTATCATGCAAAGATTCTTGAGCAATTTCCCAGAGTTTATCAAGCTTCTCAGATATTTTCGAAGGAAAATCAAGAGTTACTTCATTGATGGTTTGTCGCTGATAGAGAGCCCACGCGCCTAGCATTGCAAGTAATAAGATACCGAGCATATAGTGTATATTATACCACGCTAGCTGCTATCTGTAGGCGGATGTTGCCATTGGCTTCAATCGCTTCTTTTAGCTCAATTAGCTTTTCGATTCGAAGTATCGAAGATGTTTTTGGCGACGATACGACTAAACGATCCATAACTGTGAGCAGCCGAGCGACGAATTCAAGACATTGTGGCCGAGTGGCGCTGTATTTCAGTAGTGTTTTTAACTGTGCGTAGCTGTCGCCTGAAACAAACTGCTTTACATCTTCAATCTGTCGACTCACTTCTTTGAAATAAGGTTCGTCTGAGGCCAGTCGAAACAGTTCTGCGGGGTTGCCCTCTGCTACAAAGAGCATCTGTCGTTGTTTAGTCTCGTCTGTCTGACCTAAACTTTGCAATAATTCCCTACTCTGGCTGATGGTAATAGGCGGAACGACCATCTGTTGGCAACGTGAGCGCACCGTGGTTAAAAGTTTGTCGGGCGAATGCGTGGTTAAGATAAAGTGCGTATTGCCTGCCGGTTCTTCAAGTAGTTTTAGAAGCGCGTTTTGTGCTGGAAGCGACATCGTATCAGCGTCATGAATAATAACAAAAGTGGCAGTTTTGCTCTTGGTTTTGGTTTGCGTGTACAAATCACGGATTGCTTCTACCGATATACTTACAGCCGTGCTCGACTTTGAGCTAACTGGCTGTACAATGTGCTCTAGCGTGCCCCATTGGTCTGCAGCATACTTCGCTAGGTGCATCAAGCCTCGACCACGTGGCCCACTCAGCAATACAGCCTGTGGAGGTGTTTCCGATAGTGCACTCAGGCTACTCGCTAGCGAATCGGCGATATATATCACTGGCCGTCTACCTTTTTGTCAAATTCTGCTGGTACTTCAGATACAAATGTCGTACGCTTACCTCCAGGCAGAGTAACCTCTAAACTATGCGCGTGTAGAAATAGACGCTCTGCAGCTTTTCCGTATACAGAATCGCCAGCGATGGGTGTACCAATATATTTCATATGCACACGTAGCTGGTGGGTTCGACCGGTGGTTGGTTTTAGCTCAATCAAGCTATATGCAAATCCACTCCTAAGCACTTTGTAGGCTGTTTGAGCCGATTTTCCGTTGCTATCTACTCGGAACGTACTGGGCTTAGACGGGTCGCGGCCAATCGGCAAGTCTATCAGAGCTTCAGGCTCCTTTGGTGCTCCATCTACTACCGCTATATACGTTTTTTTGGCTTTTCTGTCGGCAAACTGGCGCGATAATAGGCTCGCTGTAGCCTCATTCTTCGCGCCAATCAGCACACCAGATGTTGCTCTATCGAGCCGGTGTACTATGCCAGGTCGATTGGTATCAGCATGGTAGGTGGTTTTGGGCTTAAAGAAATCAGCTACAGTAAACTCTTCATTTACCTCACCTTTTGAGTGGGTCAGCATACCGATGGGTTTGTCTACCACAATTACGTCATCGTCTTCATATAGAATCGGCAGCGTGTGCTCTGAGTAATCGTTTTCTTTTGGTGGGTCAACTTGCACGTAGTCGTCTTCGTCGAGTTCTTGCTTCGGAACGGTTACTACTTCGCCATTCACCCTCACGCGACCGTCTTTAATAAACTTTTGCCATGTCGCACGAGAATATTCCGGCCAAAACTGCGCAGTGTATTGATCTAAGCGCATAGATTACACCTTGGGCCGCAGGCCGACTGCTTGTTGCACACGAAGGAGTGTTAGATTGGCTTGTTCGTTCATAGCTGCTTCAGAGCTTTCGAGCTTTGCCATGACACTGTTGTCGTCGACAGCCACGAGTCTTGCTTGAAAATCTTGCAAAAATGCCTGCATTTCTTCTGCAACCACTTTTTTGAATACACCATATTGTGATTCGCCGGCAAATTCAGCTGCAACTTCTTGCACAGGCTTTCCCCGCAGCAATGCTAAAATATCAAGCAAGTTACTAATACCTGGTTGATTTGCCGGGTCGTATGCGACGTTTGCTTTATCGTCGGTTGTTGCGCTCATGATTTTCTTCACTGCTTCGGCCGGGTCGTCACCGAGGAATATAACACCCTTGCCGGTGTCATCGCTCTTACTCATCTTTTTGGTCGGGTTTACTAAGTCCATTATGCGGAGGCCTTGGTCTTTGCCAAAGAACTCGTGTTGCTTAGCCACCGGTTCTGGCACAACAAACAGTTCGCCAAAACGACTATTCATGCGTTCGGCAATATCGCGACCATACTCAAGATGCTGAGTCTGATCGTCGCCAACAGGTACGTAGCTTGCGCCGTACAGTAGGTAGTCTGCCGCCATGAGCACAGGATAGTTAAATAAACCAACACTTACACGATCTGAACTTAATTTGGTTGATTTATCCTTGAACTGCGTCATGCGGCTCATCTCACCAAAACCTGTGAAACAGTCAAGTATCCAGGTCAGTTCACTGTGGGCAGGCACATAGCTCTGGCGGTACAGATAGATTTCTGGGTTATCAAGTGGCAAACCGGCTGCCACAAATAAGCGTGCATTGTGGATGATTTGGTCATACAAGTCACTATGATCTATGGGCGTAGTAAAGCTATGAAGATCTGGAATAAACATATTCACCTGAAATTCATCGGATTTTTGCTTAGCCATGTCTATAATTGGCAGCATAGCCCCAAAGTAGTTGCCTATATGAAGGTCATTATTTGCCCGTAGGCCAGTTAAGATTACAGGTTTTGTCATGTCTATACGTATTATAACACTAGTGTATGGGTAGATTGCGACTTATCGTTTAAAGTTGTATGATAAGTAAGTCCTGTTCGCTCCAGCCGAGGAGAAGCATGAAGAAGCCTTTCTATGTCGGAAGAGCTTTGGTGGTCGGTCACTTCAGCACCGACATCAAGCCCATCACCGACGCGATCAACAAGACGTGGCCTCTCGCAGAAGTCACAACCGCCTACCGCATCGAGCACTTCCAGGCGTACATCCAGGCCACGCGCCCCGATGTGATTCTGGCAACGAGGTCGCTGCGCTTCGCTCTCGAGCCTGCCGCGCTTCCCTACGTGATGCCGTGGGTGTACGCGCACCGCCACGGGATCCCGTACGTGAGCCTGACCAAGCCCGGTCGGGCGTTCGCGGTGGTCTCACCCGCTACGGCGGTCGATCGGCTCTCACGGCTTCTCACGAAGCACAACGAGCTCAACTCCTCGATGTTCAGCTGAGCCTGAGCAGGACGCGGTGTGACGCTGGCTACGTAGCCGGCGCACACCAAGTCCTTGAATAACAAAATACACCGGTATTGAACCGGTGTATTTCTTTTGTAGTAAGCTTTTAACGCTTTGAGTATTGCTCGCGCTTACGTGCGCTGCGAAGACCGTATTTCTTGCGTTCTTTCTCGCGAGGGTCACGCTTGAGGAAGGTTGCCTTCTTCAAAGTGCTTCGGAGGTCGCTGTGCTCTACGGTAAGTGCTTTTGCAATAGCAAGCTTGATTGCGTCTACTTGACCGCTTAAGCCACCACCGCTCACACGAATCGTAATATCAAACTCTTTCTGCTTGTTTACAAGCGCTAGAGGATCAGTTACTTCGGCGAGTAGGGTGCTGTTGCCGCTTAGGTACTCGGCTGCAGGCTTGTCGTTAATAGTGACGTTACCTTTACCTTTGTACAGGCGAGCTCGGGCAGTAGCGCTTTTGCGTCGGCCTAGGCCGTAGGCGTATTTTGCTTCAGCCATATTACTTTACCTCTACTTTCTCTGGAGTTTGTGCAGTGTGGGCATGTTCGTTACCAGGAAATACCTTGAGGCGTTGCATGCGGTCTGCTGAAAGCTTGTTCTTCGGCAGCATTCCCTTTACAGCGTTTTCGATGATTCGCTCTGGGAATCGTTCACGAACTTCTTTTAGGCTAGCGTCTTTGATGCCGCCTGGGAAGCCACTGTGTCGGTAGTATGTCTTCGCTTCTTCCTTGTTGCCAGTTACCGGCACTTCAGCTGCGTTAATTACCACTACGTAGTCACCACCATCAACGTGAGGGGTAAAGGTAGGCTTGTACTTACCAATCAGGTATTTAGCGATTTCGCTTGAGAGCCTACCAAGTGGTAGGTCTTTCGCGTCAATCAGAATCCAACGTCGAGAAACATCAGCAGGCTTTTGTGAAAATGTCTTAGCCATTACTTTGTCTCCTTTCCAGCTGGTTTCAGTTCATCAACAAAACCAATAGTAGCCATTTGGGTACCGTCGCCCTTGCGTACTCGAGTGCGAACCACGCGTACGTGACCACTGGTGCGTCCTTTTAGCTGTGGAGCAATCTCGTCAACAAGCTTGAAGGCTGCAGACTGAGTAGATAGCCCAGCGATTACCATACGACGGTTCGCAAGATCGCCTCGCTTCGCCTTGGTAATAAGCTTTTCAATGTAACGTACAAGTTCTTTTGCTTTTGGAAGCGTGGTTTCAATCTTGCCGTGTTCAACAAGACTGGTTGCCAAGCCTTTTACAAGTGCTCGACGTTGGTCACGCTCGCGACCGAACTTGCGTCCTTTATATCCGTGTCGATGCATACTCTATAGCTCCAACTCCGCCAACTTGTCTTTTACTTCGTCAAGCGCTTTGCTGCCAAAACCTTTTAGCTCACGCAAATCTTGTTCAGATAGCGTTACTAGGTCGTGTACAGTGCGAATGTCGTTGTTTACCAAGGCGTTCGCGGTGCGAGCGCTGAGGTTCAAGTCTTCTATTGGCGTGTTAAGTTCGTTTGCTTCTTCGTCATCTGACTGACCAAGCGCAGGTGCAGCTTCAACAGTAGTACTGCCAGATAGTGCAGTGTATTGGTTTACCAAAATAGCTGCAGCTTCTTCGAAGGCTTCACGTGGAGTGATAGTGCCATCGGTATCGATAGTGATACGAAGCTTGTCTAGGTTAGTTTCCTGACCAACACGAGTTGGGTCAACCTTGTAGCGCACACGAAGCACTGGGCTAAATACGGCGTCTAGTGCAATCATGTCACTGTGGAGGCGTGAGGTTGATGAATCTTCGATTGTGCGGTAACCGCGACCTGATTCAACCACCAAGTCCATAACCACTGATTTCTTAGGGTCATCAATAGTAGCAATGATTTGCTTTGGGTTAACGATCTCTACGTCTGCAGTTGTTTTAATGTCGCTTGCAAGAATTGGACCTGCGCCCTTTTTCTCAAGGCGAAGCTCTACAGGCTCATCGGTGTGCACTTTTACGCGAACGTTCTTTAGGTTTAGCATAATGTCTACTACGTCTTCTTTCACACCAGGAATGGTGGTGAATTCGTGAGTAGCGCCTTCAACGCGGAATGCTACTACTGCACCACCACGGATGCTTGAAAGTAGCACACGTCGAATGCTGTTGCCTAAAGTGTTACCGTAGCTAGCCTGCAAAGGCTCTACAGTAAAGGTTGCGCTCACGCTAGAGTGCTCGTCGATACCAGCGAGAGCAGGATTGTGAATGGCTTTTGTCATAGTTATATTCTCCTTAGCTTAGCGTGAGTAGTACTCAACAATTAATTGTTCATTGATGTCTGCTTCAGCTTCTTCTCGCTTTGGCAAACCAGTTATTTCAATTTTAAGCTTTTTGACATCGGTTTTTAGCCAGCTTAGTGGGCCTTGGATTGAGTTGGCGACCACATCATCTATCTGAGCGAAGTAACCACTTTTTGCGCTTTTTGGGCGAACAGTAATTACATCACCTGGCTTCAAACGAATTGAAGGAATGTCAACTCGTCGGTCGTTTAGCATGAAGTGTCCGTGACCAACAAGCTGACGAGCGGCGCGACGACTTGTCGCGAGACCAGATCGGTATACTGCGTTGTCGATGCGAAGCTCTAGTAGCTGAAGGAGGTTTTCACCAGCCAAACCATTGCGTGCTGAGGCTTCTTTCATTAATTTAGCGAATTGGCGTTCAAGCAGGCCATACAAGCGGCGAACCTTTTGCTTTTCGCGTAGCTGAATCTGGTAAAGGCTTGGCTTGCTTTGGCGTGAACCAGAGTGCTGGCCTGGAATACCAGGTTTTTTAACAAGAATCTTGTGTGCTTTTGGATGCAGCGCGTAGCCTTCTCGGCGGCTCTGCTTCACAATTGGCGAAGTATCACGTGCCATATACTAGACCCTCCTTGCCTTTCGTGCTCGGGTACCACCGTGTGGTACACCTGTTACATCTTTAATACTGTCAACTTGGATATCGTAGTTGGTAAGTGCTCGTACCGCAGAATCACGGCCTAGACCTACACCTTTTACGAATACATCTACTGATTTGGTGCCGTGAAGGCTTTTTACCATTTCAGCGGCTTTTTCTGCGGCAACCTGAGCTGCATATGCGGTGCCTTTCTTGCTTCCACGGAAGCCACACGCACCGGCACTAGAGGCACACAGTACGGCGCCCTTCTTGTCGGTAAAAGTAATGATGGTGTTGTTGAATGATGCTTGAACATGCATCTGCCCAGCAGGAACTGAGCGGCGTTGTTTTTTACGAGTCGATGCAGGCTTTGCTGCAGGCGTCGTAGTAGTTGCTTCTGCCATATCTCATGCTCCTTTCTAGGTTTTACTTGCTGCTTTAGGTTGAGTACCACCAACGGCAACAGCGCGTCCCTTACGAGTTCGTGCGTTCGTACGCGTGCGCTGACCATTTACTGGCAAACCAGCCTTGTGGCGTAGGCCACGGTAGGCGTTGATATCTTTTAGACGTTTGATGTTGTTTGTTACGAGACGTTGGAGATCGCCTTCGACGGTGTAATTTTTATCAATTACTTCTCGAAGTCGTTGTTCTTCAGCCTCGGTGAGATCTTTCACCCGAGTGGTCGGCTCTATATTTGCCGCCGCAAGGATGTCTCGAGAGTGCTTTTTGCCAATACCATAAATGTAGGTAAGAGCGATATGCACTTGCTTTTCTGATGGGATCGTAACCCCAGCAATTCGAGCCATGCTTAACCCTGCCTTTGCTTATTCTTAGGTTTCTTCTTGTTGATAACGCGTAGGCGACCTTTACGGCGCACTAGCTGGTCATCTGGACTGATTTTCTTTACGCTCGCACGAACTTTCATGAGCTACTAAAAAATCCTTTCCGTTATTTAATGGTAGTAAACTACCGGTTACTATTACGCGGCAACCTGTGAAGGTCGCTCGTCTCGCAGGCGGAAGCTAATTCGTCCCTTCGTGAGATCGTAAGGGGTCATCTCAACTTCTACCTTATCGCCCGGCACCAAGCGGATATAATGCTTGCGCATTTTGCCGCTAATGTGGGCGATAATACTATGTCCGTTCTCCAGTTCTACCTTGAATTGGGTATTAGGCAGTGCTTCCACTACCGTACCTTGCATCTTGATAACTTCCTTTTGTCCGGCCATAAATACTGATTATGAATTATACAGCAAACAGCCGTGGTCGTAAAGCATTTTGTAAGAGTATTTCACGGGCCGACGGCCGGTGAAACGTGATTAGGTTAGTTCTATTGTAGCGTACGTAGGTTTTTCGTCAAGATTTGTCTGGGTGGGACGCCGGGTTACGACGTCCCACCCTCTGGTTTGTTAGTGTCCCTCAAAGGGATGTGGCGTGTGAAGCATGTGGGTACCCAACCAGTAAAGTTATCCCATCGTCACATTGCATCGCCGAACAGGCTTGGCGCTCACAAGCGTCGCCTGTAAATTGCCGGGAATCTAATCCGGCAACAACGCGGCATATACCGGCCACGAACGGTTTTTCTGAGGTACGCATGCGGCTTTCACCGCACACGAGGCCTGTAGTCCACAAACGACCACAGGATGCCGGACATGTGCTCACTTTTCAAACCAGCGTTGCTAATCTGGCAATCGTGAGGCTCACATTTGCGTGTCCGGTAGGATTATAATACCAGATTATTTGGCTATAGCGGCTTGGACCAAGATCCTGCGGTCGAAAACCTTTTGCTTGGGTATCCAATTACCTGCCGAGGTGATAATGCTTAGACCTTCTTGCTCGGGATCGAGCGACTGCATCATATCTTTCATGAGACCCGCGTTGAATTGCTCTAAAGTTACGTTGCGTACTTTTCGCACCAAATATACAAATTGTTTACCATCCCCTCGCTCAATTGCTATCTCGTCTCCAGCCTCAAGGTCATGCAACTTAGCCAGCGCGCCAACGCGGCTGATGCCACCATTGTGGCCAGTCAGCACGACAGCTGCGCTTCCGCTGCCAGGGGTAGCGCTTTTTTCGAACCAGCCAACGTCGTTGAGATTGCTTGGTAGTGCGAGCATTTTGTTTTCGGTGACGCCTACTTTCATGACCCGGGCATTGGTCAGCCCGGTCTTAAGTATCGATACATACCGCGGCTGAAACTCGGGGACTGTGTGAGCTT